>OBXS01000001.1_pt1 | contig 714179 bp, 526 predicted proteins | sample 1476681 | NCBI WGS metagenome assembly OBXS01 (sample SAMEA2580183, study PRJEB22360) | human gut metagenome | biome: human gut; feature: human-associated habitat; material: faeces | place: Denmark | collected 2008/2010
TGTAACTCTTCCCACCACCACCCTTCATGATACCTGCCATAGCTGCCATACCGGTAGCGGCGGTAATGAATTGGAACAACATAATGACGAACAACTGTGTAAAATATGTCAGTCCGCTTTCACCGGAATAATGCTGCAAATTACAGTTCACCATAAAACTGATACATGTATTGAATGCCAGGTCCGGTGTCTGGTTAGCGTTTCCATCCGGATTTAACGGCAACCACTGCTGTGTACAGAGTAGCACCATGCCCCATACAAACCAAAAGGCATTCAGAATCAGCAGGGCTTTCAAGAACTGTTTCCAGTTCATCTCTTCCTCCGGATTGACTCCGGCCACTTTATAAATCAATCTCTCGACCGGCTTCATGAAATCCGACCATGTCTTTTCGCCTTTGTAAACCTTGGCAATATACTTTCCCAGAGGATAGGATATCACAATCAGCAGAACAATCTGCAAGGCTACACCTAAAATTTCAGTGTTCATTTCTCCACTCTCCATTCATTAAAACTTTTCGGGTCTTATCAGCACATAAGTCAGATACCCGAACATTACAATACCTAATACAAATAAAGCTGTGTACATAATTCTCTCTTTTAAATCTTCTCAAACCAATCTACGCATTTCCAGAAAAGCCAAAAGGCGAACAAACCGCTCAATAGGCAAAAAATAAATGATACTGTTATTCCCATGTTTTTACCTTTTAAAATGTTACTACATATTTTTGTCTGCCAGGAATGTGCCAAATATGTGCCAAAAAGAGCGCATATACCATACACCATTAATTATCAACAAAATACATACTAAACAAGTATAAAAAGAAACAGGTTGCACCCTTTCAAAATGAAAAGGTGCAACCTGTTTTGATATGTTTTAGCCCATAGGCACTTTCTGCTTCTAAGCCTGTTTCAAGAATAATCTTGCCACGGTCCTATATCGAAGGTACCTCAGTCGTATACTGAGCCCCCTATTATAGATCTGAGATCTTGTATTCCTCAATCTTCCGATACAACGTCGTCAAACCTATTTTCAATAACCGGGCTGCTTCTGTCTTATTCCCCTTTGTATACTCCAGTACACGGGCAATGTGCCGGCGTTCCATAGCTGAAAGTTCAAAACTGCCGGGACTTGAATCATTGGAGTGTTCATAATGGGCATTCTGAATATCAAACGGCAAATCAGCAATGTCCAGATATCCGCTCTCGCAAACAATCATACTGCGTTCTATCACGTTACGTAATTCACGAATATTTCCCTTCCACGGTTGGGAGTCCAATGCTTCAAGAAATGCGGGAGCTATTTCAACCACCGGACGCGCCAGCTGTTCCGCAAAACTCTTTATAAAAGCCTTCGCCAACAGCCGGATATCACCTGCACGTTCGCGCAATGGCGGCAGATGTATCTGAAATACGCTTAATCTATAAAACAAATCCTCGCGGAAACGTCCGGCAACAATCTCCTGGGACAAGTTGCGGTTCGTAGCGGCAATGATGCGGACATTGACACGGGTAGGTTTCGTATCACCTATCTTAATATACTCACCGGTTTCAAGAATACGCAGCAACTTGGCTTGCAGTTCAAACGCCATCTCACCGATTTCATCCAAAAAAATAGTCCCATTATTCGCTTCCTCGAACAGTCCCTTCTTATCCTTCAATGCGCCGGTAAACGAACCGGCTTTATGACCGAACATTTCACTTTCCAGCAACTCCTTGCTGAACGAAGAACAGTTAACCGCTACAAAATTCTGCCGTGCACGCTTACTACTGTAATGGATGGCCTGGGCAAATACCTCCTTACCCGTGCCCGTTTCTCCAGTCAACAGTACAGGAACATCAGTCCCTGACACCTTCTGAGCTAATGAAACAGCATCCTTCAGGACTTTGGATTCTCCCAGGATAGAATCAAAAGAGTACGTCTGTCCCACCTTCTTCTCCAGTTTTTCCAACCGCACATTCATACGCGCTTTCTCTACAGCACGGCTTATCAGAGGAATAATCTTGTTATTATCGTCTCCCTTGGTGATGTAGTCGAAAGCACCGTTCTTGATGGCCTGCACCCCATCGGGAATATTGCCGTGCGCTGTCAGCAGAATAACTTCCACATTGGGTGCCGCCTTCTTGATAGCCAACACCAGGTCTACCCCATTTCCATCGGGCAGAAACACATCACACAAAACTACATCGGGATTTTGGAGTTCCAGTTGCTTCAGGGCAGCCCTGCAATCACCAGCCTGACAGACGTCATATCCCTCCAACTCCATCATCCGTGTCAGAAGGGTACGGATTTGTACCTCATCATCAATGATTAGAATCTTACTCATATCTATTCGATAAGTTTTTAAACTGATAACGGTAAAAAACAGGGTGTGCAAATATAAGCTTTTCCCAAATACCAACGGCATATCTTTTGAACTTTTATAGGTGAAGGGGCAAGAGCCTGCCACCAACCGGGATATGAATATCTCACCACAGCAATGCCACAGCGGCATTATGCAGGCCTAGTCCCAGTGAAAGCCCCTCATGCCTCCCCCTTCCATTTTGGAAAGAGGCCACCTGAAATGAAAAGTCGGAAGGAAGAACATCCGGATGAATGCAATTATGAAACTGTTAAAAAAGAAACAAGAAATGAAAGTTTGTAAATTCGGCGGAACTTCCGTCGGCACCGTAGAGAGAATGAAACATGTAGCAACACTCATTAAAGATGCAACACCCAAGATTGTGGTACTGTCTGCCACTGCAGGCACCACCAACCATCTGGAGGAGATTGCCGCCAACTTGTTCAACCGTGAAATAGAACAAGCTCACGACCGTATCACCCGGCTGGAATTCCAATTCATCGAATTTGCCAATGGGTTGCTGACCGACGAGAAACTGAAACGGGAAGCAATAGATTATATCCTCGACCGCTTCCAGCAACTATGGAAATTTACCAAAGATTCCTTCACCTCTGTCGAAGAGAAGGAAGTGCTGGCACAAGGCGAACTTATCAGTACCGCCCTAATGCACTTCTACCTGCGCGAGCTGAAAGTTCCCAATGTACTGCTTTGTGCATTCGACTTCATGCGTATCGGCCCCGACAACGAACCCGACTTGGAATATATAGAACAGAAACTCCGAGAGCAGCTTGCCTGCCATCCCGGCATCAATCTCTTCATCACTCAGGGTTTCATCTGCAAGAATGCCTATAACGAAACAGACAACCTGAAACGCGGCGGCAGTGATTACACCGCTTCCCTCATTGGCACCGCCCTCCAAGCAGACGAGATACAAATATGGACGGACATAGATGGCATGCACAACAATGATCCGCGCGAGGTGTCAGGTACCCGCCCCGTGAAACGCCTCAGCTTCAACGAAGCCGAACAACTGGCCTTCTATGGTGCCAAGATACTGCATCCCTTCTGTATCGCCCCGGCACGCCTAAGGAATATTCCCGTCCGGCTGCTTAACTCTATGGAACCGTCGGCAGAAGGCACGTTGATTTCCAACCTGCAGGACGACAATATCATCAAGGCCATAGCCGCCAAGGACCACATCATATACATAAAGTTCGAATCGAACCATAATCTGTGTCCCTATCTGTTCATCAGCAAGATTTTCGACATTTTTGCCAAGTACCGTACCCCCCTCTGCCTGCTGGTATCCTCCAATCTGGACGTATCTGTGGCTATAGACGACTGCACTCGTTTATCGAATATCATCTCCGAACTACGCCAATATGCCCATGTATTGGTAGAAGACCGCATGACCATCGTCTCCGTGGTGGGCAACATGCAATGGGAATATGCCGGGTTTGAGGCAAAGATTATGGAGGCGCTAAAGGACATCCCCCTACGGATGATTTCATATGGCAGCAGCAATAATGACGTGGCATTCGTCATTAAGAATACAGACAAAAAAAGGGCTTTACAAGCCCTAAATGATAAGTTATTCCAACCGGAATATGCAGAACGGAACTAAAAGAAATGGTTCCGTATCTCCTTCGCGATGTAACGGCCCATCAGCTCCTGCCCCGGTTTGTCGGGATGCAACCCGTCGCGCAGATAGCGCCCGCTACCGGAAGGCTGCTCAAACTTTTCGGTGATACCACAGTTGGAGTAACAGTCTATCAGCTGCACGGAAAGCGCCCGGCACAACTCACGCAAGATGGCAATCTTCTGCAGATTCAGTGCATTGTGTTCGGGGTTGCCGGTCTGAATCGGCGTGCACACGAATACGCGGCATTGGGGATAATGCTCCAGAATGGTCTGAATGGACCAACGGGCACCGCCCGCCATGGTGTTGACATCTACTTCATCGAGCGTCTTCCCTTTAAGGGCCTCTTCGGCACTACCCAAGTTACGGTCATTCGTTCCCATAGAGAACACAAAGACATCGGGCGCAGGGTAAGCGCCACTTTCCACTTCGGCTATGAACTTCTGGATATGCACCTTTGACACGTTGTTGTGCCGCATCTGTAACTCATGCTTATCCTCCGTAACCTGCCAACCGCCGGAGATGCCGGCAAAAGCTTCGCTGCCATAATCCTGAGTATCGGGATGGCATGCCCATGTGGCAGAACCGACCGCCACGTTGTGATGTGTAGCGAATCCGAGTTTATCCACTACAGTCTTAGACCATTGTTCGCCTGCGGTAATGCTGTTTCCATCGCACCCGAAGTTCAGCTTGCTGAAGTCCGGATAAAGAGATTGCGCATGCAGCGCAATCCCCATCCAGACAAGAATCCCCAAAACCATCAATCTATTCATCTTCTTATGATAGAAAACCTATGAAAAACGTTCAATAATTTCCATGCACATACGTCCGTTGTGATACGGACATTTCCAGAATCCCGCCTTGTCATCATCGGTGTTCACCGTGCCGTCGGCACGCACGCTCCAATGCCATTCTCCGTACTTGTAGTCTACCAGATGCTGCTTGATGAAGTCCCAACATCGGAGAGCCTTCTGCATGGCCACTTCGTCATCAAAGTGCTGGTAGAGGTTGGCATGTCCCACTACGTTCTCGGCCTGCACCCACCAGTGGCGGTCAGTATCGGTCTTTCCTTTATCCAGAAAAGTCTCGTATATCATGCTGCCGTCGGGCGTCAATCCTTCATCGGCAGCGGCAGCGATGTATTCTACAAGTGGTTCCACTTTCTCCAGGAGGTCCTTATCGCCCAGAACAAGGGCAGCCTCGTGTATCAACCAGGAGGCTTCGATGTCGTGCCCATAGGAGACAATGCGGTATTTACTAACCCAATCATCATTGAAGAACAATTCCAGATGACCGGTCTTGATATTCAGAATCCGTTCCGTGAAAAGGCCTATCAAATTGCGCAGTTGCCTCTCCAGACGGGTATCCTTCCACACGCGGAAAAGATTGGTATAAGGTTCCAGAATATGCAGATGGGTATTCATCGTCTTGCGCTCGTTCTCATCCTTGGCGCTGAGGCGCATGTCGGCTATTTCTCCCCATTCGCGGGTCAAGGCTTCGCAATAACCGTTTTTCACGGGGTCGAAGCTATGCTCTTCGATGGTCTCGAACAAGCGGATGGCATATGCCAGCGCTTCATCATCGCCCGTGGCACGAGCATATTCACTCAGCCCGTAGATGGCGAACCCCAAAGCATAAATCTGCTTCTTGGTATCGAGCGGATTGCCTTTATAGTCGAGAGACCAGTAAACTCCACCAAATTCATTGTCATAGAAACGGTCGATAAGAGTACGTTTGGCACGCGTAGCCGTTTCCAGATACTCCGGCCTCTTCAGCAAGCGGTATGCAGCCGAGAAGGTCCACAAGATGCGGGCGTTCAGGATTGCCCCCTTTTCTGCTTCGGGCTTCACCTCCTCCCGGCCCGTGATACGGCCGTAGAAACCGCCGTTCACTTCATCCGTCATTCTATTTATCCAGAAGGGGAGGATATTGGAAACCAGCTCCTCCTCCATCTCCTGTTTCATCTTCTTGATATCCACAAGTTTTTGAGTTATGAGTTATAAGTTATGAGTTATTCTGCTAAAGGTTCTCACGGCGCTCTTTCAGGTCTGCATTGATGGCTGCCATACGCGTCTTATTCAATGGATAGATGAATACGACAACGATGGAAAGTGCGGCTATCGCAGCAGGAATAAAGCTCATCAGATACTTCAAGCCATCCAGCGCCTCGGGAGTCTGCACGGCATTCTCTGCGGTATTGTAACCGAAGAATGCCAACAGTGCCATTACTGCCCAGCCTGCAAATGCACCGCCAAACTTCTGCGCCATAGAACCGGAAGAGAATATCAGCCCCGTAGAGGATGTGCCATCCTTTTGCTCGGCATAGTCCGCCACATCCGCATACATGCTCCAAATCAACGGAGATACGATACCGGTGCAGATGGAGATAAGCACCTGGAAAATCATCATCAGCCACCATCCCAGCCCGTCATTCGGCACAAAGAAGAAGAGCACGCTGAGCACTACCAGGCACACGAGCGAAATGATATAAGTGGACTTCTTTCCAAACTTCATGGACAGAGGCACAGCCAGCGCCACACCAATCATATTACACACTTCACCCACCATCAGGAACAAGCCGGCATACAATACCAGATTGAACACCCCGAAATCGAGGAATGCATTGGCACTGATATAGTCCTTGAAGAAGTAGGCGGCAGTAGCTCCGCGTACCGTATTGAAGAAATTCGACAACAACGCCGCACCATTCAATATCCACCAAGGCGAATTGCGCACCAGTGACTTCACATCCTTACCGATGGATTCGGACGCCACACTCTTGACATGCTCGCGCGTCATGCTAAAGCAAAACAGAAAACCCAAAAAGCAGAGCGTGGCAATGCATACCATGGCATATTGCCAACTGGAAGCATTGCTATAGTCCATTGATTTAAACCAATTACACAATGGCTCCCATGCTCCCAAAGCGATAAAACTACCTCCGTATGCAAAAAACATACGGTAAGAAGAGAAAACCGTTTTTGTATTCGAATCATCAGTCATTACTCCCAGCATAGCCCCGTATGGTACATTGATTGCCGTATATACCGTCATCATCAGGATGTAAGTGACATAAGCCCATACCAGCTTACCCGTTGTCCCCATGTCGGGCGTTGTAAAAAGTAAAATCCCGGCAATGGCAAAAGGAGCTGCAATCCACAACAAATAAGGACGGTATTTGCCCCAACGCGTATGAGTACGGTCTGCAATGACTCCCATCATCGGATCGGACACTGCATCCCAAATACGTGTCACCAGCATCAGCAATCCTGCATCAGCCAAGCTCAAGCCAAAAATATTCGAATAGAAGAACGGTAAGTAATAGGAGAATATTTTCCAGAACATAGAGGAAGACATATCCCCAAAACCATAACCGATTTTCTCTTTTAGTGTTGCCATAGTATGTTGTATTTTTATTATTTCATTATCTGCAAATTCTTGTCTATCAGCTTCTTCAACGTTTCTACCGAAGCTGATGAAGACAAGCCGTCAGCAGGCGTATTCATGCAATAGTCCACCAGCTTGTCAATGGTAGAAGTGGCTACATGCATCCGCGTGTCGGAAGAAGCGTAGTAAATAAATACAGCTCCGTCTTCATCGGCAATCCAGCCGTTGGTGAAAAGCACATTGCTTACGTCACCTATACGCTCCTCACCCTCGGGTACCATAAAGGCCCCACCGGGAGTGGCAATCAGTTTCGTCGGATCTTCCAAAGAAGTCATGTACATATAAAGCACATAACGCAATCCGGCGGCACAACCGCGGACACCATGAGCCAGATGCAACCAGCCTTTCGGAGTCTTGATGGGATGCGGACCTTCACCATTCTTCACCTCCTTGATGGTGTGATAGTAGCGCTGGTCGATAATCTTCTCTTCCTTCACCTCGGCATGGGTTATGTCGTCCACCAGCGCCCAGCCGATACCACCACCGCTACCGGCATCAATAAAGCCATCCTGCGGACGGGTATAGAGGGCATATTTGCCATCTACAAACTCCGGGTGCAGCACCACGTTGCGCTGCTGACTCTTGGTCTTCAGGTCGGGCAGGCGTTCCCAATTCTTCAAATCCTTGGTGCGAGCAATGGCAGCTGTAGCCGTAGCCGAGGACAAGTCACCGGCGGGCGCATTGTCGTCGTGGCGTTCGGCGCAGAAGATACCGTAAATCCAGCCGTCCTCATGAGCCGTGAGGCGCATGTCGTATACATTCGTTGCCGGAATCGCGTCTTCGGGCATGGTGATGGGGTAATCCCAAAACCGGAAATTATCAATGCCGTTGGGACTCTCGGCTACGGCAAAGAACGACTTGCGGTCAGCGCCCTCTACACGTACCACCATCAGATACTTGCCATTCCACTTAATGGCCCCCGAATTCATGGTCGCATTCATACCGATACGTTCCATCAGGTACGGGTTGGACTTCTCATCCAAATCATACCGCCAGAATACAGGTGTATGAGCAGCCGTCACTACCGGATATTTATAGCGGGTGAATATGCCATTGCCGTCTTCCACGGCCACATTCTTTCTCGTAATCAACTCTTCGTGTCTCTGAAAGAGCCTCTCTACCTTTTCTTTAAAAGCTTCCATGTCTGTTATATTGATTGTTTGTTTATTGATACAGATTTACATCAGCTGCAAACAGCGTCTTGGGATTGTTATAGAACTCCACAAAATCCTCCGCAGATGTCTGTCCCGGATAGGGGGCATAGTAATGGGTCACCTTTTCACGGGCATTGCGCCACACCAGCACATAGGCAAGCGGATATTTCTCCAACGCAGGCAGCAGAGTACCAGTCCACCATTTGGCATCGGGAATTCCTTCGTAACCGGTTTCGGTCACAGCAATCACCTTATTATGTGCTTTCCCTATACTGTCGATAATGGAAAGTGCCCTATCCATCCCGGCAAGATAGGTATCCCGGTCGAACTGATAAGTATCGAAGCCGATAACGTCTATCAACTCGTCGCCCGGATACTTCTTCAAGTATTCCGTCGTGTCCTTGGGTTCCGTGCCCGGAGAGTAAGCATAGAGTGCATTATCCACTCCCCTGGCCTGCAGAGTATCCACTGTCATGTGCCACAATGTCTTATACTCTTCAGGGGTACACAGTTTTTCGCCCCACCAGAACCAGCTGCCGCTGTGTTCGTGCCAGGGACGGAAAAGTACGGGTATCTTCACGCCGTCTGCCGTCTTCAGCGAATGAAGGAAATCGGCCACTCCTCCCAACCAGCCGGCAAACTTCTGATGATTCTCGCCACCGGGCAGGATGGACTTCACCACCGTCGTATCCGATACATCCCAGGCATCACCGCCCGTCTTGGGATTGCGCGCATGCCAACTGAGCGAAACCATGCCGCCCCGCTGATACTGATTGATTATCTCTTTCCTGATTTTATCGAAGGGCACCTTATCCAGATTGGCGGCATTCCCTAGTTCCAGCTCTCCCAAATCAAAGCTGATGACAGCCGGATAGTCGCCACACACGCTTTTCACATCCGAACGGCCTTCCTCACCTTCCCAGCCGATACCATATACCGTATCGTCATGATGGCCGAGCATGATACCTTTGGAAGGGATTTTTTTCAAGTTAGCCAGTAAGTTCTCCGTTTCCTGCGTACGCGCAGCAGCCGTCTCTTCATTCACACTCTGTTCTTTCTTGGAAGAACCGCAGGCGGTCAACAGACTTGCCGCCAGAATCATCATAGCAAATTTTACTTTTCTCATATCCATGTTTTTCAATCTGGTATTGTTATTGGTAACACTAATTCCTGGCACAAAGATAGCGGATTGCACCAAGAGAAAATGATACAATTTTATCCCTTTACTGTATTAAAAAGCAGAATATAAAAAACGTATCATCTAACTTTCACCGGAACGCGCTTCCGCGAGACAATTCCCCGTTCCACTTTCCGGCGTTCCAGCTTCACCGGTTCGCTTGTAAAATCGGGAACATTGTACGAGTAGACCAGACGGTCGTAATACTCCCAAGGATTTTCCTGAGGAAGCAGGAAAGGCTTGCCCACCACCCCATTCTCATCCATACTTGCCAGATACAGACGGGTATAAAGCCCATCTCCCCTGCGGCTACTGAACACAAACCATCGGGAGTTACTGCTCCAGTTATGGAAACTTTCCGTATCATCGCTGTTCACCTCCTTTATGGGACGCATACCGCCATCCTTCAAATCCAACAGCCATAAATCGGCTTCTTTATGCCAAATTGAGAAATTCCCGTAATCCGACAAAGTAAACATGATATACTCGCCATCGTACGAGGGTCTCGGGAAGGAGATGCTTTTCTTCATAGCTGCCGCATTGACCAGCGTATCTATCTTTTCGCCAAATGTCCCGTCTTCCGGATTGAAATCTATACTACACAAGCTATAACGTATTTCCTTATATTCCGCCGGTATCGGCTTGGCCTCCGCAGTACAGAAATACAGTTTGCGTCCGTCCGGTGAAAATACTGGAAAGGTTTCGAAGACTTCCTTCTTCTGAAGCAAGGGAGAGAGCAGTAATTCATGTGTCTCGGGATGATAGACCAGTACATCCGATTCCAAGTCGAGCACTTCCACACGCTCATCCTTCACCGCATGGAAAGACTGGCGCGTATTGTTGACAGAATAGGCAATATATTTGCCGTTTGGATGCCAATAAGGGTACACCCCCGCAGAGAGAGTGGAATCCGTTTTCGTATCCAGCATTTCGCGCTTCCCGTCTATCTGCATCAAGGTCCCTCCGTTCTTTCCACGGATATGCAGGCTCAGATGGTCCGGATTTGTTTTGTTGAAAGCATGACAATTCAGGCACATGCCCGGCACCATGGTATTCTCCAGCAAGGGACGCTCCTCGAACGAAGCAAGGTCACGCTCATAAATGCCCATCTTGCTATAAACTTCATATCCGGGAGCCAGCTTGCGGTATACCACCCCATAATCTATAGGATACGGACTGACATACATGGGAAAAGAGCGGTACTGTTTCCACTCGCCGTCTTTCCGGATACATACCGTAAACAGAAGGCTATCACCCTTATTCTCCTCCAAAAGCTCTTGCCATGCATCTTGCGGAAATGATACTATTTTATCATTTACGTGCATCTCTCCGGACTTTCCTCCGGTCACGGTCACATCCACACGTTCGTACGCTCCACCAATACAATTGAAATTCATAGGAGCAATGGTTGCAGGAATAGTCACACCGATATAGTCGGGATAGATATCCGGCCATTCATCCACCCTTTCCGGGGAAGTCACCGGATTGCCGCAAGCGGCAAACCACCATGCAGCCATTATGCAAACAGCTATATTCTTCATCTTTTTCATTTTACTTTCTTAGTAGCAAATAATTCCAGTATGTACTGCCGAAACGCGCCTCCAACATCTGCCGGGCATTCTGCTGCGAGGTATATATCCGCGCAAATTCCGTTACATCCCGCACCACTTGGGGCGAAATGCTCCACGGCATACCCTGGAAGTTCTTGTGCGTCTGTGTCCATACATATATCAACGCCTCTTGATAGCTGCGGGGAATATGGTCGTAGCCGGCATGCTTACCCAGCGGATAGTACTTCATGAAACGTTCCAAATCACGTTGCTGCAGGACATAGGCCAGCATATACTCAAATGCCATCCGGTTCCGGTGGTTGTGCTGGTAAAGCAACCCCAGCATGATGTCCGTTTCCTGGCTGCTGAACAAGAAGTCTTCCGTATAGCGTATCTGCCTCAACCAACCCCACTCCTTGTGGGCATTGATTTTTTCCTCATTATACAGATAGGTCATGGCATCCTCTGCCCAATCCTTGTAGAAGATTGTCTTCCTCAACAAACGCAGGTACTTGGCTGCCACTTCGTATTGCCCGTTTATCAAGTTCGTCTCCGCCAGACGCTTGAAGCAACGGCCACTCTTGTTGAAGTTAGGTATGGCCTCCATCGCCTCAAAAGTGAAACGCTGTGCCGTATTGACCATACCCAAATGATAATATGCCTCACTGGTGGGCAACGGAGAAGTAAAATCACGCTGAAACTCCGGCAGCAGCCCTTCCGTCCCGTTCTGATAAAACTCGAACATACGGTCGCCCATCTGTCCCGTCTTTCCCAAAGCAAGATTCAGGCAGGTCACGCCGAAAGGTGAAACCGGTGACTTCTCTTCTGCCTTTTCTATAATCTCCTGCCATTGTTTATTACGTACCAGCTGGTCATACTCCATCGCTTCCTCTTTATCCATATCGCAACCGGCCACCACGTAGTAATAGCCGAACAATGTTACCGCCACCACTTGCAGAACTCCATAAAATACCGGCTTCTTCTTCAAAGCGGGCAAAGCGGACAGCAGGAAGGGGAGAACAACCAGTAATACGGCAAGCCCTATCTCTATCCAGGGAATCACTGCCGGGAAACGGTAATATCCTATACCGCCCATCAGACGGTAAATGGGGAATTGTACCCACATGCTTGCCAATAGCGGACAACCGATACCCCACAATCCTACACCCCAGAACACTCCGACACCACCCCAGAAATTCTTACCTTTAAGATTCAACCGGAACTCGCGTACAATCACCCAGCCCATAAAGATGAAGTGTGCCGCACCCGCTGTCCAGTAAAGCAGCGGAAGGACTATCAGAATGTATGCCACACGCTGCCACTTCCCTTTCAAATCCGCATACCAGCAGGATGCAGACAATGCTAACAGCAGAGCCACCACCAATGACAGCATCGCATTTTCATCACCCATGAAATGCCACAAGACAATGATGGGCAGAAAACTCAGCGGATAATACACATCAGCCGCACCCTGCTCCTTCGCCAGTTTCCAAACCAACCGTTGCAACAACACGTACAAAAAAGCCAGAATACAAGCTCCCGCCCACACGTGATAATAGAACTGCGTCAGATACTCAGCGATATAATCGGCCAACCCACCGGGAACCACTATCCGTTCCCACCAGTAGTCGGCATCGAACAAGAAAAGCTGGAACTGCTCCTGATAGGAAATATGGGCCGGATATACGCTTCCCCAAAAGAGAAGCACCGCTACGCCAAAAAGTATCGACAACCCTATCTTCCAAGTCTTTTTCAGAAATAAGAACATTTACTATTTACAATTTATTATTTACAATTTGGTACTCTCTGTATGTCTTGTCATTTGAATTCCTCAGCCTTCAGTTGCCGGTTTATCCGCTTGATGGAAGAAGCATCAAAAGGAACGGGAGTAGCCGACAAATCGGGAATATTGTAGGATTTCAATGTCAAATCGTCTTTTTCAGGGTCCGACTGGGGTAGCACAAAAGGCTTATGCGCCTTCCCTTCAGCATCCAGATAGGCAAAATAAACCCGCCCGTACTGCCCGTCACCCCGCTTGCTGGCAAAGGCAAACCAACGGCTGCCTGACGACCAACTGTGATAAGTGTCCGAACGGCTGGAGTTGACCATTGGCAGGGAGTCGATGGCGCCCGTCTGCAAATCCATCAGCTGCAATTCCGTCTCCCGGTGCCAAATGGGGAATGTTCCATAATCAGCAACGGTATAAAGCAGGTAGCGTCCGTCCGGTGAGGCTTTCGGATGACACACGGAGCCTTTCTCCAGCCGGGCATTCCAAAGGGTATCCACGCGGTCACCCCATGCGCCGTGATTGGCATCGAACGCAATGCGGCAAAGCGAATAGCGTAATTGCTGTACGCTGTCCGGCAATGGCACAGTCGGAGCTGAGCAGTAATATATCCATTTCCCATCGGCAGAGAATGTGGGAAAAGTTTCCAATACGGTGGAATCCGCCGTAAGCGGAGATAGAATCATCCGGTTTCCGTCAAAATCGGCGACAGCCAAATCGGAGACGGTATCGTAAACTTCCAGACGGCGGTTACTTTCCGTATGGAACATGGGAATAATCACATTAGACGAGAACACACCATACCGCCCGTCAGGATGGAAATCCCCGTAGACAGCCGCAGATATCATCTGTTCATTCTTCAAGGCAAGCTTACGGAGCTTGCCGTCACGGTTCAGGACAGTCCCCCCTCCCTCACCCCGAAGATGGAACATCGAAAGGTTGCCACTATTTCCTCCGTGCACATGACAGTTCATGCACTTGCCGTCTGTCTGACTGTTATCCGCCAAAATACGCTCTTCGAAATTCTCAATACAACGTTCACGTATCTGCAAGGCATTCCATACCTCATAACCGGGCTCTATCAGACGGTAACTGACATAGGCGTCAAGCTTGTCCGCCACTACCTGCCATGCAAAGGAAGGATAGCGCAGCCAGCGGCCGTCGGTACGGGCAGTAACAACTACTTCCAAAGTATGTTCCTTCTCCGCTTCCAGCAATGCACGCCAAGCTTTCAAGGGGAATATCGCCTTGTTCCCGCGCGCATTTATCTCCAAGCTGTCCGATGCTCCCTTTACACTCACGCACACCGCATCCACCCCTTCATTTCGCACAAGGAAATTCAAAGGAGCCACATTGTAGGGAATGGTTACATCCTGATATTCCGGATAGAGCACCAATAACCGGTCTGCAGGCTGTACAGACTCCGGACGGGGACTGCAAGCATATAGGCAGTAGCACAGTAACAGCCCCACAACAACTTGTATATATTTCATATCTATGTTCATCATAAATCACTTCCCCTTTTTCATCGTAGCATAGTGGAAATAAAACCAATATGTTTTTCCGTATTTGGCTTGCAAAGGGGCACCATTACCATCGTTTGCCTCGTACAGCCGGGTATATTCACTGAATTCATCCAATACTTGAGGCGGTATATTCCATTTTTCCACTTCATCCAACGAAGCCTTTTTCCCGGCAAGATAGATAAGTAAACCTTCGGCATACAATCTGGAAGGAAACTTCTTTGCAGCAAACTCCCGATAATCTCCGGCGAAAGCCCCAATATCCTTATTCAGCAAATCAAAGCAGAGAAGGTAATCGCATGCCAACGTATTATCAGGTTTGTTACGCAACAGATGACGAAGTGAAAGCGGAATGTCGGCAGAAGAGCGCAAAGTATCCGTTGCAGGCAACAACAACCGCTTCCGTTCCAGCCATTGGCAGACTTCGGCCGTCTGTTTTCCGGGAATACGCCGTTCTGCCCAATCACGGTAACACATTGTCTTTTGCAGGAGACGAAGATATTTCATAGCCGCCGCCTCATCACCGTTCACCAGGTTGATTTCCGCCAAACGCTTGACAGCTCTTGCTCCGGTATGATGCGGAGAAAAAATCATTCCCAGAATGGCAGCATGTTCAGCCATCGTCATATCTCCCAACGCAAACCAGACTTCATTGGCTGCATAAATAGTGAGGTAGGTAGAATGGGGAGCCACGGGCAGAAACAGCCCTTGCGAAGCCGGTTGATAACCATCCATCAGCCGGTCGGGAAGTCGGTCCTGCTGTGCATTCAGCAAATTATAATAATAGGCAGTGAACGGAGAGCGGTATTCACCCTCCGCCAACAGTTTCCGTACTTTTTCCGAACGGCCGAAATACATTTCCGAATCCAACTCCAAAAGATATTCTCGCCCTAAATCGGGCATATTGTACCATCGTGACGACCAATCGCCACAGCCAAACAGCCAATAGCCGGACAATACCGCCAATATGCTTACCGGTAAGCCCGACTTCCACGAACGTCGCATGCAGCTACGACACAACAACAAAACACCTCCGATACCGGTTAAAGCGATTGTGCCGGAAAGCGGATAACTCAATCCGCATTGCCTTCCTGCCTCCCAAGCCACCGCCAACACCGTAGGAACCCACGCCCAACGTCCCATGTACGGAACCAACAAACGAAACACCACCACTCCCCAAAGCAACAGCACGACAGCCATTATGGCCGGACCACCCCCTTCGTAATAAAAGAATTGAGTGAGGAAATCTCCTGACAGACGTGCCAGAGCCGCCGGATGCCGCAGATACCCGGCCAATGGTTCGGTGGCAAGCAAAAAGAGCTGTGTCTGCTCCCGATGGAACAGATGATAGGGCAATATCCGGAAGAAAAAAAGGAACAACGCCAAAGCGCCGATTCCTGCCGCTCCCCATTCAATGTATTTCCTTCTGCAAGCTTTCATCCAACAGTTTTTGTTGTTCTTCCGTCAAGGAGCCACGCACCATCTTCCGCATGAATGTTCCCAACGTATTGTTTCCCTGCTCTTTCAGGAAAAGAAAGTTCGTTTCCTGCTCCTGCATCCTCAGACTGTCACGTATCCGTATCAGATGCAGTGAATCTTTTCCGGTGGCATTCCGTAGTCCCGTCCGGATGAAATGGTAAGCCTCTTGCATCTTTTCCCTCCCCTCTTTCCATTTCTGAAGGGCATCATTTTGTGGAGTGCCCGTTACCGAACCGACAGAGTCGGCCTTCACATGTATGGTTCCCGGCTCCGTCACCACCAGCAGTTCCTGGATGTAGATACGCAGCAGATGGCGCAGACGCAACACCCTCATCTCCTCCCCTTGTCCGGAAAAAGAAAAAGAGGCATTGGTTATCTTTACAGAATCCACCCGCCCCGGCGCATTCTCCATCGGCACGAGGTATATCCATTCCCCGTCGTATTTCACCGACGGCAACGTTCCTTCAATCACATAATTCTGTCCGGAATTTCCACAACTTGCCCAAAGAAGGCAACTGATACAGAAAAGCAAGATACGTGTTTTCATCCTTATACATTAGAATTTCAACAAAGGTAGGCGTTTACCAACTGTCAGCCTAATATTCAATTAACCAAAGATAATATTTTTAATCAGAGATTTTCTTCACCGCCATACACTCCATTTCCACCAGCCACCCCGGGCGACAGACGGGAGCCAGCGTAATCACTCTCGGCGTATCGGGAAAACGCTTGTCAAACATCTTTTTCACTACAGCATAATCCGCAATATCACGCAGATAGACAATGATATGCCCTACATCTCCAAAGCCGCAGTCAGCTTCCTTCAGCAGAGCCTCCACATTCTCCCACATCCGTTCTGTCTGATGGCGTACATCTCCGGCATACATCACTTCCCCACGGTTGTTGATACTCGCCGTACCGGAAATGAGTACTTGCCGACGGTCGTCGTAATCCACCGCCGTTCCCCGTTCGAAACTGACTCCATACTCATAAGTGGGGTTCAGGTGTGTGCGGGCATAGAGATATTTGATTTGTCCGGGCTTTAATCCCGCTACAGCAAAAGCGTCAAGCATCACCAATGCTTTCGGATCGGCATGACGCCCACCGATACCGGTACTGGCAATATAGTGCGTGTTCTCCGTCAGGTTCTGGGTGACGAACATCTCATTGCGTGCCTTGACTACACCGGCATAATTGCAATCCACATTCTGCACAAATATCCAGGTACGCAGGCAATTGTCGGCCAGAGTACACCCTTCCTCCATCAGTTGCATGGCATAGTCGTTGAGCAAAAGACGCATCTGGTATTCCGAATTGGCGGCACGATTGAAGCTGCCTCCCATCCAGAGCTGGCGGTAAGCACCGTGTTTCACTTCATACAGTCCGTTCGGCAGCACTCGTGTCTGCACATCGGTCTGCAGATAGGCCCACAAAGCAATCTTGGTGCCATCCAGCGGAGGCTGTTCCACCACAGACAGCGCGCAATCGGAGCTTTCTGCCGTAGCGGCAAGCAACAGTTCCGCTTGGTTGGCGGCATCACTCAGGAAGTATCTTTTAAAAACCGCCACGGCTCCGGACAGTTCTTTTTTCAGTAAAGCGGCATACGCATCCAACACGACATTCATCTGTTCACGATAGGTCTGTTTCGGGTCAGTGGCATGTATCATCACATGGTATTCCGTCACTCCGCCGGTCACAACAAATGCAGCCACTTCCGCCCTGCCTGAAGGATAAGAGTATGATGTGTATTTCATATCATTAACAAGAGATTGTTTCAATCGCAAAGATAAGTTTTTTATCCGACAAGGAGTAGTGAAAATCGCAACTTTCGCTTGTTTTGTTCTTATAAAAAAGTTACTTTTATAGAAATCTATAAAATATACAGTTATTATGAGCGAAAATATTTATCCCATCGGCATCTACAACCTGAATTAATAGGAATCTATGTCAATCCGTAATGAGACTATAAACCGGCTTTCTCTTCCTTCACCCCTTCACCTTTCGCATTATTTCCCTATCGTTCAACCCTTTCCGGTGAAACTTCTTTCTTCCTTCTCACCACCTCATATACATTGCCGTACTTCGTATGCCGGCGTTTCAGTCCCACCCGCAGCAGCACCGAACCGAACTGCATGGGATTGCTGCCACGCATCAAGGCGGGATGCGTTTTTTGTAACTCATCAAAGATGTCGGCGGCAGTCAGGTCGAAGCTCTTCTCTGCCGGAAGCGGGGTACGAAACAAGCTGTGAACCGCCTCCTCCACAAGGCTGACACGATAGAAAGCCTCGTTATGCCATTGCAGTTCCTCCTCCGGCTTGGTGAACCAGTTGCGCCGCCCGGCAATGAGTTCCGCTTTCAGTTGGGCAAAAATCTGGTCGTGCTCTATGCCTATGCAGTCAATATTGTGCTTCACCTCGATGCAGAGGAAGCGCCGGCTCCCGGTGGGGTCGGTCAGCAGGTCGAACCGGTTGCTGGTGCCGATGAACGAGGCGATACGGGGCAGTTGCCTGAAGTTCTGCTGATAGGCCTTGCGGATGTTGAGCACCGACATCTGCATCAGATTTTTCAGTAAGGGCATTTTGTTGTCGGCATACTTGTCGAACTCGTCCATATTGAGCAGCCCCATTTCCGCCAGCATTCTCTCAGCTTGTCCCTGCGAGGTCAGTTTCAGGTTGTCGGCGTAGTAACGCGTCAGCACGTCAGGCATCAAGGCGCGACAAAAGCTGGATTTCCGTCGTCCCTGCTCGCGGCTGACGAGAACGGGAGCCACGCTGTTGGCATGCAGTCCGGACACGCCCATCCATTGCGAGGCAAGTCCCAGCATCCAGGTATGGAATCCCCGCACCCAGTGAGGCCGAGAAGAGACGCGGCAGGCAAGCGCAGTCAGCCGGTCCTTGCCGTCCCAATCGGGCAGTTCGTCCATGTAGAGCAGGAAGGGATGGTAGGCAGGGATGTAAGTGGAATAGACGTATCGGTTCAAGTCCTTGTCCCAGCAAGGAATACCTTCGGCATGGGCTTCGATGCAGAAAGTGTTCAACTCGCGCTTGCCCACGGGGATGAAGGCGGCAGAGCGTTGTCCGGCGGGGCGGAACTCGGTTTCATCCGTCAGCAGATTATAGCGAAAGTCGTAGCGCGAAGTGAGGAACTCCTCGATGTCGCCGCTCAGTGCAGTCACGGTGCTTGCGGCTTTCGCGCTCCGGCGGCGCTGCTCTTCCCGCTCCTTCCAGTTTCGGTCGGTCGTTTCTTTTTGTGCGTGTTTCAGCCTTTCGGAAAAGGCTATCAGTTGTCCCGCTTCCTTCAAGAGCCGGTGTTGCTGCAAAGTCATCAGTTTTTTCTTCATAAATATTTTTTATTAAAATGATTATTGGGAGGTTTCGAGGAAGGGAATCATCCTTTCTTTCCTCTCGCCTCTTCGCCAAAGTTACTGCCTGCCGAGGGCGTTTTGCAAACCATTCTCCGCTTATTCTTCAAAAATCATTCCTGCCGACAAACATACTTATTTATGCTTCGGAACCCTTTATTTTCAGTACCTTTGCACGGTTCTTTATAAGTGAACGCCCCGGGTCGTCCAATCGACTGACTTAGGTCGTTCAATCGAACGACCCGGGTTATTCGTTCGGCCGACCGGAGTCGTTCACTTACAGGAAGACACTTCCGAGGGAAGAAACAAGTATGTTGAACGCACTAAAACCTATTGATATGGCAATACTATATGACTGGTACGAGAATCCGGGCACTAATGAGGAAGCCCCTGAAGAGAGAGGCCTCCATCCCCGCCCGTTGCTCAACGGGAAAGTAACCATGCGGCAGCTCTACAACCGCGTGCATGCCCGCAGCTCGCTCACGGTGGGCGACGTGATGAACGCGATAGACTGCCTGGCGCAAATTTGCGGCGAAGAACTGCGCGACGGCCACGAGGTGCACATCGAAGGGCTGGGCTACTTCGCCCCCACCCTGGAAGCCACACAGAAAGTGACCCGCAGCACCCCGAACAAGCACCTGAAACTCCGGCTGAAAAGCATCAGCTTCCGTCCCGACGTCAGGCTGAAACAAGCGATGACGGGAGTCAGTGCCATCCGCAGTAAATACACCCGCCACTCCCTGAAGCTTTCGGAAGTGGAGATAGACATGAAGCTGAAAGAATACTTTGCCGACCACGACGTGCTGATTCGCAGTGACTTCCAAGCGCTCTGCGGCATGGCGCGCACCACCGCGAACGTCCACCTGAAACGGTTGCAGCAAGAGGGCAAGCTGAAGAATGTGGGGAAGCCCACGCAACCCATCTACCGGGCCATGCCGGGATACTACGGCGTGTCGCGCGATGCAAAGGCGGGGCGATGAGGGTGGAAAGCGGTTTCACCGGGAAAGCCAATGAACAGGAGGATGGGAGAAGGAGGTGAAGGAGATGCAGGGATAAAAAGAAACATTCTGCGCCCTGAAATCAGGGGTAATACAAAAAGGAATGTGAATTGCATCCGGAAAGGCAATAGAGAATGAATGCGAAAAGGCGAATCTCACGACTCGCCTTTTCCTGATTTAACCATTAAACAATTGTACTATTCGGTTAATGCATTTACAATTATCCGATGTTACGGGCGACTAATAAAGTCGGGGGGGTAACGACAACTGCTTTGAGTTGAATAATTCATTTATAGATTATTCTTAAAGTGCCTTTTTAGAAAACACAATGGAGAAGAATGACGCAGGAACTGTGAAAGTCCTACCAGCAGAAAGCGGTTGTCTAACATTTCCATACTCCAAATAAATATAATTTCCATTGGTAGCACTCAAAGATTTTATAGTGTATGTGCCTGGCTTAATGTAAAAGTAATGAGCACCGCCTATATGTCCGGTATAATTAAAGATACCATATTCTTTTTTGTCAGAATCAACCAACACCCCACCGCCGTTTGTCTCTATTCCATACACTTTCATTATATTGTAACCTACTTTGGAAGGAGGAACATTATCATCAGTACCCGATGCTTGAACAATACTTGGAGTAGAGATTGTTCCTATATAATTTAAAGAAATATAGCCACCTCCTGTCACTTCGAAAATTGTACCAACCGTAAGTGCGCCCCAATTAGATTGTGCTGTACAATCCTCTAAAGCGACCACGCGGTAAACGCCATAAGCCAAGAAATAACAATATGGAGCAGCATTTGGGGTAGTAGTTCTCAAAACATACTGTTGACCACTTTCGTCACAAACAGTTATGCTTACGGCTACCGAAGCGTCAGCACCTCCTATCGGAAGTACAACCCGAGCATATCCGGTTGGTGTGGGAGGTACATTACTATCCATTGTATACGGTCCCAAAACATCCGCTTTAACAAAAAGAGCACAGAAGAACAGTAATATCAAAAAGAAAGTTCGTTTCATTGTTGCATTTTTTTAATTAGTAATAAAAGTATACGAGTGGTCGTTACCCACCCGTACCTTTCAATATTAACTATTTTTTCTTGAAGTTCCAGAACCATGCCGTACCCCAAGCGCCAGCACCGGGTTCAGGAGCACAAAGACGAAGTTCATCTTCTGTAATCTTCAAAATATGATACTCATACTGACGTGCATTTCCTTGATTCGGCTGTATACCTAACAATGGAATAGTACCAGAGAACTCCATAGTACCTACATCCCAACCGGATTGCACCACATCTTCTGACACCTTGACAGAACCACTTTCACCACGACTTGTCTGAACACCAGTCAAACTAAGTGAGAACCAACCGTTTAATCCATCATCAGGCAATCCTTTTCCTACAGCTTGTTCATCAATTTGCCCTCTACCGTTTCCGACATCTCCCACAGCATCACAAATCCACCAACCGGGGCCGGTATTGCCGAGATAACCTCCATTACCCCAACAACCGTCTGCAGCTTCTGTATTCCAGACCCAAGTGGTTGTTCCATAACCACCGTCCGGAGTTGTGCCGAATACATCAGCATAAATAGCGGGAAGATCTGTATACTCCGTTACTGCTATTGATTTGGAAGCCGATTTTGTTATGGAGCCGTCCGAATTAATGGTTGTTACATATACTTGCAATTCTTTATTAGGAGGAGCTACTTGAACCGACGGAGCCGTACCTTCTGCCAACTTGATATCAGACGTAGCATCATAAACCTTCACATAACGTGACGGAGTAGGAACAATCTGAATGTTGTTGTTTCCCTGGTTCTTGGCCACAAGTTCAAAAGTAAGATTTTCCGGTGTGACATTGGGATCCGGACTGATTTCATCCACTATCGGATCGCAAGCCACCAGCAGCATTGCAAACAAAGGTATTGCGAATAATATCTTTTTCATATCTTTTTTCATTTTAAATTCATATTCTATTCTTGCCAACCATTATACTCAGCACTTGCATCCGTATAACCTTCATTTTGTTCTACCTTTCCTTCATTCAAGAGGACTTGGTTTTCGGGAATCTTCTGGAAACCTGCCGTAGCCTTATAACGTGCGGCATAACCACCGTTCTGCGCCACATTACGGCTTTCAGCCCCATTTGTATAAACCTTTGCTCCCGTCTGTCTTTCAAGGGCATCGGCAGCAATATGCCAACGGCGAATATCGTTCCAGCGAGTACCTTCAAAACATAGTTCCCAACGGCGTTCATTCTGCAATGCAGCCAACGAATATGTACCAATAGGTTCAAGTCCGGCACGACTACGCACTCTGTTTATACCGGAAACATCTTCCTTCAATTCAGACTGCATCAACAATACATCCGCAAAACGAATCAAAACCAAATCATGAATAGAACCGGTTTGCATCAGATTATCATTAATCCAGCCGTCGGCACCATACATTATCTTCTCAAATACCGGTTCAATCGTTTTATTTCCAGCCGCATCCGTACTATAAGCCATGATAGAACCTATTTTCATCTGATAATAATCCGTTTCTTGGATAAAGCCGTCACCACCACCTTTATTATAACTCGGCATATCCTCCGTCTTGAATACGGAGGCCGGACGACGGGCATCATCTTGTTCTGCCACACTCCAATCATTATAAAGATTGGGAGCTACAGGACCGGCACCCCATCCTTGTCCGAAGGGGAAAGAATTGGCCTGATCATTGCCACGTACACCAAAATGCAGAGCATAACCGTTACCATAACCGATAGTAGTGCTCCAAGATGCAAGTTTATTATATTTAATGGCAAACATGGATTCGGGATTTACCGCTGCATCATCTTCTACCCACTTCAATCCCTGACCGGCAGTAAACGGAAAATCTTCTACCGTACATTTATTGGTATATGCCCACAAATTACGAAACTCAGGAACAAGACTATAACCAGAATTATTCACACAATCATCAATATACCCAACCACATCCTGCTTGGTCAAAGTTGTCCCATCAGGCAAATCAACTGAAGTCAACGGACTATAGTTCGTACTAACCAAATCGTTCAGAGTTTCACCATTGCCATACATACCAGTATAATACAACCAAGCACGTCCTAACATAGCTTCAGCCGTATATTTATCAACATGCCCATCCGACTTGCGAACAGCCGGCATATTTGCAGCCGCATCGCGAAGATCCTGCAGAATCTGCCCCCAGATAACAGCGGCAGTCGGAGGGGTAGTATCTTCGGGCAACAAAGCAGTAATCACCAAAGGTACGCGCCCATACATGGAAGCCAACTCGTAGTAATAAAAAGCACGAAGGAACTTGGCTTCGCCCTCAGCCTGCGCTCTTACTTCCGGATCCATTTCAATACCAGCAAGAGCCTCCAACAACGTATTGGCACGGTTGATTCCTTGATAGCGAGCCACCCAGTAATCCTGCGTAGCATTTGTACCCGTATTACAAATAAGGTCCAAAGATTGCATCAACTTATCATTGGGACCACCACCACCCAACATATCATCGCAAGCCAGCAGAGAATTATACAAGAAAGACTGCTGTGGAAAAGCATTGACATTATTCAGGTTCTGATATATGGCAGCTAAAGCCTGATTGGCATCTTCAGCCGTTTTAGGAAAATTGGTCGTATCTTTTTCCGTCAGACTCATCGAGTCCAAGCTACAAGAAGCAAACATTCCTGCTATCATCAAAGCTGCACCTATTAAATATGCTATTTTTTTCATCGTGTATCAATTTTAGAATTTAACATTAACACCTACCATATAAGTACGAGGTTGAGGATAGTTACCTACATCAACACCGGTTACCCACGGTTCTTTGTCATTGAGGGCTCTACCATTCTCCGGATCCATCCCTTTATAACCGGTAAAAGTAAATAGATTCTGTGCAGCAGCATACACACGAAGTTGCTGGAACGGACAGTTCTTCCAAATTCTCTTGAAATCGTATCCTATAGTCAGATTTTGAATGCGAACATAGTCGGCATCATCAATATAAATATCTGAAATGGCCTGGAAATTCTGTCCACTATTTCCCGGCGCAAGCAGCGGATATCTGTTTGAGGTTCCTTCGCCATGCCAGTAATCGTAAACTTCCGTCGTATAGTTTTCATACTGTCCGTCTGAGAACTTTCGCCAAGAGCGAGCTACCTGTGCACCAAAAGCGCCATAGGTTGTTACAGAGAAATCAAATCCTTTATATTCCGCACTTAGCGTAAGACCCATTGTCACGTCAGGATGAGGATTACCCAAATCAGTCTTATCGTCATCATTAATCACCCCATTTCCATCAACATCCACAAACTTCAAATCGCCCGGTTTAATACTTGCACCTTGCTTAGAGTTTGCCGCATTTCCTTTACAATTCTGGTCAAGATATGCCTGCAAGTCATTCTGGTTCTGAATGACACCATCCGTCTTATAACCATAAAAATAGCCAATAGGATGTCCTTCTTCCATACGGACAAACCGACCCGTACTCTGAGCCAACAAATCATTACCGCCTTCAATAAAATGATTGGCGTTATTAACCTCCGTTACTTCATTTTTATTATAGGCCATATTGACATTCACCCCATACTTGAACTCCTTACCAATCTGATCTCTCCAGCCCATTGAAAGTTCAAGGCCAGTATTCTTTACCGTACCAGCATTTTGATATTGAGTAGCGAAACCGGAAGCCGCATTGGTACCCACTTCCACTAACAAGTCTTTCGTCTGCTTGCTATACCAGTCCATGGTAAAACTCAGACGGTTATCCAAGAAACGGGCATCAATACCGATATTGGTCTGTTCTGAAGTTTCCCATGTCAAATCGGGGTTAGCCAAACGATTCGGGTAAGCTCCGGTTGTACCTCCATTCTTATCCGAGCCAAATGTATAAAGACCATAATCGCCAAACTCGTAACCGGCACGCCAATTTGAATTAGGGATATTGTCATTACCATTCTGTCCCCAACCAGCACGGACTTTCAAGAAACCAAGCCAAGAAGCAGTATTCTTCATAAAAGCCTCGTTTGAAATAACCCAACCGGCAGAGAATGATGGGAAATATCCCCATTGATTGCCTTTCGCAAACTTAGACGAGCCATCGGCACGAATGATAGCAGAAAACATATAAGTTTCCTTAAAGTCATAATTCAAACGTCCAAAATAAGACATCTTAGAACCATAATCCGAGGGATAACCATTTACTGTAGCAGTAGCTTTACGTTCTGTATTATGCAAATAAGCATGTGTAAAGTCACCAAAAGCACTATTATAACCGGTTGCCTCTACTGATTCGCCATAAGTTGGTCTTGATTTAGAATACTCTGTACCAGCCAAAACATCAAAATGATGTAAGTCTGTAATATCAAACCGATAACTCAACGTATTAGTCAAACTCCAGTTCCAACCCAAAGACACGTTATTTATCGTTTGGTCTTTATCACGGCTATCTCCCTGATTATTAATTTGGTAAACGGGAAGATATGAACGCCATGAACTTGACCATTGTTTGTAACTAACCTGACCTTTATAAATAAGATTCTTAAGTGGTTGTACTTCCAGATATGCCGCTGTGTTCAGATTAAAATTCTTATTCTTATTATTCCCAGCCTGATTATATACCATGTGAGCCATCGGATTAGAAGCATATGCAGTATAATCAAGTATACCATTAGCACTCGTTCCAAAATTCTTCAAATCATCATACATGAAGAAATCACCATTTTCATTATATACAGGAATCAGAGGAATAGCACGCAAAGCATTAGAAAGGTCATTCGAATATTGATTACCTAACTGCACACCTTGATTCTGTTTGTGCTGATAATATATATTCTCACCAAACTTTATCACATCCATATCTCCCTTACGATATATCACATGCTCAGAATTAATGCGGAAAGTAAAACGACGATAGTCAGTCTTCACCGGACCACCGAATGCACCATCCTGATACTGATAGCCTATACCTGTCGAAAATTTGGAGAATTCAGAACCACCTGTTACATTCAACGCATGATTAGTAACCACAGCATTTTTATTCCGGAATTCTTTTACCCAATCTGTACCAGGATTGGTACCATTCTGATAAGCAGTCAGCAAATCAGCATCTACGAATTTTGACCAATCATACGGTTGGCCTCCATTATTATAGGCTACTTGATCCATTACCGCCATATATTCTTTGGCATTCAGCATATCAGGCATCTTATATATATTTGCCCAACCTATGTTTCCATCATAAGATACAGAAACCTTTCCTACCTTACCCTGCTTTGTAGTAATAAGGATAACGCCGTTGGCACCGCTCGAACCGTAAATTGCACAAGATGCAGCATCTTTCAACACGTCAATACGTTCAATATCGGCAGGATTCAAGGCGTTAATATCGCCACCGGCTACACCATCAATAACGTAAACTGGAGCTGTATTTCCGTTAGTACCAGCACCACGAATATTAATTTTAAACCCATCACCCGGCTGACCGGAAACGGCCTGAATATTTACACCCGGAGACTGGCTTTGTAAAGCGCCCAATGCCTGCGTAGTATTTAATTTTGCGATGTCTTCGCCTTTTACCTCAACCGTAGCACCTGTCACCAGTTTCTTCTTCTGTACACCGTAACCCACTACGACTACTTCATCCAACAATTCCGTATCTTCCTTTAGCTGAATCTTGAAACTAGTCTGGTTACCTACCACTATTTCTTGCGGCTGATAACCTATAAAAGACACAACAATCGTTGCTCCCGGCTGAACATTCAATGTGAAATTACCGTCAATGTCGGTAATGACACCATTTGTGGTTCCTTTCTCCAATACATTGGCACCGATGACCGGTCCCATTGCATCTGTTACAGTACCTGTGATTTTTTTTGCTTGCTGCACAGCATCTATTGCATCGACCGATGCGGCGAAAAGTTGCGGAGTATAAGTCAGGCTGACAGCCGAACAGATACCCACGAGCAGCGCGGTTCTTCTGAAATTTAAATTCATACTTGTATTTTTCTTAGATTAATGAATTGGTATTGCCTGGCGGCATCTACCGTTTAATATAAGGTTAAACTTCTCTTTTTGAGGAAAAATTAAATATACCTTATTCTATAAAGTGGTTGGTATACATATCACTCCTTTCTCATAGGCATTTTTCATTTCATTAGCGGTTAAACATTATATGATTATTATCAAATTTTAATTAGGCTTGACAAAAGTAGACTTTTAGCAGCAAACCTTATAATACTATTTTATCAAATAACGACACTCATTTAACATCCATTACTATTTTTCCTAAAAAGTATAAAGCATGAATTCTATAACCAACAACTAAAAGCTATAAAAGACAGAAAGGGTTGCCCCGATACTAACCAGAGACAACCCTTTCTATTTTATTATTAAAAATTGCTATTCCATAGAAGGAAGCTCTTCACGGGAAACAACAAATTCCTGGCTCATAGCATCCTTCCACCACGCCTCATCAGCATGGACTGCCGGACTACCATCCTCATTTGTGCCATCATACCACGGCATGAACCAACTCCAACGTGCACCAGATGCCCATTGTTCGGAAATAAGTCCGACTGTGCCACATTCACTCAGCGAAACAATCTTGTTTCCATAATTTCCGGCAATGGAAGTATATTCTGAAACACAATCTGCAGTTTCCTTATTATAAACATCACGTCCCACGATGTCTACATATTGGTCTCCCGGATACCAATCGGAATCATTGCCCTCGGTAGTCCAAACCCAGATAAGATTATCCAATCCTTCAGTCTTGAAGTAGTTGAACATAGCAATCCACAGAGATTTAAAGCTGGCAGCATCCTTACCCCACCAGAACCAGCCACCGGCTGCCTCATGGAATGGGCGCCACAATACCGGAATATCCGCATCTCTCAACAGCTTCAAGTAAGCGGCAGCATTTTTCAAATCTTCGGTAAACACCTTGTTTTCCCAAGTGCCTTCCACCGTGGCATTGGCAGCGTCAAACTCCGTATCTGCCTTATAGAAGGCATAATCCTTATTCGGGTCGAGGGCTGTACCGTTACTTTCAAGATAAACAGCAACTGCCGTATAATCATGTCCGCCAATGATGAGGCCACCTTCTTGCAGGGATTTCAAAATATCCTCGGTAATCACCAATGTATAGTCTCCGGATATGTCAAAATAATCAGTTCCTGAAGCAATCTCGCTCCAACCACTGTTTTTGAACGAACCTTGCGCCCCCTCTGCCACATCTTTCACAGCCACGCGTATCACCTGCCCCACTTGTGCATCGGCAAAGACAGTTTTTGCAGCATCATCCGTCATCTGTACATTTCCACTCCAATCACCCGGCATTACCGTCTCTCCTTCCCATATCCGGGTAGAAGAAGCTTCCCCTACAGCTTTCTTGGGTACATTCCAATGCCACATGGCAGCTACGATGCCACCTTTGTCAGACCAATCCTTAACGGGAGTAATGTCACCGTAATTAATCCAGTCTGCTCCAGCTACAGATGCCGGCAGATGAACATAGTCGAAACAGTTGATAGCCGGATATTTTCCGGTCCATCCGTACACCTTTTCGGACATTTCCGTATTCCAGGCAACATTGGCCATCATAGCTGAAAGCGTCTTCGTCTCGAAGTTATCCAATAGATAATTGTACAGTTTCACAGCTTTGGCCGAACTAGCGGCAACCAGTGCCTTGTCCAAAGCGACAGTAGAGAACTGAACCGATACAGCCGGAGCAGGCATCTGGTTCGGTCCGGTTACTATTCCCTCGGGGATAGAGAGAGAACAAGCCGTCTCTCTCCCGGGAACATTCACTTTTACAGTCAGTATATTGCTTGCGCCAAGTACATCGGCACTTATCAGTTCACCACCGGTAAACTTGATTTCGCTCAGATTGTCTGTTGCAAAGAATATATTCTTGTCATATTTCACCTCAATAGTGATTTCTCCCGTTTTCACTTTGGCTGCTCCACTTTCAGGAGTAGTAGACACCAATACCGGTGCATCCACTGCTGGGATATCATGATCGACATCAGTATCGCAGGAGGCAAAAGTAAAAGCTGCTATCAACGAAAGCATCCATTTTATATTCAGTTTCTTCATCTTAATTATGATTTTATTTCATTCTTAATCAGGGCATCCATAGTCACATTCTTCAAGCCACAATTCATCAATTTACAATCGTTATTTTTGTAAACGTCAAATCACTGCCCTGAATAATGATACCTACATTTGTCTGGTCTTCACAATCTCCTTGTTTAGCTTGAATATTATCAAGTATCTCCTGAGCCAACGTCAACTCCATCACACGGCTCTCGAAACTCCAGCCGTAAATGTCTGTCGGTACCATAGTCGTATCAAACAAAGAGAAAGCTATGCCACTCCAATCGCCATAGTTAAACTGAGCCTGTGCCCAAGTCTGGTCTTTCTGATCAAAATAGACTTTCATGACAGTGCCTGCCGTTACCTTGGCAAAAGATACAGCCGGTACCAACACACGTCCTCCATCACCCCAACTAATATCGAGCGGACCAGCCCAAACTGTTTCTTCATTGGCAACTACAAGAACATCATAAGCAATTTCACCATTTGAAGAAATCAGTTTTAGGCTATAAGTTCCATCCAGCTCAGCCGGTACATTCAACATCAATACCCCTTTAGCTGCATCATTGATATACTGAACAGCAGCCTCATTCAGCAATACATTTGTCAGCTTATCAGCATTAACAATCTCAAGTTCCACAATTCGTCCCCGAACCAATTTGTCAGGCAATGCCGGCAAATAGGCGCATACCGGTTTCTCTATTGTCAGAGACGGTGCTTCCACAAATTCACCATTGGCCATTTTCAAAAGTAAGGCCCCAGTTTCGGCAGTTGTAGGTACAGTCAAAGAAATGGCAGTAGCAGTGGCATCGGATACGGTAACTTCCACATTACCACTGAATACAACAGCCGAAACTACATCCATATTTATTCCTTTGACAGTCAAAGCCTCTCCTGCCGGGACCGTCGCCGCACTATAAGAAATGTTTTCCGGCTTTGCCGTTGCAATAGATACGGCAGTTGCTTTTCCACTATTTGTATTCAATTGCAAATCACCACTAATAGCCGCAGCCGGCATCAAGACCTTTATTTCAGTCGAGTTTTGTGATTCCAATCCTACTGCTTCTTCTACACCAGGGAACGTTACATCAGTCACCAAATCCATATTGGTACCTTTCAAGGTAATCATATCTCCACCACGCAAGTTTACAGCAGGAACAGCCACTACGTTCGAAGGCGTAGCTACTACAACAGTAGCGACCACAACTTTTACATCCGAAGCAGGAAGTACCGTAACTTCTCCGTCCGAGACATTATCCGGCAATGTAAAAGTAAGTTCATCTCCTTCGGAAGAGGCAGTCATCGTAAATTCAACTTCATCCCCATTCGGCATCTGCACTTTCTTCACCAAATCAAAGTTTTCACCAGAAACTCGAATGACATCCCCCGGCTTCTTATCTACCAGGTCGAGTGGAGCCTCTACCGATGGCAAAGTAACCTCCAGTTCCCCTTCAGAATAAATCCAATTGGGGATTTCAGCTCCATCAGACAAGATGAACTTACCGGTCTGAGCAGAATCAGGAACAATAACTTTAATCTCCTGACGGCTTTGACTGACAAACTCATCAGCAGGCACTGTTACCTCGTCAGCAAATATCACTTCTTTAATCAAATTCAAATATTCACCAGTAATGGTCAATTCACTACCAGGCTTTACTTCTGCCGGTGCAAAAGCCTCCAAAGCAATCGGCTCCGTAAATGTCAACTCGGTTTTTGTTGTAATATCCCCTTTCGGAGTCTTCAAGACAACCAACCCCGGCTGGGCTGTCTGAGGTACAGTGACACGGATTTCCGTATCACTGACTACTTCGATGTCTGTTATATCGTCGCAACCGGGAATAGCGACCGCAGTCACTTTATCCATGCCACTGCCTAGGAAACGGAGTACACCGCCGCGGGATACGGGACTCGGTCCGAATACATTCAGACTGATTCCCCCTTTATATTGGTTGGTATCTTCATCATCCCCATTGTCGCAGGCCGTAAACGTCAAGCAACTGAAGAGCATCAGGCACATCATCCACAGTGCCGGAAATTTATATGTTTTATTCATATCAGTATTCTATTTAAAAGGTTATTCAATAGGTACCACACGGATGTTGTCAATCATAATCACCGGATTGCAATCCTTACCTTCCACACCACCTGCCCAGACAAAGAATGTCAATCCGGTCAGCATAGTCTTGTCAAAAGTTCTATCACACTTATTACCTTCATGCGTCTTGTTGAACTCGGACAGATTCATGGAAACGGTTGTCCATTTACCACCCGTATCATACGAACCCGTATTCTTCCAAGGCAACCACAAACCACGCGGCACATTCGTATCACTAAAATAAGCATTAGTTCCCGTCGCATAAGTCACCACATCATTACCCGTAAACATCACTTGTAGAGCGCAAGACTGCCACGGATTGGAAGAAGGAATATTCACCTCGAATTTCAGTTGCAAGCCATTGACGCCATACTCCTCGAGCAGTTCTGCAAACTCAGGACGTGCAGAAAGTTCGGGATAACCGGCAGACGGTTCCGGCCAATAGTTGAACGAGAACTCATCTTCTGCCCAAGTAGCTCCGATAGCACCGTCAAGTGCTCCGGTGAGACAGATATAAGCACCGTCAATACTGTTTTCATCGGCTTCTCTCAACACCTTGCTACCATCGCGCCAACCGTGGGCAATAGCCATACCGCCATGAGAACCGTCCCAGTCAAAGAGAATGTTACGTGTATCATAATAGCGGAACTTGGAACGTCCGGTACCATAAATGGACTTCACGTTGATATAGCCTGCAGGAGCATTGTCCGGAAGAATAAAGCTGACCGCAGTCTTGGTTATGTTCGTAATATTAGTCACTTCCACATTACCGGCCATCGTAATGGTCAGCGGCACATTCGGGTCATCAATGAAATAGTCACCAATCAGTGTCACCTCACTACCCGGCTTTGCAAACTCACAAGAAATGGAGTTCACGGTAGGAGCCGGAACCAACACCTTGAAATCATAATCTATGGTATCCTTTGCTTTGGTCACCATATAAATCTTATCAGTCACTACCGAAGGAATCTCTTTCGGAACATCTACCATAAGTGTATGGTCAGTGATGTAACTGGTATTAAGTATCGCCTTCTGGTCATTGAAATAGAGCTCGTAAACACTCCGCAGATTTTCACCGACCAGACAAATCGTATTCGCCATATAAGCCCCCGTCAGCAAAGAGTCTGCCGCTGCCGGATCAGGGACACGAACATATTTCAAGGTAGGCTTTCCCCCTGCCACTTCATATTTATCCGGTTCATCCTCACAAGCCGCCATGGAAAAGCCTGCTACAACAACAGCTGCCGCGAAGAACCAATTCGTATATCTATTATTTTTCATCTTTTCAAGCATTAAATTAATAACTGAATTCAGAACGTACATCTACGTGTACCGGGTCTTTCATCAAATTAGGATTGAACACCACGTCTTCTGTCGGGAACGGCAATGTAAAGCTGGAGACTGTCACATTCGGCGCCTTTGCATCCGGATTGTAACGGGTCTCGTCCGGATTCACCGTCCAACTGCCGTTTTCATAATAAGCCTTATAAGTAGTACCCAGACTATAATAAACATCACGGCGCTGTGCCTTCAGCTCATTGATAGCACGCTGGGAATCATAATATGCCAAACGTACATAATCATACCAACGGTCGCCTTCGCAAGCCAGTTCCAGCCGGCGTTCCTTCCAGACGTCCTCCCAAGTAATGGAGGTTTTCGGAGTAACTCCCGGAATGGCACGGCCACGTACTGCATTGAAAGCATCCAGTGCACTCTGGTCTGTAGTAGAGGTAGCCAGTCCCATTTTCGCCTCGGCATATACCAGATAGATATCGGACAGGCGCAGGATATGGGTTGCCAGGCCGCTGTACATATTACCAGCCGATACGCCCAAGCCCAATACATGGTCATTATTGTTACCATAGAGATGCTTCACGTGATTGGCACCGGTAGGAGACTGGTAATCGCCATTAGGTCCTCCCTTACCATATTCGGCATCATAAATAAACCGCAGATAATCAAATCCGCCCTTGTCCTGCCAGAAATAATCGTATACATCACCTGCCATCATCATAGTAGCCTTACGACGGGTATCCGTATCCGAACGCGTCTCAGGACTTTCCAAAGCGGAAATTCCAAATGCATCCTGCAAATCAACCGACGGACCTGCATAGCCACCCCAGCAATCACCAAATTCATCGAATCCCACCATTGCCAAGTCCGACTGCAACGTATTCTGCTGTGTCCAGGGGTCACGTCCTGCCGACCAGTGCCAGGAGAAGAGACACTCTTCATTCTTGTTGTTTGCCAAACGGAAAACATCGGAATAGTTAGCCAGCAAGTTACGGCCGGAATTATTAATTACATCCTTGGAATATTCTGCCGCTTTCGCCAAATCATCCGCATTGCGGGTACCGGAAAGGCCACTCTTAGTCAGATACACCTTAGCCAAAAGACCTTCGGCACAATAGCGGTCAATACGTCCCGTTTCACCTCTGGCCGGAAGCAACTCCATAGCTTTCTCCAGAGTCATAATGATATATTCGTACACATCTGCTGCCTCCACTTTGAATTTGGAGTTATAATTACCGGAATTCAATTCGTCCGTATTATCATGGATAATGGGTACTGCGCCAAAACTACGTACCAAATAGAAGTAAGCCATGGCTTTCCATGCCAGACACTCGCCCATACACTGATTTTTCACTGCTTCTGACGCATTTGCCGTCTTCAAACGAGTATATACAGTATTGGCATGGCCAATCACTGCCCATAGAGAATAGGACATGTTCACAAGGTTTTCATCCGTACCATTCACCGTAAAATTCAAGTAAGGGCTGTTTCCCTCGTATACGTTTCCAGACAAGATTTCACCGACTTTAATAAAACCGCGCTGAAAGTCATACCAAGGTGAGTTATAAAGATAATTAACCCCCTGCACACATTGTTCGTCATTCTGATAGAAGTTCGATTCGTTATAATTGTCTTCGGTAGGACGGTTCAGGAAATCCTCGCATGAAACTGTTCCCATACCGAGTACAGCTGCAAACGCCCAATATTTAATATATCTGATTTTCATGTTTTCTTCAATTTAAAGTGTTAGAATGAAACATTCAAGCCGAATGAATAAACTGTAGGAGACGGATAACGTCCGTTGTCCAAACCATAGACATTGACGCTTGAAGTGCTGGCACCAATTTCAGGGTCATAGCCGTCATAACCGGTAATGGTCAGCAGGTTCTGGATATTGGCATAGATACGCAAGTTGCTCAGTCCCAGTTTATCAATCGTCTTTTTCGGGAAAGTATATCCCAAAGAGATGTTCTTCAGACGGATATAAGAACCATCTTCAATATAACGGTCACTGATACGGTCGTTGTCATTCGGGTCATTGATAGTGGCGCGTGGAATGGAAGCTCCCGGGTTTGCCACCATGACGTTAGACACATCATTATACCACATCGTTCCATCTTCGTAGACCTTGTTCGGATTGATAGGAACAAGCTGTGCACGTCCGTTTACAGCATTCAGCTGGTTAGTCCAGGGAGAGTTCATATGTGTCAGCTTCATGGAAAGGTAGTTGTACACCTTGTTGCCATAGGAACCGTTGATGAAAACAGACAAGTCGAAGTTCTTGTAACGGAAAGTATTAGTCCAGCCAAAAGTAAACTTAGGCATCGGAGAACCGATATTGGTCTTGTCATAGTCGTCGATAACGCCATCGGGCACACCGTCAGGACCACTGATATCCTTATATTTCACATCACCCACCCATACGGTATTGGTACGGTCGAATACACCGTTTGCCGGATACTTGGCAGGTTTCGGAGAAGTCTGAAGATCCTCCAGGTCCTTGTAAACACCATCACAAACAAATCCATAGAAGTTATAAAGTGATTCGCCTACACTGGATACACTGACTACATCGGTCCACTGTCCGTAACCCACAATCTGCGCATTGGCTGTACCAGCCAATCCTTTCAGTTTGTTCTTGTTGAAAGAAATCTGGAAGTCAGAATCCCATTCAAACTTACCCGTAATAGGATGTGTGTTCAGAGAGATTTCAAAACCGGTATTCTCTATGTCACCATAGTTACCTTTCGGAGCAGCCAATGCAGAAGAGGCATTACCGGAAGTACCCATATAAGAAGGCAACTGCAACGGCATCAACATATCACTGGAAGTTTTCTTGTACCACTCTACCGTCAGGTTGATACGGTCGTGCAGGAATCCCAAATCCACACCGACGTTCCATTGCTCCTGGGACTCCCATTTGATGGAAGTATTCGGTATATTGGAGGGGCGATACCCCATACCCAGACCGGAAGGCATACGACTCATGGATGTACCCCAAGCATAACCACCGATGTTGGCATTACCAGTTTGTCCCCATCCCAGACGCAACTTACCGTTACTGATGACCTTCTTCAACGGTTCAAAGAACGTTTCGTTGGAAAAGCGCCAGGAAGTAGCCAATGAATGGAAGCCTGCCCAACGGTTCTCGGGACCGAAGTTTGAAGAGCCGTCATAACGATAGGTATAAGTACCCAGATAACGGTCGGCATAGTTATAAGTCAGACGTGTAAAGAAAGATGCCATAGACGAGCTTCCAAAACCTGCATTGATAGTCGGGGTTCCCGTACCCAAGGCAGGATTGTGCACTTCATCCGAAGGCAGACCGCTATTGAACACACTCGTGAAGTCATAGCTGGACTCCCAGCACTCCTGACCCACCATGGCTGTATAATGATGCTTGTCGCCTATGTTTCCGGAATAGGTCACATAGTTCTTCAATTGCCAGAATGTACTGCTGTTTTTCTGGATATTGCTTTCATTACTGGAACGTACCCATCCACCCAAATCAACCATCGGCTTGTAGCGCTCACCTTTGCTGGAACTGATGTCATAACCCAATTCGGCATGCCATACCAGATTTTTAATCGGAGTAACCTCAAAGAAAATATTACCCGTCAGTTTCTGACGGTCCAGCAGAATGTCATCCATCATGGCAAGGGCAATCGGGTTAGGATTCGTGTAGCCTTCGCGAACAACGGTGGCATAGCTGCCATCCAGATTATAGATAGGTATATCAGGAAGAGTGGTCAACGAGTAGTTAATCAAACCTTCATCACTGTCTGCCAGTTTCAGGTCATCACCCGTTGCTGTATAGGTGGCGGTCAAACCGAGTTTCAACCACTTCTTCAGTTGGGCATCCAAGTTGGCACGGAAGCTGTAACGGTTAAAGTTTGAACCGATGATGGTACCGTCCTGATCCATATAGGAAGCTGATACGTAGTATTGTATCTTCTCTGTACCACCTTGTGCCGAAATCTGGTGCTGATGCTGCAAAGCAGTCTGGAAGATGGCGTCCTGCCAGTTTGTACCTACTCCCAGCAGAGAAGGATCGGCATAATAATTACTAGGGTCAGAGATTTCACCCATGTTTGCCAAATCATTATAATAAGTGGCATACTCACGCAGATTCATCATATCCAGACGCTTTGTCTGGCGTTGAACGGCAAACATACCGTCATAAGTAAACTTAGCCTCACCCGCCTTACCACGTTTGGTCGTAATCAAAACCACACCATTGGAACCTTGCGCACCGTAAATGGCGGTTGCCGAAGCATCTTTCAGAATTTCCATACTGACGATATCAGCAGGGTTGATGGTGGAAAGCGGAGAAATGGTGGAAACCGAGCCATTACCCAGTGCATCGCCCAAACCATAAGATGAACCGCTTTGTCCCTGACTCTGTACAATCACACCGTCAATTACATACAACGGCTCGGCATTAGCATTGATAGTGGCCTGACCACGTACGCGGATAGAGGAGGAAGAACCCGGAGCACCGGAAGTGCTGACTGCCGTCACACCGGCAGCACGCCCTTGAAGGGACTGGTCGAGATTGGTGATAATAGAACCCTTAATCTTGTCTTCACTCATGGAAACGGAAGCACCGGAAAGGTCGCTTTTCTTCATCGTACCGTACCCCACAACCACCACTTCGTCCAACATCTCGGAGTCTTCCTTCAGCGTGATGTTCACTGTTGTCTGGTTCGTTATCTTTATTTCCTGGCTGACATAGCCTATAAAGGAGACTACAATGGTAGCTCCTGGTTTCACATTCAAGGCAAAGTTACCGTCAATGTCGGTAATTACACCATTCGTTGTACCTTTTTCCAATACATTGGCACCGATAATAGGGCCCATAGCATCACTGACGACACCCGTAATTTTCTTTGTTTGCTGCACTGCCTCAACGGTATCCGTCGATGATACTGCGAAAAGCTGAGGAGCATAACCCAGACTGAACACCGAGCATATCCCCGCAAGCAGCGCTGTCTTTCTAAAATTCAAATTCATACTGTATTTCTTAGATTTAAAACAAACACAAAACCTCCCAAAAGAAGATTTTTTTAGTTAACAAAAATGAGACTGAGTCAAAAAGCCCTGATATACTATCACAGCCTTGACATTTAGGTTTACTTCCAAACAGTCCATGTCTTCATAGTTCCGTTTTTCCTTTTTTCCCATAGGCACAATTCTTTTTTTCTTAAATTATTAATGGTTAAATCATATTGCTTTTTCCCGAAAGGGTCATTTCTTCAGTTCGTCCCGTACCATTCTTCCCCATTCCTTCATATCTGCATCTTTCCAGTTTCCCTCGGAAGAAGCCGACGGATAGAACATGGAGCAAGTCTCATCCTTGTCAGACAAAGACCAGGCCACCCAGCTGATGGAATGCCGCTGCATCCAGTCCAGCCAATTCCCCCACTCTTCTTTACTGATGGGGCCGTCCCCACTTGCCTCCATACCGGCGCATTCGGAAACGAAAATCGGCAAGCCCTTGCCCAGAGCATAGTCGGCGCGGTCGCGCAGCCACTGTCCGTGGGTGTTGGCATAAAAGTGGAGTGTATACATTATATTGCTATATCCGGTAATAGGATCGTCCGCTGCCAAATGGATGTCCTGGTCCCAATGCGGACAACCAACGAGGATAACGGCATCCGGTTCTATGGCACGAATCGTCTTGATAACCTCCACAGAGTATGCCTTCACCTGCTCCCAACTGTCTTCCACCGGTTCGTTGAAAACCTCATAGATGACATTAGGAACCCCTTTGTAACGGGTAGCCATTTGGGTGAAGAACTCCTTTGCTTCTTCCTGCCGCAGATTGTGGCTATGCCAGTCGATGATGACGTAAACGCCGTTCTCGATAGCAGCATCCACCACTTTCGTAACACACTCAATACCGAATTCGGGCTTGTTCACATAGCAGGCGCTATCCAAATCCACTCCCATAGAGGCCCGAAGCACTTGTGCGCCCCAGTCATTGACCAGATAAGCAACCGAAGAGGCATTGTAGAAACGGGGCCAGAACTGATGCCAGCCATAGCTGACACCGTGCAATACCACCGTGTCTCCTTCGGTATTCATCAACTGCGTACCATTGACCACCAATGCCGGTAGCGTTTCCTTTACATTTTCATTCTTCGACGGGTTTGTTCCACAACCAATGGTCATACCTAGGCAACAAACCGCCAACATAACTTTCCATATGCTTTTCATATCATACTTAGTATTTAGAGTAATAATCTTTCTTATATAACGGTACAAACGCTTTGTACACGCTTACATTCTAATTTTCAGGCAGGGATTACACGGAAAAGCACGGATAGGTTCAATTTTGCAGCTTCCGGTTTTCCGCTTTAATTATTTCAATAGTGCTGTCTGTGGCAAAGACAGAGTTCAGTCCTTGTTGTTCTTGAGCCGGGTCACCGGTATAGTCATCTCCCTTTTCCCAGAATACATGGTCGGGATTTTGTCCGGCAAAACCACCCCATGCCCAGAAGTTGCATCCGGCAAAGAGTCCGCCGCTCTCACGGTCCTGGCGGATGAGGTCGAATACATAACGGTAATATTCATCGCGGGCAGTGGTCGGTGCCTCTTTGGAAAAGCTGAAACCGTCACGGGGAAAACCGAACTCCTCCAAAACAATCGGCTTGCTGTACTTCCGAGCAATGACCATGTGGTCATCTATATACTTCTTAGTATTTTCCTTGGCACGCGGAAGAAGTTCCTTCAGGCTGTCCGCCTTCACCCAACTCCAGTTGTAAGGCCAGATGTGGATATTCAGATAATTGATGTTGGGGTCGGCATGAATCTTCTCGAAAAGATTCATATCCATTTCGCATCCCCACGAGCCCTCACTGCCGGAAGACACCATGTGGTTCGGGTCAAGTGACTTGATTTGTGCAGCCACATCGGCCATCCAGCGGGCAAACGGTTCCTTGTTCTCGTCAGAGAAAGCGCGAGGCTCGTTACCAATCTGCCAAGACATAATAGTGGGGTCATCCACATATTTTATCTGATTATACCTATTGGTGCGTGAAACAATATAATTGACATGATTGGCAAACAAGGCCTTCGCGCTGTCCGATTGGGGGAACTGCTTGACATACTCCATATAGGCGGGCCATCCGTCTACGGCAGGTACCACGGCATCACCGTGTCCGGACCATTGCAGGTAAACGGAATAGCCACCGCTCCATTCCCAGGAATTGTTCAAATAGAGGACAGCTGTCATATCACGTTCACGCAGTTCATTCATAAAATAATCCAATCCGGCTAAAATAGTATCATTATAGACGCCCGGTGCCACTTGTAAAGAGGGCTCTACCCGCGTCTTTATGCCATTTTCACCGTCAGCACCCACCAATACGCGCAGGTTGTTGATGCCAATACTTTTCAGAAAGTCCAGCTCCTTATGCAACCGTTCACGATTGCCGCCTTCACCTTCGGAACCAAGAATGGCACCGTACCAGAAATTGGTACCTACAAAATAATAGGGTTTTCCGTCGCGAACGAACTGTCCATCGGCATTGACCTTAATAAACGAATGCTCCGCAGGCTTAGGGGCACATGCCCCCAAAAGGAATAAAAGTACTGTCAGCAAAAGGAATTGTTTCTTCATATTATCAGTTTTTAAGCGATACACAAAGATACGCGGCTCATATCATAAAAAATGATACTATATTATCAGATTAATGTGCCAATGTGATTAATCACATTGGCACATTAAGTTGTCTCCGTATCCAGTCCAGCCATTCATCCCACTGTTCCTGATACCAGTAATGCCCGGTTTCCAGATAAGGATGCAGTTCCTTCGGAGAAGAAATCACATTGTAGGCTGCATACATGGAAGTGGGAGGACAGACCTCATCGTTATACCCCCAACTGAACCAACCGGGCACATTCAGCAGGCGGGCAAAGTTTGCCGTATCATAATAGCGCACCGTTTCAAGCTGCTTTTCATCGGGAGCACCGTAATAATAGAAATAATGGGGCCAGCCGCAAGCGCGCTTCTTGAAGAACGCTTCGTGGTCGCATAAGGCAGGATGAACAGCCGCCAGGAAAGTAACGCGCGAATCAAGAGCCGCCGTAATCACAGACAAGGCACCGCCCTGGCTGGAGCCCGTAACGCCCAGCGCCTTCCCGTTGTACTGCGGCAGCGAACAGATAAAATCCACAGCACGCAAAGCGCCTACCACCACACGGTTATAGTAAGAAGCATCCCGGCTGTCGCGGCCGAACGTCCAGTAATTGCTCAGCGCCCCACCTGCCAGCGCATCATATACAGACTGCTGCATCGTGACGGGAATGCCGTGGATACCCACCTCCAATGTAATCACCTTTCCAGGAGCCGTATACGTATCTCCCGCATAAGGGCGGACACCCGCACCGGGCACACGCAGCAAAGCCGGATACTTCCCTTCTTTCTTGGGAATACTGAGAATACCGTAAAAACGTCCTCCCCAAGCTTTTGTCTGGAAGCTGACCTGATATACATTATCCGTTTCCGTACAGCGTTCGGGAAGCAGCGTCATAAGGGGATTCAACGGAGTCTTGCGCGCCTCTTCCAAGGTCTTGGCCCAATAATCCCGAAAATCGGCAGGAAGTTTCGTCACAGGTTGCAGCTGCTCGGGAGCATAGGCCGATGTAGCCAGCCCTTCATAAGTCCGGCCGTCCACATGCGCCTTGACCTTGCAACGCAAGAAGCCTGCAGTCTTCATCGTGCCTTGCAACTTCAAGGTACCATCTTTCAGCACCACGTCTTTCTTTACTTCAGTAGGATACATCTCGGGGCCCAGTTCATAGTCAATCTTGACATCGGACAAGAGGTTCTGTGCCTTCAGCACCCGGACGGTAAACGTACACTTCTCATTCAGACGATACACCCAATCGCTATGGTCAGGTGAAACGACTACACGGATTTCATTGCCGCGTATCTGCGCCGTCACAGCACATACACACAGCAGACATAAAAATAAGGAAAAAACTCTTTTCATGATATCAGATATTAGTATTAATCATTGGTGCAAAAATAGGCACTTTCAATGAAGAATACCAATACTTTTTTATCATATCACCAGCTTCTTTTTCCGATAATTCTCACGGAATTCCTTCGGCGAGCATCCCTTCTTCCGCTTGAACATACGATTGAAATTGGACAGATTGTTGAAGCCGCAGTCATAGCACACCTCTGCAATGGTACGCGTGGAATCTACCAACATACGCGTGGCAAAGCCCAGACGGATATCAATAATGTAGTCGGAAAGCGTCTTGCCGGTGCGCAGGCGAAAGAAACGGCTGAAAGAGACCGGGGTCATGCCCACCATATCGGCCAATGAAGCCAACCGGATATCCTCCTGATAATGGGTGGAAATGTATTTCTGCACCTTCTGTACCCGGCGGCTGTCAGAGAAAGTCTCTATCTTGGCAAACGAAGAACTGGACAACACCCGGGCATTGTCATAGAGGGAAAGTTCGTAAAGGATACGGAGAAAGTTCATCACGGCATAAAAGCCCTGCTCCTCGGAAGCCAGCTTATCCAGCCAGTTGTACACCTTCATGATGGCCTGCATGGGGAAACTAAGTCCGCACTGTGCACGCTCCAGCATCCGACGGATACTGTCGAACTGGTTCTTGTTGACAACGTTCCCGAAGAACAAGTCGGGAGAGAACTGAATGGTAATCTCCCGAATATCCCCGGAGGTACATTCATGTTGCTCCCATACATGCTCCAACTCCTTACCGGTTATCAGCACCAGGTCATAATCACCGATAATCTCGGCAGAATCGCCCACCACACGACGTACGCCGGAAGCATGTTCCGTGAAGTTCAGTTCATACTCTGCGTGACAATGGATGGGGTAGGTAAATTCTGTTTTGCGACGATCGGCAATATAGAAACAGTCACGTTCCGACAGAGGGGTTATTTCCCTCATGATATAGTTCTGGTTTTCCATAGGCATTGGTTAAAAAAATATCATGCCACAAATATACTCATTCTTTTTAATCCCACAACAGTACCATTTGTTACATTTAGAGGTAATAATTGTTATATATGAGCAGATACCCGGGAAAGTCCCACCCGGAAAAGCAAAACTTCCGTTCTTCTCCCCCTCAGGCTCTAATGTAAGGATGTATGAGATGCGCATCTCGTACACTTACACACTATAGTTTGAGGAAGAAAGAAGCGGAGATCCCTCTCTTGCCCCATAAACAAAAGAAAGGTCTCCGCTTCGCCGGATGATATGAATGATAAGTCGCTTACTTCTGCAGCTTCAAGACGCAGGAAGTTTCCGGCAGGTTTTCCGAAACGACCGTCATTGTGGCTTCTCCCACTTCGCCGGTACTTTGCAACAGCACCTGTGCAAGTCCATTGAATGCCTTTACCTGATAGGTGCGTGCATCAGCGTCGGCCGGACGTTCCGTAGCCCGATAAGCGGGGTCTCCATTCCCCACCCCAAGGATGCGTACCGGACCGGAGACGGTTATTGTCAAGTCGTTGCAGGCAGTGGGGACAAAACGTTTCTTCTTGTCCTGCAACTCAATGTTACACACTGCCACATCCCGATTGTCTGCCTGAATGACGGAACGGTCTGCCGTCAGGGAGATACGGGCAGGAGCACCGGTAGTCTCCACAGTACGGGCCAATATTTTTTTGCCGTTCTTATAGCCTACAGCCTTCACTGCACCGGGCTGGAAAACGGCTTTCCAGGAAAGATGGCCGTTTCGGGGCATCGGTTTGCGCTCCAGTTTCTTGCCGTTCACAGTCAGTTCCACTTCATCGCAATTACTGTATACCCAAATGTCGATGCTATCACCTTCGTGACCTTGCAGATTCCAGTGGGGAAGGATGTGCAGCACCGGCTCATCCGTCCACCAGGACTTCAGATACCAGGCTTCGTCCTTGGGAAAGCCACAGTAGTCCAGAATGCCGAATTGTGAGCCCGTAGCCGGGAACTTCATGGGGTTGGGTTCACCGCGGTAGTCGAAACCCGTCCAATAGAAAAGACCTGCCAGATAGGGGCGTTCGTCATAGAATTTCCAGCCACGCTCGATGCAGTTCAGCAGGCTGTCAGGCCCGTTCGGTTTACGGTTGTGCGCCACCATGTGGCCTTTGCCGTGGGCATCAAAGTAGATGCCGCGCGTACCACAGCCCGTGGTCTCTTCCGAACCGAGCGCCCGGCGACCGGGATAATCCTTGCGGTGCTGCTCCACAGGGTTCTGAAGGATGTAGTTATAACCGGCCACGTCTGCGGGAATCAAGATGGCAGGGCCACTGCTCGAAGCAACGGTCATGAGGCGCGTAGGGTCGAAACGGTGGCAATATTCGCGCATCGTGGCAGCAATGCGTGTACCGCTTTCTTTCCACTCGATGCCCCACTCCTCGTTGCCTACACTCCAAAGGATAATGCACGGATGGTTGCGGTCGCGGTCTATCATGCGTTTCAGCAGGCGAGTATGTTCCTCGTTGACACCCGTCAGACGGTTTTCTTCTATCACAAGGATGCCGAGGCTGTCGCAGGCATCGAGCATTTCGGGAGTCATCGGGTTATGGGAAGAACGGTAGGCATTGCAGCCGAACTTCTTCAGTTCCTTCAGTCGGTACACTTGCAGGGCATCGGGAATGCCGGCACCTACTCCGGGGTGGTCTTGGTGCATGTTCACACCTTTCAGTTTCAGAGGCTGTCCGTTCAAGAGGAAGCCCTTGTCGGCATCGAAGCGGATGTCACGAATACCAATCGGGGTGGCCACCACGTCCACCTGCCTACCGTTTTGCCAGACGCTGGTTTCCATTTTATAAAGGTAAGGATGTTCTGTACTCCATAGCTGGGGATTCAGCACTTTGGTACGCACCTTTACGCTACGCGTTTCTTGCGGCAGCAGGGTTATCTCTTCCGCCTCGTCCTCCATCTGCACTTGTCCGTCGGCATCAAGCAGACGGCACCATACTTTGCCGGAGACGGGGTCTTTTCCCGAATTCTTCATCTGCACTTCGGTCACCAGCACAGCCTTGTCGAAAGGAGCTTCCAGCGTGGAAGATACAAATACGCCGAAAGGAGCTACATGCAACGGCGCCGTCTTGTTCAGCCATACATGGCGGTAGATGCCCGCACCCTCGTAAAACCAGCCCTCCTCGAGCGTGGCATCCGCACGGACGCAGATAAGATTCTCTTCTCCGTAATTCAGGTATTCCGTAATGTCGTATACCTGCGTGGCATAGCCGCTGGGTTCGTGTCCCAGGTAGAAACCGTTTATCCAGATACGGGCATCACGGAAGATACCGTCGAACTGAAGATAAAGATGCTTGCCGAGGTCCTCTTGCGGAACAGTGATACTTTTCCGATACCATCCCACAGAGTTTTCGGGGAATTTATAGCCGACGGCTTTATAACCATGACTGTGGCTCGCCTCTTTGGCATAAGGCAAATCAACCACCCAGTCATGCGGAAGGTTGACCGTCTTCCAGTCCACGCCCCACTTCTCCGGATTGAACTTGGGGGAGTAAGGACCCTCGTTATGGATAGAGGCTGCCTTGGTCAGATAGTTGAAGTACTCCGTTCCGCAGCCGAAGTCTTTCTCCGGTGAGGAAGCATTGCCAAAAGCAAACTGCCAGCCGTCGTCCAGCAAAATACGTTCGCGGACGGATTGGGCAGAAAGAGAAAAGGTAATTCCAAGAAGGAACAGAAATGCGAATAAGTGTTTCATATCGGTTAATCATAAAATGTGTTTACAAAGATAGAGCGAAAAAGATTCGTGCGGTGATACTTTTGTATCATTTTCCGGTACTTCATGTTTCCGAGGGGAAAAAACACGCCGGGCAAACAAGGGTGATAGGAGAAAAGTTTTTAAATTTGAAGCGTGCTTCCGGGAAAATGGCCGGATGGCACAACTAATGAAGAATGTATCAAACTAAATACAAGAAATAATATGCAAGACAAAAGATTCGGATATTTCGATGACGACAACCGCGAATACGTCATTACCGACCCCAAGACACCTTGGCCATGGATTAACTACCTGGGCAATGAAGATTTCTTCTCACTCATCTCCAATACTGCCGGAGGCTATTCCTTCTACAAGGACGCCAAGTTCCGCCGCATCACCCGCTACCGCTACAACAACGTGCCGATGGACAACGGGGGACGCTACTTCTACATCAATGAAGGCGGCAACGTATGGTCTCCCACCTGGAAGCCCTGCAAGACTGCACTCGACAGTTACGAGTGTCGCCACGGCATGAGCTACACCCGCATCACCGGATCCAAAGACGGCATCGAAGCCAGCCTGCTCTTCTTCGTCCCACTGAAGACCTGGGGAGAGGTGCAGAAGCTGACCTTGCGGAATACTTCTGCCAAAGTGAGAAAACTCAAACTATTCTCCTTTGCCGAATGGTGCTTGTGGAATGCCGCTACGGACATGGAGAACTTCCAGCGTAACTTCTCCACGGGAGAGGTGGAAGTGGACGGGTCTGTCATCTACCACAAGACGGAATACAAGGAACGCCGCAATCACTACGCCTTCTACAGTGTCAATACACCCGTAGACGGTTTCGATACCGACCGCGAAACATTCGTGGGACTCTACAACGAGTTTGCCGACCCGGAACGGGTAGTAGAAGGCAGACCGGGCAACAGCATTGCCCACGGTTGGAGTCCCATCGCCTCGCACTATCTGGAAGTAGAACTGCAACCCGGCGAAAGCCGCGACTTCATCTTCCTGCTGGGCTATGTGGAAAACAAGCAGGAGGCAAAGTTCGAGGAACGTGAAGAATCTCTGCATGAAGCGTTCAAGCAGAGTGTACCCTCTTCACCTATTATAAATAAGGTAAAGGCTAAGGCGATGATTTCGGCCTTCGACACTACCGCCAAAGTAGATGCTGCCTTTGCCGAACTGAAAGCCTACTGGGACCGCCTGCTGGACATCTACGTCGTGAAGACCGACGAAGAAAAACTGGATCGCATGGTGAACATCTGGAACCAGTATCAGTGCATGATTACCTTCAACATGTCCCGTTCCGCCTCTTTCTTCGAGAGCGGCATCGGTCGTGGAATGGGTTTCCGCGACTCCAACCAGGACCTCGTGGGCTTCGTGCATCAGATACCGGAACGAGCCCGCGAACGAATCATCGACATAGCTTCTACCCAATTCCCCGACGGAGGATGCTACCACCAATACCAACCGCTGACCAAACGCGGCAACAACGACATCGGCGGCGGCTTCAACGATGACCCCATGTGGCTTATCTTCGGTACGGTGGCATACATCAAGGAATCGGGAGACTTCAGTATCCTGGATGAGCCCGTCCCCTTCGACAACAAAGAAGGTTCGGAAGTGTCTCTGTTCGAGCACCTGCGCGTCTCCTTCAACCACGTCATCGAGAACCTCGGCCCCCACATGTTGCCCCTCATCGGCCGTGCCGACTGGAACGACTGCCTGAACCTGAACTGCTTCTCCTGGGATCCGAATGAATCCTTCCAGACCACGGAAAACCAGACGGAAGGCAGCCAGGCAGAATCGCTGATGATTGCCGGCTTGTTCGTGGTATGCGGACGCGACTACGTGGAGCTGTGCCGCCGCCTGGGTAAAGACGACGAAGCAAACAGAGCGCAAACCTACATAGACAATATGGTGGAAGCCGTAAAAAAACACGGCTGGGACGGAGACTGGTATCTGCGCGCCTACGATTACTTCGGCCACAAGGTAGGCTCCAAAGAGAACGAAGAAGGACAAATCTTCATCGAATCGCAAGGCTGGTGCACCATGGCAGGCATCGGACTGGAAGAAGGCATGGTAAAAAAAGCGCTGGACTCCGTAAAGGAACGCCTGGACTGCGAGCACGGTATTGTACTCAACAATCCACCCTTCACCCGCTATGTTGTGGAGTATGGAGAAATCTCCACCTATCCCGCCGGCTACAAGGAGAACGCAGGTATCTTCTGCCACAACAACCCGTGGGTCATCATCGGAGAAACCGTACTGGGACGGGGTGACCGTTCCTGGGAGTATTTCCGCAAGATATGCCCGTCGTACACCGAAGAGCACAGTGCCCTGCATAAAGTAGAACCTTACGTATGCTGCCAGATGGTGGCCGGCAAGGACGCCGCCCGCCCTGGTGAAGGCAAGAACAGCTGGCTGACTGGAACGGCTGCCTGGATGTGGTATGCCATCACGCAATTCATACTCGGCATCAAGCCTTCGTATGAAGGTCTGGAAATCAATCCTTGTATCCCGGCAGGCTGGAAAGGCTTCAACGTGAAGCGTAGGTTCCGCGGGGCAGAATATCATATTACCGTGAAGAATCCCGATGGTGTGTGCAAAGGCATCAAGTCCGTCACAGTAGACGGCCAGCCGATAGAAGGCAATGTGGTGAACCATCTGCCGGGCACGCATACAGTAGAAGTAATAATGGGATAACCCACAAAATACAATATCATGATAAACCCTATTTATTCTCCAGCGCCCGAACGCTATGACAACGGCATGAAATTCCGCCGTTGCGGGCAAAGCGGCATCCTGCTGCCGGAAATATCACTCGGATTGTGGCACAACTTCGGCGACATGAACACATTTGCCAATTCCCAGGCCATGGCGCACTATGCCTTCGACCGTGGAATCACGCATTTCGACCTCGCCAACAATTACGGTCCTTCCTACGGTTCCGCCGAAGAGACTTTCGGAATGATTATGAAGAAATCCTTCATGCCCTATCGGGACGAACTGTTCATCTCCACCAAGGCCGGACACGACATGTGGCCCGGCCCCTACGGGGAGTGGGGCTCACGCAAGTACCTGATGAGCAGCCTCAACCAAAGTCTGAAACGGATGAACCTGGAGTATGTGGACATCTTCTACTCCCACCGCTACGACCCGGATACTCCGCTTGAAGAGACCCTGCAAGCACTGGTTGATATCGTACGGCAAGGCAAAGCACTCTATGTAGGAATCTCCAAATATCCCAAAGAGGCGGCCGAGTTTGCCTACAAATACCTGGAAGAACGGGATGTACACTGCCTGCTCTATCAAGGCAGATACAATCTCTTCAACCGCGAACCGGAAGAAGAAGGTATCCTGCAGCAAGCCAAAGGGAACGGAACCGGCTTCATCGCCTTCTCCCCGCTGGCGCAGGGCCTGCTGACCAACCGCTACCTGAATGGTATTCCCGAAGATTCGCGCATGGCAAAGGGGGCTTTCCTGAAGAAAGAAGCACTGACCGACGAGACGCTGCAAAAAATCAAGGCACTCAACGAAGTTGCTGCCTCACGCGGGCAAACCCTTGCCGAGATGTCACTTGCCTGGCTGTTGAAGGACGACCTGGTGACAAGCGTCATCATCGGAGCGAGCTCCGTTGCCCAACTGGCAGATAACTTGAAAGCGACTGAAAATACAGACTTCTCTGCCGAGGAACTGGAGAAGATAAAGAAAATCATTCAAAAATAAATCAACATGAAAAGCCTCCTTATTCAAACCTTTTGTTTATTATTCCTTTGCTTGGGCACGGTCCGTGCACAGCAATACCAACTTGCATCACCCAACGGAAAACTATCCGTTACGGTAGATGCCGGAGAAGCCCTCACCTGGCAGATAGCACACGACGGAACCACGGTGCTGCAACCCTCTGCCATCGCCCTGCAAGGCAGAGATGAAAAATCAGCCAAGAAAGCAATAACTTTCGGTAAAAATGTAAAAGTAATCCGTGCAGAACGCAAGTCCGTGGAGTCCTCCTTCCCCACTCCCCTCTATAAAAAAGCAAGTGTGAAGGATGTCTACAACCAGCTGACACTGAAATGCCGCGGAGGCTACAGCGTACAGTTCCGCGCATACGATGACGGCGCTGCCTACCGCTTCATTTCCGAACAGAACAAGCCGTTTATCGTCCTCAACGAAACTGCGGACTTCAATTTCGACAAGGATTACCAGGCATTTGTACCTTACATAAACGACAACCGCAACGGTGAGCGCTATTGCTTCTCTTTCGAGTCTTACTACGACGAAGCCCCGTTGTCCAAAATGCACACCGACTCACTCTCCATCACCCCACTGATGGTTTGCCTGGACGGAGGAAAGAAAGCCGTTATCATGGAAGCCGGATTGGAAAACTATCCCGGCATGTTCCTCACTGCAAATCCCCAGACACGTCAAGGAGTGCAGGCAGCATTTGCCCCCTATCCGCTGGAAGAAACAATCGGCGGACACAACCGGCTGAACCTGATACCGACAAAACGTGCAGACTACATCGCCCGTTGTGCCAAGCAGGAGCTCCCCTGGCGTGTGGTGCTCGTCACCGAAAAGGACACGCAGCTTGCCGACAATGACATGGCACAGCGTCTTGCCCCCGCCTGCCGCATCAAAGACATTTCCTGGATTAAACCCGGCAAAGTGGCTTGGGACTGGTGGAACACCTGCAACTTGACTGGCGTAGACTTCAAAGCCGGCATGAACACCCCGACTTATAAGGCATTCATCGACTTTGCCGCCGACAACAACCTGGAATATATCATCATCGATGACGGCTGGAGCGGAAACGAATCCTTATTGAAAGACCTGAATCCGGATATCGATTTAAAGGAACTGGTAGCCTACGGAAACCAGAAGGGCGTCGGCATCATTCTCTGGGCAAGCTGGCGAAATTCTGCCAAAGATACGGAAGCCGCATTCAGCCACTATGCACAGATGGGTATCAAGGGCTTCAAGATAGACTTCTTCGACCGTGACGACCAGCCACTGGTACAGTCCGTAGAACGCATTGTAGCCTACGCCGCCGAGCACCGCCTGGTATTGGACCTGCATGGCCTCAAGCCATACGGTATACAGCGCACCTATCCCAACGTCCTGAACTTTGAAGGTGTAAAGGGATTGGAGAACGCCAAATGGGAACCGATAGTGAACGGAGCCCCCCTCCACAACTTCCCACGCTATGACGTGACTGCTCCCTACCTGCGCATGCTTGTCGGCCCGATGGACTACACACCGGGAGCCATGATGAACGCAACCCGCGAAACCTTCCGTGCCGTCAACGACCATCCGATGAGCCAGGGTACGCGCGTCCACCAGATGGCGATGTACACCCTCTTCGAAGCCCCGCTGCAAATGCTTGCCGACAGCCCCAGCAAATATATGAAGGAGCAGGAATGCACGGACTTCATTGCCAAAGTGCCTACCGTTTTCGACGAGACCGTGGCACTGGACGGTGAAGTAGGCGAATACCTTACACTGGCACGCCGCAAGGGAGACGTCTGGTACATCGCCTCCATGACCGACTGGACACCACGCGACTGTACCATCGACCTTTCCTTCCTCGGAGAAGGAAGTTACGAAGCCGAAATCTTTTCCGACGGCATCAATGCCGACCGGGAAGCAACCGACTACAAGAAAGAAGTACGCACCGTGACCTCGGGAGACAAGCTGAACATACACATGGCACCCGGAGGAGGATGGACAGCACGGATATGGAAAAGATGATAGGGTGATAAAGTAATGACATGATAAGTGCAATAGGGTGACAGTTACGTTAAAAGTGCTGTCACCCTATTCCTTTATCACTTTTAACATACCTCTACGTGAACCTTTTATATCCTATCTTGTTTTTTCTCACAAAAGCCTAAGGTACCATAGGGCAGGAATTTATATTAAACCTAAACAATTATAAAAGTATGAAGAAATTTATTCCCCTATTATTAGCGGTCTTTGCAGTGACGCTTGCATCTTGCGAAAAAGACCCTGACATGGATAAGCTGGACAATAATTATCTGGTTTATACCAACTATGACAAGAAGGCGGATTTCAAAACCTTCGAAACTTATTACTTGCCGGACAGCATTCTGGTCATCGGTGATAAGGAAAACGCCGAATACTGGAAAGATGAGAATGCCCAGGAAATTCTCAGCGCTTATGTTGCTAACATGAACAGCCGCGGCTACATCCGTGTGGATGACCGGGAAGAAGCCGACCTTGGCTTGCAGGTAAGCTATGTCAGAAGTACCTATTACTTCACCGACTACGGACGTCCCGAATGGTGGTGGAACTATCCAGGCTACTGGGATGCTCCTTACTGGGGCAACTGGGGCGGATGGTATTATCCCTATGCCGTGAACTATTCCTACAGTACCGGTTCCTTTATCAGCGAATTGTTGAATCTGGAGGCGCCGCAAGGCCAGAGCGAGAAACTTCCTGTTCTGTGGACCAGCTATATGAGCGGCTTGCTGAGTGGTTCTACTTCTGTCAATACCAAACTTGCCGTGCAAGGTGTGAACCAAGCTTTCACTCAATCAACTTACCTGACTAACAAGTAGTGACAAGCTACGAGCTATAAGTGACAAATGACGGGTTACCCAATATTAAGGTAACAAGAATAATACGGCAGCATCCTTTCCGGACTGGGAAGTTGCCATTGAACCAAAAAACAAGAACAAAGTATGAAAACAATAAAATATCTTTCCTTGAGAGTATTTGCGGTTGCCGCTCTTGCTCTCGTCTTCGCCCTACCGACGAAGGCACAGATGACCGATAACGGTTATGCCAATATCGACTGGCAATATAACTTTCCCCTCAGCAACAACTTCGCCGACAAATCAAGCGGCTGGGGTATGAATTTTGAAGGCGGTTACTTCCTGACAGACAATTTTGCATTGGGAGCTTTCTTGAACTACCATAGCAACCATGAGTATTTCGGTCGCCAGACACTTCCCGTAGGCGAAGGCGGCAGTCTGAATACCGACCAGCAGCACACTGCATTCCAGTTGCCTTTCGGTCTGGCCTCCCGCTATGTATGGAACCGTGGAGGTGCATTCCAGCCGTATGCCGGTGTAAAACTGGGTGCTGAATATGCACAGTTGAAGTCAACTTTCAACGTATTCGAAGCCAACAAAGATACATGGGGTTTCTATGTATCTCCTGAAATTGGTTTCAATGTGTATCCTTGGGCTTATGGACCGGGCTTGCATTTCGCAGCCTATTACAGCTACGGTACGAACAAAGGTGACCTCTTTACGTACAGCGTAGACGGTTTGAGCAATTTCGGTCTGCGCGTAGGTATTGCGTTCTGATAAGACACACACTTAAAGCTTAACAGATAGAATTTAATTGTTTCAAAATTGAAGAAGAAAAGAGCCTTTCCTGCGTGAGCAAGGGAGGCTCTTTTTAATTCTACCAGTTATTTTTTTCCTCCCAGCATCGCCTTATATACAGCTTCCTGAATCCTCGTCCTTATATCCAGCCTCATCAACTTGTTATTCCACACATCCGGATAGGTGCAGTTGCTCAAAAAGACATAAACCAAGCCGTTCTCCGGGTCTGTCCAGGCGCAAGTACCCGTGAAACCGGTATGACCATAGACAGAAGCAGGGGCAGACTCTGCGCAGGGACTCTTCTGGGGATTATGCCGGTCGGGCTTATCAAATCCCAGCCCCCGGCGGCTTATCCTTGAGACAGTGGTAGTAAATACCCTGCAGGTCTCCTTGCTCAAATAGCGTTTACCGTCCAGTTCACCCCCATTCAGCAACATCTGATAGACTTTTGCTACTTCTTCGGCAGTGGAGAACAGCCCGGCATTACCGGAAACGCCACCCTGAAAAGCTGCGGATTCATCATGTACAAATCCTTGCAAGGTAGTCTTACGCAAGAAAGGATCTGTTGATGAAGGTACAATATCTTCCTTCTTCAAGAAGCGCAGAGGAAGATACCCCGTACGCTCCAATCCCATCGGAGTATAGAATTCCTTGGCCAAATATTCGTCCATAGACATGCCGGTGCGCGCCTCGACCAACTGCTGCAACAAGATAAAGCCCACACAACTATAACGGTAACGTTTATCTCTAAGCGGAGTATCCACAATCTTCTGCAAGTACTCCTGCTTGAAAGAACGGTTCAGCCAAAGGCTGTCGGACACTTGCATCGTATATTCCGGTGTCTGCACCTTCGACGTCAGTCCCTGACGGAAGCGGAACTTAGGGTTCGCCCAAGTCTGCCGTCCGATGCGTGCGGAATGCCGGGCATCGGGACGTGCCTTGAACAAAGTGCCGGTGTAGCTCTCTTCATCAATCGCTTCCTGATAGAATAGCAAGGTAGAAGGTAGACCGGATTCATGCATCAGCAGTTCGCGTACCGTAATATTCTTCTTGTCCGTATCCTGTAGGAAAGGCAGATAATCCGACACCCGGTCTGTAAGATTGAGGCGTCCGCCATCGTACAACTTCATCACAGCAAGCAGCGTGGCTGTGGTCTTTGTCAGCGAAGCGATGTCGTATACATCCGTCTTCTTTACGGGAAGCGCCTTGCTTCCGGCCTCGTTCCAGACGTGGGTACCGAAAGCTTTATTATACATCTCCCTACCATCCTTCAGCACCACCACCTGGCAACCGGGGTAAGCCCCTTCACGAATGCCTTCTTCAGCTATCTTGTCTATTTCAGCCAGCAGACGGGAATTCATACCATGCTCTTCGGGTACAAAGCGGGGGGCGCTTTGAGGAGTCAGCGTCACTCCCGCACCGGCAGCAAACCGACTACCGATACTGGCAGACAAGCGTCCCTCTGAACAAGCGCTGCCATAAACAATCCGGGCAACCTGCCGCTGTACCTCCTCGTTGGAGGAGTGTGCCAAAATCACCGCTTCAGCAGCAGCGTCCCCTTGTTTTATCTGCAATACCTGCTTGCCAGGAATAAAGAACAGATAAACCACCGGTACGTCAGGAGCGAACTTTGCAAAGAAATTCTGATAGGGCGTCAAACGGTGTTCGGTGACACAGACCAGAATACGTTTGTACTTGGCCAGCGCATTCCTCAAACGGTTCCCGTCAGCCTCCGGCAGATTCTTGCCCAAATGGAACTCCACAGGACGGGTATACTGCGACAGTTCCTTGAGGAACGGCTGGATTTCCTGCGCTTCTCCCACATTGAGCACGGCAACTTCACCGATGGAAGGGTCCAGCGGAAGTACCTCGTCCCGGTTATCCAGCACAGTGATGGCCGCCAAGTTCAGCCGGCGCATCAAATCACGCGTTTTCGGAGTATTGATGCGGGTCCCCAAACCTGAAAGCTGTACATGGGGTTTCTTTTCCAACCCAAGGGCATATTTATATTTCAGTACTTTACGGCATTTCGCCTCTATCTCTTTCTCTGTCAGCTCCCCTTTTTTCACAGCGGCAAGCACAGCCTCCACTTCTTCCTTAATACGCCGGGGGACAAGCAGCAAATCATTGCCGGCTTTCAGCGCCTGCAAACAGATGCTTTCATTGCCCGATACCCCTTTCATGGCAAGGGCATCTGTAAAGACAAGCCCCTGAAAGCCGAGGTCATTCACCAACAGACCGGAAACTACCTTACGCGAAAGCGAAGACGGGAGCCCCTTTTGCGGCTCTATGGTAGGCACCTCCAAGTGCCCCACCATCATTCCTCCCAATCCGGCACGAATGGCTTTTCTGAAAGGATAAAGCTCTATACTGTCCAGACGGGCACGGGTAAAAGGCAGCACGGGCAACGCCTTATGAGAATCCACATCCGTATCCCCATGCCCCGGAAAGTGCTTGCTGACAGAAAGTACACCACCATCCTCCAACCCTTTGGAGTAGGCAACAACCTTGTTCGCCACATTGAACGGACTTTCACCGAAGGAACGGGTATTGATAACCGGATTCTTGGGATTGATATTCACATCCGCTACAGGAGCAAAATTCACTTGCACCCCCAGTTCACGGCATTGGCGGGCCACTTCGCGCCCATATTCATAAATCAGTGTATCGTTCTGTATGCAGCCCAGCACCATGTTTCGCGGAAAGTTCGGAGTACCGCGGAGGCGCATAGCCAGTCCCCATTCACCGTCAAAGGTAATCATCAGCGGAACTTCCGCCATCCGCTGCGCCTCATTGGTCAACATCACCTGGTTCTGCATCAATCCGCCGGAGAATAACAGACCGCCTACCTTATAGTCCTCCACCACCTTACGCAGCAGTTCCTTGTTGGCCTTGTCCTGCTGGGGGGCAATCGTATAGATGAACAGTTGTCCGATGCGTTCTTTCAGAGTCAGACGCTGCATGACGGAATCCACCCACTGCCTGCACCGCACGTCACTGTTCAAGAGACGTACAAGCGAAGGGTCGTTCGGCGGCACCGGAGTAAACGGCATCGGGCCAAGCTGCGCTTTCAGAAGCGGACAAAGACAACACAATATAGTGATATAGGCAAGCAGGTATATTCTCTTCATTCCTTATAGATAGATTGTTTTTAGGGGATTTGCGGAATAATACTTTTATAAATCAATTCCTGGATATCTCTTCTTATATTCATGTCACCCAGTTTCGTGTTCCATACATTGGGGCACAAGCGGTTGCTGAGGAATACATACACTGTCTTGTTTTCCGGGTCCACCCAAGCACAAGTACCGGTAAATCCGGTATGTCCATATACTGCTTCCGGAGCGGAAGGAGCACAAGGGCTGCGCTTCACAATGGATACATCCGGCTTGTCGAATCCCAGACCGCGACGGCTGATGGCAGATTTCTCCGTCGTAAACAAACGGCAGGTTGCCTCACTCAAGAAACGCTTGCCATTGAATTCACCGCCGTTCAGCAACATTTGATAAACCTTTGCCACCTCTTCGGCCGTAGAGAAAAGTCCTGCATTACCGGACACCCCACCCATGCAGGCAGCAGTCTCGTCATGCACATATCCGCATATATCCTGGCGACGCAGGAAGTCATTGGATGCCGTGGGCATGATTTCCGCTTTGGTGAACTTCGTCAAAGGCAGAAACATAGTACGTTGCAATCCCATCGGGGCATAGAACTCACGGGCAAGGTACAAATCCATCGGCAGCTCCGTCACCTTCTCCACTACCTGCTGCAACAGCACGAAGCCGAGGTCGCTGTAAACATAACGTTTGCCATCCAACTCGCACTTGGCTATCCGCTGAAGGATAGAATTCTTGAAACTCTTGTTCAGCCACATGCCATCTGCCATGTGCAGGGTATAGACCGGTGTATTCTTGTCGGACACCATCCCTTTCCGGAACTTAAAATCGGAACAATAATAGCTATGCTCGCTTACCTGCGTACGATGCCACTCGTCCACCCAACTCTGGGAGTACGGACCGTGTACCGAATTCGGGTCTATGATGTCCAGGTAGAAGCGGATATAGGGAGGAAGCCCCGATTCGTGGAACAAAAGTTCGCGGATGGTAATGTTCCGCTTGTTGCCATTGCGCAAGAAGGGCAGATAAGCGGAAACCTTGTCATCCAGTTTTATCTTGCCCTCATCATACAGTTTCATGACGGCAAGCAACGTAGCCGTAGTCTTGGTCAGCGAAGCCAAATCAAAAAGGTCCGAAGAACGGACAGTAGTGGTATCCTTATCAGAGTGGGTTCCGAAGCCTTTGTCATATACCGGCAGTCCGTCTTTCCACACCAGCACGCGGCAACCGGGATAAGCTCCCGCTTCCAGTCCCTTCCGGGCAACGGCATCGATACTTTGCAGCACATACGATTTCATGCCGTAATCTTCCGGAACAGTCTTCCCCGGTTTCATGCCCGGTTCAATCATACAGCCCGTTCCCGCTGGAAACAGTTTACCGATACTCATCGACATTCTGCCACTGGCCGGCTTTTTGGCAAAAAGAACATCAGCCACGTATTGCTGCAAATCCGTCTCTGCCGAATGTGCCAGCACCACAGCGCTGGATTTGGCAAGTGCGGGCATCAGAGGTTGCAATGTACGGTAAGAGGTAAAAAAAGTATAGACCAGCGGAGCACGCAGGTTCAAGCCTTCCAGAAAGGCCACATCACGGTCGCTGACATAAGCCGAACCGGTGATGCTGATAACCACGCGACGGAAAGCAGCCAACTGCCCCTGCACTTCCTGCCAGAGAGCCTCATCGGCATTCCAAGGCAAGTGGAAATGGCTGATGCCTGCATTCTTTTTCATAGCTTCCACAAAGGGAGCATCCGCCTCCTTCTCTCCGATGCTGAGCACGGCAATATCACCTTCCACCGGTGCCAGCGGGAGGACATCGAAATAATTGTTCAATACAGTCACTGCCGAACGGCGCAACTTGGCAGCCAACGCCTGCGCTTCCTCCGTATTGATGCGATAGCTCATTCCGCTGACCCGAAGTTGCGGCTGGCGGTTTCTCAAACCAAGCATATACTTGTACATCAATACCTTGCGGCACTTGGCATCAAGTTCGTCCTTACTCAGTTGTCCCGACTCCACTGCATCTACCAGCTCCTGCACCGCATTCTTCGTATTGAACTGTACCAGCACCATATCATTTCCCGCCAGCAGCGCTTTGGTAGTTACCTGCGGAATGGCAGACACACCCTTCATGTCCAAGGCATCGGTAAACACCAGCCCTTTAAAGCCGAGTTCATCCTTCAACAACCCGGTCACCACATTCCGCGACAAAGAAGAAGGAGTCACCCCGTCCGGGTCCAGCGCCTGCACTTGCAGATGGCCTACCATGACACCCCCCAATCCGGCACGTACCATTTCCTTGAAGGGATAAAGTTCCACACTGTCCAGGCGTACACGGTCGTAGTGCAAGGCGGGAAGCGCCTTATGAGAATCCACATCCGTGTCGCCATGCCCGGGGAAATGCTTGCAAACGGAAAGTATGCCCCCGCTTTCGAGCCCACGGCTGTATGCCACCACCTTTTCTGCCACCCGCTGCGGGTTTTCGCCAAAGGAGCGTACGTGTATCACCGGGTTCAGCGGATTCGTATTGACATCCGCATCGGGTGCAAAATTGACGTGTACCCCCAATTCGCGAAACTGGCGGGCCACCTCACGTCCATATTCTTCAATCAGGCCATTGTCCTCGATACATCCCAAGGCGGCATTACGGGGATAGTCCGGAGCGCCTTTCAGCCTCATTGACAGTCCCCACTCTCCATCGAAAGTAACCATAACGGGAATCTTGGCATCCTTCCGGGCCATATTGGTCAAGATAGCCTGCTCTTCCGGAGTACCTTCGGAAAACAGCAAGCCACCGACCTTGTATTTCTTTACCAGCTCGCGCATCTGCTTTTTCGTGGCCTTGTCTGCTCTGGCCGGAATGGTGGCAACGATGAGCTGCCCCACTTTTTCGTGTACATTCAGACCTGACAACACGGAGTCCACCCATTGCCGGCACCGGTTGTCTGCAGCCGAAGGAAGAAACGGGCCTCCCGTCTGGGCGTGAAGTGAAGATAATCCCAATATAAACAATCCTGCAACCCATAAAAGGAGGGTGAGTCTTTTCATCATGCTATTTTTCAGTTAAAGTAAGTACCATTTCTCCTACGTAGATGCCACTCTTTCCGGTGTGCAGCACGGGAACGCTCTTGCCGTCCGCATTCAGATAAACGGCAGGCTTTTCCATAAAAGTATGCGAATGTCCTCCCAAAATGACATCAATGCCACGCGTCTTGCCTACCAGGTTCTCGTCGGAAGCGCCTTCGGGATTTGCACTGCGGATACCCAAATGAGACATGCAAATCACAACCTCGCAATTCTCCTTCTCCCTGAGAAAGTCTGTCATTTCTTGGGCCACCTTTATCGGGTCGTTGTAGACAATGCCTATGCATTTATCCGCCTGCACCAGCCCTTCCATCTTAGGGGCCAGGCCGAAGATTCCGATTTTCACCCCTTCGCGCACCAAGGTGATATAAGGCTTCACCAGCCCTTCGAGTACCGTACCCGTCACGTCATAATTGGAACAGACCACGGGAAAATCCGCCATACGGAACAATTCCGCCATATTCTCAAGTCCGAAATCAAATTCATGATTACCTATCGTCATGGCATCATAGCCCATGAGGTTCATCATCTTGACCTCCAGCTCGCCTTTGAAAAAGTTGTAATAAGGGGTACCTTGCGAGATGTCTCCGCAATCCAGCAGCAACATATCCGGATGCTTGCCGCGAAACTGCTTTACAAAACCGGCACGGCGCACCACACCGCCCATCCCGGCATACTCGTCGGCAGCCTCGGCACTGATGGGTTCTATACGGCTGTGCATATCGCTGGTATGCAGGATAAACAGTTGTTTTCCGGATTGGCCGGACGATACAGAATCGGTGGACACCAGGCAAAGGGGTTCTTCAGTAATGACACGCTCCTCTTGTTGTGCCGATGCGGGGAGCATGAAAAACAGCAGGGCTGCCAAGGAATATATATGTTTCATAGAACTTCTGTTTTTTTAATGCTTACTCTTTAACGACCACTCTTCCCTCCATGCGCGAAGTCACCTTCTTGCCGGCTGCCGTCTGCTTCTCCACATACTTCATGAACAGACCACGCAGTGTAGCCCCATCCGGGCACTCCCTTTTATCCGCCTGCAGGAAAGCCGTCATTCCATCGTTTCCATCAGCCAGATAATCAATCGTGGCAACCGTATAGTCACGGTCATCCTCCACCGGCTTGCCGGCAATGGAAGCCTGGAGCAGCTTGCCATCCTTGCTGATTTCCAACTGTATACCACTCACCCCTTCACCAAGTCTCACCGCAATGTTTTCAAACAAGTGCTTCATGGCAGAGCCTTTCATCGTCAGCACACAGAGCGAATTCTCAAAAGGCAATATCTCATAGATGTTTTCGGTAGTGATATCTCCTTCCGTCAGGGAATTCCGGATTCCACCGATATTGATTAGCCCCATATCGGCCGGTTTGCCCAGCACTTCCACCGCAGCCTCACGCAGTACATCTGCAATCAGATTGGATAAAAGGCTTTCGGGCCGGAATCTGTCCATCGACATTTCTGCGGTTCCCACCACATGATACATAACGCTGTCCATCCGGGCCTTGTAAGGCGCCAGCAGAGCCACGGCTTCGGCATCCGGCTCGGCATCCCAGACAGAGTTCATGGGAATTCTGCCTCCCTCTACCTTGGTCACTTCGTAGGAAGAATGGCAGGAAACCAATAGAAGTGCAACCGCCAACACTGCCCCCGCAAGGAGACTGAAAGTTTGTTTCTTCATATTCATTTAGTTTTAAATTGCTACAAATATACTTTTCTTTTGCGACTGAGCCACACAATTAACCGATTATTTAGACTTGCGTTTAGCAGAATGAAACGCTCAAAAATCATCCCAACTGGCGAAAAAAAGCTTGAAGCACTTGTGTATCTGGCAAATAATTCGTTCCTTTGCACCGCTTTCGCGCAATCGCTGTCAGGACACCAAGAGAGAAGCCTGGTATGTTGCGTTGTAACGATGAAACAATTTAATAATAAAAACAATGGATTTAATTAAAATTGCAGAAGAAGCATTTGCTACCGGAAAACAGCACCCGAGCTTCAAGGCAGGTGACACTGTAACAGTAGCATATCGTATTGTCGAGGGTAACAAGGAACGTGTACAGCTGTACCGTGGTGTTGTTATCAAGATTGCCGGACATGGAGACAAGAAGCGTTTTACAGTACGTAAGATGTCAGGAACCATAGGCGTAGAACGTATTTTCCCGATTGAATCACCGGCTATCGACAGCATCGAAGTGAACAAGGTGGGTAAAGTTCGTCGCGCTAAACTGTACTACCTGCGCGCTCTTACCGGTAAGAAAGCAAGAATCAAAGAAAAAAGAGTTAACGGTTAATTCCAGACTCCTATTTCGAAATAAAAAAGGGAAACTGACAATGTCGGTTTCCCTTTTTTAGTGATATACACAGTAGGCATACACACCATGCGATACTCTACTGCTACTCCCTCATTCAAAACATTGTAAGCCTGCGCTCCTTTCCTTTCACATAAGCCTTCCTTCTTGCTGATATGTTAGTTTATCAGCGCCCAACGGCCGTGAGACGCTCTGCTAACGACCGTCAACAAGGTGCTTTATGGCCGTTAGGCGAACGCCTCACGGCCGTTAAACAGCTCTCATATGCATAGCTTGCCTATACTGAATACCTATCTTATCCATACCAAAAACCTGACTTCCACCTATTATCGCACGGGCTTTTACGAAGTTAATACCGTGTTTGCAGGAAACCAATAGCTTGTTTACACGATATTGGCAAATTGCCCCATATCCTATTAATTTATTGTACTACAAGACATTAATAGATTATTTGGCGTAAATTTAAGGTGGAAGCAAAAGTTGCTTCCACCTTTTCAAGTTGCTTCCACAGCATCCGCAACCCCAATGAATAAAGGGATACAGAGAATGGGTGGAAGTGTGGAAGCAACTTGTGACATAACTTTATTGCTGAGGAATATGTGCCACCAAAGAAAAAAAGGTGTGTCGAAACTCTCATAAACTAAAAATCACCCTCGCCACAGATAGGTGTAGCGAGGGTGACTTCGATAGAAGGGGAGTTTTGACATATCCCCTCCTTTATCAGTTTCCCTAATATTGATTACTTGATATCTCTCAGCTCCCAGCCCAACGCACTGGCACCCAGCACTGCAGCATCAGAGTCCTTCAACTCGGAAGCCAGCAACTTGGTCTTACCTTTGTAGATATTCAATACATTGTCGTCAATAGCTTTCTGGATAGGCTTGAAGATATAGTCTCCCGCTTTTGCCAGACCACCGAACAACACGATAGCTTCCGGACTGGAGAAAGCGATGAAGTCAGCCAAAGCCTCACCCAAGATGGTTCCGGTAAACTCAAAGATGTCTTGAGCAATCTTGTCACCCTTCACCGCTGCATCATACACATCCTTGGAAGTAATGTTTTCTGCCGGAATGTCGCGCAACAAACTCGGTTCGGTACTCTTGGTCAAGAACTCACGTGCAGAACGCGCCACACCCGTAGCCGAACAATAAGTTTCCAGACAGCCGTGACGTCCGCATCCGCAGAGACGTCCGTTTTCACGACGGATAATAGTATGTCCCAACTCTCCGGCAAAACCGTCATGGCCATATACCATCTGACCGTTAATAACGATACCGCTACCTACACCGGTGCCAAGAGTTATCATGATAAAGTCTTTCATACCACGAGCCGCACCGTAAGTCATTTCACCGATACCGGCAGCATTGGCGTCGTTTGTCAAAGCGGTAGGGATACCCAAGCGCTCTTCAAACATGGCAGCCAAAGGAATTACACCCTTCCAGGGAAGGTTCGGGGCAAACTCAATAGTACCGCTGTAATAGTTTCCGTTAGGAGCACCGATACCGATACCTTTTATCTTGTCTACTCCACCGTTGGCAATAATGAGCGGCAACAGATTCTTGCAAACTTCGTCTACGTAATCATTGACGTCCTCATAAGCTCCGGTTTTGATGGAACTGCTTGCAATAATAGTTCCGCGTGCGTCTACAATACCAAAGACGGTGTTTGTTCCGCCTATGTCAATGCCCACTACATAGGGCTTTTCCATGTTTGAATTCATGATATTACTTTTGTTTAAAGGGTTAGTTAATCACATTCATGGTTACAAAAATCACAAAGAAAAACGACACTGCAAAATCTTTTTTTAAAAAAGTTTGCAACTTTTGCAACTTTTCGTAGCATTGCTGCGTCTAATAGTGAAAATTAATAAGAGTAAAGCAATAAACAGGGAAAACAGTGATACAACTAAAAGACATTAACAAGACCTACAACAACGGAGCACCGCTGCATGTGCTCAAAGGTATCAACCTCGACATTCAGAAAGGCGAATTTGTTTCCATCATGGGCTCATCGGGTTCGGGAAAGTCCACTTTACTCAATATACTGGGTATTCTGGATAGTTACGACACGGGGGAATATTATCTGAACGGTACCCTCATCAAGAACCTCAGCGAAACGAAGGCAGCCGAGTACCGCAACCGTATGATTGGTTTCATCTTCCAGTCCTTCAATCTCATTTCCTTCAAGAATGCAGTGGAGAATGTGGCGCTTCCTCTCTTTTATCAAGGAGTGAGCCGCCGCAAACGTAATGCGCTGGCACTGGAATATCTGGACCGCCTGGGGCTGAAAGAGTGGGCACACCACATGCCAAATGAGATGTCCGGTGGACAGAAACAACGTGTAGCCATCGCCCGTGCCCTCATTACCCAACCGCAGATTATCCTTGCCGATGAACCTACCGGCGCGCTCGACAGCAAGACTTCCGTAGAGGTGATGCAGATTCTAAAGGAACTGCACGATACGGGCATGACCATCGTAGTCGTGACCCACGAAAGCGGTGTTGCCAACCAGACGGACAAGATTATCCATATCAAAGACGGTATCATAGGTAGCATCGAGACGAATCTGAACCACGATGCAAGCCCGTTCGGAAAAGACGGATTCATGAAATAATAAAGGAAGAGCCCCCTCCCCCTTTAATTTTTAATTCTTAATTTTTAATTATCAATGATAGACCTTTGGCAAGAAATATACGGAACCATCAAACGCAACAAACTGCGTACATTCCTGACGGGCTTTGCCGTGGCATGGGGAATCTTCATGCTCATCGTGCTGCTCGGAGCCGGAAACGGTATCATACATGCCTTCGAGCAAAATGCGTCGGAGCGTGCCTTGAACTCTATCCGCATCTTCCCCGGCTGGACCACCAAGTCATACGACGGTCTGAAAGAAGGACGCCGCGTCCAACTGGACAACCGGGACATGGATGACACGGAGAAGCAATTCACTGAAAATGTCATCAGTGCCGGTGCCACCGTGCGTCAAAGTAATGTAAACGTCAGCTTCGGACAAGAATATATCAATATCTCTCTGCTGGGCGTATATCCCAACTACACCGAAGTGGAAACCGTGAAAACAGCGGACGGACGTTTCATCAACTACAACGACCTGAAAGACCGACGTAAAGTCATCATCCTCCATAAGAAATCTGCAGATATCCTTTTCGGAAAAACGCATACTGAACCCATCGGACAATTTGTCAATGCCAGTGGAGTGGCCTATCAAGTAGTAGGCCTCTACAATGACCAGGGAGACCGCGAGGCAAACGAAGCGTATATCCCCTTCTCCACCTTGCAGACCATCTATAATAAAGGAGACAAGCTGAATAACATCATCTTTACAACCAAGAACCTGCACAGCATAGAAAGTAACGAAGCCTTTGAAAAAGAATACCGCAAGGCTATTGCCACCAATCACCGCTTTGACCCCACGGATGAGAGCGCCATATGGATATGGAATCGTTTCACCAACTATCTGCAGACACAGAATGCAATGGGTATCCTCCGGACTGCAATCTGGGTTATCGGTATCTTCACACTGTTGAGTGGGATTGTCGGCGTGTCGAACATAATGCTGATTACCGTGAAAGAACGTACCCGGGAATTTGGTATCCGTAAGGCATTGGGAGCAAAACCTTTCTCCATCCTTTGGCTGATTATTGTGGAAAGCGTGACTATCACTACGCTATTCGGTTATATCGGTATGGTGGCAGGCATCGGGGTGACGGAATGGATGAACTCTGCTTTCGGTAGCCAGACGATGGATGCCGGCATGTTCCAGCAGACCATGTTCTCCGATCCCACCGTAGACCTCAGTATTGCTATCCAAGCTACCCTGACCCTTATCATAGCGGGTACGTTGGCTGGGTTCTTCCCGGCTAAGAAAGCGGTAAGTATCAGTCCTATTGAAGCACTTAGAGCAGATTAAAGATTATGAGAATAGACATAGATACGTGTGAGGAAATCCTCATCACAATAACAAGGAACAAAACGAGAAGCCTGCTTACGGCGTTCGGCGTATTCTGGGGTATCTTTATGCTGGTGGCGCTTATCGGTGGCGGCCAGGGCATGCAGGAAGAACTAAAATCCCAGTTCGAAGGATTTGCAACCAACTCGGGCTTTATCGCTGCACAAAAGACAAGCGAGGCTTATAAAGGTTTTCGCAAAGGACGATGGTGGGATTTGGAGATGGAAGATGTAGACCGTGTACGCAATGTGGACGGTGTGGCGCTTGCCACGCCTTCCATTGCCTTATGGGGACAAGTGGCTGTCTACGGAGACAACAAGTACGACTGTAGTGTGAAAGGCTTGTATCCCGAATATGAACAGATAGAACATCAAGAGATGACCTATGGACGTTTCATCAATGATGTCGACATTAAAGAGTCGCGTAAAGTGTGTGTAATCGGCAAACGTGTTTATGAAAGCCTCTTCAAACCCGGTGAAGACCCCTGCGGCAAATATGTCCGGGTAAATGGTATCTATTACCGGGTTATCGGAATGTGTTCATCCGAAGGCAATGTCAATATACAAGGGCAGGCCTCTGAAGCCATTACATTGCCTTTTTCCACCATGCAACAGACCTACAACCTCGGAAAGAAACTGCATGTAGTATGTTTCATCATGAAACCGGGAGTAAAAGTGAAAGACGTGCAGCCCGAAGTGGAACGTCTTGTAAAAGCAGCGCACTACATTGCTCCCGATGACAAACAAGCCGTCATGCTTCTGAATGCGGAAGCTATGTTCTCCATGATGGACAACCTGATGATTGGAGTGCGCTTTCTAATCTGGATGGTAGGTTTGGGGACGCTGTTTGCCGGAGCTATCGGCGTATCGAATATCATGATGGTAACCGTCAAGGAGCGCACAACGGAAATAGGCATACGCCGTGCCATAGGTGCCCGTCCTAAAGACATTCTGCAACAAATTCTTTCGGAAAGCATGGTGCTGACCACTATAGCGGGTATGGCAGGTATTTCTTTTGCCGTATTTGTACTGCAAATACTTGAAAAGGCCGCCAATGACCCTGGAGTTATCAAAACCCACTACCAGGTTTCATTCGGACTGGCTATCGGAACCTGTATCCTCCTCATCGCATTAGGAGTGCTTGCCGGACTGGCACCTGCCTATCGCGCCATGGCAATCAAGCCAATTGAAGCCATCAGGGATGAATAAACTTATAGAGAGACCACTAACCGTAAGCCATGAAATAATGGCTATATCAATCGTAAATAATTAAATCGTAAATATAAGATGAAAACAAAGAAGTTTCTGAAAATCGCATTATTGGTAGTAATTGCTGCCTTATTCATTTGGACATTCGTTTTTCTGTACCAGAAGTCCCAACCTAAAGTAACAGTATACGAAACGATAGTTCCGGAAGTGACAGACCTTGAAAAGACTACCGTAGCCACCGGCAAAGTGGAACCGAGAGATGAAGTCCTTATCAAGCCGCAGATTTCCGGTATCATTGCCGAAGTATACAAGGAAGCAGGACAAAGTGTGAAGCAAGGGGAAGTGCTTGCCAAAGTAAAGGTGATACCCGAACTGGGACAATTGAACTCTGCCGAAAGCCGCGTACGATTGGCGGAAATCAACGCTGCCCAAGCCGAAACGGATTTCGCCCGTACCCAGAAACTGTACAACGACAAGCTTATCAGCGCTGAAGAGTACGAAAAAGGGGAAGTAAGCGTGAAGCAGGCACGCGAGGAACTGCAGACAGCAAAAGATAACCTGGAAATTGTAAAGGAAGGCATCACCAAGAACAGCGCCTCTTTCAGTAGTACCCTGATCCGTTCCACCATTACCGGTCTGATTCTGGATGTACCCATCAAAGTCGGTAACTCGGTTATCATGAGTAACACTTTCAATGACGGAACCACCATCGCTACCGTTGCCAACATGAACGATTTGATTTTCCGCGGCAACATTGACGAAACGGAAGTGGGCCGTGTGCACGAAGGCATGCCGGTGAAACTGACAATCGGCGCCCTGCAGAATCTTTCGTTCGATGCCACACTGGAATACATATCTCCGAAGGGTGTGGAAGAAAACGGTGCCAACCAGTTTGAAATCAAAGCTGCCATTGCCGCACCGGACAGCGTACAGATACGTTCCGGCTATTCTGCCAACGCAGAAATCGTATTGGACCGTGCCCAGAAAACGCTTGCCGTACCGGAAAGTACCGTTGAATTCAATGGTGACAGCACCTTTGTATACGTAATGACGGACAGCGTACCGGTACAGAAGTTCGAACGCCGCCCCATCCAGGTCGGCATGAGTGACGGCATAAAGATTGCCATCAAAAGCGGTATCAGTGCCCAGGATAAGATTCGCGGTACAGAGAAAAAGGATTAACAAACGGAATAGCTTAAAAAGATATACGATATGAATAAAAAGATATTCTTATACCTCGCAATATTCGGCAGTATCTCAGTGCAGGCGCAGGAACGATGGTCTTTACGCCAATGCATAGACTATGCCATCGAGCATAACATCAGTATCCGCCAGACAGCCAACGCTGCCGAACAGAGTGCTGTCGAAGTAAATACAGCCAAATGGGCACGACTGCCGAACCTGAATGCCAGTGCCGGCCAGAGCTGGAACTGGGGACGTACGCAAACAGCCATCAAAAATGAGGATACGGGAGACTATTCCACTGTATACGTCAACACCAGCAGCCACGGCACTAATATGTCTGTCAATACCAGCATACCTATCTTTACCGGTCTGGAAATTCCCCACCAGTATGCATTGGCCAAACTAAACCTCAAAGCTGCCATTGCCGACCTGGACAAAGCCAAGGAAGACATTGCCATCAATATAGCTTCGGCCTACCTTCAGGTGCTGTTCAATGAAGAGCTCCACCAGGTGGCGTTGGGACAAGTGCAATTGAGCAAAGAGCAATATGTCCGCATCAGCCGGCTTGCCGACTTGGGAAAAGCCTCTCCGGCAGAACTGGCAGAAGCCAAAGCACGTGTGGCACAAGACGAGATGAATGTAGTGCAGACAAACAACAACTATAAGTTGGCCCTGCTCGACCTTAGCCAGCTTATCGAACTGGAAACACCGGAAGGGTTCAATCTGGAATCTCCGGCAGTCAATCTGGATTTAGTCCCTCTCACTCCTCCGGATGAGATATTCCAAACAGCCATGGTGAGTAAGGCTTCCATACAAGCTGCACAGTTCCGCTTGGAAGGCAGTAAACACAATATCCGTATTGCCCAGAGCAACTACTACCCGCAACTGAGCCTGAACGGTAGTCTCGGTACGAATTACTATTCTACCATCGACCGTACTTTCAGCCAGCAGATGAACGATAACTTCAACAAATATGTAGGATTCAACCTCAGCGTACCTATTTTCAACCGTCTCTCTACCCGTAACCGGGTACGCACGGCACGCCTGCAACGTGAAAACTATGCCTTGCAATTGGATAATGCCAAGAAGACACTTTATAAAGAAATCCAACAAGCATGGTACAACGCCGCTGCTGCCGAAAGCAAATATACCAGTAGCCATACAGCCACCGTTGCCAGCGAAGAGTCTTTCAAGCTGATGAGCGAAAAGTATGAGAACGGAAAAGCAAATGCCGTAGAATACAATGAAGCAAAACAGAACCTTATGAAATCCCAATCGGACGAATTGCAAGCCAAGTATGACTATCTGTTCCGTACCAAGATTCTGGATTTCTATAAGGGAGAACCGATTGAATAAAAAAAGAAGTATAATTTTAGTTGTTGTGTTTGATTCTCCCCTCTCCCTGCCTCCAGGCTGACAAGAGGGGAGTTTTTTGTTCTTCTATCTCCTTTCCGAAGAGCGGGAAGAGCTACTGCCGGTAGAACTGCGAGTAGTGCTTGAAGAGCTGCTGCGACGGCTTTCGGAACTCCGTACGCCGGAAGCATTTCTTCTTTCCTTGCTTGCCGTCTTTACCCTGCTACGGCTGGGGCTCTTATCATTATTTTTAGTTCTTGTGGTTTCTATTTTCTCTTTACTCGACTTTCTGCCACTATCCACACTACTACGTCGCGTACTGCTGTTACGTGTACCTGTGCTAATGCGATTATTACTACCGTTACTACGTCGCGTGGTATATACATCATCCCTGCCTGCCGGACGCTTATGCGAATTAGGGCGGATGTTCACCGAACCGAAATCTGAACGGCGGCTGGTGTGGTACGACTTATCATTCCGAATACTCCACGAACCGGTATAGTGCGGATGATGGTAACGACCGCGATAATAGCTGTTGTGATAGTGCGTACGATAATGCCCACCGCAATATGTACGGTAATGATACGGCCGCGGGAAATAGAAATGATTATGGTTGGTGTAAGTGATGTAAACCCTAAAAGACCAACGACCACCACTTACATAAACCGGACGGTAAAAATAGGCGGCCTGCATGAAACGGCCGTACTGCCGGTTATTCAGCACCCATCGAAGGTCGTCATTGCGCACATCCAGATAATCGTAATAGCGATTCAAGGCCCATTCCTCCCCCCGAAGAACGTCATCCATCAGATAACGTATACCGGAAATGAAATCATAGTTTATTTCGTACACGTCATTATACTGTTCTGTACTCAGGTTCAATTCATAGGCCATCTTGTCCGTAAGAAAACGGGTCTCTTTACGCACTTTGCTGTTGCTCATTGCCGCACTACAAACAGCTGTACTCATCATAGCGGCAAGAAATATAAATATAATCCGTTTCATAATCCCTCCTTTTTTTAGTTATTCTTCTCATGATATTGTTTGATGAAGGCATTTATCTCGTTCTTGTCCGACGAGAAGGTCAGCTTGTCTATCGCATAATAGAAATTCGGTTTATCGGCTATTTTAGGATAAATCTTCTTCATCAACTGTTTCTTTTCACTGTCGAAACGATAAAAATCCATCAGACGGATACACTGGTCAGTAGTGAACCAAGAGGTCAGCAAGGCATGGTCGAGCACTTCCTTACGGTCTGAATCGAAACTCTGTTTTTCCATCAGCCCCATAAACTGTTCGAAGGCAGATGGTGACATCACCGGTTCATGCTGCTCGCCTCCTAACGGTCTGTCACCGGGTCTGCCAGGCTTGTGATGATTAGAAGTACCCCAGTTTCCACCAGGTCTTTTGTCCTCTGGAATGAAAATATCTTCCACTTCATTGATGGAGCAATGCACACGTTCATCATATAGGAGTTTTCCTCTTCGGGAATTCTCCCCACGGGATGGCGCTTCATAAACCTCTACCCGACAACTACCACGCAGATTGGCTACAAAACAACTGAAAGTAGGCAGGCAAACCTGCTGTCCGTCGACCAGTACCACCACTCTACGATATGGACTTTCTATACGGATTCCGTCTATGGGCGCCGCTTTTATTGCGGGAAACGCTACCAGAACTAGACAAACACTTAATATCAAATGACGTATCATGACTTTTCTTTTTTTATTGTACGACAAAAATAGGGAGAGGAAATTCCCCTCCCTAATGATTGTCTCTATTTACAAGTAGGGAAATTCCTAATGACTGGGACTAATTCCTAATCCTGATTCCATCTTCCTCCAATACAACCAGATGTTTTTTGTACAAATCTCCCACAGCCTTTTTGAAGGTTTTCTTGCTGACACCGAAAGTTGCATAGATTTCTTCTGCCGGACTCTTGTCATTCAAAGCTATCCGTCCGCCCTGTTCACGGATATAGTCCAGCAACGTAGCTGAGAAATCTTCTACTTTAGCCTGCCCCGGTTTTTGAAGCAGCAGATCTATCTTGCCGTCTTCACGTACCTGCTTCACATAGGCTTTCATCCTCATGCCCGTGTGCAGTGGCTGAAATATCTCGCTCTCATATAGCAAGCCGCTATATTCATCGTTGATGATCGCCTTGAATCCCAAATCCGTCTTCTGCCAAATCAGGATATCCACCTCCTGCCCCGACTCATAGGCGGCCTTCTCTTTGGAAAGATAACGGTCTACCTTGGCCGATGCCACGATACGATAGCTTTCATCATCCAAATGGGCATGAACCACATACTTCTTTCCCACCTGCATCTTCATTTTCTGTTCGCGGAAGGGGACAAAAAGATCCTTCATCAATCCCCAGTTAAGGAAAGCACCATACTGGTTTATCCACGCCACCTCCAAGCAGGCAAACTGCCCGACCTGCACTAACGGTGTCAGAGTAGTGGCTACCAGACGTTCTTCGTTATCAAGATATATAAAAACGTTCAGTTTGTCTCCCACCTTACAGTCTTGGGGGACATAACGCGACGGAAGCAGAATTTCACCTTCTTCGCCACCGTCCAGATACATGCCGAAGGCTACCTCCTTCACCACTTCCAGCGTATTGTACTTTCCTAACTCAATGCTCATAGTTTCTTACTTATCTTCATTTTCCCAACAAAGATAAGTAATTTAGGTACAATACAGCAGTTCGGAAAGAAGAAATAACTTTTTGCTCTAAAAGATAACTTTTTTCTATGAACAACTCTCTTCAAAAAGGGTTATCTTTGTATCGTGACAATCAGCAAGAAAAGATATTACTCACCTTTAAATAAAAAAGATTATGGAATTTCTGACAAATGACAAATTGACAATCGTCGGCGCAGCCGGCATGATCGGTTCAAACATGGCACAGACTGCAATCATGATGCATCTCACTCCCAACCTATGTCTGTACGACCCTTATGCTCCCGGACTGGAAGGTGTGGCCGAAGAGCTGTTCCACTGCGGATTCGAAGGAATGAACATCACATTTACCTCCGATATCAAAGAAGCGCTGACCGGTGCCAAGTATGTGGTATCATCAGGCGGTGCCGCCCGCAAGGCCGGCATGACCCGCGAAGACCTTTTGAAAGGCAATGCCGCTATTGCCGAAGAATTCGGCAAGAATGTAAAAGCCTACTGTCCGGATGTGAAGCACGTGGTTGTCATTTTCAACCCTGCCGACATCACCGGTCTGATTACCCTATTGTATTCCGGCCTGAAACCTTCACAAGTGACCACACTGGCTGCCCTCGACAGCACCCGCCTGCGCAGTGAACTTTCCAAGCACTTCGGCATTGCCCCCGACAAAATCGAAAATTGCCGTACCTACGGCGGTCATGGTGAACAGATGGCTGTATATGCCTCTACCGCCAAGGTGGACGGTAAACCGTTACTTGATATCATCGGTACCCCCGCCTTGACTAAAGAACAGTGGGTCGAAATCCAGACTAAGGTAACCAAAGGCGGTGCCAACATCATCGCCCTCCGTGGACGTTCTTCCTTCCAGAGCCCGGCATACGTCTCCATCGAAATGATAGCTGCAGCTATGGGTGGCAAACCGTTCCGCTGGCCTGCCGGTACATATGTACACAGCCACGGCTTCGACCACATCATGATGGCAATGGAAACTGAAATTACCAAAGACGGTGTACACTATAAGGAACTGAACGGCACACCCGAAGAAGAAGCCAAACTGAAAGAAAGCTATGCCCATCTCTGCAAACTTCGTGACGAGGTGATAGAAATGGGTGTACTGCCTGCCATCAAAGACTGGCACAGCATCAATCCGAATATCGACTGATGTCTTCGATAGCAAATGATTTTTAGAAGTAAGGTGCCTCGCTCCATAGAGCAAGAGGCACCTTTTTTAGATATTTTTCCTCAAAAAGCCTTGCGGTATAAAAAAAACTCTTTATCTTTGCACCCGCAAACGAAAAAGGTGCCATAGCTCAGTTGGTAGAGCAAAGGACTGAAAATCCTTGTGTCCCCGGTTCGATTCCTGGTGGCACCACCAAAAAGCTTTTCAATTTTAGAAAACCCTTGAATTAGAGATAGTTCAAGGGTTCTTTTTTTACCCTCGCTACGCATTTCATTACATATTTGTGAAGTTGGATTTCGCCAATTCAGTGGCTTTTTTTAAGGCTTTTGAAAAAGCCATAAATATGTATCATACTTCATTGTTTTTCAACTATTTGACAATTCCAATCTCCGGTGTGAAAAAGTAATTTTGCACACATGACCGGATGGAGTTGAAAATGTGAAAGAAATTTAAAAATTCGGTATTCCCCATCGGGATAAAAAAAAGGAATCGAACCCGGGATACAAAAGGCAATTCGAACCTGAGAAAAATGGGATTTTTATGGCTTTTCCACAAGTCCCTCAAAAAAGCCACCGAATTTAACACTTCGCTCCACGTCCTCATGCCATCCGGTTTTGACGAAACAATTGAATGTAAACCTCAAAAAACAAAAGTGATGAAACAGGGAACAATGAACATTCTGTTTTTCGTGCTTAAAACGAAATTGTTGAAAAACGGTGAGGCACCGGTATTGATGCGGATAACCATCAATGGAGACTATGACGATGTACGTATCCAAAGAAGCGTGCCCCTGAACTTATGGAACGCCGCCAAAGGATGCAGTAAAGGCAGGGACAGGGCATCAGTGGCACTGAACGCCTATATTGCCGAACTGCACGCACGCGCCTTGGAAAAACACAAGGAGCTGGTATTGGAACAGGCCCTGATTACCCCGAAACTGATCCTGAAACGTGTCTTCGGGAAAGACACCGGAATGCGTACACTGCTCGGTACCATGATGGAAGGCATCGGGGAAATGGAAACACTGGCAGGCATAGACTACTCTCCCGTCACGATCAACCGGTACAAGAACGTGGTGAAGAAATTGCAGCGGCTTATCCCCTCTTATTATGGCAAGGAGGATATCACCTTCCATGAGCTGACACCGGAGTTCATCCGTGCGTTTGACATTTACCTGAAAACGGAGGGGGGACTGTGCCGTAACACGATAGTCCGTTATATGAAATGTTTCAAGAAATTTACCAACATGGCATTGGCAAAGGAATGGATGCGCAAGAATCCCTTTTACGGTTACAAGATGGAGCAGGACGAGACCGATCCGGTATTCCTGACCTACGACGAGTTGCAGACCCTCATGAAAAAGAAATTCACCATCCCACGGCTCGAGCTGGTCAGGGACATATTTGTCTTCGCATGTTTCACCGGTCTGGCGTTCTCCGATGTCGCCACTCTGAGTGGTGAAAACCTGGTACAGGACAATCTCGGGGACTGGTGGATAAGGAAGGGAAGGATCAAGTTGGAACACCGCAGAAAAGCGTCTTCCATCAGCAACATCCCGCTGCTGCCCGTTCCACTGGCCATATTGGAGAAATACAGGGAACATCCGGTCTGCATAAAGAAAGGATGCTGCCTGCCTGTCATGTGCAACCAGAAAATGAACAGCTACCTCAAGGAAATCGCCGATTTCTGCGGCATAAAGAAAAACCTGACCACGCACGTGGCCAGGCACACTTTCGGGACGACCGTCACGCTCGCCAACAATGTACCCTTGCAGGACGTGTCCGTCATGCTCGGACATGCCTCCACACGCATGACGCAGCATTATGCGCGGGTCATGAACAGCAGCCTGAAAGAGGCGATGAACAATGTGAAGGAACGTCTGGCGCAATAGACGTACGACACACCATTAAAGCCGTCCCCGGAGGATGGCTTTTTTTGTATCAGGACAGTTCAGGAATAACTGCCATTCTTTCAATTTCTTACCTGCAAATATAGCCCTTTGCCGGGTTGATTGCGCAAGGCGGCCCCTTTCAGGGGCTGGTTGGCTAAAAGAAAATCATCCTCGCTTCGCTGCGGTATTTTCTTTTGCCAAGCCTTGCGCAATCCCCGGCAAAGGACAGTCCGGCAAGTAAGAAACCGAAAAACCGGCTCCACGGAGCCGATAATGTCAAACAAACTAAAAAAAATGAAGGTATGAACAGAGAAACGACAAGCAAAGTCCACAAAGGACAGCAGGGTGCCAATCCGAAAATGAGAATGTTGGTTTATCGGGAAAGGAGCTATCCCGCACGGGAGGTGCAAGGCAGGGACGGAAGCTATACGGTTGCCGCAGACAGCCTGGTGCCGGAACTGCTGGACGGCATCGGAAGCCATGATCCGGCAGCTTTAAAGCTGGACGAGGAAATCGCCTGCTATTGCTCGGACGAGGAAATCCAAAAACTGGCGGACGAAGAACTGGTAGAAATAATTTATGAATGGCAACGGTTATGACTGAAACAACAACAGCAAAGGTCCGGGAAGAACAAGTAACGGGCCTTACCGCAGAGAATGCACACCGGGTCACGATGATCCGGGAAAAGGGTACGGACCATCCTCCCGTACCGTTCCATTTCAGAAAGGAGCATCATGGAACGGGCAACTACGTACACCTGTACGGAAATCCGGAAGACCGCAATGAATTGCATTCCAGGGACTTCAAAGACTGGGAAGCCGTAGCGTTCAAACATCCGGGCTATCTGGAGGATATGTGGAAACAGGCTTGCGACGCATACGCATGGAGTTCCTTCGACCCGGAGATTCGTGGCGAGACGGACATCATGATCTACGGGGAGGAGCTGCACAACGACCTGCAACTCATGCAGGAAGAGGAACGGGATACATACATCGCCGCCTACCGGCAAAAGCTGTCCGCCCAGCTCTCGGCCCTCTCACGCTGCGCCAACCCGATGGTGACGGGACGGGGCGGATTCGATTACCACAGGCAGGAGAATACGAACAGAAGCTACCGGAACCGCTACGAGGAGTTCCGCAATTGGCGGCAAAAGGTTCTTGAAGCCGTCAGACGGAAAAAGGAAGCCGCACGACCGGAGGAAGAAAAACTGGAAAAGGCATGGCAGACGCTCAAACGCGACATCAGGAGCAGCGCCGATACCATCCACGGGATTGATACCGGACAATGCCGGGGTTATAGCCGTGCCCTGTTCGTCAGCAGCATCCTGAACAAGGTATCCACCTTCGCCAATCACGGGGAAGTGGAAATCGTCCGCAGGGCCGTGGACTTCATTTCCGAATATAATGCAAGGGTAAGGAAACCCGTCATCACCCCGAGAAACAAATTCTTCCAATTGCCGGAACTTGCGGAACGGATGCGCGAAAGGCTGAAAGCGGTGCAAAGACGGGAAAACAAGGAAGTGCCGTTCGAGGGCGGGACACTTGTATGGAACTATGGGGAAGACCGCCTTCAGATCCTGTTTGACAGGATTCCCGAAGACAACAGACGCAAGGAACTGAAATCCTCCGGATTCCGCTGGTCACCCAGAAACAAGGCATGGCAACGGCAGCTCACCTCCAATGCCCTCAGTGCCGCCAAGAGAGTGTTGAACCTTCAAAACATCTGAACCATGAATAACGACAAACTGAAATTCGTAGTCGATTCACGCAGTTTTGACGGCAGCTGCGTGACCACCATGTCTGACGGAATACACGGCGACTACCATCATGAGACACTGGAGGAACTGAGGGACAGGGAAAAGAACCCGTACCTCACAGCCGTGTCCGGAAATACCGTCCGCAAGATGATACGCATCCACCTGCAATCCCTCTGCGCCCCGTTCAGTGAGATTACGGAAGAAAGATATTTCGACTACATGGATGTCTTGCCCCCCATCCGCCATACCCGGAATTTCTTTTTCCTGGGAGAGCCTTATCATGCGGACATCTACCGGTTCTGCTTCCGGGCGGGCGGACGCTACTTCACGGGACTCCGCTCCGTTACCACGCCAAGAAAGGAACTGGAACGGCAGATGGACAACCATTACCGGAACATTACCTTCAAAGGAGACATCCTGAAAGAAAAGCCGATGGTCATCTCTGACCACGCACGGCATGCCTCTATAATTATAGTTCCTTATCTGTTTCTTGACATAAATGGCGAGAAGAAGTTCATCTGCAACCTGATGAGAGGAACGGACGAATCGTCAGGCAGGGATGTAAGGCTGGAAACCGCCAAAATCCTGCGAAGCCTGCGCCGTCATCATTTCCTCTACTTCTCCGGCTATGAGGGAAACGACGATATGGACAAGTTCCTAGGCGAAGTGATGAAGAAAAAGCACACCCTGCTGGCAAACGGCAACTTCCTCCAATATCCCGTGAACCGGGAGTCCGTGTCTTTTACCGGAACGGTCAGGGAAACAGGCAAGCCGTTCTTCTTCCGGATTTACGACAGGGAGCTGTTCCTGCACCTGTTGTACGTCCTGAGAGGCATCAAAAGGGAAAAAGCTAAAATATAACGTGACACATAACGACGGTATGGTGACTGTCTTTCCGACCCGTCACCATACTAAAAAAACAATGAAATCATGAGAACTGTGACCGAAGAATCGTTGCGACGCAGGCTGGCCCGTCTGGAGTCGGCCCTGGAAAGCGAAAAGGCACGCCTGAGAAAAGTATGCGGCGGCATCCCCTGGGGAGCCGGGATGAGGCGTACCAAATGTACCCCCTCATTCCGAAGGGAGGACGAACTGATTGGGAAAATCAAGGCGGTGAGACAGCAACTCTCCCAAATGTCCGCAGGCGGTGACAATCACACGTTTAAAGAAACAGGCAGGTGAATGCCGGCCAATTAACTTGCAAGTCAATAATTTTAAAACCAGTTACGAATATGAACACCCGATTGGCTATAATCCGTTCAGAGGGAAAAGAACATCTCTGCTACCGGGAAGAGGAATGTTTTGTCGATGTATCCTATCCGATGGTGACATTTACCAAAGGGGAGGATGATTTTGAAATTGCCAAATGCGACCATCCGTCCATGGAAGAGACTTTCCTGTATCAGGAAAGCCGTCTCTCAATCGTGATTGAAATGTACCATAACGGCTGGCCGGCATTGTCTCTGAAAGATCCCGTGACCCATGAGATATACACGGTCCTGACGGTCAACTTAGAAGATAAGGCGGCATTCTCACTGCCTGACAGGGCATTCGTGGACATCAACAACAATCCTGATGCCATGGAGTTCCTTCTGTCTAACAAATTGGCTGAGGATACAGGTTATAGACGTCAGAGCGGCTGAGTAAGCTACCCGATGGTCACACTTAACCTTCCGACGTTTTACAGGCTTGACCCACATGCCTTTAGCGCAATATTGAATATCCGGTAATCCTTCCGGGCAATGAATCTGGTATCAACAATCAAATGGAAAGAATCATGAAAAGATATGACATAAGAGTAAGGTGTTCCTTCGAGGGCACTTACACGGTAGCGGCAGAAGACCGCGATGAAGCAAAAAGAATGGTAAATGACGATTGCGGTCTTGTTTTGGGCGGCGATATCCACACGACACGCGATGACGATGAAGTGTTGGACTGGGATTTCTGTATCCATCCCGACACGCGGATTCTCTCCTTGCAGGAAAGAGGCGGAAAAGGAAGTTTACCGTCAGAAGCCGTTGATTTCAGCGGCAGGATCAAGGAACTGCGGGGGGACATCATCGACGCGATACGGCAGTTGCTCCATGCTCACTGCGTGAAAGAAATTCGTCTTCCGGAAGAGGATTATGATCCGGTCTGGGTGATATGGTTTGGCAAGAACGGAGAACCATATGAATGCAGGGTGACAGGACTCCGGGTAACGGCGGACAGCCTGACCGTCCTTGCCGAAGAGAAAGAAAGCGGTGACGAGGTGCAGTGTCACAGCCCGTTTGAACTCGGCGCGAAGAACATAGACTGGCTTCATGAGATGTATGAGGCTGTGTGGCATCAACTGAGAGAAACAAACAATGTAGAATCACAAATAGAAGAACCATGAAATATCAAGCGGAAAATACCGTCTCCAGTTTCTTCTACTACATGTGGAACGCCTGGAGCGAGGAGGAATGCAAAACCGTGTATGGCGGCATGTACCCGCATTTCTGGGAAAAATGGTGCGTGGCGACAGACAAGGGCACATTCGGCGCGGCGGAACGGTTCTATCTGGAACTTTCGGAAGACAACCGCAGGCTTTTGGTGGAACGGGCCGTCTCGATATACGACGGACGAGGCCTCAGAAACAGGAACAGAAACATAAAAAATCAAACAGCATGCAGGGAAACATTATCAGTCTGATCTGCAACTCATGCGGTTGCGGTCAAACGGAAGCACAGGAATACCTGGACTCCGAAATCCGGTACCTGCGCGAATTGCAGGAGGCGGACGACCTGAGAGAAGATGACATGGAAACGGCCTGTCTCAACCTCGGTCTTGACCTTGACTACCGGGAATATTTTATCAACCGCCTCGCAGGGGCATAAAAAACTTATGGCTATGACTTATTTTCAGAACATACACTCTCTGGCGGACTTGAAGAAAGAATACCGCCGGCTGGCATTGGAGCACCACCCGGACAAGGGTGGTGACACCGCAATCATGCAACAGGTGAACACCGAGTTTGGAAGGCTTTTTGAGGCTTGGAAAGAAAAACCGGATATTCCCTCGACCTCAACCGGATATGAATATGACTATCCGGGAGCCACGGCAAAGGAATACACCAAGTATGTGTATAACGAATACCGCTGGAAAGGCCGCAATTACAAGGGGCAGCACGCTCCTGAAATCGTGGGACTGGTACGGGCATGGCTCAAGGAGACCTATCCGGGATACAAGTTCTCTGTCAGACGGGAGAATTGCCACTCCATCCATATCCGGTTGATGAAAGCGGATTTCGAGGCGTTCACCAAAGAGTCCGGAAAAGTTCAAGGCGATGTCAACCACCATCATATCCATTCAGACAAATCCTTGACGGACAGGGCAAAGGATGTAATGGTGAATATCTGCGATTTCATCATGTCGTACAATTTCGATGACAGCGACCCCATGACGGACTATTTTCACACCAACTTTTACCTGACGCTCGGAATCGGAAGTTACAAACAGCCGTACAAGGTGGAACCGCCCAAACTCGGCAGCAAAGACAAGCCGGAGATATTCAAGCATCCGGAAGGTCCGGCACACGAGGCAATGCGCCGGGCATTGGGCAAAGCGCGTTTCGGCTTCATCGAAAGCCGGAAGTATGCCGGGGAAATAATTCTGGGGGAAGACTGTTTCGGCTCACGGGGCGAAGTCTATTTTTGGCCGAAGGAATATTCAAGCGCAAAAATGGCCCAAAAACGCATCGACAAACTGGAGGAAGCCGGAATAAGGTGCGAACTCACCGGCTATAACGGAGGATACATCCGCCTGCTCGGATACACCCCTGAGATGAGAAATTCCCTGGAACGGGAACGTCAGGAGTATGCCGCCGCGTATCAGGCATGGTACTCAAAACAGAATTTAAAAACAATCTGATTCAGAAATTATGGATACAAACAATTTGGACAAGTGGTGGTACGGACTTCCGGAAAACACCAGACAGGCTATAGGAAACAATGGGATATGGGAAAAACTGGATATGCCGTCCCGTTCGGCGCTACACCGGTATTCCCGGCTTAGAATTTACGGAACGGCAAAGGACAGGGATGAGGAACGCACGCTGCTCAATGAAATCGCGTGCGGACTGGGCGACCTTGCCCTTGTCCGTAAAAACGGCATCGCTTTGGAGAAAATGTGCAACGGGAACGGGGAATTTTACGATGAATACCAGGAACAGTTCGACATATTATATGACAATTACGGACATACAATAGAAAATATAAGCTGGCCGGACTGGATCGGACATACAATTCCGACAAACAGGGAACTGGTCCGGTTATTGGAACATCACGGTTACAAGCGTATGGAAATCGATACCGACAGAAGAATCCCGAAAACTTTCTATGTTTTCCGTCGTGGGTTGCACATCAACGCAAGCGAGGACTTGTCTTACCACATCGTACCGCAACAGGACAGTTTCGGACTGGGGCGTTTTGCGGTATGCGCTACCAAAGACGGTGAAAGCTCCCAGCTGGGAACTGACTGTGCCCGGCTCTTTTTGAGGCGCTTCCTTGCCTTCCTGAAGGGTGAAAGAAGCGGGAAAGAGATTATAGATGAAATATGCAACAACCGACAAACTGAACGATAGTATGAAAGCAAAAGTATTCAAGTACAGGTCTGACGGGAATACCGTCGTGGCTCCTTATATGGAACTGGAACCGTACGCCGAGAATGTATATCTCTCCCTGTCTAGAAAGAACGAATATGGGAATGAGGACGATGACTGTTTCCATGTGGTCTGCCGGATTGAAAACGTTTATTTCTCCAGCGGGCAGTATTCACGCCGGTTCCTCAACGGAGAAAACCGCAGGGACGAAACTGCCGCCTATTGCAGGAACTGGATCGCGGATACGCTTCAGGGCGCGGAAAGAGGAGCCTTTGTCAGGTTGATCTCCGTCCGCGTGTTCGAGGCTCTCGGACTTGACACCACCCCCCTGGTGCAAGCCCGTGAGGCATACAAAAGGAGGCAGGAACAGAAACGCAGGGAACAGGAGGAGAAAGAGGCGGAAGAGCGCAGAGCGCGGGAAGAGCAATATCAGCGGCTGCTCGATGAACAGAAACAGAAATTCCTGGACGGGGAACGGATCACGGGAGGAATGTTCCTTGAAATCACCGGAAGGGACGGTTTTGACATCCATATCAGAACCAAAGGGACATTCAACAGGCATGTAAGAGGCATTGACAGGAACGGAACCGTCAGTTACCGGAAAATCAAAGGTCTCCGGACTCCGGACTTTACCGGATGCCATAAGGCCGTGGGCGATTATCTTGCATTTATAACAACAAGAAAGGGCAAATAATAAAACCTGGCGGTAACGGCGTGCTCCATGCGGCTGTTACCGTTGCCGGCTTCCGGACTCACAACTTACGGTTCAGCGCCATCGCCAACGGAAACATAAACCGGTTATAGGCCTTGAGCTTTTGCAAATTCAGCGCATATCCGGCATAGGGGCTGGTCAGATCGGTATAGAAGAATACATCGGTAAATCCCGCGTGTTCCTCCACAATTTCACCATCCAACGGAATCTCCTCCACATTGAACCGCTCCAGAGGCAGCTCTTCCAGACGGGCATGCTCCGCATTGCCCAATACGTTCAGGTTGCGGTTAAACAGCACGAATCCTTTCTTCCTGTAATCCACACGCATACCATACGGACGCTCCACAAGGAAAGCATCCGCCGCTTTCTTTATATAGTTTTCCATGATCCTGAAATTAGAAACTGCAAAAATACACCATTTGTCCGGCAATGGCGAACAAATCAGGAAGATTATCTCCGGAAGCCATACAAGATCCCGCAACAAGGAACAACCGCATATTTTATTTCCCACCCTGCAAAGGTAGTCCCGTGTCCTGTGTACCCGTACAAGGTCAGGCCCCTGCGGGGTTGGCTGAAAGAAAATCATCCTCGCTTCGCTGCGGTATTTTCTTTCGCCAAACCTTGCGGGTACGGCCACGGGACTGTCAGGCAGGCGAGAAATAAAAATACCGGCTCCCGGAGCCGGACGTGTTTAACAGATAAAAATACAAAAGTCATGAAAATCCTGAATGAAGAACATTTCGAGAATGTAAGGCGCTATGCCGAATCCATCGGTGACACCTCGCTCCAAAAATGTCTGGAACGGTTGAAAAGCTGGGAAGAAAACCCTGACTGTCCCTGCGAAATCTCACTCTACTACGACCATGCCCCGTACTCGTTCGGCTTTACACAGCGCTATCCCGACGGAAGGACAGGTATCGTGGGAGGTCTGCTCTATCATGGAATACCTGACAGATCGTTTGCCGTAACATTGCAGCCGTTCCACGGATGGCAGATACATACCTGAAAAACATGAGACTCGACAATGACCGAAAAGCAGACTTCAGAACAGAGAATCCGAGGTCTGCTTTTTCATTTCTTGCTGTAAAGATAGCCGTTTCCCGGGCTGATTGCGCAAGGCGGCCCCTTTCAGGGGCTGGGTTGGCTGAAAGAAAATCATCCTCGCTTCGCTCCGGTATTTTCTTTCGCCAAGCCTTGTCGCAATCCCCGGCAAACAGGCCGGAAAGACACCAAGAAATAAAAATGCCTACCCATGTAGGCCGATGTTTTACTTAAAAAAGAACGGATATGGAAACACTGGATTATAACCGGCTGCTGCTTGTCTCTCTGTGGCAATACAACCACCATGGGGATGAAGGGCTGACTCCCGCACTTTTCGAGGAAACGTTCGGAAAGGTCTATGGAAGTCACTGCTACGAAAAATGGACCGGCTACTTCAATCAGAATCTCTGGGACATGATTGCCTATTTCAGAAGCGAGAAGGAGAACGGACAGAAGTTCTGTGATATGGTTGCCCGCCAGGTCAAATTGTACCAACAAAAACGCTCTCAATATGAAGTACGGTAATTTTTATGATTTGGAAAGCCTGACTCTGCTCAACAGGCATGAAGGGTGTGCCTGTTCCATAAAGGAGTGCGACATGGAGAAGGTGAACCGGCTGATTTCAAGGATGCGGGAGGACAGGAAAAGAGTCAGTTTACCGACCGCAGGGGATGTCGTCACTTATACTACCCGTGGCGGTGACTATTATCCGCAGGCACACATTGAAAGGGGCGATGACCGGGAAGTCCATATTTGCCTTCTCCCACAGACACCTTTCTGCCATGAAAATGAAAAGTGTACCGGTTACAATACGGAAGGAGGCCCTTGGGTTATAACCGGTCCGGAATTGCTGCTTCCCGATGGCATACGCAGCAAACAGTTCCGGATGTGGGGGCATACCGGAAGGCACAGGAACGGTGCCGTCCTCTTCCACACATTCGTCAGGGCATGGAAATACACGGAACCCGATCCTCTGTACGGAAAGTACACCACAAAAGAATGGACGAGATACATCATCGAGTGTCAGCCGGATATTGAACCGGCTGATGCCTTTATCTATCGGAATGAGTCATTCACCCTTTACTCGCGGGAAGAACTGGAGCGGCTGGTCGGGATTCTGCACGGAGAACTTTTCAACGGATTCCGTCCCGGTCTGTTCATACTCTGGGCATACCGTATGGAATGGAAGGAACTTCCCACATGGGAATGGAACATGCTGAAAGCGGAAACGCACCTCTTTTTCCTTGGCGTCTCCCCCGTCAAGATACGGACAGACCATAACGGACATACAGTAACCTTCTATAAAAAAACAGAACAATATGACACGCTATGAGACATCCCCAGAAGTCCGGCCACTTGAAAAGACAATCTGTGAGTTTGCAGGCTTGAACGGGTACGATCCGATGAACGTGTTCACAGATTTCCTGCGTTACGTCATACACGGATTCTCACCGGGCGCTCCTCCGCTGAAAGACTGGAGGTACAAGCGGCAGCAGAATGCCGCATTCATGAAAATGTTTGCGGAATGGGTGCGGCTCATGCAGAAGCAGCTGGAGGCCGCATCCTGGTATGACGCGTTAGGAGACCTTTTCATGGCGCTCAGTTCCAGAAAGGGACAACAGGCGCAAGGGCAGTTCTTCACTCCCGTACATATCTGCGACCTGATGGTAATGTGTACGGAAACGGACGGAAAAAAGACCGGGCAGAGGATAAACGACCCTACCTGCGGAAGTGGGCGTCTCCTGCTGGCATATCATGTACGCCACCTGGGTAATTATCTTGTCGCGGAAGATGTCAACCGTACCTGTTGCCTGATGACCATATGCAATATGCTCATTCACGGCTGCGTGGGGGAAGTCATCCACCATGACAGCCTCTGCCCCGAAAACTTCATGGACGGCTGGATGGTAAACCATACACTGACCCAGACGGGCATTCCTTCCATTCGCCGGATGAGCGAGGAGGAATATCGGACAAGCAGGAACATGTCCGTTGACCTGCTCAGAAAGCGGAAAGAGAAATTGCGCCAAATGCAGCCGGACAAGAAACAATTGCCATAAAAACATGGCAGAATTTATAAACAATAAAACGAATGATTATGAAACTGAATGTTAGCAATGAATTGAAATCCCGCCTGGTGCATGCGGCGGAAAACGGAAGTGTGATAGCCAAAGGCATCCTTTCGGAAGTAAAAAAGAACGTACCGGTGGAAGAGATCATACGCGGTACCTACAACTGCTTCTCCACCAAGCGCAAGCGGACGGAAGCGGGCACGTTCAAGAAAATCCGGATCGTGTTCACGGCCTGCAGCAAGGATCTGGCCCATCCCAGTTTCCCGGACCGGAACAACCCGCAGGCACCCTGGTTCCCGGAGAACCGGACAGACCTGGAACCCTCCACGTTTGTGGAACTGTTCAAGAACCTGCCCAAGTACTCACCCGACGAAATCAATTATTTCTGTAGCGCCCTCTCATTGGACAGCAAAGTCACGGTCAGGCTGCATGAAAGCATGAACGACTTCATGGAAGCCTATCTGGAAAGCAACTACAGCCCCATCTCCGACAGTGACACATCCAGCCTGCACAGTTCCTGTATGCGGTATGAGGACAAGGCACGCAACGCCGCTGACTTCTATACCAACTTCGCCGGCGCTAAAATCCTTGTGGCAAGGGACGAGAGCAACAACATACTCGGACGGGCTGTCGTATGGAACGAGGTAACATTGTGGAAATCAATAAACACACCGATTGCCGCCTCCCTGCTGGACCGCATCTATTCCTCACACGCATTCGTCGCCGAACTGATCCGCAAGCAGGCGCAGGAGGCGGGCATCCTGTTGCGACGCAGATACAACGATTATACACATACAACGGATTTCACCGTACTGAATCCCATTGAGGGGCAGGAATGGGCGGCCGGAGACAATATACAGGTTTCATTGACGGTGAAAGTGCCCGCCTGCAGGTGGCACAAGAAAGGGGTGCCTTACCTCGACACGTTCTACAGCCTCCATCTGACGGACGGTAACCTGGAACTGAGAAATACGGAGGGCGACACGAGCATAGCCACCTGCCGGAGCACGGAAGGGCGCGCAAACAGGAGAAAATATGTATGTCCCAAATGCGGAAAGATACATTCCTTTCCGGATACGGCATTCTGCAAGAATTGTCAGGACATGTTCTATATATCCACCGTATTCGGACAAGTACTGAAAGGCACGTCGGCGGAATACAAGGGAAAGAAATATCCGTCCTTCCTCTTCAAGAAGGGACGTCCCGTACCGGAGTTCAGACGGTACCTGCAAATCGAAAAGTTGTTCATCTCCTAAAAAGTCAGCATCATGGAAAAATTAATGGCTCTTTACAACATCTCCTCCCCCTCCGGCAAGGAGGGGAAGATGGCCGGGTTCATCATCGGGGAACTCAGGCGGATGGGTATTCCTTTCCGGCAAGACAGGCACGGAAACATCTATGCGGTCAAAGGCAACCGGAAAAGCTACCCCTGTGTCGTGGCGCACATGGACGAGGTACACCGGCGCAAGACAGGCACCTATGCGGCCCATCTTGTGGCGGACTCGATGATTGTCGGCTATGACCGCAAGCGTAAACGGATGGCCGGAATCGGCGCGGATGACAAGAACGGCATCTGGATCTGCCTGAAATGCCTGGAGGATTTCAAGGCGGTGAAATGCGCCTTCTTCGTACAGGAGGAGATAGGATGCATAGGCAGCGGCCATGCCGACATGTCCTTCTTTTCCGACTGCCGTTTCGTCATCCAGTGCGACCGGAAAGGGAATGGGGACATGGTGACACAAATCAACGGAATGAGGCTCTGCTCCAATGAGTTCATTTCAGCGGTAGATCCCCGGAGGTACGGTTACAAGCCTGCACAGGGGCTGGCTACGGATGTGGCGGCATTGAAAAGGAACGGGCTGGAAGTATCCTGCGTCAATCTCTCCTGCGGATATTATGAACCTCATACGGACAACGAGTACACCATCCTGGCGGATCTTTGCAAGTGCTACCGGTTTGTCCGGCACATCATCTGTTGCCATAAGGAAACCAGCACGCATATACCGGAAACGGAAAGAAAACCCTTCCCCGGATATTATGAACTGTTCGGAACGGCCGGATATAGCGAAAAGGATTATATCCGTCTGTCAGAAGAGTACAGATCTGAATTTACTAAAACAAGCAGGACAAGCCATAAGAACAGATTGTAATTTATCAACGACTTTAAAAACAAGAAATATGGAAGCAACAGTCATGCCGGCCACTGCACCGGTACAGAAACAGCAGGGACTCAACCAGGTAGTCATCAACAAGGTACGGCGAATGATAGAAGGCAGGCAGGGGGATGTCATGGACACCATCAACCGTCTGCTCAGTGAGGGACGGATCGCGCAGGATTTCATCGCTCCCATCGGGGTAAGCCAACGTAGCAAGGAACGCCCCGTTATCTCTTTCAAAGCGGAAGGAAGGGTACAGATGGCAATGCCCGAAGGGAACTTCAACCTGCACGGCAACGCCATAAGCCAGATTTCGGAGAAGATGGGCATTCCCGCCAAATACCTGCGCGAGCTTTCCGCCGGAGATGCCTGGCAGAAACAGTTGTGTGCCACCATCCTGAACGAACATTCGGGATGGACCGAGCGCACACAGGTACTGATACGTGCGGTGGGCATGGAGGTCCGGGGCGTGTTGTCGGACTCCTACCGCCGGCTCAACTCAGTGGACATCCTGACCGCTTTCATCCGTGAGGCGGGAGGACAGGGGGCGGTCGTGTCCGACGCCTATATGAACGACACGAAAGTATGGTGCGAAACGATCCTGCCCACTCCGATAGAGATACCCACCCGTAAGAACGGGACGGTCATCATCTTCGCAGGAGCACGCTTCTCCACATCCGACTATGGCAACGGCTCGGTGGACATGCGGTCGTTCCTGCTCAACGGGGCGTGCCTGAACGGGATGGTCCGGGAATCCGTCATGCGGCAGGTGCACCTTGGAGGCAGACTGCCGGATTCCCTATCCCTTTCCCAAAAGACCTATGAACTGGACACGCAGACCACCGTATCGGCAGTTTCCGACCTGACCAAAGGGCTGTACAGCAAAGATACCATCATGCAGAAGGCCATCGAAATTCAAGGCGCATCGGAAATTGACGTGGATTTCGACAAGGAACTGAAGAATCTGGTGCAGAAAGGAGCCTTGTTGAAAAACGAAGGACGCGAGGTGGAAAAACTGCTGATGAACAACAATCCTGACGACGGAGTGACAGGCGGGGCCACGCTCTGGAAACTGACACAGGGAATCACCGCCTTTGCAAGGGAACAGCAGCCGGAACGCTGCCGGGAACTGCATGAAATATCGGGGCAGCTGATGAACCGGGTAAAGGTAAATTAAGAGTGGCTAAGACTAAAGCCGTGAACGGCGATGGCAAGCGTCCGTTCACGGCTTTGCATAATTTCAATCTACGGTATATAGAACAGTTCAAACTCCTCTTTTCTTCTTCTCTCTATGCCTGGAATGACTTTCCCCCGATAACAGCGGAACGATATATATTCCTTGTAAATATTCCGGTTACCATCGTCCAGTTTCTGAATCAGTCTGCTTTTGGGTATCTTGCCGTTTCCGATCAGACGGTAACAGCCCACATTAAAACCTAACAGACTTAAAAGAAGCGAGTCTTTTCCATATTTACGGAATACCTTCAAACACCGTTCAAGGTCGCATCTCAAAAGTGAGTCCGCCTGTGCCTCACTCAGGTTCTCGGTCAGCTTCTCATGGGGGAGCAGGCGGTGTCCGTAACCGATGTAAGGCATTTTCCCCCGGTGCCAGCCTTCCCACCGCTTGATGCAGGCTACCGCCTTATCCTTGTCAGACGGGGGATTTTCCGCCTTGCCATACAGAACAAGTGACAGAAAAATCATAATAACCGGTATTCTTTTCATGCGGCCTCCGTATTATTGTCTTCCTCCTCCGCATCCTTTCCATTGAAATCATATGTCAGCTGTTGCAAGTTTCCCCAATTGTCTTCAAAATAGAGGTCTATGGTCTGTGATTCCTTGCCGCTATGCGAGGTATAGTAAAGACGGAATTTCCATTCGTTCAGCAAATAACGGTCATTGGGTTTCAGTACCGTTCCGTCCTCCATCTTCAGACTGCCCTTTCCGTCGGGCTGGAAATACCTCAGCGTATAGACAGTTCCGGAAAAGTTTCCTTCCGGCTTGATTTCCAGACGGATTTCCACCGTCTCACCGTTTACGATTTCGTCCGCCACCGGCATGGACTCCACCGTGAACGGGTATTCTTGTCTGATATCCAGCTCATTGTCACAGGCGACAAGGGCAAGAAAGGAAAATACCATGCAACAGACTGTCATCATAAAATCAAGGATTCTTCTTTTCATGGGTATATGTTCTTTTTAAGGTTAGAAAATGTATTTGACTCCGGCTCCATACTGGAAATGGCAGCGGCCGGAAGCGCCGCCCCATACAAAACGTTCACGCAGACATAGCAGCAGGGCTATGCTGTCCGACAGGTATCCTTCCGCCTCCAGCGTTACCGCACCCCCATAGATGAAGGACTCATACTTGCGCAAGGAAGCTCCGTCATCCAACAGGCGGTTTCCGTTGTTCACGGCCTCGTAGCCCAGCAAGGCGGAAGCGCCGAGGTTCAGAAAGAAAGACTTGCCGGATGTGGAAAGGATTGTATGATAATAACCGCCTTCCCCTGTATATTGCGACAGTGGGACATATGTGTTCCGGTAAGGGTTATTACGTTGTAGCATCTCACAGCCAAACACCCACTGGTTCCCTTTCTTTGTGTAAGTGGCAACAGCCAGCGAAAAGGCGTAGCCCGCATCATGGCGGTCTGCCCGGCTGTAAAAGCCGTCGGCCATTTCAGCGGTAAAGCGGACGGATTTCATCCCCGGCAGCCGGCGCTGGGCTTCCGCCTGCCCCGTAAAGAGGGCAAGCAGGAGGATAATGAAAATGAAGTTTCTTTTCATGGCACTCATCTTACTTTCAGTTCATTGACAGTCCCGGCACGTACAAGGTCTTCGTTCTCCACCTCAAACGACTGATGGCGGCCACCCTGTTTCTCGTACATCTCCACGACCAGCTTCTTGCCGTCGGGGATGGTGAACTTGGGCAGGGCGAACACCGTCCGCTCGTTCTTCTTCCCGTCCACACGGGTCACATAGTTGAAGGCACGCAGCGGATAGATGACCTGCTCCTGCATGGCGGTACGCTTCACGATTTTCTTGTCTACAATCTTGAAAGTTACGAAGTCCACATCGAAAGGCACGTGCGTGGCGTTCTTCACCTCGGTATGGAAATAGAGCAGCTCGCCGTGTGCGTAAAGCCCCTTGAGCAGGTATTGAACCCCGAACCGCTTGCTGCCGATGTGCTTGACCTTGCGTTTGTCCTGCCCATACACGGATTTCATGATCAGCCGTACCAGACGGGGCGACTCCCCGGCGAGTTCCTGCAAGTAGATTTCCATCGCATTGTTCGGACGGTTAACCGACTCCCCGTCATGGATGAAGTCGCACATCTCCACGTTCAGCAGCAACGGCTCGTCGGCATACTTGACGTTGAATGTGTAAAAGTTGCCGTCCTCGGTTATCACGCTCATATTGGTTTCACTGCGGAAATGTTTCCGGGTCGCCTTCACACGGATGACGTTTTCCGCACCGTCCGCCTTGCCCGCTATCAGGTTGGGGGAACCCAAATCCACGTATCTTACGGGAGAGGGGAAAATTATATGTACGGTCTTGTCATACGTGATTTCCAGACCATGCGGGGGAATCATTTGGCTGAAGCCGATCTTGCGGCTCAATCCCTCGTAATAATCCCCGCTGCCTTGCTGCGCGTATGCAGCCACTGCGCCCATAATCAGGGCAAAAATCATCAGAATCTTCTTCATGTGCGTTCTTGATTGGTTGGTGAATAAATGGTTGGTTTCTTTTCTCTTTTCATTTTTCGGGAGAGTGCAGCAACAGCCGGTGTCCGGCTTTCAGGGTGATTTTCACCGCACGCATTTTCTTTTCCACATATTGCGACACGCCCTGTATTACCCCCTTGCCCACGTCCGAGGCAATCTGCGCCCCGGCATCCGTCGAGATGTTGATGCTGCTCCCCATTGAGGTGCCCATACCCGCGGCTATCTCACGCGCCGCATCATACTCCATCGAGTTCGGCACGAGGATTCCCCGCTGTCCGTCGGCATCATATACCTCCAGTTCCACCGGAAACAGCGTGCCCTTGTATTCCACCGTCTCTACAAGGATGTCCATCCGCTCCCCCTGGATGCGTGTACCGCCGGTCAATACCGTCCCTTGGGGAATGAGCCGGTCGTCCACCGCCATCGGCTCCAGCAACCGGATGCGCAACACCTGCCCGTCCGATACGGTCTGCGTACCGTGTACACAGGCGGCGATGGTATTCCTGCCGGAAGGGAGTGTCCTGCCTATAGGGGTGTGGAAACCGGTATTCCTCTCTCCCGCAAATTCGGCGATGAAATCCTCATTGTCCATAGGTTGTGCAAGCGATGACACCACCTGATTCCGTACCTGTTTCACCGGGCGGACGGCTGTCCTGTCTTTCCGGTCGCTCCGGCCATTCACGGCAGCCGGGGCATCCGGCTGCTTCCCGTTGTACCGGGCGGCCAGCTCGTAAGACTTTTCCAGCAGTGCCATCTTTTCTTCCAGGGTCTGTCCTTCCGGCTGTCCTTCCGCCGGTCTCTTTTCTTTTTCCAGTTCCTCTATACGACGGAGCAGATCGGCATTTTGTTGGTTTTCATTCCGGGTATATACAGCACCCAGCGAACGGTTCATATTCCGGTAGGCTTCCGCAGAGGAATGGACAAAGCCGGGGGATTTCCCCGTTTCCGGTTCCGGCGGAAGTTCCGTGTTGGCTTTTCCTGCGGTAAGGCCGGCAGTATCCTGACTGTCCTTGTTGAGCAGCTCGGACATCTCCTGGAAGGTTCCCCTGCGCCATTTTTCCTTTTTAGCCAGTGCTTCCTGCTCGTAGGCGCTTACCTTGTCGCCCTCCATTTCCGAATCTTTCGGCGAGGGCATCTCCACGTTGAATCCCTTGCCCTTTTCCTTTTCCGCCTTGTCCTTTTCCGACGGGCTGAATACCAGCAGGAGGAATCCGGCGCACAGCAGGCAGAAGAACGGATAGACAATATACCTCGCGCGTCGGCGCTTCTCTTCGGGAGTCAGCGGCTTGTCACTCGACAGCCCCAGCCGTTCCCTGATTTTCTGAAAGTCCATTTTCATGTTTCTGGATGTTTGAATGAATGGTTGTTGTTTCCGGCCGTAACATGACGGGCCGGATATGCCCGGTTTTCATGTCGCCCTTCCGTTCCCCCAAACGGGACACGGAAGAGACAACCGAGTACAGACAGGCTGCCGTGAACAGAAGCGAGACGACACTTGTCAAGACAATGCGCTGCTTCCCGGTCAGCCGGCGGCAGAACAGCCGGATACGGCTGTCCGCACGTTTTAAGACGGCAGGTTTCCCTCTCATCGTTCCACACTCCTTATATCCCTGTTCTCCAGTATGGTGAACTGCTCGATGATGAACCCGTTGGGATTGTCGTCCGAACGCCCCGTATTCTGGAGCGAACAGGAGGTGACAAGGCTTCGCTCGGTCACGTTGCTCTCACGGATGATCAGCTGCCGGGCGTATGTACGCGCCTTGTAGGGATAGGCGGCAAAGTCGCACACCACGCTGTCCACGTGTACCACCTGGTTGATGTTGCCCGAAATCAGCCGGTTGTAATATCCCTTTTCGGCAAAGTCCACATAGTAGTGATAGGCGCTCTTGTCCGCCAGCTGCAGGGCACGGCCTATATTGTGTTCGATCGCGTCCTTCTGCGGGGAGAGCGAGAAGAACAGCTCGTGAAAACGCCGGACGTGTTCCCGCGCCTCGGCGGGGCGGTTCTGTGAAAGATCCTGCGAGAGGGCGAGCATCAGCGACTTGCCCTTATCCAGCACATAGATCTTTTCCCGTTGCTTCTCGGCGAAACGGTACGAGCTCCACAACGCATAGCCGGTAATGAGCGCACAGCAGCCGGTAAAGACAGCCAGCATCAACCGGATACGCCTGAAGCTGCTCTCAATGTTGGTCAATGACTTGAATTCCATTTAGCGAATGATTGGTTTGAATGAATAAATAAATGTTCCGGTATGACCGGGCGGCTCCTTCCGACAAGTCGCCAACCCGGTAATCCAAGTTGCCGACTCACGGAAACGGGTTGCCATAGAGCCTATTTGCCCCGCAGCCTTCCCCCGATATTCCCCAGTACGGCACCGCCCGTCCCGGCAGCGAAACCGCCCGCTTTCGTGGCCGTGCGGTTCAGGTTACGGCTGAAGTTTCCGGCTCCGCCCGCCTGTACGATCCAGCCCGCCACCGTCGGGACGGTGAAGTACCCGATAATCCCTATCAGCATGAATATGATATAGACGCTATTTGAGTTGTCTATCGAGTAGTCGGGGTTGTTCTGTAATTCCAGAATGTCATTTTGGAGCATCAGCACCTGGAGCTTGGCGAGCAGGGTGCTGAACAGGTCGCTGACCGGAAGCCAAAGGTAGACGGATATGTACCTCGTGAACCACTGCCCGAGCGTGGACTGGAAACCGTCCCATACGCTGAAGGCGAACGCCACCGGTCCCAGTATGGAGAGCACGACAAGGAAAAAGGTCCTCACGGTGTCTATCAGCAGCGATGCCGCCGCGAATATCAGTTCCAGCAGGCTGCGGAAGGCGTCACGGATTTTCTTCTCCAGATTGTACATCCCCACCTCCACGTACATGCCCAGGCGGGAGGCGGTATCTATGGTTGACCAGCCCAGCTCGTCCAGCTGACGGTCGAATTCCTCGTCGCTCACCAGGTAGGCGGTTTCGGGATTGCGCAGCATGGCCTCCCTTTCCAGTTCCTCCTTCTGTGCCCTGTACTGTTCCATATCCAGCGTCTGCCCCTCAAGCATCTTGTGCGTACCCTGTACTATCGGGCTGAGCACGGTGTTCAGCGTGCCGAGCACCAGCGTGGGGAAAAGCAGGATGCAGATGCCGATGGCGAAGGGACGCAGCAGGGGATAGACATCTATCGGTTCGGCACGGGCCATCGACTGCCACACGCGGACGGCGACATAGAACAGGGCACCCAGCCCGGCAAGTCCCTTTCCCACGTCCATCATGTCCTTGCAAAGGGGCTGCATATCGTCATACAGGGTCGCCAGTATGGTATGCAGGTTGGCAAAATCTATCGACAACGGCATCATGGCTACCAGTATTTGGAGGTTTCATTCCCGTAAAGCCGCATCACCCGGTCCAGGTCGTTCTTCTTTCTGGCACGGAGATAGCTCACGGCGATGTTCTTGTTCGTGTAATAGCTCACCAGGTTGCGGTAGCGGCGCATCTCATAGTAGCAGCGGTCCACCACGTCCATGCGGTCCTTGTCGGTCATGGAGAGCGTGCTCACGTTGATGACCTGCCTGAGATCCTGCAGCACGCCGTTGCTCTCCTCCAGCAGGCGGGTGTAGCCGAAGGCGATGGCGTCCAGCTCGCGGGGCGAGAAGTTCCCGTCGTTCATCATCTTGCCGAAGTTCGTTACATAGATGTCGGACACGTCGCCCACCATCAGGATGATGTCGCGCACCTTGCGGGCGTCCTGTATCAGGTCGTTCACCGCCTTTAACTGGTCGTAATACTTCTTGGCCTGCTCGTAAATCTTCACCGTCTCCGCAAAGCTGTCGGCCGTATTGACCGCCGTTTTCGAGGTATGGGCGATGTTGTCCGACATGTTGATGATGCTTTGGGCAAGGTTGCCGGGATCGGTCACCACCCACTGGGCATTGGCGCCGGTGCCGCACAGGGCGAGTACCGTTCCGATCAGGAGTGACTTCGCTTTCATGGGCGTTCCTCCTTCCGCACATAGTCACCGTTCGGGGAGAAGGTCAGCACGTCGGCGGCCTCGTTGTAGGAGATGTCGATGCGGTGCCCCGTGTTGATGAACAGGTTCCCGTTCTCCTCAACCAGCAGGTAGGTCTGAGGCCTGAGACGGCGCATCTTTCCGCTACGGGCGAACACCGTCACCTTGTAGGCTTCCCCTTCCTTATATACCAGCACGTCCGGCTTGCCTTCCACGCTGCTCCACGAGCCGCAGAGCTTGTCACGGTCGGTGCCGCTCTCCGAGCAGCCTTGCAATACCATGGCGGCCATACCGATCAGGCACACCGCCAGTCTCATAAGGGATTTGTTTCTCATTGTTCTCTTTTTGGGGTTGATACTTGTCTTTGTTCCTCTCGTTTTCTCTCTGCCATCCGGCGGATGGCAAGTTCCAGGTTGCCGTCCAGCTCCTCGGCAAGCCGTTGCACTTCCAGTTTCTCGGACTCTTCCGTCGTGAACGTGAAATACTCTTCCGCGCTCACTTCCGTAGCATAGACCGTCGAACGGGTGCCGCCAAGCCCTATCCAGACTTCACGGTAAAAACGTCCGGGATGGTTCGCCTGGTTGATGGAGAGTATCTGGCTTTTCTCTTTCTCCGTCAGGCCGAGCAGCCGCTGGATATGCTCGAACTTGTTCATGTATTTCCGCTGGTCCAGAAGGATCTTGCAGTCGGAGTTGTTGATGATGGCCTCCTTCACAATCGGGGAGCTGATGATGTCGTCCACCTCCTGGGTCACCACAACGGCCTCACCGAAATATTTACGGACGGTCTTGAACAAATATTGGATATAGCCGCTCATGTTGGCGGACATAAGGGCTTTCCAACACTCCTCTATCAATATTACCTTGCGGATTCCTTTCAGACGGCGCATCTTGGCGATGAAGGTCTCCATGATGATCAGCGTCACCACAGGCAGCAGCACCTTGTTGCCGCTGATGTTGTCCAGCTCGAACACGATGAACCGCCTGTTTGTCAGGTCCAGTTCCCTGTCGGAGTTCAGCAGGAAGTCGTAGTCGCCACCCTTGTAGAAAGGCTCCAGCACGTTCAGGAAACCGTCGATGTCGAAATCCTTCTCGCGTACCTTCTTTTCCGCTATCATCCGGCGGTAGTCACCGTCCACGAACTCGTAGAAGCCGTTGAAGTCCGGCCTTGCCTCCCGATTCCCGGTAATTTTACGGATATAGGCGTTCACCGCTCCCGAGAGCGCCACCTCTTCCGAACGTTTCGGCGCCTCGTCCTCCCGTTTCCACAAGGTCAGTATCAGAGTCTTGATGCTCTCGCGCTTTTCCACATCGAACTGTCCGGAATCGGTGTAGAACGGGTTGAAGGATATCGGATTGTCCTCCTCATACGTGATGTAGATGCCGTCCCCGCCGCGTGTGCGGTCGTGGATCATCCGGCACAACCCCTGATAGCTGTTGCCCGTGTCCACCAGCAGGATATGCGCTCCCTGCTCGTAATAGTTGCGCACCAGATGGTTGGTGAAAAAGGACTTGCCGCTGCCGCTTGGTCCCAGGATAAATTTGTTGCGGTTGGTGATGATGCCCCGTTTCATCGGAAGGTCGGAAATGTCCACGTGCACCGGAATGCCGTTCTGCCGGTCCGCCATGCGGATGCCGAACGGACTGGGAGAACTTCTGTAATTGGTCTCCCCGGCAAAGAGGCAGACCGCCTGCTCCAGGAACGTGTAGAATGACTCTTCGGCAGGAAAGTCGCCCGCATTGCCCGGAATGCCCGCCCAGTAAAGCACCGGGGTGTCGACGGTGTTGTAACGGGGGGTGCATTCCATCATGGCAAGCTGGCTGCCCGTGTCGTTCCTGATACGGCGGAACTCCTCCGCATCCTCCGCCCAGGCGATGACATTGCAGTGGCATCTGACGGGAAGCACTCCCTTGGTATGCGCCTCGTCCAGATACATCTCCGTCCATTCCTGGTTCACGGCATTGCTCCGGCTGTACCGTGACAGAGAGAGCATGTTGCGCGAGTTCTTCTCCATCATCTGCAGGATTTCCTGCGCGTTGTCGATGAACACGTACTGCGAGTAGATGTGGTTGCAGGAGAGCAGCAGCCCCACGGGTGCGGCGAAGGAAAGGCGGCAGTCGCTCCTGTCGGTGGACATACGCTCGTAGCGCATGTCGGTGGAGAGCTTGCCCGGCAGGTCTTCCGTATCCGAAAGTGTGTGCAGGCAGAGCCGCTTGTCCCCGATACGCATCCGTCCGGGCTTGAGGCAGATGTCCTGCAGCACGGCGGTCCCGTCCTCCATCGAGAGGGAGAGGTATTTCTCCACCAGCCCGGGATGTTCCTTCGTGCCGGTAATCTCCTCCGTTTCCAGGCGGCGCAGCCGGATATGGGCGGAGTCGTTCACGATATGCTCGAACTGCTCCACCGCTTCCAGAAAGCGGGCCGCCATGTCCTTGTCGGTAATCTCCCTGGGCAGCAGGAATCCCCGGCAGAGGGTGCTGAAGTCACTTTGCCGGCGGTTGCGCTCACGGGTGGTCTTTGTCAGATACAGGTAACAGCGGTGGTTCAGGTACGGCCTCTCGTTGAAGTGCCGCTCATAGCTGCGCGAGAGGAAGCTCTGTTCCTCCCCGCCGTTTTGGGGACGGTAGCTCTCCTTCGTGAACCAGTCCTGCTTGCAGACGATGCTGTGCTCGGGCAGTACCCTGGCGGCCTTTATCCAGGTGGAGTGCATGGCCTCATACTCTTCCGCCGTCACCGTGTACAGCTCGGGAAGCTCCACCTCGAAGGCCACGGTCAGGTCGGCGTCCTTGCTCACGATGCAGCCGTTCTCCACCGAGAGCAGGGGGAACTTGCGTTCCAGCGTTTCCGCTTTCAATACATTTCTCATGATTGTCGTTTTTTTCTTTTTGCAAATAATCTGAAAACTCTCTTGCGGTGGATCAGGTAGCGCGGATGGCGTTTCTCCGCCAGCAGCTTCATAAGACCGTGTTCGCCGTAGCGGGCGTTCAGCCGGAACACCGCCCATGCCAGCAGACCGCCGGATACGGTCCCGAAAGGGATGCATATCCATTGGTCCACGCCTGCCAGGTAAAGGATGACTACCGCCAGGAGCACCGTCACCAGACCGCCCGCGAAGACGAACAGGTATTGTGACTTGAGCCCCTTGAACTCGACGGGATTGCCCGCCCCCTTGTTTACAGAATACTCCATACCGCTTAGAGGAAGAAGGAACGCAGGATGGTGGCGGCTACAATCAGAAAGATGCAGGCAAAGAACCAGCTGGCGGCGGTTTTCGAGGTGTCGGGATCACCGCTGGAGAACTTGCCGTAGGTCTTGATGCCGCCCACCAGGCCGAGCACCGCACCGATGGCATAGCACAGTTTGGTGGCGGGATCGAAATACGAGGTCATGAGGCTGGTCGCCTCGTTGATACCGGCAAGGCCCTGGCCTTGGCCCTGCGCGAAAGCACCGGCGGCAATCGCCGCGCACATCACTGAAAAAAGGATTCTTCTCTTCATTGTCGAATCGTTTGGGTAAGACATAAATTTGAATTCGACGGCGAAGATAAAAAGGGATAATACGCTGTTATTCAGAGGTGTCATCAGATGTCGCCAGATGTCATCAGATGTCATCCAACAAGTGCTTTTGCGCGTCTCTACAGAGATTTTCAACACTGTTTTACGTCATTGCGGAGACGCTTACCTCAAGCATAATACATGATTAATTGATGATTTTGGCACAAACATGGATTGTTCAAACGGTTACATGTTTTTCTGTACCATTTATATAATTGCCATACAAAAGCCAGCAAATTCCATAAAGTTGATTTCTTGTCAAAAACGACTATTATTGATATTGGATTAAAATAGCTATATTTGCATATCAAACGCAGTTTTATGGCCAATGTAAACAGGTTAAAAATAGTATATCATGTAGTAGTGTATAAAGAGAGTAACAATATCACACCTTGATAAGGCATTTTTAAGTAATATATCTGTTTATATTCAAGAACAGCCAAACAGAGAACAATAACTTTCATACTTATAAGTATGAACAATGAAATTATTGTGCCTGAAACAAAACGAACAAAATATGAGGCCGTAAAATAAAGCATGATGCAACAATTGCTTACGGGCAAAATATTTAATCAGTTAGTGTATGAAGAAAAAACTTAAAGATTTGTATTGCCAACGCCCTCATGTCGTGATAGTTGGAGCTGGTGCTTCAAGAGCGGTCATGGGAAAATCTTGCCCGACGATGAATGAAGCCATTGAACAGGTTGGGTTAGATAGGATCCTTGAAGGATTTATGTTAGAAACGAAAAGCAAGAATCTTGAAGATATATATAGTGAGCTGTTTAGACGTGGTGATGAGTGTAAAAACGCACGGATAGCAATGGAAAAAAAACTTTATGAATATTTTTCAAATGTGCAGCTTCCATCCTTCTTGACCATCTACGACCTTTTGATTCTTTCGCTCACAGAAAAAGACTGCATTGTATCCTTCAACTGGGATAGTCTGCTTATCCAAGCATATAACAGAGTGGCAAAGATTACCTGGAACAGACCAAAGATTCTGTTCTTGCATGGAAATGTGGGGGCTGGTGTGTGCAAAGACTGTATGACCTTTGGTCTTATACAAAACTATTGCAGAAAGTGTGGCAAACCATACAACGCTGTTCCTTTGCTGTATCCTGTAGAACAAAAGGATTACAACAGCGACAGCTTTATCCGTGACCAATGGAGTGTTGCAAAGTACTACATATCGAAAGCAGGCAAGGTAACAATCTTTGGGTATAGCGCACCTTCTTCTGATAAGGAGGCAAGTGAAATACTTAAAGCTGCATTCTCTAAACATGATGGTGTTCATAGATTGGATGCAGTGGAAATAATTGAACGTCCCGGATTCAACGCGAATGAAATATCAGAAACTTGGCAGTATTTCTTTTCATTGACCAATTACCATTCTGACATTGTGGACTCCTTTTATAATAGCTGCTTGGCGCAGGCACCTCGCCGTACCTTGCAATACCAATACCAACAATTCATTAGAGGATGGTGGGGACAACCAAAGATACACTTCTCAAAACAAGATACTTTTGAGTCGGTGGAAACGCTTTTAAAGCCACTTCTTGTAAATGAAGAGCAAGGAGATTATTCTATAATTTAAGTCAATAACACTAACATCATCATTACAACCGAATGAATAGACTTGTTATCATAGGAAACGGATTTGACATGGCACATGGCTTTAAAACAAGTTATATGGATTTTATCAACTGGTATTGGGACCAACGAGTGTATACTTTTTCCGGTAATACTACAAATGTATCAGAAGATTGCCTTTGCCGTTTGGTTATCAAAGATAATGTAGGCATTAATTGCTGGAATGTTTTTGTCTTCAACAACTCATGTTTTTTTAAGGATATCTATTGTAAAGAAAGATACTCAGGAAGCGAAGTTATTCAGTATATCAAGGACCAACCAAACATTTTCTCTATTGAATGTTGCCCTTTTTTTAAAACTATTCTGCAATCAATAGAAACCAAAGGATGGGTGGATATTGAAAACGACTATTACCAACTGTTGAAAGTTGGCATGGATAGCCCTGGTTGTAATTATACAATCAGTGAGTTGAATGAACAATTTGCATTCCTTCAAGAAAAATTAATTGAATACCTCCATACAATAGAAACAGACAATGTAAGGAATGACCTTCAAAATGCAATAATTGACTTCTTTGATCCTGCTGATTTCTCAACAGAAGGAAAAAAGAAAGCTCTGGATAGCATTGGGCTGAATATATCCAGCCTTGCAGATGTTGAATACAATTATGGAGAACGCGATAAACTTATCCCTAAACGTATCATGTTGCTGAGTTTCAACTATACAAAAACAGCTAAGATGTATGGTAACTTTAATATTACCCACAATTATATTCATGGCGAATTAGAAAAACCTGAAAATATAATTTTTGGCTATGGGGATGAACTTGACAAAAGTTACCAGTCTATTCTTGATATGAATGACAATGAGTTACTTAGATATGTCAAATCCGTTAAATATTTAGAAACAAGACATTATCATGATTTGCTCGAATTTCTTTTAGCTGCACCTTTTCAAGTTTTGATAATGGGGCATTCTTGCGGAAATTCAGACCGAACATTACTAAATACCGTCTTTGAACATGAAAACTGTGTTTCCATAAAGCCGTTTTATCATAAATGGGAAGATGGCAGAGATAATTACTTGGAACTTGTTCAAAATATTTCCCGAAACTTTACTAATATGAAGTTATTCAGAGATAGAGTTGTGAACAAGGAGCAATGCAAAACCATGTAATGGAACACTAAATTTAAATGTGATTTTTTCTATGATATCTTGTTATGCACATAAAGTACGACAAAAATATTGTGCAAAAGGAAGCAGGGAAACGGATTTTCATCCATTAGAAAAAGTAAGGAGCTGGCTTGGTAAGCAGCTCCTTACTTTTTTATAGTCGTTTATAGGTCTCTTATAAAGAAATTTCATTTAATAAATTGAGTTATAGTTTTTCCTGTCAGCAAATCAGGATAATTTCATTCTTTTACTTTTGAATCGTAAGCAACAGTGAGGAAGTATCCGATTTTCTGAGTTGTCCCCGTGATTTCTATGTTTTGAGTGTTTGTTCCTTTCTATTACCCTTAACAAAAGACAAACTTCAACCTTTTTCATAGATTATAGAAAAATACAAAGTTGGGTACATAATGAATATCCTATATATAATATTCAACAATATGGAATTTTGTGGCATAATAGCATATTACTTTCAGACCAGCTTCCTCCAATCTGCGACAGGTTTGGAAACGTTCCTCTCTTTTTTTAAAGGCAGAGCATTCCCTTCCTCATCCACATACCTTTCCATCAGCTCCTCTATCAGTTTCTTGTTCTCCACCTGGGAGGAGAACAGCTCGAACATGTCCGTTTCCCGGATGGCACGCAGTGTCATGGCGGCCCGGTATGATTTGTCCTCATCCGAACCGGCACCGTCCAGATTAAGCAGCACGTCACCTACATTGAGCAGGTCGGCAGGAGTGACTGCCGGAACAATGGCTTCCGCCTCGGGAGAACGGCTGTCCAGCTCCTCCTGTTCGTCTTTCAGCATTCTCATCTCCTCCAAAGGCAGTTTGCATTCCACCTCATCTTCCGGAATATCCTCATCCTTGCCGATAAGGTCGCTTCCCATTTCCAACTGCTGGCTCATGTAAGGGGCAACGGTCTTTCCGGCATTCTCATCCAGATAGACAAAACGGGTGGCCCCCATCACATCTGCCGCACTTTCCGGATTCCGGCGGTGGTCCTTTTCCGTTTCCGTTTTTTTACGGGGAGTATAAAGCAGATCGCATATCTTACCTATTCTCTTTTTCTGCTCCCATACCTTATATAATAGATAAGCGGTACAGCCGAGCCGTATTGACAAATAAACTATTTCTTCCATTCTATCGGTTTTTGTGTGGCTTCCTGGTTATATATCTCGTTGATGATGTCCTGGTACCTTTCCAGATGGTCTGACAGGACACAGCTTAAAAACATCGGGACGGACATATCCGGTGCAATGACCGGCAATACTTTGGCAACAGTCCTGTATAATGCATCGTTAACATAGGTCTGCCTTCTTGCTCCCGACAGTCTCACTTTCAGAAACCGTCTCCGGTATTCATCTGAATCAGCCACTCCATCCGGTGATTTCTTTATTTGCTGTCTGGAAAGGCCGCTTTTCTTCTCCTGTTTCTCCTGAGAAGGCCCAGCCTGACTTTTTGTTTCCGATTCCCCTTCCGGAGAAACCGTTTTTTCCAAAGCGGTTACATCTCCTGCCATCATGCGTTTCAATGCCTCCTCGTCCACTTGGTAATCCGTTCTTCTTTTGGTAGCCATAATTGTTTTATTGAAGTTTCAGTACGGTTTCTATTTCCGCTACCAACAGGTCCAGACCGCTTCCTTTCACTGCGGAGGGAGATGGAGGGAACAAGGTGCTGCGGAACAGGGGCCCCTTCATCCCGGAATCTTTGTTGTAGCGTTCCGCACTGGGAATGACGGTCTCCAGCACCGGCAGTTTCAGAGAGCGGAAAATTTCGGTATAGCCGTTATACAGCCCTTTGGACACCCGTTTGTCCATCCGGTTCCAGAACATATGGATGCCACGCAAGGGTACGTCCGCATGCCGGTGCATGTATTCCCTGATGGCAAGGACAAAAGACATGCTGCTCCGCATTACCATCCTTTCCTGTGTAATCGGAGTGAATACATAGTCCATATTGATCACGGACTGGAAGACACCGGGCACATTCACGGTACCGGGGAGATCAAAAAGGACAAGGTCATAGTCCAGATCCGACTTTTCGAGAAAGCGGCCGGCCGTCTCCCTAGCTTCCTCCGGGGTGGAGTTCAGGATGCTGTAGGCTTTCCTGCCGCTTGTTCCGAACTGTTCCACCAGCTGGTTTTGCAGATGCACGTTCTTTTCAATGTTCCCCACTTCCCAGTCCCGCATGGCACTGATGCTGTGCTGTGGATAATCACAATCCACCACAAGTACGTTATATCCGTTCAGGTAATGGAAATAACTGGCGAGCAACACGGTGAACGTGGATTTTCCCACACCGCCTTTCTGGTTGCTCAAAGCGACAAATAAAGGTTCTCTCTTCATAGGCTTGAATTTAGAGTGTATGACTTGTTTCATATCTGTCTGGATTTTTTCGTTTCATCACACGGCAATGCATCCGTTGGTATATGGCAATTACGCATTGCTTGCCTGTTTGCATGAATACATTGCATACCATATCGCATCAGTGTAATGCCGGTTGCCGGAGGGTGTTGCCGTATAAGGTGCATTGCATTCATGCAATATGGAGTTCAATGTACCCCATACTGCATTGCACGGATGCAATGTGTCCCGTCATGCAGGACTGCCATGCGGCATATATGGCATTGCGCATACATGGATGATACCGCATTCGCGTCATGCACCACCTGTGGCAGGCAAGCAATACACCTTACAGGACAATGTTCCAATGTATGCCCTCATGCACTGTGCCAAAAGTAGCGGCTATTTTTGAAACTTCCGCCAACATTTCCCCTACCTGACATCAGATGTCGTCAGATGTCATCAAATGTCATATCAAGCACTGTTTACCAATCGGTTATCACTGTCTAATTTTGCAAAACCGGAATCAGACAATGGAAAGGAACTGACTTCGCCGGACCACAGCACGCCGTGAACGTCGCGCAGCAATCCGACGAAGGAGGATTCTCTGTTCAAGCGAACAGAGCAAGTTGTGTCCTTGTCCGACAAAAAGTCTTTTGTCCGACAAGAACCAACTTGCCCGCCCAGAGGGGCGGGGGAATCCGCTCCAAAGTCGCGGATTCTGGAAGAGAAAAAAGTACAAACCAAAAATCTCATGTGTATGGAGAAAACAACAGGGACAAGGACGGGCAGAAAGCCTAAAAATGATCCGGCGGACCACAAGTACAGTTTCCGCCTGAACGCCGAGGAGAACACAAGATTTGAAAAGTTGCTGGCGGATTCAGGAGCCGGCAACCTCACGCTGTTCATCAAGAAATCCATCTTCTCGGGACAGATAAAGGTCGTGAAAATAGACAAGGCGACGATGGACTATTACATCAGGCTGACAGAATTCCACAAACAGTTCCAGGCTGTCGGCAACAACTACAACCAGGTCGTCCGTGCCTTGAAGAACAATTTCGGGGAGAAACGGGCGATGGCATTGCTCTATAAGTTGGAAAGATTGAGTCTTGAGCTGATGCTCATCTGCAAAAAGGTCATGGCGCTAACCCAGGAATACGAGCGGAAATGGTTGCAAAAATAAGCCATGGCATGAGTCTTTACGGAGCGCTTGCTTATAACTACGAGAAGGTAGCGGCTGGTACGGCTGAGATTCTTTCCGGTAATCGTATGATTTCCGACCGGCTCGGATTGCCAAGCGAGGACATGCGCTTGGCATTGCTCTCTTTTGAGAATTACCTGCTGGCAAACCGCAATACGGAGAAGCCCGTCCTGCACATTTCCCTTTCCCCAGCACCGGAAGACCGGCTGACCGACGGGCGGCTGGCAGAACTGGCGGAACGTTATATGCAGAAGATGGGGTATGGGAATCAGCCTTACATCACCTACAAACATGCCGATACACACAATACCCATATCCATATTGTCAGTGTCTGTGTGGATGAACAGGGGAAAAAGATCAGCGATGCCTACGAGCATCGGCGTTCCATGACCGCCTGTCGGGAGCTGGAAGTGGATTTCGGTCTGCGAAACGGAGCGGATGCGGAAAAGCGGAATCCAAAAGCGGAACTAAGAAAGGTGGACGCTTCCTTGGGAGATGTCCGCCATCAGGTAGGTAATACCCTTAAAGCCGTATTGGAAAGCTACCGTTTCCAAACCTTCGGGGAATACAATGCGCTGCTTTCCACGCTCAACATCGAGGCGAAACAGGTCAGGGGAGAATACAACGGTACCCCATATACCAGTATTGTATATTCGGTCACGGATGATACCGGCAAGGTTGTCAGCCCACCGTTCAAAAGTTCCCGATTTGGGAAACGCTTCGGAAATGAACAGTTGGAAAAGCGGATGCTGATAAATCTGAAAGCTCTCAAAGATGGGAAATGGGCCCCCTCCATACAGGCGGACATCGTTCGTGCCTTGCGGCAGGCGGATTCACAGAAACGGTTTGTGGAACTGCTCGGGCAAAGGCGTATTGATGTGGTTTTCCGCAAGAATGAGCGGGGACGTATCTATGGTGTCACCTTTATTGATCACAACCATCGGGAGGTGTTCAACGGCTCACGCATGGGCAAGGTGTTTTCTGCCAATGTGTTCAACGACTATTTCAAATGGTTGGAAAACATACCCGAAAAGGAACGGGGCGGACATTCCGCTACAGAACTTTGGCAGCATCACCGTCACGAATCCTCTAGCACGCTCGAACTGGCGGCAGGCATTTTTTCCTTGGAAACCAATCCGCGGGATTACGAGGAGGAAGCCTTTGCACGCCGCATGAAGAAAAAAAAGAAGACCGGACGCAAGCGTGGCATTTAGACAAAACAAGTATCAACCCATTTATATACAATTCTTATGCAGCAGGAAGATGATTTGAGGGCTCTCGCTAAGATAATGGAATTCGGCAGGGCCGTGAGTATTTTTCTTTTGGTGGTACACGTCTATGTGTACTGCTATCCGAGTATCACCGCATGGCACCTGAACCTTGAGGTGATAGACCGGATTCTGGTAAACTTCAACAACACGACCGGAATTTTCAACTGTATTCTCTGGAGCAAACTGTTGGCAGTGCTTCTGTTGGCCGTTTCCTGCCTGGGTACGCATGGGGTCAAAGGTGAAAAAATAACCTGGCCTAAAATTTATGCGGTGTTGGTGGCAGGATGCGCATTGTTTTTTCTGAACTGGTGGCTTCTTAAACTGCCATTGCCACACATGGCAAATACCGCATTCTATATTTTTACTCTTACGGCAGGCTATCTCGCCCTGTTGATGTCGGGATTATGGATGAGCCGCCTTTACAGGCACAACCTCATGGAAGATGTGTTCAATATGGAAAATGAGAGTTTCATGCAGGAAACCCGACTGATGGAGAATGAATATTCGGTAAACCTCCCGACGAGATTCTATTATAAAAAACGCTGGAATAACGGATTTGTCAATATTGTCAATATTTTCCGTGCCTGCATGGTTATCGGGACACCGGGCAGCGGCAAATCCTATGCGATAGTCAACAGTTACATACGCCAGCTTATAGCCAAAGGCTTTGCGATTTACATCTATGATTACAAGTTTGATGACCTGTCCACCATCGCCTATAATTCTTTGTTGAAGAATATGGACAAGTACGAGGTAAAGCCCCGGTTCTATGTCATCAATTTCGACGATCCGCGCAGGTCTCACCGGTGCAATCCCATTAATCCGGAATTCATGACGGACATTTCCGATGCGTACGAGGCAAGCTATACGATAATGCTCAACCTCAATCGCACCTGGATCGAAAAGCAGGGGGACTTCTTCGTGGAGTCTCCTATCATTCTGCTTGCGGCAATAATCTGGTATTTAAAGATTTACAAAAACGGTATTTACTGTACGTTTCCCCATGCGGTAGAACTGCTCAACAAACCCTACTCAGACCTGTTCACCATTCTGACCTCTTATCCGGAGCTGGAAAACTATCTTTCTCCCTTCATGGACGCATGGAAGGGAAATGCCCAGGACCAGCTCCAAGGCCAGATAGCCTCGGCTAAAATACCCCTTACGCGCATGATCTCCCCACAACTCTACTGGGTGATGACCGGTAATGATTTTTCATTGGATATCAACAATCCGAAAGAGCCCAAACTGCTCTGCGTGGGCAACAATCCGGACAGGCAGAACGTTTATTCGGCAGCGCTCGGATTATATAATTCCCGTATCGTCAAGCTTATCAACAAGAAAAAACAGCTTAAATGCGCCGTTATCATTGACGAGCTTCCCACCATCTATTTCCGTGGGCTTGACAACCTGATCGCGACGGCGAGAAGCAACAAGGTGGGTGTGCTTCTGGGTTTTCAGGATTTCAGTCAATTGACACGTGACTACGGAGAAAAAGAATCCAAGGTCATCCAGAACACGGTGGGGAATATTTTCAGCGGACAGGTGGTCGGTGAAACCGCAAAAACGCTTTCAGAGCGCTTCGGCAAGGTGCTTCAGCAACGTCAGTCCGTATCCATCAACCGTCAGGACGTATCCACCTCCATCAACACACAGCTAGACTTGCTCATTCCCGCATCAAAGATCGCCAACCTCTCACAAGGCACGTTTGTCGGGGCTGTGGCGGATAATTTTGATGAGAGGATAGAGCAAAAAATATTTCATGCCGAAATTGTCGTGGACCATACCAAGATCAGCGCAGAAGAAAAGGCTTATCAGAAAATCCCGGTCATCAACGACTTCAAGGACAGGAACGGTAACGACATCATGATGCAACAGATACAACGCAATTACGACCAGATCAAGGCGGATGCGCAGGCTATTATCAATGAGGAGATGCGGCGTATCAAAAATGACCCTGAACTCCGTAAACGACTAGGTCTGGAAGATGAAAAAGGAAAGGACCCCGACAAATCATGACAAGTGGAGGGGTAATTGAAGAAATTATACCCCGACTGATCGGATTATTGAAAAAGATGCCGTATATTTGAAACTTGAAATAGAGAAATAAGGCCGGTCTCGACAATTGGGACCGCCATTATTATACATAAGTCGCAAGACGTCTCGAACAGGAATCTGACAAATTCAAAAACACAGAGGCTATTGCGTGAGGCTTATGCTATACCTTATAGCATGAGCCCATGCGGGTTTCTGTGTTGGGCTTTGTCAGAGCCTCTGTTCGAAATAAGCATGGGTTTCATGCTTTTTTAACAAGAGGTATGGCAAAAATTCAAGTTATCATGGCACTCACTTTGGACGGGTTCCTTCCGCATGAAGACGAGATGCTTATGCGATGGGTGAGGGAAAACAAACGGTATGGTTTCCCACGCTGGCAGCGACAGGCCACATTCCACATCTACCCCCATTACGGTTTGATGGACTTGCTGAATGTAAAGGAAAAGCATGACAAGGATTGTATTTATCTGGCAGGAGTGGGAGATGGAGGAAGTGCGGAATATGCCGATGGACTTTTTCGGTATAATCTGGTGGATGAGACAGTACTTTTTCTGCTGCCTCTTTCTTATGGTGGTGGAATCCCCTTGACGGGAGAATTCCGGTCTGCCCGCTGGAAACTTCTTGGCTGCAAAACTTTCTCCAACGGAATCTGCCGGCTTATGTATAAACGAAACGGATGAAGATGCTATCTCAACCCATACCTTTCCATTTTCTTGTATAGCGTCGGACGGCTCATCCCCAACATTCTCGCCACACGACTGATCTTACCTCCACATTCTTCCAGAATTTTCCTTATTAGTTCTTTCTCTTCTGCTTCTTCCATCAAGCCTTTTTTACATTTTTCGCCTGTCCTACAGATGGTCGCATTAAGATTCAGATCTTTATGGGTTAACAATGGAGATACCGCCAACAGGACAGCACGTCTTATCCGGTTGTCAAGTTCACGCACATTGCCCGGCCATGAGTGGGAAAGCATGGAGATTTTGGCTTGTTCGGTAAAACCGGAGGTCTCCACGCGTATCTCTTCTGAATGTTGCTCACGAAAGAAGTCAGCCAGTGGCAATATATCTTCCGGGCATTCGGAGAGAGAGGGCTGGCGTATCTCAAACTCGGCGAGACGGTAGTACAGATCCTCCCGGAAACGTCCCTCCCGTATGGCACGCTCCATATCCTCGTTGGTGGCCGACAATATCCGTACATCGGCTTCAAGTTCTTTGCGGCTGCCCACTGGACAATACACTCTTTCCTGTAATACCCTGAGCAGCAGTGTCTGCATTTCGGGAGGCATGTTTCCGATCTCGTCAAGGAAGAGCGTACCGCCCTTGGCCGTCTCAAAATAGCCGGCAGTATCCTTTTTCGCATCGGTAAATGCCCCCTGCACGTGACCGAAGAACTCAGATGCGGCAAGTTCCCCCCGGATACAACCACAGTTCACCGCCACAAAAGGCTTGTCCTTACGCCCGCTATGCTGTTGGATCAGCTGTGCGACAGATTCTTTTCCGCTACCGTTCGGTCCAAGGATCATGACGGAACAATTCAAAGGAGCCACACGACAAGCTATCCGCTCGGTCTCCCGGACCGCCCCGCTAAGCCTTTTCATTAATGATTTCTTCGGGGGAACGGAAACTGGCAGACCGATCAATCCCCGTAACAGTTCCATCAGTAACTCCTCGTGGACAGGCTTGGGCAAGTAGTCCTTTGCGCCCAATTTGACGGCACGCACCGCATCTGCAATGGAGGCATGTTCAGTCATCACCACAAAAGGGATATGTAACCCTTGGGAGATGCTCCATTCCAGTAAACTGATGCCATCCCCTTCGGGAAGGCGGACATCCGTCAGTACCAGCGCCACGTTATTCCCCTTGATTTTCCGGCGTGCCGAAGGTTCATCTATGGCCGTCAATACCCTGTAACCGGCTTTCTGTAGCCATCTCTCAAGAATATCGCAAAGAATCAGGTTGTCCTCCACGATCAATAAAGTCTTTTTCATCCCCGTCATTTTTCTTTCTTAATTCATTATTTACTTCGTCTATCAGTAACCGTATCTGTTTCATAATTCTCATCGTGTACTCTCTGACCGTCTCGTCGCTCGAGGTCTTGTCATGCAGGAGCTTCCGATAACCGAACAGTACATCGTTGGCCCCTAACAACTCCCAGACCGGAGCCATCCGATGTACGATCCTCCGCATGGCTTCCCGATCGTTTTCTCTTAAAGCCTCCTCCAGTTCGGCAAGATCCTTTTCTGACTCTTTTGCGACAAGACCGAACATATGACGACGGTCGTCCGTACTTTCCATCAGGCGGGAATAGTCGAACGGAGACATGCCTGCACTTCTGCCCTCCGTAACGGAGGAGATAAAGGCCAGCAGTCCTTTTGAAGAGAAAGGCTTATGTATGCAACCGCAAAAACCGGACTTCATATACACGCCCGAGTCCCCGTCCCCCCGTGCCGTCATGACAGCGACCGGAACGGTACGGGAATTTCCGATATCCGAGTTACGCAGTAATCTCAACAAGCCGAAACCATCGGTCACGGGCATCTGTATATCTGTCAATACCAAATCATAATCCAAGCGGTCGAGTGCTAGAATGGCTTCTTTTGCATTTTGACAGGTCGTGCATTCCACCCCGTTGCGCCCGAGCATGTCTTCCGTTATTTTCAGAAGGATGCTGTCATCATCCACTACCAGTACATGTTTGGGAAGTATCGTCGCAGATTGTACCGGAAGCTCCTCTGTTTCCGGTTCTCCTGTCGTTTCCGAAAGGGGAAACGACAGGCGGAATGTTGTACCTTTACCTGGTCGGCTCTCTACTTCAATGCTTCCGTCCAGTACCTTTACAAGAGCTTTCGTGATAAAAAGCCCAAGACCGAAACCTTCCGAGTTTATCTCCTGCGCCGCACGCTCGAACGGACGGAAGACACGTTCCAATGTCTCCTCGTCCATACCGATACCGGTATCACCGACCTCCACATATAATCTTCCCGCCATGTACTCGGTATGGAAACGGATCGTACCCGACAGGGTGAACTTGATGGCGTTTGTCAGCAGATTGTCCAATATTTGTTCCAATTTGTCTGCGTCTCCTCTCACTGTAATATCACCGACATTCTTATGCCGGTGCTCGAACAGCAAGGCCCGGCCACCCGCTTTGCGGGCATATTCCTTCGATATGTTGTCAAGCAAGTTGTTTAGACGGAAAGGAACCTCGTTACGGGTATCCTTGGTCTCATTGATCTTATAAACATCCATCAGGTTGTTCACCAGATTCAGTATATGGCGGCAGGAATGGCGGATGTTCTCCAGATAGCCTTCCCGTTTTTTCTTTTCACGGGTTTCCGAGGCCAGTTCCACGCAGTTGTTGATATTACCCAATGGTCCTCGTATATCGTGCGAGATGGTCAGGATGATCTGTTTACGCATACCGAGCAGTTCCTCGTTCTCACGGTTTATCCTTTGGAGCTGTGCCCGCCCTTCCCTTTCTTTCCTGATGTCATGCCGTATGATCAGGAACGAGATGAATAGCAAGGAGGAAGCAGAGACGATTACCAAGACAAACAGTTTGAAAGAAAAATCTCCGGCTTCCGTGATTTTTTCCTCACGACTGATGAACGCCGCCTGCGCTTGCCCGTCAAGATGGGTGATGAGTATTTGCAACTTCCGGTTCAAGGCCTTATTCTGTATGCGCAGACTGTCGGTATACATGTCTATCCGGCGTTCACGTTCCTCTTGCATGGCGATCAGCTTCTCATTCAAATCTTGCAGTCCTTTCGATGGCTCGAAGACCTGTACGCTCCTTTTCCCTCCGAACCAACCGGCAATCCCTTTTTTCTTTTGGGTGACTGTCCGGGTACGAACCGCTTCCCTGATAACAATAGGCAGACGATTTGCGAGCAGGCTGTCCGCTTCCCCCTGTCTGGTAATGGTCTCCATAATGCGGAGCAGATGTATCTCCTTAGCTTCCAATAAATGACATAGGGAGTCTATCTGCTTTGGCAGGACGAACGTGCCACAACTCACTTTCAATATTTGTAACAAGCTGTCCGTTTGCAAGCGTTTTCTGCGATACTCACGAAAATCGGTATCCTCCCAGACAATGACGGACTCTCCATAGGTGGCAAGCTCCGTGATATAGCGATGCGCCGTACTGATGTCATGGCGTATCCTGCGTATCTCCGATGTTTCCGTTTTTATCTCACGCATGCGGCTCCGTTCGTATAACAAGATGGAAACCATGCCGCAAACAGCCATGATCAATATCATATACCCTAAAAGAACCTTATGCTGTAATGAAACTTTCCTTGCTACCATAAATATTTTCATTTTACGTAAACACTCACTTTAAACCACCAAGGATTTGTAACGGATTCGTTAAGCCAGTGTAATAGTTATCTATAATTCATTTATAAAATATAGAAGAAGCCCCTGTCTTCTCCGATAACCGGCTTCAGACAAGGGCTTCCATATTGGGATGAATCAATAACGATTTACTTTATGAGATTGGTCTTATTCCGGTTTTATCAGTTGGTTCCACCCGTATGCTGGCAGTTCCAAATCCGGGTAATGACAGACACTGTTCCAATGTTGATTATAATTGAATAGACAACTTTCATAACGGATAGAATCGAATATATTCCATATCAGGCAAGAGGGAAACCGATTCTTTCCAATTGTGCTTTTCGCTCGTCTGACATGTTCCCCTTGCGGTAATCCCGTCTTTGAATGGTACACCAGCGTCCCAATGCTCCTTCACGGCATCCCGGCCATCGTCCTTGCAGGTTATGGAACAGGCACAATTGTTCGAAGTTGCCTTGCCAGACCTGTTCCGCCGACCAGACAAATCCTATTTTATCCAACAGGAGCCGGCGGTCATTGGGTAACTTTCCCTGTTTACGCATTTTCCGTTGTGTATGGCACCATCCGCCCAAATTCCCTTCCGTCGATTTAGGGAAACGCCGATATTTTCTGACAAAAGACTTCAGCTCCTCGTAGTTCTTCATCCATTCCCCTTGGAGGTTCTGATTCCAGACAAAGCCGATCTCATTCAAAGCCCGGATGCGCTCTTTGCTCAAACGTCCATCCTTCCGTCTTTCCCGCTGGGTATAACACCAGGTCGCAAGCGGGCCGTCTTCACGTTTGGGCCAGCGTCCGCAGGTATCAAAGAAGACTTTCAATGCATGGTATTCCCTCATCCATTTGGAGTCGAGCTGATTCCACTCAAAACCGATTGCATCAAGCTGGTCGCACCGTTCCTTGGCAAGACAGCCTCGTTTGTAGGCGATGCGTTGCGTGTTGCACCAAAGGCCCAGTTTCCCTTCCGTCACTGAAGGCCAGTCGTTCTCTTCCCGGTGGAACTCGACCAGCCGCTCGTACATAATCTGCCACGGTTCCAGCTCGGCCAGGATCTCTTCGATGCGGAGCCGGATATCCGACAAATAGCCGGTAGCGAGGAACGAGGTTGTTCCTTCAAATCCGTGGGGCGATGGAAGATAAGAGAGTCGCTCCCAGTGGCACGCCATCACGTCGTAGACCGATTTACCCGACAGGTTATTCACGAAATCCAAGACGACCGGCTGTTTCCCGCTTCCGGCATCCAGACAGCGCCCCAGCTGTTGCAGGGTGACAATGTAAGATTCGGTGCGCCGCAGGAACAAGACGGCATCCACTCCCTCGACATGCAATCCTTCGATCAGCATATTGACGGAAAAGAGTACGTGTAACCGGTCCGACTCTTCTCGGAAAGCGGCCAACAGCCGCTGATTCTCCTGCTCGCTTTGCGCATGATGGATTTCAAATGGCGTAATCGATCGGCCTGCCTGTGTGAGCCAGTCGCACACTTCCGGCACCATCTGTCTGAGATCGGCCAGGTCGCGACAGAAAACCAGCAGTTTGCGTACGCTTTCGGGTAGGAACTTCCGGATCACCGACGACGCGCCCAAAGCACCTTTGAAATCGACCCGCGCCAGGTCCAGTTTCTTTTGGATGCGCTCTCTCCGGCGGACTGAACAACCGCTGCGTTCCAGTTTTCTTTGCAGCCGATCCAGTTCGTTGTCCAGCCCGTAAGCACTTTGTACCAGGATCGGCACTGGTAAGATATTGTAATACCAAGCTTGCGGCAAGGTAAGTTCATAAAACAAATTTCCTTCGGAATAAAGATCCACCGTATCGATCATTCCTTCCGGACGGATTGGCGTTGCCGATGTTCCCAGGACATAGGCACAGGGATTGTTTTCTATCACTTCCTGCAAGGCACTTCCCCAAATTTCCGCCCCGAAATGATGGAATTCATCAATAAGAATATGATCTGCCCGTAACAACCCATTGTCCTCCCGGTTACGAATCAGTGACTGGAATGTCCGGTACGTCACTTGCGGAATGGAGAATCCGACGGCTTTCCGGATCTCATCCAGAATCGTGATGTTCGGAGCAAAGACCAATATATTTTCCTTTGCATGATCTGCGATATAGCGTGCCAGCAAATAGGATTTCCCTGTTCCGGTAGCCTGCACGACCGCACCGATACGGTGTTGTTTGAATCCCCGCATGATCGCCCTGTAAGCCGCTTCGTTATGCGGATAAAGCTCTACATGTCTTCCGGACAAGAGGCTTTCAATATAGCTTTCATCCGAAACGGTCAGCCCGTGCAGTTCAAAGTCCAATGCCTCCGGCAGGAATCCACCGTGCGCCACGATCCTGAAATAGAGATTTCGATATCCTTTGTTCAGTGAAGAAAGCTTTTCATAAAACCTTTCAACATCCGAACGGGTCAAAGGCTGCTCGTTCCAAATCTCCTTCACGATAGCATGTGCCATTCCCGGTTTGAAGCCTATCCGTAATCCATCTTCGGATTCTGTTACCTGAAAACCTAGACGGTGATAGCAATCTGTCAAAGACGGTACCATCCTATTTACTTACAAGTCAAAAGTTCATTTGATTATTGTCCTTTGATGTTTAAAGAGGGCTATCATATCGCCCATTGTCAGTCGACCGGTAACATCTTCCGTTATAATCCGGTTCAAAAGCCGAAGATCCGCTTCCATCTGAGCACGAAAGAGACAGGCTTTGGGATGCTCTCCCCGGATTGTCTTTGTGGTTTCATCCCAAGAAGAAGTTGGTAGGTGAAGGTGGGAAGAAAATTCCATACGTCGGTTATGTCCTTTGTAGATACGGTAATAAACCGTACCGTACCCTATGGCTTTCTTACAAGTCTCAAAACGGACAACGACTGTAGGCATCCTTATTATTTTCTTGATTAGTATTTTACAGTAGGTTGATGTAAAAGCATATACCTTCCGAAGAATATTTCCCGTTTTGCAAAGAGGACTGATAAGTCATACAGTCTGCCACTCCATTCCATTTAATTGTAATCACGTTTTCATTTTCGGTAGGTGACATAGAAACCTATGATATGTTTTTTTTCGTATATTTAGTGGCAGCAACATAATAGTTCCCCAATATGGTTCTTCTACTATCCGGCCAATCATCTCTTTTCACCTTGTCACTCGTCGTAATGTGATCATTACTTCCAATAGCAATACATGATCATCATTCGTTTTCTTTGATAGGCCTGATTCTTTTAGATAAATATCAATTCTTGTGATCAAAATCCATATTATCTATATTGCTGTCTTTTAATTTTTTCTGTATAGTACAAATAATTCCAGCTCAATCTATGAAAAAGGAATGATGCTCAAAAAATGATTGCCTGTATGATACATCCACTTTCCTAACGAATTCAAGCTGACATCGGGCAGGAACTCTTTTCTGAAAAAGTGACCACCTATGCGAGTTTTTCCTCCATCATCTATGTCCGTGCTCGGCACATAAATCAATCCACTCATTCTTGTATTTACTGCGTAAAAACAGGAAAAGTCACAAACAACAAAAGTCCTCCGAGGAATATCCACCGAAAAATTTCCTTTTTTCGTTTATCATTCTTCATTTTATACCCGATGTTAGGTTTTGCAACAATTCGTATATCTTACCATGAAACAAGTCCCGATAATGAAGTTCAACTCCAGAAAAAACTTTCACTCTAAGTTTATTAGCTCTTGGTAATGCAAACCATAAGTAATAACAAGTATTTCTATTTGTAAAAATATTTTTTCAGCATCAACTTCATAGCTCAGCTTATATCCTATATAACAATGCATTTACAATACGTCCGCAGGCTAATCCGTCACCGTACGGATTTACAGCCTTACTCATTTTTTCATAAGCTGCTTTATCATCAATCAAAGATGATACTTCGTTTACAATCTTATTATAGTCCGTACCTACCAGTTTTACCGTTCCGGCATCTAATGCTTCTGGTCGCTCCGTGGTATCACGCATCACCAATACCGGTTTACCCAGTCCCGGAGCTTCCTCTTGAATGCCACCGCTATCTGTCAATACGATGCTGCTCTTCTCCATTAGATACACAAAACTCAAATACTCCAATGGTTCAATGAAGAACATATTTTTTAAGCCGGACAGATTCTCCCCGAACACCTCATGAATCGGCTTGCGTACATTAGGATTCAAGTGCATAGGATAAACAAAATCCAAATCTGGATATTTAACCGTCAAATCTTTAATAGCTGTACACATATTGATAAATCCGTCACCAAAATTCTCACGACGATGCCCCGTAATCAATACCAGCTTCTTGCCATTGTTCAAGCGGTTTACATCATAACCCGCTTTGCTCAATATATCTTCCAATTCATTATCTAGCTCCTTGTTGTTCTTGATTTTATCCACTACCCAATAAAGTGCATCAATCACTGTGTTACCAGTTATAATGATATTGCGGTCATCAACGCTCTCTTTAATCAGATTATTACGACTTAACGGAGTGGGAGAAAAATGATAGGTCGCCAGACGCCCCGTCAACAACCGATTCATCTCCTCCGGCCATGGGCTATAAATATTATGTGTACGCAAACCAGCTTCCACATGTCCCACCGGTATCTGTTGATAAAAAGCAGCCAAAGCTGCAGCTGTAGAAGTGGTAGTATCCCCATGTACCAATACCACATTGGGCTTTACCTCTTTCAGTACATCACGCATACCGGTCAGCACACGAGCGGTCACATCATACAGATCCTGTCCCTGCTTCATGATATTCAAATCATAATCCGGTTTGATGTCGAATATCTTCAACACCTGATCCAGCATTTCCCGATGCTGTCCGGTTACGCACACCACAGTCTCTACCCGTTTTGGCTGTTTCTGGAATTCTTTCACTAGCGGAGCCATCTTGATTGCCTCCGGACGGGTGCCGAAGACCAACATCACTTTCTTCATATATCCTCTGTTTATAATTTTTTCTTCATCAGCCACCAAGCATATTTCACCAAGTGGATCTGACGTTTAATTCTTTTGGGTTCTTTTATCAAGCGATAAGCAAATTCCAGGTTATGCTCCACCCACCATTTCGGTGCGCGCTGCACATGACCTGTATAGACATCGAAACTGCCACCCAAGCCTTGGAAGATAGCGCGATGCCGTTGCTGTATCTCCTCCATCAGCAATTCCTGCTTTGGCGACCCCATAGCCACGAATACCACATCCGGTTTCTTCTCCACAATATCGTCTATCAATCGTCGTTTCTCTTCATCCGTCTTGATATAGCCGTTACGATAACCCACTATTCGGATATCCTGATATTCAGAACACAGTTTCTCTACGGTCTCATTTACGATTTGCGGTTTTCCACCAACCAGATAGAATGTCTTTTCCTTGTAAAAGCGAGTAATAATCTTTAGCCATAGTTCACATCCGGGAATCTTACAGGCATCTTTATAACCTTTCTGCTTTAAAGCCATTTGTGCACCGGCTCCATCACAATACCCAATATTTCGATTGATAATGGCACGTGTCTGTTCCGTGGCATGCAATATCTTTTCTGCATTGATCGCTACCAATATGCCCTTATGCGTGTCCACATAATGCAATAGTTGCTGTTCGGAGTCGAAAGGGAATATTTCGACCCCGTTTAATGAAACTTTATCCATAAGATTAAAATATTATTCGGCAAGTAAATAATGGCTCATAGCATTAAATATAAACGCATTGCTCCAACGCATATATGATATTTTTGAACTTATCCCCGGCTTTAACTGGTAGTAGAAATAGCCTTTCCGGTCTTGCATATTGCGGATAGTCCAATCAATGACCTTTTCTGCAATTTCCTTGTATTCTTCGATCTTGTGCAACCTTGCGAGCGTTACGAGCAACTGCCCCGGGCAGTGAATGTCGATGGGATAAGTGCGGTTGTCGTAGTATTTTGGCATTCCGTTGGCTTCAAAGAAGTTTTGAATATAATATTCAAAGCCCTTCTCAATATATTTGCGATACTTATTGTCGCCTGTCAGCTCCTGATATGCAATAAGCGCATCAAGGTTATAGCCTGTATGAAAACTGTCAACCCAACTCTGAACGGGTAGCATGCCATATACCCATGCACCGTTTGGCTTTTGACCTGAGCAGCATGCCTTTATGCTTTGCTCTGCAAGTTCGCAGTATTCCTCGTTGCCTGTGTACTTGTAGCAAAAACTAAGCAGCCTTGAGCCGAGCAGTGAGGCGTTAAAGACAGTGTCGTTTCCCTGCAACGGGCTGTAAGAGAATAGGAATCCGTCCTTATATTCCGTGCGGTGAAGGTCGTTGATAACGAAATGTGCCGCACTGAGAGCGATTTCAAGAAACCTTTTCTCTCTGGTAATTTCGTATGCTTCCATAAGAGCGGTTGCACAGAAATTGCTCGCAACAACGGTTGGAGTAAACTTTGGGAAAAGGAAAAGTCTGCGAGCCTGCCAGTCAAAGTTATATCCCCAGCAAGCACCGCTGTAACCTTTTGATTGTAGAGAGATCAACAGTTCAGCCAGTTCGTTAATCCGTGATTTCAGGGAATCGGGAGAGCCGAGGCTTTCCGCAAGTTTGGGGTTTGCCTTAACCGCATTATATAGGTTGCAGTAACCGGAAAGGAAAAGCCCGATGCCCTTGGCATTATATTCCTTGGGGACAAGCGCAAGCCTGCGGAGATTGACTGGGCAGCGCTTAAATCCTTGGATAACAACCAGGCGGCAGATTGCCGACTTCTTCAGGAACGGCAACGCCTGAAAAACCTTCGAGTTAAGTCCGTCATAGGGATCCCAACCCTTGAACCCCTCATTCTCGCAATACTCCTTCAGCAAGCGAAAAGAGTTGATAACTTTATGCATATTATGTTATTCTTTAGTCCTTAGAATTTTGGTGGGTACGCCTGCAACGATAGCATTATCGGGAATTGGTTTGGTTACGACTGCGTTTGCTCCTATTGTAACATTGTTTCCGATTGTTATACCACCCATAACGATAGAACCTTTCGCAATATAAACATTATTACCTATCACTGGTACTTCCGGAAATCTTGAATTACCCCCCTATGGAAACTTGCTGACATATAGTGCAGTTTACCCCTATAATTGATTTAGAATGGATAACAACACCCATACCTCCGTATCCAAAAGTTGACCCTCTGCCAATCTTTGCCTGGTATGGAATCTTGCTGTTGTAAATTAGGAAAATAAGCAATGTTATCAATTTTGGCAGTACAGGAATGTGGTGCAAGTACAGCCACCTTGATACCCGATAAAAAGAGATTGCATTCAACATAGTTTTATCCTTTTAAAACTATATCCGATTGCAACTTTTGATTTACTCTTTTGGTTGCAGATATGGTGCTATTCCATCTAAATCTTTTTGATTTGAAGAAATATTATAGTTTAAGTCTTTAGTATATCCGATTATTTTAGCAGGAGAGCCTGCAACAATTACCCCCCCCTTAATGATTTATCAACAAACGAATTAGCTGCAACAATACAGTTATCACCAATTTCTACTGGTCCACAGATTACAACGTTTGGACCGATAAAAACGTTATTGCCAATTTTAGGAACGTTTTTATATGGAAATTTTCTTACTGTTGAGAATCGTAAACCTAATACGCAGTTTTCTCCAATTTCCGTTCCTGGGATTAGTACAGTGCTAATTCCTTTACAAACAAAATAAGATCCTTTACCGATTTTTGAATCAGCAGTAATTTTAGTGTTGTAAATCAGAAAAATTAATAGTTGAATTAATTTAGGTAAAAATGGAATGTGGTGTAAGTATAACCACCTCTGTATTCTGTAAAAAAATATTGCGTTTGGCATAATTTTATCGTTTTCTGATAAAGCGGGCGGGGTTTCCTGCCCATACTTCGTTTGACGGTATATCTTTCGTCACTATTGCCCCGGCGCCTACGATTGCCCCTTCTCCGATTGTGACCGGCTTGACAACCATTGTTCCCATGCCAATGTAGGCTCCTTTGCCAACATGCACTTGACCGCGGTCATAACTGCCTGTCTTCGGGTTCATGAAATGCGTTACAATCCGGACGCCGACAGTCAGGCGCACGCCCTCTTCAATGACAATATCTTCGGGATAATTTGTGTCGAAAATAACGTCCTCTCCGATGAAGGTCTTTTTAGGGCATTTGATGTTTACCCCCCCCATTTACAAAGCGTTGGTCTCCAACCCCTTGACTTCATTGGCAAATGCTGCAAATGAAGGAAGATAAGTTTCTTAATTCTTGACAGTTTCATAGTCTTATAGTTTCTTTTATTGTGTTTTCAATTTGCCTTGCAACGCTTGACGCCATAAAATGTTCTTTGGCGTATTGTGCATTATATGCGCCGACCTTTCGTGCCAACTCCTTGTCCTTTATGTACGGAACCATTGCATCGGCAAAATCTTTCGGTTCAAGGGAGTCCGTTATAAATCCCATTTTGTCGTTTTGGAAAAAGTCAACAAGACCGCCGACATTCCTTGTCAAGATCGGCAAGCCGAAAGCCATTGCTTCAAGAACTACCGTTGGCATTCCTTCTCCATGAGTCGTTAATAATAATAATAATGCGTTTTTATACTCATTCTTAAGGGCTTCACCAGCCAGTCTGCCCGTAAATATTACATCAGACAAATCTTTGTCAGCAACATATTTTTTCAGAGGTTTAAGTTCCGATCCATCACCAACGAAAGTCAGAGTCAAGTCGCTGTACTTTTGTTTTAAAATGGCAAAGGCATCTACAGCTTCATAAACTCCTTTTGCTTTTTCTATTCTTGACAAGAACAAGATGTTTTTGCTGCTGAAAGTCTTATCCTTCATAGGGTTGAAATTTTCGAGCAAGGCATCATCAACTTTAGTTGTTGTAAGACTTATTGGCGAAGTAACCCCCCATGACATCATTTCCTCTTTAAAGGCATTTGCCAACACAAAAATCAGTGAGGCTTTATTAAAATGACGTACCACCCATTTCTTATTGATAGTCTTCGCATAATCCCAATTAAAACCATGAATAAACACGACTACCTTAAAGCCAAGAGCATGAGCAACATTTAAGAAAAAAAAATCACGTTTTAATGCAGAAGTTCCTAAAGATGGATTAACTAATACGATATCCGGACGAAATGTCAACAACCGGAATATAAATTTCAAACAGTCCCAAAGTAACCAATATTTTCCACTGCCACATTTTGTTGCATTACGTTTTCCGATGGTATTATACATTACATTTTCCGTCCAAAAAGCACGCAATCCTTTGTAATGACTCGCAACTCCGCCCATTAATTTTAAGGAGGATGTATTTATTAGAATTTTCATGACAAACAGAATGTTTATATCAATATATCTCCATACTATTTATAGGCATCGTTGGAGTTACTACAGAATAGTAATTAATTGCTCCTCCAATCTTGAATTGTGTAAAGAGGGTATGTGCTACTTTTGCAGTGTTGCTATTAACGTACTCACGCAACTTAGAAGGTAACCAGTTATAGTAAAGGTTTAGACTAAAACTATTTAAAGACTGTAAACCTACATACGCCACGATAATCGGTAATTTATAAACTTCAACAGCTTGCTGTATCTCCCAATTCAACAACCCTCTGTTTTTATTTGTTTGAGAAGAAACTATAACCAACATATTCTTAGAATTAGCCATTCGTTCTTTCAATCTCGCTTTCAATGTTTCCAAACTACTTGAGTCTCTCACACTATAAGTTTTCTCATGACTATTTACAAAATTAAAACGAACATTGTCATTTGCTTGCCATGCTTTTAGCAATTCAAAATTATGCAAGTCGCTATTGACAGGATTTACTTCTCCCTGTCCATCAAAGGCCACGTATGTGCCATTTCTATAAGTTCCCATATTTTATGTTCCTAAATTGTTAAACTCATACTTTACCTTATTTAAGGATATAAATTTCGTATCACTTTTATGAACTACAATGGTAGTTCCACCCATAGTTACATAATGGTCCACCAAACTGAAACATTGCAAAATATGACATAATGTTTTTTGTTTGGAAAGATTTAGCCCGGTCTGTCCGGAACCAATAATAGGCATATAGATAGGATGACCGCTATTATAGGTGTTTATCTTCTCCATCATAGTAAGCAGCATATAAGTATATTTCTCTGGCTGATAAATCACATGGTTGTTTTCATCAAACTCTGTCGCCACCACAAGATAGTACTGTTTGTCTTCCTCAAACAAACGGACAACTGTTCCTAACGGATATTTATTAAGTTTGCCACTTACATTTCTACGAGACGCAACGCTTCCCGATGAGAGGATACCATCTCTTGATATTGCATTGGTTATTTCATCATCTAAATTCTTTCTCGGATATTTATCACGATAATGCTGTATAAACAGTCCATGAACAGTACGCGGACCTATCACATCATGTTGCAACTGAGTGTCTAAATAGTTATTCACCGGAATGACCACGATACTTCCACATTCTGTATCAAATAGATCACCCACCTTCACACGAATTCTACGTCTGCGAATAAAATCTATCCTGATTTCTTTTCCTGGTATTATTGAACTGAAGCCCCAAGCAATAGAAGCAAATAGGCAGCACCCCCACATACAACTACAATTAAATCGCGGCCATATACCGATAAAGATTGTCAGGATACAAGAAATGGTACCCATTGCCAACGCTACTTGCTTAAGAAAGAAATTGTAGTTACTCAGCATAAATATTTTTACATTATTAAGCATATCATTAATCATTGATTGCAGATTTCACAGTCTGATAATCCCACTCCACATTCCAAGTATTAAAGTTAAATTTCTTCATAGGCTTATAGATTCCTTTGTTCCGTAGCATTTCTGGACATTTGTTTCGGTCTACAATGATAGAATTATAAAGTATCACAATCTTAGCATTTTCTTTAATCGCCATATCGCACTCATAGTCCACATAACTACGATTATCTACAGAATGTCTCAACAAACAAGAATTTTCCCTATACCATTTACATAAATAACAAGCACCACTCCTCAGAGATTTAGTATGTTCACCAATAATAAGAACGAAAGTCTTTGAAATTCCCATTCTCATTCTCAGTGAAGCTTTTATATTGCAGTTGTTACTGTTATCTCTAGATTGTGTCAAGTTGTGTACATCAATGAAATGAAGACTCCAACGATTTCCCTCATTCCATTCGTGCAATTTATCAATGGCAGCCTTATCACCAGACCAGTCTCCGGCAAGATAAGTTTTAGTCTTGTTTTTTAAAGCCCGTATATTCATTAGTGTCCAATTTTGACGTATAGTTCAAAACCCGTCACTAGGCGGTTCCCTATAGTATTGTATATTACATTTTCCGTCCAAAAAGCACGCAATCCTTTGTAATGATTCGCAATTCCTCCCATTAATTTCAAACTGGGAGTATTGACTAAAATTTTCATTGCTTGGTATGTATATGTTATAATTTAAGCTTTGAAAGTTCTTGTGATTTTTTCACAACATCCCTTTATATATTTCCAGATGCCATACATCTTAAGCAAATCACGCATATAATCACCTGTCAGTGCATAGCGTGGTAAGGTATACAAATCTGCACTTGCCGAGATATTATTCGGCTTTGTTGAAAATGCAATTTTATAATATTTTTTTGCAGCGTTGATTTCTCTATGAGAAATGGACCCGTTGGGATAGCTAAAAGCGAAAATGCTCTTACCCGTGATTTTTTCTAATTGTTTTTGAGATTCACTAAGTTCAAAATCCAACAGATCATCTGGCAATTTGGTAAGAATCGGATGATTTATAGTATGTGACTGAATTGATATCAAAGGGTGTTTTGTAATCGTCTCAAGCTCATCAATCGTCATTGTTGATCGTTGTAAATCAGCAACTTCTGTTTTTATTTTTTTAAGTTGACTTTCAAACTCATCGTGGGGAAGATTTTTAAAATTTTGCATTTGTGTATAACCAACTTTTTTTGCAACGAATTCCCACCAAAAGTTGCCTGACATTATCGGATTAACGGCAATAAATATTGTTATATGAACATTGTACTTCTCTATAATTGGAATCAACTTTAAATTACCTTGCCAGCCATCATCGAATGATATATATGCCAATTTTCCTTTGGTATCATTCTTTTCCAATCGGCTATAAAGTTCTTCAATACTGATGAATTTATAGTTCTTTGAATGTAAATGTTTAATAATTGCCTCAAACCCTTCCTGATTTGGATTGTGAAAATATAATGGACGAATCATTATTCTTGATTTTTAAAAAGTTTTATAAAGGTTGATGTATGAGTTTCCTATAGCATTTACACCAAACATATTTTGCCCTGATATTGCATTTTTGATTCTGTTTTGCTGTTTGATCAGTTCTATTTGATTGGTATTTAAATTACTCATATCTTCTATAATCACCCCTGCGCCATATTTTTCAATATATTCTTCTGCAATATTGACACTGCCGTTATGGATTATAAATAATCCGGAAGCAGCGAATTCACTTAATTTAGATGGTGAGGCAGAATAATTTATAAATGTTCTATCTCTCCAAAGTATTCCTATGTCAGCTGCGGAAAGATATTTTGGAACGTCTTGGAATGGCACGAAAAGGCTAATGCACTTCTCATTGTCAAAAACCTTTTTAGATAAGGAGATAACCCTAATGCCTTTAGATATTAGGGTGTCGATGTTACTTTTATCTTGTTGCCAAAGCGAATCTCCTCCACTTAGGCAAATTGCAAGCAATTCATTATCTTTAATATCATATCTGTTCCTTATTTCATTTCTATAGGAAACAGAGAATTCCATCACTTTTCCTGCAATATTGGGGTGAACACATAATCTGTATTTACAATTTGAATAGTTTTTCCGGATATACTCATTGATTGGTGTTGAAACTGAAGAAATGACAATTTGGCTAACGATTCTACTGTCAAACAGTCTTTTGTAGAAAAATTGATAATAATTAGCTTGAACTTTCAGCAATAACTTGCGAATACCGGAACACCGCATATACTTAAATTCGATTTCCCGATAAACTACCCCCCTGATATCGATTAAAATTCGATTATTAAGTCTTTGATCTATAACCATTTTTTTTATAAGGTAGCCAAGATGCTCGCTTCTTACATGAAAAAATGAATTTTCCCAATCTTTTACTTTCTTTACAGCCGAAAAAATATTTCGGATAGTCAGAAATTCGAATATTTGATATGTAGGATATGATTTAAACCATACGACATCCAAAAATGAATAATTGGATAGTTTCTTTTCAATTTCCCCTTTTTCATTGGTATTACGATATCCCATTATCAATGCCAAAGGAATACCTTTGATGTGATAAAACTTAAGCAGTTCCAATACTTGGGACTCCAAAACAGAAACATTTCCACCTGCTATATAGATTAGCTTTTTCATCATAATTAGTTTGTTTGAGTTTTTGATATTACTATAATCGCTGTAATGAGAGTGATACTGTCAATTAGATCAGAACTCATCATCGACCTAATAAATATGGCTACTATTAAAGGAAGAGCATAAAAGTTGGATATAGTCAATAAACGAAATCGATCTGGTTTTACCACTAATGGCACAAATACAATCATAACAATCAAAAGAGTTCCAACCATACCCAATTCGCAAAATAATTCCAGAAACAGATTATGTGGATATGCTCTGGCTCCGTTTGTACTAAAGCCACCCAACCCTTTTCCTAAAATGAAGTCTGTCTCTAATATCTTGAAAGCATTATCATAGTCTCTATTAAGACTTTGGCTAAGCGTAGTTGCATTCATAGAACCCTCAATAGCTTTAGACTTTAGATTTGTAAGAATAAGTAAAGAAGCAAAAGCCAATATTACAGAAAACCAAATTTTTTTATCAAGTGATATTCTGGTATCTATAATCAAGCGGATAAACAAGATTATGAAAGTTCCAAATATTGCCTGCCGTGCTTGTGCTATCAATAATAAAATTATAAGAGGTAGCAATAGTGTTACAACATTCCTTTTTCGTAGTTTAGATAGTTCAAAAGAACTTAAAATCAAAGCAATCCCCATCATTGCAGGTATTCCAACAGAATGGTAAGTCAAAACCATATCTGTGCTTTTCTTTATAAAAGAAAATGAACTCCTAAAGAAATCCAAATCAAAAATATGTGCAGGATGTTTAAACGGATAAAAGTCAAAAGCAATATATATAAACAGTAAACTTATCAGGCATAAAAACTGAGCAAGTACTAAAGATTGTAGTTTTGGTGATTGGCAATAAACTTTCCAGTATATAATAGAACAAAATCCAATCGAAATGATATAAATCAGTTTAAAATTGCTGTAAGAATGCTGTGGTCCATATAGGTATGCAATTAGGAAAATAATCACTAGTAATCCAAAATAGATAAACTCTTCATTTATATTCAGGCTGGATTTTATATAATTCCTTAGAAATACCAATCCTAAGAATAAACATATAAAATAAGCCGTTAAAGGAATATGCAAAACAAAGAATAAAGCACCTAACACAGGGGCAGCAAAACACATAAGAGCAAAACCTCTAGTTTCATTATTCATTGAGTATAATGAAAGTATAAATAGCGTAAATGTAATAAGCGTACCAGGAACTGCAGGAATAGGTATATAAATTAGGGTTATCATTAACCATATACCGTATGTTATCCAGCGGTTGAGCGGATTACTTAATGTATTTGTTGTATTTAAATCTGTCATATTATTAGAGGAAATTTTATCTTCCACCTATAAGTGCTTCCATCGTTTTAGGTATAAAACGCTTCAATATATTATACATTATTATGCATACGAAAAGACATACAAACGGAGTTAAGAAGTAACTTACCCCCCCCTGAGTGCTTATATAAACCACTAATATATAGAGTTTTATCAATTAATAAACTTGTAAAACCCCGAGGAGATGCGACAACTATGGGAATAGTATGTACAACGTAGATAAAAAAGGAAGCATTCGAGTGTTTAAAAATAAATTGATTTATATACTTGAGTTTTTTTATCATTGTATTGGCTAAAAGGAAAACAGCAATGATGCCAGTTACTTGATATATATGCCGTATACTCGTAGATATAGGCATGTTGTCGGCAGGGACAAGCATTATTAGTAATGCTATAGATAATGGAATAAGCCACTTGTAACTTTTGAAAGTATCCAGAATATCAAGTTTATTAACAGCCAGATAGCTTCCAAACACAAAAAAGAAAAGTCCTTTGACATGTATACCTGGTAGGGTTTCTATATTTAAGATAAAAGCAGCCAATAATATAGCAATACCCCATTTTTTTAAATATTTTATACCTTTATATAGCAACGGAGAAATTGCAGTTAAAATAATCAGGTCTCTTAAAAACCATAATGGGATATTGATAGGAGCTGCTAAATAAGATGAAAGCCCTAATGGATTTAAAGTGTTATTTTCGTTGATTATGAAATAGTTCCCAAAAAAACTTAGAATGTTTGAAAGTGTTGTTATTTCATCTATTGTTAAACAATCAGATGGAAGTTCTGAAATAGATAGTTTAAGTACGTACATTTTGTACAGACCGTACAAGATGCGCAGAATGATTGTTATAATAATCCATAACACATAAGGAACTAATAGCGTTTTTATCCGTTTTTTTATTTTTGATTTATATGTATCTTTATCAAATTTTTCTGTGTTAAAGAAAAAGTAATATACTGCCGTAAAAAAGAAGAAAGGGACAGCAACAGTGCATAGATTATTGAAAAATATTCCGATAATTGAGTATATGTTATCTGGTGATAAAGATTGCCAGTCTATGCTATAAACAGGGGTGAAATGTGGATTTAAATGGGGTGTCATGTGAACAAAGATTACCAACAAAGCCATTGGTAATCTCAACCACTTAACAATCAAAGATGTATTTATATTGTCCATTTCTAATGTTGATAAAATTTATAAAATTCTTCTCTAAGCATAGTTGGTGGATTAAGTTTTCTTATTCCGCATTTGTTTAGAAACTCTTTAATGAGAATCTTCATATATCCCTTTTTAGAATATACCCTTAATTTATTCTTTCCCCATTCAGTTTTCTTATAGTATTCAAACCAGATATCTTTATAAGGGTGTATACACTCTCTATGCCAAGGTTTGATTTTATTTGTGTAATGTATGATTACCGGGTGTTCCGCTGCCTCGTACATATCTTGCCAGCGTGATTTGTCAATATATGGATTTTTGTATAGGAATGAGAATTGCGAATTATATTTCATAGGAAGATAATAGGTATCGTCATATAGAACCGCATTCAATGCATCCTGGTCATGGAATTGCAAATTGCCTTTATGCGAATCGATATATTCAAGTACCTTATTGGGTAATTCTTTTTCTCTCCATACTTCCAAATCCATTAAAAGCAGTCCAGAGTTAAAATAACCTTTTTCTCTACTATAACCCAATCTGTTAAAGTGTCTTATGTCATCACCGGATTGGTCAATTACAACTCCTACTGCCGCATTATCCATATTGACATTATATAAATCTCTTACATTTCTGGTTACAATCATATCTGCATCCAGATAAAGGCATCTTTTCATATCTGGAGGTAGAATGTTTGCTGCAAGAATCCTGTTGTATGCCGCTGCGCTTATATACGTGTTTGTGGGACAATCTTTAAAAACAACTTCATCAACAACTACAAACGAAAGCCTTTGGTTATAGTTGTCTGCAATCTTTTGCAAGCTGTTGGTACTTTCGTTTTTCAGTCCTGCCGTAATAACATGAAATTCAATTTGCTCATTCTTGTTATTTTCAAAAACGGAAGACATAAGAACTCCACATGGCATTACAAATTTGTCGTCAATTCCACATACTATATGAATCATAATTTTTTAGATATGTGTTTAAGTTCAGGACAATTAAATAGTCTACAAATAATGGCATACGTTACCAAGCCTACTAATAGACCGACAATAAATGATATATATACATTACTGATAAGACAAATTGTTAAATATATCAACAAACACATTAGGAGTCCCCCAATATAAAAAGGCTTTAATTGCCTAATTTCTTCCTTGTAGCTGATATCTGTTATTTGTCTCACAAAATATATAATGATAATTACATCACAAACCGAATATATCAATAAAGACAGTGCGACATAAATCGCATCAAATTGAATAGCTATTAGCAGAAGAGATATACTGATTATTTTTTTTACTACTTCAGACTTAAGAGACAAGTCAGAACGACCATGAACATTCAACAATTGCCAATTAAATTTCTGAACAGGTTCCAATATGTAAGCCAAACTTAGAACTTGTAGAAAAATTATCATTGCTTCCCATTTAGTACCTAACAGTATAATAACCAAAGGTCTTGCCAGGCAGCATAAAAGAATCATTATTGGGGTTATAATAAATGATGATAGGCGTAAATATTTAAAAAACATTGTTTTAAGTTGAACACTATCGTTTTGTAATCCGCATAATACAGGATATGAAACCTGATCGATAATGGTTGCAATTTGTAAAGAAGGTGTTTTACTTAAATTATTTGCCTTTGTGTAAAGCCCCAATGCTGCGCTATTGTATATTTTTCCGATTATAAGAGAATAAATGTTAGTATATACACTGTGCAACAATCCTCCTATCATAATTTTGGAACTGAATTTGAATAACGTTCTAAATGAACTTAAGGAGAATACCAGCATCGGTTTCCATGGTTTCATTATCCATATCCCAATCGTTGTAATAGCATTCATTATTATAATCTGCCAAACCAACGCATATGGTCCGAAATCATTATAAGCCATTATTATGCCGCATATTCCACTGATAATAACCGCAACAAGGGATATTTTAGCTTTATCTTTAAATCTAAGTTCTATTATCAATTGGGTCTGTTGTATGATAGATAATCCTTGAATTATAAGATTGAAAGCAAATAGTCTAAGAACCGGTATCAGTTCAGAAGAATCGTAGAATTTTGAAATTGGAATTGAACCAAAATATAAAACAATATAGAGAAATAATGATGCAAAATTATTAAAATGGAATATTGTTGAGAAGTCAACTTCCGTACGATTTTGTTTTTGTATAAGAGCATTCGAGAAACCACTATCTATCAGAGTTTGCGCTATTGCCATAAAAATTGACACCATAGCAACCAAGCCATAATCTGAAGGATTTAATAGACGTGCTATGATTATACTTAATATTAAATGAATAGCTTGAGTTGAAAATCTTTCAACTGCATTCCATATTAATGCGCTTTTTTGTTTTTTTGAACTAACGCTTGATGCCATGAATTATGCCTACACTTAATTTAAAGAATTGGAAACCAAATGAAAACATTATTTTTTTCATCAAAGGATAGCGTGCATTTAAGTCTATGTGATGAAAAGCCATCCTAAACATCTGATTTATTTCTTCCTGTTGAGTCTTATTAAATTGATGTTTTTCTTTCAAATATTTAATTCTTCTTGCAAACAGAGTTTGAAGAAAACGAGCATTTCCCAAACGAATAATTGAATTGTCAGTATATTCTCTTTTTATTAATTGGTTATATTTAATTTCCGTCAGTAACTTATCATAAGTTTTGACTCGGGGAGTATGGGTTACACTATTGTCATTTTTAAAATATGTATATTTTGCGTCACTGAACGCAACACGATTGGCTCTGAGTAATATAAAAAAAAAATCCACTTCATCTTGATATACATAGGAAGATGAGGTTACATCTTTTAGAAGTTCATCATACAATTCCTTTCTGCAAAGCATTCCATTGCATGCAATCATAGAACCAGAACCTTGTTTAAAGGTTAGAAAAGCAGCATCTTTTCCTGTCAGAACTTGATTGAAGTCAAACCCTTTATCTGGTACTTGGTTAAAGACTTCACCTTCAAAAGTTGTGTAATGCATGGTTGGAGAAACTATATCTGAATTTGTCTTCTTTGCCTGTATTACTAATTTTTCCAAATAAGTTGATTCAATAATGTCATCTGAATCAATGTTGCAGATCCATTCGCTATTACTCAAACTTGCTGCTTTTAATCTTGGAATCCTTGCTGATCCTGTATTTTTGATTGTAATATATTCAATGTTTTTATATTTGGAAGAATATTCATCTAATATATCCGCAGTTTTATCTGTGGAGCCGTCATTCACTACTATTAAATGCCAGTTTTTATAAGTTTGCAACAAAATGCTATCCAAAGTTGCAGGAAGCAATCTTTCAGCATTATATGCCGGCATTATAACAGTTATTTCATCTGTCACAAGATCTTTTCCCATTTTTCGTAAATGTTGTTTAGTAAAAATCTCCTACTGTCATTTAGAGCATTTAGAGAAAAATCTTTCCGCTTAGTTACCGATGACAAAAGCATTTTCAACTTGTTTGTAAAGTCTTCCTCGTCAAATCCATTGTTTGGCTTGGATATCATACCTGAATAGTTGTCAGATATAATGTCGTATGCGGCACTATAACTACCATAGACAATAGGAATAACACCAAAGTTCATACTCTCTGTTATCGTAAGTGGGAAACCTTCATAATCTGATGTCAGTAACAAAATTGAGGCTTTCTCATAAAAGCTTTTTGGGTTTTGAAAACCTACAAACTTAACAGACTGAATATTTTTATTTTCAGTAATATTTTTTAGTCTTAGTATGTCAGGACCATCTCCGACTATGGTTAATTCCCAGTCTTTATATTCAGATTGTATTTTGCCCCAGACATTTAAAATTCTTTCGATTCTTTTTTGTGTATACTCTAATCTTCCTACAAAAATTATCTGCTTTTCTTTTCGCTCGAAATTATATATAAAATCCTCATTGGCTATTGTAATAGGATTTGATATCAGTCTAATTTTTTTAAGATTCTTTAATCTAGATATCTTTTCGAATTCCGAGATAAAGGATTCTGATAAGAGAATATATAAATCGCTATTTTTATACACCTTCCGATAAGAGTATGCCAGTTTTAGAATATTCTTATAATACTTTAACTTGCCAGTAATATTATGTTTATATCTGAACTTCAATCCAAAACTTGGAGTATTGTGCAGTACTGATATAATCTTAATATTTAAATCTTTTGACGCATTTTTTATCAAAGCTGTTGTTCTGAATAAATGTCCACTTTGATTAATAATAACATCAACATTTTTGTCAATCAGAAAGTTCCTTAATTGAATTATCGCTTCTTTTGTACTTAATGTATGAGAATCTATTACTGAAACACCAATTCTGGAGTTTAATATAGGGTGTATTTCTTCTCCTTTTGATGGTGTAAGAGTTAAAACATTGCAATTATGTCCTTCTTGCACGAATTTATTTGACAATACATGAGTAACGGTTTGAACGCCACCTATTTTATAGTATTGTAATATAAATAGTATATTCATAATTGAGGAATAGTGCTGAATTAAAATTTTAATTCAGCACTTGATTAGGGCTTTAGTTATTTTTGAAAATTCCACAGAAATCCAATATCCCCTTATCCTCCCGCCATTCCAGCTCTTTGAACGGTGTGTGTGCGGTCAAGAATACCACTATATCTGCTTTGTCGTAAGCCTCTTTATAATCAGTCAGTTTAAACACGTTATGCTCTTTTACATTCGGTTCTACAACCAAAATGTCGGCATTATTACAGCTCTGCATCACTTTCGTGGTAATATATTTCGCCGGACTTTCACGCAAATCGTCAATGTTTGGTTTGAATGCCAATCCCATCATAGCTACAACTGGCTTACGGTGATTCTTCAACTCAAACTCCAACATGGCGTTCTTCACTTTTTCGGCACACCAGAAACTCTTGTAGTTGTTTATATCACGAGCATCGCTGATTAACTTGCTTTCTGCCGGGAAATCAGCGGTGATAAAGTATGGATCTACCGCAATACAATGACCGCCTACACCGCAACCGGGTTGCAGGATATTTACACGCGGATGCTTGTTGGCAAGGTTGATAAGTTCCCAAACATTGATACCCGCCTTATCGCAAATCAAGGAAAGTTCATTAGCAAAGGCAATCTGTACATCACGACTGGAGTTCTCCGTCAGTTTACACATCTCCGCTGTGCGACAGTTGGTCTTGTGAAGTGTGCCCTGTACAAATTGCGAATAGAACCCAATGGCCTTGTCAGTAGATTCAGGATTCAAGCCACCGATAACACGATCGTTATGCACCAATTCATAGATCACATTACCTGGCAATACACGCTCCGGACAATAGGCTATGAAAATCTTACCTTCCAATTCCGGACGTTCACCAAAAATGATGCGTGCCATAGCCTCTGTAGTTCCTACAGGTGAAGTGGATTCTATTACATAAAGATCCCCTTTTTTCAACAACGGCAATACGGCACGGGTAGCAGCTTCCACATAGCTCACATCCGGTTCATGGTTTCCCTTGAAAGGGGTAGGCACTACTATAAAATAAGCATCGCTTACCTCCGGTGTAACAGAAGCCTTCAACATACCAACTTTCACTACTTCCTGTAACATTTCCTCCATACCGGGTTCAATAATGTGCAGATGTCCCGCATTAGTCATTTCCACGACATGGGGATTGATATCAACTCCTGTTATTTGAATACCGTGCTTTGCGGCAATAATGGCTGTGGGTAGTCCGATGTAACCCAAGCCCATGAAACATGCTTTCATTTATCTTTGTATTAAATATTAAATTATTCATTTACATAAAAAACATATCAGGTCAAAGTCTTCCTGAATATAAATACGCTATATTTTACACACATTCTTCAAGAAAGACAGATTGTCTATTTTGTGCTTACAAGCTGTCACATAAAAAATAAGGGAGTGAACATCATTTCCTCCTAAATCATACATTCCTGCTTTTAATAATATTTTTGCTTTCTTTTCTATGTGCTTACCATACATTCCGACCAATGACGGTATATTTAGTTGAAAAGAAATTTGGTTATCTTTCAATATTTTATAATCCTTCATCCGCATATACTCATATCGTTCCGGATGGGCCAACAAAGGATAATAACCTTTCCTTTGGATGCGTTGCAAAATAGACAGTAACTCCATTGGTGGATTGAAATAAGAGGTTTCCACTAACAGATAATGTTTTCCTTCCTCAAAGGGTAACAAGTCATCCTTTTCCAACCGTTCCTCAAAAAGGTTATCCATCATATATTCCGCTGCCAAAGCCAATTCGATCTTTCCATGATACATTTGCTTTAATTCTTGGAACTTCTGTTGCAGATCCACTGTTTCATTGGGTATGTCTTCCATTATATGGGGGGTAAGCCAAACCTTACGAACGCCTAAACGTTCCATTTCTTCCAATATCGCCAACGACTCTTCCAACGTTTTCACCCCATCATCTACCCCGGGAAGAAGATGGCTGTGGCAATCAGTGAAACCACGGAAAAAACCGCTTTCCGCTAATACTTTTTTCTGTCGGAAAAAACACATTTCTGTTGACTGTTGGGAATAATAGCAAACAGTTTCCTTGTTTATTTTGGAATACCCCTCTATTTTGTGTTGCCGTAATAAGAGTCATACCCATTGTGGTAACCATAGCGGTAACCATAGCGTCCACCTGTACTTTCCGTACCATTCAATATCACCGAAAGGTTTTTGAACCGCTTTTCTTGATAAATACTTTCCAATTCAGGTAACAGTGAGCGGTCCAATAATCCCGCCCGTACCACAAAGAGTGTCCGGTCGGCATATTGCTCGATTATTTGTGTATCTGCCACAATATCAATCGGCGGGCAATCAATAAAGATATAGTCATACTCATCGCGTAAGTCTTGCATCAAGGTTGCCAGACTTCCATCCTCCAACAATTCCGTCGGATTAGGAGGAATGGTTCCTACTGGAATTATATGCAAATTAGGATACTTTTTGTCTATCACAAGCAACTCGTTCCAAACGACTTCCTTGTTTCCCAAGTAGTCACTTAAACCTTTCTTAGGCGACCCTACATAAGCCGAAACCGTTCCATGTCGCAAGTCCCCGTCTATCACCAATACTTTTTTTCCCTTAATGGCAAAACTCATGGCGATGTTCATGGACAGAAAACTTTTTCCACTACCCGGATTAAAAGAGGTTTCTATAAATACTTTCTGCTCGGTATTCTTGCTTTTCATAAAGTCCACGTTGGAGCGAAGCACACGAAAAGCTTCGTTGATAATATTCCGGTTACCCTCTTCCACCACAATTGCATATTCCGAAAATTTATTCTTCTTTTTTTTGTTTCGGAAATATAACGGTATTTCACCCAAATAGGGCACACTCAAATTCTCCAAATCTTTCTTACCCCGAACCTTGGTGTTCATGTTTTCTTGCATAAAGATAATAACTGCCGGTACTAAAAGCCCGAGAGCAAGAGCCACCAATAAAATGTTTTTCTTATTCGGTGCCGTTGGTAAAGCACTGCCACGTGGAGCTGTAATCATTCGCGTATTATAAGCGGTAAACGCTTGTGACAGTTCGTTCTCTTCACGCTTCTGGAGCAAATATAGGTATAACTCTTCCTTTACTTTTTGTTGACGTTCTACCGATAACAAGTATTTGGCCTGACTCGGATTAGAAGCCAACTGTTGAGTTGTTGTTGCTTCCTGTTGGCGAATACTGCGTATCTGAGTATTTAACGATACGATCAAATTATCAACCGATTGAAGAATCGTACGTTTCATACTCTGCATTGAGTTCCCTAAATCTTTCACCAACGGGTTTTTCTCGCTACTGTTGGCTATCAGCCGGTTGCGATCCAACACCATCTTGTTGTATTCTCCGATTTGACTTTCGATATTTACGTTGGCTATACCGGAGTTGGTTGGCAAAGGCTGGTTCATCTCTTTCCCCCCCAATTCGCGGCGAATAAATTGAGCCGTCGCAAGCTGGTTGGTGAGTGTCTGAATTTCTTTTTTATTCTCAGCAGACTGGCTCATATACAGACTGGAAGCGGCTTGTACGTCCGGCAACAGATGTTCACTCTTGTAGTTGGAGATATTCTCATCCACATGACCCAATTCGTTTTCAATCACGCCCAAACGTTCACCGATAAACCGTGAGGTACTTACTGCTATCTGGTTCTTGTCCTGGATCCATTTCTCGTTATAAACCTCAATCAGTGTATTCAAAATATCTTCTGCCTTTTGCACAGAAGCATCATCAATGCTCAAATTGATAATGGTGGCATCTTCGTTGCCTAATTCAGCCCGCAATTTCTGTGTATAGCTGTCAGCCATCATATCAGCCGATTCTTTACTATATCGAATAGTGCTGCCTGTAAAAGAATTCTCATATTGAGAAGTTAAGCTGATGGCCAATGTTCCTGCTGATGTTTGAATGGAATCTCCTATAATCCCTTCTAACCGTTCCTCTGTTTCTTCTCCGGCAACAATAAAGTTTGAAAGATAAAACTTGTTTTGTGCACCAACTTCTATATCAAAACTTACACTTTTTTTATCATCAAAAAGATAAGTCACCAATATCGGGCTTGATTTATACAACTCTATTCTTTTTAAGCCCCTACGAACAGTATATATCTCATTTAGCCCCAAACGCTTCACCACCTCTGTCATCAGCGTAGGAGATTTCAAAGTGAGCAGTTCGTTGTTGATATTGGTGTTTGATTTAAAAATACCCATATCTGCAAACTCATTCATTGCACTTGCCGAAGAATTGTTCTTGGAGTCATCTTTAACCAAAATGGCTGCTGTCCGGGTATAGACATTAGGAGTACTCAACAAATATAATGATGCCGTTGCCAATGCAACGAATAATGAAAGGGCAAACCAATACCATTTCTGGAAAAACATACCCCATAAATCTTGTAACCGTATAAAGTCTTCGGCAGATTTGCCTACACTCGTTCTATTTTCTATCATTTTGGCTCTCTTTTATAGCTTATGAAATAATATTAACGACATTACTTGAACAGTAAAACTCCCAACGAGGAAAGGAACGAACCGATACTGATCCACAACGATACCGATTTCACGCTGTTCTCATTAATGGTGCTTTGTCCGGCACGCACCTTGTTGGGCTGTACATACACCACATCATTCTGTTTCAGATAATATACCGGTGAATTAAACAGATCTTTCGAGCGGATATCCACCCAATGGGTTACACGCTCGCCGTTTTCTTCACGGATGACAAATATCGCATCCCGCTTTCCGTAGATGCTTAGGTCACCCGCCACGCTGATGGCTTCCAAAAGAGTAATCTGGTCTTTTGTTATGGCATATTTACCCGGAGTTTTCACCTCGCCCAACACAGAGAAATAAAGGTTCATAAACTCAACCGTGACCACCGGGTCGTTTACCAGATTCTCTTCCATCAGCCTTTTCTTTACCAGGGCGGCAATCTGGCTCTTGGTCATACCGGCAATATGCAGTGTCCCGATAACAGGAAAATCAATGTCTCCCTTATCATCCAACGTATAACCGGATATTTCACCACTGTTACTTCCGGTACGCAAATCGGTAGATCCGGCACGGTATTGTACCCGTGTAAGATTAAACAGGGCCGCCAATTGCGGATCCTTGCTGGACACCATAATGGAAATCTGGTCTTTGGGTTGCACGGTAATATCCCGTGCCCCGATAATCGCTTCGGGCTGATTAACTACGATATCTTGAAAATAGACAATTTCTTTGGAGGTATTGCAGGACACCAACAACACGCATAAGAAGCACAATTTAATTAAATGAAATTTCATACCTTATTTTTTCTGTACAGTTAATTATTCTACTTTATGTTTTCGGTTGATTTTCATAGTTATGTAACAATGAATCACCGTCCAAACAGCCACATCCAACAGAAACAAGTTTGTTACGGAAAGGCAATGAATCAAAAAACAATTTCCCAATGCAAAAAGAGCTGCCATAATAACAATGCTTACCATCGCTTTACGTTGGGACATTCCTAAGGCTATAAATTTATGGTGGATATGATTCCGGTCTGGAAGAAATGGATTTTTACCGTTACGCAACCGGTGAATAACCACACGTATCACATCAAGCATTGGTACAATCAAAAAAGAAAAAGCTATCACAATGCTACCGGGAAAGGCACTCTCTTTCACTGGATCGGACATACTCAGACGGATGACCATCACTGCCAGCAGCATCCCGATAGTGAGCGAACCGGTATCACCCATAAAGATCTTGCGTCCCCGATATATCTTACCGTATACGTTATAATAAAAGAACGGCAATAACACACTGAAAGCAGCTAGACTGATAAAGGCATACATCCACCATTGCAAATGGATGAACATGCAGCTGAAAGCGAGGAATGAGATAATACTCAACCCAGAGGCAAGTCCGTCAATGCCGTCTATCAAATTGATGGCGTTCAGGATATAGACGATGACGAATACTGTGAACGGCACTCCTATGTAATAAGGTATGACATAAATACCGAACAACCCGTATAGGTTGTCGAAGCATAACCCGGAAATCACCAACAGTATGCCACAAAGTATTTGCACTACAAATTTGGAACGGTAACGTACACCGATAAGGTCATCCATCATACCTATAAGATAAAGTATGAACAGACAACAGAGCATGGAAAGCAGACGGTTCGTCAAGTCCATGTCGAGTATGTTATAGCCCTGCCAAAGGTTGTAACCGATAATGGCAAGCGAAACCGTAACTGTGATACAAGGGAAAAAGGCGATACCGCCTAACCTTGGTATATGGGCAGTATGCAACTTACGTTCGTCCACTGAGTCGAACAGGCGACGTCGGAAAGAGACCAACGAAATGCGAGGCAGGACCATCGCACTCAATGTCCAGCCGACTATGACTATAAAGGCAAATTCGATAAAATGAAGAATGTCCACTATATGATTCTTTTGATGATTTTCTTAATCTTGCCCTATCCGTTGTAGAAAGGCTTGTGGAATATAGGAAGTAGCCACGGCGCATACGCCTTGGACGGTGACCACCAAACGGCGATTCTTCCTAATCCGGCAGATAACCCCTTCCGCTCCCTTGAACTTTCCGTCAATGACCCGTACACGTTCTCCCTGGTGAAACTTGGAATTGTCCTCCCCGAAATATTCCATTCCCTGCTCGCCGGACGAGGTGACCAGCATGAAAATGTTCATTTCCCGATCAGGAATGGCAAGGGGAAGTCTTTTCAATCCCTTCTGTCTTGTATATAGGATTACCTTATTGGTGAATTGTCGCTGTACTTCCAAAGCACGACAAACGGTTGAACGGAAGAACATAAGCGAATTAATGACCGGACGACGGAGTTTCTTCTTTATGCCGTTACGTTCCATCAAGGTTTCCTCACAAGGAATGTAAGTCTCGATCTTGTCTTTTTTCAATATATCCTCAATCTCGAAAACTTTGTTATAAAATACTTTTAGGGCGAACCAATGTTCGTGTGTGTGTGTTTCTATGTTCAACAAAAAGTAATGTTGCTGGGTTAATAAAAAGGATATAATTTCCATTCCTGCACCTTCTGTTTTTTCAAATAAGGAAGATACAGCAATCAAGGTTAATCTGGCTTTTTCCTTCATAGGACTTCCAGAATGCGGGCCGCTCCTGACTACAGTGAGCGGATACCGTAACCCCGTATTCGTACCGTTTCTATGTAAGAAACGGTACAAACATCTTTATTGTTGATAATCAATTGCGTATGTTTGTATAAGAATCCATTTTTACTCGGTCTGCTCAGTTCTCAACTCAAAAATACGCTCGAAAGAGAAATAGACAGTCTCCTTTCATTTTACATCCTTATTACAATATTATTTTAATTTGTTTTAAATAATAACCATAAATAGTTGATAATCATTTATTTACAAATGGGGGGGGGTAAAATAAAAGGAATTAAATGGCTGTTTTATTTTTCTTTTTTGCTGAAAATGATTACATTTGCGGTGTATTTCTACCCTCTCTTACATAGAGACGGTACTGTTCAAATTCTTCAAAATCTTCTCGTTCGCATTATCTATCACGGCATTGTCCAAAGAATCCAAGTAAATAAGCGTAGTCCTTTCGCTGCTGTGTCCCATCCCCGCACTGATGACGGCAATCGGTACGTCGTGGTTGCGTGCGGCGGTAGCCCAGCTGTGGCGTGGCGTATATGAGGACAAAGGTAATGGTTCGCCAAGCAATTTACCCAACCGTTTCAATTTTCGGTTATGGTAGTTCAACCCGGTCCGATATTGCCGGTAAGCCTGATCTGGCTGTTCATCGGTAAGGATGGGGAAAAGATATGGACTTTCCGGACAAACCTGCCCATATCGTTCCAATATCACCGCCATACACGGTTCGATATGTAATGTTAAGTATTGGCCTGTCTTATGGCGACAATAGGTAATTCGCACGCTGTCCACATTCTCTTTTTTCAGATATGCCATGTCCACAAACGCCATGCCACGGGCACAATAGCTGAACACGAACATGTCTCTGGAAAGTGCCAAAGCCGGTGAATCCGATAGGTCAATCCTTTGAAGTTTCAGGATGGTTTCCTCATCCACGGCACGCTTCGATGTGCGAGCCACTCCTGTATAAACCTCACGAAACGGAAAAGTCTGCACCGCAATACCTTGCTTTACGGCCTTGTTATAAACGGCACGCAGAATCCGCATATAGAACGAGCTGCTGTTTCTCGCTACCCTTTGTTGCCACAACCATGCCTCATACCGACACGCCAGGGCGGAATCTAACGACGAAAAAGGAATGTCGTTACCATCCAGGAAAGTGGAAAAACTGTTCAGTGCACGCCGGTAATTACGAGAGGTACCGTATTGGCCGTTCTCCCAAAGCGTTTCCATCTCTTTTTTCATGTGGTACAGGAAACCGGACTCGGAAGGCAGGGAGCGATAGCGGTTGAGTATTTCCGACAAGGTGTATGTTTCTCCGCTACAGTCCAGCTCACGGATAATCTCACGGATGTCCCGCATCTCCTTTTCCGCCCGTTTCCGGTAGACGGTCAGGACTCTCTCATTGCCGGGGACAGTGACAAGTTCACGTTTCGTCTCATTCCACCACTCGGGAAATATCCTCATGTCGGTGGTAATCTGCCTGTTCTCCTGACGGTGGCAAAGCTGGTAACAGAGTGTGCCAGCCTTACCCTGTACCGTCGATGGACGGAATTTTAATTTAATGGTAGCCATATATAGTCTGTTTTATGATGAATAATAGGTACATAGATACAACCCGTGGGCTATATTGTTGAAGGAAGAAAATATTTAGTCCTAGATTCCGCTTCTCCGCTTGGAACACCGAATATCACTTGCTGCCGATGCCAAACTCTGTAAATCATCTTGAAAGACAGTCCGAATAGCCTCGTAAAGAATCAAAGTCCGAAAATAAAAAGCGACATTTTTTCCGTGGGACAAGTCTAGAAATATTTTTTTCGTATAAACAAGAAGACTGTATATGTTTTCTGGGAAATTCGTGAAAAACAGACGGATACCAGCGAGTTCCCTATAATCAAAGATAAATCAAAACCGTATTGTCACGGGCGTTCCGGCTTCGCTTTCCATGAGTATTTTCCTTGCGACAAGTCGCGGAAAATACACATGGAAACAAACGCCCGGACAATGGTTTTGATTTCGGGAAAGATTATAGGGACTCACTGCGACCGACGCGACGCATGACCGTGTCATTGATGAAAAAAGGAGGGCCTCCTTTATATCCCTAATAAATCCGGCAGGAAGTACGGGATATATGGGCAGACCTGGCAATGTCTTATGAAAAAAACGCCGCCCCATGAGAAGACAGGGACTTCAGCTCCCTCTGCTCTGCATAATCCTCCCTTTGCGCCCGTGCCGGCTTTTTCGCCCTTCCCCTGCATACCATATCCTTGTTTTCACGGCATGTTTCTCTCACGGAAAACCAGTCTTTCGGACATTTGATGACATCTGATGACACCTGATGACACCTTTTTGAAAATCAGTGTTTTATTCGGATTTAGCCCATATTTTTGAAGTGTCAAAGCAATTTATTAACCCCAAAAAGAAAAGGTATGGCACAAGAAAAGAGCCCGAACGAAAAGCCTAGACAGCCTCGGAAACCGAAGGTCATGAACGATGCCCCTTTGGTGGAACAGATCACCGAGCTGATGATGATTCATAACAAGAGCGATCCGAAAGCCGGTGTACAAGTGGTCAGCGAGATCGACAAGGACGGGAAGGTCAAGACGGTTCCAGCGGACGAGAAGAATGAAAACTCATTCCTGAAATTCGACAAGAACTCGAGCATACTCGAAAACTTCATCAAGAATTTCTGGAGCCAGTTCAAGGAACCGACCCATTTCCGCCTGCTCCGCATGACCTTCCACGACTACAAGGTGAACAAGCAGGCGATCAAGGACCTGGCGGAAGGGAAAAAGACGGACGTGGTGAAGGAGTTCCTCAAACGCTACGAGATCCGTCCGAGAGAGAACAAAGAGGAACAAAACATGAATAAACAAGAGACAGCCATGGCAAAAAAAGAAACGCAACCGCAGGAACCCCTGCAACAGAGTGAGGTACAACAAGCATCCCAGCAACAACAGCAACCGCAGGCACAGCAGGTGCCACAAGAGCCGCAAGGCCCGCGCTATCGTTACAATGAGAACATGATCGACTGGGAGGGATTGGACAAGATCGGTATCTCAAAGGCGACACTCGAACAGCAAGGACTTCTTGACTCCATGCTGAGAGGTTACAAGACCAACAAGCTGGTGCCGCTGACACTTAACATTCCCGGCGTGCTGACAGCCAAACTGGATGCGAGGCTCTCGCTCATACCGCAAGAGAACGGGCAGGTGGGGCTGGCCGTTCACGGTATACGCAAGGAACCGCAACTGGAACGCCCTTATTTCGGGTTTAACTTTAGCGAGGAAGACAAGAAGAACCTGCGTGAGACCGGCAACATGGGACGTGCGGTGGAACTCAACCTGCGTGGCAGCGAGTACACCCCCTGCCTGATCTCCATCGACAAAAACACCAACGAGCTGGTCGCCGTCCGGCAGGAACATGTCTACATCCCGCAGGAAGTGAGCGGGGTAAGACTTACGGACGAGGAGATCAGACTGCTGAAGGAGGGACAACCCGTCAAGGTGGAGGGGATGACCTCCAAGGCGGGGAAGGAGTTTGATGCCACGCTTCAATACAGTGCCGAGCGCAGGGGGTTGGAGTTCATCTTCCCGAAGAACCAGGTATTCAACGAGAAGTCCATCGGAGGCGTGCCACTCTCGCCCACCCAGATAAAGATGCTCAGCGAGGGACATACCATCCTGGTCGAGGACATGAAGTTCAAGAACAGGGACGGAGCTTTCTCCGCGTTTGTCACGATAGACCAGACGACGGGACGGCCGAATTACACCCGTCATAATCCGGAAACCGGAGAAATCTATATTCCAAAGGAAATCTGCAACGTGCAGCTGACAGCCGAGGACAAGGAGGTCCTGCGCAAGGGGCAGGCCGTCTATCTGGAAAACATGATCAACCGTAAGGGAGAGGAATTCTCCGCATTTGTCAAGCTGGACATGAATACCGGCAGGACGATGTACTCACGCACGCCGGATGGGTTCAACGAGCAGCAGGCACCACGTATCCCGGCGGAGGTTTACGGCCATGTATTCACGGCGCAGGAAAAGGCGAACCTCCAGGACGGGAAGACCCTCCTGGTCGAAGGACTGAAAAACAACGGGCAAACGTTCAGTTCCTACCTGAAAGTAAACCCTTATTCCGGACAGTTGCAGTATTTCCAAGAGAACCCTGATATTCGCAGGGATACTTCCCGTCGTGCAGCACAGGCGGATACCGCCCAAGGCCAGCAGCAGGAACAAAAGAAGGGCGCAAAACAAGCGGTATAACCCCAATCAGAGAGAAACAAAATGAATTTTACAAACATCAAATCCCCAAACCGTATGAATACGAATCGGAACATCCCTTATAATTATAATGTAAAAGATATTGATTGGCCCGGTCTGAAGGCCGTGGGTATCAGCAAGGAGCAACTGGAAGCGGACGGCAACCTTGACCTGTTGTTGCAAGGCAAGGAGTCGGAAATCATCCCGTTGAAACTCTGTACCCCGGTAATCAGCCTGACCATGGACGCTACACTCAAACTGGTACCCGGTGACAACAACAGGACAATCATGGAAATCAACGGTATCCGTCAGGAGGAATCTCCAAAGAAATAACAAAAAAAATAAAATAAGTTTAACCTGCCCCTGTACTGCCCAATCCGGTACGGGGCATCAAAAAGAAAAAGAATATGATCGCAATAGTGACTGACAGGCCCAACGTGGGCAGAGAGATAGCAAGAGTGTTGGGAGCCGGCAGAAAAGAGAACGGTTATATGACCGGGAACGGCTACATGGTGACATGGACATACGGCAATATGCTTTCCCTTGCAATGCCGAAGGATTCAGGGACAGCCCATGTGGAGTGGAAGGACTTTCCCCTCCTGCCGCCTTCCTTCCTGACAGTAAGGCACGTGAAGACGGATACCGGGTGGAATCCCGACATCAATGCGGTGCTCCAGTTGAAAGTGATTGCCAAGGTGCTCAACGCATGCGACACCATTATCGCGGCAACCGATGCCTCCCGAGAGGGAGAGATGCTGTTCCGCCATCTTTACGGTTTTCTGGGATGTAAACAACCCTGCCTCCGCCTCTGGATCTCGTCTCTGACGGACGAGGCCATCACGGAAGGTATGGCGAACCTCCTTCCATGTGATCGGTTCGACAACCTGTTCCTTGCGGCGGACAGCCGTAACCGGGCGGACTGGCTCCTGGGGGTCAATTCAAGCTATGCCATCTGTAAGGCGGTAGGCTTCGGGAACAATTCGCTGGGCAGGGTACAGACCCCCGTATTGGCGGAGATATGCAGACGGTACCGGGAAAGGGAGAACCACATGCCGGCTGACAGCTGGCCCGTATTCATCAGCTTGTGCAAGAATGACCGTATCTTAAAGATGCGCCACGTGGACGACCTTGTGGTCCGCCGGGAGGCACTGGCATTGTACGAGGATTGCAAGGCGGCAAAAAGTGTCCGCATCACAGCGGTAGGGAAACAGATGGAGGAAATCGGGGCACCGGCACTTTACAACCTGGCCGAACTGCAGAAAGATGCGAACCGTTACCACAGCCTGACGGCCATACAGGTGCAGGAGATTGCACAAAGCCTGTACGAGAAGAAGCTGATTTCCTATCCGCGCACCTCCAGTCGCCTGTTGCCAAAGGATGTATATGACATGCTGCCGCCTGTCGTGGAAAAGATGCTGTCCTGCAAGGAGTTCCGACAATATGCCGGTACGGTTGACCTCGCCGCGCCACGGGACAGTATTGAGGCACAAGACCCCATGGAGCATCATGCCATCATCATCACAGGCACACAGCCCGGTAAATTGAACCGGGAGGAAATGCTGGTTTACACGCTCATTGTCGGCAGGGTGCTTGAAACGTTCATGCCGCCTTGCAAGGTGGAATACACAACCGTCGATGCGGTGTGTGCCGCACGTAAATTCCGCATCCGTACATACCGCATCTTGGAAAAAGGATGGCTCGGAATTTTCGAGAGGGAACATCTTGTCGCAAAAGGCTGTATGCCTTACCAGGTGGTACCGGATCTTTTTCAGGAAGAGATCCTGCCGGTGGCAGGGTGCAGCCTTATACATAAGAAATCGTTACCGGTCTCCCCTTATACGGACGAGGAACTGGTGAATTATATGGACAAGGCCGGACTGGGCACCGTCTCCACCCGCACGAATATTCTCCATACGCTGTTGGAACGTAAATACATCCGTTATTCGGGTAAATATGTCGTCCCGACTCCTAAAGGGCTTTTCCTGTATGAAACGGTACGCGGTATGAAGGTAGCCGACGCCTCCCTCACTTCGGGATGGGAAACAGAACTGGCACGGATAGAACGGGGGGAACTCTCGCAGGGAAAGTTCCTGGACGGTGTGCTGGAAACGGTAAATGAGGTGACAGGCGAGATATTCCGGAACCATCCGGTGGAAAAGCGACCACAGGGAACCACATAAACAAATGTCAAAGCCAACAAGACAAGGGAAGTACAGACAGTCTGTCTGTACTTCTTTTTTATATGTGCAAGATACGTTTTTCCGCTTTTAAGCGGCAAAAGTCTTGGATTGCCTCGTTTTTGCCGCAAGGCGGCCCCCTTTGGGGGCTTGGTTGGCTAAAAGAAAATCATCCTCGCTTCGCTGCGGTATTTTCTTTTGCCAAGCCTTGCGCAAAAAGGCAATCCAAGGGCCGGAGGCCTATAAAATCGGGAAAACATATCCCGATGGGATTATTCATTCTTAAAAATTTAAAGACATGAAACTACAACTTATCGAAAACATCTGCAAGCGAGTGGTCTCACTGGTCCTGCTTACGGGAATATGCCTGCTCTACAGCAAGGGAATCATTCCCGTGTACCTGATCGTCCTGTTCCTTTTATCGGGAACAATCATAGGATTCCTCTTCAGGGCATTCCTCCTTGTGATAAAAGTCATCCTTATCCTGTCCGTCATGGGCATGCTTGCATAACTCCTAAAATACAAAAAACATGAGAACCGCGACATCCACCCCCTCAGCCCCGGTCATGCCGGTCGCATGGCCCGTCACAAAGCGCATAAAACCTGTCAAAAAACGGTTCCCCTGCATATTGGACGAACCGAAAACAATAGGCCACTACCTGGAGCCATTAAAGGACATCGCGTCCAATCCCGACAGGCAGAGACTCCTGAAAGAGTTTTTCCAAGAAACTTATGTATAACTTACAAATATTTTACCATTATGTTTTTTCAAACGATCAACCGAATGATTACGGCAGGCACAGACCTGAGTATCAACATCAGACAAGTGAATGACAAACTGACCGTGGCCGTCATGCCCCGGCGTGCGGGACTGAAAGACGAGGCCGGGGAACAAATCGTCCCGCTGGTATTGAACGGTACCCCGGAAGAGCTGGACATGGAATTCCTGGGAGCGATCACCGCGCCCGTACAGAAGGCGCAGGGCATCCTTACCAACCTGGAAACATTCGAGAAACAAGCGGAACAGGCCGTATCACAAAGCAAGGCGGCCAAGTCCGTAGCTGAGAAGGAATCAAAAGAGGTACGCGAGAAACGGGAGAAGATGGAAAAGCTGCTTAAAAAGGCGGAGGACGCCACAGGCGGCAAACGCTATTCCGAGGCGTTGACCTGGCTCAGACAGGCAAAACGGCTGGCCATGCCGGACAAGCAGAAGGAGATTGACGTGAAGATTAGCGGAGGTACAGAAAAAAGCGTCCGAGGGCAGTCTCTTCGGAGCGGAACCGGTAATGCCGGAACCACAGCCCGCGCAGGTTATCCAACCGGTGGCGCCGCAACCGGTACCCGGTCATGCCCCCCGATATCAGGGAGGGGAACAGATACGGATGTTCGCACCCGAACAACCGTCCCGCCAATCTCCCCACCAGATTCCGCGGTCGGTACAAGGCACGCGACCACAACAGGTTCCACACGGACAGGCGGCTTCACGACCAGGAGCGGATGGTACACCGGCCGGCTGTCAGCAGCCCGTGAACCGACCGCAGACCATACAATTCCACCAGCCGGTACAGATGCCGCAATCACAGGTATACGACGGTCAATGGCTGCAACCCGTCCCTTCGCAACCGCAAACGGCTTCCACGCAAACCGTTCCCGATAACAAAGGGGAAAGCGAATACGGGGCACGAGCGCAGGACATGGGACAGTACGGCTTCGACAAGGACGACGAGCATGACAGGGAGCTCCTGCGTGAGGACCCTTACGCGGAATATCTCGACTTCCCGGAGGAATACCGCATGAAAGACGAGGCACAAATGGAAATGATATGTTGTTAAACCCTATAAAAATACAATTATGGCACTAGAAATTAAAGGATTGCAGAGAGTTTTCAAAATCAGGAAAGGCTCGTCGGAAATAGAGCTGGCCGATCCGGACAACAGCCTGTCCCCGAACGAGGTGATGGATTTCTATTCCATGACCTATCCGGAACTGACCACGGCGAGCGTACACGGTCCGGAATGCGAGGATGACAGCGTGGTCTACCGGTTCAAGACGACCATCGGAACAAAAGGGTAGATATATGGCAAAGAGAATTTCCATCAAAAAAAAAGGAGGATACATGCAAAACGCTATCAGAATCACAAATGGCGGGACTGGCCGTATTGATCATCAGGGCCGCCGACCTCTCGTACATCGGACGGGGTACGATGGGCCGGGAAAAAAGAAGACTGCCGCCACCGGGGAGCGTAACGCTTTTTTGACAGGCAGATTCCTCCCCATCGCGGCGGACTATCTGGTGGAGGACGAAACGGGAGGGGCATGCGTCAACCTGACCACGTCCGAAAACTTTGACTATCTATACCGGTCCGCCCTGCGATATGCCGATCTCATGAATGTCAGGCTCCCTTTCCGCGCGAGGAAAGGGAGCGGTCCCCGCATCAACATCACCGCCTTATACAAGGCCCTGGACGAGACCTTGCCGGAACATGTCAATCTGGAGGAAAGGGCCGGGAGGCTCCATTTCTGCCTGTACAGGTTCCATGACTGGCCGGACCATACCCTGTTCTGGCTACCCGTCGATTTCACGGAGAACCTTCCTGTACCGTTACGGCGTATCGTCCGGGAATTCATACGGCAGTTCGTACGTTACCACGGGTTGAACGCCGTCACGGAAACATGGTATTATGAGCTGGCGGTGGAGGAACTGGATGACTGGAAGAACCGCGATCCCGAGGCTTCCCCTCAGACAATCCGTAAATACAAACGCCTGGCGGAATCCTACCAATCCGGGAAAATCGCAAAAACACTTAAACGAATGGAAGGGAAACCGTTCTGTACCGATCTGGAAGAAAAGGTCCGGAAATACCGGGCGGCAGTGAAGGAGGAACGGGAGCTTTTGGAACTGATACGGGAAGGGATGGGACTGATTACCCCAGGAAATCCGTGCATCATGCAATACGGTTACGATTGGGCGTATGAAAGATCACCGGATTTCCCCCCGATCGACCTGGACTGTCAGATCATGCTGGCATATTCCAACAATGACACCCTTACGGAGAACATGGAATGCTATTTCAACTCGGACTACCGGGAGACGTATGCCATCACCCCGGTCACAAGCATGTACCTGACACCTGAGACGGACAGACTGTTCCGGATGGACGACTATCCGGAGAGACTGTCCGGATGGATGGAACGATTCACGCAATGCATAAACTGGCATTTTAAAGTGCCCGTTTCCCAATAAATAAAGAAACGAAAACAAAAAAAATACAGGATATGAACGAACTTACCAAGCAACTGCAAGAGATAATGGTGCCCAAAGCGGCGCTGATCGCCTATGAGTACCAGGAAGGTCACTACGCAAGCGGAAGTCACTACCTGGAACTACGCCCTATCAACAAAAAGGGAAGAATGGAAGCCGGCATTCCGGTTACATATGAATTCATGGACTCCCTGGTGGAATCCTATTCGGACGGGAACCGGCGTATCCCGCACGGGTGGCTGCCACCCAACATGCTGTGGTGCGATACCCGCAGGGGGCATGAAAGCTATGTGTGGTATAATCCGCCGGGAAAACGGCGGATGTTTTTCAAGAACGACCTGAACATCGGGGATGGAATGTTCCACGTGCCGGGAGTCATTTATATCATTAAAAATGAAAGGATGGACATCTTCGCCTACAAGGGGAAAAAACCGGACGGGAGGACACCGCTCTATCTGGCCCCTTTTTTCAACGTGACCGGTGGAAACGTATGCCTGGGAAACTCCACACTGGAGAAACCGGAGAGCCTGGATTTTCACACCCTGTTGGAATATTGGGAGAAACGTTTCTGGCTCAGTGAATTTTCCCATCTTGGAGGAGGGAAGAACCCGACAAGAAACAATCTGGTCCTGGTTACTGAGCGGATGCGTGAACAGCCGTTCGACAACGACGAACTCCAACCGATCAACAAACGATTGAAAGACATCCTGCCATGAGAAAGATCCATTTCACAGACAAGTACCTGCTCAGTCCCTATCACCCCGTAACCGTCCTGGTAGCCGGGGCGGGTGGAACCGGCTCGCAGGTAATAACCAACCTGGCACGCATGAGCGTGGCATTACAGGCTCTGGGACATCCGGGGCTGCACCTGACGGCTTTCGACCCCGACACTGTCACGGAAGCAAACATCGGCCGCCAACTGTTCAGCGAGACGGAACTGGGGTTGAACAAGGCGACGGCGCTTGTCACCCGCGTCAACCGTTTTTTCGGTTACGCGTGGGAGGCCAGGGAATGCCGCTATCCGATCATAACCAAAGAAGGGGATAAAAGCGTCCCGCTGGCGAACATCATCATCACCTGTACGGACAACACCCGTTCCCGGCTCGATCTGTGGCGGTTCCTGAAGAAATACAGGGAATATAAAAATAACGATGAGAAAGCGCCGATATACTGGATGGATTTCGGGAACGCCCAAACCACCGGGCAAGTCCTGGTAGGCAATATCCGGAGCAAAATAAGCCAGCCCGCATCCAGCGAATACCTTCCCATGCCCAGGATGAATGTCATCACCGAGGAGGTCAGCTACTCCACCATCCGGGAGGAGGACTCAGGCCCGAGTTGCTCACTCACGGAGGCGTTGCGCAAGCAGGATCTGTTCATCAACTCCATGCTGGCACAAATCGGTTGCGACATCCTCTGGCGCATGTTCAGAGAAGGGAGGACATTCTACCGGGGGGCCTATCTCAACCTTGACACGCTACGGGTAAATCCCATTCCGGTATAAACGGACGTGGATTTATTCCCGGTCATTCCTGCCGTACGGCCCGACCTTTCATCCGTACGGCACTCGCCACTCCCTTTTCCGTCATGACCAGCTCGTACCGTTCCAACCTTTCATAGAGCTTGCCCAATGTCTTGCATCCGTATCTCTTGACCTTGAATTTGGGCATCATTTTCTTCAACGAGCCGCCTATCAGGGAAAGGGAGACCTCCTCCTTGCCGTCAGCCGCCTGCTGGAAAGCCTTGTCAAAAAACTCCATATCCCTTCGGATAAAAAAATCCGGAGTGTTCTCCAAGGTCTTGTTTTCCTTACGGTCGGCATACAGGAATACGGAACAGGAACGTATCAGCGATACGGGAGTCTTGCCCTCCCCATATCCCAGTACCTTCAATCCCGCCTCCCGTATCCGTTGCGCCAACGGGTTGTAGTCACCGTCACTGGCGACCAGACAGAAACAGTCCACCCGGCCGTCACGGAGAATGTCCATGGCGTCTATGACCAACGCGATATCCGTAGTGTTCTTTCCTGAAGCATAGGAGGAGGCCTGCACCAACCTGAACCCATATTCCCGGGCGGTCTCCTTCCATCCGGAAAGAGCTTTCCTCGTCCAGTCACCGTATATCCGTCTGATAACGGCATCCCCATAACGGGAAACAAAGCCCATGATATCCTCCATCCTCTCAAAGGACACGTTGTCACCGTCAATCAGAACCGCAATGAGATATTTTGAATTGGTATTTGTCTTCATAACAACCGTTTATAAGACAAAGTTAGCATAACTTCCGCATATCCACATTGCCCCGTTCAGTTTTTCTTTCCCCGTTTCTGCAAAAAATCCTGTATATCCGAACTCCTGTAGAAATTCTTGCCGTTCTCATCCGTCTGGTAATAACGGATCAGTCCTTTTTCCCGGTAGCGGGCCACGGTCCGAAGCGACACGTTGAGCAGCCTGGCTATGTCATAGTTGTCCAGAAGCTCGTCACCGTTCAAGAACTCCTTCACACGGCCCATCCTATCCAGTTTCTTCTCTATGCGGTCAAATCCTTCCACTATGGTCATTATCATTTTCTCGAGCACTTCATTATCTATATACATCATGGCATGTATCTCCTGTATTTTTTAAAGGTTACTACTGAAATACCCCCGGTGCGCACTGTAAGAGTATATACCATTTTATTATGAAAAATGTATGCCATACCTCCTTTATGTCTTTTAAGCAGAATTATAACACATTGATAATTAGATATAAATTGTATTTTTCTTCCTTTTCGAATGTAACAGGTGTAAACAGGTAAAGTGTAAAACTGTAAAATACGGATTGTAAACTTTACATATTACCGGCTATCCGCTACCGCCATGCCTTATCTTTCCGGGGAACAGGCTAAAAATATCATAAACCAATGTATATCTGACATCTGATGACATCTGATGACATTTGCGGACACCTTTTTGGATATGAGTCTCCCTCTCCATACTTTCGTATCAAATCGAAAAAAGGAAAGACTTATGGAATTTGTGTGTATCGAGGCCAAGACATTCATGGAAATGAACGAGGCCCTGGAAGCCATCGCCAGAAGAGTACATGAGACATGCGGAGGAAGCACGCGGGGCATGGATGAGTGGATCGACAACCAGGAGGCATGTACGCTTATGGATGTCTCGCCAAGAAAAATGTTACAACTCCGGAGAAGCGGGTCCATCCCCTACAGTTACATAGACCGTAAAGTATATTACAAACGGCAGGATATCATCCGCTTTATGGAGGCGGAAATTCATCGTGTGACACCTCTAAATCGAATGATATGATCCAATCCATGCTGACCAAGGAAAGCCCGGAAATCATACGCTTTTTCCGGAATATTGAGAGCCTGTCCGAAATACTGGACACACAGGCGGAAAAGATGCGGCCGGTTCTGAACGGCGAACGTTATATGACCGACAGCGAGCTGGCCGAACACCTGAAACTGACACGGAGAACACTGGCCGAGTACAGGATAACAGGTAAACTGCCTTATTACAAAGTGGGAGGCAAATTATTGTACAAGGAAAAGGACATCCTCGTGCTGTTGGAAAGAAACAGGATGGAGGCTTTTGATTATAGATGATCCTGTCTGTGGCCACTAGTGTCGTATTCCTATTTCTTACCCGCAAAGGGCACCTTTTGCCCCCGGCTGCGCAAGGCGGTCCTTTGGACCGGTTGACAGAAAAAATAATCCTCACTTCGAGAGGGCACTGAAAAATAAGAACTTTTTCAGTGCCCTTTCGATTGAGTCCTAAAAAATGAGTTCGCCAAATCCGAGAATAGGGATTTGGCGAGCTTTTTGTTTTTATACACCCATGACTTCCAAAGTTCTTCATATGTGTATCTCATATCCATGAAAGTGCCATTTATCCAAAGAACTTCGTAATGGCAAATAACGGAATATTCTCCATCCATTCCTGATCTTGATACCCCATCATGGAGATGCGCAATCCTTTCAACTGATAATCGGGATGGTTTTTAATATATTCCGACATGGAACGCGCACGTACATTCTCTTCGGCTTTCACTTCCACCGGTATCACGCGATGCTCCGTCTGTACCACAAAGTCAATCTCCGCAGGTGTTTTGTCACTGCTCCAATAATAGAGCGAAAAGCCTTGGGCCACTAATTGCTGCAAGACAAACTGTTCGGTAAAAGCGCCCTTGAACTCCTTGAATACATTATCTCCTACCAGCATTTGGCTGGCGGGTGCCTCGGTCATACAACCTAAAAGACCGCAATCAAGCAGGAATAATTTGAAGGCACCCAGATCTTCATAAAATTTGACAGGCATCTGCAGTTCTTTTATCCGGCTGACTTTATGTACCAGACCTGCATCCATCAGCCACTGAATGGCGAGTTCATATTCCGTAGCTCTGGCTCCTTTCTTCAACACATTATAGATGAATTTCTTGTTCTCCTTGGCCAACTGCGAAGGCAAGGATTGCAGCACTTGTCCGATACGTATACTTTCAGTAGCTGTCGTATGCTTGGAGATGTCCCGCCGATAAGCATCCAGGATTTCAGTCTGTTTGTCACGTACTTCCTGCAAGTTTTGATGCTGAAAGAAACAATCCACCACTTCAGGCATGCCACCTACATAATAGTATTGGCGAAGCAAATCAACATATTTTAAACTGAGAATCTTTAAAATTTCCCAATCGGGCTGATGCAACAAATCGCACAAATCAGTTTCACCGGCAGCCATCAGAAATTCTTCAAAATCCATCGGATATAGATGCATTACATTTACCTTACCCACCGGAAAGGACTGACCTTTCCCCAAAGTAATTCCCAACAAGGAGCCAGCCGCCATCACATGATATTCAGGCGCATTTTCCTGAAAATATTTCAAGCTATGCAATCCCCGTTCCACTTCCTGCAACTCATCGAATACAATCAACGTTTTTCCTGCTTCAATCTTTGTTCCTGTGATAGCCTGAAGTGTCAGCAAAATACGGGGGATGCTATAGTCGGCTGCAAATAACTCCTTGGCCAGTGGCTCGACATCACAGTTTATGTAGGCTACATTCTCAAACTCTGTCTGACCAAAATGTTTCATCACCCAAGTTTTACCAACCTGACGAGCACCCAACAGTATCAAAGGTTTTCTCGCAGGATTATCTTTCCAAAGTTTCAACTGTTGTATAATCTTCCGTTTCATCGATTCCTTTAAAATAAGAATTATTCACTTGTTTCTTGCAAAGATACATTTTTTCGAGGATATAAACCAATATATAACACACTTTTTCGATGATAATCCGAGGGAAATATTACATTTTTCATAGGATAGCAAAGAATTTTTGATCGATATATCAGGTTAGCGGGTTAAAGTTTTTCCACCTTGGAATCAAGCAATGTTCCGCATTTCTATTTCTTACCTGCAAAACTAGCCTTTTGCCCCTGATCGTGCAAGGCGGTCCTTCGGACTGGTTGGCTGAAAAAATCATCCTCGCTTCGCTGCGGTATTTTTTCGCCAAGCCTTTCACAATCAGGGCAAAAGACAAACGGATGCATGTAAGAAAAGAAATACCGGCTTTACCAAAGCCGGGCATGTTTAACCATAAAATAAAAAAGATCATGATTCAAACAAAAAACAAGTATTGCAAGGAAACATTCATCCGTCTGAACTACTGGTATGACCGGATACACGGGCTTGTCCGGGAAGACATAGAGAAAGTGAACACAATGGTGGAACACATCGAAAAAACACGTTCCAACCGATATCCCCGTACAGGTGACAGCCTGTTCTTTATTTCTGGATACGGTGAACGTTCCCGGCCGTTCTTCGTAGATGCCGTGTATGGAGATAACATTGTGCTCCGGAATTTCTCCCGTGTCCCATTCGTGTCCCGGGATAAGAAGGGCATCAAATGCGATATGCATGGCGGCGAGTGCGTGCTGGTAAAAACCGGTGATGTAAGGTTCAAGACTTGGACTACCGGCCGTTTCAAGCACTGGGGACATTACGGGGCATGTGAAAACGGGGAAGTTTACTACGATGCGAAAGTAGCCCTGTGGGAATGTGGCGCACCTGAACAGCCGAAAAGTCAGGAATGGTTCAAAATCCATATCCGCAAAAACACCCGGTCGGGCGGGGATATGTACACCGGAGAAATATCCTGTAAGGATGAGGATGGACTCAAGCAGTTTGTCAATGACCATGAAGGTTTCATATTCGCAGAAGAGGATTCCCAGGAGATGGTCATACTATGTTTCAGGCATTCCGACATGAGGATTTCCCCGGAAGAGTGGGAAAAGATGAACTGTCCGGTATCCGTGCGTGAAATATACGGACAGATGCAGAAAGTAAAGATTGTAAAAGACCATAAAACACATCTGACCACATTCTACTATTAACACAGTATCGCCACATTAAAAATCACCCTGCATCCTGCCACACGCGGCAGGATGGAAATAAGGATATATCATTAAACAGTCTTTTCAATTATTATATATGGAGCTGATTGTTTTTCCCGCGCAGATATTCATTCAGGTCCTTATATCCGGAATATTCATGCGAGAGATCGCATATACGAATTCCGTATTTGTCCTTTAATGCCTGCACCGCATTTTTTCCGGCGGTATCATTGTCCAGACAGCAACAGATGCCGTCATATCGTGAAAGGAAAGAAAAAGCCTTCTGTAAGTTACTGACAGAATTCAACACTATATAATCCCCCTCTTCCAAAGATGGAAAAGCCGGCCTGAAAGACAGAAAATCTATAAACCCCTCAAAAATATAGCAAATCCTGCTCTCCGGCGTGCTAATGATACAGGTGATGTCCTTGGGAGCGATACAAGCCTTGAAATACCTGTTCCGTATCTCGTACCCTCCAGAAATATTAGGGAAAGCGATGGCAAAATAATTCTTCCCGTTCCGTTTAAAATAGGCTTCCCTGCATACTTTTCGGGCAGTTTCCAAATCAATGCACCGTTCCTTCAGATAGGCAAGCAGTATCCGGTTGGCAAGAGGAGTGATTTTCAAGTCCTGAAAGGTGGGATATGCCTTTTCAAATGGACAGGAAAGAATAACCGGTTTCAAAGCCGCTCTTTTATCCTCAATACATCGTAACACATGGCTTATGTCCTGCGTCCGATAAATCTCCTTGGCTAACGTTATAATGTCACCACCCTTTCCCAGTCCGAAGTCATACCACACTTCCTTATGAAGGTCAACCTTAAAGGAAGCCTCCTTTTCCGTCCTGAAGGGCGATTTGTACCATACACTGTTTCCACGCTGTATTACCGGTTCATGTCCGAATCCGGCTAAAAAATCAACAAGCCTGATATTCTTTGCTTCTTGTATGTTCATAACGTCTCATTTATATGGATTTGGGCAAAGAACCGCTTTATATCTGAAACATGAAAAGCAATGGCATCAGATGGCATCAAAAGTCATCAGATGACACCCCGTTTTATTAATCAAGGCATGGACATGGCAATAGATATCACTCCTCCATTTCCATCTTCTTACGTGGATGCTTGGAGGATAAAATTTTCTTTTGTTTATTCATGTTGACATGGGTATATATCTGCGTGGTGGTTATACTGCTATGCCCCAACAAATTCTGGATGTATTTGATATCCACATCCTCTTCCAGCAACAATGTGGCAAAAGTGTGGCGGAAAGTACAAGTAATATTTAGAAATGCAATAAAAAACAGAATGACGATAATTAAACGTAAAACGTTTATAATTAAGCATTTTGCAAGATTTGCAGAACAGACAGACCTGCAAAAGAAAACAAAATATTGCGACGTTTCAGTTACCAGACTGTTAGCCGCCTGTTTCGAAAACAACGGCAGGTAACCGAATTTTTACCGATAGGAACAAAGCGGATTTGTATTCACTGTTTATCAATGTTTTGCATGCCAAAGGACGCTTTTCAAAGGAGTATTTTTACAACCTAAAAAAGAGCGTTATGAAAGTGGAAAAATTCAAGGTGCTGCTCTACCTGAAAAAGAGCGAGCCGGACAAGACCGGCAAGGCCCCGATCATGGGACGGATCACCCTCAACCGCACGATGGCGCAGTTCAGCTGCAAGCTCTCCTGTACCCCCGGGCTATGGAATGCGCGTGAGAGCCGATTGAATGGCAAGAGCCGGGAAGCGGTGGAGACCAATGAAAAAATAGAGAGGCTGCTGCTTGCCGTACACTCGGCCTTCAATTCCCTCATGGAAAGGAAAAAGGATTTCGATGCCGCCGCGGTCAGGGACATGTTCCAGGGTAACGCGGGCATGCAGATGACCCTGCTCAAACTTCTCGACCGGCACAATGAGGAGATGAAGGCCCGTGTCGGCGTGGACCGTGCACCGACGACAATGTCGACCTACGTGTACACCCGGCGCACCCTTGCCGAATTCATCAAAACGGAATTCAAGGTCTCGGACCTCGCCTTCGGACAGCTCAACGAGCAGTTCATCCATGACTATCAGGACTTCTGCCTGGAAAAGAAGAAACTGGCAATGGAGACGGTGCGCCATTACCTGTCCATCCTGAAAAAGATCTGCCGCATCGCCTACAAGGAGGGGCACTCGGAGAAATACCATTTCTGCCACTTCAAGCTGCCCAAGCAAAAGGAGACAACACCGAAAGCACTCAGCCGGGAGAATTTCGAGAAGCTACGCGATCTGGAGATACCGGAAAAACGCAGGTCACATGTCATCACCCGGGACCTCTTCCTCTTCGCCTGTTACACCGGCACCGCCTATGCCGATGCGGTAAGCATCACCCGGGAGAACCTCTTCCAGGATGACGAGGGCAGCCTCTGGCTGAAATACCGGCGGAAGAAGACCGACTACCTCGGACGCGTCAAGTTGCTGCCGGAAGCACTCGCGTTGATCGGGAAGTATCGTGACGATACCCGCATCACCCTCTTCCCGCCGCAGGACTACCATACGCTCAGGGCCAACATGAAATCCCTGCGCCTGATGGCGGGGCTGAGCCAGGACCTTGTCTACCACATGGGAAGGCATTCTTTCGCCTCATTGGTCACGCTCGAGGAGGGAGTGCCGATCGAGACCATCAGCAAAATGCTGGGACACTCCAACATAAAGACCACCCAGATATATGCCCGTGTAACTCCGAAGCGACTGTTCGAGGACATGGACAGGTTCGTCGAGGCAACCCGCGATTTGAAACTTATTCTTTAATCCTTAAACAATTAAACAATCATTATCATGCGCAGTACATTCAAGCTTTTATTCTACATCAACCGTAACAAGGTAAAATCGGACGGCACGACCGCCGTCCTCTGCCGGATCAGCATCGACGGAAAGAAATCGGCTGTCACGACAGGCATCTATTGCAAACCCGGAGACTGGGACAGCAAGAAGTGTGAAATCAAAACAGCCAGGGAGAACAACCGCCTTGCCGCCTTCCGAGGCCGGCTGGAAGAGGCGTACGGGAACCTGCTGAGGAACCAGGGAGTGGTCACGGCCGAGCTGCTCAAGACCACCGTATCCGGTGCCAATTCCGTGCCGGAATACCTCCTGCAGGCCGGAGAGGTGGAACGCGAACGGCTCAGGGTCCGCTCCAAGGAGATCAATTCCACCTCCACCTACCGCCAGTCGAAGACCACGCAGCTTAACCTCAGGCAGTTCATCGAATCCCGCGGGATGAAGGACATCGCCTTTTCGGACATCACCGAAGAGTTCGCCGAATCGTTCAAGGTCTTTCTCAAGAAAGAGCTGGGACACAGGAACGGACACGTGAACCACTGCCTGTGCTGGCTCAACCGGCTCATCTACATCGCCGTGGACCGGGAAGTATTGCGTGCCAACCCGATAGAGGACGTGGCATACGAGAGGAAAGAAGCACCTAAACTAAGGCATATCAGCCGCAGTGAACTGAAGCGGATGATGGAAACCCCGCTGCCCGACCCGATGATGGAGCTGGCGCGCAGGACGTTCATCTTCTCCTCGCTGACCGGTCTGGCCTACGCGGATACGAGGGCTCTCCATCCCCGTCACATCGGAACGACCTCGGAAGGAAGAAGGTATATCCGCATCCGCCGCGCCAAAACGGACGTGGAGGCGTTCATCCCGCTGCATCCCATAGCCGGACAGATACTGGATCTTTACAACACCACGGATGACGACAGGCCGGTATTCCCGCTGCCGGTCCGCGATGTCCTCTGGTACGAGGTACATGGAATGGGTGTGGCATTAGGCATGAAAGAGAACCTGTCCTACCACATGGCCCGGCATTCGTTCGGGACCCTGACACTGACCGCGGGCATTCCGATAGAGAGCATCGCCAGGATGATGGGCCATACGAATATCGACAGCACGCAGGTCTACGCCCAGGTCACCGACCGGAAGATATCCTCGGACATGGACCGGCTGATGGAAAGAAGAAAGCCTGCGGCCGGCAAGGAAGCCGCAGGCTAAATAAAAATTGCCGTCGGAATCGTAAATGCAATTCCGGTGGCAATCCTTAAACTTGAATACGATATTATACCAATGCAGCGTGATAGTTCTCCTCCAGCAGCTTCTCGATGTCCGATTGCCTGTACAGGATCTTCCCGCCAAGCTGGATATAGGGAATCCGTCCTTGGTCCCTGTAATCCTGCAGGCACCTGCGGCTGATCTTCAACGTCCCGGAAAGCTCCCTGTCGGTCAGGAACCGTTCCCCGTTGAAGGGAGGACGGTTGTCACGGGCAAGACGTTCCACTTTTTTCTCCATGTTGTCCAGCAGGGCAAAGAACCTGCGGGCACGTTCGTTCTCCTTGTCGATAATGCCTTCCATCTCTTCCGCTCTTTAAAGGTTTCCGTTCTTTCTTCCCTCTCTCACAGCCTTCTCCTTGCGTCTGATGCCGACGTAGGTCATCAGCCTCTCCACGTCTTCGGGCTTGTAATAGAACTTGCGCTGGAGGCGGGTGAACGCCAGCCGTCCGGTATCGCGGAGGGTCTGCAGGGTACGCGGCGAGATGTCAAGGCGCAGGCAGACATCCTGGCCGTCCAGTCACTCTCCGGGTTCCTTACGGCGGTTTCTCTCATACAATCTGTCCACATGTGCGGACAGGTTCTCGGCGCGTGCCAGCATCCTCTCAAGGACACCGGCCTCGATGTAGCATATTTCCATAATTTCAACTTGTTTAAATGTCAGTGCGAATATAAGGGAAGAAACCATGAGAGGCAAGCGCGACCGGTACACTGGCAGGAATAGTCATGGATAGTCGGTTTTTGTCATATGGCGCGGGAAAAATACTCCGTAGCCGGTCGGTTTTCACGACCCCCTTTGGAAAACCTGAAGGACGGGTGCGTCACGGCGATGAAAAAAGAAAAATCCCCACCGGAAGTGAAGCGACCCCAAACCGGCAGGGAGTGTAATAATAAAGGAACGGACTGTTCAGCCCTTGATGTAACCGTACTTTTTCAGGTCGTCCATGAAATGCTCCGGCGTGTCGGTCCTCACCGTCACCCCGTGCAGTTCCCTGTACCGCCCGGAGAAATTCACCATGTACTCCCCGTCGGTGCACCCGCTGTCAAACCAGCTGCCCTCACGCAGGACGCGTACAAACTCGGAAGGGCCGGAGGCGGCAATCCTGCCGCCATCCGCCAAAATACCTGATCTCGTTTTTTTTATTATCGGTATTTCAAATGTCTCAAAAGCCTCTTTGACAGGTTACCATCCGGGATGATCGCCTGAATTCGCATGTACCGGATTTTCTATTTACCAGATTCCATAATGGTTCCTGCCATCCGTTTTTTCTCTGCGGCTGTCGCTTTTTTCCTCGTGGCATCATGGTCTGTTACCGGATGGGAAAAGCCATCTCCATCACAACCATGAATTATAGTGTAGCCATATTTGTATATAGCCGTATGATACGCTATCCGGATAATGCTATCACAGAATTGCGATATAGCCGGATATCAAAATAGGGATAGCCGGGAGCGAAGGGAGCACGCATCCTTCCGGATATAGATATCTCAAAATCTCCATTTGCAGAAGTGTATAAATATCAATCCATTAATGGAGATTATAAAGAAAAAACATAAGTCACACACGACTACCTGTCATTCTCCATTTGCGGATGTGTAGAAGTAGCAATCCATTAATGGAGACGATGAAGAAAAACAATAAGGCGTATACGGCTACCTGTTATTCTCCATTTGCAGAAGTGTAGAAGTAGCAATCCGTTAATGGAGACGATGAAAAAACAATAAGGCGTATACGGCTACCTGTTATTCTCCATTTGCAGAAGTGTAGAAGTAGCAATCCGTTAATGGAGACGATGAAGAAAAACAATAAGGCGTATACGGCTACCTGTTATTCTCCATTTGCAGAAGTGTAGAAGTAGCAATCCGTTAATGGAGACGATGAAGAAAAACAATAAGGCGTATACGGCTACATGTCATTCTCCATTTGCAGAAGTGTAGAAGTAGCAATCCGTTAATGGAGACGATGAAAAAACAATAAGGCGTATACGGCTACATGTCATTCTCCATTTGCAGAAGTGTAGAAGTAGCAATCCGTTAATGGACAATAGGGCATGTAAAGGGCAGATTTTCCGTATATTCGCCTCCTTATCCCCGAATTATGGGCGTAAGTCACATGGTCATGGAGATATATCTATCCTTTAATGGGGAGAACAGCCGGCAAATATCTGATGGAAAAGCCCCACAAACCACAGGAAAATAGCCACACAATGGTCTGATACACAATAATTATTGGAGAAACATGGTCCGCTCCTGCGGACAGCAAGTTGTGTTTTCGTTAAACGAAAATCGTACGGTTTAACGGCAACCTGCCGCCAAACCGTCCCTACCCCCTGATGCTCCGGAGTCGTGGGGGATAAGCTACCGGCATGTTCCATGTCCCTTTGGCATGGGATCCTGCGGATGAATCCGGGCACAGAAAGGCGATTTTCGCATAATTTTTCACAAGGTAGTTCCAGAAAAAACTGGTAGCAAGACTTTGCTGGAAGGACTAAACAAGAAGGTGAAAGGAGTGATGTACACCCGCAATGCCCTTGTCCTTTTTCGACTGGGATGCATAAAGGAAGCGAAATATTTTATAAGTGGTTTCTTTCCACCAACCAGAAGGGTTGGTGGAAGCAGATTACCATTCAGTAGATACCAGTTCTGAAAGATGTAAACAACTTGTTTCTTAGATAGCCTTATAAATATGCTACTACTTATTACAGTTCATTTGGAAATGTTATTCTCACTTTTATTCCTCCGCTTTTTCACTTGCTCCACTGCTTCAGATATGATTCCCTTGTTTTCAAAACGCTGCGTGTAATTGGTATAATCCGGATGAATACGTTCGTAAGTTGGGTCAGTGAATAAAGGACTCGTAATAATGTGGTCCGCAGTCGAACGGTTACAGCAGAAAACAATATTTTCAACTCCAGCCAGTCTGGTCAATGCTTTCACATCCGTATCGTGCGGCTGTAGTGTCATCGGATCTGTAAAAAAGAAAAGATAGTCTATTTCTCCTTCTACGATCCGCGAACCAATTTGCTGGTCACCTCCTAAAGGACCAGATTTCAGGATTGTGATATCCCATTTGATTTCAGGATGTTTTTCTTCAAGGGCTTTTTTAATTAGTGTACCGGTTGTACCCGTACAATAGAATTTATGTCCTATCAGACGTTCCGAGTTCCAGAGAACCCACTCTATCATGTCTTTTTTCATTGCATCGTGTGCAACAAGCCCAATTCTTCGAACAATTGTTTTCATAAAGCTAAATTATTTTTATATGATAAATTATAATAACAAGAAAAAACTAATTCTATTGAAGGCCGGAGGATGACCGGATAAGTCTGAGCAATTCTTTGTTTGCCCGGCTATCCATGATGGTTTCCCGTTTTTCTTCAAAAAGATTGAGTGTTGTGGAGCATTCCCCACAGATGTCAATGCCCACTACCTGTTCTTTCTGAAGAATAACAGCCAGCAGTTTCTCCAATTCCCATAAGCTGAGAGAACCTTGATCCCAGTTTGTTGCTGCCGAAGCCGGATTCAAGACATCCTTGTCTATGGAAATGTAAACCGGCCCGTTGATATGTCCGGAAGAAAAGTCCTGCCAACCCTCTTCGTGCATGAGCGTAGTTTCACTGTAAAACCGGACTTGTCTTTCATATCCTTTCGGCACAGCCTGTATCAGTTTGTCTGAAGCACCTACGATAATTACTTTCTTGCAGTTGTTGTTATGGTCCAATATATCCTTTACCCAACTTCCGCAAGAAAGTATGTTGTCAAACAACGGTGGCTGCATATCGGGATGGTGGTCGAACACAATCAGCGAAAACGGAGTTTCGAGTTTGTCTGTCCAGAATTTAGTCAAATAATGATAATTGCCTGAATCGATGAAATGGACTCCCTCCGCCGGATAATCAGCAATCATCCGCTTCAAAGCCAAAGTACCATCCCTGTCACAGTAGCCCTCTGTACCATAAAGATGACGACAGTCCAGCCATATAAACTTATTGTTCCGGGCAAACGCCTCGTAGTCATACACTCCCGTGAAGTTCATGATGATGATCGGCCATGCTATCCGTTTATCTGTTTTTTGATTTTGCCCGCTCATACGTTGTTTTTGCATATCCTTTTACTGTTCATTAAAACCATCGTACATAACAGAAATCTTGCCGGTGAGGTAACAAAGCATTCTTGGGATACATACGGAAGGCCTGCTTGAAGCTTCCGGCGTTGAAAATGCCGGATGTCGCCTTAAAGGTATATAAATTCCCATTCTTGGAAACTGACGAAAGGGGAATTACCTCATATATGTGATCCTGACCGCCTTCATGCCTGATAATGACCGATTCTATTCCGATTGCGTCATCCAGGCCTTTCTCATCAACGACAACCGTCACCTCATATTCCTTTCCGGCTTCAACCGTGGCATTCAGCCCATTCCCAGCCTCTATGGATTTGATTTCTATGGCATCCCATCTGCTCCGGACGTTTGCTTTCCAGTCAGCCATCATTTTCGCCTTCGCAAAGTTGTCGGCTGCCAGAATATGGAAATGCTCTGACAGCTTGTTATAGAACCTGTCATAGTAGTCGTCCAACTGTCTTTTCATGGTAAAATGGGGAGCGATTTGTGCGATTGAGTTCTTGATATACTTGACCCAGTTTTCCGAATAGTTCTTCCCCCCATGCTCGTAATATAGTGGCAGGATGTCATGCTCCAACAAATAATAGATGGCTTCGGCATCCAGCTGGTTTTGGTACTGTTCATTCTGATAAGTACTTTTATCGGTCAGTGCCCATCCGGCATCCTTGCGGTATCCTTCATACCACCAACCGTCCAGCACGGAGAAATTAAGCACACCGTTCATCAATGCCTTCTCGCCCGACGTACCCGAAGCTTCTGCCAACCGCGTAGGGGTATTCATCCAGATATCCACACCCGAGATAAGATGGCGCGCCAGGTCCATGTCGTAATTCTCCAAGAATATGATTTTACCTAAAAATTCCGGGCGCCGGGATATTTCCACGATTTGCTTGATCAGTCCCTGCCCGGCACCGTCATTGGGATGGGCTTTGCCTGCAAAGATGAACTGTACCGGATATTTCGGATTATTCACGATCCTAGCAAGTCGGTCTATATCCGTGAACAGAAGATGAGCCCTCTTATATGTAGCAAAACGGCGTCCGAAACCTATTAGAAGGGCATCGGGATTGAATCTCTCAAAAATGGAAACGCTCAATGCCGGATCAACCTGACTCCTGAGCCAGTCCTTGCTGCATTTGCTTTTGATATAGTCCAGCAATTTTGCTTTCTGTTTTAACCGGGTATTCCATATCTCTTCATCTGGGATGCCATAGACAGCCTCCCAGATTTTCTGATTGGACTGGTCACAGAAAAAGTTCTCATCAAAATTGTCCTTGAAAAGCTTTTTCCATTCTGCCGCACACCAGGTAGGCAGATGTACCCCGTTGGTTACATAACCCACATGGTTCTCTTCCGGGAAGTATCCCTTCCAGATCGGCGCAAACATTTGCTGGGATACCGATTTATGTAACTTGCTGACGCCGTTTACCTCCTGGCAGGTCTTGCAGGCGAAGACAGACATGCAGAAACGTTCCTCCTTGTCTCCCGGATTGTGACGCCCGAGATCCATCAGGTTATCCCAGGTTATACCCAACTTGCCAGGATATCCCTTCATATATTTATTGAAAAGCCCTTCGTCAAAATAATCATGACCAGCGGGTACGGGAGTATGTACGGTATAAAGTGAGGAAGCACGTACCAGCTCCATGGCCTGCCCAAAATTCAAGCCGCCATTTATGTAATCACAAAGCCGCTGGATATTGATCAATGCGGCATGCCCCTCATTACAGTGATATACATCCTTCGTTATACCCAAAGCTTTCAGCGTCATCATCCCGCCTATGCCAAGCAGAATTTCCTGTTTTAGCCGATTCTCCCAGTCACCTCCATACAGATGGTGAGTGATAGGGCGGTCAAACTCGCTGTTGAGTTCATTGTCCGTATCCAGCAGATAAAGGGGGATACGCCCCACACTGGCTTTCCAAACATTGGCATGTACCACAAAACTGTCGGCATAGGGGACGTGGATTACCAGTTGTTTCCCATCCGGTTGCATTACCTTTTCAATCGGGAGCTGCCCGAAATTCTGCGCTTTATAATTGACTGTCTGCTGGCCGTCCATGGAAAGCGACTGGTCAAAATAACCGTAACGGTACAAAAGTCCTATGGCACAAAGGTCCACATTGCTGTCCGACGCCTCTTTCAGGTAATCCCCCGCCAACATTCCCAAACCACCGGAATATATCTTAAGAACTTCATCCAAGCCGTATTCCATGCTGAAATAAGCTATTGACGGGCGCTGGTGGTCCGGTTCCACATCGATGTATTTTTTGAAGGCGGAATAGACGGCATCCATTTTATAGACAAAGTTCTCATCATGTGCCAGCGCTACCAGCTTTTCATAATTTATCCGCTCCAGAAACAATACCGGATTCTGTTCCACCTCTTTCCAAAGTCCCGGGTCCAAATCACAATACAGTTTCTTTACGTCATCATTCCATGTCCACCAGAGATTATGTGCGATTTCTGCAAGCTTCCGCAGTTCTGCAGGAAGATGTGAACCTACTGTAATCTCCCTCCATTGAGGGGTATTTACATTATAACTTGAATATTCCATGACATTTTATATTAAATTAAATAAGTTCTAATCTTTATTCAATCCTTTTATTATTTTTCGTTTACCGACAATCCATACCGTATCATTCTCCTTGAAAATTGTATCAGGGTCTGGATTCATAATATTCACGGTACTTCTCTCTATTCCGATAATGATGCTATCCGATATGTCTGCCTCCCGGATCGTCTTTCCGATCAATGGTGAACCTCCTTCGACAGGAAATTGCCCTATTTCCATCTCATCCTGCGAGGATGTTCCGTTCCCGTTCCTTTCTACCTTCTTTTGCTCCATGGATGTCCGGAAGCTTTCCAACTGCCGGTCCGTACCTACGACCGTAACCTTGTCATATGGATAGAGATGCTCTTCCCCTTGTGGTATATCCAGGCGTTTTTCTCCACGGGTGATTGAAATCACATTTATCTGAAACAAGGTGCGCAGGCTGCTTTCTTTTAATGTTCTGCCCACATATATGGAATCAGGGGATACTGTGAAATCCGCCAAATGTAATTCCTTGAACGGGATATTGCTGCCAAGGGTGGAGCCTGTATCACTTTCTGTAGAAAGTCCATTCCCATCCGTCCCTTGAAAGTTTGCCATAAATTGTCTCTCTATAGTCAGCGACCGTTTCTTGATCCGCTTGGAGAAATAAATGACGGCAATGATAAGGGAAGAAACTACCAGCCCGGCTCCCAAGGCAACATTGAAAAGATGGGTAATGATACTCATCATGATAATCGTGCAAATCAGTATTTTGACAAGTACGATTGATACCAAAGGCCCTCTGTTGAACTTGTTGTCCGTCCAGAGTTTACGGAACTCGGCTGAATTGTTCTTTTTCATGATGATGGCCCATAGAAACGGAGATATGACAAGAAAGATGATGATGAAGCCCAACAAGTTCCCTTCCATTCCCGGCAGACTTTTCCTAATCAAAGGATGCACATAGGAAAAATATAAAGTGATGAAAAAAACGCATACGACCAGATAGAGTGTGACAGACACCAGCATAGACCGGATCAGTTTATGCCAAGTGCCCTGGTGTTTTACAGTCATTGCCCCGGACGTATAGTGTACGAGATAATCTTTCAGGAATCCAGGCATGTGGATGTCTATAAACCGGTATGCCGGTTCCGAAAGCCGTATCATATAGGGGGTAAGAAAAGTCGTTATGACAGATACGGCCACTATGACCGGATAGAGATACTTGTCCGTGACATTCAGACTGACGCCTAAAGATGCGATGATGAATGCGAACTCACCGACCTGTGTCAGTGAAAAGCCGGACTGTATGGCAATTTTCAACGGCTGGCCGGAAAGCAGGACACCAAAGCTCCCGAACAGGACCTGACCGGACAGTACCAGCAATGTCAGGATAAGAATAGGGACGGCATATTCCCACATCATGGCAGGATCGATCATCATTCCCACCGACACGAAAAATATGGAAGCGAACAGGTCTTTTACCGGCTGTACGATATGTGCGATTTTTTCCGCTTCAACGGTCTCTGCCAGCAGGGACCCCATGACAAAGGCTCCCAATGCGGCAGAAAATCCCGCTTTTGTCGCAATCATCACCATTCCCAGGCAAAGTCCCAGAGAGGTTATCAATAAAATCTCGTTGCTGGTGAAACGGCGTATCTTCTTCAGCAGGGTAGGTATCAGATAGATACCCAATGCCGACCAGAAAATCAGGAAAGCGGCCAGCTTCAATATACTTTCCAGCATCTCCTTCCCTTCAAAATGTTTGCCTACCGCCAACGTGGAAAGAATAACCATCATCACTACCGCCACCAGATCTTCGATGACAAGAATCCCCAAGACAATGCCGGTGAATTTCTGTTGGAGAAGTCCCATGTCATTGAAGGCCTTGAATACGATGGCCGTGGACGACATGGACAACATTCCACCCAGAAAAATACTGCTCATGTGGGAGAACCCCATTGCATTCCCCGCTGTATAGCCTATGAACATCATGCCACATACAATAGTGACAGTGGCAACGATAGCCGTAATGCCCACATTTATCAATTTCTTGAACGAAAAGTCCAGTCCCATCGCGAACAGCAGAAAAATGACACCGATGTCCGCCCATATTTTGATATTGGCAGGATCGGAAACAGTCGGGACCAGGGAAACGGAAGGACCCGCCATAATACCGGCTACAATGTAGCCCAATATGACCGGTTGCTTCAGCCACTTGAAAATGACGGTTACAATACCGGCAATAATCAGAATTATGGCAAGATCCGATATTAAAGGAGCAACTTCTGACATATTAACGGTTATTTTAGATCGATAATTCGTTAAGGACCCGGATCAGGCTTTTGTCAATAGGCTTGTCCTTTTTGATTGCCTGGACAAAAGGAACATAAACAATCTCGTTGTTCCGTATGCCTATCATAACATTTCGCTGGCCTTCCATCAAGGCCTGGATTGCGGCTTCACCCAGCCGGCTTGCCAGTATGCGGTCATTGGCACTCGGAGCGCCACCCCGTTGCAGATGGCCCAGGATAGAAACCCTGACATCATATCCGGGATATTCCTTCTTTACCCGGTCGGCGTAATACATGGCACCTCCATTCTTGTTTTCAGGACTTTCGGTCACAATTACGATGCTGCTGTTTTTCGTCTTTCTGAATCCACGTCCGATGAATGTTTCCAACTGGTCCACGTCCGTCCGGTCTTCCGGAATGATGGCCGCTTCAGCACCGGAAGCTATTGCGCTGCTTTGTGCCAGGAAGCCCGCATCACGCCCCATCACCTCGACAAAGAAAATGCGGTCGTGCGAGGTGGCCGTATCCCGGATTTTGTCCACACACTCCACGATGGTGTTCAGGGCCGTATCATATCCTATGGTAAAATCGGTGCCGTACAGATCATTGTCAATGGTGCCGGGCAATCCTATGCACGTCACATCATACTCCTCCGCAAAGATCCGGGCTCCCGTCAGGGAACCGTCTCCACCGATAATTATCAATGCATTGATGTTCTCTTTCTGTATGATCTCATAAGCTTTCTTGCGTCCTTCGGGAGTGATGAAAGTCTCGGAGCGGGCTGTTTTCAGTATGGTACCTCCCCTCTGGATAATGCTGCTTACGTCTTCCGTAGTGAGTTCTTTCACTTCACCGGCAATCAGCCCCTCGTAACCTCTATAAATTCCTTTCACTTTAAATCCGTTAAAAATAGCGGCGCGGGTCACGGCACGGATAGCCGCGTTCATTCCGGAAGCGTCCCCTCCGGAAGTCAGAATTCCTATATATTCATCTTTTTTCATCTATCTCAGTTCTTGTTTTGTTTCATTCTGCCAATATAGCTTTCAGTTTTTTCCGGCAGTGAAAAATACGGCTCTTTATAGTTCCCAAACTCACGCCGGTTCTTTCCGCTATCTCACGGTATTTGAATCCTGACAGGTACATCTCAAAAGGTATGAAATGTGACTCCGGTACACTTTTGATGGCATTACGTATCTTTTCCAGGTCATAGTTCTTGTCCACCTCCTCTCTACGGGACTCGTCCATGATCCGCGAATAATATGCAGGATCGGAGGATATGTACAGGCGGGTATGACCGACCTCCGCCCGGTAACCGTTGATAAACGTGTTGCGCATGATGATAAACAGCCACCCTTTGAAATTCGTGTTCTTGTTGTAACTTTCTTTGTGAAGCATTGCCTTGAGCAGGGTATCCTGCAACAGGTCTTCCGCCTTCTCCCTGTTAGCTGTCAGTTTGTACGCAAAACGGAACAGTTCGTCCTGTACGCCAAGTAGTTCTTTTTCAAAATTGAATTCCTTCATCGGTTGTGCCGGTTCCCTGTTCCGGAAGTGTCTGTTAAAGGTCGGACGGCTTTTCCGAACAAGAAAAGCCTGTCCGACCTTACGACATTCCAGATCTGGAATTATTTAACCTCGATAGCCTTGAAAGTTTTTTGTTTTTCTTCCTCCTTCATTTTCGGGATTTCAATGGACAGAATCCCGTGTTCGACTTTTGCGGAGATCTTATCCTTCTCCACATTTTCAGGCAGCAGGATGGTCTGCTGGAACTTGGAATATGAGAATTCGCGGCGGAGATACTTCTTGTCTTTCTTCTCCTCCTTCTTCTCTTCTTTCTTTTCCATGCAGATTGTCAGGTTGTTGTTCTCGTCAACATTCACCTTGAAATCATCCTTTGTCATTCCGGGAGCCGCCATTTCAACCTTGTAGTCCTTGTCATTCTCAATGACATTGATGGCAGGAGCCGTAACTCCCGTTTTTGCCAGCCACTCATTCTCGAAGAAATCGTTAAAAATACTCGGCAACCAGTTTGAGTTTGTTTTTACAGGTACCATTTTTACCTCCTTTTTTAAATTGTTAATAAATAAAATATTCAAAAAGACAATACAATCCAGTCTGATTGACTGACTTTTATCGTCTGATCATACCTTGTTCAGCTACAGCCTTTGTCCGTTTCCGTATCTCTTCCGGGTTTCCAAGGTAGTAGTCCTTGACAAGAACCAGTCTGTCGTCAAATTCAAAGACATAAGGAACCGCCGTAGGCAGGTTCAGGTTGGAAATATCCGTATCGGAAATCCCTTTGAGATGCTTGATGATTCCGCGCAGGCTGTTGCCATGGGCGACTACCAGCAGGCTGTCCTTATACATCAATGCGGGAAAGATGATGCATTCCCAGTAAGGCATGACACGGCCAATAGCATCTTTCAGGGATTCCGTACGGGGAAGTTCCCTATCTGGCACACCGGCATAGCGGATATCCATGCCCGGATTACGGGGATCATCTTTGCCTACCGGAGCGGGAGCCACGTCATAGCTTCTTCGCCAGATGTGTACTTGTTCTTCACCATATTGGACCGTCGTCTCACTCTTATTCAGTCCTTGAAGCATGCCGTAATGCTTCTCGTTCAGCCGCCAGGTCTTTTCAACCGGAATCCAGTCTTCATCCAGCCGGTCCAGGACACAGTTCAACGTTTTTACGGCACGTTTCAAGTAAGAAGTGTAAGCTGCCTCAAAAGAAAATCCGGCCTCCCGTAATGCATCGCCTGCCTTGCAGGCTTCTTCGACTCCTTTCTCGCTTAAATCCACGTCCGTCCATCCGGTAAAACGGTTTTCTTTGTTCCATAGGCTTTCGCCATGACGTAATAACACTATTCTTTTCATGGATACTTCTCCTTTATGCAATGGTTATTGAAGAATCCAGATATACGTCCTGAATGGTGTTCAGAAGTTGAACTCCGTCTTTCATCGGTTTCTGGAAAGCCTTACGACCGCTGATCAGCCCCATACCACCTGCACGCTTGTTTACTACTGCCGTTACGACGGCATCATGCAGGTCGGATTCCCCATGGGATTCCCCGCCCGAGTTGATCAATCCGACACGTCCCATATAGCCATTCGCCACCTGATAACGACAAAGGTCTATCGGATGGTCAGTGGTCAGTTCCGAATACATACGCTCGTTTGTCTTTCCGAATCCGATAGCCTTGAAACCGCCGTTATTGGATGGGAGCTTCTGCTTCACGATATCGGCTTTGATGGTAACCCCGATATGGTTGGCTTGTCCTGTTAAATCGGCAGCGGCATGATAGTCGGTTTCATCCTTTTTGAAGCTGCTGTTTCTCAAATAGCACCATAAAATAGTAGCCATTCCCAGTTCGTGGGCATATTCAAAAGCCTGTGACACTTCTACTATCTGGCGGCGGCTTTGTTCCGAACCGAAATAAATGGTAGCGCCGACAGCTACAGCACCCATGTTCCATGCCTCTTTTACCGTACCGAACATTACCTGGTCGTAGCTGTTCGGATAAGTCAACAGCTCGTTATGGTTCAACTTCACGATGAAAGGAATCTTATGGGCGTACTTACGTGCCACAGCTCCCAGAACTCCGAATGTGGATGCCACGGCGTTGCATCCTCCTTCAATGGCCAGCTTTATGATGTTTTCGGGATCGAAATAAAGCGGATTGGGGGCGAAAGACGCTCCTGCAGAATGTTCTATCCCCTGATCCACCGGCAGGATGGAGACATACCCGGTATTGGCCAGACGCCCGTGCCCGTACAGGGCTTGTAGGCTCTCCAAGGTGCGTATATTCCTGTCGGAATTCATCCATACCTTATCTATCATATCCGGTCCCGGAATATGGATAAGTTGTTTGTCTATCGTCTTACATGTATGGTTCAGGTAGTACTCAGCCTGTCCTCCCAATAAATCTACTATTTTCATCTTATTTATTTTTATTGATTATTCTGGTTTATGACTCCCGTTCACCCAGTTTTGTATCCATAAAAAGGATAGCACTGTCTCCGGCTTTCCTTAGCCGACTAACAATATTGAGTACATTCGCTTCTTCTTCTACCTGCTCACGAACAAATTGCCACAAGAAGTTCTGAGTGGCATTGTCTTTCTCTTCGGATGCTACCTGTACCAATTCATCAATCAGTTTGGAAACATGTTTTTCATGCTCCAAAGCATGTTCGAATACTTCAACAGGGTTACCCCAACCTTGTGGAACCACATCGACCTTGTCCACTTTCGGGGTTGCCTCACGCTTAATCATGTACTCAGCAATGGCATATGCATGCCCGATCTCTTCTGCAGATTGTTTCTGCATCCAGCGAGCCATTCCGGAAAAGCCCTCTCTTTCCAGATAAAAAGACATCGATAAATACAGGTTGGCAGACCATAATTCTGCTGTGATTTGCTCATTCAGGGCATTTTGCAATTTTTCAGTCATGACGAATCAAACTTTTAATGTTAATAATAAATCCAAATTATCTCTCTTCTTTAAGAACAAGCATGGGCTTGTTTCAAAATTTCAATTAATACCGGACGTATCCCGCTGATAAAACATTCCACGGCGATCACCATCAGAATAAGTCCCATCAGTCTCATCATTACATTGTTTCCCGTCTCTCCCAAGATTTTTAAAAGCTGGGTGGACGCGCACAGAATAAAGAATGAAAGAATGCAGACCAAAGCGATTACGCCAAGCAATACTATTTTGAAAGTATATTCCGAAGCATCTTCCATCAATGTTATTCCACTGGAAATCGCTCCCGGACCGCATAACATCGGAATGGCAAGAGGTGTGATGGTTATATCTTTGGAATATTCTTTTCGTTCAGTTTCATTCAGTTTCACATGGGTGAAATGTGCCTGCAACATATCATATCCGATTTTAAAGATGATGATACCTCCCACAATCCGGAATCCGTCTGTTGAGATGCCGAAAAAATGAAACAGGAACCTGCCCGATAATGTAAAAAGGACTAATATGATAAATGCAATGGTACATGCTTTCAAGGCGATACATCTGCGTTCTTTCGTATCCATTCCATCAGTCATTTGCAGGAATACCGGCATCACTCCAAGCGGGTCCATCAAGGTGAATAGCGAAGTGAAACACAATGTTATATATACAAATATATCCATGATGACATATATTTTATTGTCGATTATTATATCGCAAAAAACATACCAGATAGCATTCTGCAATATTAAATTTTGCAGAATATCAATCTTAAATCCATACCGTCAAAAATAAGGTAGTCTCCGTTCGTTTTCCTTGGCGAGGATACGTAATAATTCCATAAATACCGTACTTACATATATACGGTCTGCATACAGCCCGCTGATGAAAGAATGGAAGGACATGTTCACATTCCGGCATAATATGAGAAATGTGTTTACCTGACATGATATGTACTGCTCGTGTTCAAGCAATTCATTCAGGGCATTCAATGGCGTTGTCCATTCATGTGTATCCCGTTTCATTTCATTGATTGCAACACATCCTCCATCATGGCATATCCGATTCATCATCTGATAAACCTTGTTCATATTGTCCTGTGCTTGGGAGTTTAGCCAGGAGCTAAGTATTGGAAGCCGTTCATCTTCAAAATAGACCTGCAATGACAGGTATAAACCGGTTGACCATATTTCTGTATTGATCAACTCATTCATGGCGTTTTCTATTCGTTTATCCATTATCACTCTGAATATTGAAAATCCATTACTAATATTATGTGTTATTCCCTGTATATAAAAATTCCATTCGATTGTGGGTAACCCATAAAACGGAATTCTTAAACGAGGCTTAAATAATAGGATACTTATCCGCATAGACAAATTGTCACAAAAAATAGTGCTATGGTGTCTTTTTGTCTTGTCTTCCTTGCAGAATATCCAATAAGATATCCAGTTCTCTTTCTATTCCTTCAATCTTATCGGAAATACAGTCCAAAGTATTATGGTGCAGACTAGCTTTACAGTCCTACAACTCTCTTGATAGAGAAAGTACCTGCAACCAAAGTTCTTCCTCTGTGTGACAGGGGGAGTTACTATTATCTAGTACCATAGAAGGAGAAGGCAGAAAAGTGTCTTGGCATGTAATTTGTATGATAATGAACGGTATGTCCCGAAAGAGACAGGATGGAAATGAAAGGATAGAATATTCCACAAAAGACAGTAACAAACGAAGGGGGGGAAGTCGTTGGAGACAGTTGTCTCGCTTTTAAAACAAGTTGCTTTCATAATGTTTATAATAAGCCAACCCTGTTCCCTGGGATTGTGTTTATATAAAGTTAAGCGTGGGAACTTTGGTATTACCGTTCAGAAGTATCCCCATACTCAACAACATATAATACACAAAGCCCCACGCCTATATATAACAAAAATCTATATAAATAGTACGTGGAGCGTCCAATGTATTATCCAATTATTGTTTCGAAATTGGGGATTTCCTGAACTTGGATAATGCCTTAACGCTTTACTATAAATCTTCTATTTTTAAAAGACTAATACAAATGTAATAAAAGAAATGAATTCTTTCAAAGGAAATATCTCCTTTTTTAAGGGGTGGCTTAATTTTTCTTCATTAAAAGTCTTAGAATTACTGCCTGCCAAAGCCCGTCACAATTTTTTTGAAATCCTCAAGCTGTACATTAAGCTCTATATAGTACAAGCAGAAAAACAGACCATGATGCCGCAGGCAGTATAGGCCATAACCCACTCTTCCGTGAGTATCTTATCTATTTGACAATAATAAAAATGTAAAGGAGGATAATGGCATGGACAATATTCGTATCCCAATACATATAGGTTAACATATAAGGGAAAATGGTCACGGAGTCCACAAACCGTAGACCGTAGAATGAAAAAATATATTTCCATCGTGCACGGTTTATGCCTCTATCCGGATATTTGGCCGGTGCCGCAAAATGCACAATGCATACTCCATAAAAAACACCAGGGAGGAAAAATAAGTCATACTGAACAACGCCTGTCTGTAATGGGTCATGGATACAAATGGACTACAGATAATGGCTGCAATGGATATAACGATACAATCAAGCACAAAATAATGTACGAACGTGCCTATCAGTTGCATTTGGATGAAGCAGTACCACTTCATGCGATGTTTGGTTAGATTGAGTATGGATATAGGGGCTTAAAAATTAGACAGATACAAATTTACTAAAAAAGGAGAGGCTGTCTCAAAAGAGGTGTTTACAAACTTACTTTTGAAGATTTCATCCTTTCAAACTGCTTTTTCGTTGCCATAAGCCTCCTAAGAGGCTACTTTTGCAAGATTATATGCTATGGCTAGCAGGGCGAACTCAATTTCAACCTTCTTAAATCCACGAAGATGGAACCTCTTGAAGTGCTTGTTGTTCTTGAGGTTTCCAAATACGGCTTCCACATCCTGTGGTCGCTGACTGCGATATTTCAGACCTTCATCAGAGAGTAGCTTTTCACGTTCTCTTTCCTTGATTTTCCTCAGACGGTGATTTACCTGTACAATCCTTTCCGAGCGGCTTCTGTAGCACCGGCATCTTAACGGGCAGCCCTTATAGTTACGTGCCTTGTATCTTGATATGGTCTGCACAAAACCGTTGTTTGTTACCCGCCTTGCATCGGAGAGTCTTTCCATTCTCTGTCCCGTAGGACAATACATGCCGTCGGTTTCTTCGTTATGAAAATAATTGTACTTTATAAAGGTTTCAATGCCATGTCTGAAAGCATACAGATAGTTCTCTTCACTTCCGTATCCGGCATCACAGACAGACACGTCAGGGTATCTGCCGTAGAGGGAATGGAAATCATCCATATGCAGAGGATAGGTGGAGGTATCACCGGCACACTGATGGATGGTATAGTTCAGAATGAACTGTTTATTGGTACTGAACTGGGGATTGTATCCGGGTTTGAGTTGTCTGTTCTTCATATGGTCATCTTTCATGCGCATGAAAGTAGCATCATTGTCTGTCTTTGAGTAGCTGTTACGTCCGTCAAGTATCTTTCCCTGCGATTCATATTTCTTGAGCTGTTCAGGCCATGACTTCCTTACACGTCTTACCTTCGCTTTCATCTTCTTGTCAGCATCCACTCCATTCAGGGCATCATCTATCTGCCCGAGTGCCTTTTCCACTTTCTCCGGGGTGATATCCTGATAGGCAACCGGAGCGGAATCACGCAGTTCCTGCTTGGTGAGGGACTCGGCGTATTGCCATATCTCCTCAAGCTGTTCCGCGATTCTGGATATGCGGGTATGTATAGATTTGCCCCCCAGACGAACGTATAACGGTTGGCGTTCACCTCCATCTTCGTCCCGTCAGTACAGGCCACATCCAGACTTACAAAACCTTCCGCCACGAGAAACTTTACAATGGTTGCAAATATCGTCTTCAGCACATCCTTTAGCCGGCTGCTGCGGAAACGGTTGATGGTATTATGGTCAGGAGTTACATTGCCGGTAAGCCACATGAAGCGTATGTCATTACGACAGAACTCTTCTATGCGACGGCTGGAATAGATATTACGCAAATGCATAGACAAGAATCTGAAGCATCATGCGTGGGTGGTACGCAGAACAGCCTTTAGGGGAATACTTACGGTAAAGTGCTTCAAGGTTTATCTGTTCAATGATGCGGTGAACAACCCGGACCGGATCGTTCCGGGGAATAAAATCGCCTAAACATGGAGGTAAAAGCAGATTATCGTTGGATGTGTAACTTTTAAACATTATCTTTGGGATATCTTACTTGATGCCCTAAGATACAAAAAATTAGGGAGATGGGCAAGTTCTGGCTGAGCGAAGTTAGGGCTTACCCGATTTTTTGCAGACACAAAAAAGGCCATCCCAAAGTTTATTTGAGACAGCCTTGTTTATTTTATGTGCAAATGTAACTGTTATCCTAAATAACCATTCAGAATTATTTCAGCATTTCACCTTTTTCGTTGAAAAACACAACGCTTTCGGTTCCGACGGCATCAACCAAAGTTACTTTATAAGTCTTTACGCCATCTTCTGCCACTTCTACGGCTGCTTCCTTAATGGTGGATTCAGCATAGTCTTTCTTGATGGCGTCCTGAACTGCCTGCGGGAGTTCCTTTATATCAATCGGTTTAAACTCGTTCACCATTGCAACGATTTCAACATCTGATGCCATGTTGTTAGCGAATGCTACTGAACTACCTAATCCCATTACCAGTGCTACTGCAAACAATACCTTTTTCATAATGCTAATTATTAAATTGTTAAACATCTTATCGTCTTACGCTAAAGAATAGACAATCACCGTGCCAAATAAATGGATATTTATCATATTGCTGTAAAACAGACCCTTATGAATTATTCATATTGCATAATGCAAATGTCTGATGGGCATTTTTTCTACAATGATGTGGAATGCGATACACATGGCTACACATGGTCTAACGACTGTGAATAAGAGAGTTGAGACGTTAAAATCATGCAGACGGCATGCGAAAGGAGTCGTAACGAAAGTAATCTCTCCATTACGGCTCCTGGTTATTATCCTTCTACTGTTAAAAAGTAATATCCAATTTCACCATGAATGTTATCGAACGATAGCCGCACTCCTTGCTCAACAGGTTGTTCACCATAAACTGGAAAGCGACTCCCTTTGTCACTTTCACGCCGAAGTAATTGCGTATATGTTCGTAAAGGAGATGGCCCATTCGCTGGGATTTGAAAATACGGCGTTCTTCACCCAATTCTTTAAACGGTTCACCGGCTCTACTCCGCAGGAATATAGAAAACATTAATCTGCCAGATACCTTTTCATTCGCGGCGAGTACTCTGTCCGGTAGTTTCCGCAACTGTCCGTATAGATAATGAAATTGTCAATTTCCGGATGCTCTTTCTACAACTGACGGGCTTTGCGGCTCCCCAACGTCATAAAGGCCGTTGCATAGGCATCAGCAAGCATGCACTGATGGGCAATAATTGTAGCACTCAATATATCCTTTTGAACCGGATATCCTGTTATCGGATTGATGGCATGAGCGTATTTCCTTCCATCTTTCAGATAGAAATTACGGTAGTTGCCGGAAGTTGCGAGTCCCAGCCGTTCCGACAGTTGCACAATTTGTTCAAGCTCGGAGTTTGTTCCGGTACTGTCATCCTTCGGTCTGACAATGCCAATGCACCAATTCCACCCTTGCGGGTTCTTTCCTTTCGCTATCATTTCGCCGCCGATGTCTATCATATAGTTCGATATGCCTTTGCGGTCGAACAAACACGCGATTATGTTACAGATAGTACCGCCGCCGAGCACCGAGAAATTGAGCAGGATGCGGGGATCGTCTTTCATCACACGGTTGCCCTGTAAACGCACTTTTCGGAAGCCTACAAAGTGGCGGATACTGTCTACGAGTTGCGGAGTGATGCTGTCAAACTTTGTAAAGCCAAATCCCCACAGGTTGATAAGCGGTGCACAAGTTACGTCAAATATCCCGCCTGTTTGTTCCGACGCTTGCATGGCTGTGCGGAAAGGATTGCATCAAGTTATATATCTTACGATGTTTTTTGTGCCAAGTGTATCTCTATGTAGAATACATTTCTAATTAGCTAAGCGATATATGAAACTAATCTTATCGAAAATTTTGTCCGTATCTTCTCCGACCTTTGGGTTAATCAGTTCAGCATATATCTGCATAGAAAAGATTGATTTTGTGTCCTAATACTTTTGTAAAGTTTCTTATGGCACGCCTTTTAATATACCCGAAACAACAAAGGTATAATGTCCGATATGAAAAAAACTGGATTTTTATTGAAGCGAATCAATTCTTTTATTATTTTTACCTTTCCTTCCATAACCAACGTGGTGCGCCGCTGCGCCCTGCAGCTGCTCATGTCGAAACAGAAAACACTGGACAAGCAGACGCTGAAGGAAGCCTTACAGAAAGAAACACAGAAAATGTGAAATTATTACGTGGACTCCGACGGACCGCCCTGCTTGTGTTACCGGCTGCCTTGCCCGGGATGAACCTTTGAGATGCAACCGCCAGACAAAGGGGAAGAGGAACACTTCCATACCCGTAACCCGGCAGGACAGTCTTATGCCAGGGACACAACTATAGAAAAAAGGACAGACCTGATAGTAAGATGCGTTTGGCAAAAAAGGAAATGATGAATATTAATAATAGAAAAAGACATTTGTTCCGCAAAGCATACGCGGATATGTACATAAAAGAAGAGAAATATCTTCAAAAGGAGGATTGTTTTCCAGCCCCCCATTACTGGTAGTTTTTAGGAGATAAAGCCTAAGGATATTTTGTTTTTCTCACTTGAAAACCTTATTTTTGCATAACAAAAACGTCCTTTGAATGTATGCAAGATGAAACAAGCCGCTGAATTTCGCTCGTTTCTAAATAGTTACCTATTAAATAAAAATAACAAGAGAACTATTTAATTTTCAGTTAGATAGCAAAAGCATTGTGTTTCGCCACATGCGGAGTGATTTTTTTCCCAATCCCTGTTTCTTCCCGGCATCGCTTGATTAACAGCCTGACGGATTGTGAGGACAGCCTGTTTCCTAACCTATTTATAAAAAACATTCGGAAGGAGCAAACAGACGTTGATATTGCCTGAGTATTTTTAACACCTCCACCGAACAAATCTGTATGATCCGTTCCTTGCTGCCTTTTCCAAAAACTTTAATAGTTGCCTGCTTTAAGTCAACGGCATCACATGACAACTCGCACAATTCGGAAACGCGTATACCGGTGGCAAATAAAAGTTCTACAACCGCAATATCCCTTGTCTGTGCCTTATAGGCATAATCGCCCGTATCAGGATTATCCGCCCTTAATTTGTAAAGATATTTAAGTATCTCTTTCACCTCATTGCACGTCATTATCATCGGAAGAACATAAGGCTCTTTAAAGTGAATACTCAATTTTCTGAAAGGGTTCAGAAAGTCATCGTGCTCAAAATCATAGTAGTTAAACAGAGCCTTCAGGGATGCCAGTTTTCTCTTCACCGTTTTAGGCTTGTAAGTCGATATATGTTGCAGGTACGTTTTCAGCATATCTTTTGACACCTGCTCAAATACAACCGAAGGATACAACTCATGAATATACCTTTTAAACATATACAAGTCAGAACGATAAGCATAAATTGTCTTTTCATTCAAGTTCTTTTCATATTGACAATGGAAAAGAAAATCTGAAATAACCTGGTCTACAGCTGTCTTCCGGCAATAACTCATATCCGATTTCATCATAATTTTATGGATTATAGTTTTTCCTGCGAAGAAACTACATTTCAAATTCAATTACCTATAAATGAATATCAGAAACCAAGTAAACCAACATCAATATTTAGACAATGATACGTAAAGCTATGTTGAAGAAGTGTAATGAAATCTGAAACATAAAGCTCTTAAACTTGATTCTCTGATGGTTATCACCTCACGAAGATTACATTATTGAATCCTTTGTTTTCTAATTTTTTATCTCTATATTTGCAATAGTACTCCAAAAACATGAAATTTTATGTTGTATCAAAAACTCTCTATAGACAATTTCTTGTGTTTCGACCATTTCGATATACAGTTTGCACCTAGTGTGTCCATTATTATCGGACGCAATGGTGCTGGAAAGACCACACTCATTAGAGCTATGGTTTACTCGCTTTATTTTATGTTTACGAATGACCGTTCAATGGGGGATGACTTCTTGTCGGCAGGAAATCCTGATTTAAAAATGAAATCCATCAAATATGATGAATTTCATAGAAGAAAAGATTCAGAGGATGTAACTGCTGATGCCAATTTTCATGGACAAATAACTTTTCAAGGAGAAAATATAGAATGGGATATGTATCGCCGTTCAACTAGTGGATCTTCACTTAATCCATCACGCTATAGGCCTGCTTATCAACATCTGATGCAATTGTATAGGAAATACGATGAATTGCCATTACTCGCATATTTTTCGGATTCTTTTCCGCATACACTCACAAATATATCCTCCTTTGCCAAGCAACAAATGGCTGCAAATGGAAAAACATTACGCAACTTTGGCTATTACCAATGGGATAATGAAACAGCATGTGTGGAAATATGGCAACGACGACTATTAAATTCAATGGCTAAACTAAAACAGCTAGATGATGATACAGACACATTCACACGTAATGAAGTTGCATTTGTTACTAAAAAGTTGACGCAGTTTTCTCTAGTACTTAATCGTGATATATGCGATACTGCTTTTGAGATAGATCGCCTTTTCTATTTATTTGATGAAGAACAAAAACCAGAACTGTGGCTTCGTTTAAAATCAGAAAAGGAAATCAAATTTGACAGACTTCCAGCCGGATATAAACGGTTATATTCCATTGTCTTAGATCTGGCATACCGGGCTTATTTGTTAAACAGGCGAGTAGATGTAGAACCTACAGGATTAGTTATGATAGACGAAATTGATTTGCACTTACACCCTTCGTTAGAAACAGAAATTGTAAAACGGTTTACACAGACATTCCCAAAATTACAATTCATAATGACTTCCCACTCTCCATTAATAGTAAGCAACTTGTCAGCGGACGAGAAACAAAATAAAATATTCAGACTTGTAGCTGGAGAGAAGCAACCGCATGAATTGCCAGACCTTTTTGGTATTGATTACGATGATGTATTACTGGATTGGATGGGAGGAGCTCCTAGAAACGAGGAGATGGAATTTCTACAAATGGCAATAAAAAGAGCTATGCAAATGGAAAATACACAACTACTCAACATGAGACGCAAGGAATTAGAAAAAATGTTGGGAGAAAAAAAAGCATTGCAATTAATCAATAAATGGAAGGAAGAATAACCTCGCATCATTAGATATATGTTTTGGATTGATAAGCATAATAAAGGAAGGCGGCGTAAAGGTCATCAAATTGTAAATCGTTTCCTATGTGAATCGTGGAATGAACAAGATGGACAATATGTAAATTGTACTTATGCTTCATTTAAGAGAAATCATAAAATGGAGAAATTGCTTTACAGGGAACAGAATGGATTCTGCTGTTATTGCATGAGGCATATGGAAGTAAATCAACACATTTCCTTAGAACATGTGATGCCTCATAACTCTGTAACCAAACAAAACAAGATAGATTTTAAGAAGATTAATTATTATAAACGGTTTAATAAGAATTTTAAACAAAATGTCGTTTACAAACATCTAAACGGTACAAGGCGAAAATGGCGCAGCGGACCACCATATCCTCATTTTTGCGCTTATGAAAACCTAGTATTGTCATGCAATGGTAGTCTTTTCATTGATGAAGACAAGGAGAAAAAATTATATCCTTCTAAAATGCATTTATGCTGTAATGAGCATAGAGGAAATAAATTGATTGTCCCATTATTTTTCATTCCTAATATAAACGATTTAATTATATACAATAAAAATGGAACTATTGGCATATCGAAAATAGTCAAGTCCTCCCAGCGTCAGATTGAATTATCTAATACTATTGAGGACTTAGCATTGGAGCATGAGCGCTTGAGAATCATTCGGCAAGCTTGGTATCATATAGCTACAAGTCGCATATATAATATAGAAGAAGTAAAGGCTGCTATTAGTGATGAACCTTTACGGCAAAATATTATGATGGATAGTGGCATTCCTCTTGATATCGTAAATCGGATTAAACATCCTATATACTGGTCCTTACTGTGTGAATATTTTTGGTTCTATAAACACTTCACACCATAAATATAAATATGCAATTTCCTCTCAAGATTCCTTTAAGGGGTATAGATGTAATCTTGATGGGTACAAAATTACTAATTCTAAGCTATGATATCAATCAATAATAAACAGTTGGACGGACTCTGTTATGACTTTGAATATCAAGTAACAGACAAGGATGAGTTAGCAAATAAAATTTGCCAACTCATCCTTGGAAATTGTGGTCATGTATCAAAAGTTATTAATGGATTAGCTTCAAATCCAAGAGAGGTGGACAAGAAAGCTGTTGATTTTTTGATTAAAGAGTTAGAAAAGAGAAATGTAACCAAAGAAGATATGTATAAGATTGATGGATGGTTATTTCAAATGATCTCTTGGTTACAATTAGCCAACCAGAATAAAGGTAATATTTTTTTTCAACAATCACCTCATTCACAGCCTTCCATGCACGGATTTGATGGTTTTGCTATAAAACTCACACCTGATAATATGATAGAGCGAATTGTGATAACAGAGGATAAATGTACAAATGATGCTCGCACAACAATTCGAGATAAAGTATGGGCAGAGTTTTCTGAAATGGAGAATGGAGTGAAAAATAATGCAATCTTCCAGCAAACAGAAGCGCTGATTGGGCATAGGTTAGGAGAACAATTTGAACACATTCAAAATGATATTGTAAATGAAAAATATCGTCAGTATCACGTCAGCATAACCCGTCAGAAAATTCACAATTCTGATGAAGGACGGAAAAGACTGTTCAAAGATTATGATACAGTAATTTCAGGAGGCGATGTTCACAGAAGATCGGCAGCAACAATCTGCTTAGATGACAAGGAACGGGAGTGGATGAGCGATTTGCAACAGAGAGTTTTAGCGAAACTGAAATCATACATCTAACACTATGTACAATTTCGTAACTGAAGAATTGATAAAAAAAATTCCTCATGTGGAAGGCTTTACTGAAGAGTTACTACCCGTAACTCTAACAAAGATTTATGCTCAAATAATTAGCCTTAGCGCAAAATATGAGGATGGTGAGATTCCTTTTGATTTGGAAGTGCTTCAAAGTGATGGGAAAAAACTTAATATACTATCTAACACCCTAGAACTGTATCTTTTTGCAAATTCCCAGACTGATAAACGAAAATCAATGGCTTTTGTTGCAGCAACTGCCCGAAAACTCTTGTTCAAAATAAAAGAAGTACACGAGGATGAGGTATTGGATTTGAATTATATTCCATCCGACCTTTATGCATCTCTCTTATATGTTATAAGTGGTAATTTTGCTGATGCACAAGAGGTTGCGGAGGGTTTCTGTGTACGCAGAGAGGCTGACCAATATGTGAAGAAATTATATAACTCTATCAAACTTCTGGTGAGCGGCAATTTACATGAACTACAAAGTTTGACGATCAATGAACCAAAGGAATATAATGATTTACAACAATATACGGAATGGCTACTTTGGAAAGAACTAGTGACGGGAATAAAGCAGTTTTCAATTTCGCTATTGGGTAAAAAAGCGTATACAATCAATTCTTTTTTAAAAGTCAGAGAACTGTCTGTTTATGAGGATAAGCTCATTGCTCTCAGAGACGTATATGTGGCTCCATATATATTGTCAACTCTGTTTATACTATCGTGTGAGGAGATGTGGAGTCATGCTGTGATTAATGTATCTACTCCCATAGGAGTGAAAAAGAAAAGTTGGCAAGAGGCATTAAAAAAGCAAGCGGTAGTAAGACCTTTTTTATGGGAGAACCATTTGGATGCAATCAGTAAGGGGATATTGAATGTTGGTGTGTCGTCAATGATTACTTACCCTACAGGTGCAGGAAAAACAACTCTTTCTGAATTGAAAATAGCCTCTTGTTTGCTGGCAGATAAGCGGGTTATATATCTTGTTCCTACTCATGCATTAGAAAATCAAGTTAACAACAGTTTGAATAAGTTGACTGAAAGAATGAATATGTCAATTCGGAATAGAGATGCAGAGTTCTCTTGGTTTGAAGAGGAGGAGGAAGATAGTACTATAATGGTGATGACACCTGAGCGTTGTCTTGCGTTATTACGCCTGAACCCAGAAAAATTGAATAATGTGGGATTGGTTGTTTTTGATGAGTTTCATTTGGTTAATGGCAATTTTGATGACAAACGTGCGAATGATGCTATGACGCTTGTTGTGGAACTGCTCGACATTATACCTAAAGCAGATTATTTTTTCGTTTCTGCAATGGTACGGAATGGAGCTGATGTGGCTGGTTGGATTAAGTCGGTGACTGGTCGCGAGTGTGTGTTACTTGACAACCCATGGAAGCCTACTTGTCAGTTGCAGGGATGCTTGGTCTATAATGAGGAAGAAATCAATAGATTAAGGAAAATTATTACTGTATCAAAGAGTAAAAATAAGAGTAAAAATCCGACAGTAGCACTACAAAGAATGCTGAAGGTAAATCCCCACTGCATATTCAGTTTGAAATCAACATGGGATGATGTAAACAAAGCAAATTATTGCTTGGTGGAGTTAACAGGCAGAGATATTCATCTGAAGGCAAATAGTGAGTGGAAACTTTCAGCAAACTACAACTATGTGGCTGCAGAGGTGGCAAGTCGTTATGCAGCTATTCATTACAAGACAATAATCTTTGCGACCAAACCTGTTGATGCCAATTCAATACGTAACCATATAAATGAACTTTTGAAAGGGAAAAATGTTGACTGGATAAAGCGCTACGAAAGTGAAAAGTATAATGCTATAACAATGGAATTAGGCGGTGAAAAGTATTCGTATCTTTTTGAATCAAATTCAGCTACTGTACATCATGGTAATCTGTTGCCAGAAGAGCGTATTATCTCGGAGCATTATTTCAAAAGCAAGGACGGCGTGAATGTGTTGGTGGCTACACCTACCTTGGCTCAAGGTATCAATTTACCAGCTGATATAGTTCTCATTGCTGGCGACAAAAGATTTGATGGAAATAGCATGGAGCAAATCAAGGCTCACGAGATATTGAATGCAGCAGGAAGGGCTGGTCGAGCAGGTTTCCGTTCGCACGGAACGGCTATTCTGATACCATCCATCATTGCGACCTATCTGGATAATGTGGTAAAAGGTAATTGGATGACGGTGCGTGATGAGATTTTTTCTAAAGGCGATCGCTGTCTAGATATAAAGGATCCTCTTGCAGATTACTTTAATGCCGAGATAAATGTGGATAGTGATTTAATATTGAATCATTTTAAGTCAGATGTGGCTGATGTGAAACGTAAGTATGGAAAGACATTCTATGCATATCAAATGAGCGTGAAAGGTAGGGCAACAGAGTTTAATACCCATTTGGATGCTATGGTTGGCAATTGGGTAGAAAATGTAGAGCAGCCTAAGTGGCTGTCTGTGTTGTCTGCAAAGACCAGTGTTGATCAGGATTTGTTAATGGTATTCTATGAATCCATCAACGTGCCCTTCATAGCTAACCTGGACAGTCAAAATGTTCTGTATATACTAGGACATTTGCTGTCTGTGATGAAAGAAAATATGGAATTGATGGATAAATTCTTTTCAAGTTCGATAAATGCTGAAAATGCTAGAAAATTTGTACTCTCTAAAGATATTAACATTTGGACGGAAAGTGGAATCAAAAAGTTCTTTACGCTTGTTGAAATGTACGTAAAAGGTCTGTCTTTATTGGAGATTGAACAGACCATGGAATGCAAACAAGATAAAAAGCTGTTACATGCGAGACAATTTGTACTCAAAATTATTCCAGATGTAAGTTATACTTGCGGTGCTTTTGTTCAGGTGCTTATAGAAAAACTGAATTTACATGAAGAAAACTCCGATTTACCTACTGATATAAAAGTTTTTGCCTCATGTATCAAAGAAGGAGTGTTAACCTATGAAATGCTCAAAGAGAAATATAATAAAAAGTATATGAGAGTAGAATGTCATTATAAATGTCGGAAAACAAAAACATAGAAGTGATTTAGAGCCCGTTTAAATTTTCTTCAATAATAATTTAAACAGGCTCTAAAATGATAAAAAAGCTATTTATATTTGCAGAAATCGAACTTTTTACCTACCTTTGTATCGTCAAAAAGATAATGATTGTCGAATTGATAAAGAAAAGCGATGAATTTAGTGTAAAGCTAATTCGATGGTTTTTATAAGATATAAAGCAAAAAGAGGATGTAAATCAAGGAATTAGAATAAGTCTAATCAAAAGGTTCGATTCCTGGTGGCACCACTTTTCAAAAGCAATCGGAATGTAGCGCAGTTGGTAGCGCACTACGTTCGGGACGTAGGGGTCGGGCGTTCGAGTCGCCTCATTCCGACAGAAGGCGACAAACGAGCAAAATCGGTTGTCGCTTTTTCTTTTTCACCTTCACAAACCGCTGTAAATCTGCGGAAAATTTTAAAAACTTCATTCTCGTTTTCTGTTCGATAATCCATTATATAAACCTATAACAAAACAGTTGTCAAAAACAAAACTTTCCCGCTTTAAAAGTAAAAGAAGGTATTTCCATAGGTTTTATCTTTATAGCATGATACCCCTCATACTTTTGAAATATAAAATATGTATAAGTAGTGATTGGAAAATATAACACCACTTTGTTTATAAATGATTGCTGAATTGTATCATACCCTTGATAACAAAAAAAACTATTATTATTAAGCATTAAAGAAAATCTCATTCTCACCAAACCCTGATAATTAATGATATGTGGTAAACACTTACTTTGAAATAATACTCCCAAAGGAAAATGATACCCATTACTGTTAGAACCTTGGAAATACAAAATCTGAGATTGTGTATCATATAGGAATTCAAGTTCTTTCCCCGTATGTGTAAAACAATAAAACCCTGTATGAATAACCTCTATACCTTCAGATAGATTACATTTCGAATGGATAGCTGTATTTACTACTCTTAGCACTTCATGTCTATTTTGCGAATACAGTCCTACTATTGTAGTATATAAATCCATAATGATTACTTTTTTACCGTAAAAATAGCTTTTTATTTTAAAACAACTAAAATAAAATCTATTATTTTCTCAAAATCCACTATAAACTTGTTCGATAATTCGATAGTGCAGCCGACAGAAAAGGCTTAGCTTTTAGAAGTTAAGCCTTTTTTATTTCATCCCTCCTCTCCTCCGGTTTCCCGACCATAAGAGAGAGGGGGGGGCAACGTAACAATCTGGGACCAACGTAAAAACCTGAGGGATTTTATTTCTATGCATATAATTTTTGTACAGTTTTTGATTGAAAGGGTGTCAGATTTGACAATTGCATATCTATTCTATATTATATCAACATTTACCAAAGACATACGGAAACAATCTCCAATAACGTAAAAGAACAAACAAGACTCCAACAAAGAGAACAAAAACAACATATACAGTACACCCGATGTATAAAAAGAATAAAAAAGCTCTCCTTTTTGCATATTCTTTCCGAAATAATCCCTAATTTTGCACTACTCTTAGAATAATTATACAGAAAATGAAGAAAAAAGCCAATCGGTTAGACGCCATCAAGATGATTATCTCAAGCAAAGACGTCAGTTCTCAGGAAGAACTGTTGCAAGCTTTGAGCAAGGAAGGCTTTGAACTGACACAAGCCACCTTGTCACGCGACTTGAAACAGCTGAAAGTAGCGAAAGCAGCGAACATGAACGGTAAATACGTATATGTGCTGCCCAACAACATCATGTATAAACGTTCGAACGACCAGAGTGCAAGTGAAATGCTGATGACAAGCGGATTCGTTTCACTTCAATTTTCGGGCAATATTGCCGTCATCCGTACCCGGCCCGGATATGCCAGCAGCATGGCCTACGACATCGACAACCGAGAGTGTCCCGCCATTCTGGGTACCATTGCCGGAGATGACACCATCATGCTGGTGGTGCACGAAGCAGCGTCACATGACGAGGTACGCAGCTTCCTATCGCAAATCATCCCGAACATTAAATGATAGATAACAACAAAAAACAAGAAATTAAATAAGAAATGGATTCGAAACAAATTGATGTGATGGTGGCTGACGCCTCACATGAAGTTTACGTAGACAAGATTTTGGATACCATCCGGGAAGCTGCCAAGGTACGCGGAACGGGCATCGCAGAACGCACACACGAATACGTAGCTACTAAAATGAAAGAAGGAAAGGCCATTATAGCCTTGTGTGGAGATGATTTTGCCGGTTTCACCTACATAGAGAGCTGGGGTAACAAGCAATATGTAGCAACCTCCGGTTTGATAGTACACCCCAAATATCGGGGACTGGGGCTGGCAAAACGTATCAAGACCGCTTCTTTCCGCCTGGCACGCCTACGCTGGCCTAATGCTAAAGTTTTCAGTCTCACCAGCGGAGCTGCCGTCATGAAAATGAATACCGAGCTGGGATATGTGCCCGTCACCTTCAACGAACTGACCGATGACGAATCGTTCTGGAAAGGTTGCGAAGGCTGTATAAACCATGATATATTGGTAGCTAAGAACCGTAAATTCTGCATTTGCACAGCAATGCTTTACGACCCGAAGCTGCACGAAGAGGATAAAATATAAAAATACTAAGGATATGGAAAAGAAGAAGAAAGTAGTAGTCGCATTCAGCGGAGGTTTGGATACCTCGTTTACGGTGATGTATCTTACCAAAGAAAAAGGGTACGAAGTATATGCAGCTTGTGCCAATACGGGCGGTTTCAGTGCTGAACAGTTGAAGACAAACGAAGAAAATGCCTACAAGCTGGGCGCCAAAGAATACGTCACCCTCGACGTGACGCAGGAATACTATGAGAAAAGCTTGAAATACATGGTATTCGGCAATGTTTTGCGTAACGGCACCTATCCTATCTCTGTAAGTTCCGAACGTATCTTCCAAGCATTGGCCATTGCACGCTATGCCAACGAAATCGGCGCGGATGCCATCGCCCACGGTTCTACAGGTGCGGGTAACGACCAGATTCGTTTCGACATGACTTTCCTCGTCATGGCTCCGGGCGTGGAAATCATCACGCTGACACGCGACATGGCACTGAGCCGTCAGGAAGAGATTGATTATCTGAACAAACACGGCTTTGCCGCCGACTTCACCAAACTAAAATATTCCTATAACGTAGGTTTGTGGGGCACTTCCATTTGTGGTGGCGAGATTCTGGATTCCGCGCAAGGGTTGCCCGAAAGCGCCTATCTGAAACACTGCACCAAAGAGGGCAGCGAGCAGTTGCGCCTCACTTTTGAAAAAGGTGAGCTGAAAGCCGTGAACGACGAGACATTCGACGACCCCATCAAAGCCATCCAGAAGGTAGAAGAGATTGGTGCGGCATACGGTATCGGACGCGACATGCACGTAGGCGACACGATTATCGGTATCAAAGGCCGCGTAGGTTTCGAAGCTGCCGCACCTATGCTGATTATCGGAGCACACAAGTTCCTCGAGAAGTACACTTTGAGCAAATGGCAGCAATACTGGAAGGACCAGGTAGCCAACTGGTATGGCATGTTCCTGCACGAAAGCCAATATCTGGAACCAGTAATGCGCGACATCGAAGCCATGCTGGAATCCTCGCAACGCAACGTAAACGGTACGGCTATCCTCGAACTTCACCCGCTCTGCTTTTCTACCGTAGGTGTAGAAAGCAAAGATGACCTTGTGAAAAACAAGTTTGGCGAATACGGTGAGATGCAGAAAGGATGGACGGCAGAAGATGCCAAGGGCTTCATCAAAGTAACCTCCACAGCACTGCGTGCTTATTATTCAAATCATAAAGACGAGAAAATCTAAATGACCGGCAGGAAGCAAAAACTGACACGTCCCCGGACTGGAAGGATGCTTTCAGGCGTATGTGCAGGACTGGCAAACTTTTTCGGACTCGATGTCTCATTGGTGCGTATCGTTTATACGTTCGCCACGATCTTTACTGCATTTGCAGGCATACCCATATACATTATAATGCTAATTGTTATACCACAAGAACCAAATAGATATTATCGAAATGATTAAAGTAGGAATCATCGGCGGAGCCGGATACACGGCAGGCGAACTGATACGTTTGCTGCTCAACCATCCGGAAGCGGAAATCGTTTTCATAAACAGCTCAAGCAACGCCGGCAACAAAATTACCGACGTACACGAAGGACTGTACGGCGAAACAGACTTGGTATTTACCGACCAGCTCCCGCTGGAAGAAATCGACGTACTCTTTTTCTGTACGGCACATGGTGACACGAAGAAGTTCCTCGAAAGCCACAACGTGCCCGAGGAACTGAGAATCATCGACCTCTCCATGGACTACCGCATAGCCTCTCCCGAACACGACTTCATCTACGGCCTGCCGGAGCTGAACCGCCGTGCCACCTGCAAAGCGAAGCACGTAGCCAATCCGGGCTGCTTTGCCACCTGCATACAGCTGGGCCTGCTGCCGCTCGCCAAACATCTGATGCTGAACGATGATATCATGGTGAACGCCATTACCGGAAGTACCGGCGCCGGTGTGAAACCGGGCGCCACGAGCCACTTCAGCTGGCGCAACAACAACATGAGCGTCTACAAAGCTTTCGAGCACCAGCATGTGCCCGAAATCAAGCAATCGCTCAAACAGCTGCAGAACAGCTTTGATGCGGACATTGACTTCATCCCCTACCGCGGCGACTTCCCGCGCGGCATCTTCACCACCATTGTGGTGAAGACCAAAGTGGCCCTGGAAGAAATCGTCCGCATGTATGAAGAATATTACGCCAAAGATTCCTTTACCCACATCGTGGAGAAGAATATCGACCTGAAGCAAGTGGTAAACACCAACAAGTGCCTCATCCATCTGGAGAAGCATGGCGACAAACTGCTTATCATTTCCTGCATTGATAACCTCCTGAAAGGCGCCAGCGGACAAGCTGTCCATAACATGAATTTAATGTTTAACCTGGAAGAGACCGTAGGATTACGGTTGAAACCTTCTGCATTCTAAAAAAAATGAATTTATTCGACGTATACCCTCTCTTTGACATCAACATCGTCAAAGGAAAAGGCTGCCATGTATGGGACGAGAACGGTACCGAATACCTCGACCTCTACGGTGGCCATGCAGTCATCTCAATCGGACATGCACATCCACATTATGTAGAGATGGTGAGTAACCAAGTTGCTACGTTAGGATTCTACTCAAACTCAGTAATTAACAAGCTGCAACAGCAAGTGGCAGAACGCTTGGGAAAAGTCTGTGGCTATGACGACTACTCATTCTTCCTCATCAACAGCGGTGCCGAAGCCAATGAAAACGCCTTGAAACTCGCCTCTTTCTACAATGGCCGTACCCGTGTGATATCCTTCTCAAAAGCATTCCACGGACGTACCTCACTGGCGGTGGAAGTAACGAACAATCCTAAAATCATCGCTCCCATCAACAACTGCGGGCACGTCACCTACCTCCCGTTGAACGACATCGAAGCCATGAAGGCCGAATTGTCCAAAGGAGATGTCTGCGCAGTGATTATCGAAGGCATACAAGGTGTAGGCGGCATCCAACTGCCGACAGACGAATTCATGCAGGCTCTCCGCCAGACTTGTACGGAACACAACACGGTCTTGATTCTCGATGAAATCCAAAGCGGCTACGGACGCAGCGGCAAGTTCTTCGCCCATCAGTACAACGGCATCAAAGCCGACATCATCACCGTGGCAAAAGGCATCGGCAATGGTTTCCCGATGGCAGGCGTACTCATCAGCCCAATGTTTACACCAGTATACGGGCAACTTGGAACCACTTTCGGCGGAAACCACCTGGCTTGCAGTGCCGCCCTTGCCGTGCTGGATGTGATAGAGCAGGAAAACCTGATAGAGAATGCAGCCCAAGTCGGCAACTTCCTGATAACGGAACTAAAGAAATTCCCTCAAATCAAGGACGTTCGCGGACGCGGACTCATGATAGGGCTGGAATTTGAAGAACCCATCAAGGAACTGCGCCTAAGACTACTGAAAGAGCAGCATGTATTCACCGGTGTAAGCGGTACGAATGTACTTCGCCTGCTGCCGCCTCTGTGCCTCGGCATGGATGAAGCAAAGGAATTCTTGGAACGCTTCAAGAAAGTACTTTAATATTTGACACAAATAATCAGCCAGCAAAAGAAACGACCGAAAAGCAGAATACCTTTCTCTCTCGGTCGTTTTTTGTAGAAAATTTATCTACCTTTGCCAGCAAAACAACTCTTTTAACAACAAAAAGATATGAAAACAGCAATTATCGGTGCAGGAAATATGGGGGGAGCCATTGCCCGAGGGCTGGCAAAAGGAACAATCATCCCTGCCGGTAACATCATTGTCTCCAACCCCACCCAGGGCAAGCTGGACAAGCTGAAGGCAGAATTCCCCGCATTGCAAGTGACCAATGACAACCAGGAAGCGGCAGCCGGTGCAGATATGATAATCTTTGCCGTGAAGCCATGGCTGATGGAGCCAGTGATAAAGGAACTGGAACTAAAAGGCACAGAGATTCTTATATCCGTTGCAGCCGGCATTCCTTTTGAAGAGCTGACACACTATGTAGCAGACAAAGAAATGACCATGTTCCGTCTTATTCCCAATACCGCCATCAGCGAGATGGAAAGCATGACACTCATCGCCAGCCGCAATGCCACCAAGGAGCAGGAGCAACTGATGCTGGACATTTTCAACCAGATGGGACTCGCCATGCTCATTCCCGAAGAAAAGATTGCGGCAACCACTGCCATGACTTCCTGCGGCATCGCCTACGTGCTTAAGTATATCCAGGCAGCCATGCAGGCCGGCGTTGAAATGGGTATCTATCCCAAAGACGGCATGCGCATGGTGGCACAATCCGTGAAAGGGGCAGCCGAGCTGATTCTGAACAACGACACGCACCCCAGTGTTGAGATTGACAAGGTGTGTACCCCCGGAGGAATTACCATCAAGGGAATCAACGAGCTGGAACATGAAGGATTCACCTCCACTGTGATTAAAGCCATCAAAGCGAGTAAATGATATTTAATGTGCTAATGTAACGATGTCCCGATATGCCTATGAGCTACGGTGTAATTAAACATTGTGCAGCCTATTGGCACATTGCCACACTTTAATAACAACCCATTAAAAAATATAATTATGGACGAACAAATCAGACAAATAGCCGAACGCCTGCGCGGACTGCGTGACGTATTGGAACTGACTGCCGACGATATCGCCCGTGACTGCGACATTTCTGCAGAAGAGTACCGCCTGGCCGAAACCGGAGAATTCGACATCTCGGTCAGCATGCTGCAGAAGATAGCACGGCACTACGGCATATCACTGGACGCACTGATGTTTGGGCAAGAGCCCAAAATGAGCTCCTACTTCCTGACACGTGCCGGAAAAGGAACCAGTATAGAACGTACCAAGGCATATAAATACCAATCGCTGGCAGCCGGTTTCATCAACCGCACGGCAGACCCGTTCATTGTGACCGTAGAACCGAAACCGGACAGCGAGCCGATACATTACAACAGCCATGCCGGTCAGGAGTTCAACCTCGTACTGGAAGGCCGTATGATGGTCAGCATCGACGGCAAAGACTTAATCTTAAACGAAGGAGACAGTCTATACTTCAACTCCAAACTGCCGCACGGCATGAAGGCGCTTGACGGAAAGACTGTAAAATTCCTGGCAGTAATCATGTAATAAAGTTATGGTAGAAAGATTTTTATCTCAAACATCCTTCACCTCACAGGAGGACTTCATCAAGAACTTGAAGATAAACGTACCGGAGAATTTCAACTTCGGCTACGACGTAGTGGATGCCTGGGCAGCCGAGCAGCCCGACAAACCCGCACTGTTGTGGACCAATGACCAGGGCGAATGCCGGCAGTTTACCTTTGCCGACATGAAACGGTACACAGACATGACGGCTTCCTATTTCCAAAGCCTCGGCATCGGGCACGGAGACATGGTGATGCTGATACTGAAACGCCGTTATGAATTCTGGTTCAGCATTGTGGCACTGCACAAACTCGGTGCAGTGGTGATTCCCGCCACCCACCTGCTGACGAAGAAAGACATCGTATACCGCTGCAACGCCGCAGACATTAAAATGATAGTCTGTGCCGGCGAAAGCGTCATCACCGACCATATCACGGCAGCTATGCCAGAGTCTCCTTCTGTGAAACGCCTCGTAAGCGTCGGGCCGGAAGCTCCCGAAGGATTCGAAGACTTCCACAAAGGTATCGAGGCCGCCGCTCCTTTCGTGAAACCGGAACATCCGAACACGAACGATGACATCTCCCTGATGTACTTCACCAGCGGTACTACCGGAGAGCCCAAAATGGTGGCCCACGACTTCACCTATCCGTTGGGACATATCGTCACCGGCAGCTTCTGGCACAACCTGAAAGAGAGCAGCCTACACCTCACCATTGCCGACACCGGTTGGGGAAAAGCCGTGTGGGGCAAGCTCTACGGACAATGGATTGCCGGTGCCAACGTATTTGTATACGACCACGAGAAGTTCACTCCCGCAGCCATACTGGAGAAGATACAGGATTATCACGTCACGTCGCTTTGTGCACCGCCCACCATCTTCCGGTTCCTCATTCACGAAGACCTTACGAAGTACGACCTATCCAGCCTGGAATACTGCACCATCGCCGGAGAAGCCTTGAACCCCGCTGTATTCGAGACCTTCAAGAAACTGACGGGCATCAAGTTGATGGAGGGTTTCGGACAGACCGAAACGACCCTCACCGTCGCCACCATGCCCTGGATGGAACCGAAACCCGGCAGCATGGGATTGCCCAATCCGCAATACGACGTAGACCTGATAGACAACGACGGCCGTTCTGTGGAAGCCGGTGAGCAGGGACAGATTGTAATCCGTACCGACAAAGGCAAACCGCTGGGATTGTTCAAGGAATACTACCGCGATGCCAACCGTACCCACGAGGCATGGAACAACGGCATTTACTACACGGGAGACGTAGCCTGGAAGGACGAAGACGGCTACCTCTGGTTCGTGGGCCGCGCCGACGACGTTATCAAAAGTAGCGGTTATCGCATCGGCCCGTTCGAAGTGGAAAGTGCATTGATGACCCACCCAGCCGTAGTGGAATGTGCCATTACCGGTGTGCCCGATGAAATCCGCGGCCAAGTGGTAAAAGCTACGATTGTGTTGGCAAAAGAGTACAAGGCACGCGCCGAAGAAGAGCTTGTCAAGGAGTTGCAGAACCATGTGAAGAAAGTGACGGCTCCCTACAAATACCCGCGTGTCATCGAATTTGTTGATGAGCTCCCCAAAACCATCAGCGGGAAAATCCGCCGTGTGGAAATCCGGGAGAACGACCGGAAATAATACTCGCCACCCAGTATCTGAATCATAAGACAACATCCGGGTGAATGAATAAGGAGGGGATAAAACCGAAGTCGGCCATTCTATTGACGATTTCCGTTTTACCCCCTCTTTTTACAAATAGTTGTCTCATTGTGAATACCAAAAGGAGAAAAGAACTATATTTGCACGAAATTAAACTTCACTTGGAACATTTATAAACAAGAAAGACCGACACGGCATATGAAAAATAGAACGCAGATATGGAAAATACTGGCTTTCTTAGGAGCGGTACTTTTCTTGTCTGATACAATATACGCCCAACAATGGACATCCGATAGTCATTCGGAATACAAACGGGATACACTCCCTTTCTCACAGCGCTTCATCCACAGATTAGGCGTAGAAGGGCGTGCTGGCTATATTTTTCAGACCAACCCTTTTCTGGAGTACTCCAACCACCAATACAAGCCCATGAAAAATGCCTATGCCGGCCATCTGAAATACTCCTTCCAGCTCCGTCCCCACACCGTTGCCGACCAGGCTTATATAGGAGCCTATCAAGGGATTGGAGTCGGCTATTTCAACTTCGGCAATCCGGAAGAGCTGGGCAACCCGCTGGCGGTCTATCTGTTTCAAGGGGGACGCATCGCCCAATTCAGCCCCCGCATATCCTTGAACTATGAATGGAACTTCGGCGCATCGTTCGGCTGGAAACCCTACGATGAATACGACAACCCGGAGAACCAGATTATCGGCTCGAAAGTGAATGCCTATCTCAATGTGAACCTCTACTTAAAGTGGGCACTCTCCCCCAAGTTCGACCTGATGATAGGAGCTACCGGAAGCCACTTTTCCAACGGAAACACCCAATATCCCAACTTCGGTCTGAACACGGTGGACTGTAAAGTGGGGCTGGTATATAACTTTAACCGCAGAGCGGATGAACTCGCCCAGTCATGGCAACACCCTATCGTTCCTCCATTCCCCCGCCACGTCAGCTACGACCTGACTTTGTTCGGCTCCTGGCGAAAGAAAGCAGTGGCCCATGAGGGCAGTAGTGGCCAGGTACCCGCACCCGGCACTTACAACGTGTTCGGTTTCAGCTTTGCACCCATGTACAACTTCGGCTATAAATTCCGCGCCGGTGTGGCGTTGGACGGCGTATACGACCACAGTGCGAACATGAAAGAATCGTACGAAGAAGAGAACGGCTTCTATACTCCGCCCGCCAAGAAGCAGATGGCATTGGGCTTATCCGCCCGCGGAGAATTTGTCATGCCTTACTTCACGGTAGGTATCGGTCTGGGAGCCAATGTTCTGCACGGCGGCGGTGACATGAAGTCTTTCTATCAGATTCTTGCCCTGAAAATAGACGTAACACGCAATTCGTATCTCCATATAGGATATAACCTCCGGGAATTTCATGAGCCCAATTATCTGATGTTGGGTATCGGCTATCGGTTCAATAACAAACGCCCCAAGCTGTTCTGAACAATAAAGAGGAGGGTATTTATATAGATTCTTTTATTTCATCTGCAAGCACATATTACCAAGTGCCACGCGCATATCATCTACTATAGTATTATAGTTAGTTTGTTAGTTCACAGAGATGAACACTTTGTTCAAGTATAGAGAAACAGTTTGTTCCAATAAGGAAAAACAGTCTGTTTTCATATGATGAAACGAAATGTTCTATTAAGGGAAACACTTTGTTCGCTATAGGGAAACGGTCTTTCATATCAAGAGCTTATAAAGAAAAAGCTCTGCAAATCAATGATTCACAGAGCTTAATCGAGTACTCGAAGCGGGACTTGAACCCGCACAGCCGCAATGGCCAAAGGATTTTAAGTCCTTCGTGTCTACCATTCCACCATTCGAGCATCCTAAAAAAGGGAAAGGAGAGCGGAAAACGAGACTCGAACTCGCGACCCTAACCTTGGCAAGGTTATGCTCTACCAACTGAGCTATTTCCGCATTTGGAGAACGGGTGCAAAGATAAACAGTTTTCCCGTTTCTGCCAAATTTTTTTTTATAAAAGTACAGTACTCGCAGCGGGACTTGAACCCGCAGAACCTTTTACCTGCCCAGCAACTCTTTCTCTGCAGCTTGCATGGTCTCAAAATTGAAACCATCTACCACTTTCTGCATCAGGGCAGAGACTTCATCGTTACAAAGGTTTCCGATACTGCCTTCATGGGTATGATGTACCTCTTTGCTGTGCGAGAAGTTTCCGGCTTCAATATCCAGTCCCACCTTCTTGTAGGCATCGCGGAAAGGCATCCCTTCACGTGCCAAGCGGTTGACTTCCTCCACACTGAAAATAAGCAGATACTTGTCATCATCAAGAATATGTTCGTTCACCTTGATTTCATTCATAATGTAAGTCGTCATCTGCAGACAGTCTTTCAGTTCCTGAAAAGCAGGCAGGAAGACCTCTTTGATAATCTGCAAGTCACGGAAATAGCCGGAAGGAAGATTGTTGGCTATCATCATAATCTGCTGGGGAAGGGATTGCAGTTTGTTGCACTTGGCACGCGTCAGTTCAAAGACGTCCGGGTTCTTCTTGTGAGGCATGATGCTGGAGCCGGTAGTGCAATCGTCCGGCAGCTTCACAAAACCGAAGTTCTGACTGTTGAACATACATGCGTCAAAAGCCAATTTCGATATGGTTCCGGCCACACTGGCAAGGGCGAAAGCTACATTACGCTCCATCTTGCCACGCCCCATCTGGGCATACACTACGTTGTAGTTGAGGGAATCAAATCCCAAAAGACGGGTAGTCATCGTACGGTTCAGCGGGAACGAGGAACCGTATCCCGCAGCAGAACCCAAAGGATTGCGGTTGCACATCTTGAAAGCTGCCTGAAGGAACATCATATCGTCCACCAGGCTCTCGGCGTATGCCCCAAACCAAAGTCCGAAAGAAGACGGCATGGCTATCTGCAAGTGTGTATAACCCGGCATCAGTACATCCTTGTAGCGTTCGCTCTGCATAACCAGCACATGGAACAATTGTTCCACAGCCTCTGCCACTTCCTTTATCTCTGCACGGGTAAAGAGCTTCAAATCGAGCAACACCTGGTCGTTGCGCGAACGTCCGCTGTGTATTTTCTTACCTATATCACCCAAGTTGCGCGTCAGCATAAGTTCCACTTGTGAGTGAACGTCTTCCACTCCCTCTTCTATCACAAATTCTCCACGCTCGGCCATCGCATAGATTTCCTTCAATTCGGCCAGTAATTGCCGCAGTTCTTCCTTCGTCAACAAGCCAATGCTTTCGAGCATCGTGATGTGCGCCATGGAACCCAGCACATCGTGCTTTGCCAAATAAAGGTCCATTTCACGGTCACGGCCTACCGTGAAGCGTTCGATATCCTTATTTACCTGAACGGATTTTTCCCAAAGTTTCTGAGCCACGTTGTTTCTAATGATTAATGGTTAGTGATTAATATTGTATCATCGCCAACATATCTGCCATCTTCTCCAGTCCTTCCTGCAAGGGTTTCTGCACCATGGTCTTCATAAACGGATTTATATCCATGCCGATGGTCAGCTTCATTTTGCATTCGGTTTCGGTGGTGGGTACAATCTGTATCCACAGATTGAAGGGCAGCGGTGAAGTGGTTGTTGCAAACTTGATACACTTGCAAGGTTCCTTCTCCACAATCTGCAACGTAATCTTTCCCACGGGGGCCACCTCTATCGTCATGCTCTCCGCGTCAAAACTCAAGTTCTTCACTTTGTCTTCAGGCAGACGGTCTTTCACCTTCTCCAGATTGCTCAGGTCGGAAAGCTTTTCATAAACAGCTTCTTGTGAAGCCGGTACAACTTTCACTCCACTCTCAAATTTCGTCATAATCAATCGTATTCAAAAAGAAAAAAGAACTATCCGGACAGAATCTATCCGAATGGCTCTTTTATCCATATTAACATTTTTACAAATAAGTTCTTATTTTCCAGATTCCCAATGTGCAGGGTCTTTACGCCATTCATTCAGAGTCTCCACATCTTCTTCCTCGATATAGCCCGTACGCAGTGCCACTTCCATCACAGCCTCGTAATTGGTCAGCGTCACCAAAGGCACTTTGGCATCCTTGAAAGCCTTTTCGGCAACCGGGAAACCATAAGTATAGGCAGCTACCATACCGATGACCTCACATCCGTCACGGCGGATAGCTTCTACAGCCTTTAAGCTGCTTCCACCCGTAGAAATCAAATCTTCCACGACTACCACCTTCATACCGGGACGAAGTTCACCTTCAATCAAATTCTCCAGTCCATGGTCTTTCGGAGTGGAGCGTACATATACAAACGGCAAGTTCAATGCATCGGCCACCAAGGCACCTTGCGGGATAGCTCCCGTTGCCACACCGGCAATGGCATCCACCTGTCCGAAACGTTCCAAAATCAGACGCGTAATTTCAATCTTTACGAAATTACGGAGAGAAGGATAAGAAAGGGTTTTGCGGTTATCACAATAAAACGGAGACTTCCATCCGGATGCCCAAGTGAACGGGTTAGCCGGTTGTAGTTTAATCGCTTTTATCTTCAGCAACTTCTCTGCAAACAATCTTTCTAAAGTTTTCATAGCAAAACTAATCTATATATGATAAATATGGCACAAAAATACGGAAACAGAATGAGAATAAAAAAGAGAAAGCCGATAATTTTCATTCGGAGTAGTCATTTTCCTCAGAAACCTCTATGCAACGACATATATCCTTCATTTCGAACCCCCTGCTCAAGGCAAAACGCACCAGTTTGCCATTCAACTCATACTCACTTTCGGCACGGACGCTTTTACGCTTTGCCGCCAGCAGTTTCTGCAAGACGGCGTGGTATTCCTCCTCATCAATCTCGTTCAAATAGGGCCAATAGACAGATGAAGATATCTTTTTCAACTGGAGCGCCTGCCCTATCTTCATCTTGCCCCATTTGGCTAAACGGTATTTGTCGTTGATGAAAGCACGGCAGAAGCGTTCTTCATCAATGTACTTCTCTTGTTCCAGACGGTTGATGATACGGTCTATGGCATCATAGGCAATGCCCCAGCGTTGCAGTTTCTCCGCAATCTCCGCCCGGCAATGCTCGGCAGTGGAGCAATATGCCGCCACTCTGTTCAAAGCTTCAGTTTCAGTTATTTCTATCATCGTTCTGCAATTACGTACCGGTCGTTGCCGGAAATATCTTTTCGGATACGGACATTCGTATAGCCTTGCTTGCGAAGCATCGAAGCGACAGCCTCTCCAAATGCCCGGTTGATTTCAAAATAGAGTCGGCCGCCGACCGTCAGCATGCTCCGTCCCAGTTCACCTATACGCCGATAGAAACGGAGCGGGTCGCTGTCTGGAACAAACAAAGCTCCCGAAGGTTCCCAGTTCAAGACATTTGGCTCCATGTCCTTCTTTTCTGTTTCCGTAACATAAGGCGGATTACTGACGATTACATCAAAGTACTCATCCTCAGTCGGTTGATACGTCAGGACATCACGCTGTACAAATTGTACGGAGGTCTGCAAAAGGCGGTTATTGTCGCCGGCTATGGCAAGAGCTTCTCCGGAAATGTCCCAAGCAGTTACTTCCGCTTCCGGCAACTCTTTAGACAAAGTGACGGCAATACACCCACTTCCAGTGCCAATGTCGAGAATACGGGAAGCCGGAGCGACTTCCTCCAGCATCCTCTCCACCAGTTCTTCCGTTTCGGGACGGGGAATAAGCACCCCCGGAGCCACCCGAAAAGTACGTCCCAGGAAACGGGCAGTACCCTGCACATACTGTATGGGCTCAAAATTGCACAGACGGGAAAGAATGCTTTCCAATTCCTTTTCATCCTTTGGAGATAAAATCATATCTTTGCCCAGGTAATAGTCAATATGACTCTGACCTAACATTTCACAGCAGACAATACGGGAAAGATTGGCTGCCTCCCGGGGAGGATAGCACTCCTGCAAAGCACTGCGGATATGTGAAACGGTTACATTCATTCGGAGTCCGGTTTTATTCGGGCTGCAAAAGTAATCATTAATTTTGATTATTCAACCAAAAGACAAGCAAGGATATGAATTCAGAAGAAGAGAAATATATGCTGCGATGCATCCAACTGGCACAAAACGGACTTTGCAATACAGCACCCAACCCGATGGTGGGAGCGGTAATAGTATGTGACGGGAAAATCATAGGCGAGGGATACCATGTGCGCTGTGGAGAAGCCCACGCCGAGGTCAACGCCATCCGTTCCGTGAAAGACACGTCCCTGCTGAAACGTTCCACCATCTATGTCAGCCTGGAACCGTGTTCGCACTATGGCAAAACTCCTCCTTGTGCAGACCTCATCATCGAGAAGCAGATTCCACGCATCGTCATCGGGTGCCGGGACCCTTTTTCTAAGGTTGCGGGCCGAGGCATACAGAAACTGAAGGATGCCGGACGTGAAGTTATTGTCGGAGTGCTGGAAACAGAATGTCGGCAGCTCATCCGCAGGTTCATCACTTTCCATACTTTGCGACGCCCCTACATCACCCTAAAATGGGCGGAATCTTCTGACAGATATATCGATTACTCCCGCACGGACGGTAAACCGGTTATCCTCTCCAGCCCGCTGACTTCGATGCTGGTACACAAGAAACGGGCAGAGCACAGTGCCATATTAGTAGGTACCCGTACGGCTGAACTGGACAATCCCGGCCTGAATGTCCGCCATTGGTATGGTCGTTCACCGGTACGTATCGTGCTGGACCGGCAACAAAAGCTATCCCCCAGCCTTCACCTATTTGACGGTAGCGTGCCGACCCTCGTTTTTACAGAAATCCCGCACGCTCCGCTACCGAATGTAGAATATCTGCCAGTCAGCGACTACCAGCAGAATATACTCCCCGAAATCATGGAAATGCTGTATACACGCGGATTACAATCCCTTTTGGTAGAGGGTGGCAGCCAAACGCTCCAATCCTTCATTGATGCCGGATTGTGGGACGAAATCTTTGTGGAAGAAGCTCCGCACCTTCTTCATTCCGGCGTCAAAGCACCCGAAATCAGTGACGGATATCCATTTGCAACAGAGTATTCTTTCGGCAGGAGTTTTCGCCATTATACGGCCTCAAGAAACAGTCAATAGCCTCATTTCAGGGCTTTTTTATCGAGAAAAAGGGGGATATTATCTATAATTTTATATAAAACTTCCCCGTAAAGCTGTTTATAGAAAAAAATGTTCCTATTTTTGCAACTTGTAAATAAACACTAACTTTCAAAATGAGAATAAAGTTTCTATCAGTAATTGTGAGTTTTCTTATTGTGTCATTTGCTCTAAGTTCATGCCTTGACTCTGACGACAATTATGAATTCAGCTCCGATGCTACTATACATGCTTTTGGTATCGATACCATACATGGCAAACATTACAAATTTACAATTGACCAGCTCAATAGACTCATCTATAACAGAGATTCATTGCCCGTAGGTTCAGATACCATCATTGACCGTATTCTGATTGATACTATGACCGTTACCGGTTGGATAACTTCAGGCTCGCCTACCGACACGGTATTCGTCATGTCGGACTCCGTGGATTTGAGACCCGCCATGAACAACGATGCCGGCATGCTGTTCAAAGCACATGCCGCCGACGGTGTTACAGTCCGCGAATATAAATTGAAAGTTAATGTACACCTGCAAGACCCGGACTCACTCGTATGGACAGACATGCAGAAAAGGGGGAATATATTCTCCAATACCATCAATTTAGGTCAGCAAAAAGCGGTTGTACTGGGAGACGAACTATTTGTCTACACTTCCAACAGTACTGCTTACAAGACATCGACTGCGCCCGATAAATACAACTGGAGTAAAGTCAATGTCAGCAACCTCCCCTCAGACGTAAAGCTGACATCTGCCGTAGAGTATAACAATGCGCTTTATATGGTTACAGAAAGCAAAAGAGTATTCAGCTCTACCAACGGCGGCGCCTGGACAGAAGTCACTACATTGGGAGACAATGTCATAGTCCTCATCAATGGTTTCTCTGACCGGCTCTCGGGTATTGTGGAAATCAACGGAAAGCAATATTTCAACATCTGTAAAGACGGAAAGAATTGGGAAACGGAAAACACGGCTGACAACCTTACCCTTGAGGAAGTCCCGGCAGGATTCCCTACCGAAAACATATCCACCACCCAGACCAATACCGGCAATGGTGTAGAGAAGGTGGTTCTGGCAGGAATGCCGCTGGCCAACGAACAAGAGACAATACCCTGGTTCTCATTGGACGGCAAAGGCTGGGCAAGCCTGGCTAACACGGTGTACGACACATCTTGTCCCGGCATGGTCAACCCTGCCATTATGTACTATGGCGACATGTTCTATTGCTTTGGAGGAGAACTTGACGCCATCTACAACTCCATCACAGGCATTGCGTGGAGCAAGACAGAAACCAAATTCCTGCTACCCCAGGAATTCAAAGGGAAAGGCGCGTACTCCATTATAGTGGAACCGACGAAAGACAAAACTGTGGACCCGGCAGACAAACGGGACTTCATTTGGGTGATATTCGGCGGCAACGGCACCAAGAATGAGGTATGGCGCGGACGTCTTAACAGATTGGGCTTCGAAATACAATAATAATGATGTCATATAAGGAAGAAATCGATCTAAACCGGATACCCCAGCACGTGGCGATTATCATGGACGGTAACGGACGGTGGGCCAAGCAGCGTGGACACGAACGCAGCTATGGACATCAGGCCGGCGCAGAGACTGTGCACGTCATTGCAGAGGAAGCCGCTAAATTAGGAGTCAGATACCTTACTTTATATACGTTCTCTACCGAGAACTGGAATCGTCCGTCGGACGAGGTAGCCGCCTTGATGGGATTGCTCTTCGACTCCATAGAGGAAGAGACGTTCATGAAGAACAATATCAGTTTCCGGGTAATAGGAGATATTGAAAAACTGCCTGCCAACGTACAGCAACGGCTCAACACTTGCGTGGCACACACCTCCCACAACACGGGAATGTGCCTGGTACTGGCATTGAGCTACTCTTCCCGCTGGGAAATAACGGAAGCTGCCCGGCAAATAGCCGACCTGGTACAGAAAGGTGAGCTGAAACCCGAACAAATCGACAGTGAGCTCATATCCCGTCATCTGACAACCCACTTCATGCCCGACCCCGACCTGCTGATACGTACCGGAGGAGAGCTCCGCCTTAGTAACTACATGCTCTGGCAATGCGCCTATTCGGAACTTTATTTCTGTGATACCTATTGGCCCGACTTCCGTGAAGAAGAATTACGCAAAGCCATATGTGACTATCAGAAACGCGAACGCAGGTTCGGCAAGACCAGCGAGCAAATCAATTAATCACCGGACACACAAATAGTAAATAGTAAATTGTAAAATAGTAAATAAAAAGATGCACTATCGTATTTTCTCCATACTCGTAACGTTTGTCTGCCTTTTCGGCTGCGCACTGACAACAGCAGCACAGGACGTAAACAACACCGATGAAACCGAAAAGCCGGTTATACTCTATTCGGGAACACCCAAGAAGTATGAAATAGCCGACATTAAGGTCGAAGGAGCCCAGAACTATGAGGATTATGTAATTGTCGGATTGTCCGGACTATCCAAAGGGCAGACTATCACCGTGCCGGGTGACGAGATTACACAAGCTTGTAAGCGCTACTGGCGCCACGGTCTGTTCTCTGACGTGGAAATTACAGCAGACAAGATTGAAGGCGACCAAATTTGGCTGACCATTCATCTGACCATGCGTCCGCGTGTTTCCGACATACGCTACAACGGTGTGAAGAAGTCAGAGCGTGAAGACCTGGAAAGCAGAATCGGCATGATAAAGGGCGGTCAGATTACACCTAATCTGGTGGACCGCGCCAAGACCTTGATAAAGCGCTATTTTGACGACAAGGGCTTCAAGAATGCAGATGTAATCATCACCCAACGTGATGATCCGGAAAAGAAGAATGAAGTGATTGTCAACATCGACATCGACAAGAAGGAGAAAGTGAAAGTACATCAAATCACCATTGTAGGCAACGAGGCCCTCACGACCAAGAAGCTGAAGCGTGTGATGAAGAAAACAAACGAAAAGGGCAAGCTGCTCAATCTGTTCCGCACCAAGAAATTCATTGAGGACAACTACGAAGCGGACAAACAGCTGATTATCGACAAATACAACGAACTGGGTTATCGTGACGCCATCATCGTGACAGACAGTATCAAGCCCTACGATGACCGCACGGTAGACATCTTCATGCAGATTGAGGAAGGACAGAAATACTATCTCCGCAATGTAACCTGGGTAGGTAACACACTGTATCCTTCCGAACAACTGAACTTCCTCCTCCAGATGAAGAAGGGTGATGTCTACAACCAAAAGTTACTTGAAGAGCGTACAATGACCGATGACGATGCCATCGGTAACCTTTACTACAACAACGGTTATCTGTTCTACAGCCTCGAACCGGTGGAAGTAAACATCGTGGGCGACTCCATCGACCTGGAAATGCGTATCTACGAAGGTCGCCAGGCTACCATCAATAAAGTCAGCATCAACGGTAACGACCGTTTGTATGAAAACGTAGTACGCCGTGAACTCCGTACCCGTCCGGGCGAACTCTTCAGCCGTGAAGACCTGATGCGTTCCATGCGTGAAATCCAGCAGATGGGACACTTCGACCCCGAACAAATCCAGCCCGACATCCAGCCGAGACCAGAAGACGGCACGGTAGACATCGGTTATGACCTTGTATCCAAAGCCAACGACCAGGTAGAGTTCTCCGCCGGTTGGGGACAAACAGGTATTATCGGTAAGTTAAGTCTGAAGTTCACCAACTTCTCTCTGTCCAACCTGCTGCATCCGGGTGAGAACTACCGCGGTATCCTCCCGCAAGGTGATGGTCAGACATTGACCATCAGCGGCCAGACCAATGCCAAATACTATCAGTCATACAGCGTTTCATTCTACGACCCGTGGTTTGGCGGTAAACGCCCGAATGCATTCTCCGTATCGGCTTTCTATTCTCGCCAGACCGACATCAGTAGCCGTTATTACAATTCAGCCTACATGAACAGCTATTACAACAGCTATTATAGCGGTATGTATGGCTACGGTATGTACAACTACGGCAATTACAACAACTACGAGAATTATTACGACCCGGACAAATCTATCCAGATGTATGGTCTTGCAGTGATGTTCGGTAAGCGTTTGAAGTGGCCGGATGACTACTTCCAGTTCACAGCCGAGTTGTCTTACCAACGTTATGTTCTGAGTGACTGGCAGTACTTCCCGGTTACCAACGGTAAGTGTAATAACCTCAGCCTCAACCTGACCTTGTCCCGTAGCTCTATCGACAACCCGATTTATCCGCGCCAAGGTTCCGAGTTCTCGTTGTCTGCACAAATCACACCGCCTTTCTCTCTGTTCGACGGTACCGATTACAGCAAGTACAGCACCAGCAGCCAGGAAGACATGAACAAGATGCACAAGTGGATTGAATACCACAAGTGGAAATTCAAATCCAAAGTCTACATCCCGTTGATGGACCCGATTACCGTCAAACGTACTCCGGTGCTGATGGGACGTGTAGAATTCGGTTTGCTGGGACACTACAACAAATACAAAAAGTCTCCGTTCGAAACGTTTGACGTGGGTGGTGACGGTATGACCGGCTACTCCAGCTATGCTACAGAAAGTATCGCCCTCCGTGGTTATGAGAACAGCTCATTGACTCCATACGGTTCTGAAGGTTATGCCTATACACGTCTCGGACTGGAATTAAGATATCCTTTGATGCTCGAAACAAGTACCAGTATTTATGCGTTAACGTTTGTGGAAGCCGGTAATGCATGGCATGATGTCAATAAGTTCAACCCGTTCGAATTGAAACGTTCAGCCGGTGTCGGTGTCCGCATCTTCCTCCCGATGATTGGTATGATGGGTATCGACTGGGCTTACGGTTTCGACAAAATAATGGGTTCCTCGCAATATGGCGGCAGCCAGTTCCACTTCATCCTGGGACAGGAATTCTAAGCAATGGACAATTGATAATTGACAATTAATGCAGTATCGTTATGAAGAAGAGTTTATTGATCCTTTTTACACTGTTTGCAGTAAGTATAACAGCCAATGCACAGAAGTTCGCCTTGATTGACATGGAATATATCCTGGAAAATATTCCTGCCTACGAACGTGCCAATGAACAACTGGAGCAAGCCTCCAGACAATGGCAGAGTGAAGTCGAAAAGATTTCCGAAGAAGCCAAGACTCTGTACAAGAACTATCAGTCTCAGATTGCCTCCCTTTCTGAAACACAGAGAGGTAAAAAGGAAGAAGAGATTGTCGCTAAAGAGAAATCAGCAGCCGAACTGCGCCGCAAATACTTCGGTCCGGAAGGCGAACTGTATAAAAAACGTGAAAGTCTGATGCAACCCATTCAAGATGAAATATACAATGCTGTAAAGGAAATTGCGACACAGAACGGATATGCGGTAGTTGTAGACCGTGCTTCCGCATCAAGTATCATTTTTGCCTCGCCGAGTATTGACGTCAGCAATGAAGTACTTGCAAAACTGGGATATTCAAATTAATTTCATACATTTGTTTCAGAATATAGACTGCATTCAGGATTAAAAATAAGCTTGCTTATTTTGTATTGCGTTCAGTTTGCGCTATATTTGTCCCCGACGAATAATCATTCAAATAAATAATAAACATTATGCTTAAAAAAATCGCACTACTCGTAGTTATGTTCGCCCTCCCGCTGGGAGCTATGGCGCAAGCTAAATTCGCTCACATGAATTCTCAGGAAGTAATCACTGTTATGCCTGAATTTACCAAAGCTCAAGCTGACCTTGATGCTATGTCTAAGAAATATCAGGATGAAATGCAGCGCACTAACGAAGAATTCCAAAAGAAGTATCAGGAATATCTTGTTCAACAAGATTCTTTGCCCAAAAACATCGCTGAAAGACGCCAGAAAGAATTAAACGATATGGCCCAACGCCAAGAACAATTCCAACAAGAAGCTTATCAAAGTATGCAGAAAGCACAGCAGGATGCTATGGCTCCTATCTATAAGAAACTGGACGAAGCTATCCAAGCTGTCGGCAAGGCTGAAGGCGTGGTCTATATCTTCGACTTGGCCCGTACCCCGATACCATTCGTAGGAGCACAGAGCGTTGATGTAACTGCCAAAGTTAAAACGCAATTGGGCATTAAATAATAGAATTATCTATGATAGAGCAAGCGCGGATAGTTTTATCCGCGCTTATTTTTTATACATTACTGAGAAATTTGCATTATCTTTGCATGGTACATAGTCTTTAGAAAGCATGAAACAGACATTACCTTCTGCAGCCGGTCCCATCGGAATATTCGATTCCGGATATGGCGGACTGACCATCCTGAGCAAGATACGGGAAGCCCTTCCCCAATATGATTACATTTATCTGGGCGACAACGCGCGCGCGCCTTACGGAACCCGCTCGTTCGAGATTGTCTATGAGTTCACCTTGCAGGCAGTCACCAAACTGTTCGAGATGGGTTGTCACCTCGTCATTCTGGCATGCAATACAGCTTCGGCAAAAGCTCTGCGCAACATACAAATGAATGATTTGCCTCGCCTCGACCCTATGCGCCGTGTGTTGGGAGTAATTCGCCCAACCGTAGAATGCATAGGGAACATTACCCAAAGCCGCCATGTGGGAGTGCTTGCCACGGCAGGAACCATCAAGTCTGAATCCTATCCGCTGGAAGTGCATAAACTCTTCCCCGACATCAAAGTGAGCGGTGAAGCCTGCCCTCTATGGGTATCCCTCGTAGAAAACAACGAGGCACAAGGTGAGGGTACCGACTACTTCATACGCAAGAACATCGACAACCTGCTGGCCAAAGACACGCAGATAGACACCGTCATTCTGGGCTGCACGCACTTCCCGTTGCTGCTGCCCAAGATACAGCAATACATGCCCGACGGCATCACGACCGTCACCCAGGGGGAACTGGTAGCAGACAGCCTGAAAGACTATCTTCACCGCCATCCGGAAATGGACAAAAAATGTACCAAAGGTGGAAGATGCGTCTACCGCACCACGGAATCGGAGGAGAAATTCACAGAATCGGCTTCTACTTTCCTGAATGAATCGATAAGAGTTGAGAGGATTGAACTATAAATTCGTCAGCATTAAACATTAAAACAAAAACATTTGTTATATTTGTAAGACAGAAACCTCTAAATTCATACCATCATGAAAGAAGAAGACAAAAGCAAACTCGTTGAGGTGTTCACCGGTTCACCGTGGGAAGCAGAACTCGTAAAGAGCCTGCTGGGAAATAGTGATATTGAAGCTGTAACAAAAGACGGAATGGTAGTAAACGTTGTACTGCCTGCCACTGCGGTAGATGTTTCCGTTCTCGTCAATGAGAAGGACTACGAAGCCGCCATGGAAGTAGTCCGTGAATACGAAAAGAGAGAAAATGGAGATTGATTTCAATAGAATTGCTGTCAAGGTAGGCAGCAATGTTTTGACACGTCGTGACGGCACTCTCGACGTCACCCGCATGTCCGCTTTGGTGGACCAGATAGCCGAGCTGCACAAGGCCGGCATAGAAATAATACTTGTTTCTTCCGGAGCCGTTGCTTCGGGACGTAGTGAAGTGCGCCCCACCAAGAAGTTGGACAGCGTAGACCAGCGCCAGCTCTTTTCCGCTGTAGGGCAGGCCAAACTCATCAACCGCTACTACGAGCTGTTCCGGGAGCATGGCATCCCCGTGGGACAAGTGCTCACAATGAAAGAGAACTTTTCCACCCGCCGCCATTACCTCAACCAGAAAAACTGTATGACCGTAATGCTGGAGAACGGCGTCATTCCTATTGTCAATGAGAACGACACCATCTCCGTGAGCGAACTGATGTTCACCGACAACGATGAGCTGTCCGGCCTGATAGCCTCCATGATGGATGCCCAGGCACTAATCATTCTCAGCAATATAGACGGTATCTACAACGGTTCACCCGCCGACCCGGAGTCTCAAGTCATCCGTGAAATAGAACAAGGCAAAGACCTCTCCTCCTACATACAAACTTCCAAGTCCAGCTTCGGACGCGGCGGCATGCTGACAAAAACCAACATTGCCCGCAAAGTGGCGGATGAGGGCATCACAGTAATCATAGCCAACGGGAAGCGGGACAACATCCTTGTGAAAATAATGAATAATGAAGAATTAAACTATACCCGTTTCATTCCGTCTCCGGAACCGGTATCGAGCATCAAGAAATGGATTGCGCACAGCGAAGGGTTTGCCAAAGGCGAACTGCACATCAATCATTGTGCCACCGAACTGCTCTTCTCGGACAAAGCAGTAAGCATCCTACCGGTAGGCATCACTGACGTTATAGGCGAGTTCGAGAAGGACGACATCGTACGGATTATCGACTTCGGCGGTAAACCCATCGGTGTGGGAAAAGCCAACTGTGACTCCAGCCAGGCACGGGAAACAATGGGAAAACATGGAAAGAAACCCGTAGTGCACTACGACTACCTATATATAGAATAGGACACAGACGGATACTATCCACGATATTCATACTTGCATATTTATCACTCTATACTCAGTAAGAAAATGAACTTAAACAAAACTTTTGTCGCCGTACAAGATGCCAGCCGTAACATGCTAGCGTTGAGCGACAAAGAAATCAACCAAATATTACTGGCTGTTGCAGACGCTGCCATAAACAAAACAGACTTCATTCTGAGTGAAAACCAGAAGGATTTGGAGCGTATGCCTTCTACCGACCCTAAATACGACCGCCTGAAACTGACAAAAAGCCGTTTGCAGGACATCGCTGCGGACATCCGCAACGTAGCCGCCCTCCCTTCTCCTTTGGGAAAAGTCCTTAAAGAGAACGTATTACCCAACGGATTGAAGATAAAAAGGGTCAGTGTACCTTTCGGTGTCATAGGCATTATCTACGAAGCCCGTCCCAACGTCAGTTTCGATGTATTCTCACTCTGCCTTAAAAGCGGCAATGCCTGTATTCTGAAAGGCGGAAGCGATGCAGACTATTCCAACCGTGCCATAATCAGCGTGATACACGAGGTACTGGAGCATTTCAACGTAGATACACATATCGTGGAACTGCTTCCTGCCGACAGAGAGGCGACTGCCGAACTACTGCATGCCAACGATTATGTAGATTTGATAATTCCGCGCGGCAGCAGCAGCCTGATAAACTTCGTACGCCAGAATGCCACAGTACCGGTTATAGAGACAGGTGCCGGCGTATGCCATACGTTCTTCGACCGCTATGGCGATATAAGCATAGGTCCATCTATCATTGCCAATGCAAAGACACGCCGGGTCAGTGTATGCAACGCTTTGGATTGCCTGATTATCGAAGCCGACAGCCTGGCTAATTTGCCCGACCTATGCCTGCCGCTGCAATCAAGCAATGTAGAGATATTTGCCGATGAACCCGCCTACCACAGTCTGCGTGACAAATATCCCGTCGAGCTGTTGAGACTTGCCACTGAAGACTGCTACGGCAGAGAGTTCCTGGACTACAAGATGGCCATTAAAACCGTGAATTCTTTCCAGGAAGCATTGGCACATATCCGGAAGTACGGTTCCAAACATAGCGAATGCATCATTACGGACGACAAGACACGTGCCGAATGGTTCTGCCGGGAAGTGGACGCCGCTTGCGTATACGTCAATGCACCGACCTCTTTCACCGACGGCGCACAATTCGGACTCGGTGCCGAGATTGGCATCAGCACCCAGAAGCTACACGCCCGCGGTCCGATGGCTCTGGAAGAAATCACCACATACAAATGGATTGTCGAAGGTTCCGGACAGACCAGACCTTGACAGCCGAATAACAAAGATATAGATACACTAAAAAGACTGTAAATATGAAGAACTTTACTTGCGTGCAGGACATCGGTAACCTGAAGTCTGCACTGGACGAAGCATTCGAGATTAAAAAAGACCGTTTCAAATATGTGGAACTGGGACGTAACAAAACGCTGATGATGATTTTCTTCAACTCCAGCCTGCGTACCCGCCTCAGTACACAGAAGGCTGCATTGAATCTGGGCATGAACGTAATTGTACTGGACATCAACCAGGGAGCCTGGAAACTGGAGACAGAGCGTGGTGTCATCATGGACGGTGACAAACCGGAACACTTACTGGAAGCCATTCCCGTGATGGGCTGCTATTGCGACGTCATCGGCGTACGTTCTTTTGCACGCTTCGAAAATAAGGAAGACGATTACAACGAAGTGATACTGGAGCAGTTCATCAAGCATTCCGGCCGGCCGGTATTCTCCATGGAGGCTGCCACACGCCATCCGCTGCAGAGTTTTGCCGACCTGATAACCATTGAGGAATATAAGAAGACGGCACGCCCCAAAGTAGTGATGACATGGGCTCCACATCCGCGTCCATTGCCCCAGGCTGTCCCCAACTCCTTTGCCGAATGGATGAATGCAACTGATTATGACTTTGTGATTACACATCCCGAAGGTTATGAACTCGACCCCAAGTTCGTAGGAAATGCCCACGTAGAATATGACCAGATGAAAGCTTTTGAAGGAGCCGATTTTGTCTATGCCAAGAACTGGGCGGCCTATACGGGCGACAACTATGGACAAATATTGAGCAAAGACCGCGCCTGGACAGTAGGCGAGCGCCAGATGGCCGTTACCAACAATGCCTACTTCATGCACTGCCTGCCGGTTCGACGCAACATGATTGTGACGGATGATGTGATAGAAAGCTCGCAGTCCATCGTAATCCCCGAAGCGGCCAACCGGGAGATTTCAGCAACAGTGGTGCTGAAGAGACTGCTTGAAAGCCTCTAACCAGAGAACAAGACTACTTTATTCTTTTTAGGCGCGGATTACGCGGAAAACGCGGATTCTTTTCTTAAATTTTTCCGTGAAATCCGCGTAATCCGCGCCTAAAAAGAAGTTATAGCAAATGCATTTCAGCTGCACCGCTATTACTTTTCCACTTCCTTGCCCGCTTCTTCCCAACCGATGAAACCTTTGTCAAGGTCATAGATTATATATCCTTTTTTGCTCAGTATGGCAGCGGCCTTTTTACTGCGTTTACCACTGCGACAATATACAGCAACCGGTTTGTCCTTCTGCAAAGTGGAGTCGGCCATCGTTTCAAACGACTCATCCAGCACATTGATATTGATACTATGGGGCACGTGTCCTTCCGAGTATTCGGCAACAGTACGCACATCCAGAAGCTGCACCTCCGGATTGGCTATCAATGTGGAAAAGTCATCTACCGAAACAGACTTGAACTGTCCCTCCTTCTGCTGGCAGGAAAAGAGGGTGGTAAAAACGAGGCAAAGGCCCGCGAACAATGTCTTCATCGAATATTTCATTTTAGTCAGGGTTATAAACAAAATCGTAAGTCTTGATGTCACCGGAATAAGTGTGCACACTGAAATGAACCATAACCTTCTGTATATCCTCTGCCGCATACTGCCGCAAAGGTACGGAAGCGTAGGCACGCCTGGTATAAGACACCACCTCCTCCTTTGCGTCATGATACAGCGTCAGATATACTTCACTACACCCGGTAGCAGTATCCACAATCACTTCATCCTCAATAAAATGGAACTTATGTTCACCATTCTCCTTGACTATCAGTGTCATATTGAGATAGTCGAGTCCCATCCAGATACCCAGCACATCAGTAGGGTCTGTCTTGACGCCCTCCTCGAACTTGTCGGCCGTTTTGGGAGCGACAGAAAGAACACCGCTCAAGGCATACAGCACCGCACCGGCAGTTCCATCGGCAGTTACCTCCGAAGCATAATTACTGATGACACGTACCGAAGCGTTTGCCTCTATGTTCGTCTTTGTCTTGTCCTCCACTACCGGCAAGGTTTCCCCTTCATCCGTCACAACAGACCGCAGATAGCCGTCAGCCCCCGAAAAGGCAGTCAAGAATTCCAGCTTCACGGAAGGATAATGATAATCATCATCGCCACAACCAGCCAACAGACAGGCCAATAAAGGCAAAAGCCACCAATCACAGTACTTCTTCATGTATTCATTCTTTTATAGCCGCCAGATAATTCTTCAACGGGTTGGCATACATCAGCAGCATTTTTCCGCGCAGAAAGTCCACGTCCTTATTAGGAATGGAGATACGCTCCAATTGTTGTTCTATATAGGCCGTGAAACGCTGCTTATCCTCGGCAGTGTAATGGTCGGAAAAATCCTCCTTCCCCTCGAGAAGGTCGTGTGCCACATAATTATTGGGATACATCCGGTAGCTGGCATGAATGCGTTTGTCTATCAGTGCAGACATGCGTGCAAAGAGTTCGGGCTTCGGAAGTGAACGGTCCATCTTCGCCAATTCATCATTCATGCAGGCACCCGTCTGGAAATGTACCCGCCCTTTATAGCCGAACAGTCCGGTCTGCATATTCAGCAAGTCGTCAGCCGTCGTTTTCTTATAGCCTTCAATGTCCCGTTTCAGTTGGAACTCCTGCGCTTTCAGGAAGTCGCAAGGGTCGTATTCATAGGAAATGGCAAGCGGAGCTATATTCATTTCCATTAAGCGGTCAATGACGTCGCCTTCACCGCCTATTGCCAGCATCTTCAGCACACTGTCCTGCGTGCGGTCGTTGGAATCCTTGGCACGCCCTTCACGTTGTGCAATCCAGATAGACTGTTTCTTCTCACTGATGGTATAATGCATATAGCGGGACATGCGTGCGGAAGCCTCCAGCATCTGGCGCATGGTCAACGCACGCAGCACGATGAAGGACTTGTTGACACGCACGAATTTCTTAATCCACGGATAGACAAGCAGGTTGTCGCCAATGGCTATCTCTACCGTATCCATACCCTGGTCTACCAAAAGAATGGACAAGAAACCGGAATCGAGAATAATGTCGCGATGATTGGAGATATAGGTATACGCCGCCGACTTGTCTGCCGGCAACGCGGTATGGTCCAAAGTCAATCCATCCGTAGCCTCCTTCGCCAATTTCCACAGAAGCCCATAGCAGAAGGTCTTCTGAAATTCCAGCTTGGTTTTACACGCGCGCATTTTCTGCGACCAGACTTCAAAAGGTACACCAGGCATCACAGTATCCACTGCCTGCCGGAACGCCGCATCGGCAATCAGTTCCTCATAGACTTGAGGAAGTTCCTCATCATGATAAGGACGGATTTCATCAAATTCCACGTTCGCATTCATAATGAATAATGATTAATCCTTAAACTTGTTTTCTATAATATCTGTCATTACATCCTTCATCTCCATTCCGGCAGCACGAACCTGCTGGGGAATAAAGCTGGTGGCAGTCATTCCGGGGGTGGTATTCACCTCCAGCAGATTGATTTTTTCCCCTTCGGTAATGATATAGTCCACACGGATAATGCCGTAGGCCCCGAGTATATCATAAATGGCAGAAGTCAGCGTCTGCACCCGACGGGTCAAATCGTCCGAGATGCGGGCGGGAGTAATCTCGTCAGACGCACCATTATACTTAGCTTCATAATCGAAGTACTCGTTGTGGCTCACCACCTCCGTAATGGGGAACACTACGGACTTGTCTTTTGTTTTGTAACAGCCGCAGGTAATCTCGGTTCCGTCCATAAAGGCCTCCACCAGTACTTCCTGCGCTTCCGCAAATGCCTTGGCTATGGCAGGTTGTATCTGCTCTTTCGCCGTCACCTTGGTCACGCCGAAGCTGGAACCTCCCAAGCTGGGCTTAATGAAGCAAGGCAGACCGATTTTCTCCATCACATCTTCATCCGTTACCGACTGTCCGCCGCGCAGCAACAACGATTCGGCAATGCGCACACCGAAACCTTTCAGATACTGGTTGCAGGCAAACTTATCGTACGTGAGCGACGCTGCCAGTACTCCGCAACACGAATAAGGGATGTGGAGCATATCAAAATAGCCCTGCAGACGGCCGTCCTCACCCGGAGTTCCGTGGATGGTGATATAGGCAAAGTCGAATGTCACTTTCTCGCCATCCAGCACGAAGCTGAAGTCATTGCGGTCTACCGGAGTCTTAGCGCCGTCGGGCAGCTGTACATGCCAGTCCAGTCCGTGCATTTCTACAATATATAAGGTATACTTCTCCTTGTCGATGAAGGAGTAAATCCCCTGTGCACTACGCAGGGAGACGTGGAATTCGGAGGTATCTCCTCCGGCTACAATAGCAATCGTGCGTTTCATTCTAATTCTCTGTTACTGATATAGCCTCTCCATTTGTCTATCAGCCGGGTCATGTCATCGGGCAATTCCGAAGTGAAGTACATTTCTTCTCCGGTGACGGGATGCACAAACCCCAGCGTCATGGCATGCAATGCCTGCCGCGGACAAGTGTCGAAGCAGTTGTTTACAAATTGTTTGTATTTAGCGAAGTGGGTTCCTTTCAGGATTTCGTGTCCACCGTAACGTTCGTCGTTGAAAAGTATGTGTCCGATGTGCTTCATGTGCACACGGATTTGATGGGTGCGTCCCGTTTCAAGGATACATTCCACCAGTGTGACGTATCCCAAACGTTCGAGCACCCGGTAATGGGTGACGGCATGCTTTCCCTGGTCGTCGGGGAGGACGGTCATCTGCATGCGGTCTCTGGGATTACGACCGATATTGCCGACAACGGTCCCTTCATCCTGCTCTACATTTCCCCAGACCAGCGCCCGGTAACGGCGTTTTGTCGTCTTGTTGAAGAACTGGTTGCCGAGATTCGTCTTGGCATCCGGAGTCTTGGCTATCACCAGCAGGCCGGAGGTGTCCTTGTCGATGCGGTGCACCAGTCCCACATGCGGGTCATTGGCATCATAATCGGGATTATCCTTCATATGCCAGGCTATGGCGTTGACAAGCGTACCGTGATAGTTGCCATGACCGGGGTGCACCACCAGACCGGCAGGTTTGTTCACTACCATCAGATACTTGTCCTCATATACTATATCAAGGGGGATGTCTTCGGGGATGACTTCATTCTCATAGCGTGGACGGTCCATCATCACAGTGATTACATCCATCGGCTTCACCTTATAGCTACTTTTCACAGCCTTGCCGTTCGCCATCACGAAGCCTGCATCGGCAGCCTTCTGGATGCGATTGCGCGAGGAGTTCGTCAAGCGGTCGAACAGATACTTGTCCACCCGCATCATCTCCTGCCCCTTGTCCACCACCACACGGAAGTGTTCATAGAGTTGCGCCTCGTCACCCACCGGCTCTACGTCGTCCAGCTCATCATTATCTATATCATCCGGCAATTCTTCTATCATCACGGCATTTACAATTTGACTATTTACAATTTACGATTGGAGTCAGATGTTTATCAGAACCAGGACTCATCTGCCGCGGAGTCTTCGGACAACATGGGTTCAACGGTACCTCCCACAGAATCCACTCCCAGGGAGTCTGCCTGCAAGGCGCCTCCATCTCCCACCATCAGCGTCAGCACTGCACCGGCGGGCACTTTCTCGCCGATGGAAAGCTGACGGCCCTTATACTTCACGCCATACACCCAGTCCTTCTCTCCCGGAATATACTGTATCTCGGCCAGCTTGAAGCCCGAAGCCAGAATACGCGCTTCCGCCTGCCGCAGCGAACTGTTGTCCGCCACATCGGGTACTATGTGCAGAGGGACTTCAATCGTATTGATTGTAAGATAGATGGTACGTCCTTCCTTTACCTTTTGTCCGGCTGCCGGATTATATTCGAGGATGCAGCCGGCAGGAAGAGTCTTGACATAACTGGAATCCGAAACGATGCAGACCAAGCCGCGGTTACGGAACATTTTCTCGGCTTCCTCCACTCCCATGCCCTTCACATCGGGCACTATCACAGCCTCGCCGTGGCGGGTATATATATCCAGTCCTTTCAGCACTCCGAACAGCAATCCCACTACCACAACGGCCATCGCAAGTATGTTCGCCCAGAAGAACCGGTTCTGCCGGAAAGAGAAAAAATCTTTTATTGTCATAATCGATAATGCATTATTTGGGACAAAGATACAATTTTCACCACATAGTACACGGAGTTGGCAATAGTTTTTTCCGGAGAAGCGGGCACAATACATAAGAAAAGCTGCAAAAGACCAGAATCAGTCTTTTGCAGCTCCCTTATTTCTTTAATACGAACGAGAACGACTATTATGCCTTTACTCCGTTGTATTCGTCAGAAACAGTCAGTTTCTTTCTGCCTTTAGCACGACGTGCTGCCAATACTCTGCGGCCGTTTGCTGTAGCCATTCTCTCACGGAAACCGTGTTTGTTCTTTCTCTTTCTGTTCGAGGGTTGAAATGTTCTTTTCATTACTGTATCTTGTTTTATGTTATTATTCTCACGAATTCGGGCTGCAAAAATAGATACTTTTTTCAAATAAACCAAGAGATAACTCATTTTCTCTCAAAAGTTTTTGTGTTTTTTACCGATTTCCATTACTTTTGCACTCGCAAACCAGCACTAACGAAGTAAATACCAATATAATAATATTAAAGACTATAAGTATGATTAATGCCCAAGACATTAAAATCGGAACTTGCATCCGTATGGACGGCAAGCTGTATTTCTGTATCGACTTCCTGCATGTAAAGCCGGGAAAAGGTAATACTTTCATGCGCACCAAGCTGAAAGACGTGGTGAACGGTTACGTTCTGGAACGCCGTTTCAACATCGGTGAGAAACTGGAAGACGTACGTGTAGAACGTCGTCCCCACCAATACCTCTATCATGACGGTGACAACTACCAATTCATGAACCAGGAGACTTTTGACCAAATTCCCATCGCCCACGACCTCATCAACGGTGTTGACTTCCTGCTCGAAGGAATGATAGTAGACGTGGTATCAGACGCTTCTACAGAAACCGTACTCTATGCTGATGTGCCCATCAAGGTTCAGCAGAAGATTACCTATACGGAGCCGGGACTGAAAGGCGACACAGCCACCAACACGCTGAAGCCCGCTACGGTAGAATCAGGTGCAACGGTCCGCGTTCCTTTGTTCATCAACGAAGGCGAGACTATCGAAATCGATACGCGCGACGGTTCTTACGTAAGCCGCGTAAAAGCATAAGCCCTTTTGGAAATCAGGCAAATGCCCTTTTCATATCATCCCCGGTGCTCCACTTGGCATCCGGGGATTTTTCTTTCCATTTATTCATCTGCAAAGCTTAAATGATATATCTTTGCGGAGACAACCAAAACATAAAGCCATACCCATGAGATACTCCGTCATCATCCCCGTATACAACCGCCCCGATGAGGTGGATGAACTGCTGCAAAGCCTGACGCAGCAAAGTTTCAAGGATTTTGAAGTGATTGTGGTGGAGGACGGCTCCTCCATCCCCTGCAAGTCGGTCACAGAGAAGTATCAGGAACTATTGGACGTGCATTATTATGACAAGCCCAACTCCGGCCCCGGGCAGACCCGTAACTACGGGGCGGAACGAAGCAAGGGCGAATACCTGATAATACTGGATTCGGACTGCATCCTGCCCGAAGGTTATTTCCTTGCTGTGGAAGAAGAGCTGCAGCACGAAGCCGCCGATGCCTTCGGAGGCCCCGACCGCGCGCACGAATCATTCACAAACATACAGAAAGCCATCAACTACTCCATGACCTCCTTCTTCACCACCGGCGGTATCCGTGGGGGGAAGAAGAAGATGGACAAGTTCTATCCGCGTAGCTTCAACATGGGTGTGCGGCAGGAAGTGTACCAAGCCCTGGGCGGATTCTCGCGGATGCGCTTCGGGGAGGACATCGACTTCAGCATCCGAATCTTCAAGGGAGGATATACGTGCCGGCTGTTCCCCGGTGCCTGGGTATACCACAAGCGACGGACAGACTTCCGAAAATTCTTCAAGCAGGTACACAATTCCGGGATTGCCCGCATCAATCTGTACAAGAAGTATCCGGAATCGCTGAAGCTCGTCCACCTGCTGCCGGCTGCATTTACCCTGGGAGTGGCCATATTCCTGCTGGGAACGCCCTTCTGCCCGTACAGCCTGCTGCCCATCGCTCTTTATGCGCTTCTGGTATGCATGGACTCCACTATCCGGAACCGTAGCCTCAGCATCGGGCTCTACTCCGTTGCCGCCTCCTTCATCCAGCTCATCGGATACGGGACGGGGTTCCTGCGCGCCTGGTGGAACCGCTGCATACTTGGCAAGGACGAGTTCGAGGCGTTCAAAAAGAACTTTTACAAATAAGGAGGATTAGGGGTTAAGGATTAGGGATGATATGGAGAAACTGAATATCAACCAGTGGGCTGCAGAGGACCGCCCGCGGGAAAAGATGATGCAGAAAGGGGCGGAAGCCTTGAGCGATGCCGAACTGCTAGCCATCCTCATCGGCTCCGGCAATACGGAAGAAACCGCCGTGACACTGATGCAGCGCATACTCGCCGCCTGCGGCAACGACCTCAACCGCCTGGGCAAATGGGAGGTGCGGGACTTCTCCCGATTCAAAGGCATGGGCCCCGCCAAAAGCATCACCGTCATGGCATCCCTGGAACTGGGCAAACGCCGCAAGCTGCAGGAACGCTCCGGACGTACCGCCATCCGCTCTTCCGCCGACATCTACGAGCTGTTCCATCCCCTGCTCTGCGACCTTGCCACAGAAGAATTCTGGGTACTGCTTATGAACCACGCCGCCAAAGTGATAGACAAGGTACGCATCAGCCGCGGCGGCATCGACCAGACCACCGCCGACGTGCGCAGCATCCTGCGCGAAGCCCTGCTGCAACGCGCCACACAGATAGCCCTTATCCACAACCATCCCTCCGGCAACCCGCACCCCAGCAACGACGACCAGCGGCTGACGGAACTCGTGAGGAAAGCCGCCCAAACCATGAACATACACCTGACCGACCACGTCATCGTCACGGACGGAAGCCATTACAGCTTCAACGACGAAGGATTGCTATAAATAATCCAAGTTACAGACATACTATACGAAAGACAAAAGCGGTCATAACACTAACTATCAGCACATCGTATTTACCTGCTATTTACCAGCCAATGTAAAAGCCGTTACCGCGGTATGTAAAAGCCGTTACCCTATATTGTAACGCTCTTTACCCCATATTGTAAAGACCTTTACCGCCTATTGTAAAAGGAGTTTCCCCAGGGGTAAAGGGAGTTCCCCCAGAGGGTGAAGCGTGTTTCCCCACCGTCAAACCCTTTCTGAAGTAATGAAAAGGAGGGCGTTCCTTTGCATTTTCAATTAAATTCCATAGCTTTGTTCTTTGAAAACCTATATATAAAACCCTACGAATATGACCAAATTTGAAATAGAAGAGAAAATAGTCTCCATGCTCAAGACCGTATTCGACCCGGAAATACCGGTAAATGTATACGACCTGGGACTGATTTACAAAATAGACGTCTCCGACCAGGGAGAAGCCTCCATCGACATGACGCTGACTGCCCCCAACTGTCCGGCAGCCGACTTCATCATGGAAGATGTGCGCCAGAAGGTGGAATCCATCGACGGCGTAACCTCCGCCACCATCAATCTCGTTTTCGAACCCGAGTGGGACAAGGACATGATGAGCGAAGAAGCGAAACTGGAGCTGGGATTCCTTTAAATCAGTTGAAAGTTCAAAGTTGAAAATGGAAAGTTGAAAATGAAGAATGTATATTTCCTCTCGGATGCTCACCTGGGCTCACGAGCCATCGAACACGGACGAACCCAAGAACGGAGGCTGGTCAACTTCTTGGACAGCATCAAGCACAAGGCATCGGCCGTATACCTGCTGGGAGACATGTTCGACTTCTGGTACGAATTCCGTACCGTAGTGCCCAAAGGATACACCCGCTTTCTGGGCAAGCTGTCCGAACTGACCGACCTGGGAGTAGAAGTCCACTTTTTCACGGGAAACCATGACCTTTGGTGCGGCGACTATCTGACCAAGGAGTGCGGCGTCATGATACACCGCGAACCGCTGACCACCGAAATCTTCGGAAAAGAGTTCTACCTTGCCCACGGTGACGGGCTAGGCGACCCGGACAAGAAGTTCAAGATGCTGCGCGCCATGTTCCGCAGCCGTACCCTACAGACGCTGTTCTCTGCCCTGCACCCCCGCTGGAGCATGGAGCTGGGACTGAACTGGGCCAAGCACAGCCGCTTGAAACGCATAGACGGGAAAGAACCCGCATACATGGGAGAAAACAACGAATACCTGGTGCTCTACACCAAGGAATACCTGAAAAGCCATCCCAACATCAACTACTTCATCTACGGTCACCGCCACATCGAACTGGACCTGATGCTGAGCAGTACCGCCCGCATCCTCATCCTCGGCGATTGGATAAACTACTTCTCGTACGCCGTCTTTGACGGCGAGAACCTCTTCCTTGAGAATTTTGTGGAGGGAGAGACGAAGCTATAGCCCGCATTGCCAAACTGTTAACCATCATACCATTACCACCCATGAAACCTTTAAGACTGAAAAACATGATTGCCGGATGCCTGCTCGCAGCAGGAGCATTGCCGGTATGGGGACAATCCGGCGCCCCGACACTTGTCATCCGCATTGACGATCTCGGTGCCCTGCATTCCGTCAACGAAGCCTGCATCCAGACCTACCGCTCGGGTATTGCCCGCAGCGTGGAAGTGATGCCCGTAGCAGCCTGGTATCCAGAAGCCATCAAGATGCTGAAAGAAAATCCGGGACTGGACGTCGGCCTGCACCTCGTCATCACCAGCGAGTGGGAGAACGTGAAGTGGCGTCCGCTGACCCACTGCCCCAGCCTGACGGACGAGAACGGCTATTTCTACCCGATGATGTTCCCTAACCCCGCCTATCCGGGACAGTCCATCATGGAGCAGAAATGGGACATCAAGGAGATAGAGCAGGAGTTCCGCGCGCAGATAGAGACGACGCTGAAAAGCATTCCGCAACTCAGCCATCTGTCCGGACACATGCTCTCCACCGGTTTCAGCAAGGAAGTGAACGAGCTGGTGCAACGGCTCGCCAAAGAATACAACCTGCCGTCCATCGACCGCATGGACTCCTCCAAGGACTACCGGTTTACCTACATCGGGTACGACGGCCCCAAAAGAACCGCCGAAGAAAAGGAGGCCAGCTTCATCAAAGCATTGGAGAAGTTGCAACCGGGCCAGCGCTACCTTTTCTTAGACCACCCGGCACTGGACAACGATGAAATGAAAACCGTCTTCCACATCGGATATGAGGACGTGGCGCTGGACCGCCAGGGAGTGACCGACCTGCTGACAAGCCCCCGCGTCCGGAAAGCCATTGAAGACAAAGGCATAAAGCTGATTTCCATCAACCAACTGACCAAGGGCCTGCCCCGCGCCGCCGCTACTCCGAAGCTGGACAAGGCCATGAACAGATATCTGGATGCCGTAAAGAAAGCCGGACAAGACCTGCACAGTATCATGATTGTGCAACACGGCAATGTCATTGCCGAAGAATGGATGGGCGAAGGGAAAGAGGATGAGCCTCACATCCTAAACTCCGTCAGCAAGACATTCACCGCCACCGCCGTGGGACTTGCCGCCTCCGAAGGCAGGCTGAAGCTGACGGACAAGGTCATCTCCTTCTTCCCCGACAAGCTTCCGGCAACCGTCAGCGAAAATCTGGCAGCCATGACCGTACGCGACCTGCTGACCATGAACTGCGGGCACGACACCGACCCCACCGGAACGGTACGCAAAAAGGCAGACGCCGATTGGGTGCAGGAGTTCCTTGCCTTCCCCGTGGAGCACAAGCCCGGTACCTTCTACACCTACAACAGCCTGGGAACCTACATGCTCTCAGCCATCGTACAGAAAGTGACGGGCGAGAAAGTGGTGGATTATCTCTATCCCCGTCTGTTCCGCCCGCTTGGCATCGTCAACGCCCGGTGGCAGGAAAGCCCGCAAGGCATCAATACCGGAGGCTGGGGGTTGTACCTCAAAACGGAAGACCTTGCCAAGATGGGACAACTGTTCCTGCAGAAAGGAAACTGGAACGGACAGCAGATTCTGCCCGAAGAATGGGTAAAGGAGGCATCTGCCTGCCAAGTGCCCTCACTGCCCGCCGGCATGAAACCGGAGATGCTGAAGAAAGCGAAGATGAGCGCCAAGACAAGCGACTGGCTGCAGGGCTACGGCTACCAGATGTGGCGCTGCCACCACAACGCCTACCGTGCCGATGGTGCCAACGGACAATACATACTGGTGTTGCCGGACAAGGATGCCGTCATTGCCGTCACCGCCAACATCCCCGACATGCAGGCAGAGCTGAATCTAATATGGAAGTATCTGCTGCCCGCGCTATAAAACGTTTATTCTTATAAACGATTACGAAAAAGTGAAGGTTACCGGAACTTTTTCCCGGCATGGTTGTAATAACATCATAACATTAAAAACATTAGCGTCATGGATGATATGATTTACAGAAACGACCCGATTGCCGAAGAGAACATAGACCCGCACGGACGTCCGGCAACGGATGAATTCGAGGAATGGAGCGAAGAGGTCTCCGAACGGACAGATACCGGATACAAGGACCAGAAAATAAAATCCGCCAAGGAACGGGAGAAACGTATCCGGGAGATGGATGAAATTATAAAGAAGGACCTTAAGGAATAAATTGACAGCCACCACAGATAGCACAGATTCTCACAGATTAGTCTCTTATACTTGATATCAGAGCTTCCAATCTGTGAGAATCCGTGTAATCTGTGGTGACTTTCTATTATTTGTATCCGCCAGCCTTGGCTATGCGTTTCGGGATTTCCGTGTTGTCCATCTTACCCACGAACAGCTTGGAGCCTGCACCTACTGCGAATACCGGCACATATCCGGCTGTATGGCCACCGCTGGTCCAGCCTACCATGGCAATCTGGCTCATCACCTTCTTGGCGGCAACGGCCAGGGGCTCAGTCTTGGCATAAAGACTTTCCTCAAACACTACATGCTTGTTCACGAATGATTCTTCGTAAGCATCACGCAGCATCTTCTCCTGCTCCCAGCTCACCGGCAGTTCTTTCCAGAAACCCATCTTTTCTGCCAGGAATTCCTTCATTTCCGGCCAGTTGATAACCTTGCGCATCTTGCGTAAGTCCGTGATGGAACGCGAAAGGATATCCTGAGACTGCTTCTGCTTGGCAAGGGCTTTCAGTTGAAGCTCGTACTTACCGGTACCCAGACCCAGACCGCCGGTTTCATGGTCGGCAGTTACCACAATCAGCGTTTCTTTGGGATGCTTCTTATAGAACTCGTAAGCCACCTTGATGGCGTTGTCCATATCCACCACTTCCTCAAAGACTGTGGCGGGGTCGTTTCCGTGGCAGGCCCAGTCAATCTTTCCACCTTCAACCATCAGGAAGAAACCCTTGTTACTGCCTTTGGTCAAGAAAGAGATGGCGCTTTCGGTAATTTCGGCCAGCGTCAAGTCGCCTTCCTGGCGGTCGATGGCATAGGGCAGGCAAGAAGGCTCTGCCCCTTCTTTCTGGATAAGAATCATCTTGTCCGCCTGGGCAGACTTTGACTTGTATTCGTCAAGGCCTCTTGCAACGGTATAACCGGCTTCTTCAAAGATAGGGAAGATGCTCGGAGCCTCTTTCTTGTCGGCAGTGGTAGTCGGTTTCAAGAAACCACCGCCTGCATAGAAGTCGAAACCGGCTTTCGGCAGGTCGAGGGCTATCTCGTAATACATGCCACGGTCCGGCTGATGGGCATAGAATGCGGCGGGAGTAGCATGGTCTACACTGACGCTGGTAGTTACCCCAACTTTCTTACCGGACTTTTGGGCTCTCTCGGCCACACTCTGAAGCACACTCTTGTTATCGTCCATACCAATGGCGCCGTTGTAGGTCTTTGCACCGGTAGCCAAGGCTGTTCCGGCAGCAGAAGAGTCAGTCACCGAGTTGGTGGCAGAAAAGGTAGTTGCCATGCTGGCAACCGGGAAAGAAGTGAACAGCAAAGGCTTTACACCGATGCGCCCTTCTTGTTCGGCCAGATACATCTCCGTACCGTTCACCTGGTTCACACCCATTCCATCACCGATGAAATAAAACACGTACTTCGCCTGCTGGGCATAGGCCATGCCGCTGGTCAGCAGTACAAAGAACAACACATACATTAATCGTTTCATAAGCAGTTCTTATTTAAAGTTATTCGAAAAATTGCCTTTATTGTTTTTAACCGAGTAACAAAGATAAGGATTTTAAAGGATTCGGAAAACATTTCGCCCCTACAAATACATTACATATTTGCAGGGGCGAAACCACATCCGGACTCCGGGAAGCCGGAACCGGGAAATATTACAGCGATATTACTTCTTCAGAATATCCATCGTGTCCGAAGCAATCATCAGTTCCTCGTCAGTGGGAATTACCACCACCTTCACCTGAGAATCTTCGGTAGAGATAACCATTTCTTCACCGCGTACTTTGTTCTTCTCGGCATCCAGCTTTATGCCCATGAATTCCAGGCCTTCACATGCACCCCAGCGGGCACTTGCCTGATTCTCGCCGACACCACCGGTAAATACCACGATATCCACACCACCCAAAGCAGCAGCATAGGCACCGATATATTTCTTGATGCGGTAGAAGTACATTTCTTCAGCCAGAACAGCCTTCGGATTGCCGGCAGCTACGGCATTTTCCAGGTCGCGCATGTCACTGGATTCACCGAAGATACCCAGCACACCGCTCTTCTTGTTCAACAGGTTGGAGATGCCGTTGGCATCCAGACCCTCTTTCTCCATGATGAAGGAAACGGCACCGGCATCAATATCACCACTGCGGGTACCCATCATCAGACCTTCCAGCGGGGTCAAGCCCATGCTGGTGTCTACACACTTACCGTCCTTGATGGCAGTAATGGAACCACCGTTGCCAATGTGGCAAGTGATGATTTTCTTTCCTTCCGGCTCTACACCCAGGAACTCGCAGACGCGCTGCGATACGTAGCGGTGTGAGGTTCCGTGGAAACCATAACGGCGTACGCCGTACTTTTCATAAAGTTCGTAAGGCACGGCATACAGATAGGCATGCTTCGGCATGGTCTGATGGAAAGCCGTATCGAACACACCAATCTGCGGAACATTAGGCAGAATGGCAGATATTGCATTTACCCCCTTCAGGTTAGCAGGATTGTGGAGCGGAGCCAGGTCGTTGCAGGCAGTGAAGGCGGCAAGCACTTCCGGCGTCAGCCGTACAGACTCGCTGAACTTTTCGCCTCCATGCACCATACGGTGACCTACGGCATTGATTTCGTCCAAAGACTTGATGGCTCCATATTCAGGGCTTGTCAAAGTGTTCAAGATAAATTCCACACCTACGGTATGCTCTGGAATGTCCTTCTCAAGAACTTTCTTCTCGCCACTGGGCAAGGTGAACTTCAGGAAAGAGTCCTTCAAACCAATTTTTTCAATACCACCCTGGGCGATAACTTCTTTCCGGTCCATATCAAACAATTTGTATTTGATGGACGAGCTACCGCAGTTCAATACTAAGATTTTCATACTATATATCAGATTTAAAAGTTATTCAGCATTCTTTTTGGCTGCAATAGCCTGATTTGCAGTGATGGCAATCATGCGATAAACGTCTTCGATGGAGCAACCGCGTGAAAGGTCGTTCACCGGACGGGCAATACCTTGCAGGATAGGACCTACAGCATCGGCATGTCCCAAACGTTGTACCAGCTTATAGGAGATGTTGCCCACCTCAAGACTGGGAACAACCAGCACATTGGCATGTCCGGCAATGGAAGAACCCGGAGCCTTGCTTGCACCTACTTCCGGCACCAAAGCCGCATCGGCCTGCAATTCACCGTCGATGGCAATGTCGGGAGCCATTTCCTTGGCAATCTTCAATGCCTCAACGACCTTATCTACTACTTCATGTTTGGCAGAGCCCTTGGTAGAGAAGCTCAACAAGGCAACTTTCGGGTCCAAACCGGCAACTGCCTGGGCTGTGCGTGCTGTACATACTGCAATCTGTGCTAATTGTTCAGCATCAGGCACCGGAGTCACAGCTACGTCACCCATTACCAGGATACCGTTCTTTCCATATTCAGGAGCATGCGTCAGCAGCAGCATGGCACCCGAAACGCAAGTGATGCCCGGAGCAGTCTTGATAATCTGCAAAGCAGGACGAAGTACATTACCCGTAGTGTTACGTGCACCTGCCAACTGGCCGTCAGCATCTCCATTCTTTATAATCAGGCAGCCCAGATAAAGCGGGTCGACAACCAGCTTGCGGGCCTCTTCGATAGTCATGCCTTTCTTTTTGCGGAGCTCGCAAAGCAGTTGGGCATATTCTTCTTTCTTAGGATGGTCTTCCGGGTCGATAATGGTAGCTTTGTTTATATTTCCCAGCCCCCACTCTTTGGCACAAGCCTCTATCTCGGCAGGTTTTCCAAGGATAATCAAGTCGGCTACTCCGTCAGTCAGGATTTGATTGGCAGCTTTCAGTGTACGCTCTTCCGTACCCTCGGGAAGAACAATTCGTTGGCGGTTTGCTTTGGCACGCTCAACAATTTCGTTAATTAATCTTTGCATGATATTTTAATTGTCTATTAAGAATCGGCAGTATGTGTTATTCACGCCGCAAAAGTACACAATTTTGCAATATCTACATTGCAAACATCGGTCTTTTTACCGTTCAGACCATAATTATTATAATATTTAACATTAGGTATTCCCAGCATTCATGTGTACGCACACGTGCCCCTCTGCAACAAACAATTACCCGTCCGGCAGGAACAACCCGCCCGACTCTACAAACGACATAAAAAAAATCAGGATACAACGATAACAAGCAATACATAGAATACCTACCTTTGCAGCGTTTTCAACGTATAACAATAGGTATTATAATAATATGATTCGTCAATGCGCCATCCTTTTCGGATGCTTAGCTTTGGGTGAACTGATTGTTTTCTTTACGGGTATCAAGTTACCTTCCAGCATCATCGGTATGCTGTTGCTCACCCTATTCTTGAAATTGGGTTGGATTAAACTGCACTGGGTGCAGGGTATGTCCGACTTCCTGGTTGCCAACCTGGGCTTCTTCTTCGTACCGCCCGGTGTAGCTCTCATGCTTTACTTCGATGTCATCGCCTCCGAGTTCTGGCCGATAGTGACCGCTTCCATAATCAGCACCCTGCTGGTGATTGTAGTCACCGGATGGGTTCATCAACTAACACGTAAAATCAAATGAACTTTTTAGAAAACGAATTTTTCCTATTGGCTGTCACCTTCGGGATTTTCTTTCTGGCCAAACTCCTGCAGAAAAAGACCGGCATCATGTTGCTGAACCCCATCCTGCTGACAATTGCCATCCTCATTGTCTTCCTGAAGATGACACATATCAGTTATGAGACCTACAATGAAGGAGGACATCTGATAGAATTCTGGCTGAAACCCGCTGTTGTGGCCCTGGGAGTCCCCCTATACCTCCAATTGGAAACGATTAAGAAACAGCTGCTCCCCATCATGCTGTCACAACTTGCCGGCTGCATTGTGGGAGTTATCTCTGTCGTGCTGATAGCTAAATTGATGGGGGCTTCCGACGAGATTATCTACTCCCTGGCGCCCAAGTCGGTCACTACGCCGATAGCCATGGAAGTAACCAAGTCGCTGGGCGGCATTCCCTCACTTACCGCCGCCGTAGTGGTCTGTGTAGGCTTGCTGGGAGGAATACTGGGCTTCAAGACCATGAAACTGACCCACATCGGCAGTCCTATGGCACAAGGCCTTTCCTTGGGAGCCGCCGCCCACGCGGTAGGAACTTCCACAGCCATGGACATCAGCCGCAAATACGGCGCATTCGCCAGCCTCGGCCTGACCCTGAACGGTATTTTCACTGCATTGCTGACCCCAACTATTCTGCGATTATTAGGGCTACTCTAACAAAATCTTCTTATTTTTGTTATCTATAATCATAACCAACTAAAAACAACGTATGATTTCATTTAAAGATATCGAATTACAAGACAAAGAACTGATTACTTCCTATACACAGAACAGTCCGCGACGGAATTGTGACCTCTCATTCTCCAACCTATGCAGCTGGCGTTTTCTATACAATACAAAGTTTGCCATCATGGACGGCTTCCTCCTGCTGAAATTCTGGGCAAACGATGAACTGGTGTACATGATGCCGATAGGTAACGGAGATTTGACAAAAGTACTGGACGCACTGGTCGAAGACGCACACCGGGAAGGGGAACCTTTCTGCCTGCTGGGAATATGTTCGGGCATGTGCTCGGAACTGGAAGCCTTCATGCCCGGAAAATTCCAGTTCACAGCAGACCGGGACTATGCCGATTACCTCTATCTGCGTACAGACCTCGCCACGCTTGCCGGAAAGAAATTCCAGTCCAAACGGAATCATGTCAACAAATTCAAACGCACCTATAATTACGAATATACTCCCATCACTCCCGACCGCATCCAGGAATGTCTGGACCTGGAAGCCGAATGGTGTAAGGCCAACAATTGCGACCAGCATGAAGGAACGGGCAACGAACGTCGCGCACTGGTCTACGCCCTCCACAATTTTGAAGAACTGGGATTGACCGGGGGCATCCTGCATGTAGACGGCAAAATTGCCGCCTTCACTTTCGGAATGCCCATCAACCAAGATACCTTCGGAGTACATGTGGAAAAGGCCGACACCAGCATAGACGGAGCGTACGCAATGATTAACTATGAATTTGCCAACCATATCCCCGAACAATATGTCTACCTCAACCGTGAAGAGGATTTGGGTATTGAAGGATTGCGCAAGGCCAAACTTTCGTACCAGCCTGCCATTATTCTGGAAAAATACGTGGCATGCCTGAAAGATGAACCGGTGGAAGCTATCAAATGGTGAGAGTAAGGATTAGAGATTAAGGATTAAAAGGATAAGGGATTGATGATACGGGAAAAGGTAAAGAACTTATGGAAGCTCTGTTTCAATGATAGCGAGGAATTTACTGAACTGTATTTTCGGCTCCGCTACAACAATGATATCAATATTGCCATCCAAAGCGGCGAAGAAGTGATTGCCGCCCTACAGATGTTGCCTTATCCTATGACGTTCGAAGGAGAAGATATTCATACGGCCTATATATCCGGCGCCTGCACACACCCTGATTACCGTAACCGGGGCGTAATGCACGAGCTGTTATCACAAGCCTTTGCACGGATGCTACACAATAATGTCGCCTTATCCACCTTGATACCGGCAGAGCCGTGGCTGTTCGACTACTATGCCCGCAGTGGTTATGCACCCGTATTCCGCTATGCCGAAGAGACTTTTATCGCTTCCGGCACACCGGCAGCCGATACGGGCCTTACTTTGGAAATGTCTGCCGAATATACTGAAAAAAGATATGAATATCTCGACCGGAAATTGCGGGAGCGCCCTTGCTGCATTCAGCATACGGAAGAGGATTTTCAGGTTATCATTGCCGATTTACAACTGGGGCAGGGCTTCGTTTGCACATTGAGCAATGGGGAGGAAATCACGGCTTTGGCCATTACCTATCCGATAGGGAAAGCCAACTGGCGCATTGGAGAAATCGTGTCGGATACTCCCGCTACAAAAACTTTACTGCTTCAACATATCTGCCAAAGCCTGAATCTCCCGTCCATCCGGGTTCTCACTCCTCCCGCTACCGGTGAAAGCCAACTTTTGGGCATGGCACGCATCATCAATGCCAAAACCATGCTGCAACTCTATGCTACGGCCCATCCGGAACTGGAACTCAGCATTCATCTCACCGATGAGCAGGTCAGTGCCAATAACGGCTACTACTACCTGAACAATGGTAAATATATGAATAGTGCCAAGCGTCTGCCGGGCAGCCACTTGGCACTTACAATCGGTGAACTCACCGAAAAAATATTTGCAACATCAAGCCCATATATGAGCCTGATGTTGAACTAGCATTATAATCCGCTGAAGTCGACTCCCTCAAATACCAGCGAAGGAATCTGCCATGAACGGTTCGGTTGAGGGTCATTGCCCACAGCAACCAAGGAATTCCATAAAGTAACCATGTTACCCGTCACATTCATTTCGTTGACGGGCTGTGTCAGCTTGCCGTCTTCAATAAGGAAACCCTCTATACCATAAGAGAAGTCACCGGTACTGCTATTGCTGTTACCGCCATTGAAGCCCGTAACCAAGATGCCTTGTTTAATATCTGCAACCAATCCGTTCAGGTCCTTATCGCCCGGTGTCAGAATTAGACGTGAAGGTGCACTGATAGTAGGAGCTATATCCATCTTCTTACCATTGTAGGTATCGATGAAATAAGTTTTCAGCACGCCTTTGTCAAAAACAGTGCGGGGTTCGGTAGCCACACCCTCATTATCGAAATAGCGTGAACCGTTTGCACCGATAGCATGCGGCTCGTCACGCAACGTGAAGAGGTCGGAAGCCACTTTCGTATCCAGCTTATCCATCAGGAAGGAGTTCTTTTGTTGCAAAGCACTGCCATACAATGCACTTAGCATCGGACTGAGCAGGTTTCCCACATTCATAGGGTCAACCACCATTGTATATTTACCCGACTTTGCTTTCTTCTGTCCCAGCTTGCGCAATACGCGTTCCAATGCCTTGGCACCGATTCCCGTCTTCGTCAATTTATCATAGAACAGAGCCGAGTCGTACCAGTAATCCTGAGGGCGAGCTTCGCCCTCTCCCTTAATGGATACACTGGCTGAGACAGAGAACCAGGTACTCTTCGACTCGCCTTCAAATCCGTTGCTTATCAAACGATAGGAAGAACCCTCGCCATCACTATAAGAAGAATCAACCGAAATGATACGCTCATCCTTGCCCAATACCTCCTCTGCAGCAGCACGTGCAATCGCCACTTTATCATCCGGGTTGACTTCATAGAGTTTCTTGTCAAAAAGCTGCAAGTCAGGCTTGCCTCCTTTATAGTAGCGTGCAGGGTCGGCCAGCATACGCGACTCATCCACCGCCAGATAGCGGGTAGACTCTATACCATTCGTGATAAGAGTTTCCAATTCTTTCTTATCCAGCCGATTGGTGGAAAAAGAGCCGAAACGTCCGTCCACATAAAGATTCAATCCCAAACCATTCTCCGTAGACTGCTGCAAACGGTCCATTTTGCCGTCACGCAGTTCAAAAGAAGAATTAGAATTTGTATATAGCACCAGTTTGGCTGCCTGGCAACCGTTCTTCAAGGCATATTCCATTGCCCATTGTGCCAATTTCTTATTGTCGTCTGTAATCATGTCTTTAATTGATAGTTGATAATTAACTTTCTCCTCCTACAGTCAGCTTGCTGACTAGTGCCGATGGCATACCGCAGGTAACGGGACAAGACTGACCGTCTTTACCACAGGTCCAAGTACCGTTGTCAATCTTATCGTTATTTGCCACCATCGTGATGTCAGCCAATGCTTTCGGACCATTACCGATGATATTTATATCCTTGACGGGCTGCGTCAACTTGCCATCCTCAATCAAGTAACCCGACTTCACAAAGAAGGTAAAGTCTCCGGCACCGATTTGCACCTGGCCATTGGTAAACTGGTCACAATAGATACCTTTCTTCACGGTGGAGATAATGTCCGCTTCCTTCATATTGCCGGCTTCCATATAAGTGGCACGCATACGGGGGATAGGAGTATTACGGAAAGTATCGCGACGTCCGTTTCCAGTAGGAGCCACCCCATAATGCTTGGCACTGATGCGGTCGTGCAGATAACTGGTCAGGATACCTTCCTTCACGATATAGGTTTTCTGGCCTTCCACACCCTCATCGTCGAAATTCACGGCTCCACGATTGAAAGCGATGGTACCGTCATCCACCACGTTGATATGCTCATCGCACACCTTCTTTCCCAAAAGGTCGCAGAAAATGGAAGTACGTTTACGGTTGAAGTCAGCCTCAAAAGCATGTCCTATGGCTTCGTGCAACAAGATACCCGAACCGCCAGCCCCCATCACGACGGGCATTTCGCCACCTTTGGGTTTCACAGCCTTGAACAAGATAGCAGTCTTATCCACCGCCTCACGTGCAATAATATCCACGATGTCATCCGTCATGAATTCAAAACCCTTGCGGTAAGAACGACCGGCATAACCGTTCTCCATCTTTCCATTCTCTTCCATGATACAGACTGCCATAAAAGAAACCATCGGACGGTAGTCGTAGTAGCTCACGCCCTCGGAATTACAGAACAGCACGTGCGATGTACTGTCAGAAAGAGAAGCCTGCACCTTACGTACACGATTGTCCAAAGAGAAAATCTTTTCGTTCAGCTTTTCTAAATAAGGTATTTTTGCCTTGACACTCACGTCCTCCCAAGGTTCAGTGACGGCATAGCGGCTTTTGGTAATTGTCTTTTCCGTCAGTCCTACAGATTTTCCGGCCTTGCCCGAAGAGGCGATACGGGCAGCAGTACGTGCAGCACGCAGCATTTCTTCCATAGTTACCCCTTCCACATAAGCATACCCCGTCTGGTCGCCTGCCAATACGCGTACGCCCATACCGAAGTCAATGTTAGCTCCACAGTTGTTTACTTTGCCGTCCATCAGAACCACACTGTTGTTGAATGTGTGTTCAAAATAAAGGTCGGCATAATCGCCGCCTTTTTCCAGAGCGGCAGCCATCACTTTCTTCAAGTCAGCCTCCGTCACACCGAAGTGAACCATTGCCGAAGCTACGGCAGACTGATTATCTGCTCCTCCTAAAGCTCCGCGTACTGACGCAGGCATAGCCAACGAGGGTACTGCCAGCGAACCTAACATCGCCAGACTTCCCGTCCGTAAGAAATTTCGTCTATCCATCCTTTTCAGTTATTAGTTATAAGATATTGTTTTTTATATCATAGTTATATGACGTAAAAATAGGAGATTTTGTCACACCTTAGCTTTCCTTTGTTAACAAACTTTCCAATTCCTCTGCATTCAGACGCAGATAGAATTGTCCTTTGTAAGCCACTGAAATACCTCCGGTCTCCTCCGATACAATGATGGCATGCGCATCAGACACCTGGGAAATCCCCATGGCAGCACGATGCCTCAGCCCCAGTTCCTTAGGAATGTCCAGATTATGGGAAACAGGCAGGATACATCCCGCCGCTTTGATACGTTTCTTACTGATAACCATCGCTCCATCGTGCAACGGACTGTTCTTAAAGAAAATATTCTCAATCAGACGCTGGTTTATATCGGCATTGATAATCTCTCCCGTACGCACCACATCATCCAAAGGCAGATTATGTTCAATGACAATCAGGGCACCAACCTTCTGCTTCCCCATACTGATACATGCCATTACCACCGGCATGATGTCGTCATGTTCCAGCTTCTCTTTCTTGTTACCGGTGAAGAAGCGCACCAGCGCACTGGCATGCTGATGCGAGCCGAGTGTCAGCAAGAAGCGCCGTATCTCGTCCTGAAACAAAATGATAAGCGCCAGCACGCCCACACTGACCAGCTTGTCGAAGATGGAACCGAGCAATTTCATCTCCAGCACCTGCGATACCACCAGCCATATCAGGATAAACACCAGGATACCCGTAAACACATTTATAGAACCGGAGGCTTTCATCAGCTTATACGTATAGTACAACAAGAAAGCCACTAACAGAATATCTATAAAATCTTTTATTCCAAATTCAAAAAACACGATATTGAATGATTAGGGGTTAGGGACTAGGAATTATTTCGCATGGCTTGCACAATCCGTACGGTTTCCACGGCTTCTTTCACGTCGTGTACGCGGAGAATGTCAGCACCTTTCAGCAAACAGATGGTATCGAGCACCGTAGTACCATTCAGCGCCTCCTGAGGAGTAATGTCCAACAAGCGGTATATCATCGATTTACGTGAAACGCCTACCAGCAAAGGCAACTCAAAAATACGGAACTCTTCCAGATGGGACAGCAATTCATAGTTATGCTCCATTGTCTTTCCAAAGCCGAAACCGGGGTCCAGAATGATGTCTTTTACACCTAAGTCACGTAATTGCTGCACCTTGCGCGCAAAATACAAGAAAACCTCTTTCAGAAGATTGTCGTAATGAGGATGCTGCTGCATACTTTGCGGAGTGCCTTGCATGTGCATCATAATATAAGGTACGTTCAATGCCGCAACGGTATGGAACATATTCGCATCCATCTCACCGGCCGCAATATCATTGATGATGGCAACACCATACTCTTCCACACACATTCTTGCCACATCCGCCCTAAAAGTGTCTACCGACACCACAGCATCCGGCTGTATCTCAAAAAGTATTTTCAGGCCCATACGCAACCGTTCCATCTCTTCCCTGGCAGAGACATTGTCGGCATTGGGACGGGAAGAGTAAGCGCCTATGTCAATAATGGCCGCTCCCTCCGAAACTATCTGTTTCACCCGGCGTGCTATTTCCACCTCTGTCTGTGTACGGCTACCGGCATAAAAGGAATCGGGAGTAACGTTCAGTATGCCCATGACACGGGGTTGAGAGAGGTCGAGCAGCGAACCGTTGACATTTATATATCGGGCAGTTGTAATTTCCATAGGCAGTCTGTTCTATATAGTACCTGCAAATGTAAACAAAAAAGTGGTTTCAAAATACATAAACTCATAAAACTGATAAGTTTTTTGCTTGTACCCGGGAAGGGAGAGGATTAAAACTATATCTTTGCACGATGGTTTACCACAGATTACACAGATTCACACAGATTGATTTAATTATAAAGTCATGGATATAACAGCTATACATCAGATATTCCTAACATGCACCAGTGTCACTACTGACAGCCGTAACTGCCCCCAAGGCTCTTTATTCATTGCGCTGAAAGGCGAGTCGTTCAACGGAAATGCCTTTGCCGCCCGAGCGCTGGAAAGCGGAAGTGCTTATGCCATAGTAGATGAAGAAGCCTATGCCCCCGCAGGCGATACACGATACATCGTGGTGGAAAACAGCTTGAAGACCTTGCAACAACTTGCCAATTACCACCGTCGGCAGATGCGTACACCCATCATCGGCATTACGGGTACAAACGGAAAGACTACTACCAAGGAACTGATGTCCACCGTACTTTCGCAAACTCACAACGTGCTCTATACCTTGGGAAATTTGAACAATCACATCGGTGTTCCCCTCACCTTGCTCCGCCTGCGCCCTGAACACGACCTTGCCGTGGTGGAAATGGGTGCCAGCCACCCGGGAGACATCAAGGAGCTGGTAGAGATAGCCGAACCTGACTACGGGATCATTACCAACGTAGGAAAAGCCCATCTGGAGGGATTCGGCTCTTTTGAAGGAATCATCAAGACCAAAGGAGAGATGTACGACTATCTGCGGACGCGGAAAGAAGCTACCATCTTTATCCATAACGACAACCCCTACTTGAAAAAGATAGCCTACGGACTCCACCAGATTGCCTACGGCAGTGAGGACGGGCTGTACATCAACGGACACGTCACCGGCAATTCTCCTTACCTCACCTTCGAGTGGAAAACGGACAACGAAAGCAAATATCACGAAGTACAAACCCGGCTTATCGGTGAATATAACTTCCCCAATGCTCTGGCAGCTGTCACCATCGGACATTTTTTTGGTGTGGAACCGGAGAAAATAGACAAGGCACTGGCCAGATATACCCCGCAAAACAACCGTTCACAACTGAAAAAAACAGCGGACAACACTCTGATTATCGATGCCTATAATGCCAATCCCACAAGCATGATGGCTTCCATTAGTAACTTCCGGAACATGCAGGCCGAAAACAAAATGTTGATATTGGGAGATATGCGGGAGTTGGGTAAAGACAGTGCCGACGAGCACCAGAAGATTGCAGACTATCTGGAAGAATGCGGATTCAAGGATGTAGTTCTTGTAGGGGAATTGTTTGCCGCCACACGCCACTCTTATCAGAGTTATCCCGATGTAACCGCACTCATCGCAGAGCTGCAAAGAGAGAAACCTTGCGGGAAAACAATTCTGATAAAAGGGTCGAACGGCATCAAGCTAAGTTCCGTAGTTGAATACTTATAATCCTATTTCATCCTTGGCCTTAAAATGAAATAGCCGACCATTGATGCAAGCACCGCTCCCGTGGTATTGGCCGCAAAATCCAGCCAGTCTCCACCACGGTATGTCGTGCAGTATTCTTGCAGCAACTCCACCATTCCGCTGAACAAAACGGGACAGACAAACGCCCCTGCCCATGCATGCCATAAAGGGGCGTTGTCTCTCCGGTGAGCGCGAAGAAACTCCAGCCACAGCATTCCTGACATGCCGAAATACATACAGATATGCACCACCTTGTCTATATTGGGAATCTTGCTTATTTCTGTAGAAGGCGGTTTAAAGAATGAAAGATAAATCACCGTCAGAATAATAAAAAGCGACACCGGATATTTCTTAATATAATATAGCATATACCAAATTATCAACGAACTGTGCGCAAAAGTACAGAACATTTTCTATATTTGCATGTTTTAGCTGGTATTAATAACGAATTGAAAGAAAAATCTACGTTTTATGACAAAAAGTGACAGAGCCAACTTCGGAAGCAAATTAGGCGTCATACTTGCCTCGGCAGGCTCCGCAGTCGGTTTAGGCAATATCTGGCGTTTCCCGTTTGAGACCGGGAATCACGGAGGTGCGGCATTTATCCTTGTATACTTGGTTTGCGTGCTCATTCTCGGCATCCCCATCATGATTGCAGAATTCCTCATCGGCAGGCGCTCGCGTGCCAATACGGCAAGGGCTTATCAGAAATTGGCACCCGGCACGCATTGGCGCTGGGTAGGACGTATGGGCGTACTGGCCGGATTCCTTATTCTGGGATATTACTCCGTTGTGGCAGGATGGACGCTTGAGTTTATCGGCGAAGCGGCTACCAACAGTTTTGCCGGGAAGTCGGCAGCCGATTTCATCGCATCCTTCAACAGCTTTGTCAGCAACCCCTGGCGTCCGGTCATCTGGCTGGTGCTGTTCCTGTTGGCCACCCATCTCATCATTGTCAAAGGAGTGGAAAAAGGTATTGAAAAATCAGCCAAAATCATGATGCCAATGCTATTTGTCCTATTGATAATCCTTGCCATCTGCTCCATATCCCTGCCCGGAGCAGGAGCAGGCATTGAATTCCTGTTGAAACCGGACTTCAGCAAAGTGGACGGCAATGTGTTCCTTGGAGCCATGGGCCAGGCATTTTTCTCCTTGAGCTTGGGGATGGGATGTCTCTGTACATACGCTTCTTACTTCCGCAATGATACGAACCTGCCCAAAACGGCACTCAACGTGGCGGCTATCGACACCATGGTAGCCATTTTGGCAGGATTCATCATCTTCCCTGCCGCCTTCTCTGTAGGCATCAAACCGGATGCGGGTCCTAGTCTGCTATTCATCACCTTACCTAATGTCTTTCAGCAAGCGTTCGGCAATATTCCCTGGCTGGCGATACTGCTGTCTCTGATGTTCTATATCCTACTGGCATTGGCAGCACTTACTTCCACCATTTCCCTGCACGAAGTGGTAACTGCCTATCTACATGAAGAGTTCAAGTTCTCACGCAGCAAGGCAGCCAGATACGTGACAGCGGGCTGTATTTTCTTAGGAGTATTCTGCTCACTGTCTCTCGGTATCGGCAAAAGCTATACCGTATTCGGGCTAAACCTATTCGATTTGTTCGACTTTGTAACGGCCAAGCTAATGCTACCGTTAGGCGGTTTCTTCATTTCCATCTTCATAGGCTGGTATCTGGACAAGAAAATCGTATGGGAAGAAGTCAGCAACAATGGCACTCTGAAAGTATCCGTCTACAAGCTATTGATATTCATCCTGAAATATATTGCTCCGATAGGAATTGCACTGATTTTTATCAATGAACTGGGTTTTCTGAAATAGGCCATCATGCAGAACCCCTTTAAAGAATTCCTTTATTTCTCCCGGGGAGAAAGGCGCGGAATACTGGTTTTGATTACCGGCATTATTCTCGTCTTTCTCTCCGGGTATATTTATATATACCAAAGAGAGAACCGCCCCCTCTCCGATGAAGTAATCCGGCGGCAGGCCACTGCCATGGCAGAATACGAATCGTTCATCGCATCCATACAAGAAAAGGAACAAAAATGGGACAACAGACTTAAACCTTCCTCCCAAAAACAACCGACAACCGTCTCCTTGGCCCGTTTCAATCCCAATATCGCCGACTCCGTCATTTTTTGCCGACTGGGACTGCCCGGATGGATGGCGCGGAACATACTCCGCTACCGTAGTAAAGGAGGGAAGTTCCATAAGGCAGAAGATTTCCGGAAAATATATGGAATGACAGAAAAACAATATCAGACACTCCTACCCTATATCCACATCACTCCGGAAGACACAGAAACAAGAACCGTCCAGTTATACAGCTCTCCTGCAAGCAATGACAGCGCCGTTACTTTCCGAATTGCACCGGAAAAATATCCGTCTGGGACCCTTGTCGACCTGAACCGCGCCGACACCACAGAACTGAAGAAAATACCAGGCATCGGTAGTGGCATTGCCCGTCTAATCATCGGTTATCGGCAACGCTTGGGAGGATTCTACAACATCACGCAATTACAAGAAATCCATTTGGACACCACCCAATTGCAGTCCTGGTTTTCCATCGACACCCGGGCCATCCACCTCATCAACCTGAACCGTAGTAGCATAGAGAGGCTGCGCCACCATCCTTACATCAACTTCTACCAGGCAAAGGCCTTTGTAGAATACCGGAAGAAGAAAGGCGACCTTCATAGTCTGAAACCTTTTGCACTTTACGAGGAATTCTCCGATACCGATTTGGAGAAAATCAGTCACTACGTTTGCTTTGAATAACAGCATCATGCAACATTTTTCAATGTCTGATGCAACCTTTTCACCAGTCATTTCGTCTAACAAGCAGAAACACCCTAAAAACAGGAAGGCCTACTGCAATAAGGATTAGAACCATCGTATCAATATGAAAAAATTAATGATTATAACCATGCTGCTGGGCAGTATGGCACAGAATGCTTTTGCTCAAAAAATAGAAATAAAAGGAACCGTCCGCGATGCTTCCGACAAGAGTATAGAGTATGTCAATGTGGTATTACAGACCATCGACTCTACTTTTGTCGCCGGTGTGACCACAAGTCCAGAAGGAGAATTCATCTTCAAGAACACTGCTGCCGGAGATTACAGACTTGTTCTTTCCAGCATCGGGTATAATACCGAATACATCACCCTCAATGGAGTAAAGCACCATACCGACCTTGGACCAATCGTCTTGGACAGTGCCTCCATCGCACTGGAAGGAGTGACTATCACCGGCTCCAGCCAAATCAGCCGTGCAGACCGCAAACTGGTTTTCCCATCCGAAAGACAAATGAAAACTTCCACAAACGGAGTGAATCTGTTGCAGGAACTGATGCTGCCACGTATTCTGGTCAACCCCATGAACAATGAGATTGGATTGTCCGGCGGTGGAGAACTGCAATTACGCATCAATGGAGTCAAAGCCGAAATAGACGAGATAAAAGCCATTCGCCCTGCCGACATTATACGTATAGAGTACCATGACAATCCGGGACTGCGCTACGGTAATGCCGAAGTCGTTTTGGACTACATAGTGCGCCGTCCCGAAACGGGCGGAAACTTCGGTGCCGACATTTCCCAAGGATTGAACACGATGTGGGGAAACTATAATCTGTACGGCAAAGTAAACCATAAAAAATCAGAATTCGGCTTCTCCTACTACATGGGACCGCGGGATTTTAACGGCATGTACCGCGACAATGAAGAAGAATTCCACCTGGCAGACGGCACTACACTCAGACGCCTGGAGAAAGGAGAGCCCAGCAAGGCAACCATGTGCCAGCACAACCTAAACGTAAATTATAGTTTGCAGGCTTCTGAGAATTCCCTTTTCAGCGCCACCTTCCGCCTTCGAGGAAACAATCAGCCACACTGGGATTATAAAGGAACTCTCTATAATGCCAATGATGAAACGGACGTGGTAGACATGACCGACCGTACCGACCAGAGCTGGACACGTCCCTCACTGGATTTGTACTACCAACAGAATCTGAAAAACAAGCAAACCCTGGTATTCAATGTAGTAGGCACCTATAATCGGGAAAAATCGCAGCGGCTCTACCAAGAAAGCACCCCGGGGAACATATTGACCGATATTGACAACAATATCCGAGGCAACAAATACTCCCTGATTGCCGAGGCCATTTATGAGAAGCAATATTCCAAGGGGAACGCATTGAGCTTCGGTCTGAGCCATACACAGTCCTACTCTAACAATGAATACAGAAACGGGCATTATTATGAAACCAATATGCACCAAGAGAACACATACATATTCGGAGAATACCGTGGAAAGATAGACAAACTAAACTACCGGCTGGGAGTGGCCATGACTCGTTTCTACTATAATCAGAGCGGCAAGGACAAATCTACCGAGAACTACAGTTTCAACCCGAGTATCGTTCTGCACTATGCCATGTCAGACAACTCCTACCTCCGCTGGAAGGGAAACATCTATAACGCTTCTCCTTCATTGGGCGACCTCAGCGATGTGGAGCAAGCAGTGGACTCATTCCAGATACGTCGTGGCAACCCGCATCTGAAATCATATATGTGCTATCATACGGAACTGACTTACGAATGGAAAAAAGGCATCTTTTATACCAATCTATGGGGAGCCTATGACTATCGTCCCAATGCCATTATGGACGAGAAGATTCAAGAAGGCAACAAAATAGTGCAGACTTGGGACAATCAGAAGGATTGGCAGAAACTCTCCGGGCGTGCCATGCTCCGCGTAGGACCCATCCGCGACATTCTGCAATTTTCTTTTACGGGCGGTGTCAACCATTACATGAGCCATGGCAATCACTACTCGCATACCTACACCAACTGGTTTTGTGAGGCAGAAGCCTCATTAAACTACAAACAGTTCTCTCTGTTCTGGCAGATAAACACCAATTGGAACAATTTCTGGGGAGAAACCCTCTCGGGAGGAGAAAACATCCAGATGTTAGCTGTATATTACAAGCATAAGAATCTTCGGGTAGGAGTCGGTGCATTCAATCCTTTCACCGACAACTATAAAGTACAAAGCGAAAACTGGAATAAATTCGCATCCTACAAGACAAATAATTATATAAAAGAAAGCTCCCGCATGTTCCTGGTGAACTTTTCCTACAACTTCTCGTTCGGCCGCAGTTTCAAGACAGCACAGCGGAAGGTAAACAACAGTGACAATGACTCGGGAGTAATGGGCACGGGGAAATAGGCTCAGACCATTTTATTGATTTCCCCGTCAATCAGATGTATCGTCCGGTCGGTGAGCTGCGCCAGTCCTTCATCATGGGTTACGATAACAAACGTTTGTCCGAAACGGTTACGTAAATCAAAAAAGAGCTGGTGCAGTTCTTCCTTATTATGGGTATCCAAGCTGCCGGAAGGTTCATCTGCCAGCACCACTGCTGGATGATTGATGAGAGCACGGGCCACCGCCACACGCTGCTTCTCACCTCCCGACAACTCATTCGGCTTGTGGGAGGCCCGTTCGGCAAGCCCCATGAATTCAAGAATTTCCGTAGCCGCCTCCTTGGCTTCCTGCTGTCCTCTTCCGGCAATGAAGGCTGGTATCATTACATTCTCCAAAGCCGTAAACTCCGGCAGCAGTTGATGGAACTGGAACACAAAGCCGATATGGCGGTTGCGGAATGCGGAAAGTTCCTTCTCCCTCATACGGTTGACTTGTGTACCGTCAATAACCACCGAACCGCCATCCGGCATATCCAACGTACCCATGATTTGCAGCAAGGTAGTTTTACCCGCTCCACTGGGGCCTACAATGCTGACAATCTCCCCTTTCTCTATCTCCAGGTCAATACCCCGCAACACTTGCAGGTTACCGAAACTCTTCGTTATATTCTCTAAATGAATCACTAGGCTATTTACAATTTGACAATTTACTATTTACTATTTGATAGTTTTCTTTCAAGTGCTATTACTATAGTCTTTTAATTACATATTCGGCCAAATAGCAGCCAAAAACTGCGGGCATGTAGCTCACTGTTCCACAGGTGGACTTCTTGTTCATCTCGTCGTCCGTCAGCAAAACGGCATTCGGATCAGCCTGTTCGGTGCTGAAAACAACTGGAAGTTTCCGCTTTATGCCCATTTTTTGCAGACGCTTACGCACAGCCTTGCTCAACCCGCAATGATAGGTATCCCAGATATCGGCAAAGCGCACTTGCGAAATGTCACTCTTTGCTCCTGCCCCCATGCTGGACACTATCTTGATATGCCGCTTCATGCTTTCCGCTATCAAGTGGCATTTTGGAGCAAGCGTATCGATGGCATCCACCACAAAGTCATAAGCCGCATCATCCAGCAGTTCCGGTATGTTCTCATCTTTCAAGAATACGGGCAACACTCTCAGTTCCAGAGCCGGATTAATGTCCCTGAAACGTGATGCCAATATCTCCGCCTTCTTTTGCCCCAGGGTAGAATGCAGAGCCGGCAACTGACGGTTTATATTCGTAGGCTGCACGGTATCGGCATCGACAATCGTCATCCGCCCCACTCCGGCACGGCATATCATCTCGGCCGCATAAGCACCTACACCACCCAGTCCTACGACAAGTACATGTGCCCGGCGCAGGCGTTCCATTTTTTCATCTCCTAATAAAAGTTGCGTTCGTTGTTGCCAATCTTCCATTTTCACCACAGATTACACGGATTTACACAGATTTTTGTCAATTATCAATTGTCAATCGTCAATTCTTCTTGAACCATTTATAGAACCATTTGCCTACCTTCTCGTAGTGCTGCGACTCGTTGTTGCCACGCGGGTTGGAGAAGGATACCGCATCCTGCGGCTCGCCCAGTTGGTCGGGATAGAGTACTATCAGGCTGTTATTTGCAAAGTACTTGCTGATTTGTGCCGGTAGCTTCTCGAAGGAGCTGTCATAGGAGATGGAGCCGCGGCGGGCGCTGATGATGACCAGCAGATGGTCGAAATTCACTTGTCCGGTCAGTATCAGCAGGTCTCCCCAGTCGTCCAGGCGGGAAAAGTCTGTCAATGTCTGTCCATATTTGGCTTTCACCAGCCCTTGAAGATGGGCGGTAGTCTCTTCATTGGCATAAAAATGCACCCGACAGCCCAAAGTACTCCCCAACCGGCAGAAATGTTCCACCCACTTCAGGAATCCCGCCTCATACTCGGCTTTCGGAGGTACCGCCACAATCACCCGCCTAATTGTGTTAATGGGCATCAGGAACTTGGAAACCATCACCTCGCGATGCAAGCCCTTCAGCAGATTCTCCGTCAGCATACCGAAGAATGAATCCACAATATTGACTTTACGGTGCAGACCTATAACGACATCCGTTGCCGCATATTCTTTTGCTGTATGGATAATGCCCGAAGCGATATTCAAGTCGTAACGCGTGATTTGCCTCAACGGCACATCTGCCGAGGCCGTTATCATGGCAGCCTTTTCCAGATAGCGTTTCCCGCGTAGTTCGGCACTTTCAGAGCTACTATCATCGTTGATGACATTCAGTGCCAACAGATTATCCCGTTGCTTCGGGTCGCGTATCACCAAAGAAAGATTTATCAAGTCTTCAATCGTATCGGGGTTGGCTATCGGAATCAATATCTTCTCCGCTTCCACGGAGCGGTTTTCTTCCAGATGCGCCTCCTCCATGGCAATCTTCCGTGCGGCACGCTCCGTAATGAACGAGCTCACAATGCAAGTTACAAGAATCAGCAGGACAGTACCATTCAAAACATCATCGTTCAGCAAGCGTTCCCCATTGGGCAGAATGATGTTGTATCCCACCAACACAGCCGCCAGCGTTGCCGCTGCTTGTGCATTGCTCAATCCGTACATCAGCTCCCGTTCAATCCCTCCCATCTTATATATTTTCTGCGTCAGCCAGCAGGCAATCCATTTACCTGCCAATGCCACCACAATCATTACAGCCGCTACTTTCAGAGCATCGCCATGACCGAAAATCACGTGCACATCAATCAGCATACCCACACCTATCAGGAAATAGGGAATAAACAAGGCGTTGCCCACAAACTCCAGATGGTTCATCAACGGAGAGACATGCGGAATCAGCCGGTTCAAAACCAAACCTGCAAGGAAAGCACCCAGGATACCTTCCATCCCCACAAACTCCATCAATCCGGCTCCGAGGAAAACCATGGCAAGCACAAATATGAACTGCATCACGTTGTCATCGTACCTCCGGAAGAACCAACGGCCTATGCGTGGAAACAGATATACAATCAAAATACCCAGGAAGATAACCTTTATGACAAGCCATACCCAGAAGAAGCCGTCCGACTCCCCCTTGAACATACCACCCACAACGGCCAGGACCAGCAAAGTGAGTGTATCCGTAACCGCCGTCCCCCCCACTGCAATACTCACACTGCGATGCTGCGACACACCGTAACGAATCACGATGGGATAGGCCACCAGTGTATGCGATGCATACATACTTGCCAGTAGGACAGAGGTCAGTACCCCGTACTTCAACAAAGCTATATTCGTTACCAAGCCTATGCCTATGGGCACAATAAAAGCCAAGAGCCCCAGAACAAGCGCTTTGCCCCGGTTCTGTTTGAAGTCCCCCATATTCATTTCCAGACCGGCAAGGAACATGATGTAATACAAACCCACTTTGCCGAAAAGCTCAAAACTGCTGTCACGCACCAAGATATTGAAACCATGCTCCCCAATGACAAGCCCCGCCAGTATCATTCCGATAATGTGCGGAATACGAAGCTTATTCAACAATATGGGAGCAAACAATATAATGAGGAGTACAAGGAGGAATATCCATGTAGGGTCGGTGATGGGAAGTTTCAAGCTGAAGTCAAACCAATCCATAGGCTATAAGTTTTAGGTTTTGAATGCAAAATAACGAAAAACTTTTCACTTTATGCGGTGTTATACAGCATTTTGTTATAAATTTGCGACCAATTCTATCTTTTTAGAGATAGTATTTCACTTTTTTATAAACTTAATTTAAAACAAAAGAAAAATGAAAGTAGCTATTGTTGGAGCAAGCGGAGCCGTGGGACAAGAGTTCCTGCGAGTGCTCGATGAAAGAAATTTCCCGTTGGACGAGTTAGTATTGTTCGGTTCTAAACGCAGTGCCGGAACCAAATATACCTTCCGCGGTAAACAGATCGAGGTGAAACTCTTGCAACACAATGATGACTTTAAAGGGGTTGATATCGCTTTCACTTCCGCAGGCGCAGGCACCTCCAAAGAATTTGCCGAAACCATTACCAAGTACGGAGCAGTGATGATTGACAATTCCAGCGCTTACCGTATGGACGACAATGTACCTTTGGTAGTGCCCGAAGTGAATGCCGCCGACGCCAAAGAACGTCCTCTCGGCATCATCGCCAACCCCAACTGTACTACTATCCAAATGGTAGTGGCACTGAAAGCCATCGAACAGCTTTCCCATATAAAGACCGTACACGTTTCTACCTATCAGGCTGCCAGTGGTGCCGGCGCCGCTGCCATGGATGAGTTGTACGAGCAGTACCGCCAGGTATTGGCAGGCGAACCCGTAACCGTTGAGAAATTCGCTTACCAGCTGGCATTCAACCTCATTCCGCAAATCGACGTATTCACCGAAAACGGCTATACCAAAGAGGAGATGAAGATGTTCAACGAGACCCGTAAGATTATGCACTCTGACGTAAAAGTCAGTGCTACCTGCGTACGTGTTCCCGCTCTCCGCTCCCACTCCGAAAGCATCTGGGTAGAAACCGAGCGTCCCATCTCCATCGAAGAAGCCCGCGAAGCATTTGCCAAAGGCGACGGACTGGTGTTGATGGACAACCCGGCAGAAAAGGAATACCCCATGCCGTTGTTCCTCGCGGGCAAAGACCCGGTTTACGTAGGCCGTATCCGCAAGGACCTCAGCAACGAAAACGGATTGACGTTCTGGATTGTGGGCGACCAGATTAAGAAAGGCGCTGCACTGAATGCGGTGCAGATTGCAGAATACCTGATTAAGGAAAAGGCACTGTAAGAGAACAATGAATAAAAAATAAGGGATGTCCTAGAAATGACATCCCTTATTTTTATAATCCACTTTATGGTATTACCAGCCTGGGTTCTGAGTCAACACCTGACCTTTATTCTCATAAATAGTCAGCTGTGCAGCCGGTATGGCACGCAAATAGTAGCGTTCCGAATTCAATTCACCAGCCTTGAATATACGAAGTTCCTTTTCACGAAGATAATAAATATACCCTTTTTCAGTATCCTCATTACCCGGATTCTCCGGGTCGAACAGATAGAGCACTCTCTTGCCGGAATCATCTTTTGAAGATATTTCCGGATAATCGGCCATATTGACATAAGCACCCAGGAAAGACATGGCAGGATAACCATTTGCATCTTCTGAGTTTAAGTATTCAAACTTGGCCCAACGACGGAGGTCTTCACCACGACGGCCTTCCATAATCAACTCAATACGACGCTCACGACGGATTTCCCACAAAACCGGATTGACATCAGGGTCACGGGCAGGGTCATTGATAACAACTCCATTCACACTCAAGTTGCCGCCATTCAGTTGAACTTTCGGCATTGTCTTGGCTTCAGTATCTCCCCACTTCGTCAGCTGACGGTCACGGAGTTCATTGATAGACTTGTCAAGGTCACTCTGAGTGAAAGCGTTACCACCCACTTGGGCAATCTCATAACGCGCCTCTACATAGTTCAGCAATACTTCCGCATAGCGGATGCACGGCGCATCAGCCGGACTTAATCTACCGGTACAATAATCCAGACCAGCCACCCACCACTCGTCGTTCAAGAACTTTTTGGTAGGATATCCCGTTGGTGATGTACCTTCGGTATAATTTGTCCCCATGGCGCTCATGATACGAAGACTGTCGGCAACTGTTTGATACAAACGCGGGTCACGGTCTTGAAATGACTTCTGAATACTCGGGTCTTCCTTACCTTGATACAGCGGAGACTGACCTATCGGCAAACCGTCACTACAAAGATAAGTGTTGATTACATCTTGCGTAACACCACCCTGAGTCTGATCTTCCGGACCATTGTAGGACATCAAAGCATTACACTGCAAACCGCTTGTATATTCACGATACCAGATGACTTCCGGATTGTTAGCCAAATCGTCCGTAGTAAACAAAGCATTATAGGTATTGCCTATTGAATAGATACCAGAGTTCATCACTACCTCTGCACCATTAATGGCTCCTTGCAGCAAGTTCTTAATATCACCATCCGCCACCTTCTCTGAAGTAGGACCTACAGTAGTACCGTGATACTTCAGCCATGTGGCATGATACAGCATTTCGCGTGACATATACGCACCAACCACATATTTGTTGACTTGGCGCTTCGTATCATCCGTACGTACATTATCCAATGCATATTGAAAATCCTCTTGTATCTTCTGCGCTACATACAAATAAGAATCACGGTCTTTATAAAGAGCCGGGTCTGCCGGGTCTGTCACCTTATCGTAGTAAGGAACACCGCCATAATACTTTGCCAGCGTACTATAGGCCATTGCACGGAAATAGCGTGCAATACCTTCCCAGTGTCTCTTGGCTTCGTCCGAAATATTCATTCCGGGAATCTTCTCAAGCATGACATTGGCTTTATAAATAACACTATAATTGCCCGACCAAGTTCCTGTCTGGCTATTCCAGTCCGTAGTGGCAGAAGTGGAGAAATAAATATATCCTGAACCGTTTGTATTTGCATTATTCAGATTGATAAAATCATCCGTATAGTCATCTCCAGAGAAATAACCGGCAAAAACAGTATAGTCGGTACCATATCCTGTAAAGTAGGAAGAATAGAAGTCTTGCGCATAAGTACGCAAAGAAGTTTCAGTCTGCCAATAAGTGTCATTGGTCTGCTTGTCCTGCGGGTCTTTATTCAAAAAATCGTCGCAACCGCAGAGCGAGCCCATTGCCAACGCACAAACGATGTATAATAAATTTTTCTTTTTCATAACTGCAATTACTATTAGATTATAAACTAAGCTGAATACCGAACGACACTGTCTTCTGGTATGGATAGCTACGGCCAAAGTTACGCTGGTCACTCTTACCACTGGCCGTACGTATTCCTATTTCCGGATCGATAGCAGGTTTCACACCGTCGATGGTGAAAAGGTTTTCACCAGTGAAATAAACACGCAAACCTTGCACTTTGAATTTACTCAACCAAACCTTAGGAAGAGAATATCCTACAGTAAACGTCTTCAGACGCAGATAAGCCATATTCAGCAAATAGCGGTCATTCACGCTATAGTTACCCGAAGCAGACTGCTTGTAATCCATCGGACGGGGATAGAAAGCATCTGTGTTTTCGGGAGTCCAATAATCCTCAGCACCTTTGTAGAAGGGTTCACCGGTAGTAAAGCCTGGTAATACCTGGTTACCTGCCGCCCAAAGTTTTCTTTTGGCTACCCCCTGGAAGAACATGCTTATATCAAAGCCTTTCCAAGCAGCATCCAGATTCAAACCAAACTGTAAACGCGGCAGGGCGTTACCTATAACACTAAGGTCACCCTTGTCATTTGTATTGGTCTGTTTTACGATTTCACCGTTGTTGTCGAGGTCTTTATAAAGCACATCACCGGGAGCAAATTGATAACCGGCAGGGAATACTTTAGTCTGGTCGGGCAAACCGGCTTTCAAAGAACCGTCAGCATTAAAGTCATCTTCCGTCAAGAAACGGTCGAACTGCAAGCCCCAGATATCTCCCAAAACCATACCTTCTTTATAAGCACTCTTATCCCACCAGCCGGTAGCTCCATAAGAAGGAATCTTTGTATTATACGTCCACTTGGTTACTTCAGTCTTGTCATCGGCAACAGAAGCCGTCACGCCAAAGTGCAGACCATTCTTGAAGGTATGGCGATAGTCAATGGCAAGTTCCCATCCTTTGGTCTGGATAGTACCCATATTTTCATATGGAGCGTCAGCACCCAATGTGGCAGGTAGGTTGGCAGTAGTCAAAATATCACTGGTAGTACGGTTATACCAATCAAACGTTACTCCCAAAGCGTCATTGAAGAAACGGGCATCCAAGCCAAGGTCAAGTGTAGTAACCTTCTCCCAAGTAAGGGTTGAAGACACAATAGTCGGTTTTTGTGTTGACTGTACTTTCTTTCCATCGATAATCCAACTGTCTACAGAAGTGGACAGAGTGGAGATATAACGGTCGGTACCTACATCCTGGTTACCAATCATACCCCAAGAGCCGCGAATCTTCAACGTACTCAGATAAGGCTTCAGTGACTGCATGAACGGTTCTTCAGAAATACGGTAACCGGCAGACATGGATGGGAAGAAACCGAAACGATTCCCAGAGGGGAAACGGGAGGAACCGTCATAACGGCCGTTCAGTTCCAACATATATCGGTCTTTATAAGAATAATTAAGACGTCCGAAGAAGCCTGCTACAGACCACCAAGTATGCGAGGAGCTTGTAGTCTGGTCACCTGTAGCCAGATTCAATTCCGGTTTTGCGGGGTCGAGCAGACCTTTGCGTTGCGCCCAGTAATATTCATATTCGCTCTTTTCAAGGCTGGAACCTGCCATTGCCTTAAAATCATGATCTCCCCAGCGTTTGGCATAAGTTGCCACGAAATTGGCTGTCAGATTCTCCGTGCGTCCGGTTTCCTGATATACATAATCATAAGTAGCAGCAGATAGATAACTGCCATAAGAATCACGTAATGCCTCAACAGACGGACGGGCAGTGAAGATTTCATAACCACTGGTCAAGCTCGGTGTACCATACTTCTTATAGCGATTTTCCACGCTGCTATAAGCAACATCTATATCCAGTGTTAAATCTTTGATAGGCTTGATAGTTGCACCACCTGTCAAACGCAGATACTCACGTTCTTTTGTGGTAATAGGAGCACTTTTCTGTTCGGTCAAGGCGTTACGGAACTCCTTGCCTTCAAAAGTACCGTAAGGCATCATCGGCTGCCAACGATACAGATAGTACATCGGGTCGTAAAGATCAGTATTATAGTTGAATGGCTTGTCGTAGTCAGAACGGGTGAACATGACACCTGTACGGATAGACACATATTTGTTTAATTCAGAGTTCAAAGAGATATTGGCATTGTAACGCTTATAGTTGTCCGAATTGACTTTCATCATACCATCCTGGCTCAGATATCCCAAAGCGATATTGTAATTAGTCTTTCCGTTGCCACCGTTGATAGAAAGGCTATGGTTCTGCTGCGGAGCCCAGTCCTTGATGTATTCATCATACCAGTCCCAAGTACGGATAAAGAACATACCGCCATCGCGGAACTCAAAGTCACGACCCAATTCCATCTCACGGCCAAACTGGTCACCATAGCCATATTTGTCCCAGTAATCCTTCATTTTCTGCACATGTGTAGCATCCACACGCATATTACCCACTACGTTATAAAATGCGGTAGACCCCTTAGTCTGATTGATTACACCTTGCAAGTTAATATCAGCCTGCTGCCATCCCGGAAGTTGTTCGGGTGTCTTGGTCGGCGTACGCCATGCAAAGTTATTGGTATATTTTACAGAGAGACGTTCATGTTTACTTCTTGATTTTGTGGTAATCAGCAATACGCCAAATGCACCACGGGCACCGTAAATAGAAGCAGAAGCGGCGTCTTTCAATACAGAAATACTTTCAATATCGTCCGGATTCACCATAGAAATATCCGTTACTTCCACATTATCTACCAGAATCAACGGTTTGGAGTCACCATTCGGAGAACCGATACTACCACGAATCTTGATAGTAGGCGCACCACCTATCTCACCGGAGTTAGTAGTAATGGTCAATCCCGGTACCGCCCCCTGCAAGGCACGGCCTATATCCGTGATAGGACGGCTATCAATTGTTTTGTTCACATCCACGGAAGCCACCGCACCGGTCAGGTTCACCTTTTTCTGTGCACCATAACCTACTACGACAACTTCATCCAACAATTCCGTATCATCTTTCAAAACAACCTTCATTACCGAAGTTGCCTTGACTTCTTGAGTAGTATATCCCACAAATGATACTTGCAGAATAGCACCGGGCTTTACATTTAATTTGGAAACTCCATCCAAATCCGTAATACCACCATTGGTCGTACCTTTCTCAATGACATTGGCGCCAATAATAGGTTCACCTTTTGTATCTACAACTGTGACAGTCACAGAGATAGATTGCATCTGTTCTTGTACTCCTTGTGAGTCGTCGGATGCTGTTTGGGCAGCCATCACGTTGCCACTGCCTAAAAACAGAGCACAGATTGCCACCGCCGTAAAGAACTTACCATTGGCAAGTCCTCGTTTTTTGCGATCTTCATTCATAAGTGATTGATGATTTTGTTAATTAAACCAGTTTTTCAAAATTAGGATAAGGGAATCATATAGTTCGGAATTGTCAGACCATTTCCGAAGATTTCTTTAATTTCTCATAGGCATTTTCTTTATTTAAAGGTTCATAACTTTTATATTATCTCTCTTTTTTTCTATTTATTTACCAAGTCCAGACGGAACTTAGTTATATATTATATAAGGCTAAAATTTTGTTAATTACTTAACTCTATTGGTTGTTTTAAGAGATAAAAAACTCGTTATTAACAAAGGTGAGAAATGATTCGTTCATTTCGTCCTAACAAAGATACATTATTATTTAATATCAAGAACATTCCTTTGCATTTATTTAACTTTATATTCATACATTTGCAAAAAGGAGGTTATACACCTTATTATATAAAGAATTTAAGGTTCTTCTATATTTAAAGAATGGAATTCAATCAGACCATTCATTGGTGTTTCTTCAATGATTTCCAGTTCGATGCCAAATTCACGGGCAACTTCCCGCAAAATGGTCGCGTAGCTGTAAGCCAATGAACCCACAAAACGAATAGGATAATTTTTGTAGTCATATTGGCAGACATTACGAGTAAAGAAATTTCTCAGATTACCGGTAATCAGCTCAAATACATAGTCATCATTGGTATAATCTGCCAAAAAATAAGATATAGTAGACAAAAAGCGATTGGGGAACGGGCGGTTATACACAGATTCCATAACCTCATTCGGGCTTATACGGAACTTCTCAAAGAAATCCGCCGTTACATCTTTAGGAGCCAAACCTTTCAGTACATCAGACAAAAACATTTTGCCCAATACAGCACCACTACCCTCATCCCCCAGGATGTAACCTCCTGCCCGGACATTCTTTACAACGATTTTCCCATCATAAAAACATGAGTTTGAGCCGGTTCCCAAAATACAAGCAATGCCGGCCTCGCATTTGAACAAGCCACGTGCAGCTGCCAGCAAATCACTCTCTACCTGAATTGGAGTTTTGAATTGTGCTACCAATGAAGCTCCCAATACATTTTTCTTTTCATAAGAAGTACATCCGGCACCATAATAATAGACTTGTTCCAATTTCCTTTTGAAAAAATGCTCGGGTAATCCTAACCGCACACTTCGGCTAATCTCTCTTCTCGTTTGAAAGAAAGGATTTAAGCCCTCTGTGAAGGCTCGCTGTATCAGACGATTATCTTCAACCAGCGCCCATTCTGTTCTCGTAGAACCACTTTCTGCAATTAGTTTCATAGGTAGTTAGTTTCAGAATTGAATACAAATATATAGCTTTTTTTAATCTTTCCAAGGCTATTTCAAGAAAAAATCATTTTGCTGGCCATACATCTCCCTTTTGCTCATGTCTTCAATCATCCAACAAAGTATTCCCACTTTTCCAACGCAACCGTGTTTTAGTCAAAACAAGACGATAACAGACTAATAATAAGATACTATCTGACTGAATTCCAAGTTCCGTCTGGACTTGGCAAACAAATAGGAAAACAAGAGATAATATAAAGTTATGAACCTTTAAAAAGAGAAAATGCCTATGGAAAAAGAAACAATCCTGCAAGTTGAATAGTCTCCACTATTTGGCTCTTGTTACCCTTACCCTAAATTTAAGAAGTATTTAATTAACAACAAATCATCAATCATTTATGAATGAAGATCACAAAAAACGAGGACTAACACATAGCAAACTCCTCACAGCAGTGGCAATCAGCTCACTGTTATTAAGTAGCGGCAACGTGATGGCTGCACAAGCCAATCCTGATAAATCGCTTGGTGTAACAGAACAATTACAAGCTATCACCATCAGCGGTTTAGTTGTCGATGCAGCCGGCGAACCGATTATCGGTGCCAGCGTAGTAGAAAAAGGGACTACCAACGGCGGAATTACCGACCTAAACGGTAAGTTTACATTGACCGTAACACCGGGAGCAACACTAAAAATATCATTTGTGGGCTATCAGACACAAGAAGTGAAGGCAGCCAAAACGATGAGAATAACTCTGAAAGAAGATACCGAGATGCTGGATGAAGTAGTAGTAGTAGGCTACGGTGTACAAAAGAAGGCTAACTTGACAGGAGCAGTTTCTACAGTGGACTTAAACAAGACAATGGCAGGTCGTCCACAACAAGATGTAGCCAAAGCATTGCAAGGGGCTGTTCCGGGACTAAGCATTCTCACCACAAGTGGTGCCATCGACGAGACAGCCTCCATGCGTATACGTGGTTTGGGGACATTGAGTAATGGAGAAGTCAGCAATCCACTCATTGTAGTGGACGGCGTTCCGATGGATGACATTTCTTTCCTCGATACGCAAGACATCGAAAATATTTCCGTACTGAAGGACGCTTCCGCTTCCTCCATTTATGGAACGCGCGCCGCTTTCGGTGTGATTCTAATCAATACCAAGAGCGCAAAGCCTAGCGAAAAGGTTACCATCAATTACAGCAACAATTTTGCATGGGATCAAGCTACTTACCTGCCGGACTATCCCGATGTACCCACACAATTAAAGATGGGTATCGAAGCCAGTATGAACGGTGGTGCCGGTATGCCTGAATTGTTCGGTATGTATTTCGACAAATTGTTACCTTACGCCGAAAAGTGGCAGCAACAGAACGGCGGCAAGACCGGCTACCGTCCTATGAACCTCTACCAAAGCGATAGTAACGTGGGTGACTATATCGTATTGGACGGCACTCCTTTTTATTATGCTGACTGGGATGTACAGGACATCTACTTCAACAAAGCTGCTCCTTCCATGAGCCACAATGTTTCTATACAAGGAACATCTGGTAAGACCAATTACTACCTATCTTTCGGCTACAACGAAAAGCAAGGACAGATGAAGATTCACCCGGACGAACTAAAAAAGTACAATGCCTCAGTCAATGTCACCACTAATGTTTACGACTGGCTACAGGTGGGTGCACGCATCAACTATAGTCGTAAGAACTATAAACGCCCGGACACATGGGCCAACACCTACCAATATTTGTGGCGTTGGGGTTCTTATTTCATTCCTTCGGGCACAATCGACGGCTATGACACACGCGTCATGGCCATGCAGAAGCAAGCTGCCGATCGTGAAGTGACAACAGACCTGACCCGTATGAACACCTTCTTGAAAGCTGAAATCGTTAAAGGACTGACCCTTAATGCAGACTTTACATATGCCATTCAGAATATGAACAGCGGTTCGCAGGACAACTCCGTTTACGGCATCAATTGGAGCGGGAAACCGGTACCCTCTTACATCGTCACTAAAGGCAATAGCGGTATCTGGAGAGACTTTTCCAAACAGAACACATGGACGGCCAACGCATACGTAAACTATACCAAAACATTTGCCAAAAAACACAACCTGAATGTAATGGCAGGTGTCAACGCAGAAGAAGAGGAATACAAATATCTGTATGGTACCCGCAATGTGATGTACGATCAAGAGGGATACCCCGAACTGAATATGGCTGGCAAGGATGGACAAGATTTGAGTTGGAATCATACATCCCGCGCTTCTGCCGGTTATTTCGGCCGTATCAATTATGACTACAAAGGCATTTATTTATTGGAACTGAACGGACGTTACGACGGTTCTTCCCGTTTCCCCCATACCGACCAGTGGGCCTTCTTCCCTTCTGCATCCATCGGCTACCGCTTCTCCGAAGAAGCCTACTTCGCCCCACTGAAACATATTGTCAGCAATGGTAAGTTGCGTGCTTCTTTTGGCGAAATCGGCAACGAGGCTGTGGGCGACTACATGTTCGAACAATTAATAAGCCAACGGTTGAACAATAAAAGTACCGGCTATATCTATTGGATTGAAAACAATAATGCCAACGCTAATCTCCTGACCATGTATAACATGCCGGATTTGGTATCAAGTACTTTGACCTGGGAGCGTATCCGCACCCTCAATATAGGTCTTGACCTGGGTCTCTTGAATGACGAACTGACTATAGGTTTCGACTGGTTCCAACGTGAGAATCGTGACATGCTGGCACCGGCACAAGTATTGCCGAACACTCTGGGTGCTTCTGCTCCTTATGAAAATGCCGGTACCTTACGTACACGTGGATGGGAGTTGAACTTGAACTGGCGCCATACCTTCGGCGACTTCGACGTATATGCCAACTTCAACATCGGTGACTCCAAGACTAAAGTAACAAAGTGGGACAATGATTCCAAACTGCTCAGCACCTATTACACCGGTAAAACCTACGGTGACATTTTCGGTTTTGAAACCGACCGTTACTTCGAGGAAAAAGACTTCACCAGCCAAAATGCAGACGGCTCATGGAATTATGCAAACGGCATTGCAAGCCAGGCAGGACTGGAATCCGGTAATTTCCATTACGGCCCGGGAGACGTCAAGTTCAAGGATTTGGACGGCAATGGCAAGATTGACGGTGGAAAAGGCACAGCAGACGACCACGGCGATTTGAAAGTCATCGGAAACTCTATGCCACGCTACGAATACAGCTTCCATTTAGGCGGAGCGTGGAAAGGTATCGACCTTGACCTCTACTTCCAAGGTGTAGGCAAACGTGAGGACTGGACGACTTCTTCCCTAAACCTTCCCGCCATGGTACATGCCGACGTAGCCATCTATTCCCACCAAACAAGCTATAACAAAGTGCTTTGGAATTCAGACTATACCGCCATTACCGGTTATGAGGTAAATCAAGGGAACCGTTATCCACGTCTTTATCGTGGTACAAATAATAGTGGAGGTACCGTATCCGGTATAGCTAACGGCTGCAACAACTACTATCCCCAATCCCGCTATTTGACAGACATGTCCTATCTTCGTCTGAAGAACGTAACTGTGGGATATACCCTTCCGAAAGAGTGGACACGCAAAGCCTACATTGAGAAAGCACGTATCTACTTCAGTGGCAGCAACCTCTTTCTGCTCCACAAAGGGAATGACCTTCCAGTCGACCCCGAAATCAGTACAGGCAATGGACTTACAGCTGGTGGATGGGGACGTATAGCTCCTATTACACGCACATTCTCATTTGGAGTCCAGGTAACATTATAACAACCTCAAAAACTTAAGAACAATGAAGAAATTATTTATATATGGGGTCACAGCGCTGGCGATGTTAACCGGTTGCAACGATTTGCTGGACAAATCCCCCTTGGATACCTTCACGAATACTCCGGCATACTGGAGCAACACCGATAATTTGGATAATCAGTGCAATACTTTTTATAACAACTTTACCGGCTTTGGCAACGGAGCCAGTGGAGGATGGTTCTACTTCAAAACAATAAGCGATGACCAGGTAGATGCAGAAAGCCATAACTGGACTTACACTAACGTGGTCGCATCTTCCACAAACTGGTCAGCCCCTTTCACAGAAATCCGACGCGCCAACTATATCATTGCCGGTGTACAGTCTTCCTCTCTTGATGAAGCAACAAAGGCCCACTATGAAGGTCTTGCACGCATGAACCGTGCGTGGGAATACTATCAGTTGGTCCGTATGTACGGCGATGTTCAATGGATAGACAAAGTTATCGACCCAGCCGACAACGAAGCCCTCTACGGACCACGCACCGACCGGGATGAAGTGATGGACCATGTGCTGGCAGACATCAATTATGCGTGCGAACACATTACCGCAAACAGCAATCGGCAACGTTTCAGCACCGACATGGCATATGCCATGAAAGCAGACATCACCTTATATGAAGGTACATACTGCAAATATCGCACTCAAGCTGAGAATGGCAAAGCCGCTGATGAGAGCCGCGCCAACAAATACTTGCAAGAATGTGTATCAGCCTGCGAATATCTTATGGCCAAAAACTACTCTCTAAGTAACAGTTACAAAGCCAACTATAATTCTGTCAGCCTGGCAAGCAATCCGGAAATGATTTTCTACAAGCCTTATGCACAAAGTTCGTTAAGGCACTCCACCATTGACTACACAATCAATACAAGTGGTACGCACGGCATTTCAAAGGACGCATTCGACAGTTTCCTTTTCCTTGATGGAAAACCGTTGGCAACAACCTCGAAAAACAAGGACGATGCAGCCGTATTGGATGCAGACAAAAATTACTCTATAAGAGAGGTTTTGGCCGTACGCGACAAGCGCCTGTCCGAAATTCTTGACCCGGTACTTTCTTTCAGAGGCCACGCCTACAGCCGTGCCGGTGTAGCAGCCTTCACCACATCGACCGGTTATGGCATCGCCAAGTATGATAACCCCGAAGAATTGAGTGTTAGCGACCGAAACAACATCGGCTACCAATACACCGACTGCCCGCTCTATTGGATTTCAGTTATTTATCTGAACTTTGCAGAAGCCAAAGCCGAAATGGGTTCTCTCACACAAGACGATCTCAACAACTCCATAAACAAGCTTCAGGCTCGTGCCGGCCTGCCGGCTATGACAACTACTCCAGATGCCGATCCTGCCAATAATATGGGAGTAAGCAATCTGATTTGGGAGATACGCCGCTGTCGCCGTTGCGAACTGATTATGGATAACTGGTACCGATATTGGGATTTAATCCGTTGGCACCAGCTCGACAAATTGGATTCAACCAAGTACCCGAACACCATGTTGGGCGCCAACGTAAGCAATGTGCCTAACTGTGAAGAAGCGACCAAGAACGGATATATAGATGCCTCCGATGCACAAATCCGTACTTATGAAGCCAAACATTATTTCTACCCGATTCCAACTACACAGTTGACCCTAAATAAAAACATGAAGCAGAATCCGGGTTGGTAATCAACTAAAAACAGCATATCGCGCTGTACCTCGTTTGGATTTAATTAAAGCGTTCATACATTCCATGTATCTAAATACAAATGTATGGACGCTTTTGTTATTCCCTTTAAAAGGTGTATAGAAACACGAATAGCACCTTCTAAAAGGAACCATAAATCAATATCATATACTTTCCCTTCGTTCATAACATACTAACAAGAAACATATCATGAAAAAGAAGAACATATTTTTCGTACTACTAATCTGCTTCATCAATAGTAGTTGCAACAAAGAAGAACAAACAGACGAGTTACAAGATAAGGATTTCTATTCTGATGTCACAACACGTGCTTCCTACATAAGCGGTACTATTACGGGCGAAATGAACCCCTATGTTGGTGATGGTTACTACACTTATGATTTAAGTATTCCTATACAAAAACAATCTGTAGGTATAAGAATTTCAGCAGTCGGTGGAGAAGCACGATTCAAAACAAACTACCAAGAACGATTCGAGAGTACATGGGTAACCCAAATTCCAGCAGTAAAAAACCATTTTCCAATAAATGTATTATGGACTAAAGCAGGTAGTAATTCTACCCTGATGGTACGTCCTGAAAAAAGTACAATCGAACTTACCGCAGATCTAAGAAACATCAATGTCAAAATGAAACCTATGCCAATCAATGCCCCTTCAACATTTGAATTGGGAGATACGATAACACTTTGGTGCAATTATCCCATAAACAAAGATACGGGCATAAAGTGGACTTACGATAAAAATCTATTCGCTGAAATCTCTCAAAGTGCATCTGTTACACAAAGCAAATTCCAAATAAATTTGAAATCAAAGCAAGCCTTCAAGAACAGCGATGTCGGAGTAGAAGTCCATGATTTCTACATAAATTCTATCGGAGCAAAAGAGTATTTCATGGCTCGGAAAAGCAATATCAGTTTTCCCAATATGGGTCCTCAAATAGATGGCTACAGAAATATTGAACAATATAAAGAATACATATATTCCATCAATGACAGCAAGGCACATACATTTTATTGGACCGGGAAGAATATTAAGATAGTAAGTGGTCAGAACAGCTCTACGGTAACAATCGTACCGACCAACCCGGTAACGCAAGTGTCAAAGTGAGCTACAAATATAAAAATCAAACCGATAATTTTACCAATGAGCTACCTTTGAGTGTATCTAAGACATCAATGCAACTGATTGGCCCTGACGTAATCTGTGACAACGGGACATTCAGTATCAAGAATTTTCCCACAAAAGCAACAGTGGATTGGATTGTTGGCAACGATTTATATTCGCAATTAAATCAGGCATCACCTGCTATCACCCTGAATAATTTAGGGACACCCGGAGGCAGTTCCATTTATACGACCTTAACCGCAATAGTACACACAAAGGAATACACTGTTCAGTTTTCCAAACCAATTACTTTCAATGTATCAGGAATACAAGAAAATGACCATGACATTATATATGGCTATCTGTCACAAAGCGGAGGTGAATGCGGATTGAATCCTATTCCTGAAGGTGCGCATGATTTTCATTGGAGTGTTGACTGCGATTGGGAGGTAGACATGCAAGGATATTATTTCACTACTTTCAGCAGTCGGAACAGTCATGAAATTGAACGAGTTTGCGTAACGGTTGATTTCATAAATGCATGTGGAACCAGAACATACATATATAACTATTTCGACATCGGCTCAACAAATTCAGGAACTTATTCCACACCTAAAAACAGCCTTTCTCCAAAATAGCCCCAGACAGCTTTCACGAAAAAGCCCCCATCCATTTGCTCGTTACACAAAAGAAGCTTATATTTGCTTACTTAAAAACAGACAGCTATCATGGTACAGCAAGACATACGATGGATACAGCGTTTTGAATATACCCACGAACTGGCCTGGAAAGTGATGAAGGACTATGCAGAATATCAGGGGTATACCGACATCCGCAGCTCCCGTGATGCCATACGCAAAGCCCTTGAAATGGGATTGATTGATGACAAGCAATGGACGGAGACTATAGAAGCCCGAAATCTGACATCGCACAATCATGACAACGATGTAGTCTCTGAAGAGAAAATGCAATCCTTGAATACACCATCCTTATTCGATTGAGCTATGTACGGATTGACCGACAATGAACTGGAAAAGCTATGCAATCTCTTCCGGAAACATGAAGAAATAGAGCAGGCTGTTTTGTACGGCTCACGAGCCAAAGGAAATTTCAAGCCTTTTTCCGACATAGACATCACGCTGATGGGAGACAGACTTACGTATAATACTTTAAGCAGCCTTTCCGATGAAATCGACGACCTGCTTTTGCCTTACAGCGTAGACCTTTCCATCTATGGCAAATTAAAGAATGCCGACCTTTTGGAACATATACACCGTATGGGAATACCCATATTCAGCCGCCCATCAAACTAAACTAAATTTCACACATCCACCCTCACCACCCTCACCTTTCGCACGCATCGCCCTATTCATCGGCATTCAAGAGGTGGGTGAGAGCAAATTTAAAAAGTGAGGGCAAAATTTGCCCTCACCACAAGATTTCTTCGTTCAAAGTTATAAGTCACTCATTCTTACCGTAATATCCTGAAACGGGTACATAAATCGGTTGCAGCATTGTTCCCTCATTCTTCAACTTTCCTTCGGTGCGCAGCCGACGGATATGCCGCATGGCAGTAGTACGCATCATGCCGCAAACGCTTTGAAAGTCATTCCGTGTCATAAAAGGGCGAGTGGCGAAATAGTTGGTCAGCCGACGGTCTATCTCTTTATCCGTCAGTTTAGCCGAATGCTCGTTTGCCTTCAAAGCCTTTGCCTTGATGGTACCAATTTCATTTTTCAGTTTTTGGTCGGCACGAAATTTCACACCCGCCATCTTCACCTTCGTCAACTTACGCTTGGTAGCAGCCACTACCGGTTCGATCGTGGTGAGCGACACGCGAAAGTAGCCGATGCCGTCGAGATGCACCTGCCTTCCTTCGGCAAGTTCCCTGCCCATGACGTGCGACACAGCATCAAGCACAGCCGTCACATCGGTTTCTGTCAATGAGCAACGTGCCTGGATGTCCCGCCGCAATTCATCGGTAGACCTGCTCCCATTTAGGCGGAGACGGGGATGAAGGATTTTATCTTCCGGAGATTTGTCGTACGAGTCCGGATTCTCGTACCAATCAAACAAAATAGCCATAGTTCAAACTGCGTTAAAGGGTTACATTATACGATAAAGCACTGCACGGAACACGTGCGAAGTACGTACGCAGTCTGTTGAAGTACAAAGGTTATATCACAGCCCAGCCCGTGAGCAGAACCGTTCACTGTAGTGAGCTGCTCCGTTCACTAATATGAACAAGAAAGACCACTTTAGTGGACTGTTCATAAACTCTGGTGTAAAAATAGACAAAACTATGGGGATAAGCAAAGAAACAAACACCTTTTATAAAAGAAACATATAGACATTCCACCCCAAAAAAGAAGCCAATCGGAAAATAATCCTTGAAAAGCTTGTATCCCCCCCTTTCCCGGCGTATCTTTACAAGAATATTACATACACGATAAAGAATGAAAATCACACTGATCAGAGAGGAACGCGAAAGCGGAAAAGAGGCCGTCAGCACACAAGAAACGGACATGTTGATGGAAAAGCTGAAAACAGAGAACAAGACCGGATACATTACGGAGCTGCGTAACATCATCCCGCATTTGAAAGGGACCAACGCCCGATATGAGCATATCGACAGACTGCCGCGTCTCTATCCCGCCGTAGAAATGACCCGCACCAAAGCAGGAGAACACCGGATAAAGACCTACAACGGGCTGGTACTACTGGAAGTAAACAATCTGGCCGGGGTGGCCGAAGCCGAACTGGTGAAACAACAAGCCGCCCTGCTGCCGCAAACCTTTGCCGCCTTCTGTGGCTCCAGCGGACGAAGCGCCAAAATATGGGTACGCTTCACCCTGCCCGACGGAGGGCTTCCAAAGAATGAAGACGATATCGCCTTATTCCACGCCCACGCCTACCGCCTGGCAGTGAAGTGCTACCAACCCCTTCTCCCTTTCCCCATCACCCTCCGGGCTCCTTCACTCCTACAAAGCTGCCGGATGACCGTGGACGAACAGCCCTATTATAGCCCCACCGCCGTGGCCTTCTGCCTGGAACAGCCCTGCGCCCTGCCCTCGGAAGACAACTACCGCCAACGGAAACAGCAGGAAAGCAATCCGTTGCTGAGAATGACTCCCGGCTACGAAGTGGCGGACACATGCAACCTGCTCTTCGAGGCCGCCCTCGACCGCGCCTTCCGCGATTTGGACAACTGGCGACGGGGCGACGACCTGCGCCCGCTGCTGTCCCGCCTTGCCGAACATTGCTTCAAAGCCGGCATTCCTGAAGAAGAAGCGGTGCGCCAGACACTGATGCACTACTACCGGGAGGCAGACGAACCCCTTGTACGCCTGACGCTGCATAACCTTTACGGGGAATTGAAAGGCTTCGGCACCCGCAGCAGCCTGAACAAAGACCAGGAAACAGCTTTCCGGCTGGAGGAGTTCATGAAACGCCGCTACGAATTCCGCTACAACACCGTGCTTGGCGACTTGGAATACCGGCAGCGCGACTCCATCCACTTCTACTTCCAACCTGCCGACCAGCGCGTACGCAGCAGCATCGCCATGAAGGCACTGAAAGAGGGAGTACGTGTGTGGGACCGCGACATCACCCGCTTCCTGTCTTCGGACTACGTGCCGCTATACAACCCCATCGAAGAATATCTCTATAACACCGGACGCTGGGACGGCAAAGACCGCATCCGCGCATTGGCCGACCTCGTGCCCTGCCACAATCCCCACTGGAGGGAACTGTTCTACCGGTGGTTTCTTGGCATGGTGGCACATTGGCGGGGAATCGACAAACAGCACGGCAACAATACCTCGCCCCTGCTCGTAGGTCCGCAAGGTTACCGCAAAAGTACTTTCTGCCGTATCCTATTGCCACCGGAACTGCGTTTCGGCTACACCGACAGTATCGACTTCAAGAGCAAGCAGGAAGCGGAGCGCAGCCTTGGCCGCTTTTTTCTGATTAACATCGACGAATTCGACCAGATAAACGCCAATCAGCAAGGCTTCTTGAAGCACCTCCTGCAAAAACCGGTTGCCAACCTGCGAAAGCCCTACGGTACCACTATTCAGGAAATGCGCCGCTATGCCTCCTTCATCGGGACCAGCAATCTGAAAGACCTGCTGACCGACCCGTCGGGAAGTCGCCGTTTCATCTGCATCGAAGTGACCGGTCCTATCCAGACAAACGTCACTATCAATTATCACCAGCTCTATGCCCAAGCCATGCACGACATCATGAAGGGTGAACGCTACTGGCTGGACGACACTGACGAAGCAATCGTAAAGGAGTACAACCGGGAATTCGAGCGGGTAGACCCATTGGAAGAACTTTTCCTTTGCCATTTCCGTGGCGCGGAGGAGAGCGAAGAAGGCGAATGGCTCACAGCCATGCAGATTTTCAACGACCTGCAACAGAAAACGAGGGATAAGTTGGCCATCAACCGGATAGCAGCTTTCGGGCGCACGCTCCGCAAGCTGGACATCCTCAACAAGAAATCGAACCGGGGAACACTTTATCATCTGGTAAGAATAGAAGAATGAACCGGCACTCCCACCGATTGTACCAAAGTGAGGGCAAACTTGGCCCTCACTCTTTTTATAAAAAGTATTTCCGTAGGCAACTGATGCAGTTCAACCATTATTTAATAAGGTGAACAGTTGACTATTTGCAAATTATGATTGATAATACTAAAAATACCCAAATAAGTGTTTTTGATATTAAAATAAAACGTATCTTTGTTGCAAACAACGTCCTCCTTAATAATACTATTATGAAGAAACTGCTGCTTTTAGCCTTTGTGCTATGTAGTTCTTTACTGTGCCGGGCACAAGAAGAACGAATTATTTTAGGTGATGAACAGACTTCCGAGTATTTTCCAATCCTAAAAGATAAACGAATTGCCATATTCTCCAATCATACAGGAATGATAGGAGACAAGCATCTGCTGGACATTCTGCTGGAAAACAAGTTCAATGTAGTAGCCATTTTCTCCCCTGAACACGGTTTCAGAGGAGATGCCGACGCAGGCGAACACGTGTCCAGCTCGGTAGACAAGAAGACCGGAGTACCTATCCTCTCGCTGTACGACGGGAAATCCGGAAAACCAAGCGAAACATCCATGCGCAAGTTCGATATCCTTGTGGTAGACATCCAGGATGTAGGCCTAAGATTCTATACTTATTATGCCTCTATGTGCCGGCTGATGGACGCTTGTGCAGAATACAACCGCAAGGTGCTGATACTGGACCGCCCCAATCCGAACGGACACTACGTGGACGGCCCGATACTGGACATGAAATATAAATCCGGTGTAGGTTGGCTGCCGATTCCCGTGGTGCACGGCATGACGCTGGGCGAACTGGGCCTGATGGTAAACGGCGAACGCTGGTTGCCGGCGTCACGCACTTGCGACCTGACCGTCATTCCCTGCAAGAACTATACGCACCGGACCCTATACAAGCTGCCGATTCCCCCGTCCCCCAATCTGCCGAACATGAAGTCCATCTATCTGTACCCCTCGACCTGCTATTTCGAGGCCACTCCGGTCAGTCTGGGAAGAGGAACCGACCTCCCCTTCCAGGTCTACGGGCATCCCAACATGACGGGCTACAGCTACAGCTTCACCCCGCGCAGTGTTCCCGGAGCCAAGAATCCGCCCCAGCTGGGCAAGCTTTGCCACGGCGTGAACCTGAGCAACATGAGCGACGAGGAAATCTGGAAACGCGGTATTGACTTGAGTTACGTGATAGACGCTTACCGGAATCTGAACATGGACGACCATTTCTTCCGTTCCTTCTTCGAACTGTTGATAGGCACCGACTACGTGCGCAAAATGATAAAGGAAGGGAAGAGCGCCGAAGAAATCAAGGCAAGATGGAAAGACGACGTAGAGAAATTCAAGGTACAGCGCAAGCCCTACCTGCTCTACGAAGAATAAAGACATGTACAATTCACTATTTACAATGTACAATTTCAGAGAAGGTACAATTCAAAAGTAAATGGGAAGGTACAACAGTTTATACTAAAGAAACGCCGCATGGCAAATTGTAAATTGTAAATGAACAAATTGTAAATAAACATTATGACTCCACTATCCGTAATCATCACCATAGCCGCCTACTTCGCGATACTGTTCACGGTATCCTATATTGCAGGAAGGAAGGCAGACAACGCCGGCTTCTTTGTGGGTAACCGCAAGTCATCCTGGTATGTCGTGGCGTTCGCCATGGTCGGTTCCGCCATTTCAGGTGTGACCTATGTATCCGTACCCGGCATGGTTGCCGCCAGCAGCTTCGGCTATCTGCAAATGGTGTTGGGCTTCATTGCCGGACAGCTCATCATAGCCTATCTGCTGGTACCGCTATTCTACAAAATGAACCTGGTATCCATCTACGAATATCTGGAGAACCGTTTCGGCATGTCTTCCTACCGCACGGGTGCCTGGTTCTTCTTCATCTCCAAAATGCTCGGTGCCGCTGTCCGTCTATTCCTCGTATGCCTGACGTTGCAACTGCTGGTATTCGAACCTTTCGGACTGCCTTTCCTACTGAACGTGGCCATCACGGTGGCACTGGTCTGGTTGTACACTTTCCAGGGTGGCGTAAAGTCTCTTATCTGGACAGACTCTCTGAAGACATTCTGCTTGGTGGTGTCGGTCGTACTCTGCATCTGGTATATCGCTTCCGACCTCAATCTGTCATTTACCGGTATGGTAAGCACCATTGCCGACAGTGACATGTCCCGCATCTTCTTCTTCGACGATGTGAACAGCAAGCAGTACTTCTTCAAGCAGTTCCTCGCCGGTGCCTTCACCATGATTGCCATGACCGGGCTGGATCAGGACATGATGCAGCGCAACCTGAGCTGCAAGAACTTCAAGGACTCACAGAAGAACATGATTACCAGTGTCATTTCGCAGTTCTTCGTCATCCTGCTTTTCCTGATGCTGGGCGTGCTGCTCTACATCTTTGCCGCCAACCAGCAGATTGCGGTGGAGAAGAGTGACGAACTGTTCCCGCTGATTGCCACCGGCAACTATTTCCCTGCCATTGTGGGCATACTGTTCATCATCGGCCTGATTTCTTCTGCCTATTCAGCCGCAGGCTCGGCACTCACCGCGCTGACCACTTCCTTCACCGTAGACATTCTGGGAACGAAAGGCAAGTCGGAAGAGACGGTTGTGAAGATGCGCAAGAAAGTGCACATCGGCATGGCGGTTGTCATGGGAATCACCATTTTCGTATTCAATCTTCTCAACAACACCAGTGTCATCGACGCTGTATATATTCTGGCAAGCTATACCTACGGTCCTATCCTGGGTCTGTTTGCTTTCGGCATTTTCATGAAACAACAAGTGCGTGACAAGTACATCCCGTTAGTTGCCATCGCCTCCCCGGTTCTCTGCTTCATTCTGCAGAAGAATTCCGAAGCCTGGTTCGGAGGTTATCAATTCAGCTACGAATTGCTGATTTTCAATGCACTGTTCACTTTCATCGGTCTCTGTCTATTGATTAAGAAAGATAAAAAGAACAATTAACTTAATACATCATCTATGAATGTAAGACGTCAGTTTTTACTTAGTCTGCTTGCCGCCTCCCTCTTCCCCCACGCGGGAGGCGCGCAAGGACTTCCGACGGATGTCCGTCAGGCAATCGGGAAATTCCTGGATACCACCGCACGAAAAGAAGTTTCCGTAGGACGTATCAGCATCGACTCAGTGGCTGTGGAAGGAAATACACTGCAACTGTTTGCCAACATGAACTGTGCCTATATTCCTTTCCGTGAGGACAATGTGGCCGAAATCTACCAAGGCGTAAGCGCCCTGCTGCCGGCGGAGTTTGCCAAATACAAGCTGCAAATCCGTACCAACAAGCGCAGTATCGAAGAACTGGTTCCCCAAGCCCTGCGCAGTAAAAAAGACAAAAAGACGAAGACATTCAGCCCCGTCGCTTCCAAGCCTCTGGTTACCGAAGTTTCCTCCCCCTACACCCCCACCAACGGCTTGCATAACCGGCATATCGCCCTATGGCAAAGCCACGGCTGGTACTACGAATCAAAACTCGACCGCTGGGAATGGCAGCGTGCGCGTATCTTCCAGACAGTGGAAGACCTCTACACCCAGAGCTACGTATTGCCCTTCCTCGTACCGATGTTGGAAAATGCCGGTGCCAATGTGCTGCTTCCCCGCGAACGCGATTGCCAGACGGCAGAAGTCATCGTAGACAATGACGGTTGCCTGACCGGCCGTTCCGTCTATACAGAAAATTCCGGTGACAAGCTCTGGAGTCAGGGAGAAGGACAAGGCTTCGCCCACCTGCGCCCCCAATACATAGACTTTGAGAATCCTTTCAAGGAAGGCACCTACCGCGCCATAGAAACCATCAAGAAAGGAAACGCAAGCACCGCCGAATGGATTCCCGAAATCCCTTCGACCGGACAATACGCCGTATACGTCTCTTACCAAACCTTGCCAAACAGCGCGGACGATGCCCTTTACACCGTCTATCACAAAGGCGGCACCACGCAGTTCAAGGTAAACCAGCAAATGGGAGGCGGCACCTGGATTTACCTCGGCACCTTCGGCTTCAATGCCGGCCGGAACAATGAATGCAAAGTCGTTCTGAACAACCTTTCCTCCAAAGTAGGAAGAATCATCACTGCCGACGCCGTGAAGATAGGCGGCGGCATGGGGAACATAGCCCGGGGAGAAGTCAGCGGTTATCCCCGTTTCTGCGAAGCCGCCCGCTACTGGCTGCAATGGGCAGGCATACCGGACAGCGTATATTCAGAAAGCAACGGCAAGAATGACTATACCGACGACTATAAATGCCGTGGTATCTGGGTGAACTACCTTTCCGGAGGCTCTGCCGTGAACCCGACGGAAAAAGGGCTGAACATCCCTGTCAACATGGCCTTTGCCTTCCACTCCGATGCAGGAACTACACTGAACGATTCCATCATCGGGACACTCGGCATCTACTATACCAACGCCTACAATGAGAAATTCGCCAACGGAGCATCCCGCTACTTGAGCCACGACCTGACAGACTTGATTCAGTCCAACATCGTGCGTGACGTGCGTACCCTCTACGAACCCCAATGGACACGCCGAGGCAAATGGAACCAATCCTACTATGAGGCCCGTGTACCCCGCGTACCTACCATGCTACTCGAACTACTTTCCCATCAAAACTTTGCAGACATGCGCTACGGACTGGACCCGCGTTTCCGTTTCACCGTAAGCCGCGCCATCTACAAAGGTATGCTTCAGTTCCTCTGCTCACAATACAACATGGATTATGTAGTGCAACCGTTACCGGTAGACCACATGGCCTTGCGCATGACCAGCGAGAACGAAGTGGAACTGACCTGGCAACCCGTAGCGGATGCGTTGGAACCAACTGCCGTAGCAGAGAAATACATTGTTTATACCCGTATCGGTGACGGGGATTTCGACAACGGAGTATTGGTGGACGGCAACAGTTACCGAACCACGCTCCCCGCCGGCATGGTATGCAGTTACAAGGTAACCGCTGTCAACAAGGGCGGTGAAAGTTTCCCTTCCGAAATTCTTTCCGCCGGACGGGCGTTCAATTCCAAAGGTACCGTATTGGTGATAAACGGATTCGACCGCATCAGTGCCCCTGCCGACTTTACGGCCCCCGCCGACACCCTCCTTGCCGGATTTCTGGATGAGCAGGACCACGGGGTCCCCTATATCCATGACATCAGCTACATTGGCAAGATGAAGGAATACCGCCGTTCCATTCCCTGGATGGACGACGACGCCTCCGGTTTCGGCGACAGTTATGGAAATTACGAGACCCAAGTCATCGCAGGAAATACGTTCGATTATCCTGCCATACATGGTGCCGCTATCCTGAAAGCGGGATATTCGTTTGTATCGGTTAGTAATGAAAGTCTCTCCCCCGTAGGAAAGGGAGAGAAGAATATTCCGGTGGATATGAGGGAGTATAGGTATGTGGACTTGATACTTGGGAAGCAATGCCAGACCAAGATGGGACGGGGAGGCGTAAAACCGTTGGAGTTCAAGACTTTCAGCAAACCGATGCAGGAGGCTATTGCGGCTTATTGTAAGCAAGGTGGAAATATCTTTGTTTCGGGCGCTTTTGTAGGAACGGATTTATGGGACAACCGCCTTGCAACCGCCGACGAAGCCGACAAGAAATTTGCGATGGAAGTACTGAAATATAAGTGGCGTGTGGGACAAGCGGCTACAATGGGTAAGGTGAAAAGCGTAGCTTCTCCGTTCCCCGCCCTTTCAGGAAACTATACCTATCACAATGAGCTGAATGCCGATTCGTATGTGGTGGAATCACCGGACGCCATTGAACCGGCAACCAAAGATGCACACACCGTGATGCGGTATTCTGAAAACAACCTGAGTGCCGGTGTGGCCTACCAAGGCGACTACAAGACTGTTGTATTGGGATTCCCTTTTGAATCCATACGTACTGATTCTGAAAGAGAGGCATTCATGAATGCTGTACTGACATTCTTCAATGACAACAAGTAATATCAACCAATCATCATCTATGAACAGAAGACTGTTAATAATCGTCCTGATGGCTTGCCTGCTCCCCCTGGGGATGCAGGCACAGCAAGGGACATTCCGTTTTGCCCAACTGACGGACATTCATCTGACCCCGAACAATCCGAATCCCACAGAGGACCTGCTGCGTTCCGTGGCACAGATTAATGCCACCGACAGTATCGACTTTGTCCTGGTGACGGGCGACCTGACCGAAGAAGGCGACCGTACTACCATGGAAAAAGTGAAATCGTGCCTTGACTTGCTGAAGGTCCCCTACCACGTAGTCCTAGGCAACCATGAAACGAAATGGAGCGACTCCGGCTGTACCGCTTTCGGAGAAATCTTTGGCGGCGAACGCTTCGAGTTCGAGCATAAGGGATTCCTTTTCCTCGGCTTCAACTCCGGTCCGCTGATGCGTATGGCCTACGGGCATGTAGTGCCGCAAGATATCCGTTGGATGACGGAAGAAATGGATAAAAACGGCAAAGACAAACCGGTGATACTTGTCACCCACTACCCGCTAATGGAAGGTGATGTGGACAATTGGTATGAGGTGACGGATGCCGTCCGCCCCTACAACGTACGCTTGTTTATCGGCGGACACTACCACAGCAACCGGGATTTACGTTACGACGGCATTCCGGGCGTACTGATGCGCAGCAACCTGTGCGACAAAGAAGGGAAACCGGGTTACGGCATCTATGAAGTAACCGGGGATTCCATCCGGGTATACACGCAACGTATCGGCGAGCCCAAGAAGCAGTGGACAGCATTCTCGCTGACCGGACAGTATTACGACCGCAACGGAAAGGCAGAGAAATATCCTGACTTCTCGGTCAACAAGGAGTATCCGCAAGTAAAGGAGCAATGGATGGTGCAGACGGGCGCAGGCATTTACTGCTCTCCCGCCGTAGAAAAAGATAAAGTGTTCGTAGGAGACGATATGGGACAGCTGACAGCCTACGCCCTGAAAAACGGTAAAAAGCTATGGAGCTTTGAATCCGGCAAGCGCATTGTCGGTACTCCGGCCGTAAGCGAGGGTATCGTTGTATTCGGGTCTGCTGACCGTCGCATCTACGGATTGAACGCCAAAGACGGCAGCCTGCTCTGGACGGTAGAAGCCGCCGAACCGGTACTCGGAGCCGTGACCATCGCAGACGGCAGAGCATACATCGGTGCCAGTGACGCCACTTTCCGTGCCATAGACATCCATACGGGAAAAGTAATCTGGGCCTACACCAGCGTGAAGGGCTACATCGAGACCAAGCCGTTGGTGACGGAAGACAAAGTTATCTTCGGCGCATGGGACAATACACTGTATGCCCTGAGCAAGGCAAACGGGCATGAACTATGGAAATGGACGGGCGGACTGACCCGTATGCACTTCTCTCCAGCCGCCGTATGGCCGGTAGCCACCGACGGCAAAGTATTCATTACCGACCCGCAACGCGCCATGACCGCCATAGACATCCATACGGGCAATACCGTGTGGCGCACCTTCCAGTCCATGGTGCGCGAGACCATCGGACTTTCCGAAGACGGTGAACGTATCTATAGCAAAACGATGAACGACAGCATTGTTTGCTATGCAGCTCAAGGAGATACTCCGCGGGAGTTGTGGGCAACCAATGTAGGTTTCGGTTATGAGCATGCCCCCTCCATGCAAGTGGAAAAAGAGGGGGTAATGTTTGGCAGTACCAAAGAAGGACTTATCTTCGCACTGGAAGGAAAAACAGGCAAAGTACTGTGGAAACATAAAATAGGAAATTCACTCATCAGTACCGTAGTTCCGTTGAACGGCCACGAAGTTCTATTCACGGCAACCAGCGGGGAAGTGGGACTTCTGAGAATTAAAAATTGAGAATTAAAAATTAAAAGATATATCATGAATAAAATCAGTTGCTTTCTTCCCTACGCAGGAAAAGAACAAGTAGAAAAAACAGTGAATAGCCTACAGGCGACAGGACTTATAGAAGAAATCCGGTTAATCACGACCGATGCCACTCTGGAATCGCTCCCGGACTGCGAAATATTGTTTGTTGACATGCCCTACAGCAGTGCAACTCTCAAAGCTATTGCTAATGCAGCCAAGGGAGAATACACATTGCTTTATACCAAAGAGACTACGCTCGAAATGGGTATGTTTGCACTGGAACGTATGATACACATCCTTGAAGATTCAAGCGCCGGTATGGTATATGCCGACCACTACCAAATAGCAGACGGCAAGCAGAGCAACGCTCCGGTAATCGACTACCAATTCGGTTCCTTGAGGGATGACTTCAACTTTGGCTCCCTGCTCCTTTTCAACACCGAAAAACTAAAGGAAGCCGCCGGACACATGAAGTCTGACTACAACTTCGCCGGACTTTACGACCTGCGCTTGAAATTGAGCCAACATTCAAACTTGGTACATATCAACGAATACTTATACAGCGAGGTGGAAAACGATACCCGCAAGAGCGGCGAAAAGATTTTCGACTATGTAGACCCCAAAAACCGTGACCGCCAGATTGAGATGGAGCAGGCATGTACCGAACATCTGAAAGAAATCGGGGGATATCTGGCACCGGAGTTCAAGAAGATTGAGTTCTCTGCCGGTAACTTCGAATATGAGGCCTCCGTCATCATTCCGGTACGCAACCGTATCCGTACCATCCGCGATGCCATCAAGTCGGTACTGATGCAGAAGACAGACTTTAAATATAATCTTATCATCATCGACAACCATTCCACAGACGGCACTACGGAGGCCATCGATGAATTCAAGGATGACGAACGCGTCATCCATATCATCCCCGAACGTACCGACCTCGGCATCGGCGGTTGCTGGAATATGGGGGTACACCACCCCAAGTGCGGCAAGTTTGCCGTGCAGCTGGACAGCGATGACGTATACAAAGACGAAAATACACTCGCCATCATGGTCCGCGCCTTCTACGAGCAGAACTGCGCCATGGTAGTAGGCACCTATATGATGACGGACTTCAACATGAACATGATTGCTCCGGGCATCATCGACCACAAGGAATGGACTCCGGCAAACGGACGCAACAACGCCCTCCGCATCAACGGTCTGGGTGCCCCGCGCGCCTTCTATACCCCGGTGCTGCGCGAAGTGAAAGTACCCAATACCAGCTATGGCGAAGACTATGCACTGGGACTGAACTTCTCCCGCCAGTACCAGATAGGACGCGTGTACGACGTGGTCTACCTCTGCCGCCGCTGGGACGACAACTCCGATGCCTCACTGGACATCGTGAAAATGAACGGACACAACCTCTACAAAGACCGCATCCGTACCTGGGAACTTCAGGCACGCATAGCGATGAACAAAAACAAGTGATATGAATCAAACGATACACCATCTTCTGACTGGACAATTGGCATCCTGGGAGACGGCACGCAACAACTATGCCGCCCTCTCCGGTGTGCGGGTGAAAGAGCTGAATGTAAACGGGATACCTTATAAGGTACAGTTCAACCCGGCACGCATCGTTTCCTCCGGTGCCAAAGTGGATGCCAAGTCCATCCTGGAACGGAAATGCTTTCTGTGCCCGGCCAATTTGCCGCCGGTACAGAAAGGTATCCCGTTCGGAGGACACTACAATATTCTGGTGAATCCGTTCCCCATCTTCCCCCGCCACCTGACAGTACCGGAACTGGCACATACCCCTCAACGCATAGCCACCCGCTTCACCGACATGCTGGAGCTGGCCGAGGCGCTGACGGATTACACCATCTTCTACAACGGTCCCAAATGTGGTGCTTCCGCCCCCGACCATGCTCATTTCCAGGCAGGAAACAAAGGGTTCATGCCTATTGAAAAGGACTGGCGCGGACAGACTGCCGGGAAAATAGCCGATTATAGGAAAGCAGCACTGTGGTATCTTGACGACGCTCCCCGTGCCACACTTGTGATTGAATCCACCTCCAAAGAGGACGCGGCAGACTTGTTCGACATCATTTACCGTTCTCTGGACGTGAAACCCGAAGAAGACGAGCCGATGATGAACGTACTGGTCCTATACGAGGCCGACCGTTGGGTGGTCTTTGTCTTCCCGCGCGAGAAACACCGCCCCGCCTGCTATACTGCCGAAGGAGAAGCCAATCTGTTGAGCAGCCCGGCATCCGTCGACTTGGGAGGTGTCTTTATCACCCCCGTAGAAAAGGATTTCTTGAAAATCACTGCGGAAGACGTGGCGCAGATATTAAGTGAAGTATGCCTCTCTGCCACAGATTTCCACAAGGTACGGCAGCGTATCAGGGAAAAAATATGACTTCTGAAATCCAAGAACTCTAATTTTAAAGAAATACCATTATGAAAGAGCCCAAAGTACAAGTAGGCATTCTGTTTGAACCGCAGATAGAATTCGTTTTGCTGAATCCGTATCGCATGGACGGAACGGAAGTCAGCGGCAAGCAGGTAGTGACCTACGACGAAGGCAAGATTCTCTGGAATGGACGCCGGTATGACGAACTGCTGTTTGAACCGCAACACGAGCAGACCGATGCCTTCGAACTATTGGACGTTACCATCGGCATCAATTTCCATTGGGAGCGCAAGGAAGACCAGCGTTTTCTGGGTGCTCTCAAAATCATCGTTGAGAATGGAAAGCTCACCGGCATCAACGTCATCCATGTAGAAGATTATCTGACCAGCGTCATCTCCTCCGAGATGAGTGCCACCGCTTCTCCGGAGCTGCTCAAGGCACACGCTGTCATCTCCCGAAGCTGGCTACTGGCACAAATACAAAAGAATAAGGAAATCACCGAAGCCCAAGCTAACTACTCGGCCTTTACGCAGACCGACGAAGAGCTGATTCGCTGGTACGACCGAGAGGACCACACCCACTTCGATGTATGCGCCGACGACCATTGTCAGCGCTACCAGGGTATTACACGTGCCTCTACCGATATTGTGAAACAAGCCATCTCCGCTACCCGCGGCCAGGTACTGACATCTGATGGTAAGATTTGCGACGCCCGTTTCTCCAAATGCTGCGGCGGTGCTTTCGAGGAGTTCCAATACTGCTGGGAAGACATCAAATACCCCTATCTTGCCCAACAACGAGACAGCAAAACGCACGCCACACTGCCCGATTTGACGCAGGAAGTCGAAGCGGACCGCTGGATTCGTACCTCCCCCGAAGCATTCTGCAACACCACCGACAAGAAAATCCTCTCGCAGGTACTCAATAACTATGACCAGGAGACTACGGACTTCTATCGCTGGAAAGTGGAATATACCCAGGAAGAGCTTTCAGCCCTCATTCTGAAACGTTCAGGCATTGACTACGGACAAATCATCGACCTTATCCCCATAGCCCGCGGAACCAGCGGACGCCTCTGGAAACTGAAGATTGTGGGAACCAAACGCACACTCACCATCGGCAAGGAACTGGAAATCCGCCGCACGCTCTCCACTTCACACCTCTACAGCTCTGCCTTCGTGGTAGACAAAGAGGAGTTGTCCGCCGAAGGCATTCCCGGACGCTTCATCCTCACCGGTGCCGGTTGGGGGCATGGTGTGGGACTTTGCCAAATAGGTGCAGCCGTGATGGGCGAGCAAGGGTATAAGTATGATGCAATACTGTTGCACTACTATATAGGTGCCAGCATTGACAAGCTGTATGAATAATCGAATAGAACACAATAAATCAATATCATGAACCATACAAAAAACATATCGCCATGGGCATGGGTACCCACCTTGTACTTTGCACAAGGCATTCCATATTTTATCGTAAACAACATCTCCGTGATGATGTTTACCAAAATGGGCGTACCGAACGGAGAAATGGCCTTGTTCACAAGCCTGCTCTATCTGCCATGGACTATCAAACCCTTCTGGAGCCCGTTTGTCGACATCATCAAGACCAAAAGATGGTGGACCCTTTCCATGCAGATTCTGATGTCTGTGGCATTCATCCTGCTGACGCTGTCCATTCCACGGCCGGACGAGGCGACTATGGCGGCCGGAACAACCCCCATCAGCATGTTCAGCATCACGCTGATGCTGTTCATCATCACGGCTTTTGCCTCTGCCACACACGACATTGCCGCCGACGGCTTCTACATGCTGGCACTGAAACAGAGTGACCAGGCAGCCTTCGTTGGCATCCGAAGCACGTTTTACCGGCTCGCCTCTATCTTCGGACAAGGCGTGCTCGTAGCCATTGCCGGCGCCATCGAACTGAGAACCGAAAACATTCCGCTGTCATGGACCATCACGATGCTGGTTACAGCCGTTCTGTTCAGCCTGGTGACGTTCTATCACCTCTTTGCAGTCCCCAAACCCACCTCAGATAAGTCAACACTGGCTGCCGATGCCGCCACTGCAGGAGCTATATTCAGAGAATTCGGACGAACATTCGCCACCTATTTTACCAAACCGGGCGCATTGCTGGCCATCGTGTTCATGTTGCTGTACCGCCTGCCTGAAGCATTCCTCATCAAAATGTGTATGCCTTTCCTGGTTGCCTCCAAAGAATCGGGAGGTCTGGAACTATCGACAGCAGAAGTAGGTATCGTATACGGCACCATCGGAGTCATATTCCTCACCCTGGGCGGTATCCTCGGAGGATTGTTCGCATCACGCATTGGCTTGAAAAAATCCATCTGGTGGATGGCAGGATGCATGACTCTGCCATGCCTGACGTTTGTCTATCTTGCCATTGCCCAGCCCGACAATCTGTTTGCTATCTCAACCGCCATCGCCATCGAGCAATTTGGCTACGGCTTCGGTTTCACGGCCTACATGCTCTACATGATGTACTTCTCCGAAGGTGAATTCAAAACATCCCACTATGCCATCTGTACCGCATTCATGGCACTAAGCATGATGATACCAGGTATGTTTGCGGGATATATCCAGGAGGCTATCGGATATACGGACTTCTTCTGGTTGGTAATGATATGCTGTTTCGCCACGGTTGTTGTCACCATTTTTGCAGACAGAAGGATAGACCCGGAATATGGAAAAAAATGATTAATGGTTAATGATTAATGTTTTGTGAGTAATATTTAGTGATTGGTTATGAAGAGGACTATTATTATATCCTTGCTCTGCCTCCTTTGCGGAGGTGCGATGCAAGCACAGAAGATCAGAATAAAGACCGGTATCGAGGTACTGAAAGAACAGAATTTCCGATGCCTGGAAGGTAAGCGTGTAGGATTGATTACCAACCCGACGGGGGTGGACAACCGGATGAGGTCCACCATTGACATCCTGCACGAGGCGCCCAACGTGAACCTTGTGGCACTCTACGGCCCCGAACACGGCGTGCGCGGCGATGTGCACGCAGGCGACCATGTGACGGACATCAAAGACGCGACTACCGGACTGCCCGTCTATTCGCTTTACGGAAAGACCCGCAAGGCCACGCCGGACATGCTGAAAGATGTGGATGTATTAGTGTATGATATCCAAGACATCGGTTGCCGTTCCTTTACCTACATCAGCACCATGGGACTGGCCATGGAAGCCGCTGCCGAAAACGGCAAGGAATTCATTGTGCTGGACCGGCCCAATCCCGTAGGCGGATTGAAGATTGAAGGCAACTTGGTTGAAGATGATTGCATTTCTTTTGTAAGCCAGTTTAAAATTCCGTACCTTTACGCCCTCACTTGCGGTGAGCTGGCACTGATGCTCAATGGCGAGAAGATGTTGAAGGATGGGGAACAATGTAATCTCCACATAGTGAAGATGAAAGGCTGGAAACGCAAGATGGATTATACCCAAACCGGACTGCAATGGGTTCCCTCCTCTCCACACATTCCACATCCTCATTCTGCATTCTTCTACCCCGTCAGCGGCATTCTGGGCGAACTAGGATATATGTCTATCGGCGTGGGGTATACCATTCCGTTCCAGATGTTTGCCGCACCATGGATGGAAGCGGAAAAGCTGGCCGGAAACCTGAACCGTCTGAACGTACCGGGGGTCATCTTCAGACCGATGTACCTAAAGCCGTTCTATAGTGTAGGCAAAGGCGAGTTGCTGCAAGGTGTGCAAGTGCACATCATGGATTTCGGCAAAGCACCGTTGAGCGACCTGCAATTCCTGGTCATGCAGGAAGTCGCCGCCCTCTATCCTGACCGTGCCGTGTTTGACCATGCCGACAAGGGACGTTTCAACATGTTCGACAAAGTAAGCGGTTCGCGGCAGATACGCGAGCGCTTCTCGAAACGGAACCGTTGGGAGGACATACGCGACTACTGGTATAAAGATGCCGAAGACTTCCGTAAGTTGTCGAAAAAGTATTATTTATATAAATAAATTTACAGATAAATAAGGAAGGGAAAAGAGCCTGATACGGAGACTATTTCAGTCGTATACAGAACCACATTCAGTCGTATACTTAAATATATTCAGTATACGACTGAATGTACCCCCTCGTAAGACACGTTTACAGAGCACTTTGAAGCGAAGTGATGCAATAAAAAAAAGTGAACATGAAAGAGCATAGTTACATGGCTTTCCTGCAGGAAGCAAAACAATTCATTCCGCAGGAAAGGATTTACACCGACGAACTTCGCCGGCTGGCTTGGGGTACGGATGCCGGTTTTTACCGACTGGTTCCCCAGATTGTAATCCGTTCGAAAGACGAAGATGAAGTTTCACAACTGTTGAAACTGGCGAGCCGCCACGGGCTGCCCGTCACCTTCCGAGCGGCAGGGACCAGTTTGTCGGGCCAAGCCATTAGTGACTCCATCCTCATCGTAGCCGGTAAGAATTGGGAAAAATACAGCATATCCGCCGACTACGAACAGATAACCCTCCAACCGGGCATCATCGGACAACGTGTGAACGAACTGTTGGCTCCCTACGGCCGTAAGTTTGCACCGGACCCCGCCTCGGTGAAAAGCGCCATGGTAGGCGGTATTGTCATGAACAATGCTTCCGGCATGAACTGCGGTACGCACGCCAATAGCGACAAGGTGCTTGTTTCCGCCCGTATCATCCTAATGGACGGTACCCTGCTGGATACCGGAAATCCCGTCAGCCGCGCCTCCTTCGAAGTGAGTCACCGTGACTTCATTCGCCGCATCTGCGAACTGCGCGATGAAATACGTACCAACGAAAAACTGGCCGAACGCATCCGTTACAAATATTCCATCAAAAATGTAACCGGGCTCAATCTGTTGCCCTTCGTCCGTTTCGACGACCCATTCGAAATCATTGCCCACCTCATGGTAGGTTCCGAAGGTACACTGGCGTTCCTTTCGGAAGTGACGATGAAGACTGAATATGATTATCCCTACAAGGCCAGCGCTATGCTCTACTTCAAGACCATCAAAGAAGCGAGCCGCGCTGTGGTAGCCATGAAGAAGCTGGTCGACGAAACCGGCGAATGGACAGTAAAAGGGGCTGAAATGCTAGACTATAAAAGCCTTTCTTCCGTCAACGACCCCGTATTCCTAAAATACAAAGGCGAAGTTGCCTCCTCTGCCCTCCCCGGCGTGGAGCCCGGCGACGAAACCGGGTTGACAGCAGTGCTGACCGAAACCAAAGCCCGTACCCCGGAAGAACTGCAACAGAACATATCTGCCATTGAAGCTTGCCTGCAAGCCTTCACCACCTATATTCCGGTACGCTTCACCGACCGTCCGGAGGAATATTCCAAATACTGGGCCATCCGTTCCGGCATCTTCCCCTCTGTGGGAGGTACGCGCCAGCCGGGAACCACTTGCCTCATCGAAGACATCGCCTTCCACATTGAAGACCTTCCGGAGGCAACGGCAGAACTGCAACAGCTCATAGCCCGCCACGGATATAATGACGCCTGCATCTACGGCCATGCTCTCGAAGGCAACTACCACTTCATCATCAACCAGTCCTTCAGTACCCAAGCGGAAGTGAAACGCTACGAAGACTTGATGAATGACATCAAGACCTTGGTAGTAGATAAATATGACGGTTCCCTAAAAGCCGAGCATGGCACGGGCCGGAATATGGCTCCCTTTGTCCGCCATGAATGGGGAGATGACGCCTACAAAGCCATGAAAGCCGTCAAAGAGCTGTTTGACCCACAAGGATTGCTAAACCCCGGTGTCATTTTCAATGATGACCCGCAATGCCATATCAAGAACTTCAAGCCGCTGCCTTTATTAGTGATGAGTGACAAGAGACAAGCTACGTCACTCGTAGCTGACAAATGCATCGAGTGCGGTTTCTGCGAAGTCAACTGTCTCTCCTGCGGCTTTACCCTTTCCTCGCGCCAGCGTATCGTGTTGCAGCGCGAAATATCCCGGCTGAAACAAAGCGGCGAGGACCCGACACGCCTTGCACTGCTCGAAAAACAATACCGCTATCCCGGCAACCAGACTTGTGCCGGAGACGGCCTCTGCTCCATGTCGTGCCCGATGGGTATCAATACGGGCGACCTTACCCATATAATCCGCCAGGAAGCATTACCCAAAGGCAGTCTGGGATACAAAGCCGGAGACTTTGTCGCCAATCATTTCGCTGGTGTCAAGAGTGCACTGCGTCCCGTATTGTCCTTAGCCAACTTCGGACATTCACTATTAGGGACAAAGGCGATGAGCGGCATTACCAAGGGGCTGCACAATGCATTAGGCATACCTCTATGGACGCCGGCTATGCCGAAAAGTTATCAGTTACAAGCTACGGAGTTACAAGCTACAAGCACTATGCAGCATAATAGCGCAGCACTTGTAGCTCGTAGCTCTGTAACTCGTAACTACAAAGTCGTCTACTTCCCCAGCTGCATCAACCAGACTATGGGTCTGGCAAAGAAGTCTCCCGTAGAGCAGCCATTGGTAAATAAAATGGTGTCCTTGTTGCAAAAAGCCGGTTACGAAATCATCTTCCCGAAAGATATGGACAAGCTTTGCTGTGGCACCATTTGGGAAAGTAAAGGGATGCTGGACATTGCCGATCGCAAGACAGCCGAACTGGAGGCCGCACTTTGGGAAGCCAGCGAACAAGGCAAATACCCCGTCCTCTGTGACCAAAGCCCTTGTCTGCACCGCATGCGCGAATGTATCAAGAAGATGAAACTGTATGAACCTGCAGAATTCATCTATACATTCTTACGTGAGAAGCTGATTTTCACACCTATTAACCGCCCCGTAGCAATCCACATCACCTGCTCCATGCGGAAAATGGGACTGGCAGATACCATTATAGCCCTTGCACGCCTTTGCTCCAGTAAAGTCATCGTGCCGGAAGAAGTAGGTTGCTGCGGTTTTGCCGGAGACCGGGGATTCACCTATCCTGAGCTGAACTCGTACGCCCTACGCAAACTCCGCCCGCAAATAGAAGCGTCCGGAGTGAATATAGGCTACTCTAACAGCCGTACTTGTGAAATCGGATTGACAACAAACTCAGGTATCCCCTATGTATCCATTGCCTATCTGGTAGACGAATGTACAAAGGCAGCTGATAATTAGGATTGATAATTAACTTAACACACAAATATTACAATGAACAGTACAAAAGTAAGTAAACGCATCCTTGCACTCGACATTCTCCGTGGTGTCACCATCGCAGGTATGATTATGGTAAACAACCCCGGTTCGTGGGGACATATCTATGCCCCCTTGCGGCATGCAGAGTGGAATGGTCTGACCCCCACCGACCTCGTCTTTCCCTTCTTCATGTTTATCATGGGAATTTCCACATACATTTCCCTGAAGAAATACAACTTCGAGTTCAGCCACGCCGCCGGCATGAAGATACTGAAACGCACCATCGTCATTTTCCTTATAGGCATGGCTATCGGCTGGTTCTCGCGTTTCTGCTATTACTGGGCCTCCGCTCCGGACGACCTCAGTTTCGGAGAGAAGCTATGGGCTTCCGTCTGGACATTCGACCGTATCCGTATTCTGGGTGTCATGCAACGGCTGGCCCTTTGCTACGGAGCAGCCTCCATCATTGCACTAACCATGAAGCATAAACATATACCTTATCTGATAGCCGGCCTATTGACAGGCTACTTCATACTGTTGATGTGCGGCAACGGTTTCGCCTATAATGAAACAAACATTCTTTCCGTGGTAGACCGTGCCATCCTGACCCCTGCACACATGTACAAGGATAACGGCATAGATCCCGAAGGTTTGTTAAGCACCATTCCTGCCATTGCACATGTGTTGCTGGGCTTCTGTGTAGGGCGGCTGATGCTGGATGGCAACAAGTCGGAAGACCGTGCCTCATTTCTCAATTCGCAGCTTATCACACTGTTGCTGGTAGGTGTTATCCTTACTTTCTCCGGTTTCCTGCTAAGCTACGGCTGCCCCATCAACAAGAAAATATGGTCTCCTACCTACGTACTCGTCACTTGCGGACTGGCATCCAGTTTTCTGGCATTGCTTATCTGGATTATTGATGTGAAAGGCTATAAGAAGTGGAGCATGTTTTTCGAGGCATTCGGTGTGAATCCGCTGTTCATGTATGTATTGGGCGGCGTACTTAGCATACTTTTCGGTAGTATCAGTTTCCCGTGGGGAAACAGCAGCATCAGCATACACGGATTCTTATACAATATAGTCCTCATGCCCGTTTTCGGTGAAACCGCCGGTTCCCTTGCCTTTGCCCTGCTGTTTATCGCCATTAACTGGTGTATCGGCTACCAGTTGTACAAACGAAAAATATATATCAAAATATAAGGATTAGGGGTTAGTGATTAAGGATTAGTGATTAATACGTTGCCTATAATTAAGAAACAGTATCACCTACCATTAATCACTAATCCTTAATCACTAACCCCTAATCCCTAATCATTAAACATTATTTATATGATTCTAATAGCAGACAGTGGCTCTACAAAGACCGATTGGTGTGTTGTAGAGAATGGAGTACTTCTCCAACAGATATTCACGAAAGGGACGAACCCTTTCTTTCAGTCGGAAGAGGAAATCAGTAATGAAATAGCAACAGCGCTATTACCTCAGCTGAAGACAAGTGAGCTGGATGCCGTATACTTTTATGGTGCAGGATGCGGATTTCCCGACAAGATAAGTATGGTGCACCGTGCCATAACCAAACACCTCAGTGTGAAAAATGAAGTGGAAGTCAATACCGATATGCTGGCTGCCGCACGTGGCCTCTGCGGACATGACTCAGGCATTGCCTGCATCATGGGGACCGGCTCCAACTCATGTTATTATGACGGAAAAAGCATTGTCACCAATGTATCTCCTCTGGGATTCATCTTGGGAGACGAAGGCAGCGGAGCCTGCTTGGGCAAACTGTTGGTAGGCGATATCTTGAAAAATCAGATGACACCCGAGCTGAAAGAGAAATTCCTCAAACAGTTCGACCTGACACCTGCTGATATCATCGACCGTGTCTACCGTAAACCTTTCCCCAACCGTTTCCTGGCAAGCTTGTCACCATTTCTTGCACAGAATCTGGGTGAACCTTGTGTACGCGCTCTGGTACTGAACAGCTTTAAGGCATTCCTTAAACGCAATGTCATGCAATATGAAGACTATCAGCATCAAAAAGTACATTTCATCGGTTCCGTAGCCTTCTATTACAAGGAAGTTCTGGCAGAAGCTGCCAAAGAAATGGGTATCCAACTGGGTGCAATCATCAAGAGCCCCATGGAAGGACTCATCAAATATCACAACTGAAAGTGACAAATCGTAAATAGTAAATCGTCAAATAGTAAATAGCCTTATGTTCGTAAAAATCTCAGAGCAACCATCGCTCTACAATGACTTGGAAAAGAAATCAGTCCGTGAAATTCTGGAAGACATCAATACCGAAGACCAGAAAGTGGCGCTTGCCGTACAGAGGGCAATCCCTCAAATAGAAAAGTTGGTAACCCAGATTGTGCCCCGCATGAAACAAGGCGGACGCATCTTCTACATGGGTGCGGGTACCAGTGGACGTCTGGGCGTACTCGACGCTTCGGAAATTCCACCGACTTTCGGTATGCCCCCCACGCTGGTTATCGGCTTGATTGCCGGTGGTGACACTGCATTGAGAAATCCGGTAGAGAATGCCGAAGATGACATTCACCGCGGTTGGGAAGAGTTGACGGAACGCAATATTACAGATAAGGATACGGTCATCGGTATTGCTGCATCCGGTACCACCCCCTACGTGATTGGTGCCATGCACGAGGCACGCGAACACGGCATACTGACCGGCTGTATCACCAGCAACCCGGACTCTCCAATGGCAGCAGAGGCAGATGTAGCCATCGAAATGATTGTAGGGCCTGAATATGTGACGGGAAGCTCACGCATGAAATCGGGAACAGGACAGAAAATGATACTGAATATGATTACTACTTCCGTCATGATACAGTTGGGACGCGTGAAAGGCAACAAAATGGTGAATATGCAGCTCAGTAACAAAAAGCTTGTGGACCGTGGTACCCGTATGATTGTAGAGGAACTCGGACTGGACTATGGCAAAGCCAAGGCGCTGCTGTTGATGCACGGTTCGGTGAAAAAGGCAGTGGATGCGTACCGGATTTAGCTATTACTCACTCTTAAATTCCTTTATTATGAAAGCAATATATTTTTTTCTCTTTTCTCTTTGTCTGCAAGCTGCCACCGCGCAACCCTTGCAACGCGTAGCCCCTGAACAAGTGGGAATGGACTCACGCAAGTTGATGTATGCTGACGAAGCGATTGAAACAGCCATCTCCAACAAGGATATTCCCGGTGCCGTACTTGCTGTAGTACGTAACGGCAAGATGGCCTATCTGAAAGCTTACGGCAACAAGCGTATTTATCCCAATGTGGAGCCTATGACTGCCAATACTATCTTTGATATGGCATCTTGCAGCAAATCCATGTCGACCGCCGTATGTACGATGATACTGGCAGAACGCGGCAAGCTCCGTATGCTGGACCCCGTCAGCCTCTACATACCCCATTTCAAGAATTGGGAAAGCGAAGACGGCAAAGAGAAAAAGGTAATCCGCATTGCCGATTTGATGACACACACTTCCGGTCTTCCTCCCTATGCACCGGTAGCCGAGCTAGAAAAGCAGTACGGTTCTCCCAATCCTGATGGGCTTATGGAATATATTGCTACTTGTAAACGCGACTTCAAGCCGCAGACTGATTTTCAATACAGTTGCCTCAACTTCATCACTTTGCAGCACATTATCGAGACTATAAGCGGACAGAGCCTGCGTGACTTTGCACGTGAAAACCTATTTGATGTACTCGGCATGGAGCATACCGACTATCTGCCTTGCCAACGTGATAAGGATGGTAACTGGATTACGATAGTTGACAAAGGAACGAGAAAACAAGGACACAAGGAAAACAACGTAGCCAATTCTCAATTTTCAATTCGCAATTCTCAATTGAATAACATTGCCCCCACTGAAAAGCAACCTAATGGACAAGTTCTCTGCGGACAAGTTCATGACCCGCTGGCACGTGTCATGAACGGAGGTATCAGCGGTAATGCAGGAGTATTCTCTTGTGCTGATGATATTGCCATACTCTGCGCAGCCCTGCAAAACGGAGGTGAATGGAACGGACGCCGCATCCTGAGTCCGCTGGGTGTAAAAGCCATGCGTACTGTGCCACGCACTACCGCCAGTCTGGGACGCACTCTCGGTTGGGATAATTTTACAGCCTATGCCTCCAACAATGGAGATTTGTTTGGTCCTAATACCTATGGGCATACCGGCTACACGGGTACCTCCATCATTATCGATCCGGACAATGACACTTCCGTCATACTCCTTATCAACGCCGTACATCCGGAAGACGGACACAGCGTAGTTCGCCTGCGTTCATTGGTTGCCAACGCTGTGGCGGCTTCCATCTACCCCATTCCGCGTATTTATACAGACCATTACTACAAACGTTTCCTACAGTTTATGGATGAGCCTGCCATTACAAGCAAGGACATCGTCATGCTTGGCAATAGCCTGACTGAAGGTGGCGGTGACTGGTCTGCCCGTCTTGGTAAGAAGAATGTACGTAATCGCGGCATCATCGGTGATGAAGTGATGGGTATCTATGACCGCCTGCATCAGATACTTCCCGGACATCCCGCCAAGCTGTTCCTGCTTATCGGAGTCAATGACATTTCCCATGACTTGGCACCAGACAGTATTGTAGACATGATTCGCATGACGGTGGAACGCATCCGGAAAGAATCTCCCGACACAAAACTCTACCTACAAAGCCTACTCCCTTTCAATGAAAGTTTCGGCCGATACAAAAAACTGACTGGAAAGACAGATATGGTTCCTGAAATCAACTCCCGTCTGGAGGCGTTTGCCAAAGAGGAAGGCATTGCCTATATCAATCTTTTTCCACTATTTACAGAGAAGGGAACAAATGTACTACGCAGTGAGTTGACCGGCGACGGACTGCATTTGAATGAGGATGGATACAAAATCTGGGTAAAGGCCATTAAGAAGAAAATATAAAACGAACCAGTCTCCGAACGTCTGCCACACTACCAACAGGCTAAAGAAGACATCTCTCCATTAACTAGATTCCCCCTGCCATAGACATCTATAGCAGGGGGAATTCTTATATTCGGGGCGTTTCGGCACACACCCTCTTTTATCTCATTCGGCAAAGCTAACCAGTTGCAAGTCAAACGTCAACAGAGAGCCTCCGGGGATTGTATTTGTAGAATAAGGAGCAGTATAATCATTTATACCATATCCGCTTTGATAAGGGATATACAACATCCACCGCTCACCCATCCGCATAAGCTGCAAGGCAGCTGCCCAACCGGCAACGACACCCGAAACTTCAAAATCCACGAATGAATCAAAAACCGTAGGTTCTTTTACCGGAGGAATAGGTATATCGCGGTCAATAGCACTATAACCGTCAAAGCAACCGTCGAATTCTTCGCCATTCACATAAGTCCCATAATAATAAGCATTCACCTTTGAATGATAACCCGTATACAACGGGCGTTCACCCGTCTCATTCTTCACAAGCTTCTTGCAATAGACATACTGAGCACCTTCAGAAGTGCTTGCAGTCGTCTGTATGGCATACAGTTTCCCGAGTTCCATAGCATCGGCCTGCTCTGCTGTGGCGACATAATTCTCGCCAGTCAGCCTTTTTATCGAGTCAACAAAAGCCTCGCCGCGTTCTCTCCAATTATCATACTTTCCAGCCTCTTCCACTTCTTCACAAGAGATAAAAGCACCCACCAGCAACAGCAAGAAAGGCAAAAACAAAAGGGACTTTTTCATTTACTATTTTACTATTTTACTATTTACTATTTCAGTTTGTTCACGCACCGGTCTATTCCATAACCGCTTTATTGCAAGGTTTTCAGCAACGATGTGATGCTTACACGGTCTGCAATAATATTATTCAGTTCAGAGATAGCCACGCGCTCTTGCTGCATGGTGTCACGATTACGCAGTGTCACACAGTTATCTTCCAAAGTCTGATGATCCACGGTGACACAGTACGGAGTACCAATGGCATCCTGGCGGCGGTAACGCTTACCAATAGAATCTTTCTCATCATACTGACAATGGAAGTGGAACTTCAGATTGTCAATGATTTCGCGCGCTTTTTCGGGCAGACCATCTTTCTTTACCAACGGCATTACGGCCAGTTTCACCGGTGCCAGTGCAGCAGGCAACTTCAAGACAACACGGGATTCACCGCTATCCAACGTCTCTTCACAGTAGGAAGCCGACATGATGCTAAGGAACATGCGGTCTACACCGATACTAGTCTCGATGACATACGGGGTATAGCTTTCGTTGGTTTCCGGATCGAAATACTTGATGTTCTTGCCGGAGAACTTCTCATGCTGGGACAAGTCGAAATTTGTACGGCTGTGAATACCCTCTACTTCCTTGAAACCGAAAGGCATCAAGAACTCAATGTCTGTAGCAGCATTAGCGTAGTGGGCCAGTTTGTCGTGGTCGTGATAACGGTAATGGTCATCACCGAAGCCCAGCGCCTTGTGCCATTTCAGGCGAGTAGCCTTCCAACTCTTGAACCAGTCAAGCTCTGTACCCGGCTTCACAAAGAACTGCATTTCCATCTGCTCGAACTCGCGCATACGGAAGATGAACTGGCGGGCTACAATTTCGTTACGGAAAGCCTTACCAATCTGGGCGATACCGAAAGGAATCTTCATGCGACCGGTTTTCTGTACATTAAGGTAATTTACGAAGATACCTTGTGCCGTTTCCGGGCGAAGGTATATCTTCATGGCACCATCGGCGGTAGAGCCCATTTCAGTTGAGAACATCAGATTGAACTGGCGTACCTCTGTCCAGTTCTTTGTGCCACTGATAGGGCAAACGATTTCTTCGTCAAGGATAATCTGACGGAGTTCGTCCAGATTATTATCGTTCAAAGCCTTGGAAAAACGTTCATGCAAGGCATCACGTTTGGCCTGGTGTTCCAGCACACGACCGTTGGTACTGCGGAACTGAGCCTCATCGAAAGCCTCACCAAAACGCTTGGCAGCTTTGGCCACTTCTTTGTTTATCTTGTCATCGTACTTAGCAAGCTGGTCCTCTATCAACACATCGGCACGATAACGTTTCTTGGAATCGCGGTTGTCAATCAAAGGGTCATTGAAAGCATCTACGTGTCCGCTGGCTTTCCAGATGGTGGGGTGCATAAAGATTGCTGAGTCGATACCGACAATATTTTCGTGCAGCAGCACCATACTCTGCCACCAGTATTGCTTGATGTTATTTTTCAGTTCCACACCCATCTGACCATAGTCATACACAGCTCCCAGTCCATCATAAATCTCGCTGGAAGGGAACACAAAACCATATTCCTTACAGTGTGATACGAGTTTCTTAAAAACGTCTTCTTGTGCCATTTTCTGTTGTATCTAAATTAATTTGAATCTTATTTTCAGCTAAAAAGCGCCACAAAGATAGGGATTTATATCGTAAGTAGGACACGGAGGGTATTAATTTATCTTATTACCAAATAAAAGAAGAAGCTACCTCATAACTCCGAGGCAGCTTCTTTCCCAATTTTACCCAATTACAATTAATTTACCTAAGCACTACAAATCAACCTAATCACAACCAAGAATAATATTATACTCACCTTCAGCGTTTTATCGTATTAACAGTCTCTTGTGGTTTCAATATGTCATTTGTTTTTTCCACAACTGATACCACATCAACATCAAGTACAGCCTTAATATCCTTGGAAGAGGTTCCAATCAAAAACTTATAATTTCCAGCATCCACTACCCATGAAGAAGAAGCTTCATCATAAGAAGCCAAATCCGTAGTGTTCAGTTTCAAAGTGGCAGTAACAGTCTCACCTGGCCTCAATTCCTTAGTTTTGGTAAAAGCTTTAAGTTCTTTTTCCGGTTTGTTCATCTGAAACCTATTGGGAGCGGAGACATAAAGCTGAACAACCTCTTTCCCTGCAAACTTACCAACATTCTTCACATCAATAGAAACAGAATATATACCATTATCAACTTTGACAGACGGATTGACATACTCGAATGTTGTATACGAAAGACCATAGCCGAAAGGATAAGACACTTGCTTTCCGAAACTATCGAAATAGCGATAACCGACAAAAATATCTTCTTCATAATCCGTATAGTCTACATTCTTCACTGAAGAGCTTTTGTCCTCCTTATTCCTCACATCTGTATTAGCCCTAGCATCCATAGGAAAATTGGTCGAAGAAGCAACGTCCATCAACTTGTTCGGGAAAGTCATTGTCAACTTACCCGATGGAGATACCTTACCGCTCAACACATCCGTCACACTATTTCCACCCTCCTGTCCTGCCTGCCAAGCCAGCAAAATAGCATCCGGTAGTTTTTTCCAAGAAGCTGTTTCAATTACACCTCCGATATTCAATACCACCACCACTTTCTTCCCAGCAGCATGGAAAGCTTGGCTGACGGACTTCAGCAGTTGCAATTCTTCCTCACTCAGTTCAAAATCACTGACATTACGGTCTACAAATTCACCGGAAGTACGTCCCAGCGTAACCAATGCAACATCCGCTTTAGCAACTTGTTCTGACAACACCTTTGTAGTAGGGATAAGTTCTGTCGGGCGAGGTACCGGCATAAATCTGGAGAAAGGCTGAGACGAGTCAGGAGTATTTTTCTTATTCTCGGCCTCAATATACTGTTCATAATCGGCCTTCAATGCTTCATCTATCTGGTATCCAGCATTCTTCAAACCATCCAATAATGAGACTGTATAGGCACGATTCACATTACCTGAGCCGGTACCTCCTGCTATGAAATCATAGGAAGTACACCCGAAAAGAGCTATATTTCTGACCTTCCTTTCAAATGGCAAGGTTTCGTTATTATTCTTCAACAAAACCATTCCTTCAGTCGCTGACTGGCGGGTAACTGCTGCGTGCGCCTTCAAATCAGGTTTATTGGAATATTTGTATTCTTTAAAATGAGGAGTTTGGAGAATAAGTTCAAGAACACGCTTCACATTACGATTCAGTATGGATTCATCCAATTTTCCGGATTTCACCCCTTCGATAATCATATCATACTGGTTAGCCCTTCCCGGTTGGAGCATATCATTACCTGCTATCATCTGAGCCACGGCATCCTTCCCTCCAAACCAGTCAGTTACCACCATACCCTCGAAATTCCACTCATCACGCAATAAAGTGGACAGCAAGTCTGTATTCTCAGAAGCATAGGTGCCATTAATATGATTGTAAGAGGACATTACTGTCCATGGTGCCGATTCCTTCACTGCAATTTCGAACCCCTTCAAATAGATTTCCCGTAAGGCACGAGGAGTGATACGAGCATCATTAGCATTCCGATTGGTTTCCTGGTTGTTAACAGCAAAATGTTTGATGGAAGTTCCCACTCCGTTGCTCTGTATCCCTCTAACATATGCAGCAGCTATCTTGCCAGACACCAACGGGTCTTCGGAATAATATTCAAAATTACGCCCGCACAAAGGATTCCGATGGATATTCAAAGCAGGAGCCAGTAAAACATCCGCACCATATTCCAACACTTCATTACCAATTGATTTTCCAACTTCCTCTACCAAATCCTGATTCCAAGTAGAAGCAAGTAACGTACCGATAGGAAAATGTGTACAATAATAAGTAGCAGAATCCCCTTCGCGGATAGGATCTATACGTAAACCTGCAGGTCCATCAGCCAACACAATGGCAGGAATTCCCAAACGGGGTATCGGATAAGTAGTACCTGCTGCACCGGGAACCAACTTCTTTGTAGTGCCAATCACCGTACTGTCACCCGAAGTACCCACCATTCCGGTACCGATAACCAAATGTGCCTTTTCTTCCAAAGTCATGGCACCAATAACATCCTCAACAGAATCTTTACCCAATTGAGGAGCCGCAGGGCCACAAGCGCTCAACACGCCTGCAGCCAACAGCAAATAAAACAGTTGTTTTTTCATAGCCTAGTCAGATTTATTTAAACAACTTGGGAGCAAATACAGAGAGATAAATACGCCAGCAGGTCCATACATGTCCACCAGGAGTTTCCATAAACTCATATTTATATCCTTTTTTATCCAAATCAGCGCGATAAGCTGCATTGTTTCTATAAAGAAAATCGTCTTTACCGATACCCAACCAGTAAAGTTTGGGAGCCTTATCAAACTGAACAGCTAACTTTTTATCCATATCCTGATAAACCGGACTATTTTTCTGACCTGCACTCTGGACATTAAGGGCCGCAGAGAATAAACCTACATAGTCGAACATATCAGGATAGTTCAAAGAAATATTGGCAGAATGAAAACCACCCATTGAAAGCCCCGCAATAGCACGATGAGCTTTGTCCGCTTGTACACGATAATTACTTTCTACAAACGTGATAATCTCAGGGAAATAGGCTTCAAAAGCACCGTCCATGGTTCCATTCTTCATATGGTAAGGTTTATAGTATCCCAGACTACTCTCACCAGGTGCAGCCTCCATGGCAGCATGCCCATTGGGCATCACAACAATCATCGGTTCAGCCTTGCCTTGTGCAATCAAATTATCGAGAATCTGTGCAGCACGTCCAAAAGTTGTCCACTCATCTTCATCCCCTCCCATACCATGCAATAAATAGAGTACCGGATACTTCCTATCACCGGATTGTTCATAACCTGCCGGCGTGTAGATATTGATACGGCGATCCATTTTCATACCATCAGAGTGATACCAACGATGGGCCAATGTTCCATGAGGAACTTTATTTACCTTATATAAATCTGCCTTACCATTCCCTACAATAAACACATTGCTTGTGGTAGCAAAGTCACGATAGACATAAACATTGTTAGGGTCTATAGTCGGCACACCATCTACCATGAATTCATAGCTATAAAGTTCTGAATCCAACGGCTTGGTAGTATAGGTCCAAATTCCTTCTGAATTCTTTGTCATGTCTATCAAACCTGCTCCCACCATACCTCCAATGTGTTGTCCCTCCGCCTTTTCGGCAAAGTCACCGGCAATCTGCACCTTTTGGGCATCAGGAGCCTTAAAGTTAAAAGTCACTGTGTTATCTTTGTTCACAATTGCAGACTCGAGGTCTTGCGCTACAAACAAATTCTGCTGGGCAGACATTTGCAGTCCACAGGCTGCCATAAATGCGGCCAATATAATCTTTTTCATTTCAGTTCTTCAAATTAAAGTTCATTGATTCAAGTTCATTCTGCCACTGTAATAATCAGACGATGATAGCGGTTCATCTGTGGCGTACCGTTATCCGTAGCTTCCAAAATCAAGTGGATGGTATCACCGGGGTTGGCATCAGCCGGAACAGTAAAAGTTGTATTTGCAGAAGCAGGGTCATCTACCGCTACTTTGCCCCGATATGTACCGGCTGACACATATTGCCACCATTTAATGGTAAGGGCATCCTTATCCGGATCGGTTACAGTGTATTTAAGTTTCAGCTTCTCACCCGGCTTGGCACTCATGGCAAGCGCCCCTTTTATCACCGGTTCATGATTTGCGTCGGCATAGTTTGGAGTGACCGACCATTTAAAACGGGCAGCCAATCCATTCATTACCGGAGCAGTGAAGTCGGGCAAAGGATAGTGCTCGGCTCTATACTTTATCTGTTCCATGCGCGGAAGATTCTTCACCGAATCGGGAAGGACGGTTCTTCCACCGCACCATCCCCCATAAGTGGGGTCTTCGTGACCACGCAGGCCGTTACCTATCAAATTCAGGAAACAGTAAGTGTCGCCTTCAGCCAGATAGGACCCTTTCGGCTGGATTCCGGTCCAAACCACATAGCCTTGCTTTTTCAATTCATCAACCGTATAACCCGACAAACCGAAGAAATCGAACTTATCACCTTTCACCATCTGCTTACCGTCTCCCCAGACCCGATACATCTCGCCGAAAGGACCTTTACTGCGGATGTTCTCCTGCATCCATTCCGGAGAGTAGAAAATCTGATTTTCCTTGGAGGCTCTTAACTGTGCATTATAAGCCAGGCCGACTGTCATGCCCCCCATCTCCATTTGTCTGAGTTCCGGCCAGAAAGGTCGGATATACCGTGCATACGTATCATCCTGATCACCCGAAAGGGAAAGGACCACTTTTCCTATTATCTTCTCACGGATGCCTTTCCAGGCATCGGTATGCTCATAAATATCCTGAATGGACTTCAAGGCACGGGCGATGGTGCTGCCACCTCCCCAAGCATTGATGAATACCGGATCCGTACAATCATCGAGCAATACAGCTTTAATCAGCTCCGACCCCGGAGTGTCCTTGGAAATATCACCGTCGAACTCGATATTACCGATACGCACTTTAGACTTCAGGTATTCGGGAGTCGGATAAGACGAGTCGTGCACTTTCAGATTGGGATATACTTTCTCATAAGCTTCCACAGCATCGTCAATGAAACGTTCATCCGGATCCCAACGCCAACTTTCCATCGGTCCGTAGTCTATGCCATTACGGGAATATTCACGTCCCGGCACATACCACTTCGTGCCGTGCCCGTCACCTTTCCAATGGAACTGGCTGCTGGCATAAATCAAGCCTTCCACACGGAAATCCGTACTGAAAAGCAGGAAACGTATCAAAGAGTTCAGGTCATCAAGTTCCGGGTCACAAGTAATGATGACACGCGGTTTTGACGATTTTTCACCGGGCGTCTGCTGTCCGCTCATGCAAACCGGCATCACAGCCATAAGGCCTGATAGGAATAAGCATTTTAATTTATTCATAAACTAAGTTTTATTGATTAATTACCAACCCGGGTTCTGGGTCATATTCTTATTGACATTCATTTCAGTGGCAGGGAACGGAAGCAGTTCATGCTTACCACTCTTGAAGCCGGCAGAAGCATTTTTCTGCTCATCCCAGCTTACACGGCCGTCTTTGTAAAGAGCCGGTCTTTCCTGCCCTCTCTTGGCAAGTACCGTAGCAGCATCACCCCACCGAATCAAATCCTGGTAACGGCAGCCTTCCATCCAAAGCTCCAGACGCTTCTCCTTCTTGATATCATCCATAGAAACGTTGCCCAATGCAGGCAACTGGGCACGGTCACGCACTTTATTCACATATCCGGCAGCCTTACTTGCATTTCCGGACTGAAGACTCGCTTCAGCAGCAAGCAGCAGAACCTCGGCATAACGCATGGCACGGGTATTGTTAGGACAACGCAACCACCAATAGTTGATGACATCTGCTTCATAAACACGGTATTTCCAGCTGAAGTAACCGGCATTGTCCGGCATATAAGCTATGGCATTGCTCAATGAGATACCCATATCCTCCATTTGCCGGTATGTCTTGATAGAGGCATTCAACCGATAAGTATCTCCCATTTCGACAAACGCATCGTAGCTTTCCTTCGTCGGATTAAAAAATCCCCAGCCTCCATGAGAATAGATTTGAGTAGGCTCATTGAATGCAAGCATGTCTCCACGCCAATGCACATATACCCAAATCATGTTACTCATAATGCCGGTAACATTGTTGGCGTCGTAAACATAATTACTTTCAAACAGACTTTCACAATTCGCCTCGCCTTTGGTAGTCTGGATATTCTCATAATCACTGTAAAGGTCGTACTTCCCGCTATTGATTACCTCATCCAAAACTGTAACAGCAGCACCATAATTCTTCTGGAATACGTATGCCTTGCCCAACAAGGCTTGTGCAAATTGTTTGGTGATACGATAGGTAAAGTTGTCCAAGCTTGTCTTTTCCTCCAAATTGCCACTGTTGACAGCTTCGGTCAAATCTTGGTTCACCAATGCCCAAAGCGCCTCTGTATTACCATTTGCCTGGGAATATTCGTTTGCTTTCAACGGATGGTCCACCAACGGCGGAGTTCCCCAAAGACTGATCAATTCGATGTAGGACATCGCACGGAAAACCTTTGCCTCTGCACGTGCACGAAGCTTAACCTCAGAATCATCGCCTACATACTGCAAAACAATGTTGGCGGCATAAATCACTTTATAAAGATTCGTATACAACGTTTTAATATGGGAAAAATCAGAGTCGAACGTATAGGTCGACAGCAACTGCGCACTGGCAGCCGTCCAGCTTTCCCCTGCCGAATAGCAATCGTCAGAAAGAAGATTCTTCAGCCAGAACGCAGGCTCATAGGTGTCCTTCCAATTGCTATAGCAGGCTATAATGGCTTCTTCCGCATCGGCATCCGTTTTATAGAAATTTTCGAAAGTGCTTACCCCATGCTGCGAAATATCCAGATTGTCCTCACAAGAGGAAAAGAAAGTGCAGCCGGCAAGTAACAGACTTGATAAAATATATTTTGCTTTCATATTTCGTATTGAATTAAAGATTAAAATACTACGTTAAGACCGAGCACGACTTTCTTGCTGGACGGATAAGAGCCCATATCCAAACCCATCGCATTGCCTGTACTCGTAAATTCAGGATCAAATCCGGGATATTTGGTAAATGTGAAGAAGTCGTCTAAAGAACAATACAAACGAAGGTTACTCAAACCCACCTGCTTCAACAAATTCTTAGGCAGGTTATAGCCCAACTGTATCTGCTTGATTTTAAAATATGAGCCGTCGAATACAAATTTGGAGCTCTTTAAATACTTATCATAATTGCTGGGATTGGAACGGGCATATTTTGCATTGTCTCCCACAGCAATCCACCGTCCGTCATAGAATTCCTTCAAGGTATTCGCTTTCATACGGGAAGTACGGTTATAGCCGGCAAACACATCATTGCCATGAGAACCGGAACCAAAGATTGTCAGGTCAAGGCCTTTCCAGGCAGCTGTCAAAGTAATACCATAAGTAAAGTCGGGAATGGCAGAACCGATCTCTGTCTGGTCGGCATCTCCAATAATGTCATCATCATTCTTGTCTTTGAACATTGGGTCACCCGTTTGCGGATCAATACCCGTGCACTCATAACCGCGCATGTACCAAATGGGATGTCCTTCTTCAAAATAATTCATAGTGCCGATACCTGCACTTGTTGTACTGGCAATACGCTCCAATGTTTCATGAAGATAAGTTACTTTATTCTTCAAAGTAGCGATGTTAGCTTTTACACTATAACTGAAATCTTTGATATGATCACGCCATGAGAGTTCAAACTCAAATCCGCTGTTCTTGACATTTCCCGCATTCATAGGTGAAGTAGTGTTACCCACAATCAAAGAAGGAGTAATACCGGTTACAATCAAGTCTTTGGTTTTCTTCTCATAATAGTCAAATCCGAAGCTCAAACGGTCATTCAGCATCCGGAGGTCGATACCCAAGTCTATCTGTTCGGAAGTTTCCCACTTCAAATCATAGTTACCGGTTGCAGATGGCAACGAACCTGTTTCATAAGACACATCACCTGACATCGGATAATTGATTCCAGACAAAATCGTAGCATCATACATATAGTCTGCCAAACCGGCGATACTACCATTCTGTCCCCAGCTTGCACGCAACTTCAAATGAGAGATTGACTTGAGGTTTTCCATAAATTTCTCGTTGGAAAGTACCCAGCCGACAGACACAGCCGGGAAATAGCCCCAACGTTTCTGCAAAGGAAGGATAGACAAGTCGGCTGCATCCGCACGAAGGGTGAATTGGGCAAAATACTTGCCTGCATAGTCATAAGATGCCCGGCCAAAGTAAGAAAGATTGGCATACCTCCGCTTCTCTCCACCACTTACCGTACGAGTGGCAGTACCGGTCCGAAAAGCAAAATAGGCATAATTGGGATCCAACTTGGTAATACCCAAATCAACCTTGTCGCCGGAACGGCTACCATTGATTCCTCCCGTCACTCCAAAGGAAGTATTGGAAGAATAGGACATACCAAGCATCACGTTTACATTGTGCTTATCTGCAAATGTCTTGGTATAGTTGGCAAAGTTTTCCCATTGCCAGTACGTGGTGTTGGAGCTTGTCGCACTTACCGATACATAGTCCTGATAAAGGTCAGAGCAAGTAATGTTAGGCATAACATAGCCGTAGGAATTGCTGTAAGTATAACGGTATCCCAAACGTGAAGTGATGACCAACTCTTTGATCGGAGTAAAATCCAGATAAGTGGAACCGCTGAATACAAAACCATCCCTTTTCGTTGTGCCACGGTCACGCATGATATACGGATTGATATTATTGGAGTCGCCATAAGGGGAAATGGAACAATAATCACCATTGGCATTCTGAAGCAGAGTATGTCCCTGATTCATATAGTTAATCATAGTGTCGGGCAGTTTGTCCGGTGCATAGGTGACCGGCGTCAGAGGGTCAAGCTGAATGGCAGACAGCATCAGAGAACCGGTTGCCGAACCTTCGCTTACAGACTGTACATGATAACGGGAAAATGAATTGTTTGTCGTGAACTTCAACCAATCCTTTATTTTATAATCTGCATTGACAGTGCCGGTAATGCGGTCAAAAACATCCTTATTGCCAACAATGGGACCATTATTACTTAAATAAGAGAGTGAGGCGAATAATGAGCCATTATCATTGGCACCTTGGAAATTGACATTGTGACGCTGCATCATGGATGATTCAAATGTCTCTTCTATCCAATCGGTATTTGTCTTTCCATCCCAATACCTATCTATTGTTTCTCTGGGAATAAGATTACCTTCAGTCATATAATTGACATATTCCTGAGCATTCAGAATATCAGGAGTACGACCTAAAGACTGGGAGGACAACTGGAAATCATAAGAAATACGACGAACTCCTTTTTTTGCCTTCCGGGTGGTAATCAAGACAACACCATTACCGGCCTGGGCACCATAGATAGCAGCAGAAGCAGCATCCTTCAACACCTCCATACTCTCAATATCATTCGGATCGAGGTTACTGATGTCTTTCGTACGCAAACCATCGACCACATACAAAGGATCTGAACTGGCATTACTGCTATATCCACGGATACGAATGGCGGGATTCGAACCAGGAGCCGCAGATGCAGAAATAATTTGCACACCGGCTGTTTTACCCTGCAGGGCCTGCTCAGCATTGGTTATGGTACGATTTTCAAAATCTTCTGCTTTTACGGAAGAAATCGCCCCTGTTACGGAACTTTTCTTCTGTACACCATATCCTACAACAACCACTTCATCCAAAGTCTTGCTATCTTCCTTCAGTATAATATTCATAGTACCTGCAACGGCTTTCTTTTCCTGGGTCACATACCCGATATACGAAAAGACAATAGTGGAACCCTCGCTCGCTGATAAGGTATAATTGCCATCCAAATCAGTTATAACACCATTTGTCGTTCCTTTTTCCAATACACTTACACCAATCATCGGTTCATTAAGTTCATCGGTGATTCTGCCAGATACACTTACATGTTTCTGTGCAAAAACAGATGTCATACCTACCAAAAGGAACAGCACCAAGACCATTAACCTTTTCTGTTTAATTTGTCTTACAATCGTTTTCATTTATTATTATTTTGGGTTAACAATGAATTAAAATATCAGTTTGAAAGCGTAATCAGTACCAGCCCCACAACAAAGAGTACAAACATAGTCGCAATCATAGGTACAGTTCCTTTGGGAGCTCCTTTGAACTCTTTCCATACAAAGAATCCCCAAATCATGGCTACCACCGGTGCGGCATTGCTCAGCGCATAGGCTATGGCCGGATTGGCTGATCCGGCTCCCATAAAGCTGACCACCATACCGCTCATCCAGATAAAGCCGCCCAACATACCGATCAGGTGTGTACGGGTATCACCTTTCAGATAGTCCTTCATTGTGACCTTGTTTCCTTGAGCCGGATGACTCATGGCAAACGTATTGAAAATGGGAGTAGTGATAAGGACACCGGCGGCAAAGCAAAATACGCCGGTATAGGGAGTCAGTGTTCCCGTACCACCCGTTACATACTGAGGATTTAGTGATTTTACAACCAAGCCATAGAAGAACATAATGGCCAACCCCGCTACAATAGCCAATAAGATACCTTTTTTAGGAGTAGACGCCTGACTTGCCGACATCTTTCCATAAGCCTTGCCACAAATGCAGATGGCTATCACAATAACAGCTACTCCTATCCAAAGCAATGTCTGGTTTCCAGGGTATACTTCGCCAGCTAAAGATATCAGTAGATAATTAAAAATTATACCGCCTATCCAAGCTAAGCCCCCACCAATGGGAAAACCTACCGACATCCCAGCTACAGCAATGGCTGCTGTCAGAAAGATATTACCGAAATTCCATACAATACCGCCCAGGAGCGCATACTTCATACTATTCCAGTCCATTACTGCCAAATCCTCAAAGAAAGTACGACCTTCACTTCCCAAGTTACCCAATGTCAGGGCACCTAACAGAGCTGTGAAAAATAAACCGAAAGTCAAATCCCAGTAGAAAAGCTCAAAACTCCAGCTTTTCGATGTCACCATCTTCTGCGTATTCGCCCAAGAGCCCCAACAGAGGCAACAATAGACACAACACAGAATGGCCCCAATATAGTTGTCAACAAGTATCATAATTTATTTTCTGTTGTTTACCGTGTGTTTACCTATTTATTCATGCACATACAGATTCCACCCCAAATAACCCTCGATGGCCTCATTCAGAATATCCTTTACATCATTACGAACCATAGCCACATGATGTTCAAAACCATTCTTGCAAATATGTTTCATCAAAATCTGTAAGTTATCCACTTTGGTAACAGCTATACATCCATCCATTCCATACGGATCATCCGTGATTTCACCAGTACCCAAATAAGCCTTGATAACGCCTTTAGTATCATCAGTGGAAATACGGAAGAATGTGAAATCACCTTTAGTCACTTTGCCATATACAGCACCGAATGTATTGACCTTACCTAGCGTACGTCCCAGAACGCCAAGTGTACCAAGCTTTAAGTCATTTCTGACAAACGATTTCGGGAAATTACCGCAATGAGTACACACACATTTATTCCGGTCTTCCGCAAAATTATTGTTCCAGTCAAGTAATGCCGATTGACCTTGCGCTGCCAATGTCAAAGCATACATGGATACAGCACCGGCAATATCAACCTCACAAGCGGCAGGTAGTAGTTTTTCACCCAGCATACTCATTGTCACACAAGCTGCACAACCATAGTTCTGTTCCAAAGAGTCCCAGCACTGCACAGCCACAGCATCAATCTGATTGGCTTCAATCCACCGTTCTACAGCCACGCCAAACTTTGCCTGAAGCACTAGCTTGTCATTGTATTCTTTAGGAACTACTGCGTAGCACTTAATCTCTTCAAGTTTCTTCAGCAGTTCCACATCTGTATCCTCAATCTTACGGGCAGCACCGAGTATTTCAGAAAGATCGACAGGAACGACTGTAATACCACTCTTCTGCAACAGTTTTTCACTGGCACGTACCGTCTGAAAACCGGCTGGACGGGCACCGATAGCACCGACACGTGCATGGCGCAAACCATTGACCACACGACAGATACCGGCGAACTTATTAATATCCTTAGCCAATAGTTCAGAGTATATAGAATAGGTATGCAGCGTGGTATCTGTAAAAGGAATACCATATTGATACAAATTATTGCAAACAGAAATTTTACCACAGAAAGCATCACGGCGGCTGTCCAAGTCCACCTTGTCATTCTCGTCGTCACAGGCTTGTACCAAAATGGGAACATTCAAATCAGCCACACTGATAGCATTGATTATTCCAATCTCAAAGCCAAAGTTGGGTAGAGATACTATAATGCCGTCAATACGGTCACGATTTTGACGGAACAGTTCGGCACATTTCAATCCGTCTTCACGGGTTTCAATACTGCTACTGCCAGTAGGAGTAGCATCTTCAGGTAAAATTACATAGTCATAGCCTTCGTCTGCAAGTGTTCTCAACAGCTGTTTGCGAACATCTTTGGCCAATTCAGAATTAAAATAAGCACGAGTGCCGATAATTATACCGAAGCACATTCTTTCCTTGTTTTTCATCGTAAATAGTTGGTGTTAAAATTATACTTAGAAAATATTTATCCGATTAATTGATTTACTGCTTTCAGCCAGCCTTCACACCATTTCTCCATCAGTGGTAAGTTGCCCTGCGGTTCTATTCGGTAGCGGCTCCGGCGTAATACGGCCACTTGTTCAAAGCTCGTCCATATCTTGCGGGCCATTCCATTCATCACAACAGCTCCCAAAGCCGAGGCCTCCTCAACATCCGAACAATTGATCGGTACACGTAAACAGTCAGCCTGGAACTGCATTAAAAATTTATTTTTTGTAGGTCCTCCGTCAACCCTGATTTCTTTCAGTTTTATACCTGCCTGAGTGGTCATCGCTTTGACTAAATCATTAACTTGATAAGCTATGGATTCAAGCGCCGCCCTAAGAACATGTGGCTTCCCGGTACCTAAAGTCATCCCTAAAATGGCCGCCTTTATATCCCCTTGCCACCAAGGAGCACCCAGTCCGGCAAAAGCCGGTACAACATACACCCCTCCATTGTCTTCCACAGTAACAGCCAGTTCTTCTGCTTCATCGGGCGAACCGATCATCTGCAATCTCTGTTCCAACCACTTGATAGTACCGCCAGTACAATGAATATTCCCCTCAAAAGCATAGAACACTTTTCCAAGTGCGGCAAAACCTATGGAAGTGACCAATCCCCGAGGAGCTGTAGCAACCTTTTCGCCAATATTCACCATTACTGATGAACCGGTACCATAAGTGACCTTACCTAATCCCTCTTCAAAACACATCTGCCCAGTCAGTGCCCCATGCGAATCGCCCAATACACCGGCAATGGCAATAGGGCTCTTGAACAGCCCACCTACCGTAGTTTTTCCAAAAACAGCATCACAAGGCAACAATTCCGGCATCATGATTTTGGGTATAGTGAACAATTCCAACAAGTCATTATCCCATTGCATTGTATGAATATTCAATAAAAGGGTCCTGGAAGCATTCGTATAATCTGTCACATGGCGTTTACCATCGGTTAACTTCCAAATCAGCCACGTGTCAATGGTTCCCATCAATAAGTCTCCATTATCAGCAGCCTGACGGGCTCCCTCCACATTGTCAAGTATCCACTTCACACCACTAGCCGAGAAATAGGGGTCTAACAACAAGCCACTTCTTGCTTGTACAAACTCACTGTATCCTCTATTTTTCAAGTCATTACAGATATCAGCACCACGCATACATTGCCATACCACAGCATTGTATAGCGGTTTACCCGTATGTTTATTCCATACAACCACTGTCTCGCGTTGATTAGTGATAGCCAACGAATACATATTGTCTGCCGTTTCCTCTTCAATCAACTCAGCAATGCTTTTCAGCACATTCCGATAAATTTCTTCAACATCATGTTCCACCCATCCAGTTCGGGGATAATATTGTTCGTGAGTGACATTGACACGCTTCAGCATTTCACACCTCTCATTGAACAGCATAGCCTTGGTAGCCGAGGTGCTTTGGTCTATTGCAATTATCAAGTTTTTCATTTTAGGTATTATTAAAGGCTGATTATTTCTTACTTAAGGAAGTCAAGGGCAGTTTTCACGATACCAGGTGCATCCAACCCATAATGAGCAAAGATTTCGGAAGAACTCCCATGCACCACATTCTCGTCAGGAATCCCCAGAATTTTCACGGGTACGGGATTTTCGGAAATGATTTCAGTCACCATCGCTCCGAGGCCTCCATACTGACTATGCTCCTCAACCGTGATAATACGACCGGTTTCAGAAGCAGCTTTCAAAACAGCCTCCTCATCACAAGGTTTAATAAAGGACATATCCAGTACCCGGACTGAAATACCATATTTACGCAACTCCAAAGCCGCTTGATGTGCATGGTATACGGTTTCACCGGTTCCAATGATTGTCAAGTCGGTCCCGTCCAATAACATGTTTGCCTTACCTATGACAAAATCAAAATCATCGTTCTCATAGACATCAGGAACTGCTGCACGTCCTACACGAACATAAACCGGTTCAGGATAGTCAATCAAAAACTCAACCAGTTTTTTTGTCTGTCGGGCATCACAAGGCAACACAATATTCATACCGGGGAAAGTACGTAACACGGCAATATCATGCAAGCTATGATGGGTAGCCCCCAAAGCTCCGTAAGCTACTCCTCCACTTACTCCCAATATCTTTACGTTGTTCTGACTATAAGCCAAGTCTACCTTTACCTGTTCCAGACTGCGAGCCACATAAAAACATGCCGGGCCACACACAAACACTTTCTTTCCGCTATGAGCCAACCCGGCTGAAATACCCACAGCATCCTGCTCCGCAATACCACACTCCACGAATTGCTGTGGCAATTCTTTGGCAAAATCATTTAACGTCACCGAACCACGTGCATCCGTTGTCACAGCAATGATATCTTTGTCCATCCGGGCCAATGACAACAAAGTGTCGGTGAAACTTTTTCTGCAAGCTATCATATCAATTATATTCTAAATTTTTTATCCTTTCTGAAATTTCCCGAATAGCCAGTTCATACTGCTCGTTGTTCGGAACCCCATGATGCCATTTGGCCACTCCCTCCATAAAAGACACTCCCTTGCCTTTTGTTGTATGAGCCACCAGCAAATGAGGATGGTGATTTGCATAATCAATGGAACGGAAAGTCCGGATAATGTCTTCCATATCGTCACCATTCATATCCTTTACCTCCCAACCAAATGCCGTCCAACGGTCACGGATGTCATCAATCCCCATCACATCTTCCGTATCTCCACTAATCTGCAAATGATTACGATCTATTACAGCTACCAGATTATCCAGCTTGTACTGCCGGGCAGCCATTGCAGCCTCGTATATGGAACCTTCACCCTGCTCACCGTCTCCCATCAGCACATAGGTTTTATAATTCCTCTTATCCATTTTAGCTGCCATGGCTATACCCACCCCGACAGACAAGCCATGTCCCAAGGCTCCAGTATTCACTTCAATACCCGGAACTCCGATAGTGGGGTGCCCCGAAAGAATGGAACCATATTGCCCCAAGGTGTCCAAAATGCCTTCAGCCATGAACCCTCTGGATTCCAGCGTCACATACAAAGCCTCCACACAATGTCCCTTACTCAAAATGAAACGATCCCGCAAATTATCCTTAGGGTTACCTGCATCTACATTCATCACATCAAAGTAAAGAGCAGTAAGAACATTGAGGCAAGACAAGTCTCCACCGATATGTCCGGCTTTTGCTTTATAGATAATTTCAATTAATCTTTTTCGATTTCTTTCTGATTGAAGAATTAATTCTTTTGTTTTCATAGCTTATACACTTTCGTTTCCTTTGCAAAGGAAACAAAAGAAAAGCATAAATCGAAAGAAAACGAAAGATTTTCATTCCATATTAACATATTTTATGGCTAATAAGAAGGGAAAAGCAAATAAATAAAATATAAAACAAAAGCAAACGATAAAATAAAAGATAATTATTAGAATAAAAAAGAAGAAAAACAGTAAAAACGAACTTTCATTTGACTTTTTTTGACTACCTTTGCGAAAAAATTAAATGATTACACAATGCTCAATACTATAGACGAAGGAATCAAAGCGGTTCGGCAAGGAAAAATAGTGATAGTTGTCGACGATGAAAATAGAGAAAATGAAGGGGATTTTATCGTATCCGGCGAAAAAATCACCCCTGATATTGTCAATTTCATGATTACACATGGAAGAGGGCTTCTTTGTGTACCATTACCTCGTTCCCGTTGTGAAGAGCTTCAACTATACCCGATGTCGGAAGACAACACTTCTCTTTTGGGCACTCCGTTCACCATGTCTGTCGACCTGAAGGGCTACGGCTGTACAACGGGGGTTTCTGCCTATGACCGTTCTGCTACCATACGCGCTTTGGTTACTGGCAATATAAAACCATCGGAATTGGCACGTCCCGGACATATTTTTCCTCTCTACGGACATGAGAATGGAGTATTAGGACGCGACGGACATACAGAAGCCTTGCTAGACCTGACAAGAATGGCAGGATTGACACCCGGTGGCGCCCTCATTGAGATACTGAACCAGGATGGAACAATGGCTCGTTTGCCTCAATTACTTGAAATAGCAGAAAAGTTCCAGCTGAAAATTATAGCTATCAAAGATATCCAAGAGTATCGCAGGAACAACAAGATATAACAATATATAAAGTAGATATGGCACTAAACCAAAGAAGAGTCAAGATTTTGGACCTAATCCGCGAAGACGGACATGCAAAAGTTCAAGAATTAAGCAGGATTTTCAATGTTACGGATGTTACAATCAGACAAGACTTGGAAGCCCTTGAAAAATTAGGGTATATCCAAAGAGAACATGGTGGAGCTTTCCTAAAAGACGTAGGCTCATTTGCAAAAACCGGAAAGGTCTTCAACCAAAACCATATTGAAGAAAAAAGAGAAATAGCCCGAAAAGCGGTATCGTTTATCCGCGAAGGCGAATGCATCATTCTCGATTCAGGTTCCACCACTACAGAAATAGCCAAACTACTTACGCAATACAAAGAGCTCACTGTCATCACCAATGCACTGAACATAGCGTTGATATTGGGCGAAAATCCCGGTATCACCCTCATCGTGACGGGAGGAGAGTTCAAAGCGCCTACCCTTTCACTGACCGGAAAGATGGCAGCCGACTCACTCAAAGGTTTCCATGCCAACAAATTATTCCTCGCCACAGCAGGAATATCTCCGGACATGAGCCTGACTTATCCAAGCCTCAGCGACCTGATGGTAAAATCGGCCATGATAAAGGCTGCCGAAGAAGTCATCCTGGTAGCCGATTCTTCCAAAATCGGGATAAGCGCATTCGCAAGTTTAGGGTCGATAACTATGGTGAACTCCTTCATCACAGACAATCATATCTCGAAAGAGAATATTGAGAAAATGAAGGGGAAAAACATAAATCTCCTGATTGGATAATTGAAAGGGAAAAAGAGACCCGGCCCTCGTACCCATTTATATTATATTACAAATATAAGTACAATCTGCCTGTATTCCCATGCCTTTTCATCTCACTCACTGAACGAACCGGATTCAGTCAGGGACTGAAAGCCTTTCACTCAGGGACTGAATGCCATTCAGTCCTTGAGTCATTGCACCCCCTCTCAGAAGGTATCAGGAAGGAGGTATAGCAAACCACCCACCCCGTAAAAACAAGCAATAAAATTATAGGACATCCTCCTCTGAAAGCCGATATGCTTCCCTGACCACTTCCTGCGGATAGCCGCACATCTCGATAATCCGGATGGCATTACGTTCCGTCACCGGTCCCGGCTTCAACTTATAATCAAAAGACAATGTATTGTCGGCAACACACTCACAAAAATGAAACAATTCATATTCGTCCTCAAGTAAGGAAGCCAGTTCGACATCGTGAGTGGAAGCAAACACAATACTGTTCTTGTGCGCCAAAGCAGACAGCACAGCTTTGGCTATAGCTATCCGTTCCACCGTATTCGTCCCCTTGAACAACTCGTCCAGCAGGAAAAACCGCCAACACTCCTTTCCGGCTTCCAGCATCTCTCGAACAATTTGCACCTCCTGCAGAAAGAAACTTTTTCCCTCCATCAGACTATCCTCCAGATGGATAGCAGAATATAACGCAGTATCCATAGGAAAACGGAAACTGCGAGCAAAACAAGTATGGAGCACTTGTGCGGAAAGCAGGTTAAGTCCGATGGCACGGATAAAAGTTGTCTTACCGGACATATTGGAGCCGGTAACAAGGACAGATTTGCCACAGAGTGTAATGTCATTAGGGATACAACGTTCTATAAGCGGATGATAAAGCCCTTCTGCATGAAACGTTTCACCCTCGCTGCAAGCTTCCGGTAAAACATAATAAGGCAGCCCATTCCGGAGTTCGGAAACAGAGCAAAGCACATCCACCAATCCGAAATAGCGGAAAACCTCTTCAATCTGTTCCTGTCTACCCTGCAATAGAAAGAAAGCCTTGGAAACCGGAATAACTTCCCGCAGAAAAAACACATTCACTATCTCGGTGAAGAAATAAGCGAAAATGGCGATGTCGCTCTCCAGTCTGATACTGAAACGGAAAGTGGAAAGTTTCTTTCGCAACGGATGCAATGCCTGCAAAGTCTTTTGGATATCCCGATGCACGGATGCACACAACGGAATCTGTGCCAACTTCTCCGCTTGCCTGAGCAACTGCCATAACTGAGGAATGGAAAAGAAATAGCCCTGAATCCGCGCCTTGCTGCGATAGTGCAGTACCATGTTCACCAATACCGATGTGCACAAAATCCCCAAAACATAAAGCGAAGACGTAATGTAAACTATTCCCAACAAAACAAAAGGCGCGAATTGCAAGATAGTCAGCAAACGGTAAAAGCGGCGGGAATACACGGGATGGGAAATGGAGAATAGCGATGCAATGGTATAAGCATCCGGCGTATCCAGTTTCCGCAACTCCGACCGGATTTCTGCACGCAACTCCTTGTCAGCAGAAAGCTTACGAATCACTTCCTCTTGTTCCGAAATCTCCGAAAGACGGTTGTAATGCAACACGTCGTAGAGGTACTGTCGGCCCACACAAGAAGAGGTACGGTCAGCCCATTCGAAAAAATCATCCAGATTGAGGTCATCCCAGGTTTTCTGCGACACCAAATGTTCTGTCTCCCTCGCCGACCGGTACTCGTGGTATAGCGATATATCCGAAAATGACTGTTCCATCAAAGAATTATTTGGAATGATGCACAAAAATAATGAAAAGATTGCATTCTATCTAATTTCCTTGCTGCTTTCCCTATATTATGTTTACTTTGCGGATACAAACACTTTTCATTACTTCACCATTAAAATTATAACAAGATGAAACACACTTTTTTCACATTGACACTGTTTTTACTGGCCTTACTGTCAACATCATGCGGAAACAAGAAAGTAGCATATCAGAATCCCCTGCCCATGGCCTTCGGAGACCCGTTCCTACTGAAAGCTTCCGACGGCAAATACTATATGTACGGAACGGGCGGAGTATCGAACGGTTTTAAAGTATACTCCTCCGATGACCTGGTGACATGGACAGACGAGGGTCCCATCTATCAAGGCGGCACCTCCGACTCATGGGCCACCGACTGTTTCTGGGCACCCGAAGTGTATGAACGGGACGGCAAATACTACCTATGGTTCAGCGCCAACTGGAAGGAAAATCCCACTAAGGAGCAAGAGAACTTCCGTATCGGTGTAGCCGTAGCCGATAAGCCTACCGGCCCTTTCAAAGACCTGTTCAACCAACCGGTATTCGACCCCGGCTATCCTATCATCGACGCAAACATACTCTTTGACGATGCTTCCGGAAAGACCTACCTCTACTACTCCCGCTGCTGCTACAAACATGCCGTTGAAAGCGAAGTTTCAGCATGGGCTAAAGAAAAGGGCTGGTTTGACGAGATTGAGGAAAGTTGGATTTACGGCGTGGAACTGAAACCAGATTTCTCCGGTATCATCGGAGAACCGGTAGCACTGCTTTGCCCGCCCCAGACAATGGACGACCCTCAAGCGGAATGGGAGAACCGCTCGGTGACTTCACATGAAGTCAACAGACGCTGGACAGAAGGTTCGTATATCGTGAAGCACAAAAATCTTTACTATATGCTGTACTCTGCAAACTTTTTCGGAGGGAAAAATTATGCGGTGGGTTATGCTACCTCCCAGAACCCCTTAGGACCATTCACAAAAGCTGCCAACAATCCGGTGCTGCAAAAGAACACAGAGCAAGGCGGCATCGTGACCGGAACCGGGCATTGTATGCTCATCGACATTCACAATCGGCTCTACTGTGTCTACCATGGACGCACCGAAACCACCGGTGACGAACGAATGGTATTCATCGACCTCATAGACATCCAACCAGACGGGAAACTGGTAGTCCACGGACCGAATACGGATTTACAGAAAATCACATATTAAAGCTATCAGGCGCAGACTGTACAGCATTTCACGGTTCATTATTCCCCGTGGCTCTCCTATACATTCCGCGCCTGATGAAAATTAAAAAGGACATATCCATACACAACAATCCGCTCCATATTTGTTCCTGACTTCAATTCTATTTTCACCGGTATCCAATACAATGCCTTTCCATTCCAGTACATTTACGGAATCAGGTTTTGCAGTCCCATATGCTTTGCCATTGATATACAATTTGGCAGCTCCGCTATTGCTGAATACTTGCACATCAACGGTTTTGCGGGTTCTGTTTACCAATCGTTTTCCTGCGATATATACAAACTTATCTTCTTGATTCCAGTTTGCCTTATAAAAGTAAAAGGCATCTTTCTTTATTTTCCGGTCGTAAGTCACCAGCCCCTTATCGTTGCGTCCCATAATGGATCCCTCCCTACGGCCTGCCGCCGAAAAGTCGAACATGCACCAGATGAAGTTGCACCACAAGAATTCGCGTTCCTGAAGCTGTTTCCAATTCTCCACATGATAATAAGTCTGCCAGTTTTCGGGATGCCATTGCCCCCACGGTTCCGGATGCCTCAGCGAGTCCTCCTGCTGGAATACGCATGCCCCGGCACCATACTCGCTGATGCCCATCTTCCGCTCCGGATGTGCTGCATGCTCGCGGTCTATCCAGCGCCCCATGTCATCCATGTTGTCGCCATACCAGCCGAAATACTTGTTGAAAGCAATCAGGTCGGTGAATCCGTTGAAGTCGTCATCCTGATTACTGGCTCCCATAGTGGGACGGCTCGGGTCCAACTGACGGGCCAAAGCATGAAGCTCTGCCGCCATACGCGAAGGACGGTCCAGCCAACCGGAATTTATCTCATTGAACAGCCCCCAGAACAAAATGCAGGGGTGATTGTAGTTCTGTAAAATCAGTTCCTTCAATTGCAGGCGCAAGTTTTCATCATAAGCAGGATTATTCACATAAACATTGACAAAAGGAATCTCAGCCCATGCCACCAGTCCCCGCTTGTCCATCTGTTGATGCATGTATTTGGCTTGCGGATAGTGACAAAGACGCACGGCATTGCATCCCATTTCCTGCATCAAGTCCAAATCTTCATCATGGTCTTGCGGATAAAATGCCGAAGCGCGTTCTGCCCTATCCTGATGCCGGTTCACGCCATTCAAGCGATAAGGCTTTCCATTCAGGAAGAAACCTTTCTCCGCATCGGCATGAAAGTAGCGGAAACCTATCTCTTCTTCGCGGCGGTCTATCTCTTTTCCATCCTTACGCAATATCACCACTCCTTTATATAAATAGGGATTCTTCACTCCATCCCACAAATGAGGCCTTTCAAGCACTATGTCCATCATCACCTTTTTATCCTCACCCACCTCTGCACTGGCAACACGGCAAAGCAACTTTTCCTTGTCATATAGTCGAAACTCCACCTCGCAACCGGTCACAGTAGTTTCCCTTGCCGAAAGCAGTGCTTCAATTTTCAAATGGGCCTTTTTCTCCGATACATCGGACTGAGTGAAGAATACACCTGAAGAGGCATAATAAGCAGGTTCTATGCAGACATCCTCCGTCACCAGCAGTTCCACCCCCCGATACAACCCACCAAACATATTGAAGTCGCCGCAAATGGGAGCGACATCCATAGTCTGAGCATTGCTGACACGAATTTCCAATACACTTTCTGTTCCCGGGACCAGGAAATCAGTCAATTCTGCCACAAATGCCGTATAACCACCCTTATGTTGCATCACAAAATGATGGTCGATAAAAATGTCGGCAACCGTCTGTGCAGCCATCACTTTCAAGAAAAAACGTTTGCCCCGATAATGGGCAGGAACAGACAACTTACGACTGTAATTGCATAATCCCCTATAATAATCGGCATTGCCAAACATGCCATCGCCCGCATTCCAAGTGTGAGGCAAAGTAACCTTCACTATTTCCGAAGCAGGTGCCTGAAAACCCCGGTGGAAATTCCATCCTTCATTCAGTGGAATCACCTCTACGGCAAATACACATGTTGACAATATTCCCAAAGAGAATAAAAATAAAATGATGAATCTGTTCATTTTCGATAAAGTATTAGAAGGTTAATCATATTGGCAGGAACCAGTCCTTCCCTGCAAAGGTATGAAATAAATGTTGAATAATAAATGAGAAAAACACTTCAAGACACGCAAGACAACAAACGGATGGCATGTTTAAGACTTATACGACCGCGATGCAACATTACAGACCTATTAATGCAACATATTTACGTTTATTTAAATAAGATATTGCTATCTTTGAGAATTCAATTTCAGATTATATAGTATGTCTTTTACAAACTATTTACACAAATTAGTGTTCCCCCTCATTATTCTGTTACTGGCTTATCTGCCGTTAGCAGGACAAACTCCGTATGTATTTCGCCATCTGAAAGTAGAAAACGGGCTTTCAAACAATAACGTAAAAACCATATTGAAAGACTGTGAAGGCTTTTTATGGATAGGGACCGCCAATGGATTGAACCGATACGACGGATATAGCTTTAAAGTGTATCAACCCAAAGAAAAAGACATCCATTCTTTATTGTCTAACGACATCTGGAACTTACAGGAAGACGGTTTGGGCAATTTGTGGATTGGAAGCGAGGCAAGATATTGTATATACGACCGAGACAAAGACAACTTCATTACCGATATTCCCTCATACCTCCTTAAAATAGGCATCCAGATAAATGGTACCTACAAAGTACATGTTGACAAAAGACACAATTTATGGGTACTGCAAGGCCAAAATGCTTTTTACTTCAATTTTTCTCATAAAACCCTTAAAACATTCAAAATAGAAAACTTTCCAGAAGAAACTCCGGAACTGAGTATCAGCGATGATGGTGAAAACCTATATCTTCTTTGGAATTCGACCTTATTGAAACTAGAGAACAACGCAAAGAAATGTAAACGGGTAGATAACATCAGCTTACCCTCCAACTCTATTATCGAAAAGCACATATACACTGATTATCATGGAGGCATCTGGCTATATTCATATACCGATGAACAAATATTCTATAAGAAAAACATAAAATCGGAATGGAACCAAATCAAGCTCCATTCTAAAATAGAGACAAAAAGTAATGCGGTAAGGAGCATACTGGATGACTCGAACGGACATGTCTGGATAGGAACGGACCATAAAGGAGTATTCATTTATGACTACGTAAATGATAACCTTGTCAACCTCCTGAATACCCCTATGTCTTCCACATCCCTTGCTTCCAACAGAATAAATACAATCTACCGTGATGATTCAGGCGTCATTTGGTTAGGAAATTTCAAAAAAGGAGTTTCTTATTATCACGAAAGCTTCCATGAATTTATTGATACCCAGCATAAAGAATGCGGTGATATAGCCTCCATTTTAGAGGATAAGGCCGGAAACATTTGGCTGGGAACAGACGGGAACGGACTTTATGTAAAAGAAAAGCAAAAAGGATTTGCCATTCGCAAACTATCCATCCCCGACATAGCCATCATCAGTCTTCTCGAAGACCATAAAGGACGGATTTGGGCAGGAAGTTATCAAGACGGATTGTTCTGCTATGAGAACAACAGTATTCGCCATTTTACTCCAGAGAACAGCCAACTGCCATACAGTGGCGTATGGAGTATGAAGGAAGACCGATATGGAAACTTATGGATAGGTTATGTACTGGGAACTTTGGTTTGTTTTAATCCGGACGCAAATACTGCGACAAGTTATCTGCTGCCTGATGGGAATAATATCAATGTACTCAATATCTGTTATGACTATGGAGACAAAATGTATATCGGGACTACATACGGACTCTGTGTAATGGACATCGTGACGAGAAAACCCGAAATGATTTATGCCAATCGAAAAGAGACACAGCCATTCAAGCAACTCTTCATTTCCACTGTATTCAAGGACGACAGAGATATATTGTGGTTAGCCCATAAACAAGGATTGACTGCCTGGGACTTAAAAAATGATTCACTACACTGGTTCGACGTAAACAACGGATTGTGTGACAATCTCATTAACAGTATAACCCAAGACAATCATGGTAACATGTGGCTTGCAACAAGTAATGGATTGTCTATATTGGAAGTAACCCCGGACACCCAGGAAGGACTAGACTTTTCTTTCAAGAATCTTTCTACCAGAGACGGATTGCCAGAAAATCATTTCAACTCCCATTCCGCTTGTAAATTGTCCAGCGGAGATTTACTGCTGGGAGGCACCAGTGGCTATACATCTATAAATCCGAACAAGCTGACCGAAAAGAGCCGACCGCTGGCAAAGGTGTATTTTACAAATCTGACCATTGGCAATCAACATATAGAAGTAGACTCAATATATGAAGGGCGCAAACTATTAACAACTGTACTTGGCAGAGCCCCATCATTGTCTGTCAGATATGACGATTATTTAATCTCCATCGAATTTGCCGCAGGCGATTTGCTGAATGCTGATAAAATAAGATATGCCTATAAACTGAAAGGATTAAATACCCAATGGTACTATACAAACGAAAACAAAGTGGCTTTCACCACCCTTCCTCCTGGCAATTACAAACTATTGATTAAAGCTTGTAACAGTGACGGTATATGGAATGACGAAGCTAGTGAGTTGAATATAACCGTTTCATCTCCAATATATTTAAGTAATGTTGCTATCATCTTATACATATTGTTTGCCATTGGTATGATATCCTATGTAATATACCGATTCAAAAAGCATCACTACATAAGACTGGAGCAACAACGAGCAAAACTGGAGCAAGAACAAAAGTTGCTCCTGAATGAGATGAAGCTAAAGTTCTTTACAAATATAAGTCATGACTTACGTACACCACTGACGCTTATCATTAGCCCGTTACAAATGTTATTATCAGAAACCCTGGATGACGGAATACGCAAAAAACTAAATACAATCAATAAAAATGCACAGCTATTACTTACATCAATAAATTCTCTGCTTGATTTCCGGAAACTGGATGTAGGAGCCGAGACAGCCCATTACAAATCGGGAGATATTGTCAACTTTATCCGCGAGATTTGCAGTACTTTTCAAGAGTATGCTCTTGACCATACCATCAACTTCTGTTTCATGTGCGAAGTAGAAAACCTGAACATGTCCTTCGATCCGGTTAAAATAAAAAAAGTAATGAACAACTTGTTGTCCAATGCCTTCAAATACACTCCTGATAAAGGAGAAATCAATGTACATCTTTATCGCGAAGATGACAATGTATGTATCTGTGTGGCAGACAACGGACAAGGTATCATAGACAAAGACAAGAAACATATCTTCGAACGTTTTTATCAAGTGCAACAAACTTCGGAAAAAACCGGCAGTGGAATCGGCCTGCATATTGCAAACGAGTATGTACATCTACACAAAGGAACAATCTCCGTTACAGACAATTTTCCTAAAGGTTCCGTATTTACCGTTAAATTGCCTATCGTCACATATGCCAGTGAAAAGGAGGAATTACTTCCGGAACTGCTAAACAATGACAAAGCTCCGAATGAGCTTCCCGTTCCAAATGCGGAAGAATTGCGGTATACCATCTTGTTGGTGGACGACAACAAGGATTTCTGTAGTTTCATGTCTGAATACCTGTCCGATGAATACGCCATACAGGTTGCCTACAATGGAGCAGAGGCATTGAAGATATTAGAAAAAAACAGTGTCAATATTGTAATAAGCGACATCATGATGCCAGTGATGAATGGAACAGAGCTATGTCGGCAAATCAAAACAAACATGCAATGGTCCCACATTCCCGTTATATTGCTTACAGCCCGTATGGCAGAAGAATACAAAAGTGAAGGATTTGAGCAAGGAGCCGATGACTATATCGTAAAGCCTTTTGACTTCAAATTACTAAAGCTGCGCATCAGGAAATTTATTGAATGGACAGAAAAAAGCCATCGTAAATTCAGTCAGAAAATAGAAGTGACACCTAATGAAATAACAATCACTCCACTAGACGAACAATTTATTGAAAAAGCTATCAAAATAGTAGAAGAGCGCATGAGTGATTCCGACTTCTCTGTGGAAATGTTAGGAGCAGAATTGGGGTTGAGTCGTAGCCATCTCTACAAAAAGCTGATGTGTATCACCGGTAAAGGTCCGGCAGAATTCATCCGGATTATCCGTTTGAAGCGCAGTAAGCAACTTCTAAAGGAAAGCCAGAAACAAATTGCAGAAATTGCCTATGAGGTGGGATTCAGTTCTCCAAAAAGGTTCACTGTAAACTTCAAGAATGAATTTGGAATATCACCATCTGATTACATCCGCAGTCTAAAATGATAACTTGAAACATAAAGGTATGTTATTTGAGACATGATAGACCTATGCTATTATGATAACTTTCCATATTTGCAGTAGCTTTTAATAACAGTTATTTTTAAATCTTAAATTAAAGTATTATGAAGTTACACGCAAATGTATGCTCTCAATGGGAATGGACAAAATTGAGACAATTGCTTGTTATCGTGTTACTAGGTTTGGGTATTGTTTCCACGTATGGACAAACCAAAACAGTATCCGGTATCGTTAAATCAGAATCGGGCGGTGAGCCACTTGTAGGAGCCACCGTCAAAGTGAAAGAAACCAATACGGGCGGCATTACCGACATCGACGGCCGTTACACCATCCAGGCAAATCTGGGACAAACATTGATAGTCTCTTACATCGGCTACCGCACCAAAGAGGTGAAAGTAGAGCGCACCACCCGCATCGACATACTGCTGCAAGAAGACAATGAGATGCTGGACGAAGTAGTAGTAGTGGGATACGGTACGATGAAACGCAGTGACCTGACCGGTTCCGTAGTCAGCGTGACGGGTGACGAACTGAAAAAGTCCGTAGTCACCTCGCTCGACCAAGCTTTGCAAGGACGTGCCGCCGGTGTGCAGGTGACCCAGAATTCCGGAACTCCGGGTGGCGGTATCTCGGTCAGCATCCGTGGTATCAACTCCTTGAACGGCAACGAACCGCTCTACGTTATCGACGGTGTAGCCATCTCAGGCAACAACACCAGCAACAGCAGCGTGCTCAGTTCCATCAACCCTGCAGACATCGTTTCCATGGAAGTATTGAAAGATGCATCGGCCACAGCCATCTATGGTAGCCGCGCCTCCAACGGTGTAGTACTCATCACCACCCGTCAGGGCGACGAGGGCAAAACGAAGGTCTCCTACGAAGGTTACTATGCCTTGCAACAGCTTCCCAAGAAACTGGAAACACTGACACTCCCCGAATATGCAGTTTACCAGAACCTCCGCGCCGCCACCATCGGCTTCGGTGCACGCGAAGAGTTCAAAGACCCCTCACTCCTCAGCCGCGGTACCGACTGGCAGAATGAAATCTTCCGCACTGCCCCGATGCACAACCATCAGATAAACATCTCCGGAGGTTCGAAGAGCATGAAATACTCGCTCTCCGGCGGCTACATGCAGCAAGACGGTATTGTATTCGGTTCGGACTTTGAGCGTTTCTCTTTCCGCGTCAACATGGACAACGACATCAACAAGTGGCTCACCACCGGCTTGCGCGCCTCCGTAGCCCGTACACAGCAGACCAACAACGTAGACGGTTCGGGTGCCATCTACAATGCCCTGAACCAGCTCCCCGAAGTGCCTGCCCGCAACCCGGACGGCAGTTTCGGCATGCAGACGGAGAACATGTATGGAACTTACTTCTCCAACCCCCTCTCCGACCTTATCCAAAATGAAAACTATAGTCGCAACACACAAGTCTATGTCAACGCCTTTGCCGACATCAAGCTGTGGAAAGGACTCGTATTCCGCACGGAATATGCCGCCAACTTCAATTACAGCAACGACTATAAGTTTACCCCCTCCTACGACTACGAGCACTTCAAGCAGCAGTCGTCAGCAAGCCGTGGAGCCGGCAACGGAAGCAACTGGACATTGAAAACTTACTTTACTTATAATAATACCTTCGGCAAACACGGCCTCTCTGCCATGCTGGGACACGAAGCGCAAGAAAACAAGTACGAGTCGCTGAGCGGCAGCCGTACCAACTTCCTCTTCAACTCCGTACACGAACTGGATGCGGGTGATGCCACAACAGCAAAAGCCAACAGTTCCCGTGGTTCATCCGCCATCGAATCATACTTCGGCCGTCTGAACTACAACTACGACGACCGCTACTTGCTGACCGCTACGCTCCGTGCCGACGGTTCGTCTTCGTTTGCCAAAGAAAGTCGTTGGGGTTGGTTCCCTTCGGTAGCATTGGCTTGGAAAGTCAACAACGAAGCTTTCCTCAAAGATGTGGAAGCCATCAACTCACTGAAACTCCGCCTGGGTTGGGGTGTAGTAGGTAACCAATGGGCGGGTTCCTATGCCTACGGCGTCACCATGGCTTCGGCAGCCTCCATCTGGGGTACTGGTTTCTATGCAGGCAACTATCCTAATCGTGAACTGAAGTGGGAAGAAACAAACTCCTTCAATGTAGGACTCGACCTCGCCCTCTTCAACAACCGCATAGAGTTCATCGCCGATGCTTATTACAAGAAAACGGACAATCTGCTGATGCAAGCTTCTCTTCCTACCTACGTAAGCGGTCTGATTCGTGCACCGTGGGTCAATGCCGGTGCCATGACCAACAAAGGTGTAGAATTTACCCTGAACACGCACAACATCCAGACACGTGATTTCACCTGGACCTCAGGACTCACCTTCTCCATCAACCACAACGAAGTGACGAAGCTCTACTCCGAATCATCCGCTATTTCGGGAATCAACGGTTCGGAAACACTGACCTACACCATGGTGGGCGAACCGGTCGGGCAGTTCTACGGCTATAAAGTAATCGGTATGTTCAAGGAAGAAGGAGATTTCTACAAGAAAGGTGCCGACGGCAACTTCCTGCTCGACGAAACGGGCAACCGCATCCAAGTAGCCATCCCGAAAGACCAGACCATCGGCAAATCGGGCATCTGGGTAGGTGACTACATCTATGAAGACCGCGACAACAACGGTGTAATTGATGAGAAAGACCGCACGTTCCTCGGCAATCCGGCACCCAAATTCACGTTCGGCTTCAACAACTACCTTTCTTATAAAGGATTTGACCTCAACATCTTCCTGAACGGCTCGGTGGGCAACAAGGCTATCAACCTGATTCGCCGCACCTTCACCGATCCCATGCGTAACAGCAACCTGCTGAAAGAAGCTACCGGCATTGCCCAAATCGCCATGCACGACCCCGAAGTGGGCGACGAGGTACTTTCCAATGTTTACGTGGCCAACGCCGATGCAGCCAAAGTACAACGCATCACTACCAGTAGCGCCAACGACAACAACCGTATCTCCGACCGCTTTGTTGAAGACGCTTCCTACCTCCGCATAAAAAACATCTCGCTGGGGTACACCTTCCCACAGAAATGGTTGCGCCGTTTGCAGATAGACCATCTGCGCCTCTACGTCAACATCCAGAACCTCTGTACCATCACAGGCTACAAAGGCTACGATCCCGAAATAGGCGCTTTGAACTACAATGTATTGCTACGTGGTGTGGACGATGCGCGCTATCCTTCGCAACGTATCTATACATTTGGCCTTAACTTCAATTTCTAATGAGCCAGACAAATCATTTATCATTTAAAATCTCAATATAGTTATGAAACACAGATTTCTAACCCTTATATCATCGCTCCTTCTGCTTACGGCATGCAGCGACTCATTTTTGGAACGTGCTCCCGAAGGAAACTACGTAGATGTGACATACTACACTTCCGACGATGCACTCGAACAAGCCACTGCACCGCTTTACAACCGTGCATGGTTCGACCTCAACTCCCGCGCCATCGTGCCGCTGGGCAGTAACCGTGCCAACGATAACTTCAGTCGCTGGGGAGCTCCCGAGTTCACCAACTTCAAGGTGACAGCCCTGAGCGAAAACCTTGCCAATGCATGGACAGGTTTCTACTCGGTCATTACAATGGCCAATGCAGTTATCAGTGATGTGCAGACCAAATGTAGCAACAGCGTAAGCGAACGTGCCAAGCGCACAGCCATTGCCGAAGCCCGCCTGATGCGTGCTTGTGCCTACTTCTACATGGTTCGCCTCTGGGGACCGGTTATCATCATCGAAGACAACGACAAAGTGGTTGCCAATCCCATGCAACCGCTCCACCGCGAAGAAGATGTGCTGGAACTCGTTATTCGTGACCTCACTTATGCAGTCGAGAATCTTCCTGAAGTGGCAACCGCCAAAGGACGTGTCAACGCATGGGGTGCAAAAGGCATGCTTGCCAAAGTCTACCTCGCCCGCTCAGGCTGGAAAGGAGGCACACGCGACAACGCCGACCTGGAGAAAGCCAAGGAACTGGCCGCCGACGTGATAAACAACAGCGGCATCAGCCTTTACGAAAACTATGAAGACCTCTTCAAGTATAAGCACAACAACAATCCCGAATCGCTCATTGCCATGCAGTGGGTGCCACTGGGTGATTGGGGCGTATGCAACACTCTGCTTGCCGACCTCGCCGGCAACAGCAAGATGACCGGCGGTGTAAACGTATGGAGCAGCTATCAGGCAAGTATAGATATGCTCCAGCAATATGAGTTGGGCGACACTATCCGCCGCAACGCCACCTTTTGCACACCGGGTACATACTATTCATACATCTGCATTGCCGACGGTGGTTATACTTACGACGGCGCCACCTCTTGCATTAAAAAAGGTGTACCGGGCGGTCCGGACGACGACAATGACGGTTATATCCAGTCCATGAACTCTCCGCTCAACACCTACATCCTACGCCTTGCCGATGTTTACCTGACCTATGCCGAAGCTTGTCTGGGCAACAGCGAAGAACTGGCCGGTGGTCCCGGCCTGGAAGCATTGAACCAGGTGCGCGACCGTGCACGTATCCCCCGCAAGGAACGCGTAACCTTCGAAGACATCATTCGCGAACGCCGCGTAGAGTTCTCGATGGAGTATTGTAACTGGTATGACATGGTATCGTGGTATCACTGGAAACCCGACTACATGCTGAATTACTTCCAGAACCAACACCGCGGCTACACAGTAGACCTCATCGTGAAAGACGAAGACGGTTACCTCCACTTCGGCAAGAAAGAAGGCGACACTTTCCTCGAAGGCATAGAAAATTGGCAGGAACCGGGCGAGAACATCGAAATCCACCACGGCAACATCCTGATGCCTTATCCGGAAAGCGATGTCATCCAGAATCCGCTACTGAACGAAGAACCGGTAGCATACGAATTCAGTGAATAAACCAAGTTATACATTCATTATCTCAAATAACGACTTTAATATGAAATATATACATTTTCCTTTTGTGTTGCTCACCATCCTGTTGGCATGCAACCTTTTCACCGCCTGCAACGATGACGAGGGCGGCGGTGTTCCCGTAATCCACCACATCCGTCTTGTCGACCCAGAGAAGGCCGACAGTACGTTCACCGATGTAAATCCGGGCACCATGATTGTAGTCATCGGCGAAAATCTGAATGATGTGCGGAAAGTGTTCATCAACGAACAAGAAGTTTCGTTCAATAGCAACTACGGCACTTCCACCAGTCTCATCCTCACTATCCCCGGCGAATTGCAACTGACGGGTGCCAACCCCGAACTGAAAGGCGAACTGCGTATCGAGACCTCGCACGGCATTGCCACGTACTCCATGCATGTACTCTCGCCCGCACCCTACATCACCCGTGTAGCCACAACCTTCCCCGTGGAGACGGGCACGCCTCTGCGCATCGTGGGCGGTAACTTCTACGAAATTCAGCGCGTTTATTTCACCACTGCCGTAGACGACATCACCAATGCACCTGTTTCGGTAGAAGTAACGGACTACACGGTAAACAAGAACTTTGACGAAATATCATTCAATGCTCCCGCAGGCCTGATTGATGAAGGCAGTCTGGTAGTGGAGTGCTATACCGCATCCGCATTTACTCCCTTCCGTCGCACAGCCCTCCCACCAAGTATCAGCAAGGTAAGCTCCATGATGCCTATCACGGGTACCACAGTTACCGTACTGGGACAGAATTTTATGGATATCGCCTCCATCACAATGGGCAATCGCTCGGTAGATCTCTCTACTGTTACCGTAAGCGAAGCTAACGATATGCTTACCTTTACCATGCCGCGTGCACCGCAAGGCACTTGCTCACTCGCCATTACCACAATGGGCGGTACTGCCGAAGTTCCGGGCTTCTATCCTTTGGAGAATATAGTATTGAACTATGACAACATCGGTTGGTTCTCCTGGGGCGGGCAAGCTGTACCCGTCACTGCCGACGGTACAGCAGCTCCTTTCTTCTCGGATGGTAAATGCTACAGCATATCAGGGGAACTTTCAGCATGGAATTACTGGTGGGGCCAATTGCAGAACGGTGCCGTATGGGGCATTGACACAGCCTTCCTGCCTACCGATACACCGACTTCCGAACTGGCTTTGCAGTTCGAATGCTTCGTGGCAGTGGAATATGGCGAAGGTCCTGTATTCCGCATCTACCTCAAAGGGAATGAGGCTCACAACTACACGAACTATCGTCCGGTGAGCGACTTCACCGGAAAAACCGAAGTAGGCCAATGGATGCAGTGCAGCATTCCGCTCTCCGAACTGGTAGACGAAACCACTTGGGGCGAGTTCCAAAAACGTGACGGTGACGAGTTGGCACTCCAGATGACAAATCCCAGCGAAAACGGTCCATACAACATCGAAATGTATTTTGATAATTTCCGAGTTGTCAAGATACAATAATTTGAATTAAATTCTGGCACAGGATTACACAAAGTGACACCTTCTTTTAAACTCTTAGACGCTGATTCAATTGAATCAGCGTCTAAAAATAAATACACCGAAATTATTAAAACGAAATTTTACCGATACCATGACACAAATCTTCAAGAAAACCTTATTAACCAGCCTGGTTCTATTTCTGATGACAGCTTGCTCTGACGATAAAAAGGAGCTGAAAATCATCGTAGAGCCTACTTCTTTCCATTTTGAACAAACGGGTGGTAGCAAGAAATTCGGTATCACCCCCAATGAACCAGCCACTTTCCAAAGTTCGGAAGCATGGTGCAAAGTAACCTCGGAAAGCAGCACTCCCGTACAGGCAATCTATAACATAACCGTAGAACCCAACACTACGCCCGACGTGCGCAACGCCATCATCACCGTCAGCGTAAAGGAGCATATACAAGAAATCAACGTGGAGCAGGCGGCCTATATCCAAAGCGATGAACCGGAAAAATACACTGTACGCGAGAATCTCACAACCCACCAACTGATTAACGAAATGGGACTGGGCATCAACCTAGGCAACACGCTGGATGCCGTGGGCGACTGGATAGACCCAAGCAACATTCTCAATTACGAACAAGCATGGGGAAGCCCTATTATCACACAAGAAATCATTGAAGGATATGCCAAAGCGGGCTACTCATCTCTGCGCATACCGGTCAGCTGGGGCAATCTGCTGTCCGACGACTTCAAAGTGCATCCTGACCTGATGGACCGCGTAGAGAAAATCCTAAACTGGACCCTCGACTGTGGCATGGTGGCTATCATCAATATCCACCACGAAAACGAATGGATTAAACAAGTACCCACCGACAGCAAAGCAAAAGAAAAATTCACTTCCATCTGGAAACAGATATGTGAACGCTTCGAAAAGTACGGTGACCACTTACTGTTCGAGCCAATGAATGAAATCGGATACGATGAGATTTGGACTCCGTGGGGCGGTAGTGAAGCCGACAAGGCAAAGGCACTGGGATACGTGAACGACCTCAACCAGCTCTTTGTCGACATAGTAAGAAACAGTGGCGGCAACAACGCCAAACGTCATCTGTTGGTGGAAATCTACAACACCAACTTGGAGTATGCTTACGACCCCTTGTTCAAGATGCCGAATGATCCCGCAAACCGACTTGCTCTTACAGTGCATTACTATACTCCCGCAAACTTTGCCATACTGGGTGGAGGCGAGGTTGTCGATTGGGGTGTAGGCCGGGAAAGCTGGGGAACGGAAGCTGACTTCAAGGAACTGAACGACAATATGGACCTACTGAAGAAGAATTGCGTAGACAAAGGAATCCCCGTCATCATAGGCGAATATTGCGCCGACTCCAGAAACAGAACAAAGGAAGTGATAAGACTCTTCTGTGTTTCCGTAACCGAAGCCATCTACTCGCGCGGCATGTGCCCAATGCTATGGGACACTCCGGGGGGACAATACAACCGACAGACTTGCCAGTTCGACGACCCTCTCTTCTTAGAAGAAATGATGGCTATTCCGGTTAAATATCCACGGAATTAAACAAATATTCATAATCAATAATCAAATAAAAATGAACAGAATCAGCACTTGTTTCGCCAGCCTATTGCTTTCTTGTGCATTGACGGCACAAGCACAGCAATATCAACTGAATTCACCGGACGGAAAACTAATTGTCAACATCGAAGCCGGACAAGCCCTCAACTGGGCGATTGCCCACGACGGTACCACCGTTCTTTTGCCTTCAGACATTGCCATGCAATGCACTGAATCTGAGGGAAAGCCCATTGCTTTCACCTTCGGCAAAGATGTGAAGGTGACCAAAGCTACCCGCACTTCCGTCGACACTTCCTTCCCCACTCCTTTCTACAAAAAGGCGAGTGTGAAGGACACTTATAACCAACTCACGCTGAAATGCCGTAACGGCTATAGCATACAGTTCCGCGCCTACGACGACGGAGCCGCCTATCGTTTTGTTTCCGAACTGCGCAAACCTTTCTGCGTGAAGGACGAGATTGCCGAGTTCAACTTCGACCGCGATTACCACGCTTTCGTGCCCTATATTAACGACAATCGCGCCGGCGAGCGTTACTGCTACTCCTTCGAGTCCTACTACGATGAGGCCCCCCTCTCTCGCATGTACAAAGACTCGCTTGCCATTACTCCGCTGATGGTAGAACTGGAGAACGGAAAGAAAGCCGTCATTATGGAAGCCGGATTGTCCAACTATCCCGGCATGTTCCTCACTGCCAACCCACAGATGCCCCACGGAGTGAAGGCAGAATTCGCCCCCTATCCACTGGAAACAGTCATCGGAGGCTATGACCGCTTGAACCTCGTCCCTACCAAACGTGCCGACGTTATCAGCAAGCCCAACAATGCCCCCTACTTCTGCCCCAACGGGCGTCCCACAGGGAAACAGACCTATCCTTGGCGTGCCGTGCTTGTTGTTACCCACGACACACAACTCGCCAACAACGACATGATGCAACGCCTCGCACCCGAATGCCGCATCGCTGACACATCCTGGATTAAACCCGGAAAAGTGGCATGGGACTGGTGGAATACTTGTAACCTGACCGGCGTGGACTTCAAGGCAGGCATGAATACGCCCACCTATAAGAAATACATCGACTTTGCCGCCGAAAACCAGCTGGAGTATATCATCATCGACGAAGGTTGGAGCGGAAAGGAATCATTAATGGAAGACATCAGTCCCGAAATCAATCTCGAAGAACTGGTGGCATACGGCAACCAAAAGGGCATAGGCATCATCCTCTGGGCAAGCTGGCGCAATCTTACGGGAGGAGGCGACATCTCCCCTGCCGTGGAACAAGTTATCAGCCACTACGCACAAATGGGAATCAAAGGTTTCAAAATTGACTTCTTCGACCGCGACGACCAACTCGCCATCTCTTCTACCGAACAACTCGCAGCATGTGCCGCCAAGCATCACATGTTGCTTGACCTACACGGACTGAAACCCTTCGGCATCCAGCGCGCCTATCCCAACATCCTCAACTTTGAAGGTGTGAAAGGACTGGAAAACAGCAAGTGGGAGCCCATCGTGAACGGTGCACCCTTGCATGACTTCCCGCGCTACGACGTTACCGCCCCCTATCTGCGCCAACTCGCCGGTCCGATGGACTATACGCCGGGAGCTATGGTAAATGCCACCCGTTCCCTGTTCCGCTCCGTCAACGACCACCCCATGAGTCAAGGTACACGTGTACACCAGATGGCTATGTACACCGTCTTCGAAGCACCCTTGCAGATGCTTGCCGACAGTCCCAGCAAATACATGAAGGAACAGGAATGCACCGACTTCATCGCCAAGGTTCCCACTACCTTTGACGAAACCATTGCTCTTGATGGTAAAATAGCCGAATACATCACGATAGCACGCCGCAAAGGAAACACTTGGTTTGTAGGCAGCATGACCAACTGGACTCCGCGTAGCTGCACCATCGACCTCTCCTTCCTCAGCGAAGGCAACTACGAAGCCGAAATCTTTGCCGACGGCATCAATGCCGACCGTGAAGCTACCGACTATAAAAAAGAAGTACGCATCGTCACTGCCAAAGACAAACTCAATGTACAACTGGCACCCGGCGGTGGATGGACAGCACGAATTACAAAAAAATGAATCTGAGAAAACTGTTTCTGCCATTGTGTTCAGTAGCCTTGTGCCTGCAATCCTATGCACAAGACAAATCCTTCCTTAAGGATATGCTCTGGTATATAGACAACCCTTCTGTATTTGAAAAAGGACAAGAGGAAGGACACGCTTGGCATATGCCCGAAAAGAGCATGCTACTGAATGGGACATGGAAGTTTTTCTGGTGCGATACACCGGAAGGGATACCTGCACACTTTTTTAACCCCGAATTCCCGGATAAGCAATGGGGCGACATCAAAGTTCCCTCAAACTGGGAAATGCAAGGTTATGGTGACAAGCTGTTCAGAAATGTATCTGCTCCCTTCGGGGTGAATCCACCACATGCTCCCAAAGAGTATAACCCTACCGGACTATACCGGCGAACATTCAAGGTACCTGCAAGTTGGGCAGCAAAAGACCAGATATTTTTAAGGTTCGAGAAAGTGGCATCCGCTTCTTTTGTATGGGTCAACGGTCATGAAGTGGGCTACAATGAAGGAGCACAAGAACCTGCCGAATACAACATCACTCCTTATTTGAAGCCGGGCGAAAACACGCTGGCTGTCTGTGTACTAAAGTATTCGGACGGCTATTACCTGGAAGGACAAGATTATTGGCGACTGGCCGGAATCTTTGACGACGTATGGTTGTACGCCACACCTGCTGTCAGGATATTCGACTGGCAAGTAATCACAGAGTTTGATAATACGTATACCGATTCGCAGTTAAGTATTCAGGTAAAAATCAAGGACTACCAAAAGAAGCCAAATGAGAATTATGGATTGAAAGCTTACTTAAAGGATAAAAACGGCAAGATTATCTGTAACTTTTCCGCAGCTCCATTTGAAATGGACGCTGCGGAAAAGACAATACAGTTGCATACCTTGGTACAAGAACCCCGGAAATGGACAGCCGAGACACCCGAGCTTTATACGCTCGGTCTGGAATTATCCAATCCGGCCGGTCTGCAGAAAGACAAGATAGAAACGGTCATCGGATTCAAAAAGACGGAAATCAAAGACGGTGTTTTTTATCTTAACGGTATCCCACTGAAAGTCAATGCACAAAATTCGCACATGCAGCATCCCGAAGAGGGACATGTCATGGACGAAGCCACCATACGCAAGGATTTTGAATTGTTGAAACAGTTTAATTTCAATGCCGTACGTACCTCTCACTATCCTCCGGTGAATAAGTATTTGGAACTGGCCAATGAATACGGGCTTTATATCATAGACGAGGTGGGCGATGAAGCCCATGCCTCGGAATGGATTTCAAGTCTCCCGGAATACGAAGAGATGTATCGCGAGCGATGCCGCAGAATGGTGTTACGGGACAGAAACCATCCCTGCGTCTTGTTCTGGAGCGCAGGAAACGAAAGCGGTGAAGGTATCAACATTACCCACACCATTGAAGAAGGGAAATCGCTGGACCCCACCCGCTTCTGGATGTATGGCGGAAATGCATTCTCCCATCCGGCAGAAGATATTATCGGACCCCGTTACCCTACTCCTATGGAACTGGAAATGCAGGTAGGCATAGGAGAGGATTCCCGACCATCGTTTATGGATGAATACTTATCGGTTGCAGGCAATGCCGGCGGTGCCCTGGACGATTATTGGGAAGCCATCTACCGACATCCCCGCCTGATAGGAGGGGCCATCTGGGATTTTGTAAGTCCGGGACTGACCGAACGGATAAGGCAAGTGGACGACCTTTCGCCCTTCCATACTCCCGCCCATCTGATGGGAAATGCCCGCTTGGTGAAGGAAGGAAAGAACACGGTGCTGGACTTGAACGGTCACGACCAATGGGTAGAGGTCTATCGTGCAGACAATGTGGAGTTGAACAGTAATGAACTGACACTCACTTGCAGAATCTACCCCCGGAAACTGGTAAGCAGTTGCGGCTCATTCATCACAAAAGGCAATTATCAGTTCGGGCTGCAACAACGCGGTAAAGACAAACTGGAATTTTATATCTATACTGATAAAAAGCATTCCGTATGCGCCTCCTTGCCTACTGACTGGGAATACAACTGGCATCAAGTGACGTGCGTCTACGACGGACAGAAAATGTCCATCTATATAGACGGAGCAGAAAAGGCCTCCACACAAGCATCGGGCAATATCCGGAACTTCCCCTACCCCGTCAACATCGGTCGGAATGCAGAAACACACGGCCAAGAGACTTCGGTCTACATCTGCGATGCTCAAATGGACGAAGTCGGCATTTTCGCCAAGGCACTGACTTCCTCTTTTCACCCGGAAGAAGCCGCTCTGTGGCTAGATTTTGAGCAAGAGACGGAAAATGGTACATTCTACAGTTACGGCATCGGTGCACGTACGTACGGCAGCATCTGGCCCGACCGTAGCGTACAGCCCGAAATGTGGCAAATGAAGAAAACCGGACAACCTCTTTCTTTTTCCATGTCGGATGTGACAGAGGGAGTCGTTGAGTTATGGAATCGCAATCATTATACAAATGCTTCCCGATATGCCATACGATGGGAATTGAAAGAAGATGACAAGGTTATTCAATCGGGCGACTTGGCACTCTCAACAGCGCCGCTTAGCCAAGAGCTGGTGCACATACCTTATAAGAAGCCAGCCCTGATTCCCGGCAAAGAATACCGCCTGATGCTTCATGCCGTCCTGAAAAAAGATGAATTGTGGGCAAAAGCCGGACATGAGGTGGCATGGGAAGAACTTGAACTGCCTTGGAGCCTGCCATGCTCTTCGGAAGAAAAGGCTCAAGGCGTACCTTCCTATTCACTTTCGGAGAAAGAATTGGTTGTCTCCGGAGATGGCTTCAAATATGTATTCAACCGTACCGACGGACAACTGACGTCGATGGTTGTTCAAGATATGGAACTGCTGGAATCACCGCTCCGGCTGAATCTTTGGCGTGCCCCGCTGGCCAATGAGCTGGACAACTGGAATGCCTCCAGCGCCCGCTCCTCCAACTGGAAAGAAGGTTACGGATACACGGTAGCCACAGAAATGTATTCTGCAGGGATTGACCGCCTGACACATCAGCCCCTCTCTTTTTCGGTGTCCGAAACCACCGAAGGCGTACATATACACATCATTGATGCGGAATTGATGGGCAAAGGAGAAAAAGAGAAAAAAGACCTCTACATCGAAGGAGTACAGAACAACGGCATCATCAACCACTATGAGTATATTATCAATAGTGAAGGGACGATAGAGATACGCCATGTATTGAAGCCTGAAGGGAAAATGCCGCTTTGGTTTCCTCGCATAGGACTTACGCTGACCGTAAGCGATGCGCTCGACCAAGTGAAATGGTACGGCCGAGGACCGCAAGAGAACTATCCGGACCGGAAAACCGGCTATCCGATGGGGATATATGCCTCTACCGTACAAGCTATGTACGAGCCCTATCTAATGCCACAAGATTACGGATTGCGGACAGATGTACGCTGGCTGCAACTGACCACGGACAAAGGCATCGGCCTTCAATTCAAGATGAACGAATGGTTCAACTTCAACATTTATCCGTACAGCACAGACAATCTGACGAAAGCGATGTATACCTACCAATTGCAGAAGCAGAAAGGCATGACCCTGAATCTCGATTATGCCACTACCGGGGTCGGCTGTACGGCCCGCGGTGTATTCGGTGCTTACAAGGCGATGCCGCAGGAATATCGGAGAACCATCAGCATAAGACCTATGATGAAATAAAAATATTGTATCGGACTGGTAAGATTATGAAAAACAAAAATTACTTTATTCTATTAGTGTTGTTTTTAAGCGCTTTACAAATAAAAGCGCAGTATTCATTCGACAACGTGCTTTATGGTGCAGCCTACTATCATGAATATATGCCCTATAAGCGACTGGATGAAGATATCCGGCTGATGAAAAGAGCCGGCCTGACAGTAGTGCGCGTTGGAGAATCTGCCTGGGGAGTATTTGAGCCGCAAGAAGGAAATTTTGAATTTGAATGGATGGACCGTATTCTGGACAAGATGCATACAGCAGGAATTAAAGTCATATTGGGAACTCCCACCTATTCTATTCCTGCATGGCTGGCATATAAACACCCGGAAGTAATGGCCGAGCATACCATGGGAAACAAAGCCTACTATGGAATTAGGCAGAACATGGATTTCACTAATCCGACCTATCGATTCTACTGCGAGCGAATTATCCGCAAGATGCTGGAAAGGTATGCACAGCATCCGGCGGTAATCGGGTTTCAAGTAGACAACGAAACAGAAGCACGCGGAGTGAACAACAGAGACTATTTCTTCGGATTCAGAGACTACATTAAGCACAAGTTCAACAATGACTTGAACCTGCTTGCCAAGGAGTGGGGGTTGAATTACTGGGGGATGAACATCAACACTTGGGAAGAGTTCTATCCACGCGATGGAGTAACAAGCCCCTCTTATAAGAATGAATGGGAACGTTATAACCGGAAGGAAGTGGCAGATTTCCTGAATTGGCAGTGCGACCTTGTGAATAAGTATAAACGCAAAGACCAGTTTGTCACCCATTGTTTCATGCCCGACTTCCATAACATAGACCAAGTGGAAAGTTTCAAACAGATGCAATATCCTGCAATCAACATCTATCACGACGTACAAGATAAACAAGACGGCCAACGTATCGCTTATGCCGGTGACTACGTGCGCACAGTAGCCAAAAATAATTATATCGTCATGGAGACCAATGCACAAGGTATCGGATGGGATGCCCGGACTCAGTTTCCTCCCTACGACAACCAGTTGCGGCAGAATGTGTACGCACATTATGCTTCCGGAGCCAATATGGTGGAATACTGGCACTGGTCTACCCTGCACTACGGGCAGGAGACATACTGGCGAGGCGTGCTGGGCCATGACCTCCAGCCCAACCGCATATACAAGGAATTCACCACCACCGCCAAAGAGTTGGAAAGAATAGGCAGCCACATCGTGAACTTGAAAAAGAAAAACCGGGTAGCTATCCTCTACAGTCATGATTCTTATCATGCTCTCGGCTTCATGCCCTACACTTACAAGAGCAATTATCCCATTGATATGGTGCATAAAGCCCTCTATTTCCAAAACATAGAAACGGACATCATCCCTTGTGACAAGACAACCGATTTCAGCGGATATGACATGCTTGTCATTCCCCCTTTGTATGTGGCTACCGACCAATTGCTATTAGCCATTGATGAATTCGTACAGTCCGGCGGACACGTGGTAATGATGCACAAAAGCGGTTACTGCAATGAGCACTCCGCAGTTCGGGCCACCTTGGCTCCCGGGCCGCTACGCAAAGCCTGCGGCTTCCATTACCAGGAATTCTCCACTATCGGTGACTTATCATTAAAGGATAACCCCTTTCAATTAGAGGGAAAGAACCAGATAAGCGACTGGTATGAATTCCTGATTCCCGAGACAGCCACCCCGTTGGCTTATGCAGAGCATCCGTTCTTCGGCAAATGGCCCGTTGTCACCGAAAACAAGTATGGCAAAGGCAAACTGACCTACATAGGAGCCTACCCTTCGCAGGAATTGCTGAATGCCATCGTGCGAAAGGCAGCCATCCATGCCGGTATCATCTCTTCAGAGAGCGACGTGTTCCCCATCATACAGCGTTCGGGAATAAACAAAGCCGGAAAAGCCATCCGTTACTTCTTCAATTACAGCAGCGAGAGCAAAGAAATCACTCATAACTATCCGACGTCCAAAGAGCTGATTTCCGGCAAGACTGTAAAAGAAGGAGACCATATAACATTGCCCCCCTGGGGAGTTCTCATCATGGAAGTTTATTGACCATCAGAAAAAATGAGAAAAAATGAGAAAAAAGATATTTGCCTTTCTATTGCTAAGTGCCCTATATGCCGGCGCCCAAGAAGTTCCAGACTGGGAGAATCCTATTGTAGTCGGCATCAACAAAGAGCCGTATCATGCCACACTGACATTGCCTTCGCAAAAAGCCGATTGCAAAGAAATCATATCCCTGAACGGCAAGTGGCGATTCCAATGGTCTGCCGACCCGGGAAAGCGCCCGGCCGACTTCTACAAGAATGATTTCAATACCGACACATGGGATACCATCACAGTACCGGGAGCATGGCAATTGCAAGGTTATGGGAAACCTATCTATTCCAACGTAAACTATCCCTTCCAGAAGGATGCACCCAAAGTGACAAGCGAGCCTCCCGCCGAATATTACAGTTACGGGCACAGAAATCCCACAGGCTCTTATGTCACCACGTTCGAAGTGACGCCCGATATGAAAGACAAGTGCCTATACCTTCACTTTGAAGGAGTAAAATCGGCCATGTATGTCTGGGTAAACGGAGAGCGGGTAGGCTACAGCCAGAATTCGATGTCGCCTGCCGAGTTTGACATAACCGAATTTGTGAAGAACGGAACCAATCGTCTGGCAGTGGAAGTGTATCGGTGGTCGGACGGCAGTTATCTGGAAGACCAGGACATGTGGCGGCTTAGTGGAATACTCAGGCCGGTAGAGCTATGGGTACGTCCCCAGACAAATATCCGGGACTATAGGTTCAGCAGCGACTTGTCGGACGACATGCGTTCAGCTACATTCGGAACCGAAATTTGGATAAGAAACCAGACCGACCGCAAAGTAAAAGACCTGACCGTAGAAATAAACCTGGTGGGGAAAGACAACAGAGGAAATAAACTCGACAAAAAAATGGTGGCTCCCGTAGGTACTATTCAGGCCTTTTCTGAAACGAGCGTCACACTGTCCGAAATGCTCCGGGAGCCTCAACTATGGTCTGCCGAAAAACCGCATCTATATGACATCCACATCAAGCTTCGCAGGAAGAATGAACTTTTGGAATCGTTCGAATACCATTGGGGCATACGGAAAATAGAAATCGCGGGAGACGTCTTCAAAGTCAACGGGAAAGCCGTCAAGCTGAAAGGAGTGAACCGTCACGACTTTCATCCCCGTATGGGATTCTTTGTCGACAGCCAGACGATGGAAAGAGATATCCGGTTGATTAAACAAGCCAACATCAACATGATACGCACGTCCCACTATCCACATCTACCATTGCTGTACGAACTATGTGACAAGTATGGAATCTACGTAATGGACGAAGCGAACCACGAAAGTCACGCCTACGGTTTGGGGAACAAAGCATTAGGGGACAACCCGCAATGGACACTGGCCCATGTGGACAGGGCAGTGGCCGTGGTGGCAAGGGACAAGAACCATCCGTGCATCCTATTCTGGTCGTTGGGCAACGAGGGCGGAAGCGGAGCCAATTTGCGAGCCATGGCAGACACAGTCCGTGCCTTAGACCCCACCAGGCCGATATACGACGATACAGACCGCACGGTATCCGATGTCTATGACGAAGCCTATCTGCATCCCGACGCTTTGAAGGAACTTGGCAAGAAAATAACCGACCGCCCCGTATTCATGAGAGAATATGCCTACGCCATGGGAAATTCCATCGGCAACCTCAAGGAGTATTGGGATGTGATTGAAAAGGACGAGAGTATTATCGGAGCTGCCATTTGGTGCTGGGTAGACCAAGGCATTCCTAAAAAGCTGAACGGTGCACCGTTAAGTTTCGGCGAGAGCCCCTCGTCACTCCCATTACTGCCCGATGAATTCTGGGCGTATGGAGGAGATTTCGGGGACTATCCCAACGACGGTCCCACCGGCATTAACGGGCTGGTATCTCCCGACCGGGTGCCTCACCCCCATTACTATGAAGTACAAAAAGTATATCAATACATCAAGTTTGAAAAGAAGGGAACACAGCAAATCAAATTGACCAACGGGTATGCATTTTCCGATTTGGATGAATTCGATTACAGCTATGAGTGGATATGTAACGGAAAGGCTGTACGCAACGGCGACCTCCACTTGTCCGAAGGGAATCTGCTGGAGGTACCTTCAAGACCGGATAAGTGTGGGGAACTTTGCCTCAATGTATATGCCACGTTGAAGGAATCCACGACGTGGGCAGAGAAGGGCTTCAAAGTTGCCAAGGAACAACTTACGTATCATGACTATGAATTCCCACAATTGAAGGATGACGGCGGGAAGGCCACATTTAAGGAGACACCCGAAGCGGTGGAAATTATAGCCGCCGATGCCTTGTTCACCATAGAAAAAGGTACCGGTGCTTTGGTGAGTTGGCGAGTCAAGGGAGAAGAGTTGTTGCACAGTGCCTTGGAACCCTATTTTTGGAAACCGGCAAATGACATTCAGGTCCGCAACGGCTACAATGAACGTTTGAGCGCTTGGAAAAATGCAGAGCAAAAACGTATCGTAAAGGTATACCAAGCAACCGTAAACGATGGTATGGTGATAGTGGATGCCAGTCTCTCCCTCCCCCGGATAGGAGCCGGTTACCATCTCCGCTACACTGTGGACGGCAAAGGCCGCATACAAGTAGAAGCAACCTATCAGCCTGAAAAGGAAGATATTCCGCTGATGCCCAAATTCGGTATGCGCATGAGAATGCCCTCGGCGCTGAACCGGATAGCCTGGTACGGACGCGGCAAGTTCGAGAACTATCCCGACCGCAAGAGCGCTGCTTTCCTGGGAGTCTACGAGTGTGGCATACACGAATTTATCACGAACTACATCGTACCGCAAGACAATGCCAACCGGTGCGATACACGCTGGTTCATGCTGGGAGACAGTGAGCGATGGAAAATACAAGTCAAAGGCCTGCAACCCCTATGTTTCCGTATATGGCCCTACGGGGAAGAAGACCTGGAAGGGAAAGAGCATGCGCACGAACTGCCCGAACGCGACTTCATCAACCTGAATATCGACTCCAACATACACGGAGTAGGTGGAAACGACGGATGGGGCGCACAGACCATGAAGCCATACACCATTGACGGCAATCGCTCTTACCGGTATGGGTTTATCATGGAGTATATGGACAAAACAGAATAATCCGTTCATCAATGCATTCAAAAAGGGAATAAACATTTTGTAAACAACAATAAAGGTATGAAAAGAAACATCTTTAAAACAATTCTCCTATCCGCCTGCATCCTGCAAGGGGGCAGTGCATTGGCACAACAAGAGAAAGCAGAACCGGGCAAGTTCTCACCTACCTGGGAGTCATTGTCCCAATACGAAGTGCCCGAATGGTTCCGCAACGCCAAATTCGGCATATGGGCACACTGGGGTCCGCAATGCCAACCCGAAGCCGGCGACTGGTACGGTCGTGGCATGTACGAAGAGGGTGGTGCTGCCTACAAGTGGCACTTGGAGCATTACGGACATCCTTCGGAATTCGGCTTCAAGGATGTAATCAACGAATGGAAAGCCGAAAAATGGAACCCGGAGAGGCTGGTAGCCCTTTTCAAGAAAACCGGTGCCCGATATTTCTTTGCCATGGGCAACCATCACGACAACATGGACTTGTGGGACAGTAAATACCAGTCATGGAACTCCGTCAACATGGGCCCCAAGCGAAACGTACTGGGTGAATGGGAGAAAGCGGCTCGCAAAAACAAACTGCCCTTCGGTGTCAGCATCCACTCCTCCCATGCTTGGACATGGTATGAAACTGCACAAGGAGCCGACAAGAAAGGCCCATACGCAGGAATCTCCTACGATGCCCGCGTAGTGACTAAGGAAGACGGCAAGGGAAAATGGTGGGAAGGCTACGACCCGCAAGAGCTATACGTACAGAATCATGCCCTGAGCGGACATGCTTGGGTGGCATGGGACTGGCCCGAAGGAACCTCTGTCCCCCCACAGAGCTACTACGACAACTTCTTCGACCGCACAGTGGACATGATAAACAAATATCATCCCGACCTGGTCTATTTCGACGACAGCGTACTCCCCTTCTGGCCCATCAACGATACGGGGCTGAAAGTCGTGTCGCACTACTATAACCAAAACATGAAGCTTCACAAGGGCAATCTCAATGCCGTAGTCTTCGGAAAGAAGCTGGAAGCTAAACATAAAGAGGCCATCGTATGGGATGTAGAAAAAGGGGTTCCATCGGAATGCCAGGACAAGGCGTGGCAAACCTGTAGTTGCCTCGGTACTTGGCACTATAACCGCTCTGCTTACGAAGACAACTGGTATAAATCAGCCGAGACCGTCATCCACATGCTCATTGACATCGTCAGTAAAAATGGCAACCTATTACTAAGCGTACCAATGAAAGGAAACGGCACCATCGACGACAAGGAAGAAAAAATTCTGGAAGACATAGCCGCCTGGATGGAGGTGAACGGAGAAGGAATATTCGACACACGTCCCTGGTGTATTTATGGTGAAGGTCCCTCCACAGAAACAGCAATACCTTTGGACGGAGCAGGATTCAACGAAGGCAAGAACGCACCCTACACTTCTGCCGACATCCGGTTTGTGAAAAAAGGGAAATACTTGTATGCCCATATCATGAAATGGCCCTCAGACGGAAAAATACAGATAAAATCACTGGCTACCGGCAGTCCCTACTGCAAAGGAGAAATCGAAAAGGTAGAATTATTAGGAGGCGGAAAGGCAAAGTTCAGAAGAACTTCCAAAGGCTTGCTTATTGACCTTCCCAAAGACAAGACACCCAATCCTATTTCTTTGGTACTGAAAATCACTAACCGTTAAACTGCTGATATTGTATGAAAAAGGGATTTTTTTTAAGACTATTTGTCCTGCTGATGCTGACATTTTTCATAGCAGAACAAGGCAGAGCACAAACCTACCAACGCACCTCACAAGGCATAAAAAGCACTGTGCAAGGTATAAATATAGATATTAGCTTCTTCTCTCCTGTCACAGTGAGAATCTTAAAATCGCCTGACGGCTGGAAGTATACCAAAGAAAGTTTGTCGGTCATCGGGCAACCGGAAAAAGTAAAACTATCCGTCTCTTCGAAAGGGGGCATATTGACTATCAAAAGCCATCAGCTTACAGTCCATCTCAACGAAGAGACCGGACAAATAACTTTTGCCTCTTCCGATGGAAAATCGCTGTTGCAGGAACAAAATAAAGGCGCACGTTTTGATGATTTCAACGATGCCGGCACAAAAACCTTCAGCGTTTATCAATCGTTCACCTTAGAGAAAGACGAAGCTATTTATGGATTGGGACAATTGCAAAACGGCAAAATGTCGCAACGTAACCAGACCAAACGCCTTATCCAAGACAATCTTGAGGATGTGATTCCCTTCTTCCAGTCCGTCAAAGGCTACGGTCTCTTTTGGGACAACTATTCGCCAACCATCTTCAAAGACAATCAAGAAGAGACATCCTTCCTTTCTGAAGTCGGCGACTGCATTGACTACTATTTCATGTACGGCGAAAATGCCGATGGAGTAGTTGCCCAGATGCGCTACCTCACAGGACAAGTGCCCATGTTTCCATTATGGACATATGGATTCTGGCAAAGCCGTGAACGCTACAAAAGCCAAAAAGAGATTGTTGGCGTAGTGCAAAAATACCGCGAACTGGGTGTGCCCCTCGATGGAATTATCCAGGATTGGAGATACTGGGGAAGCAACTACCTGTGGAACGCAATGGATTTTTTGAACGAAGAATTCTCCGACCCCAAAAAAATGATGGAAGACATACACGGAATGAATGCCCACATTATCATCTCCATTTGGTCAGCTTTCGGACCACATACCAAACCCTATCACGAGTTGGATAAAGGGAACATGCTCTTCAACTTCCGCACATGGCCCGAATCCGGTTCCGAGAAGTGGCCTCCCAATATGGACTATCCATCCGGTGCCCGCGTGTACGATGCCTACCATCCGCAAGCACGCGACATCTATTGGAAGTACCTGAACGAGAACCTACGTTCTGTGGGTATAGACGGCTGGTGGATGGACTCTACCGAACCCGACCATTTTCACCCCATTCCTGAAGATTTTGACACGCCCACCTATTTGGGGTCATTCCGTAAAGTACGCAATGCCTACCCTTTAATGAGTGTAGGTGGAGTGTACGACCACCAGCGTGCCGTAACTTCGGATAAACGCGTATTTATCCTTACCCGCTCAGCCTTTGCCGGCCAGCAACGTTATGGTGCCAATACATGGACAGGAGATATCACAGCATCATGGGAAGTTTTGGAGAAGCAAATACCTGCGGGATTAAACTTCTCACTATGCGGCATTCCCCATTGGAACAGCGATATCGGCGGATTCTTCCTATGGCAATATCCCTTGATGCTGGATGACCCGGATTATCGCGAGCTTTATGCCCGTTGGATACAGTTCGGTACATTCTGTCCCATGATGCGATCACATGGGGAAGGTGCTCCCAGAGAAATCTATCAATTCGGCAAAAAAGGCGAGCCAATATACGATGCGATTGAGAAATACATTCGGTTACGCTACAGTTTGTTACCATACATCTACACAACTGCCTGGGAGGTAACTGCCAATCAGTCCAGCTTCATGCGTGCCTTGGCAATGGATTTTGCCCACGATCGCAACGTGTGGAACATCCACAATCAGTATATGTTTGGCAAATCCCTATTGGTATGCCCTGTAACCCAACCCATGTATACCCAAACAGTTTCGGACACCATCCGTGTAGAAGATTTCAGTACCGTTAAGTCTATGCGAATATATCTGCCTAAAAATACGGAATGGTATGATTTTTGGACCAATCAGAAACACTCCGGCGGACAATATATCGTGAAAGATACCCCTATTGACATTTTACCACTTTATGTGAAAGCAGGTTCCATCCTGCCAATAGGTCCCGAAGTGCAGTATAGCACCGAAAAATCATGGGACAACTTGGAGATAAAAGTGTATCCCGGTTGTAACGGCGAATTCACACTTTACGAAGACGAGAATGACAACTACAATTATGAAAAAGGAATGTACAGCACCATTACGATGAAATGGAATGACCGTACTCGCATGCTCACTATTGAAAATCGGAAAGGAGAGTTTTCCGGTATGTTGAAAGAACGGAAATTCAACATAGTAACTGCTGATGGCGCAAAAAAGGCAGTGGCTTATAATGGGAAAAAAGTAACGGTTAAAATGTAATGGTTTCTAAAAACAGCTATTAATTTGCATTATGGAAATAAATACTCGTATGAAAAAATATCATCATTATCTTACCCTTTTAAGTTTATTTATGCTGCTCGGCATCCTGAAATTGCAAGCAGCGATACAACTCCCTGCCATATTTTCCAACCATATGGTGCTACAACGTAACTCAGAACTTACTTTCTGGGGATGGGGTATTCCGGGAGAAACAATTTCCATCGCCCCCGAATGGATGAAAGGAGAAATAATCAAAACCCAAGTCAATAATACGGGGAAATGGTCAGCCCGTGTACCTTCCGGCGAAGCCGGCGGACCTTATGAGATTCGTTTCAGCGGCTCGTCAGAAGTAACCTTGACCGATGTCATGCTAGGCGAAGTTTGGCTGTGCAGCGGACAATCCAATATGGAATGGAGCGCCAACCACGGCATAAAGAACGGAGACGAGGAAACGGCAAATGCCCATTGTCCCAATCTCCGAATTTTTCACGTGGCCAGAATAGCCGCCCCGTTCCCTCAAGAAAACTGTTTCTCGCAATGGACACAGTGCACGCCCGAAACGATGCGCAGCACGAGTGCCCTGGCCTACTTCTTCGGCCGCAACATCCAGGAAGAGCTGGACGTGCCGGTAGGAATCATCGTAGCCGCATGGGGCGGAACCACCGCCGAGACATGGACGCCCCGCGAATGCGTAATGAGCGACCCGGTCTTGTGCGACTATCCGTATGAATCCAATCCTTGGTTTCCGGCTGAAACAGGCACGTTGTACAACAGCATGATTTATCCCGTGATGCCCTACGGCATTGCCGGATGCATCTGGTATCAGGGAGAAGCCAACCAAGGCCGTGCCAGCTCCTACGCCCGGGTGATGCAGCGGCTGATAGGCTCGTGGCGTACCGGATTTAACAAGGAATTCCCATTCTATCTGGTCCAGATAGCCCCCTTCCAATACCACTCCAAAGACAACGGACCGGCACTGCTACGCGAGCAGCAGGCCATGTTGCCCGAAATGCTGGACAAGGTCAAGATGATTACCGTGTCAGATTTGGTGGACAATGTGCAGGACATCCATCCACGTGACAAAAGAAGCGTAGGCAAACGTCTCGCCAATCTTGCACTGGACGATACATACCATATATATGCAGGCCCCTATAAAAGCCCGGTCTTTGAAAGCGCCTGCCGCAAAGGCAACCATGTGACAATCTCTTTCAAAGACATAAAGAACGGACTGGCCGTACACGGGAAAAGGATAGAGGGGCTGATGATGGCCGCAGCCGGCCAGGAATGGCAAGAGGCCCGGGCCAGGATAGACGGGGGAAAGCTGATTGTCCCGGTAAAAGGAATCGAAAGCCCGGTTTCCATTCGCTACTGCTTCAGTGACGCTGCTCAAGGCAACCTTTTTTCAACGGAAGGCATCCCCTTAGCCCCTTTCCGGGCAGACAGCATTGCCTCTTCTGAAAACATTCCGGTTTCTACAGACAGCGCTTTGGAAGAATCTTTTGAATTCTCGCCCAAGTTCTCTACCGGCAATGCCAATCCCCTTCTCGACTTCCAATACATGGCCGACCCCACAGCAGTGGTGCACGACGGCCGCATTTATGTGTACGGCACTAACGACCACCAGCAATATGATGTAGTGGGCCGTAACGGGAAAAACACCTATCAGCACATCCATTCGCTGACGATGGTCTCTTCTGACGACATGGTGAACTGGACTTATCACGGAGTAATCAATGTAAAGGCTCTGGCTCCCTGGGGAATGGCTTCGTGGGCACCTTCCATCGCTTCGCGCAAGGAGGCCGACGGCAAAACCCACTTCTATCTGTACTACTCCAACAGCGGTTCCGGTGTAGGTATGCTGACTGCCACTTCCCCCGTGGGGCCCTGGACAGACCCATTGGGCAAATGTGTGGTAGACGGTAATACTCCAGGACTCGGCAAGTGTAAAGCTCCCTTCGATCCGGGAGTAGTCATCGACGACAAGGGCATCGGCTGGCTCTCCTTTGGCGGGGGCGACAGCGACGACTACATTCCCGGAGACGCACGCATCGTGCGGCTGGCAAATGACATGAAGACGCTGGACAGCGAAATAGTTGAAATAAAAGCGCCATACCACTTTGAAGCAAACGAACTGAACTATCTGAACGGCACTTGGATTTACACCTACAACACCAACTGGAAGAACCGGGATGCATGGCCCCACAAGGATATAGACAAGCCGAGCCGGTGCTGCATGAGCTACATGACGAGTCGCACGCCACTTGAGACAGACAGCTGGACCTATCGGGACAACTACTTCAAAAATCCCGGCGACTATGGCATGTCCGACAGCAACAACCATACACATCTGGTAAAATTTCAAGGGAAGTACTATCTCTTCTACCACTCACTGGGCTTGCAGGACAGCCGCGACCTCAAAGTGGGTGTCCGCAGTATCTGCGTGGAAGAAATAGAGGTGGACGAAAAGGACCTCACTATCCACATGGGCACAGCCACAGCCAAGGGCGTTTCACAAATCAAGCCTCTCGACCCGTTTGCGCAGCAACAGGCCGAGACCACAGCCGCCACACGCGGCGTTGCCTTTGAACCTACCGGACAGACAGGCAACATGTCTGCCGTAGGAAACAAGAGCGGACAGGCCATCTGTGTCCGCGGTGCAGAATTCCCGCAATCACCTCAAGCCATACAGATGAAGATAAAAGGGAAAGGCTCCATCGAAATACACATGGACAGTCCAGACGGTCCGCTCCTATCCACCTTGACCTTTGATACCGATACGTGGCAAACATTGACAAAGCCGTTGGACAAACGGATAAAAGGCAAACACGACATTTACTTCGTATTCGGGAACGGAAAGTTCTTATTTGACGAATGGAAATTCACAAAATAATGAATCCGTCGGCAGAATCTGCCCAGTATCTCTTCACCCTTGTGATGATATCGCTGCACAATTCGAGCCAACACACAACAAGCCAGCAAGTTACTTTGCCAGCGTTTTGCCACCATATTGGCAAAGTTTTGCCATGCCTTTGGCAAAGCTTTGCCAATGTGGTGGCAAAACCTTGCCAACTTGTCGGCAAGAAAGACAAAAGCAACATCGCTGTCCGCAAAGAGGCGGAAGCACGTCCTCAATATAATTCCGCTAACGGGAAAGAGACAGATTGGTTCCATTAACGGGCAGAAGTTTTAAAAAATGGGAAGGATTTGGCACAATAGTTCCGCGCAAATTCTCATTTATCGAACAAAAATTGTATTTTTGCCTGCGACTGAAAAATCAGTAATATCATAGAATAGACAATTCCCGAACAAATATGAGCGAAGATTTTGAAGCACCGAAAGATGATTTGGACAAGGAACTCCCGGCCGGGAGCGAAGAACACTCGGATTACAAACCTGCGGACGCAAAGGATGCCAATATAAAGCACCAACTGAGCGGCATGTACCAGAATTGGTTTCTGGACTACGCCTCATACGTTATATTGGAACGTGCCGTACCCCATATCATGGATGGTCTGAAACCCGTACAGCGGCGTATCCTCCACTCCATGCGCCGCATGGAAGACGGGCGCTACAACAAGGTGGCGAACATCGTAGGACATACCATGCAGTTCCATCCGCACGGTGATGCTTCTATCGGCGATGCTCTGGTACAACTGGGACAAAAGGACTTGCTCGTGGATTGCCAGGGAAACTGGGGTAACATTCTGACGGGTGACAGCGCCGCTGCCCCCCGTTATATCGAAGCACGTCTCTCCAAGTTCGCACTGGACGTGGTATTCAACCCCAAGACCACCGAATGGAAACTCTCTTATGACGGGCGAAACAAAGAACCGGTTACACTACCGGTAAAATTCCCACTGCTGCTTGCACAAGGTGTGGAAGGTATTGCCGTAGGCCTGTCATCCAAAATATTACCACATAACTTCAATGAGCTGTGCGATGCTTCCATCAGCTATCTGCACAACGAAGAATTCAAGCTGTACCCCGACTTCCAGACGGGAGGCAGTATCGATGTATCCAAATACAACGACGGTGAACGTGGCGGTGCGATACGCGTGCGCTCCAAAATAGAAAAGATGGACAACAAGACACTTGCCATTAAGGAAATTCCTTACGGGAAAACGGTGGCCAGTGTATGCGACTCCATCGTAAAGGCCAGCGAAAAAGGAAAAATCAAGATACGTAAGGTAGAGGACCTAACATCCGGCAGTGTGGAAATATTAGTGCATCTAGCCCCGGGTGTATCATCCGACAAGACCATCGATGCCCTCTATGCCTTCACCGACTGTGAAGTGAGCATCTCTCCCAACTGCTGTGTCATCGACGACCAAAAGCCCCACTTCCTCACCGTGAGTGATGTATTGCGCAAATCAGTCGACAACACATTGGCACTGCTACGCCAGGAACTGGAAATCCGTAAGGGAGAGATACTGGAAAGCCTGCATTTCGCTTCACTCGAAAAGATATTCATTGAAGAACGTATTTACAAGGATAAGGAGTTTGAACAAGCCAAAAACATGGATGCCGCCTGCGAACATATCGATGAGCGCCTGACTCCCTACTACCCGACTTTTATCCGCGAAGTGACCAAGGAAGACATCCTCCGGCTGATGGAGATAAAGATGGCACGTATCCTCAAATTCAACTCCGACAAGGCAGAGGAACTGATAGCACGCATGCGAAAGGACATAGAGGAGATAGACTGCCATCTGGCAAACATCGTGGAATATACCGTCGACTGGTTCCGTATGTTGAAGGACAAGTACGGCAAAGCCTTCCCCCGCCGCACGGAACTGCGTAACTTCGACACCATCGAAGCAACCAAAGTCATCGAAGCCAACGAAAAGCTGTACATCAACCGCGAAGAGGGTTTCATCGGAACTGGATTGAAGAAAGACGAATTCATAGGCAACTGCTCGCCCATAGATGACGTGATTATCTTCTTCCGCGATGGAAAATATATCATCACACCGGTGGCCGACAAGAAGTTCGTGGGCAAGAATATACTTTATGCCAACATTTTTAAGAAGAACGACAAACGTACCATCTACAATGTCTGCTACCGTGACGGCAAGGAGGGGACAAGCTATATCAAGCGTTTTGCCATCACTTCCGTGGTGCGTGACCGCGAATACGATGTGACGCAAGGTACTCCCGACTCCCGTATCACCTACTTCACCGCCAATCCCAATGGAGAAGCTGAAATCATCAAGGTAACCCTGAAACCCAATCCCCGTGTACGCCGTATTATCTTCGAGGAGGATTTCAGCAACATCAATATCAAGGGACGGCAGGCCATGGGAAATATACTCACGAAACTCCCCGTACACAAGATAGCCTTGAAACAACGTGGAGGCTCCACGCTGGGTGGACGGAAAGTCTGGTTCGACCGTGATGTGCTACGTCTCAACTACGACGGGCGCGGAGAATATCTCGGAGAATTCCAGAGCGAAGACACCATCCTTGTCGTACAGAACAGCGGAGAGTTCTATGCCACCAACTTCGACTTGAACAATCACTATGACGATGGCATACGCGTATTGGAGAAATACGATCCGAACAAAGTATGGACCGCCGTACTCTACGATGCCGACCAGCAGAACTATCCTTACATCAAGCGTTTCTGCTTCGAGGCAACCGCCCGCAAGCAAAACTACTTGGGAGAAAACAAGAACAGCAGCCTCATTCTGCTGACAGACGAGTGCTACCCGCGTTTAGAGGTGGTGTTTGGCGGCCACGACAATTTCCGAGAGCCGATGGTGGTGGAAGCCGACGAATTCATCGCCGTGAAAGGCTTCAAAGCAAAAGGTAAGCGCCTGACCACCTATACTATAGAAACCATCAACGAATTAGAGCCTACCCGCCAACCTGAACCCTCGCAGAAAACCGAAGAGCAGGAAACGGATGAAGAACCGGAAATTCTGGACCCCGACCACGGTAAAAGCGAAGGGGACATACTGGACGAGATGACAGGACAGATGAAACTCTTTTGATGAAGGACGGAAATGAAGTATTAGTGGCTAACGATTACTAATTTGTAATTGATAATTTAATATGTACATATACAAGATAATAATCCTATGCGGACTGCTCTTGGGAAGTGTCGGACTGAAAGCACAAGAAGCACAATGCAGCATCGACCGGAAGCTACGGGCTGACTCCACCAACCGTAACCGTATTATCACCCGTGCCACCATGTATGGTGTCGGCTTCACCAACGTGTTCGACACTTATCTTTCACCTCAGGAGTATAAGGGAATCGATTTCCGTATCTCCCGCGAAAGCATGCGGATGACACGGTTGATGGACGGCAACGTGTCTCTGCAAACTTTCTTCCAGGCAGACTTGGGATATACACACAACAAAGTAGACAATAACAATACATTCTCCGGACTGGCCAACTGGAACTACGGCCTGCATTATAATTTTCCAATCACGGGCAATTTCAAACTGCTTGCCGGAGGAGTCGGCGACTTCAACGGTGGCTTTGTCTATAATCTGCGCAACGGAAACAACCCCGCCCAAGCACGTGCCTATATCAACCTTGCCGCATCTGGAATGGCTATTTGGGACTTGCGCATCAAGAACCGTCCCATCACACTACGCTATCAGGTAAATCTTCCTTTGGCAGGTATCATGTTCATGCCCAACTATGGACAGTCCTACTACGAGATATTTACGTTAGGACATTGGGACGGAGTAGTGAACTTCACCTCCCTGCACAACCAGCCCTCTCTGAGACAAATGCTGACCGCAGACTTTCCGGTGGGACGTGCCCGGATGCGTTTCGCTTACATATGGGACGCACAACAGTCCAAAGTAAATGAAATAAAGACACATACTTACTCGCATGTATTCATGGTGGGGTTCGTAAAGGAACTCTATCTGTTTCCTAACAAGAGAAAGTAAAAAGTGACAAGGTGATAAACGATAAGATGATAAGGATAATGTGCATGAAAAGAAGATATATTTTAATAATTTGGAGTATCCTACTCACGTTATTGCCCCTATTGAACGGATGTATTCGTGAGGAAGAGTTCGACAATACCCCACAAGGCAATTTCGAAGCCTTGTGGAAAATAATAGACGAACAGTACTGCTTCCTGGACTACAAGCAAATAGACTGGGATGCCATCCATGACAAGTATCAGCCACTCATTACCCCGGGAATGAGCTACGACGGTCTATTTGAAATATTAGGTAACATGCTTGCCGAGTTAAAAGACGGACATGTCAACTTGTACTCTTCTTCCAACATGGCGCGCTACTGGGACTGGTATCTGGATTATCCTCGTAACTTCAACGAAAGTATCATTGAAAAGTACCTGGGAAGAGACTACCGCATTGCTGGAGGCGCCAAATATACCATATTGGAGGACAACATAGGATATATCTATTACGGTGATTTCTCCAGCGGCATCGGAAACGGCAACCTGGATGAGATTCTGTTATACCTTTCCGCTTGTAACGGCCTGATTATCGACGTGCGCAACAATGGTGGCGGCAACCTGACAAACGCCACCCGAATGGCACAACGCTTCACGAATGAAAAAGTACTGACGGGATATATTCAGCACAAGACCGGCAAAGGCCATAGCGATTTTTCAGATCCGACTCCCATTTATGTGGAACCTTCCAACAGTATCCGCTGGCAAAAAAAGGTAATTGTCCTGACCAACCGTCATTCCTATAGTGCAACCAATGATTTTGTCAACTCCATGCGCTGTTTTCCCAATGTCACCCTGGTTGGTGACAAAACCGGCGGCGGGTCGGGCCTGCCATTCTCTTCGGAACTGCCCAACGGATGGGGGGTACGCTTTTCTGCCAGCCCGCACCTCGATGCCCAAAAACAGCATATCGAGTTCGGCATCGACCCGGACAAGAAAGTGGATATGAGCAAAGAAGATGAGAACAATGACTTGGACACCATCATTGAGGAAGCAAGAAAAATACTGAAAGTGACTTTCTAAAACGACTTTATCTACAAAACAATTTGCCAAAACGAAAATTCTTTCTATCTTTGCTCCCGCTAATCGGAATTATTCCGCGGATGTGGCGTAATTGGCAGCCGCGCCAGACTTAGGATCTGGTGCCGTGAGGCGTGTAGGTTCGAGTCCTATCATCCGCACAATCCCTATAATAAATTTCAAAAGACAAACAACTAAGAGGGGAGGATATTCATTAAGAAACATCCTCCCTAACCGCTTCAAGTACCTTTTTTATCTCATCAAAACACAATATTTAGAATACTTATTGTATCTTTGCTTCCAAGAAACACTTCGATTAACCTGAAAAAATGAAACAAAATACGATAAGACCGATGCTTTTCAAGTATTGGGTAGTGTGCCTTCTATTGTTCATCCTCTTCATCCAGGCCAGGGCTTCTTCCTTCATGCCCGCCGTCACCAACTATCTTGCCAAAGACTATGAAGCCGGTTATCAGAACTGGGCATGTGCGCAAGGCAGCAACGGCGAAATGTATTTCGGCAACAGCCAGGGGCTCCTGGTATATGACGGTTATCGCTGGACTCTCCACAAAGTGCCGGGGAACCATATTGTCCGTTCGGTGTATGTGAAAGAAGACCGTATCTATGTGGGGGCATTCGAGGAATTCGGCTATTTCAAGTATTCGGAGGCAGGCACTCTCCGGTACCATTCTTTGAGCAAATTCCTGAAAAATTTCCCCATGGAGAACAACGAGATATGGAACATTGTAGAGCTGGACGGTCGCATCTACTTCCAGTCGTTCAGCGCCTGGTTCTCCTACGACGGGAAGATGGTACACGCTTTCCGCAACAGACAGCAACAGCCGCTCTACTTCTACACCCAAAACGGACATATCTACACACAGATGATTGATGAGGACTTCTATGAATTCGACGGCAAGGATTTCCTTCATCTCTTCCCCCGCAGCCAAGTGAACGATGACAATGTAGTGGCATTACTGCCCGACGGGGACGACAGCTTCCTGATGGTCACAGAGAATAACGGATTGTTCCGCTACAACGGTGACATCACCCCCTGGAAAACAGACATTGATGCAGAGCTGAAGAAACAGCGGGTGAACCGCGCCGTCATGACCAATGATTCCATATTCATGATAGGTACAGTCTTGAATGGCATATACGCCATCGACCGCAAAGGACATTGCCTCTGGCACTTCAATCTGGATAACCGTCTGGACAACAACACAGTCCTGGGCTTGTTCTGTGACAAAGATAACAACGTATGGGCAGCATTGGACGACGGCATCGCATACATCCACCACAACTCACCCGTCATGCTGCTGACTCCTGCCAACCATGAAACCAAACTGGGCATGGTGTACGACATAGCCCACCGGGGCGACTGTTTCTATCTGGCCACCAACCAGGGCTTGTACGAATACCACCAGGTTACCGAGAATCTGCGCCTGCTTCCCCATACTGAAGGACAGAACTGGTATGTGAAGGACATTGACGGGCAACTCTTTGCAGGCAACAATGCCCATACCTTATTAATAGGCGAAAAAGGGAATGTTTCCGTCATAAGCAATACCAACAGCAGTACGTGTCTGATAAAGTGCACCCTCTATGGCGAAGAGATACTGTTGGAATCATCCTACGCCAATTTGCGTATCTATAAAAAGAAGAACGGGCAATGGACCTTTTCGCATGTCATAGACGGCTTCATTGCACCGGTCATGCACTTGGAGGTGGACCAAAGCGGTGTCATCTGGGCTTCACACATGTATCAGGGAGTCTATAAAATAGTCTTGAGCGATGACTTGTCGGCTGTAAAAAGCGTACGGCACATCTCCCATTTAGGCTCGGAATATATCATCGGCCCTATCCAAGTAATGAAAATGCGAGGACGTATCGTCTTTTCCAGTCCCAACGGCTTCTATACCTATGACGACATCACCCGGCAGATTATCCCCTTCCAAAAGCTGAATGCCATTCTGCCTTACATCAGGAATGCTCATTCTGTGGTATCCGTCACGAACGACCGCTTCTGGCTGTCCGGTTCACATGAGTACGTATTGGTAGAGTACGCAGAAGGAGAGTACATCGTGAAGCAGCGCATCCTCATCGAACTGTTTGATTCTCCATGCATAGAGAACTACAACAATGTGTTCGTCGACAATGACGTCGTCTATTTTAATCTGAACAACGGAATCGCCAGTTACAGCAAAAACACAGACAGCCTTAGTCCTACTCTGGAGTCCGCCCTCTCACTGAGCTCGGTCACTGCTTCCTCTTCCGATAAAAAGGAGAAACGCCTGCCTCTGTCTGGAAATGTCGAACTGGAAAGCAATTACCGGGATTTGCTGTTCTCAGTAAGCCTGCCGCATTACAATAAATTGTCCGTACATTTCCATTATGTCCTGCAAGGAGGACAAGGCATGGCGCTGACATCGGACCTGAAAGAGCCCGAAATCCGCTACGGTAGCCTGGATTACGGAGAATACACATTCCAGGCAGAAGCCTATAATGATTTGGGACAGAAAATCGGTGAGGTGGAATATCATTTTGCCATAGCCCGCCCTTTCTACCTCTCCTATTATGCCTTTGCGCTCTATCTCATAGTTCTCACAGCGCTTGTCTACTTTTTCTCCAAGTGGCGCGCCAACCGTGCCATGGAAAAGAAACGGAAGGAGTATGAGGCAGAGCAGGTGCAGCAGAACATCAAGATGCGCGAGCAGGAGCATCTGATAACTCTGCAGCAACAGCAATTGCTGGAAGCCGAGTTGTCGGCAAAGAGTAAAGACCTTGCCAGCATGGCACTGGGTGTATTTGCCAAGAACGAGGTCCTGGAGAAACTTCGTACTGTCGTACAAGAGTCCCTGGTGAAAGGGCAATATGGACGCAAGAACCTCGAATCTCTGCTGAAGCTCATCAACGAAAACATCGAGACACAGGAATTTTGGGATGTATTCCAGAACAATTTCGACCTGATTCATGAGAAATTCTTCCGTAATTTGCGCGAACGTTATCCCAGTCTTACCGCTACCGACCTCCGTTTTTGTGCGCTGCTGCGCCTGAATCTTTCTACGAAAGACATTGCGCAAATGACCAACCTCACTATCCGGGGAGTAGAGGCAGCACGCTACCGTTTGCGCAAGAAACTGGATATCCCCGACGGAACGGGATTAGTGGATTTTCTCATCGACTTGAAATAAAGCGGCTACAAATCATTCAATCACAACAAACTGATTATTAGAAACAAGTAACACGAAAACGTAGTAAAACGGTACCCATTTTTACCCTAAACGTATTATCGTGGTAGTGTTTTTTTTTGCCTTACTTACCGTAATTACTTCCTTTGCCGGCAGAATTATTAACTCTTAAATTTAGTTTATGAGAAGGCAAACTTTATTTCTTCTATTCATGATTTTGTTCTCATTGCCACTGACAGTTTTGGCACAAGGAACAAAGACAGTTAAAGGAACTGTTGTTGATCAGAACAACGAACCGATTATTGGAGCCACGGTTGTAGTAAAAGGCTCTACTATTGGAGCAGCTACCGACCTCGACGGTAACTATGTACTGAACGGCGTCCCCGAAGACGCAACTCTCGTATTCAACTATTTGGGCATGTTGCCGCAGGAGATAAGCGCTGCGGGGCAATCCGTCATCAACGTAAAACTACGTGAAGACGCACAACTGCTGGAAGAAGTCGTGGTTATCGGTTACGGCTCGGCCAAGGCAAAAGACCTGACAGCCCCGATTGATGTCGTTAAAGAAAAAGAACTCATCAATGTTCCCACCTCCTCCCCGATGGCAGCATTGCAGGGAAAGGTACCGGGTGTCAACATCATCAATTCGGGAACACCGGGCGACGGTCCTAAAGTGACCATCCGCGGTATGGGTTCTTTCGGCGACACCTCTCCCCTTTATGTAGTGGACGGCATGTTCTACGACAACATCAACTTCCTGAACAACTCCGACATTCAGGACATGACCATCCTGAAAGATGCATCCGCATCGGCCATCTACGGTGTGCGTGCCGCCAACGGTGTGGTAATCATCACCACCAAGAAAGGTACCCGCAACCAGGATGCCAAAATCACCTACAACGGTTATGTGGGCATCCAGAAAGCCACCAACCTGCTGGAGATGTGTAACTCCCACGAATATGCCACCATGATGCTTGAAGCCAATCCGGAAGCTTACCGGGCGATTTTTGAGAATTCAGTGGCCGAATTCGGCGGAAACATGGAAAACCTGCAATTCAATGCCGATACCAACTGGTATGACGAACTGCTGCGCACAGCCATGATGACCAACCACAGCCTGAACGTCTCCGGTGGTACGGAAAAGGCAACCTACTCTGCCGGCATGAGCTATCTGGCACAAGACGGTATCATGGACGTGGAAAACTACTACCGCCGTCTGAACTTCCGCGCCGCCCTTGACTACGAAGCCCGCAAATGGCTGAAGATAGGTTTCAACGGCGTGTTCAGCAACTCGCAGCAGCAACTGCCCAAGAATGCCGCATGGCAACAGGCATACAACACACCGTCCATCATCCCGGTGTATGACGACCGCCGCGACGACACGGTGTTCCCCAAAAAGTACACATCACCCGAGCAAGTGGGCCTGACCAACAACTTCAACAACCCCATAGCCACTGCCAACTATTACGACAACCGGAACGAGACCTACCAAGTGCTGAGCAACTTCTATGCACAACTCAACCTCATCCCCGACAAGCTGAACATACGCAGCAGCTACAGCTACGACTACTCGATGATTCGCGGTTCCGAGTTCACCCCTACCTACTATGTAGGCACCAACCAGAAGAAAGAGGTTACCGAACTCACCAAGAAGAACACCAACTACTACAAATGGATATGGGACAACGTTGCCACCTACACCGACAAGTGGGGCAAGCACTCCTTTACCGGCATGCTGGGCGCTTCCATGCGCCAAGAGCAATACCGCCTGCTCGAAGGTACTGCCACCAACGTACCCGAAGGTGCAGACGTATGGAAATACATCGCACTGGGCAACAAGGAAGGCGCTACGGTGAAAGACGACGGCTGGAAATACCGCGGCCTCTCCTATTTCACCCGGCTGAACTATAACTACAACGACAAGTACATGCTGATGTTCACTTTCCGTGCCGACGGCTCGTCCAAGTACAACGACAAATGGGGCTACTTCCCCTCCATCGGTGCCGCATGGGTCATCTCGCAGGAACCGTTCATGAAGAACCAGAACATCTTCGACTACATGAAGCTGCGTGCCAGCTGGGGTAAGCTGGGTAACGACAAGATTGCCGCCAGTGCAGGTTTCGCAAGCATACAGAACGTACAGTCCGTATTCGGCCCCAATACCGCCATCGACGGATTCATCAACACCACCAACTTCAGCTGGCTGGGTTGGGAAGTAGTGAACGAAACCAACGTGGGCATCAACTTCAGCACGCTGAAGAACCGCCTGAATGCCGACATCGACTGGTACTACCGCCTGACCGACAACGCCGTGATTTCGCCCAAGCTCCCGATGAGTGGCGAGCTGCTGGCCGGCAACAACGGACAGATTCTGAATACCGGTATCGACCTCTCCTTGAACTGGAACGACAAGATTGGCAAGGACTTCAATTACAACATCGGTGTCAATCTCTCTTATCTGCACAACGAAGTGAAAAGCCTGAAAGGAAACATGAAAATCATCAAAGGCGGAAAGACCGTGAATATGGTGGGCGAGACGATGAACTCATTCTATGGCTACAAGGTCATCGGCATCTACCAGACTCCTGAACAATGTGCTGCCGACCCCATCGCCGTGGCCAACGGACTGGAACCCGGCGACTTCATCTACGAGGACGTGAACGGCGACCATGTGATAGACGGAAACGACAAGCAGGTGTTGGGCTCATACGTGCCCAGCTTTACTTATGGCTTCAATGCCGGATTCTCTTATAAGAACTTCGACTTCAGCCTCACTACCTACGGACAAGCAGGCGGCGAACTGTGGAACCGTAAGCGTGCCCTGCGCTATGCAGCCGACTACTATAACTTTGACCGTGCACAGTATGAGAACCGCTGGACGGGTGCAGGCTCTACCAACGAACATCCGTCGGCCAAGGCTCTTCTCAAAACCTGGAACAAGTCGGACAGCAACAACGCTTCCTATTTCGTGGAAAGCTCCGATTACTTCCGCATCCAGAACATCACGCTGGGCTACTCGTTCAAGAACCTGAAGATAGGCAGCTACGTGATGCCGGGACTCCGCCTCTCACTGACCGCCGACCGCCCCTTCACTACCTTCAAGGCGAACAGCTTCACACCCGAAGTGTCGGATGCCGAAGGTTGGGATACCGAAGTATACCCTCTGACTTCAACCTATACTTTCGGAGTGCAAATAGATTTCTAAACCCTAAAACGTAAAACAATGAAATTCTTAAAGAAAACATTCGCATATATACTTCCCGCCATGATGGTGCTGGGAGGAGCCACCGCTTGCACCGATTTCATAGAAATCGATCCGGAGAACAAAGTTCCCGAACAAGGCGTGGACTTTACCAACAAGAACAATATGTACCAACCCGTAGTGGGTGCCTACTCCAAAGTACGCACACAGGGCATGCACTGGTGCAACGCACTATTGATGTTCACCCGCGACGGTGACGTGTGGTCGGGCCGTACCGATGACCAGGGCGATGCCGTGGCCTTCGGACGCAAGTTCAACTACAACAACTCATTCTGGGCACTGAACCAGGTATGGATGAACTTCTACGACATCATCCGCATCACCAATGCCGCCCTGCAAAGCCTCGACGGTTATGCCGAATATCTTGCTGCAGGAAGCGAAGATTACAAAACCTACGAATCCTATTGCGGCGAAGTACGTACCATCCGTGCATGGGCCTACTATTGTCTGGTGACCAATTTCGGTCCCACCGTCATCTACCGTGACAACCTGCAGACCGATTTTCGCCGTTCTACCGTAGAGGCCGTATATAATTATATGCTGGAAGATTTGAACTACGCCATCGACAAACTGCCCCGCATGCGTCCCAACCAGATGGAACACAAGGGAGCCGTGACAGCCTTCACCGCCCAAGCATTGGCCGCCCGCATCTATCTGCTGAAAGGAGACTATGCACAAGTGGAGACACTGACCGATGACATCATCAAGAACGGTGGATTCCGTCTCTACGACGACTTCTACCAGCTGTTCAAAATTCCCGGAAAGTTGTGTGACGAATCTTTGTTCGAATGCCAGGTAACAGACTACGGCAATGGTTCCGGCGATTACCTGGGCGTAGACCAATGGTTCAATTTCCAGGGTCCGAACATGGCAGAGAGGTATGATGAAGTAGTGAACGCAGACGGTACCATCAGCTACAAGCAAGCCGAAGGCACCAAGTCCATAGGCGGCTGGAATTTCATAGGCTATGAACCCGAGTTCGTGGCATGGGCCGAAGCCCGTGGCGAAGGTGTGCGTGCCGAAACTTCTTTCCTGAAAGCCCTGAGCAAGACGCGCGAGGGTTGGCAGGTAGGTCCCACATCGGCCACCAAGACCGACTGTTGGAACGGCAAAGGTTACCTTCCCTACAATCAGATGACTCTTCCACGTACAACCTACGGAGCCAACAACAATGTGCGTATCATCCGCTATGCCGAAGTACTGCTGATGAACTCCGAAGCCAAAGTCAGACTGGGCAAGGATGGAGACGCAGGCTACAACGAAGTGCGCCGGCGTGCAGGCATGAGCACCAAAACCGGTGTTACCCTGAAAGACGTGATGGACGAACGCCGGATGGAACTTTGCGGCGAATGGTGTGCCCGTTATGTGGACTTGGTGCGTACCGGCGATGCCGCCACCGTACTCGGTCCCAAAGGATGGACAGCAGAAAAGACTTATTGGCCCATACCGGCCAACCAGTTGGACGACCTTCCTGATTTGAAGCTGGAACCCATTGACGGAATTGCCGAATAAATCCGTTCCAATATGGTAAAAAGATTCCTAATCAGTTGTGGAATAGCCTTTGCCGCTCTGGCGGCAAAGGCAACCCCTGACGATTCCATCAAAGTGGTGAAGGGGCAAGTCAGTGACTATTACATCACTGTAACCCAAGACCGTATCGTAAAAGGACACGTACTGGACACCAACCGCCAGCCACTCGCAGGCGCCACAGTCATGTTCTTCGCAAGTCCCATGCACAATACCACTGCCCACGACGGCAGCTTTGCCATCAAAGGAGCGAAGAACGACGTGCACCTGTATGTCTACTATCCCGGGAAAAAGATAGTGAACAGAATCCTGGCACTGGATGAAACCGATATTGAGGTAGTGATGGAAGAAGAGGTACACAAGGCAACCGCAATCCGCCGTCCCGCCCAGGCGACCCGGTGGTATGACCCGCAGGCGCCTCTGTCGCGCACCTTCTGCAATCCGATGAACATCAGTTATAACTTCGAGCCTTTCAACAACAATGTGCGTCCCAACGGTTCGTTCCGTTCCTCTGCCGACCCGATGGCGGTGGAATACAAGGGAGAATACTTTCTGTTCTCCACCAACCAGGGCGGTTTTCACTATTCCAAGAACCTGGTGGATTGGGATTTCGTTCCTGCCGGCTTCCAACGCAAGCCTACGGACGACGACCAGTGCGCACCGGCAGCCTATGTAAGCGGTGACACGCTGTTCTATACCGGCTCCACCTACGAAGGCCTCGCCGTGTGGTACAGCACACACCCCAAAACGGGACGTTTCAAACGTGCCATCGAAAAGAATGTGCTTCCCACATGGGACCCCTGCATGTTTCTGGACGATGACGGCAGACTGTATATGTATTATGGCTCCAGCAATGAATATCCGCTAAAGGCGGTGGAACTGGACCGGAATGATTTCTATCCCATCAGCAAGATTCACGACGTGATGATGCTCCGCCCCGAAGAACACGGCTGGGAACGTTTCGGCATGAACAATGACGATGAAGTGACACTCCGCCCATTCACAGAGGGCGCTTACATGACCAAACACAATGGCAAATATTATTTCCAATATGGTGCTCCGGGCACTGAATTCAAAGTCTATGCCGATGGCGTATATGTTTCGGATTCCCCGCTGGGCCCGTTTGTCTACCAGAAGCATAACCCGATGTGCTACAAGCCGGGCGGTTATGTGCAAGGTGCCGGTCATGGAGGCACGTTTCGCGACGTGAAAGGCAATTACTGGCACGTTGCCACCTGCATGCTCTCCCTGAAGTACAAGTTCGAACGCCGCATCGGTCTTTATCCGGTGGCTTTCGACAAGGATGGTGTCATGTATTCGTCCACTGCCTTCGGCGATTATCCCAACTGGGCAGCACCGATGGACGTAAAGAACCCTGCAGAGCGTTTCACGGGATGGATGCTTCTGTCCTACGGCAAACCGGTGGAGGTATCATCTACGGATAGCATCCATGCAGCTTCCAACCTGACGGACGAAAGTATGCGCACCTACTGGGCAGCCCGTTCCGGCAACCCCGGCGAATGGGCCGGGATAGACCTGGGCAGTACAAAGAATGTACGTGCCGTGCAGTTGAACTTCTACGACCATAAAGCGGTTCAATACAACCGTGCCATGGATATTTATCACCAATACCGTATTTTTGCTTCCGAAGACGGAAAAGAATGGACATTGGTCATAGACAAGAGCGACAGTGACAAGGATTGTCCGCACGACTACATCGAGCTCAACGAGCCGTTGCGTGCCCGTTATCTGAAATACGAGAATGTGCACATGCCTACGGGAAATGTCGCCTTGTCCGGCTTCCGCGTCTTCGGGAACGGTGACGGCGATGTCCCGCAAGCCGTGAAAGGACTGACTGTGAAACGTGACAGGAAAGACCGCCGGAATGCCCTTATCTCCTGGCAACCCGAAGCAAGCGCCTATGGCTACAACATCTACTACGGCACCGCCGAAGGCAAGATGTACAATGCCATCACGGTACTGGGACAGACGGAATATGACTTCCGCGGACTGGATGCGGACACGGACTATTACTTCACTATCGAGGCGCTGAACGAAAACGGCCGCTCGCCATTGTGCAAGACGACAAAAAATTAAACACAAGAAATAAAGATATGAAAAAACCAATAATGATACATGTGCTGGCTTTGTTCCTGATTTCCACATTGGCGGGCTGTGCATCCTGCTCTTCCGACTTGAAGGAAAACGGGAAAGAGAACGGAAAAGAGGAAAAGCCCGACACAGAGGAAGTACGTCCCGAATCATTCGCTTCGGATGACGAAATGCTTGATTACATCCAGAAGGTACATTTGAACTACATGTGGGACGGTGCGGAACCGACCTCCGGACTGGCACGCGAACGCATCCACCTGGATGGGGATTATCCCGAAAAGGACCAGAATGTTGTCACCACCGGCGGCAGCGGATTTGGTATAGCCGGACTGCTGGTAGGCATCGAACGCGGCTTCATCCCCAGGGAAGAAGGCGTGAAGCGCCTGACCAAGATTGCCGATTACCTGAAACGCGCCGACCGCTTCCACGGCGTATGGCCCCATTGGTTGTACGGCCCTACCGGCAAGGTGAAACCTTTCGGACAAAAAGATAACGGCGGAGACTTGGTGGAAAGCTGCTTCCTGATGCAAAGCTTGCTTTGCGTACGCCAATACTTCCGCGACGGCAACGAGCAGGAAAAGGCGCTGGCAGAGAAGATTGACCAATTGTGGAAAGAGATGGAGTTCAGCTGGTATCAGAATGGCAAGGATGTCATCTACTGGCACTGGTCTCCCGAATACAACTGGGAAATGAACTTCCCGCTGGAAGGCTACAACGAAGCATTGATTGTGTATGTGCTCGCAGCCTCCTCCCCCACTTATCCCGTTCCGGCTTCAGCCTACCACAACGGCTGGGCACGCGGCGGCGGCATCAAGTCCGACTCTGCCCCCTACGGCCTGCCTTTGGAATTGAAACACAACGGAGCCGAGAAACTGGGCGGTCCCTTGTTCTGGGCACAATACTCGCACATCGGTCTGGACCCGCGCAACCTGAGCGACCGCTATGCCAACTACTGGAACGTGGTGCGCAACCATGCCCTCTCCAACTACCGCTACTGCGTGGAGAATCCCAAACAATACAAAGGTTACGGCGAGGACTGCTGGGGACTGACCGCCAGCTACTCTACCAAAGGCTATGCAGCCCACTGCCCGGGCGACAACGACCATGGTGTCATCACACCGACAGCAGCCTTGTCCAGTTTTCCCTACACACCGGAGGAATCCATGCGTGCACTGAAGTATTTCTATTCCAAAGGCGACTGGATTTGGGGCAAGTACGGATTCTACGATGCCTTCTCCGAGGGAAGTGACTGGACGGTGCCCCGCTATCTTGCCATCGACCAATGCACCATTGCCCCGATGATTGAGAACTATCGTTCCGGCTTGTTGTGGAAACTCTTCATGAGCTGTCCCGAGGTTCAGGAAGGATTGCAGAAGCTGGGATTTAAGGCTTAGGGATTTACGATTGAAGTTAGTATGCGACATGATGGAGCAGCTAAGCTTAAGTTGAATTTCTATATCACTATTCCCCTCCCCCTTCAGGGGGCCGGAGGGGATAATCAAAATTATATCATATGAAGAAATACACATTATTAGCAGCCTTGGCTTTCTCTGCCCTCACCGTGACGGCAACGCCCAAAGAAAACACATCCCAAGGCAATCCGCAGGAGATGGATAAATTCATTACGGAGCTGATGGGCAAAATGACGCTGCACGAGAAAATCGGTCAGCTCAACCTGCCGGTAACGGGAAACATCGTCACCGGACAAGCCAAGAGCAGCGACGTTGCCGGTAAAATCCGCAACGGTGAAGTCGGAGGTCTGTTCAACCTGAAAGGCGTGAAGAACATCCGCGAAGTGCAGAAACTTGCCGTAGAGAACAGCCGCCTGGGCATCCCCTTGCTGTTCGGTATGGACGTGATTCACGGTTACGAAACGGTATTCCCCATCCCCTTGGCACTCTCGTGCAGTTGGGACATGGAGGCTATAGAGAAATCGGCCCGTATCGCCGCCATTGAGTCGAGTGCAGACGGTATCTGCTGGACGTTCAGCCCGATGGTGGACATCTGCCGCGATGCCCGTTGGGGACGTGTATCAGAAGGCAACGGTGAAGACCCCTTCCTGGGTTCAGCCATTGCACAAGCCATGATTCGCGGTTATCAGGGCAAGGATATGAGTGCCAACAACGAGATAATGGCTTGCGTAAAGCACTTCGCACTGTATGGCGCCGGAGAAGCCGGCCGCGACTACAACACGGTGGATATGAGCCGCAACCGTATGTTCAACGAATACTTCCCTCCCTACAAGGCTGCCGTAGAAGCCGGTGTGGGTAGCGCAATGACCTCCTTCAATGAAATTGACGGAGTACCCGCCACTGCCAACCACTGGCTGCTGACCGACGTACTGCGCAACCAATGGGGCTTCGACGGCTTCGTGGTGACAGACTATACAGCCATCTCCGAAATGATAGACCACGGAATCGGCGACCTGCAGGAAGTATCCGCACGTGCCTTGACCGCCGGAACAGACATGGACATGGTAGCCGACGGATTTATCGGCACACTGGAAAAATCCCTGAAAGAAGGCAAAGTGACTGAGGCCGACATTGACAAAGCCTGCCGACGCATCCTAGAAGCCAAATACAAGCTGGGACTGTTTGCCAACCCGTACAAATACTGCGACGTGAAGCGTGCCGAAAAAGAAGTGTTCACTCCCGAGCACCGCTCCATTGCCCGCCAGATTGCCACAGAGACATTCGTGCTGCTGAAGAACCAGGACAACCTACTGCCCTTGCAACGCAAAGGCAACATCGCCTTGATTGGCCCGCTTGCCAACACCCGTGCCAACATGCCGGGCACTTGGAGTGTGGCAGCCACAGCAGACAAATACAGCACCCTGCTGGAAGGTTTCAAGAATTCTGTCGGCTCCAAGGCCAACATTCTCTATGCACAAGGCAGCAACCTGATGTACGATGCCGACTACCAGACACGCGCCACGATGTTCGGCCGTGAACTGCCCCGCGGCAATGACCAAGAACTGCTGGACGAGGCCCTGAAAGTAGCCGCACAAGCCGATGTCATTGTAGCCGCCCTCGGCGAGTCTTCCGAGATGAGTGGTGAGAGCAGCAGCCGTTCCGAACTGGAAATGCCGGACACACAGCGACACCTGCTGGAAGCATTGCTGAAAACGGGCAAACCCGTAGTATTGGTATTGTTCTCCGGACGTCCCGTAGTGCTGACTTGGGAGAATGAAAATGTTCCCGCCATCCTAAATGTATGGTTCGGAGGTAGTGAAGCTGCCGACGCCATTGCCGACGTAGTGTTCGGAGACGTTTGCCCCAGCGGTAAGCTGACCACCACCTTCCCGCAGAATGTGGGCCAGTTGCCTATGGCATACAACCACAAGAATACCGGTCGTCCTCTGAAAGAAGGCAAATGGTTCGAGAAGTTCCGCAGCAACTACCTGGATGTGAGCAATGACCCGCTGTATCCTTTCGGCTATGGCTTGAGCTACACCACCTTCCGGTACAGTGACATCACGCTCAGCTCCAAGCAACTGAATGCGGACGGCAAGCTGACCGCTTCCGTAACCGTAACCAATACGGGCAACTACGATGCGGATGAAATCGTGCAGCTCTATATCCGCGACCTGGTGGGCAGCATTACCCGCCCCGTGAAAGAGCTGAAAGGCTTCGAGCGCATCCACCTGAAAAAAGGCGAAAGCAAGCAGGTGACCTTCACCATTACCCCCGAATTGCTGAAGTTCTACAACTACGACATACAGTATGTATACGAACCCGGTGAGTTCCATGTAATGATTGGACCCAACAGCCGCGATGTAAAGACTACGAGTTTTGAGTTGAAATAGGTATAGTTTTGCTTTTAGGTAAGAGGGCAGTCCGCGAAAACCGGGCTGCCCTTTTTTAACACCGTCACCAAATCTTTTTTGCATTTTGATTGTTCAGAGGAGAAACTGAATGATTTATCCACTAAAAAATCAATGTAATGAAGAAGAACCTAAACCTTCCCAAGAAGAAAACCGGAAGACTGAGAAACCTGTTTCTGACGGTGTGCCTGCTGGCAAGTACCGCTGCATCGGCACAGGAGAAAACAGTAACCGGCACCGTGACCGACGCACTGGGTGACCCACTGATTGGCGCCACCGTATTGGTGCAGGGAACCTCCAATGGCGTGATTACCGACATAGACGGCCGGTACTCCATCCAGGCCACCCCGGAGAACACATTGGATTTTTCCTATGTAGGCATGGTGAAGCAAGCTGTCAAGGTAGGCAGCCAGTCGGTAATCAACGTCCAGATGAAAGACGACTCGCAGATGCTGGCCGAAACCGTTGTCATCGGTTATGGCAGCGCCAAGAAGCGAGACCTTACGGGCTCCATCACCAACATTAAAGGCGACGAAATCGCCAACAAGCCGGTGGTCAACCCCGTATCCGCACTGCAAGGCAAGATTGCCGGCGTGCAGGTGATAAACTCCGGCAAGGCAGGCTCCGACCCGGAAATCCGTGTACGCGGAACAAACTCCATCAACGGCTACAAGCCACTCTATGTGGTGGACGGACTGTTCAACGACAACATCAACTTCCTGAATCCGCAGGACATCGAATCCATGGAGATACTAAAAGACCCGTCGTCGCTCGCCATCTTCGGTGTGCGCGGTGCCAACGGCGTGATTATCATCACCACCAAGAAGGCGAAAGAGGGACAGACACGCGTCAATATCAACGGCTCGTTCGGTTTCAAGTCCATCACCGACAAAATTGCACTGACGGATGCCGAAGGCTTCAAACTGCTGTACAACGAACAGTTGAGGAACGAGGGCAACCCGGAATACAACTTCTCGGACTGGACGGGAAACACCAACTGGCAGGATGAAATCTTCCAGACTGGGTTCATCACCAACAACAACATCAGCATCACGGGTGCCTCGGACAAGAACAGCTTCTATCTCGGTGCGGGCTATGCTTACGAGCAAGGCAACATCAAGCACGAGAAGTACAGCAAAATCACGCTGAACATCAGCAACGACTATAAAGTGACGGACAACCTCAAGGTAGGTTTCCAATTCAACGGGGCACGCATGCTGCCCGCCGACACGAAGAGCGTTGCCACTGCCCTGCGCGCAGCTCCGGTGGCGCATGTATTCAACTCCGAGTACGGCCTCTACACCTCACTGCCCGGATTCCAGAAGGCACAGATGAACAACCCGATGGTGGACGTAGACCTGAAGGCGAATACCACGAAAGCCGAGAACTACCGTGGCTCGGGCAACGTGTACGGGCAATGGGATTTCCTGAAACACTTCCAGTTCAAGGCCATGTTCTCCCTGGACTATGCCTCGAACAGCACACGGACATACACCCCGGTTATCCAGGTATATGACGCAAGCGTCGAGGGAGACATAGCCACGCTGGGCAACGGCAAGACCGGAGTGTCCCAAGCCAAAGAAACGGAAATGAAGGTACAGAGCGACTATCTGCTGACCTACACCAACTCCTGGGGAGACCACAGCGTGACGGCCACAGCCGGTTTCACCACCTACTACAACAAGCTCGAGAATCTGAACGGCGCCCGTACCCAAGGGGTAGGCCTGGTCATTCCGGACAATCCCGACAAATGGTACGTAAGTATCGGCGACGCAGCCACCGCCACCAACGGCAGTACGCAGTGGGAGCGCTCCACCGTGTCCGTGCTGGCACGCGTGCTCTACAACTACAAGGGCAAGTACCTGTTCAACGGCTCCTACCGCCGCGACGGTTCTTCCGCCTTCTCCTACACCGGCAACCAGTGGCAGAACTTCTACTCCGTCGGCCTGGGCTGGCTGATGAGCGAGGAAGCATGGATGAAGGACATCACCTGGCTGGATATGCTGAAACTGAAAGGCTCATGGGGCACACTGGGCAACCAGAACCTGGACCGCGCCTATCCCGCCGAACCGTTGCTGACGAATGCCTACTCCGCCGTGTTCGGCACCCCGTCCGCCATCTACCCGGGCTACCAGCTTGCCTACCTGCCCAACCCCAAACTGCGCTGGGAGAAGGTGGAAGCCTGGGAAGCCGGTGCAGAAGCCAACTTCCTCCGCAACCGCCTGCACTTTGAAGGGGTGTACTACAAGAAGAAAACCAAAGACCTGCTGGCCGAAGTGCCGGGCATCTCGGGCACCGTACCGGGTATCGGAAACCTTGGCTCCATCGAGAATTCGGGCGTAGAGCTTGCCTTGAGCTGGCGCGACCGGATAGGCGACTGGAACTACAACATCGGAATGAACCTTGCCACCATCAAGAACAAGGTACTGAGCCTCGTGCAGGAAGGCTACTCCATCATAGCCGGAGACAAGCAGCAGAGCTACACAATGGCAGGATACCCCATCGGCTACTTCTACGGCTACAAGGTGGAAGGCGTCTACCAGACCCAGGAGGAGATTGAGCACTCTCCCAAGAACACACTGGCAACCGTCACCCCGGGCGACCTGAAATTCCGCGACGTGAACGGTGACGGAGAAATCACCACGGCAGACCGTACGATGATTGGTAACCCCACCCCCGACATCACCTACGGCTTCACGCTCGGACTGGGTTACAAGAACTGGGAGCTTGCCGTTGACATGATGGGGCAGGGCGGCAATCAGATTTACCGCACGTGGGACAACTACAACTGGAGCCAGTTCAACTTCATGGAGCAACGCATGGACCGCTGGCACGGCGAAGGGACCAGCAACACCCAGCCACTGCTGAACACCAAGCATACCATCAACAATCTGAACTCCGAGTATTACATAGAGGACGGCTCCTTCTTCCGCATCCGCAACGTGTCGCTGGCGTACAACTTCGACAAGGCGCTGATTTCGAAGATAGGCATGCAGGCACTGAAGCTCTACGTGAACATACAGAACCTGAAGACCTGGAAGCACAACACCGGATATACCCCGGAACTGGGCGGCTCGGCCATCGCTTTCGGGGTGGACGACGGCAGTTATCCGATGCCGGCGATTTATACGTTCGGATTTAATCTGACGTTCTAAAAGCCCTCCCCTAAATAAGAAAGAGTAACTTCAAACCTCCCCCGCCCCCTTCAAAGGAAACGGGGAATGAAAAATATAAATTTATGAAACTGATAAAATACATATTTACATTGCTGGTGGGTGCAACAGCCCTCTCACTGACATCCTGCAACGACTTCCTGGACCGCGACCCGCTGGGGCAGTTCACGGAAGATGACTCTCCTAACGCCCTTGTAGGCGGAAAGATATTCAACGTCTACTACCTGATGCGCTCGTACGATATCACTGCCGGTATTCCTGCTTTTATGGTGCACATGGTGCGCAGCGAGGACTCCGAGAAAGGCAGTGATGCCGGCGACGGCAGCAACGAGGCCGCCATGTGGGACGACTTCGAATACACTGCCTCCAACGGCCCTCTGAGTGCCTATTGGGGACAGAACTACAAAATCATCTACCAGTGCAACGAAATCCTGGACGACATTGAGAAGAGCGGACACAAGGACGACACCGAAGCCATCCGTAACCGTGGCGAAGCGCTCTTTTTCCGTGCCTGGTGCTACTTCAACCTGGTACGCGCCTTTGGCGAAGTGCCGCTGGTCACCATCAAGGTAGTGGAAGCCTCCGATGCCAACGTGCCCAAGACCACGGCGGAAAAGATATACGAACAGATTGACAAAGACCTGACCGAAGCCGAAGAATGCCTGCCCCTGCGGTGGGACAGCGACTATACGGGACGGCTGACCTGGGGCGCCGCACGCTCCCTGCACGCACGCACCTATATGATGCGGAACGATTGGGACAATATGTACACAGCCTCCACCGAAGTGATAAAGTCGGGCATCTACAACCTGAATACACCGGTCGACAAAGTCTTCACCGTAGAAGGGGAGAATTGCGGTGAGAGCATCTTCGAACTGCAATGCGAAGCCACCGACGCCATGAAAGAGGATGCCAGCATCGGCAGCCAGTTCTGCCAGGTGCAAGGGGTGCGCGGAGCCGGCGAGTGGGACCTGGGATGGGGCTGGCACATGGCCACCTCACTGATGGGCAAGGCCTTTGAGCCGGGCGACCCGCGCCGGAACGCCACATTGCTCTACTTCCGTCACAGCACGGACGAACCCATTACACCGGAGAATACCAACCAGCCTTATGGCGAGTCACCCGTATCCACCGCCATGGGTGCCTACTTCAACAAGAAGGCCTACACGGACCCAACACTGCGCCGCAAGTACAGCCGTATGGGTTTCTGGGTAAACATCCGCCTCATCCGCTATCCGGACGTGCTGCTGATGGCTGCCGAAGCCGCCAACGAGAAAGGGCTGACAGGCGAAGCCGCCGGGTATCTGGAACAAGTACGCGCCCATGCCCGCGGCACACTGGCAGACGTGCTTCCGAAGGTAGAATCTGCCAGCCAGTCTGTGCTGCGTGACGCCATTCGCCACGAACGCCGCGTAGAGCTGGCACTGGAACCCGACCGCTTCTACGACCTCGTGCGCTGGGGCATTGCCAAAGAAGTGCTGCAAGCTGCCGGAAAGAATTACCAGGACAAGAATGCACTACTGCCTCTGCCCCAGACAGAGATAGACAAATCGAACGGAGTACTGGTACAGAACCCCGACTATTGATACCCGGCCAAAGGAAACAGCCGATCCAATCAATGGCAAAAGGTCTATTTCATAACTTGCTCTCAATCAAAGCATTGCTACTGCAAAGAGCTGCAAACTTTTTGCAGTGGCACTGCAAAAGTGTTGCAGTAGCACTGCACAACAGTTGCAGTGTCGCTGCAAAGCAGTTGCAGTAGCGCTGCAAACCGTTTGCAGTATCACTGCAGAGAAATTGCAGCACCGTTGCAAAGAAGTCATAGCGCTACTGCAATAGAGTGACGGCAATCTAAAAACAATGAAGGGAACATACTTACAAACAATTAATTCAATATGAATATGAAGAAAATTTTCAAGAGAACAAGTCTGCTGCTCGCAACCGCTTTAATAGGTGTCACCGCCACCGTGCAGGCGCAGAAGTCTCCGCAGGACATGGACCGCTTCATCGACGCACTGATGCGTCGGATGACTGTGGAAGAGAAAATCGGCCAGCTCAACCTGCCCGTGACCGGAGAGATCACTACCGGTCAGGCAAAGAACAGCGACGTGGCCAAGAAGATTGAGCAGGGGCTCGTGGGAGGGCTTTTCAATCTGAAAGGAGTGGCCAAGATACGCGACGTACAGAAACTGGCCGTAGAGAACTCCCGCCTGGGCATCCCCCTGCTGTTCGGCATGGATGTGATACATGGCTATGAGACCATCTTCCCCATCCCCCTCGGCCTCTCCTGCACGTGGGACATGGCAGCCATCGGGCAGTCTGCCCGCATCGCCGCCATCGAAGCCAGTGCCGACGGCATCTCATGGACCTTCAGCCCGATGGTGGACATCAGCCGTGACCCGCGCTGGGGACGTGTATCCGAAGGGTCGGGCGAAGACCCGTTCCTCGGAGGCGCCATCGCCCGCGCCATGGTGTTGGGGTATCAGGGAAAAGACCTGAACGACCAACTGACACGGAACGACGAAATCATGGCATGCGTCAAGCACTTCGCACTGTACGGTGCCGGAGAAGCCGGACGCGACTACAACACCGTAGACATGAGCCGCAACCGCATGTTCAACGAATACATGTACCCCTATGAAGCAGCCGTCCGCGCCGGAGTGGGCAGTGTAATGGCCTCTTTCAACGAAGTGGACGGTGTGCCCGCCACCGCCAACCGCTGGCTGATGACAGACGTGCTGCGCAAACAATGGGGCTTCAACGGTTTTGTGGTGACCGACTTTACCGGTATCTCCGAAATGGTGGAGCACAGCATCGGTGACCTGCAGACCGTTTCCGCCCGTGCGCTCAACGCCGGTGTGGACATGGATATGGTGAGCGAAGGTTTCGTGGGCACGTTGAAAAAGTCGCTCACCGAAGGCAAAATAACCATGAAGACGCTGAATGCAGCCTGCCGCCGCATCCTTGAAGCGAAATACAAGTTAGGGCTGTTCGATGACCCTTACAAATACTGCGACCTCAGCCGTCCCGCACGCGACATCTTCACGCGCGAGCACCGCGACGCCGCACGCCGGATTGCCGCCGAAAGCTTTGTGCTGCTGAAAAACGAACCTTTTGAGGGACAAGGCAAGAAGTCTTCTCGTCCCGTCCTTCCTTTGGAGAAGCAAGGCACCGTCGCCGTCATCGGCCCCCTGGGCAATACCCGCAGCAACATGCCCGGTACCTGGAGTGTTGCCGCACGCCTGGACGACTATCCCTCTCTGTACGAAGGATTGAAAGAAATGACAGCCGGCCGGGTGAACATCACCTACGCCAAAGGCAGCAACCTCATCGGTGATGTAGCCTACGAGGAACGCGCCACCCTATTCGGCCGATCGCTGGGCCGGGACAACCGTACGGATAAGGAACTGCTGGACGAAGCTTTGAAGGTGGCCTCCGGTGCCGACGTGATTGTAGCCGCCCTGGGCGAGTCTTCCGAAATGAGCGGTGAAAGCTCGAGCCGTACCGACCTCGACATCCCCGACGTGCAACGCACCCTGCTGGAAGCCTTGCTGAAGACCGGAAAGCCCGTTGTACTGACCCTCTTCACCGGCCGACCGCTGACGCTCACCTGGGAGCAGGAACATGTGCCCGCTATCTTGAACGTATGGTTCGGTGGCAGTGAAGCGGCATACGCCATCGGCGACGTACTGTTCGGTGACGTGAACCCAAGCGGTAAGCTGACCATGACTTTCCCGAAGAACGTAGGGCAGATACCTTTATTCTACAACCACAAGAATACCGGTCGCCCGCTGGCTGCCGGCAATTGGTTCGAGAAGTTCCGCAGCAACTATCTGGATGTGGACAATGAACCGCTGTATCCCTTCGGCTACGGGCTCTCATACACCACTTTCCAGTACAGCGACATCGCCCTCAGTACCCCGGTCATGGGACAAAATGGCTCCACCACTGCCGTAGTCACCGTGACCAATACCGGCAAGCGTGACGGCGCAGAAGTCGTGCAGCTCTATATCCGCGACCTCGTAGGCAGCATTACCCGCCCCGTACGCGAGCTGAAAGGCTTTGAAAAGGTGTTCCTGAAAGCGGGCGAAAGCAAGACCGTATCCTTCAAGATTACCCCTGAGCTGCTCCGCTTCTACGACTACGACCTCAACCACGTGGCCGAGCCGGGAGATTTCGATGTGATGATAGGTGGCAGCAGCCAGGCAGAAAAGACAGCCCGACTGACACTGAAATAAAATAAAATATTTAATATTGCACTCTAAAAACAAGAAAACATGAGATATACTACTTTACTTCTTTGTTTTTGCAGCATTCTGCTCCTTGGCAGCTGCAAGAGCCAGCCCTCCGCACAGAACGGACAGCCGCTGGAAGTGATGACGTTCAATGTCCGCCTGGATATTCCTTCGGACAGTGTAAACAACTGGAATTACCGCAAGGGTGACGCCTGCCGTATGATAGCCTACTACAGCCCCGACTTGCTGGGCATGCAGGAAGTGCTTCACAACCAAATGGAAGACCTAAAACGCGGGCTGCCGCAATACACAGCACTCGGTGTGGGGCGCGACGACGGCAAGGAAGCAGGCGAATACTGCCCGATATTCTTCCGGACCGACCGGTTTACACTGGTGGAATACGGCAATTTCTCCCTCAGCGAGCAACCCGAAACTATCGGCATCAAGGGCTGGGACGCTTCCTACAACCGTGTCACCACCTGGGCGATACTGCAGGAAAAGAACAACGGACAAAAGTTTGTATATTTCAACACCCATCTGGACAACGACGGAAAGACAGCCCGCAAAGAGGGCGTGCAACTCATTCTCGACAAAATCAAGGAGATAGCACCGGACATGCCCGCCATCATCACCGGTGACTTTAACTGTACGCCCGGTGAAGAACCTCTGCAAACGCTGGAAAAGGGAGGAATGGAAAATGCCGCAAAGACAGCTGCCGTCACCTACGGTCCGTCCTGGTCTTTCCATGACTTCGGCCGTCTGCCGGTGGAGGAACGCGTACTGCTGGACTATGTCTTCGTGACCAAAGGCGCAAAGATAGACCGCTACCGCGTTATCCAAGACAAACCGGAGAACAGCTACCTTTCCGACCACTGTCCTATACTTGTTGAATTGACCGTGCAATGAATATAGATAAGTAAATGATAAAAAAACAAGTAAGCATTGGTACAATGAAAATACAATACTGTTTATTATTGTTCCTGCTGTTGCTCGGTTTCACGCAATGCAAAAGCCCCGCCGCCAAAGAAGACCGGCTGAGCGACGATGCCCTGATGGACACCGTACAGCGCCGTACCTTCAACTACTTCTGGGAAGGTGCCGAGCCCAACAGCGGACTGGCACGCGAACGCATCCACATGGACGGTGTCTATCCGGAGAACGACCAGAACGTAATCACGTCCGGTGGAAGCGGCTTCGGCATCATGGCTATACTTGCCGGTATAGACCGCGGCTATGTCACCCGCCAGGAAGGGCTGGAACGAATGGAGAAAATCGTCTCCTTCCTCGAAACCGCTGACCGTTTCCACGGTGCCTACCCACACTGGTGGTATGGCGATACGGGCAAGGTGAAACCCTTCGGGCAGAAAGACAATGGCGGCGACCTGGTAGAAACAGCCTTCATCATGCAGGCGCTGCTCTCCGTCCACCAGTACTACATCGACGGTTCGCCCGCCGAGCAAGCCCTCGCCGCCCGCATCGACAAGCTGTGGCGCGAAGTGGACTGGAACTTCTACCGCCAGAACGGCCAGAACGTGCTCTATTGGCACTGGAGTTCGGAATACGGTTGGGAAATGAACTTTCCCGTACACGGTTACAACGAATGCCTCATCATGTATATCCTTGCCGCCGCCTCGCCTACCCACGGCGTGCCTGCAGCAGTCTATCACGAGGGCTGGGCGCAGAACGGGGCCATTGTAGACCCTCATAAAGTGGAGAATATCGAGTTGCATCTGCGCTATCAAGGCACAGAAGCCGGACCGCTCTTCTGGGCACAATACTCGTTTCTCGGCCTCGACCCCATCGGGCTGAAGGATGAATACTGCGCCAACTACTTCGACGAGATGCGTAACCTGACGCTTGTGAACCGTGCCTACTGTGTCCGCAACCCCAAGCACTACAAAGGTTTCGGGCCCGACTGCTGGGGACTGACAGCCAGCTACTCCGTCAACGGATATGCCGCCCACGCTCCCAACGAACGCGACGACCAGGGAGTCATCTCTCCAACTGCCGCCTTGTCATCCATCGTCTATACCCCGGAACAGTCGTTGCAAGTGATGCGCCACCTCTACGAGATGGGAGATAAGGTCTTCGGCCCCTATGGCTTCTACGATGCTTTCAGCGAAACGGACAACTGGTATCCGCAGCGCTACCTCGCCATTGACCAGGGCCCGATAGCCGTCATGCTCGAGAATTATCGGTCGGGACTGCTGTGGAAGCTCTTCATGAGTCATCCGGATGTGCAGAAAGGGTTGAAGGAGTTGGGGTTCTCAACAGTCAGCAAGTAACTTACTATCATAAAAAATCCCCTTCTGAAACTTGTATTCTCTGATGAATAGCGAGGTACAAGTTTCAGAAGGGGATGTATTTACAACCTATTCACCGCCGCCACCGGAACCACTGCCACCGCTCTTCACATCATCATTGCTGATAGTGCGCGCAGCCTTTTTCACGCTTGCCTTCAACTCACCGATACGGTAGCTGACGCTTATGCCAAAGCGTTGGCGGCTGTACTTATAATTGCTTTCCCGTATAAAACCGCTGCCTTCGGTGGTGGAGCTTTGGTCCATATACTTCTTGAAGAAGTTGCTGGCAAAGGCAGACAAGGTGAGGCGCTTGTCCAAGAAGGACTTGTTGACGCTCAAGCCATAATCAAAGAAGCTGCTGCCCTTACCTTGCAGCATAATCCACGGCGTCTGTCCGAAGACATTCAGACTGATGCGCCAGTCATGGGGCAGCGTCTGCTGTGCACCGCCGTAGGCAAAGAGGCTCCAGCCATCGTTACGCATGCCTTCACTGCCCTCCAGATAAGAGTAATTGCCGCTCATGTTCATGTAGATACGTGTACGTGGAGTGGCATTCCAGTTGACGTAACCGTTCACACTGGCATAACGGGTCTTGCCGATGTTGGCATAGGTAGAATAAAGCACATCCTTGCCCGTGGGGTTCTTCAATCCCTCAATCTCCGTATCGGGCATGAGCCTTGTCACATTCTCAATACTGTTGTTGGTAAACGAGTAGCGGGCCGAGATATTGATATTGAACTTCTGTGTGAAGTTACTGTAACTCAAGTTGAAAGCATGGCTCTTCTCACTGTCCAGCTTCGGATTACCCTGGCTGATATAGGAGGGGTCCGTATCATTCAGATAAGGATTCAGAGACCAGATTCCCGGACGATAGATACGCATGTTGTACCCCAAACGCAGATTGGACATATCCGTCAGCTTGTAGCCGATAGAAGCGGAAGGCACTACGTCGTCGAAGTTCTTTGTGAAATCCTCGCCGCGGCCCACCAGATACTTCACATCTTGGATGGTATGCTCGTAGCGTAATCCCAAACGGCCCGAAAGTCTCTTCACCTTCAGTCCATATCCCAGATAGGCGGCGATAATATCGTTCAAATGCTTGTAGTGTGAGCTCTGGTCCTTGTTGTATTCATACTTTCCGGTATCGTCCGCATCAAAACGGTCGTCTTCGGAGGAGTTGTTGCGCAGAATGTACTTGGCACCTGCCTCCAATGTATGCAGCTTGCCGATAGGCGTGGTATAGTCGGCCTGGAACGTATGCTCCGTGGTATTCTGCTCACCGTCGTTATGCTGGTTCTTCAAACGGTTCAGATAGTCTGCCCAATCGGGGTTATAGCCATTGTCTATTTCATATTCCGTATAGGAATCCGACGTTTGCGGACGGGTGTTTATCTTGTAGGAGAACGTCAGCATGCGGTCCTTGACCTTGAACAGACGCTGGTAGTCGATACCTCCGTCGATGGAATACCAGGAAGACTTGCTGCGGTTGAAGGCAGAGTAGCTGTAAATGGGAGCAGCGTTTATGTTCTCCGGAAAAGTAGCGATGTAATCCGTAGAGCCGTTACTCTTGTTCCCGCCGCCCCAAAGTCCGAAAGACATGGTGACCAGGCGTAATGTATCTATTTCGTAGCTGGCCTCCATGCTGCCCGACTGGAAAGAACCGTGTCCCTTGTTGCTGCCGTCATAGTCCAGATTGGAAGAATTCTCCGTAACAGCTTCCGGTGTCACATGCTGGCTACCACTGCTGTAGTTGCGGGGCTGGTCGTTGTAATTGTAATTGTAGCGGGCGCTGACGGTCAGCTTTCCGCTCTTTATGGTACCGAATGCCCCGCCGCCTGCACCGCGGTTGCTGACGTTGGCACTGAACGTAGCCGTATAGCCTTCGAGTCCGCTGCCCACGGTGACGATGTTCAGAATACCGCCCACACCCTCGGCGTCATACTTGGGGCCGGGATTGGTTATCACTTCAATATGCTTGATACTGTTTGCAGGCATACTTTTCAGCACTTCCGTCGGGTTGTTGCTCATCATGTTGTTGGGCTTTCCGTTGACATATACCTTAAAGCTGCTACTCCCGTTCACCTGAATATTGTCCTCGCCATCCACCGTTACCAACGGTACCTTGCGAAGCATTTCCAGCACGGAGTTCGACTGGGCGTCAGGGTCATCCTGCACATTGTACTCTATCTTGTCAATATCTGCCTTCACCAGAGGCTTCTGTGCCACTATTTCCACCTGCCCCAGCTCATTGGAGGCATCTACGATATACAGCGTGCCGAAGTCCACCAGCTTCTCCCCTGCCTTCACAGAAAAGTCCTTCACGATGGGAGTACGTCCCACGGAAGTGATGGTCATCACGAAGTTGCCCGTACCGGGTACTTTCTCCTGGAACTGGCCTTTCATGTCCGTTACCAGCATTTTCAGCGCCTTTGCAGGGGCCTCTTTCTTCACGATTTTAATGGTAGCATAAGGTTCACCCTCCTGGGTGAGTGAGTCGAGCAAAATTCCTTTAACCTGGAAAGAAGTGTTTGCCGTGTTTTGCGCTGCAAGCAGTCCCGAAATCATCAGCATCCATAGCAGCACAGTCCATTTTGTTCTCATTGCGTTTTTATATTTAGTGACTATTCATGTTTATTGTCTTGGTATTAGACGTTTCCCGTTCGAGTTTTGTCACAATGAATTCGGCAAAAATAGCCCCTTTTTCATGCATTTACGAGACTTTCGGAGTTAAAAAAGCAAAAAGAAAGCAATTTAGAGAAAATAGAAGAAAAGTAACAGACAGATATTTGCGGCAATAACAGAGCCGAATCCCCCCAATATCCACGGCCGCAAAGGGCTTTTTCCACCGGCAAAGAATAACGCGTAGCACATGTTTACCGCTATATTGCTGACAATAGCCTGCATGCTGCAAGCCGTAATCACCAGCACCGCCACACTGCCCGTTCCTTGAAGCAGGTTCAGGATGAAAGGAGTAATGTCACTGAACCCCGAAATGAAAGAGAGCAAGTTCAGTCCACCCGTGCCGGCATACACCAGCGTATAGTGGGTCAAGATAGTGAACACCACAAACAGCATGGCAAAAATCAGCGCTACCTTGAACTCCAACGGATTACTGCTGTCCTCGTCCTCCGTGGTCTGCGTGCCGTCGTCCACCCGTTTCCGCTTGGAATGCAGATACCATGCCACGGCTGCCGTTACCACCGACATTATCAGCAGGTAGGGATAAATGGCCAGTAGCGTCTCCCGGCTGAAAATACCTATCAATATCAAGAAACGGAGGAACATCATGCTGACCGCCAACAACATGGCTGCCACATATTCGGGAGCATCCTGCACAGAAGCCTTACGGCTCTTTCGCGCCAGTACGGAAATGGTAGCCGTGCTGCTGTACAAGCCTCCCACGATGCCCGAAACCAGAATGCCCGACTCATGGAAAACGTAACGCTTCAACAGATAAGAAAGGTAGGAAATGCCCGATACAACCACCGTGGCCAGCCAAATACTGTATGGCGTCAGGTTGATGCCGGGAATAAGATTCTCATTGGGCAGCATCGGCAGGATAATGCCGCTGATGGCAAGGAACTTGGCAAGCGTAATCATCTCGTCGTTCTTCATGCGCTGGGCCAGTTCCGTGAAGGTGTGTTTCAGCTCGGTGAAGAGCAGGACGGTCACTATGACCATGACGTAGAACCACGACGGCTGCGTGGCCACAATGGGAGCAATACAGTAGGTGATGAGTGCAATAATGATGGTGGTTACTCCGAACACATGGTACTGTGACTGCTTCACATAATAGTTCAGTCCGAGCAGCAGTCCCAGAATGGCTCCTCCTCCCATGAACAGACGATAGCCCGTAGGGTCGAGGATATAGAGCAGATAGCCCAGAATGCCTATAAAAGTGAAGGTGCGGTCGGTACCGAAAAGCGTAGTTTCCCCTTCGCGCTTCAAGCTGATTTTACGCTGTGAAAGCCCGATGAGTAAAGAGAATACAGTGACCAAAAGGAAGGTGACCAGTTCTCTTGGCAGGTAGTCGTAAAGTTTCTCCATGACGATTAAACAAGTACGGCATACAATTGGTTTGCTACCATGTGGTGAAAGGGTGTTTCATCAGTTGCGAGTTATAGTAGCGGACATCTCCCGTCACCTCCCGTCCGATGAATGCAGGTTTCACGAAAGGCTCGTCTTCCGAGGAGAGTTCCACCTCGGCCACAGTCAGTCCCTCATTCTCGCCATAGAATTCATCCACCTCAAAGACGTGCTGTCCGCTGCGCACCAGGTAACGGGTCTTGTCGATGATACCCGGTTCGCACAGCTTCAGCAATTCCCGCGCTTCGCACAGCGGAATTTCCTTTTCCCACTCGTAGCGGCTGGTTCCCGATTCATTGGATGCACCCTTGATGGTGAGAAATCCCCGTTCATCGCGGATGCGCACCCGTACTGTCCGTCCACGTACACTGCTGATGTATCCTTGTACGATACGGCTGTGTGCATACGCTTGTGGCTTGTATTCTCCCGTCACGAGGAATTTCCGTTCTATCTCCTGCGGCATGTCGTTTCCAGTGATTTTATCAGCCCCAGTAAGAGTAAGCCACAAACATGGCGATGACCAATACAATGGCTATTACTCCCATCGTCATCATCACTTTCTTGGCTTGTTGCTCTTCCTTCTGGCTGTGCATTGCTTTCTTTTTACTTTTTCCCATGGTGTGTTTTATAGTTTAAAGTTCAACGATGAACAAAGTAAGAAGAAATTCGGGAAGAATGCAAATGAAAGGGAGAAAATTTATTCGCCACTTCCTGCAAACTCCATCAGGTAAGCTTTGATAAAGCCGTCTATCTTTCCATCCATCACACCATTCACATCACTGGTCTGGAAGTTGGTACGGTGGTCCTTCACGCGGCGGTCGTCGAAGACGTAGCTACGAATCTGGCTACCCCATTCGATTTTCTTCTTACCGGCTTCCACCTTTGCCTGCTCGGCCATGCGGTGTTGGAGTTCCTTGTCGTAAAGCATGGAACGGAGAAGGCGGAGAGCGTTCTCGCGGTTCTTGGGCTGGTCTCGTGTCTCGGTATTTTCAATCAGGATTTCTTCCTCTTCGCCCGTATATGGATCCTTATACTGATAGCGCAGACGGACACCGGACTCTACCTTATTGACGTTCTGTCCACCGGCGCCACCACTTCGGAAGGTATCCCATGACATGCGGGCAGGTTCGATGTTCACCTCGATGGTATCATCTACCAAGGGAGTGACAAACACGGATGCAAAAGAAGTCATACGCTTGCCCTGGGCATTGTAGGGCGAAACACGCACCAAGCGGTGTACACCGTTCTCACCTTTCAGGTAGCCGTAGGCATAATCGCCGGAAATCTCGATGGTACAAGTCTTGATACCTGCCTCGTCTCCTTCCTGCAGGTTGGCGATGGTGGCCTTATAGCCGTGAGTCTCGGCATAGCGCAGATACATACGCATCAGCATGCTTGCCCAGTCCTGGCTCTCCGTACCACCGGCACCAGAGTTAATTTTCAGCACACAGTCCATCTGATCGGCTTCCTCGCGAAGCATATTCTTGAGTTCGAGGGCCTCGACAGCAGTGATTGCCTTGGCATAGGCATCGTCCACTTCCTCTTCAGTCACCAGTTCGTCTTTGTAAAAGTCGAAAGCCAGTTGTACCTCGTCAGTCAAGGTCTTTACCTCATTGTAGCCGGAAATCCATTGCTGCAAGCCTTTCACTTTCTTCATCTGAGCCTCGGCAGCCTTCTGGTCGTCCCAGAAACCGGGAGCCTGGGTGCGGAGCTGCTCTTCTTCCACCTGTATCTTCTTTCCTTCAATGTCCAGATAGCGGTTCAACGCCTCGGTACGTTCTTTGATATCTTTCAGTTGTTCTGCGGTAATCATATATGCATTTACAATTTAGGAAGTGCAAAGGTACAAAAAAACACATAATTCCGCAATTGTCAATCCAATAAGTAATGCTAACGGCAAATGATTCCACCAGAACACCCTAAAGATTTATTCAAAAGACAAGGTGCCGAAAAAGGCCGGACAGTGGAACATGGGGCGTTCCAGCCCGATAGGACTCCAAGAAAGGAAGTGGGGAGTCTGGAGTTTGTCACCACACTTGTAGAAATTCCCTTTCATTGTTTTTCCGTCCAGAGAACCGACGGAATGCTGGAAGAAAGCGGAAACGGGAATAACCATGGCCAGTTCCCAGCTGCACTCGCCCAAACGTTCCTCGAAAGGTTCGCCGGCCAACGAGCTCCAACGTTTCACCATGCCCAGCACCTCCTGACTCGCCGTAGGACGGCGCTCATTGACTGCACCTCCCTGAATCAGCAGCCTGCCGGCGCAGTTACATTCGAAATTGTAATAGCGGTCGTCACCTTCGGGAGATACGAAGAATTCCACACAAGCATCTTCCCATACCCGGCCATTGTCTCCGGAGGCCACTGCACGCACACTGGCTTCCTTCACTTTGTAGTGGAGCAGGATTTCGCGCCCCGTATGGGCTATGCGGAAACTCACTTCCGGCTTGTAGGGATAATCTTTCCAGTTGACCACATCAAGAGGCTGAAACTCTATCCCGTTCTCGTCCAGCAAGGACGGCACAGCCTCACCTTCCGGTGAAGCCGTACACATTACTTTCTTTACGGACAAGCTCTTTCCACTCTGGGCATTGCAACAAACCATGCCTACCATTGAAAACACCAAGAGCAGAAGGAGTTTGCTCCCGTAATCTCTCACTATCATAAAACGTCCTTTCATTTCTTATTAGTAGAAGCCTTGTCTGCTACTGCTACATCCCAACCGGAAACAACGTCGCCGTAAAGATAGAATGTCACGTCAAAAGTAGTCTTGCTATTCTCATCCACCACTTGGTAGCAGCGTGTCGCGTCATAGGAATCCACCTCCTTGTACTCGCCCAATGCCAGCGGAGCCGGCTCTTCCTTGCCGGCAGCCTTGGCTATGATTTGCTGCATGCGTTCCTGCATCAGCTTCATAATGCCTTCATGCTTGAAGGGGTCGGGATCCGCCACTTCGGGATGGGTAGCCTTTATCACCCCGCCATTGGCGGCACGCACGGCTCTGACACTGTCCGTATAAGCCTTGAACTGCCTCTTCACCTCCGGAGAACGCAGTCCATGAATGGTAAATACGGCAATTCCCTGGGCGCCGTTGTTGAGAGCGGCATCCATGCATTCGAACATCATCGGGCCGTCGGTGGCGGTCATGCCGCAGTACAGTGTAGTCATATCGTTCTTGTCGCGTACATTCTCAACCGTACAGTCGGAAATGAAGCTGGCATCGCCCGTATAGAAGGTATGGTAAACCATCGGGAACACGATGTCGAGATTCCATTTGCCCCAGTCCTGGCGCACCATGCGTGAAGCCATCTTCGGGGTGGGGAACGGGGAGGCAGCCATTGTCTTGCCGTAGGAGTGCACCACTTCGGCAATCATATTGGCCACTTCGGTTATCTGGTCGCAACGGAACTGGCGCCACTTCACATCGAGGGAAGGGTCTTCCTGCTCGCGGGGGTCATAACCGTACTGCTCCTTGAACAACCTGAGCATTTCCGGATGGTAACCGTAATCCCACGCAGCGTATTCACGGTCCTGCACAATGCCATAATGGGGCCACAAGGTGGTGGGAAGCACCACATCCACAAAACGATGATAGTCGATGGCAATGCCATTCAAGCCTTCCACTTCGCAGTAGGCCTTGATTTTTTCCTTGATGAACTCGCGGACTTCGGGCAATGCCGGGCAGAGAAACTTGTAATAGCCTACATAGGCGGTAGTGTCTGCCAGGCTCTTGCCGTTACGATTCACGCTGAACCATTCGGGATGCTCCTTCAATATCTTGTCACGGTCGTGTTCCAGATTCATGGTCCATAACCAGGCATACACTTCGATTCCGTGTTTATGGGCAACCGGTATGGCAGCCCGGTAATCGTCGGGAGTCGGCGCATTCAGCATAATTCCATCCATGCCGATGTCGTTCATCACTTGGCAGATGGAGTCGAAGTTCATGCCGGGACGATAGTCCAGCCACGTCCAGAACATGGGATATTCCTTGGTTGTTTTCTTAGCTCCCTGCTGGCACGAGAACATGCCCAGCGCAAGGAACAGCAGCAAGAATGCAGGTAAAAAGCTCTTTTTCATTCTATCTAAATTTTAAGTTTAACATGCAGTTTTTCCATCACCCAGGTAACGCCGATTACCACAAAGGCAAAACAAAGGCAGTTGACCAGCCCCATGAATCCATGTGTGAACCAGTCCGGCAGGACAACACCGGTCACATCAGCAAAGCCATAGAAGACATAAGGCACCAGATAAGTGGTCAGCGTAGCCGTTCCGGCAGGGCGTATCAGGTTGAACCAACCTGTGACCTGATGGCTGACCAGATAGCCGAGCAGTGTGTAGAGCCCCACGGAAATGGCAGTCACATAGAACACCCAGGGAGGAGTGCCACCCATCTTGGCCACAATCCAGAAATGGTGTGTCCCAATTCCGACCAGCAGAAGCAGAACGGCAACCGTCAGCCCATTGCGGAGTTTCCAGCCGTCACCCTTGCCGGCATAGCGGGCGCTGAGAATGGAAAGGATGACACCTCCCATTGTAAATGCGGGCAAAGCCCCGTTGCCGATATGCAGGATGGACAACATGCCCTGATAGAAGTTGCGTTCGGGAAAGGCAAGGATAGCCTCACCGCCAAAGCCCTCGCGCAAAGGCGTACCCAGCAGGCATATCAGGATAAAGGCACCCCAGGCAGGCAGCAGATACTGCAACCGGTCACGGCTGAAGATATAGATTACGGCACATACCAGATAGGTCCAGCCGATGGAGCCCAATATTCCCCAATAGGCACCGAATACACCTCCCTGCGGATTGCGGAACGTGAAGGCAAGGTAAAGGAGAACCAATACTCCGATTATTTTAAAAGCACGGAAAAGGTTCTTCTGAGTGCCGGAAGCCGGTTTCGGATATTGGTTCCACACACCGATAAAGCCTATGGCCATCAGGAACCAGTATACTCCTATCGGATAGGGAGCTTCCGGTGAAAGCCGGAACTCCGAGTTCGTTATAAACGCCCCCATCACCAGCAAGGCAAAGGTGCGGGAAAGGATATGCCCCAAGGTGGACTCTGCCGAGAAGCCCTTGGCATATCTGCGCTCAATGGCGTAAGGTATGGACATTCCCACTGCAAACAAAAAGCAGGGGAATACAATATCCGCCAGTCCCATAAAATCCTCACCATAGACGGCATGTTCCAGCCAATGGGGTACGTCATGCACTTTCCAGAAGTCATTGACGAAAATCATGGTGAACATGGTCAACGCCCTCAGCATGTCAATGGCCGGATTGCGCCGTGAATAAACAGTCTTGTCACTCATATCATCTTGCTTTAGAATTCGGAAACCAACATCAGCCATCTGGCAGCCGAAGAGCCCCAGACTTCCTTATAAGTAGCCGTATTGAACTGCGGCCAGTAGGGAGCATCTTCATTGAAATAAGACTGCATACCTACGGGTATCTCTCCTACCGTTTCTCCGGGCAGTGCCGTATAGAGCTGCGGATAGTTGCTGCCCTCCCCATAAATCATGGACTGTCCGAAAGGATTCCTGCCTACAACCCAGAAGAGCTGCTGTTCTGCAATGTCTTTCAGTTCCTTGTCCTTCAGTACCCTGGCACAGATAGCGGCAGCTTTACCGGTAGACAAATGTACGGCAATATTTCCCTTAAACGAGAACCAGACGGGGAATATGCGCAAATAATGCTCTTTATCCAGACGGATACCGTTTTCGAGCTGTTCCTCGAAATCCTTATCGGCACCGCTGCGAATCCCTACCTGAACGGCGTAGAAGTTGGCGGAATCCTTCACTTCATCTTTGTGATAGATGCCACTGGGCACCATTCCATAAGGATATACATACTTCATGATATTCTTCAGATAACCGCCATAGAGTTTCATGGCACGAATCCACTGCTCATACTCGGCATGGCCGGACTGTGTCTCGCAAAGGGCGGCAAGGGCTTCCATATAGGCATAGTCGCGGGACTGGTGGGTATAGTGTACAATGGACTTCCTGGCCAAATCACGGTAGAAGAAGCCGCAGGTCTTGTCTTTGTCTTTCAGCGGTTCGGTGCGCTGGCACTGCAAGGTGTAGCGGATAGCCTTCACGGCCTCATCGGCATACTGCTGTTCGCCGGTCAGCTTGTAGAGCATGCTGGCTGCCCATGAAATATTGGCGTGATACTGGCTTTCGGATGCCATGGCGGCATGTCCCCCACCCTTCTTTATCAGTTCGGCAAAGCCCAACTCATTAAAGCGTTTCATGGCATAACCGAAGTCTTCCTTTGCAATCTTTTTCAGATTGCTCCTGAGGGCTTCATCCTTCTCAACCATCATGGAGGCATACGCTTCAATTCCTGCAAGCAGGAAGTTTTCCAAAGCTCCGTTATGGACAAGCAGTTCACGGCGGCCGGCATCGTCGTCGGTGCCTACCTCACCGTCAGTCCATAGATTGGTACCCCATGTCTGTGCACGGTAACCATCGCCCAGCCGGGTCTTCATCACATAGTCCATTCCCCACAAAGCCTCTTCCATCAGGCGGTTGTACAAGTCGACATTGCCTTTTTCTTTGGCGCGTTCGGCCATCAAGAGCAAGGAATAGGCTATTTCTCCCGTCTGTAAGGTCTGTTGGGACATGTCGGCAGCATCGTGCCATCCTCCGTTTATAGGAATAATATGTCCGTTGTAAGTGGCATGCAAGTCATTATGACAAGCCCCGTGCTTTCCGGGAACGGGATAACCGCAACGCTCGCAGAACAGGAAGTTCACCATACGCCAGGCAGAATCCTCCCACACATCCTGATGGATATAGAAAGGCAAGGTGGTGACATCCCCTACCTGAATGACGTAACGGCCTTGTGTCTTGAAGTCCGAGAAGTCTATCGTCTCGAACTCTCCCAGGCCGGTCTTTTCCTTACGAACAGGACCGGTATAAACGATGGCCTGCGTCGCGGCATCCTTCAACTGGAACTGTCCGCCGTGCTTTTCCACATTGACAATGGCGCTTTTGGGGCTCTCTATACTATAACCGGTAGTAGAGAAGATAATGCGGTTCTGTGCAGGCATCCAGCCTTTTACGGTTTCCGGGTTCTCCACCTTCTGAAGTTCCACGGCATCTACATCGAAGCGAAGGAAGTCGCCCATAGTACGTTCTTTGCCGAACACTTCGATGGCAAATGAAATCTTGGTTACCTTGTCGCGCGCCAGTCCAGACATCTCGACGAAGCATTCGTTCCATTGGTTATTTTTCAGATTGATTTCGTGGTAGCCTTCCCGACCGTAAATGTCGGGTACTTTTATTTCTCCGTCATTCTCCACATAAAGGTTGAGGTAGATGCTGCGTGCTCCTTCGCACGTGGGATAGATATAGAACTTCAGGCGGTTGTAACCTTCCCAGTTCACACCTCCTATATCATAAGAGGCCATGCAAGTACCGCGTCCCAACCCCCAGCCGAGAATCTTTTCCGGATGGGCGGGCGCTTCCAGGCGCAGGCTGTACTTGCCGGACTTGCTCCGTTCGTCAGTCAAACCAATCTTACCGATGCCCTTGTGCGACCATTTGGAGAAATCCTCCATATCACACAGCATCACAGTTTCCAACACTTTCTTTTTCAAGCCGAATGTCTCGAAAGCCTTTGTCTCGTCGAGCGGCAACGGACTGTGCACGTAGCCCGTGCTGACGATGTCGGCTTTCAACTTTTCATCTACTTGGGCATGAAGCAAAACAGCCGGGGCACAAAGCAGACCGGTCAACAAGCAGAGAGGTTTAATGAGTTTCTTCATAATATATTTTTTAAGATTAAATCAGGCTATTGAAAAATGGGGTTCAGTAGCCTGATTGTGCTAAGTTAAGAATTCCCCTTTATAGTAAGAACCGACGAGAAGGTTCAAACCCTAATGTAAAAGCGCAGGTTATTAGTTAATTATTCTAAACCAAGTCAGTTCAGTCGTATACTGAATGCAGCGCATTATAATAACACTGATAATCAAGAAGCTGCAAAGCGAGTACAAAACATCGATAAATTACAACAAATTATTAAAATATCATTGTACTCACTTCGTAGCGGATACATAAAAGAATTTGGGTACGGTGACCCTATATCAATATAACATAAGGAGAAGTATGAAAAACAGATTTCATACTTCCCCTTAAAAAAACATGCTTCAAAAAGTCCTCATCACTTAATCTCTATGATAATAATGCGGATTAGAAGTTCGGTTTATCTACATCCCAGAAGATGCGAGTACCGCCATTGTCCGGTCCGCCCAACATTTCGACGGCTTTGGCATAACCGGTAGGATTATTGCCTTTTTCATTGATGGTGAAGGGTAAACGGCGTGGGCCAAGATCTGTATCAATCTCACCTTGACTGTAGTTCACCATTACCGGGAATAATTTGGGATAACCAGTGCGACGTATCTCAGCCCAGCCATTCATACCTTCAGGATAAATAGCAATCCAGCGTTGTGTGGCAATCTTAGCAAATTTTTCCTCGTTACTCAAAGACTCGTCCCATTTAGCAGTCACCTTGCTCTGGCCTTCAATGCTGGCAGCGGGAATAACGGGGTCTACATACGCTGCAGCAGTAGTCGTACTGCTTAAATAATCGCCCACAGCGGCTCCCCATTGTTCGAACGATGTCCGTATACCCTTTTCATACAAGCTCTGAGCGGTGCCCTTACCATTTACATCCCAACCACGCAAAGCAGCTTCGGCTTCCAACAAAATGGTTTCGGCAGCAGTTGCCAAAATAGCAGGAGAGGTTTCTGTCAAGTTGGGTCGACTTACAATCGCCTTATAGGCATCCGAAAACCCTTCTTCTTCCAGTCCTTTAATACCAAGACGAATACCAAAATATTCACTCTTGCTGTTCTGTGTAGCATACTTATCAAGACGCGCATCGCCCATACCAGACAAGATAGAAGGAATATTAGCACCTAAAACACCATCTCCATAGTTGAATGCAATACCGTAAAGCGGATTGACATAACCGTTTCCTGCAATGCCGAAATTAGCATCATTGGTTTCAATCAATCCATTACTATCGTTCATGGCAGCTTCCGCCTCACTTTTTGCCCAAGCAGCATCATACTTCACAATACGCATGGCCAAACGCAAACGAATGGTGTTACACAACTGCGCCCATTTGTTCAAGTTACCTCCATAGGCATAATCAAACATCATAAACGAAGCCACATCCTTTTCTTTAGCAGTACGCAGCACGTCTGCAGCTTCTTTCAATTCTTCAAAGAATTTTTTATAAGCATCCTGTCCTGAATCATACTCACCACCAGTAGCCGATTCGCCATAGTGAGAATAGATAATACATCCGTATTGGTCGGCAAGACGCGACATAGCTATTACGCGGCAGATGGTATTGATAGCCTCGAAATGGGCATACGTCTCCATATCGTCTTTGCACTTGTTGGTGATTTTCAAGCTTTCCACCATTACGTTTCTATAAGCATAATCCCAACAGTTGTCATTCCATCCTGCATTCATGGCATAGGTCACATTACTTACATTGCCGGCAAATGCAGTAGCCGTACTGATATAGCCTGACCACAAATCGGCATTCAAATTTTGAATAAGCTGATATTCCCATACATTGACACCTGCATTTTTATTATAATAGATAGACTGCATCATGGGAATGAAGTGCATACCAATGTAGTTGTTATCTTGTTTTAGTTCTTCATCGCTCACTCCCTTCGGATTAGTGTTCATATCCTCGAACGCTCCCGTACATGCCGAGAATAAGGTAGCTGCCAGCAGCGCTACAGCTGTAAGTCTAAATATATTTTTCATAATCATATCTACTGTTTAAAAATTAACTTTCAAGTTGAACCCAATCGAACGGTTGGTAGGCATACCAAACACATCAACTCCTTGCAGACGGTTGCTGGTAGAAAGCATGCCATCAGGATCATATGGAGCATTGTTCTTGAAGAAGAACAGGTTGCGGCCTACAAGTGAAACCTGTGCGTTCTTAATGACACCAGTCTTTGCCAACCAAGCCTGAGGCAGACTATAGCCAATGGAAAGTTCGCGCAAACGTATGTTGGTAGCACTGTACATATAATGCTCGGTCACACCCGCACGGCCACCAACCTGATTATAGAAGCCTTCCACATCTGTAATTTGACGGCCTTCCAGCATCACGTAACCACGGTCACGAGCATCACCCGTTGCCTTGCTTACTCCCTGCTGATCGAGGTCGGCTTCCGTCAAAGACATCACTTCACCTCCAAAACGTCCATCAATCAAGAAGTAAAGAGAGAAGTCCTTCCACGTGATTGTATTGCTCCACCCCAAGTTAAAATCAGGAGTAGAATTACCCAGTTTCACCGGATTTGTCTTATCCACCAATGGAAGTCTATCACTATCTTTTTGTCCTTCTTTTGCAGGTTCATACTGAATATTGCCTTTTTCGTCACGTACAAAAGTAGTACCGTAAATGTCACCAAACGAACCACCTACTTCTAAACGACTCCATACATTGTTACTTTCGCCACCGCTAAATGTAAAATAACCAAAGTCATCACCAGCCAGTGCCTTTGCTTCGTTCTTATTGGTTGCAAAATTAACACCGGTTTTCCAGCGGAAATCCTTAGTCATGACAGGAGTTCCATTCAACATAACTTCGACACCGGTATTCTGAATATCACCGGCATTGATGTAATATCGGGCGTATTGTGAACCTGACGGAGCATCCAACGTAAAGAGTTGATTCTTTGTATTAGTCTTATAATAAGTGAAGTCGAACTCCAAGCGGCTATTGAAAAAGCGCCACTCAGTACCAAACTCAATGGAAGTAGTCATTTCCGGTTTCAGTTCTGCAAACGGAGCTGTACTGTTGAAATTGATGCTACCACTCTTTGTAATGGAGTTGAGAGGATTTGAAGTATAAGTATTCAAACCGTTACCCACCTTTGACCATGCACCGCGAATCTTACCTAAATCAATCCAAGAAGGTAATTTCAATGTTTCGTTCAGCAACCATGTCACACCTACTGACGGATAGAAAAAGCCTTTGTTTTTGTATTTGGTAAATGCCAATGTTGAAGTCCAGTCGTTACGTGCTGTCACGTCCACATAAATCTGATCTTTGAAGCCTACCTGACCGGTGAAGAACACACTCTGGCTTTGAGTATGGGTTTTCCAATCGGTCAATGAGCCCTTGTTCAAGGAGCAGTTCTGCATAGTGAATACGTTGGGCACAGAGAGTATACCCGGATAGGAATCGAAACCTGTACCGTTTCCTGTATAATCGTTGATGCTGGCACCTACCGAAGCATTGACACTGAAGTTAGTGAATTGCTGTTGATAAGTAAACAAAACATCCCCATAAGAAGAAAGGCTACTTGATTCACCGTAGATGTAACGACCGTTAGTTCCTGTTCCAGCCGGATTCATACCACACAACACCGGGCTGGTACCTGCATACATACGTGTATTATTCTTGTCTACAACATAGTCGGCACTACCACGAGCCTGTATACTGAACAGGTCATTGAACTTATACTTCACACTCAGATTCAACAATGTACGATAACGGGTATCCTCATTCGGAACCTTATTAATCAACCAATAGGGATTCTGCTCCATATCAGTACCTTGAGATTTATACCAGTTCTGGTCCATTATGTTACGACCGGCATTAAGAATCTGATAATTATCTTTGTAGTAGTTAAAGTCCTTTCCACCTTCAACACCACCACGCGGGAAGTGATAAAGACCTACCAAAGGATTCATGTAATAACCTCCCGAAGTAGTACGGTTGTTCCCCCTTTGATACATCGCATTGATATTGGCATCAACAGTCAGTTTGTTATTGAGGAAGTTGGCAGTTTCGCGAAAATTGAAATTATGCTTCACCAAGCTATTACCTTCCACCACGCCCTTGCCGTAAGTATTAGCATAGGAAAAGTAAGTTTGCATAGCTTGCGAACCCATGCTCAACGAGAGCGAGTTGATAGTAGTGACACCTGTTTTGAAGAAATCGTCTGTATAGTCGGGACTACCTTTGATATCACTGCCCCAACTGGTTGACACACCCGTATAGTGATTCTGGAATTCGGGAATACCGTATGCAGCTATATCGAAAGTGGTGCTGGTATTGAAACTGATACTGGCGCGTCCTTCCTTGCCCTTCTTAGTGGTAATAATCACCACACCATTGGCAGCCGAACTACCGTAAAGTGCAGCAGCGGCAGGGCCTTTCAATATGTTCATGCTCTCAATATCATCGGGATTCAGATTGGAAATACCGTCGCCACGGTCGTAGTTACCACTGTCGTTGTCTCCGCCGATAGTAGTTGAGGTATTTTCGTTGGTAGATGAACCGAACGGTACACCGTCTATTACATACAACGGCTGGTTACTTCCGCTTACCGAACGGTTACCACGGATAATCACTTTGGAAGAACCTCCCAAACCGGAAGAACTCTTATTAATCTGCACACCTGCCGTCTTACCGGCCAATGCATTCATCATATTGGGGTCTTTCACACGTGCCAGTTCATCACCGTTTACCACCTGGGTAGAGTACGTCAGTGATTTTTCTTTCTTTGCGATACCCAATGCCGTTACCACCACTTCGTCCAGCAATTTGGCATCATTCTTCAATGTGACTCTTATCGTCCCCGGAGTGACGGGAACTTCTTGTGTTATCATACCTACGAAAGACACTTGCAGGATTTTCGCACCTGCGGGCGCATCTGTAATAGTGAATTTGCCGTCTAAGTCTGTTACGGCTCCGGTAGTGCTTCCTTTTACCAATACGGAAGCTCCGATAATCGGTTCATTGTCCTCAGCTGAAATAACGATACCGGTAATGGGGGAATTTTGGGCTGCTACCCAACCGATGGCTGCCAGCAGGCAAACCAAGGTCAGCATAATTCTTTTTTTCATAAGCTGTTTTTCGGAAAATAAATATTAGATTAAATGTGTGTTAAGTTAATAAACAGATTCTGATGGGGTCTGTCTTTCCGATTGACAAGCAGGGTTGAATGTCAATCTCATTTGTTTCTTTTTGTATGCTACATAGGCTATTAGAATGTTACGGTTAATACTCGAGCTTATTAAAATGTCTCTTATTCTGCAGATTTCTTTTTAAGCTTCGTATATAAAACCGGGTAGAGAACCGCAACCCTATCGAGAAACAGAAGTTTCTTTGCTAATAAAAGTTAATCGGGTTCGGAAGAAGAAGGAAAAACTAATACGATTTTCTTAATGTTGCCCTCACCGCCCTCACTCACTTCCCGAACCGCCCTGTTCATCGGCATTACATGGGTGAGTGAGGGCAAATAAAAAGGGTGAGGGCAAATTTTGCCCTCACCGGTGTTCGGTCTGTCCCGTTCCCTTGCTTTCTCTTGTCTCGTCCCCTTCTTTCTCTTGTTGTGTCCGCTTCTTTGTCTTATAGAGGCTTTGAGTTTCTGAGCGGCTCACTATAGTGGTCTGACTCGTTCACTATAGTGAACGGAGTTGTTCACCATAGTGAGCTGATTTGTTCACCCGAGTGAGCCGACAATGAACAAAGGCTGTTTCGGGGACAGACACCAAGCGTTTGAGGGATAAAGCAACGGGGAAAGACGGACTGAACAAGGGGAGCGTTCCGGACTACGTGCTTGAATCCCGTGACAGATGACAAACGGTTCTTCCCCTTTATCTTTGAAGAAGCTGTTTTGAAATGATAAATCCCCATTTATCTACCAGACTGTTTTTTAAGCCTAACTAACGTGCACATACTCGAGAGTCCTATCTGCCAAGGGCAAGTCCATACATAAAACAAACCGTCCGGCCCGGAATGAAAATAATTCACTCCAAGTCGGACGGTTCAAAAACAAACAAATGGAAATCTATTCCTCGTACATCTTGTCAATCAGCCCCTTGTAGTTCTTTGCCACTACAGAACGTTTCAGCTTCAGCGTATTCGTCAGTTCCCCACGCTCCATGCTGAATGGTTCCGGCAGAAGCGTGAAACGCTTCACTTGCTCATAATGGGCAAATTGCTGCTGCAAGGTATCGATACGGGCACGGAACAACGCCTGTATCTTGGGATGTTGCAGTAACTCATCCATATTGCTGTATGCAATGCCTTTCTCCTTGGCATAATCCTTCACAAAGCCATAAACGGGAACTATCAAAGCGGAAACAAACTTACGCTCATCAGCAATGACAGCAATCTGGTCAATGTAACGGTCAATAGCCAGCTTCGTTTCCAATGCCTGCGGCGAAATATATTTTCCGTTGGAGGTCTTGAACAAGTCTTTGATACGCTCCGTCAGATACAGATGGCTATCCTTCAAATAACCGGCATCACCCGTGTGGAACCAACCGTCACGGTCAATGGCAGCAGCCGTTGCCTCCGGTTTCTTGTAGTAGCCGGTAGTGATAGTCTTACCACGAAGAAGTATCTCGTTGTTCTCGCCAATCTTCACCTCCACATCAGGCATCACCGTACCTACGGAACCAATCTCATAGCCTTCGTTGAGGAAGCAGGAAACGGTAGCCGTAGATTCCGTCAGACCATAGCCCACCACCATGTTTATACCTACAGAATGCACAAACTCGCAGATTTCATCGGGCACAGCAGCACCTGCCGTAGGAAAGAAATTACCGTTCTCAATACCTATCGTCTTCTTCAGCAGAGCATAAATGGTCTTTTCGTAGAACTTGTATTTCAGATGAAGCATCATCGGAGGAGTCTTTCCTTGGCGCAAATAATCAATGTTATGCGTCCTGCCCACCTTGATGGCATCCAACATCATCGCCTTACGCAGACCGGTTTCCTGGGAAATCTTCTCCTGCACACCGGCATAGACTTTCTCCCAAAAACGGGGTACACTGCACATCAGTGTAGGGCGTATCTCTTTAATAGTAGTTTGGATATCTTGTGGACGGAGATTGATGCAGACCTGCACTCCCCGATGTATACAAAGGTAGGTCCATGCCTTTTCGAATACATGGGTCAGCGGAAGGAAGTTCATGGAAACATCCTGGTCTGTCATGAAAGGCAATCGGATATCATGAATGCGGAAAGCCTCTCTATAATTGAAATGATGGAGCATGACACCTTTCGGCTCACCGGTAGTACCGGAAGTATAAAGGATATTGGCGAGGTCATCATCTGAGGCAGCTGCTGTACGTTCTTCTACAATGGCATTGTGCTGCAACTCTTCATCCATTGCCATAAATTCATCAAAATAGATGGAAGTCATGTCGCGCGGATCTTTCACCACAGCACGGTCGAAGATGATGAGCTGCTGCAGAGACTGGCAAAATCCGAACACGCTGAAAGCGGCATCGTACTGGAACTGCTCGCCTACAAACAGATAACGTATCTGTGCATCGTTGATGATATACTGTGCCTGGGCCGGTGAGCTGGTAGCATACAAAGGTATAGTCACCGCCCGGTTGGCGAATGCACCGAAATCAGTAAAGAGACATTCGGGTTTATTCTGCGAGAAGATACCGATATTCTCTTGTGGCTCTATTCCCAAAGCCACCATTGCATTGGCAGTCCGGCGTACAGTCTGTGAGAACTCTTTCCAAGAGATGGGTATCCATTGTGCAGTTTCATAGTCCCTGTATTTCAGGGCTATTTTGTCTCCATACTTCTCTGCCTGGCGATGCACCAGGACAGATAAATGATGATAAGTCATAACTTTTGATATTGGTAAATACGGTACAAAGGTAGTGGTTTCATTTGAAACTAATTTGATATTAGCGGGTAATTATTCAAACTTTACCTTTAAAGTATCCGACCATCCGTTAGCAAATTATCCACAAAAGATACTTTCTTTACCATTAAAACAATAGAAACATATTAAATATCTATATATTTGTGGTGATATACAAACTAAATCAAATTCAATGAACATGAAAAAAGTATTGCTTTTAATGGCTATGCTGACCATAGGTTTAGCAAGCATCAATGCTCAAGACAACCTCAGATGGGGAGCAACAGTCGGCATGAACTCCAGTAACTTCTCCATTACCGGTTTCGACAGTAAAATAGGCTTTCATGCTGGGGTAAAGGCTGAAGTAGGATTGCCTCAAATTTCAGAAGGAGTCTACCTCGATATGGGTGCATTACTTACGCTGAAAGGAGCCAAAATAGACGGAGGCTCTGCTGCTTCTATCAAGTTCAATCCCTACTACCTGGAAATTCCTGTACACATTGGCTATAAATATGCAGTGAATGAGAACTTTGCCATATTCGGCAATGCCGGTCCTTATTTAGCCATCGGTCTTTTTGGCAAAGCCAAGGCAGAAGGAGATATTCTTGACGAATATGAGTTTGATGATAACTCCACCAATGTATTCGGGGATGATGCCATGAAGCGTTTTGATTTCGGTCTCGGATTAAAAGCCGGAGTCGAATTCAGTCAGAAATATCAGATTTCCATCGGTTATGACTGGGGACTGGTAGAGAACATTAAAGATTCAGGCAACAAAAACCGCAACTTGATGATATCACTCAGTTGCTTCTTCTAAACAATATTGAAAAAACAGAAAGGACGTCGGTTTGGCGTCCTTTTCATTTTTTATCCGTAAGTTTGCGGCCAGATTATTTATTTACCGAATATGATTTACGATATACCGACTTTAACTTCCGAAGCAATCGGATTGCTCAAATCACTGATAGCCATTCCTTCCTTGAGCCGCGACGAGGAGAAGGCGGCAGATTATCTGCAGAACTATATCGAAATGCAAGGCATGGCAACAGGACGTAAAGGCAACAATGTATGGTGCCTCAGCCCGATGTTCGACTTAAAGAAACCGACCTTGCTGCTGAATTCCCATATCGACACCGTAAAACCCGTCAACGGGTGGCGGAAAGATCCTTTCAAACCAACGCTGGAAAGTAATGGAAAGCTCTACGGGCTGGGCAGCAACGATGCCGGAGCCAGTGTAGTCAGCCTGCTGCAAGTATTCCTGACATTGTGCCGCACCACTCAGGCCTACAATCTGATATATCTTGCCTCGTGTGAGGAGGAAGTATCAGGCAAGGGGGGAATAGAATGCGTATTGCCGGAACTCCCTCCCATACAGTTTGCCATTGTAGGCGAGCCGACAGAGATGCAACCTGCCATTGCAGAAAAAGGATTGATGGTGCTGGACGTAACTGCTACCGGAAAATCGGGACATGCTGCCCGAAACGAGGGAGATAATGCTATATATAAGGTATTGGATGATATTGCCTGGTTTCGTGATTACCGTTTCCCAAAAGAATCTTCCCTGCTGGGTCCCGTGAAGATGAGCGTAACCATGGTAAACGCCGGTACACAGCATAACGTCATTCCCGACCGTTGTACTTTTGTCGTAGACATTCGCAGCAACGAGTGTTATAGCAATCAGGAGCTATTCGATGAAATACAGAAACACATCACGTGTGAAGCCAAAGCCCGCTCCTTCCGGCTAAGCTCTTCACACGTAGCTCCGGAGCATCCGGTAGTGCAAAAGGCTATTACCATGAAACGTACTCCTTTCGGCTCACCGACCTTGTCCGACCAGGCACTGATGCCATTCCCTTCTCTGAAGATGGGACCGGGGAAAAGTGCCCGTTCACACACTGCCGATGAATTTATCTTTGTCAAGGAGATAGAGGAGGCGATAGGGATGTATCTGGAGCTGCTGGAAGGAGTAAAAATTTAAATTATCATTATCTGTTCAGCCACGGCTCCGGATTCAGTTTTTCCTTCTCTTTCCTCAATTGGAAGTGTAGCACCGTACGACCATTGTCGGCCCCATCCGAGAAGATTTGTCCGAGAGTCTGTTTGGTGGCAACATCATCGCCCTGCTTCACCGAGGCCGATGACAAGTTGCAATAGACTGATATATAATTCCCGTGACGGACAAGGATATTGAACAGTCCGTTCAGTTTAAAGACAGCCGCCACTTTACCATTGAAGATGGCACGGGCTTGGGCACCCGGTTTCCCTTGTATATCAATGCCCTTATTGTCCAGCTTGACATTGCGCAAACCTTCCACAGAATACTGGCCGTAATGGCTGGTAATGATATACGCTCCGGTGATGGGCATCGGCAACTTACCGCGATTATTAGCAAAGTTCCCTGATAATTCACGGTCTGCCTTACTCATGGAGTAAGTTTCCAAAGGCTGTGCCTTCGGCTTTGCGGGCGTAGAGGCAGTTGCCGTTTTTTCGGTTTTCTCACCAGCCTTTTTACGTGCGGCTGCCTCACGGCGCGCTTCTTCTGCCGCACGCTTACGCGCTTTCTCTATTTCTTCCGCTATCAGACGGTCAATGCGTGCATTGAGCTGATTGGCTTCACGGCGTTTCTTATTCAGTTCGTTCTGCAATCCCCGCTGTTTCTTTTTCAGATTGGCTACCAACAACTTTTGTTCCTTCTCCTGCGCTTCCAGCTTGACTTTCTCCTCTTCACGTTCTTTCAACAATCCTTCCTTGGCAACCTTCACTTGCTGAAGCTCAGTCTTCTTACGGTTCACCTGCTCCTGCTTTTTCAACACTTCCTCGCCTTGCAGGCGCTGATAAGTAGCATATTCACGTACATAGCGCATGCGTCGATAGGTCTGTGCCAGGCTCTTGGCAGAGAAAATGAACATCAGCTTCTCTTCAATGGAGCGGTTCTTATACAAATATTGAACGGACGATTCGTATTTCTTCTTCTTGTCCCTTAGGTCACGTTGCAGGCGGGTCAACTGACGTTCTAATGAAGACAACTCGCGCTCTATGGATTCCACATCATTATTGATAGTCAGAATATAGCGTTTGCGCTCTTCTATCTGTCCGGTCAGTGCAGCAAGACCGTTCAACTGGCTTCCCACATCCTTCTTGGTGGTTATCAACAGCGTTTCCGACTCTGCTATCTGTTTCTGCAAGGCACCACGCTTGCTTTCCAGTTCCTTAATCAGCTTGTTGGACTGGGCAAGGAGCGGAGAAACCGGCAAAAGGAGGAGAAAGAAGAGAAGGAGAAGCTTCATAAGTTATGAGTTATAAGTTATGAGGGATTATCTGACAATTATCAACTAATCAAAGGTCCATCAGCATTTCCAGCAGTTCTTCCAGCTCCACCTCTTTATATTTCTGTGAGAGCTGGGTAGGAGTCAGTGCAAAAGGCTTATCCGAGAAGTTGGAAAGTTCAATCTTTCCCTTTTCCAGAGAGGGTATCCCGAGTTCCTTGCCGGTAAGCACCTTCTTGCCATTGGGTTTGGAAGCAGCATAAAGCAGTTTCTCCAAATGGGCAAAATCCGCCTTCTTGGGCAGCACATCCTTCAGTTCCTTACGTGTTGCACGGACATAACGTTTTCCCATACGGTCTACCAACAGAATCTCATCCGGGGTGACTTCCATACGTGCCACCTCCGTACGAAGTATCGGCATCAGAAAGGAAATCTGCATGCATTCTTCCTTCTTCAACTTCATCGTACCGTTCACAGTAAGGGTGGCATCTTTATGGGGTACCGTCAGCTGCACTTTGGAGGAAAGGCAGGCAGATTCTCCGGACAGAGAACTTGAGTGACGCGAAGTCTTGCAACCGGCAAGCCCCACAGCCAGCAACAACAGCAAGGACAACAGGCGGCATATCCTTGCCATATCATTCAGCAGGTTTAGTTTCATCTGATATATATTTCTTTTTTTGTATTTTCTGTTTCAACGTATCAGAGCGATTGCCCTTATCCCAGGCTTGTTTCCAGTATTTCAAGGCACCTTCCGCATCGCCAGTCATGTAATAGATATCTCCGCAATGTTCCAAGACCACGTCACTGCTATCTTTATCATTCTTTATCGCCTCATCTATGTAGAGACGCGCCTCGGCATAATTACCTTTAACAAACAATATCCATGCATATGTATCGAGATAGGTGGAATTGTTCGGCTCGGCTTTCACTGTCTTGTAGCTCATCTCTTCCGCCTTGTCCAAGTCGCGGCGCTCCACGGAAAGATAATATGCGTAGTTATTCAAGGCACCGATGTTTGAAGGATTGTACACCAAAGCGGAATCATAAGCCGCATAAGCTTCCACATGCAGATTCTTGGTGTGATAAGCATCACCGATAATGGCATAAAAATCTGATACGACCTCCTTCTTGCTGTCGTCCTTGACATGCGACAAAGCCTTTTGACAGATGGCAAGGGCATCATCCGTCCGTTCCGCCTGGTTGTAGGCAATGGCCAGATAGAAATAGAACTCCAACATATCGGGATTGGACTCCACACCGGCTTCGCACAAATTCATTATTTCCTTGTAATCCTCCTGGCGCACAGCTTCCCCCAGCAATGTCATACGAGCCGCTGTGTTGGTAGGGTCTATCGCCAGAACCTGGCGCAGAACCGGCCCTGCCTCCTTGTTCATTCCTTTGGAAAGAAGATATTGGGCATACAGCAAAGGTAATTGCGCCTCATCGGGCTCCTGCTCCATGATGCGGTTGAAGAGCGTAATGACACGTGTACTGTCCTTGCCTGCCTGCTCATTCTGCACGATGAACTGCCGCATCACATTCAGTTTGGTGTCCGAAGCCACTTTCTTGTTCAGCAACAGCGTGTCCAATTGCTGTTCATACAGCTCCTTCTGTCCGGTCTCTTCGTAGTAAGAAGCCAATGAGTACATGGCCATTGCATTGTCCGGCTCTTCGGCCAGCACCTTCTTGTAAATCTCATAAGCTTCCTGCTTTTTCCCGTTCTGCATATAGACATCCCCCAGCACAACCTGATAGCGCATATCGTTGGGATACTCTTCTACCAGACTTTCTATTTCATGAAAGGCGCTCTTGTCGTCCTTCTTTTGCAGATAGATGCGGAACTTCTCCATACTGAGCTGTTCATTCTTGCCCATCCGTTCCTCGAGCTTGTTCAGTATACCGATAACTTTGTCATACTCTTCCTGGCGGTTGTAAATCTCCAGCAAGTTGTATAGCGGGTCCAGCTTATCCGAGAAACGTACCGCCATATTTTCCAACAAGGCAGCGGCTTTCTCCGTTTCGTTTTGCTGCATATACAGATTGGCAAGTCCCTGGGCATACCAGTAATTATGGGGAGCATTCTCCACCGCCTTTTCCAACGCGGCTTGTCCCAACGGCACCTGCTTGAGGTACATATAATACTGGGCCATCTCATACAAAGCCGATGATGCGTTCGGGTTTATCGTCAGGCAATGTTGCAGGACATCGAAAGCCGCATCATAGTCTTTCTGGACTTTCAGACGGGCGGCTTCAAGAAAGAAGTAGTCGTAACGGCGCTGCTGTTCGGGGGTAAGCTCCTTTACGGGCGAAACGTCGGCTTTCTTCGACTTCTTCCGTTTCTTCAATTCCTTCCGTGCCTTTTCAGACCGACCGTACCCGCTCATTTTCTCCTTAGAAGCTTGAACATTGGCAGCCTGCACTCCGTACGTAGTAAAGCAGAAGGTACCTATCAACAACGCAAGTATTATTTTTACTCTGATTCTCATCTATTTAATTATAAATTCTTAACCCGTAAAACGGAACAATATCCATTCATTTTTTACCCGTATGCCCGAAGCCACCGGCACCGCGCTCCGTCTCATCCAGCACTTCCACTTCCTGCCAAAGAGCTTGTTCGTGACGCGCTATCACCATTTGTGCAATCCTCTCCCCATCTTCGATGACGAAGGTTTCTGCAGAAAGGTTGACGAGAATAATACAAACTTCACCACGGTAATCGGCATCAATCGTTCCAGGGGAGTTCAGCACGGTAATCCCCTTCTTAATGGCCAATCCGCTACGCGGACGCACTTGCGCCTCAAATCCTTCAGGAAGAGCGATATAAAGGCCAGTAGGCACCAGACACCGCTGCATCGGAGCCAGCGAAATAGGTTCATTAAGGTTTGCACGGATATCCATTCCTGCAGACAGCTCAGTGGCATAAGCCGGAAGCGGATGCTTTGATTTATTGATGATTTGTACGTTCAACATGATGTTATTTACGATTTGACGATTTACTATTTACGATTGGGGCTACTTCTATTCTTACAATTCGAGTAATTCAAGTTTCGCAATTCATCTTCCTTTTACTATAAACTTGGGCGAAAATACGGCTTTTTATACAAAATAGTGATACATTTGCAGTTAAATAATAGTAACTTCAATCGTAAATAGTAAATCGTCAAATCTCAAATAACATCATGATGAATTGGAATACGCTCATATCTGCCAAACGCTTCGGACTGGAAGAGTTTCACCAGGAACGCCATGAAAACCGCTCGGAATTCCAACGTGACTATGACCGCCTTGTCTTCTCTGCCCCCTTCCGCCGTCTGCAGAACAAAACCCAGGTATTCCCTCTTCCCGGTAGTGTATTCGTCCACAACCGATTGACACACAGCTTGGAAGTATCATGCGTAGGCCGCTCATTAGGCAACGATGTATCGAAAGTTCTCATTGCCCGCCACCCGGAACTGCAAGGCAGCTACCTCACCGAAATAGGCTCCATAGTTTCGGCCGCCTGCCTGGCACACGACTTGGGAAATCCTCCTTTCGGACATTCGGGAGAACGAGCTATTTCCACCTTTTTTTCCGAGGGAAAAGGAATGTCCCTGAAGGGCCAACTGACACCTGCCCAATGGGAGGACCTTACTCACTTTGAAGGGAATGCAAATGCGTTCCGTCTGCTTACCCACCAGTTTGAGGGAAGGCGGCAGGGAGGATTTGTACTCACCTACTCCACCCTGGCAAGCATCGTGAAATATCCCTTTTCATCGAGTCTCGCAGGCAAGAAGTCAAAATTTGGTTTCTTCATTACAGAGGAAGAAAGTTTTCGCCGCATAGCAGAAGAACTGGGTATGGAGAAGCAGAACAATGCCCCGTTGAAATATGCCCGCCACCCGCTGGTCTACCTGGTGGAAGCCGCCGATGACATCTGCTACCAGATGATGGATATCGAGGATGCCCATAAACTAAAAATTCTGACTACACAAGAAACCAAAGAGTTACTTCTCTCTTATTTCTCGAAAGAGCGCCAAGCACACCGGCTCAAAACCATGGAGATAGTAAGCGACACCAATGAGCAAATAGCCTATCTGCGTTCCAGCGTTATCGGACTGCTTATCGGCGAGTGCGTGCAGGCCTTTGTAGACAATGAAGAAAAGATTCTGAAAGGAGAATTTGAAGGAAGCCTCATCAACCATATATCCGAAGTACCTGCCAATGCCTACAAGCACTGTGCAGACATCTCCCTGAAGAAGATTTACCGCTCACGCGACGTGCTGGACATTGAACTTGCCGGTTTCCGTATCATCAGTACCCTGCTCGAACTGATGATTGACGCCGTGTGTTCTCCGGAAAAGGCATATTCGCAACTGCTCATCAATCGCGTATCGGGCCAGTACAACATAAAAGCGCCTGCACTCTATGAAAGAATACAGGCGGTATTGGATTACATCTCCGGAATGACGGATGTATTTGCACTCGATTTATACAGGAAAATAAACGGGAATAGCTTACCAGCGGTATAACAGACGACAAGCATTCTTCCGGATAGTCCTATGATACAACCTTATTTGCTCCCGACGTAAGCTTGCACGACTCCGGTTCGCTCGCTATGAACGACTCGATGTGGCGGATGCGCTTTTCTGCCAGAATCTCGTCCACGGCAATCAGGATGCCCGTTTCCTCCACATCTCCGAAACCGTAATTGATGGCTGTACCGAACATACGCATGGTAGGGCTAAGACTCATATAGGCATTCACCAACGGGGGAATATTGTACCCCGCCTTACGGATTTCACAATTCAAAATCTTATAGTCTTCCTTAAAAGAGTCTTTACAGAATAGAGCATCCAATTCATTCTCGTCCGACTCCAGAAGCAACGGTTTCATCGGAGTAATCAGGTTGTCCTTATCCGCAAAATGTTTCCGAAGGAAATAAAGAATCTTATCACGGCTCTGACGATGATAGCTGGGATACATAGTCACCTTTCCGAAGAAATACTTCACATTGGGCATGACTACGGTCAGTGCGCCCAAACCATCCCACAGATTATCCAACGCAAACAGACCTTTACTGTCTGCACGCGTAGACTGATACTCCAACGTAACGAACGAACGTCCTAACTCGATGGTCGTAGGAAGATAGTCCTTCAAAAACTTATCCGAAAAGTTAAACATATGGGCAGTTGCCAGAATAGGGGCACCATGTTCATCAAAACGCACATCCGTACCTAAGATATAACGGTATCCACCCAAAATTTCTTCTGCTTCCGGATTCCAGACAATCAACTGCTTGTACGGGTTGTCCATGATGTCATATTCATCAATATCCATAGACTTGCCCGTTCCTCCTCCCGCAGCACGGAATGCAATCTCGCGCAAACGGCCGATCTCCTTCATTGTATTCGGAGAGTCTTGGGCAGTAATGATATATATCTGATTATGACTTCTATTGGTCATGCGCAGACGCTTTTCCTCAGTCAACTCCGCTTTCAACAGCTCCTTGCTTATCGGTGCAATAACATCTTCCATATTTTTCTGTTAGTAGTTCTTCTTTAATATAAATACGGTCTCTCTACAATTTATATACAATATCCTTCACATATTGCGCCCATCCGGCCGGGCTTTTCGATTTGTCGAAAGTTTGCCAGGGGATAGGCTTCCCTATGGTGATGGTAAATGTTTTATGACGATTCTTCAGCATTTCATCTGCCAGGTAAAGCATGGCGATATTGAACTTGATACCCAATATCTTACAAAGATTGGCAAGATTATAAAAGAAGTTGGAATTCCGCCCCTCGAAGTGGATAGGAACGACATCACGGTGGGCTTCGACACTCTTCACGATAAAGGTCTTTTTCCAATCCAAGTCACGGATGACCCCATTCTGCCTACGCGAACAAAGCCCTGCGGGAAACATGATGAGCTGATTGTCCGAAGCAAATCCCGCCTCCACCATTCTCGGGAAGTCTTTGGCCTGCTTTCCCGTCTTGTTGATGGGGATGCAAAGCGGCGCCAGTCCGTGCAGGTTCATCAGCAGGTCGTTGACCATATATTTCACCTTGCCACCATAAAAGGAGCCCAGGACATAACCCAGTGCCACTCCATCCTGCCCACCCAGGGGATGGTTGGACACAAAAGTATAAAGCCCTTCTTTAGGCAGATTTTCCTCCCCCTTTACCACAATATTGGCATCAAGGAACTCCAGACAAGCTTTCAGGAAATCTACACCGACTTTATCTTTCGACTCCCGCAAAAAGACATTCAATTCCTCTTGATGAACGATATGCTTCAAATAAGAAACCACGAACTTGGGGATATACTTAGACTGCTTCGGAGCCTTTTCCCGAAGTATCTTGTCTATGTCAATCAAAAATAAAGAGTCGTCAGCCATTCTTCTTTTGATGAAATGAATGCGCAAAATTAACTCATCTTTTTAATTAATCGCAAAAAAATGACAGAAAACTGCACCCGAAATCTATCAAATAGCACCTAAAAACTGTCAATTGATAGTTTTTCCCCTAAAGTGTGTTTGAAATCCGTCTGCCTGAAAGAGAAAACTTCCGTAAACTTGCAATATCAAGATTAACGAAAAAAAACATAGCACATATGAACAATATAACATTTAAAAAAGACCTGCTCGGAGTTCAAGACGATTTATTGCGTTTTGCATACAAACTTACTTCCGACCGTGAAGAAGCCAACGACCTCTTGCAGGAAACATCCCTGAAAGCTCTGGATAACGAAGAGAAGTATACGCCCGATACTAATTTCAAAGGATGGATATACACCATCATGCGCAATATCTTCATCAACAATTACCGCAAAGTGGTGCGTGACCAGACTTTCGTGGATACCACGGACAATCTCTATCACCTGAACCTGCCGCGCGACGCCGCTTTTGAAAGCACAGAAAGCGCATATGACCTGAAAGAGATGCACCGCATTGTCAACGCCCTTCCACGGGAGTACAAGATTCCCTTCTCCATGCATGTCTCCGGCTTCAAATACCGCGAAATTGCAGAGAAGCTAGGGTTGCCCTTAGGCACGGTAAAGAGCCGCATTTACTTCACCCGCCAAAAACTACAACAAGACTTGAAGGATTTTGTTTAAGCACTCAGCATATAAAACCAGTGATTTCCATAAATTAAGAAGAGTACAGATTTTAGTTGTATCAAAAGAGAGAAAGGCAGGCCGGGACAATCCCGCGTCTGCCTTTCATGGTCTCGCCCCTTGTATTTCGTACACAAACTCATTCAAGCCGTTACGCTTTGCGATAATATTATTTACAAAAATCAGGATAGCAATCTCTGGCTACATCCCACCTTTCCACCTATCCGAGGCACTGAAAGCTAACCAAAGCCACCCGAAAACTGCCAATTGTTAGATTTTACCCCAAAGAGAGTTTGATTTCCGTCTATCAAAAAGAGAAATCATCCGTAGCTTTGCATCATCAATAAAACGAACAATAATTTAAAAAACATCCATTATGAATAATAGAACATTTACCCAAGACCTACTCGGAGTTCAAAACGACTTATTACGCTTTGCATATAAATTAACCTCCGACCGCGAAGAGGCCAACGACCTGCTTCAAGAGACATCCCTGAAAGCTCTGGACAATGAAGAGAAGTACACACCTGATACCAACTTTAAAGGATGGATATATACCATCATGCGTAATATTTTCATCAACAATTACCGTAAAGTGGTACGTGACCAGACATTTGTAGATACCACAGACAATCTCTATCATCTGAACACGCCGCACGACCTCACACTCGACAGCACAGAAGGCGCCTACGACCTGAAGGAAATGCACCGCATTGTCAATGCCTTGCCACGTGAGTACAAGATACCTTTCTCCATGCATGTCTCCGGTTTCAAGTACCGTGAAATCGCAGAAAAGCTGAACCTCCCACTTGGAACAGTAAAGAGCCGCATCTTCTTTACCCGCCAGAAACTGCAACAGGAACTGAAAGATTTCAGATAAGAGAATACGGCAACCTAAGAATTGTTTATTAATTGGCCGGATAAAAAAGTAAATATGCTTATCTTTGGGCAATCATGGGACACAAACCAAGATACTTAAAGAAAAACCGAGTAATTAATAAACAACATGAAGAAACAGACAATCATTACAGCCTGCACATTTGCAGCAATGACAATGGCTACTCCTGCCATTTTTGCCGTACAGCCGGCCATGAGTAACCACGTATGCGCCTCCGACGCTATCAAGAAAGACAACCGACCGGTAGAATCAAAACGACTGTTCTGTTCCAAAGCCGTAGAAGAACAAATTCAACGGATACAGCAGCTGCTGAAAAATCAGAAGCTGTCATGGATGTTCACTAACTGCTTTCCCAACACGCTGGACACCACCGTCCATTTCCGCAAGGACAAGAAAGACGGGAAGCCCGACACATTTGTCTACACCGGAGATATCCATGCCATGTGGCTCCGCGACTCAGGTGCGCAGGTGTGGCCCTACGTACAGCTGGCCAATGAAGACAAGGAACTGAAGACGATGCTTGCAGGAGTCATCAACCGCCAATTCAAGCTGATTAATGTAGACCCGTTTGCCAACGCCTTCAACGACGGCCCCATCCCCGACGGACACTGGAAAACCGACCTTACCGACATGAACGACGAGGTGCACGAGCGTAAATGGGAAATCGATTCACTGTGTTATCCGCTACGCCTTGCCTACCATTACTGGAAAACGACCGGTGATACAAGCATCTTCGATGCCGAGTGGATAAAAGCAATCCAAAACATCCTGACCACCTTCCGCGACCAACAGCGCCGTGACGGACGCGGTTCCTACCATTTCCAGCGGGTAACTGAACGCGCACTGGACACGATGACCAACGACGGCTGGGGCAATCCGGTGAAACCGGTCGGACTGATTGCATCTTCTTTCCGCCCTTCCGATGACGCCACCACCTTCCAATTCCTGATACCCTCCAACTTCTTCGCCGTATCTTCGCTGCGTAAGGCAGCCGAGATTCTGACTGAAGTCAATAACCGCCCGGAGCTTGCAAAAGAATGTACCGACCTGGCCGGAGAAGTAGAAACCGCCCTACGAAAATACGCTACCTACAACCATCCCAAATACGGCACCATCTATGCCTTCGAGGTAGACGGTTTCGGCAACCACCTTCTGATGGACGACGCCAATGTACCGAGCCTTATCGCACTGCCCTATCTGGGCGATGTGGACATCAACGATCCTATTTACCAGAACACCCGTCGTTTCGTATGGAGCGAGGATAACCCATACTTCTTCAAAGGTACGGCAGGCGAAGGCATTGGAGGTCCGCACATCGGCTACGACATGATTTGGCCGATGAGCATCATGATGAAAGCCTTCACAAGCCAGAACGATGAAGAGATTAAAACTTGCGTGAAGATGTTGATGGATACAGAAGCCGGAACCGGCTTTATGCACGAGTCTTTCCACAAAGACAATCCCGCCAAGTTCACCCGCGCCTGGTTTGCATGGCAAAACACATTGTTTGGCGAACTCATTCTAAAACTGGTGAACGAGGGCAAGCTAGACTTGCTGAACAGCATACAGTAAAAAAACATTTATCCCCCCTGGATTCTGTGGATGAATGTAATAATCAACCACTCCAGGGGGAATATTATCACTCCTCCCTCCCATCATCTTCCGGTAAGTAGTAACGTTCACAAAATAGACGGGAAGTTAACAAAAAAAGTTTCAGAAGTTAATACTAAAACAAGAAAGAGTTAAGAAAGAGCTTTATCCCAAACTTTGGTTTTTCCAAACCAAGCCTGGGGATAGAGAAACCAAGTCTTGGTTTAGATATCCGCAAAGCTGGGAAAGAAGTTTCCCACCCAAGACACCATTCCACCAACAAGCGACTTTCAAACCAAAGACCGTCATCCTCAACCGAATCTTTTCAAAAGAGACTACACGAATCCCCCACCAGCAAAGCGTTTCAAAAGCAGCTTCATTATCAAATGAATAAGCTATCAACAAGGTGTTGAAAACTTCTTCCTAAGATTTTAGTTAAAAGATTGTGGGGAATTGTGGGGAAATGTGTATTTTTACCGTCGCTTATTATAATAAGGTGAGAAATGATACAATTTTTAGGTAATATCGAGGCTAAGGCGGATGCAAAAGGAAGAGTTTTCATCCCGGCCACCTTCCGGAAACAGCTGCAAGCCGCTTCTGAAGAAAGACTCGTGTTGCGTAAGGACGTGTATCAGGATTGCCTGGTGCTCTACCCGGAAAGTGTATGGTTTGCCACTCAAAACCAACTTCGCTGCCGACTGAATAAATGGAACGCCAAACAACAAATGATTTTCCGCCAGTTCGTAAGTGACGCGGAAGTCATGACCCCTGACGGGAACGGACGCATCCTGCTCCCAAAACGTTACCTGCAAATGGCGGGTATACAAAGTGATGTCCGCTTCATTGGTGTGGACAACACAATAGAAATCTGGGCTAAGGAACGTGCCGACCAACCATTCATGAACCCCGACGAGTTCAGCGAGGCTCTTGAAGAACTGCTGGGAGACGAAAATATTTGTTGTGACGAAAATAAGCTATAAACAACAGATGATGAAAGAAGAAACAACATATCACATCCCCGTATTGCTGATGCCGAGCGTAGATGCAATGAACATCCGTCCGGACGGCACGTATGTAGACGTAACGTTTGGTGGAGGAGGACATTCGCGCGAGATACTGTCCCGCCTGGAAGACGGCGGCCGGCTGCTGAGCTTCGACCAGGACGAGGATGCGGAACGCAACATTGTGAACAACCCGCATTTTACATTCGTACGCAGCAACTTCCGCTACCTGCACAACTTCCTACGCTATCACGGCATCGAAAAAGTGGATGCCATACTTGCCGACCTCGGCGTATCTTCCCATCACTTTGATGACAGCGAACGGGGATTCTCCTTCCGCTTCGACGGAGCACTGGATATGCGTATGAACAAGCGTGCCGGCCTGACCGCTGCCGACATCGTGAATACCTACGAAGAAGAAAAGCTGGCCGATATTTTTTATCTGTACGGCGAGCTGAAGAACAGCCGGAAACTGGCATCTGTCATCGTTAAGGCACGGGCTACGCAGAGAATTGCCACCATCGGCGATTTTTTGGAAATCGTCAAGCCACTCTTCGGCCGCGAACGCGAGAAGAAAGAACTGGCAAAAGTATTCCAAGCATTGCGCATTGAGGTAAACCAGGAAATGGAAGCACTGAAAGAAATGCTGTATGCGGCAACAGAAGCGCTAAAGCCGGGAGGCCGCCTGGTGGTGATAACCTATCACTCCCTGGAAGACCGTATGGTGAAGAATATCATGAAAACCGGCAACGTGGAAGGCAAGGCCGAAAAAGATTTCTTCGGGAACGTATTGACCCCGTTCCGGCTAGTCAACAACAAAGTGATTGTACCGGACGAGGAAGAGATAGAGCGCAATCCGCGTTCGCGCAGCGCCAAGCTGAGAATTGCAGAAAGAGTAATGAATGATTAGTGACTATCAATGGAAAAGAAGCAAGAAGAAAAGAATACGGAAAAGGTGAAAAAACGCACCTCACTGAAGAACATCATCGGAGGCGACATTCTGGCCACAGACTTCTTCCGCCGCCAAGCCGGATTGTTGTTCCTTATCATGGTGCTTATCATTATTTACATCAACAACCGTTACGAATGCCAACTGCAACTGATAGAGATAGACAATCTTAAAAAAGAGCTGATAGACATCAAGTACGATGCCCTGACACGCAGTTCGGAATTGATGGAGCGGAGCCGCCAATCGCGCATCGAGGAATACATCGCCACCAAAGAAAGCGATTTGCAGACTTCCACTAATCCACCGTACTTACTAAAATAATGGAGAATTGAGGATTAAAGTAATTTCAATAGTACATCGTAAATCGTTAAATCGTAAATAACATTGGCTGTAAATAAAAAAAACATAATGACCCGTTACTTCTTCGTCGTCCTACTCATGGGGTTGGTGGGGATAGCTATTGTTGTGAAAGGCGCCATGATTATGTTTGCCGAGCGACAGTACTGGCACGATGTAGCCGACCGCTTCGTAAAAGAGAATGTAACGGTGAAGCCCAACCGGGGAAATATCCTGTCCTCGGATGGCAAACTGATGGCAAGTTCGCTGCCGGAATATAAAATATATATGGACTTCATGTCCGGCGAAAGGGACGAGAAGCGCCGCAAAAAGGACCAGCAGCGCAAGGATTCTATCTGGAAAGCCAATTTCGATTCCATCTGTATCGGGCTTCATCAGATTTTTCCGGACATCAGTGCCGCCACCTTCAAAAGCCATCTGCGCAAGGGGCGGGAGATGAAGAGCCGGAACTACAACATTCTTCCCAACCGCAACCGGCGCATCTCTTACATTCAGTATAAGGAAGCCAAGCGGTTACCCGTATTCAAGATGAACAAGTACAGAGGCGGGTTCCACGAACAGATATACAACCAGCGTAAAAAGCCATTCGGTTCTTTGGCAGCCCAAACCCTGGGCCGTCTCTATGCCGATACAGCCATGGGAGCCCGTAACGGCATTGAACTGGCCTTCGACACCCTGCTGAAAGGACGGAACGGTATTACCCACCGTCAGAAGGTGATGAATAAATACCTGAATATCGTAGACCTTCCCCCGGTAGACGGTTGTGACATCATATCCACCCTCGACGTAGGCATGCAGGACATCTGCGAAAAAGCCCTGGTGGACAAGTTGAAGGAAATCAATGCCAACGTCGGGGTAGCCGTACTGATGGAAGTGGCTACCGGAGAAGTAAAGGCCATTGTCAACATGATGAAAGCCGGAGACGGCAATTACTACGAAATGAACAGTAATGCCATCAGCGATATGTTGGAACCGGGCTCCACCTTCAAGACAGCCTCCATTATGGTGGCACTGGAAGATGGCAAGATAACCCCAGATACCGAGGTAGACACGGGCAACGGTATTATGAATATGTACGGCAGCAAGATGAGGGACCACAACTGGCACCGGGGAGGTTACGGAAAGATAGATGTGACACGTATTCTGGAAGTTTCTTCCAATGTGGGTGTCTCCTACCTCATCGACAAGCACTACAAGGATAATCCGCAGAAGTTCGTGGACGGTTTGAAGCGCATGAGCATCGACCAACCGCTTCATCTGCAAATACCCGGTGAAGGGAAACCCAACATCAAAGGGCCTAAAGAGCGTTATTTTGCCAAAACGACTTTGCCGTGGATGAGTATCGGTTACGAAACCCAGGTACCTCCCATAAACATACTGACCTTCTACAATGCCATAGCCAACAACGGGGTCATGGTACGCCCCAAATTTGTGAAAGCAGCGGTAAAGGACGGTGAGGTAGTGAAAGAATATCCTACGGAAGTAATCAATCCCAAGATATGCTCCGACCATACCCTGACACAAATCCGCGAAATCCTTCGGAAAGTGGTATCGCAAGGATTGGCAAAACCCGCCGGCAGCAAGCAGTTCTCTGTATCGGGCAAGACGGGTACGGCACAGATTTCACAAGGAGCCGCCGGATATAAGTCGGGACGGGTGAACTACCTTGTAAGTTTCTGCGGATATTTCCCCTCGGAAGCACCCAAATACAGTTGCATCGTTTCCATCCAGAAGCCTGGGTTACCAGCTTCAGGCGGTCTGATGGCAGGTAGTGTCTTCGGGAAAATAGCAGAAAGAGTTTATGCCAAAGACCTGCGTTTTGACATACGCAGTGCCATAGACAGTACCACCAATGTGATTCCTCCCGTGAAAGCCGGAGAGATGAACGAAGCACTCCTTGTACTGAATGATTTGAAAGTGCCCGTTCAGAAACAGTTCTCTGGACAAAAGAAAAAGGAACAGTGGGGACATACACAAGCTGCTCCGTCGGCAGTCATCCTGCAAGACCAGGAACCGGCCTCGGGCACCGTGCCCAGCGTGGTAGGTATGGGAGCGAAAGATGCTGTCTACCTTTTAGAGAGTAAAGGACTGAAAGTAAGGCTAAACGGCGTAGGACGGGTGAGGAACCAGTCCATAGCAAGCGGTAGCCGGATAGTGAAAGGACAAACCATAGCCCTGACACTACGTTAACATGAGAATAAACAAGATTTGGATATACACTATATATAATAAGGTATGAGATTAAGTGATTTGTTGCAAACAATACAGCCGGTCCGGATTACCGGAAGTACAAGCATGGAGATAACGGGGGTGAATATAGATTCCCGCCTGATAGGAACCGGACATCTGTTCATGGCCATGCGTGGTACGCAGACCGACGGGCATGCCTATATTCCGGCTGCCATCGATAAAGGGGCTGTTGCAGTATTGTGTGAAGAATTGCCGGAAGAGCTTAAGGCCGGCATCACCTACATTCAGGTGAAAGACAGTGAAGATGCCGTAGGGAAAGTGGCTACCACTTTCTATGGTGACCCTACATCCAAGATGGAACTCATCGGCGTGACCGGAACCAACGGAAAAACAACCGTTGCCACCTTATTATATAATACTTTCCGCTATTTCGGCTACAAGGTCGGACTGGTTTCCACTGTATGCAATTACATCGACGACCTGCCCGTACCGACCGAACACACCACCCCGGACCCGATAACCCTGAACCGCCTGCTCGGAGAAATGGCAGATTCCGGCTGCAAGTATGCCTTCATGGAAGTCAGTTCCCATTCCATTGCCCAGAAGCGCATCAGCGGTCTGAAGTTTGCCGGCGGTATTTTCACTAATCTGACCCGCGACCATCTGGATTATCATAAAACGGTGGAGAACTACCTCAAAGCCAAGAAAAAGTTCTTCGACGAACTGCCAAAAGGAGCTTTCAGCCTGACCAACCTGGATGACAAGAACGGACTTGTGATGACGCAGAATACCCGTTCGAAGGTATACACCTACTCTTTGCGTAGTCTTAGCGACTTCAAAGGCAAAGTCTTGGAGTCTCATTTCGAGGGAATGTTGCTCGACTTCAACAATCACGAACTGGCAGTACGTTTCATCGGAAAGTTCAATGCCTACAACCTGCTGGCGGTATTCGGTACTGCCGTATTGCTTGGCAAGAAAGAAGAGGATGTACTGGTTGCCCTCAGCACGCTGCATCCGGTAACCGGCCGCTTCGATGCCATCCGTTCACCGAAAGGCTACACCGCCATTGTGGACTATGCGCATACTCCAGACGCCCTGGTCAATGTATTGAACGCCATTCACGGAGTGCTGGAAGGAAAAGGGAAAGTGATTACCGTTGTGGGCGCCGGCGGCAACCGCGACAAAGGCAAGCGTCCCATCATGGCCAAAGAATCCGCCCGCTTGAGCGACCGGGTCATCATCACCTCCGATAACCCGCGCTTTGAAGAGCCGCAGGACATCATCAACGACATGCTGGCGGGACTGGATAAAGACGACATGCAGAAAACCATCAGCATCACCGACCGCCGCGAAGCCATCAAGACAGCCTGCATGCTGGCACAGCCGGGAGACGTGATTCTCGTTGCAGGCAAGGGGCATGAGAATTATCAGGAGATTAAAGGCGTGAAACACCATTTTGACGACAAAGAGATATTAAATGAAATAATGTGCTGATATGCCAATGTGCTAATTGCCATGCGTCATGTAGGATATTCATTCCTTTACCAGCAGATATACCAGACTATCAATTAGCATATTGGCACATTAGCACATTAAACAATTAAATAATTAACATCATGTTATACTATTTATTTCAATGGTTAGACAAATATGACTTCCCCGGTGCGGGCATGTTTGGCTATACATCCTTCCGTTCGTTGATGGCAATCATTCTGGCATTGCTCATTTCGAGTATCTGGGGAGATAAGTTCATCAATCTACTGAAACGCAAGCAGATTACTGAAACGCAACGTGATGCCAGCATCGACCCGTTCGGCGTAAACAAGGTGGGAGTACCCAGCATGGGCGGTGTCATCATTATTTTTGCCATACTCATTCCTTGCCTACTACTGGGCAAATTGAGCAATATTTATATGATATTGATGCTGATTACCACAATCTGGCTGGGGTCGCTGGGCTTTGCCGACGACTACATCAAGATATTCAAGAAGGACAAGGAAGGCCTGCACGGTAAGTTCAAAATCATCGGTCAGGTAGGCTTGGGACTTATCGTCGGACTGACTCTCTACCTCAGTCCGCAGGTGGTTATCCGCGAGAACATAGAAATAGAGAAACCGGACGGACAGATAGAAGTGGTGCATGCCGCCAAGGAAATCAAGGCAACACAGACCACCATCCCATTCTTCAAGAGCAACAACTTCGACTATGCCGACCTAGTGGGCTTCATGGGTGAACATGCCCAGACAGCAGGTTGGATACTGTTTGTGATTATCACGATTTTCGTAGTTACCGCCGTCAGCAACGGAGCCAACCTGAATGACGGAATGGACGGAATGGCGGCAGGGAACTCTGCCATTATCGGACTGACCTTGGGAATACTCGCCTACGTATCGAGCCACATTGAATATGCCGGCTACCTGAATATCATGTACATTCCCGGCTCGGAAGAACTGGTAATCTTTATCTGTGCCTTCATCGGTGCACTTATCGGCTTCTTGTGGTACAATGCCTATCCGGCCCAGGTATTCATGGGCGATACGGGCAGTCTGACCATTGGAGGAATCATCGCAGTATACGCCATCATTATTCACAAGGAACTGCTGATACCCATCCTTTGCGGTATCTTCCTGGTGGAGAACCTTTCGGTCATCCTGCAACGCCTCTACTACAAGGCAGGCAAGCGGAAAGGCGTGAAACAACGTCTCTTCAAAAGAACACCGATACACGACCACTTCCGCACTTCCATGAGCCTGATAGAGCCGGGATGCAGCGTAGTATTCACCAAACCGGACAAGCTGTTCCACGAATCCAAAATCACCATCCGCTTCTGGATTGTGACGATTGTATTGGCAGCGATAACGATTATAACATTAAAAATTAGATAACAAACAAATGAAGAACTAAGAATGAAGAATGAAGAATTTAGCTGTACATCATCTCGCTGCATAGCGATTCTTCATTCATCATTCTTAATTAAAAAAGTATGAGTAGAATTGTAGTATTAGGAGCTGGCGAAAGCGGCGCAGGCGCTGCCGTACTGGCCAAAGTGAAAGGATTCGACACGTTCGTCTCCGACATGTCCGCCATCAAAGACAAATACAAGGAACTGCTGGATAAATACGGCATTGCCTGGGAAGAGGGACACCACACAGAAGAGCTGATTCTGAATGCTGACGAAGTAGTGAAAAGCCCCGGTATTCCCAACGACGCTCCGCTCATTATGAAATTAAAGGAAAAAGGTACGCCCATCATCTCTGAGATAGAGTTTGCGGGACGGTACACTGACGCAAAGATGGTCTGTATCACCGGCTCGAACGGAAAGACTACAACCACCTCGCTCATTTATCACATCTTCAAGAGTGCAGGCCTGAACGTCGGCCTCGCCGGCAACATCGGCAACAGCCTGGCCTTGCAGGTAGCCACGGAGCAGCATGATTACTACGTCATTGAGCTGAGTTCCTTCCAGCTGGACAATATGTATAACTTCCGTGCCAACATTGCCGTACTGATGAACATCACACCAGACCACTTGGACCGTTACGACCACTGTATGCAGAAATATGTGGACGCCAAATTCCGCATCACCCAAAACCAGACACCGGAAGACGCTTTTATCTTCTGGAACGACGACCCCATCATCAAGCGCGAGCTGGACAAGCATGGCCTGCGCGCCCATCTCTACCCGTTCGCTGCCGTGAAGGAAGACGGGGCCATCGCATACGTGGAAGACGGTGAAGTGGAAATCAACGAACCGATAGCCTTCAATATGGAGCAAGAGGAGCTGGCGCTGCACGGCACACACAACCTATACAATTCGTTAGCCGCCGGCATCTCGGCCAATTTGGCCGGCATCCGGAAAGAATATATCCGCAAAGCCTTGTCCGACTTCAAGGGAGTGGAACACCGGTTGGAGAAAGTAGCCACCGTACGCGGCGTGAGCTTCATCAACGATTCCAAGGCTACGAACGTAAATTCCTGCTGGTATGCCCTACAAAGCATGACCGGCAAAACCGTACTTATCCTCGGCGGTAAAGACAAAGGAAACGATTACACGGAAATCGAAGACCTCGTACGCGAAAAGTGCTCTGCCCTGGTCTATTTGGGATTGCACAACGAAAAGCTGCACGCCTTCTTCGACCGTCTGGGACTGCCCGTAGCCGACGTGCAGACCGGCATGCAGGATGCCGTAGAAGCAGCCTTCAAGCTGGCAAAGAAAGGTGAAACCGTGTTGCTCAGTCCTTGCTGTGCCTCCTTCGACCTCTTCAAGAGCTATGAGGACCGCGGCGATCAGTTCAAAGCATGTGTCAGAGCACTATAAGATACAGATGCCGTAACAGTCCTATTACGAATTCCGTAACAAGAACGGCAACTTTTAATTCTTTAATTATTAATTTTTAATTTGCGAAGCATTGGATTTATTAAAGAGCATATTCAAAGGCGATAAAGTGATTTGGATTATTTTCCTTTTCCTTTGCCTCATCTCCATCACAGAGGTATTCAGTGCTGCCAGTACGCTGACCTACAAGAGTGGCGACCATTGGGGACCGATTACGCAACACAGCATCCTCCTGATGGTAGGCGCCGTCATTGTAGTACTGGTACACAACATCCCCTATAAATGGTTTCAGGTGTTCCCGGTATTCCTGCTTCCGATATCCATCGGACTGCTGGCTTTTGTGATGCTGATGGGATTCATTACCGGCGACCGCGTAAACGGCGCAGCCCGCTGGATGACCTTCATGGGTATTCAGTTCCAGCCGTCGGAAATAGCGAAGATGGCCGTCGTCATCGTTACCGCCTTTATCCTCTCGAAAGGGCAGGATGAAGACGGTGCAAGTCCGAAAGCCTTTAAGCGCATCATGATTATTACCTGCATTGTCTGTGGCCTTATCCTGCCGGAAAACTACTCGACGGGAATGCTGCTCTTCGGAACGGTCTACCTGATGATGTTCATCGGGCGGGTATCTGCCAGGAAACTGCTGATACTGGGAGGAGGGATTGTGGCATTCGTAACAGTCTTTGTCGCCTTCCTGCTGGCCACGCCAGACAAGACATTGGAAAATATACCGATGGGGCACCGCTTCACCACTGTAAAATCCCGTATTGCAGACTTTACCAACAAGGAGGAAGTTCCTGCCGCCAAATTCGACATCGACGGCGACGGGCAAGTGGCACATGCCCGTATTGCCGTAGCTACGAGCAACGTTGTAGGCAAGGGTCCGGGAAACTCCGTACAGCGTGACTTTCTGAGCCAGGCATTCTCCGATTTCATCTATGCCATCATCATCGAGGAACTGGGACTGGTAGGCGGAATAGTCGTTGTGTTCCTTTATGTCTGCCTATTGGTGCGAGTGGGCCGTATCGCCAAAAAATGCGACCGCACTTTCCCCGCTTTCCTCATTACCGGAATAGCCTTGCTGCTCGTCACGCAGGCGCTGTTCAACATGATGGTTGCCGTAGGTCTGGCACCCGTCACGGGACAACCGCTTCCACTCATCAGCAAGGGTGGTACATCCACTTTCATCAACTGTGCCTACATCGGCATGATACTGAGTGTCAGCCGCTATACAGCCAAGCTGGAGGAACAGCGGATGCATGATGCGCAAGTGCCGATGCTGATAGATGCCGGAAATGCCGAGAACCCGGAACAACCGGCCGATAGCGAAGCACAGACAGCCGCCGAGCCGACAGCAAAGGTACTGAACAGTGATGCGGAGTTTGAATAACAGCCTCTCCCCCAACCCCTCCCCCGTAGGGAGGGGAGAAAAGAATAATTGAGTAATGGAGAGCATGCCAATAATACAAAAATAAAAAAGAACAAGAATATGAGTAAAGAGGCGAACAACTATACAACCAAAAGTAACTCTACCCCTCTCCCTACGGGGAAGGGGGTGAGGCTTATCATCAGCGGCGGCGGTACCGGAGGACATATCTTTCCGGCCATCTCCATCGCTAACGCCATAAAAGAGTTGTGTCCCGACGCGGAGATTCTCTTCGTAGGTGCCGAAGGAAGAATGGAAATGCAGCGTGTTCCAGATGCCGGTTACCGGATTATAGGCTTACCCGTTGCCGGATTCGACCGTAAACATCTGTGGAAGAACTTCTCCGTACTGCTGAAACTGATACGAAGCCAGTGGAAAGCACGGAGCATCATCAAGGAGTTCCGCCCGCAAGTAGCCGTCGGTGTAGGTGGCTATGCCAGTGGTCCTACGCTGAAAATGGCGGGCATGATGGGTATTCCCACGCTGATACAAGAACAGAATTCCTACGCCGGTGTCACCAACAAGCTGCTGGCACAGAAGGCATGCAAGATTTGCGTGGCCTACGAAGGTATGGAAAAATTCTTCCCGGCAGAAAAGATAATCATGACAGGTAATCCGGTGCGCCAGAACCTGCTCGGACATTCCATCCTGCACGCAGACGCCGTAAAGTACTTCGGATTGAACCCGGAAAAGAAGACTATCCTCATTCTGGGCGGCAGTCTTGGAGCGCGTACCATCAACCAGACATTGACTGCCGGACTGGATGTCATTCGTACCCACCCCGACGTACAGTTTATCTGGCAGACTGGCAAGATATACATTGACCAAGTCAGAGAAGCCATTACAGCCACTACGGGAGAAGCCGTACGTAACCCGCATATCAGTGCCATTCCGAATCTGTATGTGACGGACTTCATTAAGGATATGGCAAACGCCTATGCCGCTGCCGATCTGGTGATTTCACGTGCCGGAGCCGGTTCCATCTCCGAGTTCTGCCTGCTGCACAAGCCGGTCATCCTGGTTCCCTCACCCAATGTGGCCGAAGACCATCAGACCAAGAATGCGCTGGCGCTGGTGGATAAGGATGCAGCTATCTATGTGAAGGATGTGGAAGCGAAAGAGAAGCTGCTGCCGGTGGCGTTGGAGACAATCGCTAACCCCGAGAAGCTGCAAGACTTGAGCAAGAATATCGCCAAGCTAGCGTTGCCGGACTCGGCGACAATTATTGCGAAGGAGGTATTGAAGAGCCTCTCCCCTTGTCCCTCCCCCGTAGGGAGGGGGGAATAGATAGTACTGCTATCGTTCTTTTTATAATATCATACTTTTGGAAGAAGAGTTTGAAGAAAAAATTTGAATATGAATAAAAATATAAGCAATAGTAACTCATCTCCCCTCCCTACGGGGGAGGGGCAGGGGGTGAGGCTTGAAGCCATTCGCTCCGTTTATTTCGTCGGTGCCGGCGGCATCGGCATGAGCGCTCTGATACGCTATTTCCTCTCTAAAGGAAAGACAGTAGCGGGCTACGACCGTACGTCGAGCGAACTGACAGAACGTCTGATTACGGAAGGAGCACAGATACACTACGAAGAGGATATCGACCTTATTCCGGAGGAGTGCAAAGACAAGGCAAGCACGCTCGTGGTCTATACCCCCGCCGTGCCGCAAGGGCATGCAGAACTGACCTATTTCCGTGAAAACGGCTTCAACATACATAAGCGCTCCCAAGTATTGGGCATCATCACCCGCAGCAGTAAAGGCCTGTGCGTGGCAGGTACGCATGGCAAGACTACCACCAGCACCATGGCTGCCCACCTGCTGCACCAGTCACACGTGGGCTGCACCGCCTTCCTCGGAGGCATTTCGAAGAACTACGGTACGAATCTGCTGCTTTCCGCCACCAGCCCTTATACCGTTATCGAAGCGGATGAGTTCGACCGCTCCTTCCACTGGCTATCGCCCTGGATGAGTGTCATTACTGCCACCGACCCCGACCACCTGGATATATACGGCACCAAAGAAGCCTATCTCGAAAGCTTCCGCCACTACACCACGCTTATCCAGCCGGGCGGCGCCTTGATTCTGCACAAAGGACTGGAAATGCAAGCCGACGTACAACCGGGCGTCACCACCTATACCTACTCGCGCAACGAAGGCGACTTCCATGCCGAGAATATCCGCATCGGAAACGGTGAAATCTTCATCGACTTCGTGGCGCCTGACACCCGCATCAACGATATTCAGTTGGGGGTTCCCGTCAGTATCAACATCGAGAATGGTGTTGCCGCCATGGCACTCGCCCATCTCAGCGGTGCCACCGACGAAGAAATCAAGCAAGGCATGGCAAGCTTCCGCGGAGTGGACCGCCGCTTCGACTTCAAGCTGAAGAACGACCGGATTGTATTCCTCAGCGATTACGCCCACCACCCTGCCGAAATAGCCCAAAGCGTGAAGTCCGTCCGCGAGTTGTACCAAGACAAGAAGATAACCGTCATCTTCCAGCCCCACTTGTACACCCGTACTCGCGACTTCTATCGTGACTTTGCAGACAGCCTTTCCCTATCCGACGAGGTGATTCTGACAGAGATATACCCTGCCCGCGAGCAACCGATTCCCGGCGTGACGAGTCAGCTGATTTATGACAACCTCCGCCCCGGCATCGAGAAATGCATCTGTAGGAAAGAAGACGTCCTCAGCCTCCTCGCCCAAAAGCACACCGAAGTATTGGTAGTGCTGGGAGCCGGAGACCTGGACAACTATGCGCCCCAAATCACCCAACTATTATCAGAAAAATATCATGGTTAAAAGGATTCTACTTTCTATCGTTCTGTTGCTTGTCATTGCTTACCTGGTAGTGGCTGTCACAGCTTTCAACCGCAAGCCCACCTCGCAGGTGTGCCAAGACGTGGAACTGGTGATAAAAGACACGGTATATGCCGGCTTCATCACGAAGAAGGAAGTAGCTACCCTGCTGGAAAAGAAAGGCATCAGCCCCATTGGGAAAGACCTGGAACGCGTGCGTACCAAGACCTTGGAGCGCGAACTTGCCAAGCATCCCCTCATCGACCAGGTGGAGTGCTACAAAACCCCGAGCGGCAAGCTCTGCATCGAAGTGACCCAGCGCACCCCCATCCTGCGCGTGATGAGCGCCAACGGCGAAAACTACTATCTGGACAACAAAGGTACCGTGATGCCCCCCGATGCAAAGTGCGTTGCACACCTCGCCGTTGTAACCGGAAATGTAGAAAAGTCGTTTGCCATGAGGGATTTATATAAGTTTGGTGTATTTTTGCAAAAGAATTCTTTTTGGAATGCACAGATAGAGCAAATTCACGTATTGCCCGGCAAGAACATCGAGTTAGTGCCCCGTGTCGGCGACCATCTTATCTATTTAGGCAAGATTGCCGGATTCGAGAAGAAGCTGAAACGTGTAAAGGCATTCTACGAAAGAGGATTGAACCAGGTGGGTTGGAACAAATACTCCCGTATCAGCGTTGAATTTGATAATCAAATCATCTGCACAAAGAGAGAGTAGAGAAAGGGATTTACTAATAGTCCTTCTTTATCAAAGCGCAGCAAATAGTAAATTGTAAATAGTAAAATAGTAAATAAATAGATATGGCAACAACAGATTTCATCGCCGCTATCGAGTTGAGTTCTTCCAAGATTTCCGGTATCGCAGGAAAGAAGAGCAGTGACGGAAGTATCCAGGTGTTGGCTTATGCACGCGAAGATGCATCCCCGTTTATACACAAAGGGGCCATCTACAACATTGACAAGGCCGCACAAGCGCTGACTTCCATCATCAACAAGCTGGAAGGCCAGTTGAACAACTCCATCGCCAAAGTATATGTAGGCATCGGCGGACAATCATTGCGCACGGTGAGGAATGCGGTAAGCCGTACGCTGGAGGAAGAGAGCATCATTTCGCAAGAACTGGTAGACGAGATTTGCGACGAGAACCGTGATGTACCTCTGGTAGACATGAGTGTGCTGGATGTAGCCCCGCAAGAATACAAGATAGACAACACGCTGCATGTGGAGCCCGTAGGAGTTGCCGGAAGATACATCACCGGACAGTTCCTCAACATCGTGGCGCGTGCCTCGCTGAAGAAGAACCTCGAACACAGCTTCGAGCAAGCCAAAGTGGAAATTGCCGACGACCTGCTCGTGGCTCCCACTGCGTTGGCCAAAGCCGTGCTGACCGAAAACGAGATGCGTTCAGGCTGTGCACTGGTGGACTTCGGTGCCGACACCACCACCGTGCTGGTCTATAAGAACAATATCCTGCGCTACCTCAGCGTACTGCCGCTGGGTGGAAACAACATTACCCACGACATCACTTCCCTGCAAATGGAAGAGGAAGATGCCGAGAAGCTGAAACTGCAATACGGTGATGCCCTCTACGAGGAGGAAGAAGACGCCGAGACCCCTGCCGTATGCACGTCGGAAGACGGCCGTACCTTTGAACTGGCCCTGCTGAACAATATTATCGGAGCACGTGCAGAAGAAATTCTTGCCAACGTATGGAACCAGTTGCAACTTTCCGGCTACGAGGACAAACTTTTCTCCGGTGTTGTATTCACCGGTGGAGGAGCCAATCTGAAGAATCTTGAGAAAGCCTTCCATAGAGTGAGCAAGATTGAAAAGGTAAAGACCGCCAAGTTCGTACAGACCACCGTCCACACACGCAGCGACGAGCCCAAGAAGGACGGCATGCACAACACACTGCTGGGCCTGCTGGCTGCCGGCAACGAGAATTGCTGCCTGCAAGAGGTGAAGCCGGTGCAGCAGCCTGCCTCCAATGTTCCTCCCAAACCGGTCGACATATTCGTTGACGACGAAGCGCTGAAAGAGCAGGAAGCCGCCGCACGCGCCGCCAAGGCACAGCGCGAGAAGGAAGAGAAAGAACGCAAGGAGCGTGAGCGCAAAGAAAGGGAGCTGCGCGAAAAGGAAGAAAAGAAGAAGAAAAAGAAAGAAGGCCCCAGCTGGTTCGAAAAGACTTTCAACAAGCTTTCCAACGAAATCTTCTCGGACGACGATATGAAGTAATAATGTGATAATGTGCCAGAAAATTAAGTTATTATGGAAGATATAGTACAATTCGATTTCCCGACCGATTCACCGAAAATCATTAAAGTAATCGGTGTAGGTGGAGGTGGCGGCAATGCCGTGAACCATATGTACCGGGAAGGTATACACGACGTGACGTTCGTACTGTGCAACACAGACAACCAAGCGTTGAAGGACTCTCCCGTGCCCGTGAAGTTACAGCTTGGAAAAGAAGGCCTGGGAGCCGGAAACCGCCCTGCCCGTGCCCGCAAGGCAGCAGAAGAGAGCATCGAAGACATCAAGAATATGCTGAACGACGGCACCAAGATGGTATTCATCACTGCCGGAATGGGCGGTGGTACCGGTACGGGTGCCGCACCCATCATTGCACAAACCGCCAAGGAAATGGACATCCTGACCATCGGCATCGTCACCATCCCTTTCCGCTGGGAGGGCGACAAGAAGATAGACCAGGCACTGGATGGCGTAGAGGAAATCAGCAAGCACGTAGATGCCCTGCTGGTCATCAACAATGAAAAGCTGAGCGAGATATACAGCGAGCTATCCGTAGACGACGCGTTTGACAAGGCCGACGACACCCTTTCGGTAGCCGCCAAGAGTATTGCCGAAATCATCACCCTGCATGGAAAGGTGAACCTCGACTTCAACGACGTGAAAACAGTGCTGAAGGACGGCGGCGTAGCCATCATGAGTACCGGCTACGGCGAAGGTGACAACCGTGTCAGCGAAGCCATCAAGAACGCGCAGCACTCGCCGTTGCTGAACAACAACGACATCTTCAACTCCAAGAAAGTACTCCTCAACATCTCTTACAGTGCACAATACAAGCTGATGATGAGCGAAATGGACGAGGTGAAGGAGTTCATGAACCGTTTCAGCCGCGACTTCGAAACCAAATTCGGTATGGCCATTGACGACAAGCTGGAACAGAAAGTGAAAATCACCCTGCTTGCCACTGGTTTCGGTATCCAGGACATCCACATGAAGGAAATGGACGACCGCATCACCCAGCGCACCGCCGAAGAACAGCAACGCCTTGCCGAGCTGGAGGAGGAAGAGGAACAGAGACGCAACCGCCGCGAAGTGTACTATGGCAAGGATGCCAATGCCCGTTCCCAGCGCAGCCGCCGTCGCCATATCTATCTCTTCAATCCCGAAGACATGGACAACGCCGACATCATCAGCATGGTAGAGAATTCTCCGACCTATCTGCGTGACAAAAGCACGCTGAACAGCATCAAGATGAAGGCAGAGCAGGAAGGGCAGCTCGCCACCGAAGCCGCGCAAGAGGCAGAAGGCGGTGCAGGGGGAGTCATCACCTTCTGATTTTTCCGTTCCCGATATGTAAAACCATCCTCCTCCCCTTCGGGGGAACAGGAGTAAACCTATAACAATATGGATTTATTTGAAAAAGTCAGCGAAGACATTAAAACAGCCATGAAAGCCAAAGACAAAGTGGCTCTCGAAACATTGAGAAACGTAAAGAAAGTATTCCTTGAAGCCAAAACCGCTCCCGGAGCCAACGATACCCTGAGCGATGCAGATGCTTTGAAGATTATCCAAAAACTGACCAAGCAAGGCAAAGACGCCGCTGAAATCTATGTACAGCAAGGTCGCCAGGACTTGGCAGACGATGAGCTGGCACAAGTAAAGGTGCTTGAAACCTATCTGCCCAAGCAGATGAGCGCCGAAGAACTGGAGGCAGCCTTGAAGGAAATCATAGCCGAAGTCGGCGCCACCAGCGGCAAGGACATGGGCAAGGTGATGGGTGTAGCCAGCAAGAAACTTGCCGGACTTGCCGAAGGCCGCGCCATCTCAGCCAAAGTAAAAGAGTTGCTGGGATAAAGAAATACACTTCCCCTATCATATAAGCCGTGCTTCAACAGAGGGACTCAGCGTCCAAAGTCTGTTGAACACGGCTTTTTACATACCAATCCATATCCTCCCCCACAAGAGATTATACGCTATCTATCAACGCATTATATTTACCGACCGTTTACCATAAGATGTAAAAGCCGTTACCTAATGATGTAACGACGGTTACCCTATATTGAAACGGTCGTTACCCTATATTGTAACGACCGTTACAGCTTATCGTAACGACCCTTACAGCAGTAAGTAAAACTCCCTACTCCTATAATAAAGGCAGCGCACACTTATTGGGCCGTTACATCGACGATAATCAATCAAAAAGCTCCTTCAATACCTCAAGTGATTTCAATACCGGGAAATCCGGCAGATGCAGACGATAATATTCATTCATAATGTTCAGGCAGCGGGTACGCTCCAACCGGTTCATGGTGAAAAGATGCATCGTTTCATAATTCATGCGCATCAGCTGTGTCAGGCGGGCCGCCTCCTCGGGAGCGATGTAATTGGAATGGAGCTGCGGACGCAAGGGAGTGAAACAAGCATTCTGCAAATCGAAGTAATCTCCGGCATGATAATCCTCCAGGTTGGGATACAAACCGAGAAAACGGGAAAGGCGCATCAGGAAGACCAGATGGAAATTGGCAAACCCCTCCCTGCATTCATCCAGCCAGATGACGGAATGATACAGATAAGCAAACAGCGGACGGTTCTCTGCCTCCTCCCGGACGGCGCGATAAAGGAATTCCGAAAGAAACAAAGCGATGGCAGATTTGTAGGGATCGTAGGGAAGCGTGGCGAAAGGATAAAGAGACTTCGCCTCCTTCACCTTATATATAGTGGCATTAGGACGGAAATCGGCTTCAAGTTCCACCAATGCCAGCGGCTGGAAGAGTACCGGCTTCACCGCCGCCTTGCGCGAACGGGGTATGGACACCATGAAGGAAGCCCTGCCAGCCACCTCCGTATAGATGTCTGCAATGAGAGATGTATCCTTATATTTCAAGGTATGCAGCACAATTCCCAGTGTTTTCTGTAACATTCCCGATTTCTTTATCTGGTTTCAATCTGATAACAAAGCTACAAAAAAAGCCCGAAAGAAGAGAAACAAAAGGAGAAGAATAAAAAAACAAGGTAAGGAGTGCAAAAAGCAAAATCACGTATTATACTGATTTTCAATAAACAAAACGCTAGCCTATGACAAAAAGCAACAAAAAGATATATTTTTTTCTTGCGAATGTTTTGGTAATTCAAAAATAGTTTCTACCTTTGCATCCGCAAACGAGAAATAAAGGCTCTTTGCAAGAGCGGAAACGCTCATCAAAGGATGGCCCGTTCGTCTATCGGTTAGGACGCAAGATTTTCATTCTTGAAAGGGGGGTTCGATTCCCCCACGGGCTACAAAATAAAAAAATAAACGAATTAAAAAAGATTAGTCGAGATGGCAAATCATAAATCATCACTGAAGAGAATCAGACAAGAAGAAACAAGAAGACTTCACAACAGATATTATGGCAAGACCATGAGAAACGCTGTTCGTAAGCTTCGTGCTACTACAGACAAAGCTGCAGCAACAGCGATGTATCCGGGTATCACAAAACTGTTGGATAAATTGGCTAAGACTAATGTAATCCACAAGAACAAGGCTAACAACCTGAAGTCAAAATTGGCTATCTATATCAACAAGCTGGTTTAAGTTGACTGTTACACAAAAGATATTACAAGGCTGGACTTTTTAGTCCGGCCTTTCTCATTTATACCTCTCTATTTACCTGCTTCCACACAAGTTTCTTTTCTGTGCTAAAAAGCTGTAAACTACCCGAATTTATCCGTTTGTTTAGCACCATATCCCGAGGATTTTCACTATATTTGCTCTGTTATTACAATAAGGAAAAAAGATTATGACTGAAGAACAGATTCACTCCAATAACGGGAGCTATTCTGCCGAAAACATCCAGGTACTGGAAGGTTTGGAAGCAGTGAGAAAGCGTCCCGCGATGTATATTGGCGACATTAGCAGCAAAGGACTTCACCACCTGGTGTACGAGGTTGTGGACAACTCCATCGACGAGGCACTTGCCGGCTATTGCGACCACATCGAAGTCACCATTAACGAGGACAACTCCATCACCGTACAAGACAACGGACGTGGTATCCCGGTAGACTATCACGAAAAGGAAAAGAAATCCGCACTGGAAGTTGTAATGACCGTACTGCATGCCGGAGGTAAGTTCGACAAAGGTTCCTACAAGGTATCGGGAGGTCTGCATGGTGTAGGTGTATCTTGCGTAAACGCCTTGTCTACACACATGACTACCCAGGTTTTCCGTAACGGAAAAATCTATCAGCAGGAATATTCCTGCGGACATCCGCTCTACTCCGTCAAGGAAGTGGGCACAACAGACATTACCGGTACACGCCAGCAGTTCTGGCCGGACGATACCATCTTTACGGAAACAGTCTACAACTATGATATTCTTGCCACCCGCATGCGCGAGTTGGCTTACCTGAACGCAGGCATCAAGATTTCACTGACCGACCTTCGCGTAAAGGACGAAGAGGGAAATGCCAAGAAGGAAATCTTCTACTCGGAAGAAGGCCTGAAGGAATTTGTGCGCTACGTAGACTCCTCACGCGAGCACTTCATGAACGATGTAATCTACATCAACACCGAGAAGCAAGGCACACCGGTGGAAGTAGCCATCATGTACAACACTTCTTATAACGAAAATGTACACTCTTACGTAAACAACATCAATACCATTGAAGGGGGTACCCACTTGGCAGGTTTCCGCCGTGCACTGACCCGTACATTGAAAAAATACGCCGAAGACAACAAGATGCTGGAGAAAGCCAAGGTAGAGATTGCAGGCGACGACTTCCGCGAAGGATTAACTGCCGTTATCTCCATCAAGGTGGCAGAGCCTCAGTTCGAAGGACAGACCAAGACAAAGCTGGGTAACAACGAAGTGATGGGTGCCGTAGACCAGGCTGTGGGCGAAGCCCTCACCTACTACTTGGAGGAACACCCGAAGGAAGCCAAGCTGATTGTAGACAAGGTGATTCTTGCCGCCCAGGCACGTATCGCCGCACGTAAGGCACGCGAATCCGTACAACGCAAATCGCCGATGTCCGGCGGTGGCATGCCCGGTAAGTTGGCCGACTGCTCCAGCAAGGACCCGGAAGAATGCGAATTGTTCCTCGTCGAGGGTGACTCGGCAGGCGGTTCAGCAAAGCAAGGCCGTAACCGTGCGTTCCAAGCTATCCTGCCGCTTCGCGGTAAGATTCTGAATGTGGAAAAGGCCATGTGGCACAAGGCATTCGAGAGCGACGAAGTAAACAATATCATCCAGGCGCTGGGCATCCGTTTCGGCGTGGACGGTGAAGACAGCAAAGAAGCGAACATTGACAAGCTGCGCTACAAGAAGATTATCATCATGACCGATGCCGACGTCGATGGTTCTCACATCGACACGCTGATTATGACGCTTTTCTTCCGCTACTTCCCGCAAGTTATCCAGCAGGGTTGCTTGTACATCGCCACTCCTCCCCTTTACCTTTGCACCAAAGGCAAGGCGAAAGAGTATTGCTGGACAGACCAGCAGCGCCAGAAGTTCATCGACACTTACGGCGGCGGTTCGGAAAACGCAGTACACACCCAACGCTACAAAGGTTTGGGTGAAATGAACCCGGAACAGTTGTGGGAAACCACCATGAATCCGGAAAACCGCATGCTGAAGCAGGTGCATCTTGAAAATGCAGCCGAAGCCGACTATATCTTCTCCATGCTGATGGGTGAAGACGTGGGCCCGCGCCGCGATTTCATCGAAAAGAATGCAACGTATGCAAATATTGACGCTTAATAAATAATAAATAACCAACCTCACATCTTACAACGAGGAAGCCCCGGACGGGCAGGATAATCCTGCTGACCGGGGCTTTTCCTTTATCCCTCTTCTCCTCCAAAGAAGAGGCCCGTCTCCGCACGGAAGAACTATAGGATTCCTTGTTTTTTCATCTCTTCCACTACCAATTCCAGCTCTGCATACCAGTCCTCACCAAACTTACGGATAAGCGGCTCTTTCAGAAACTTGTACACGGGCAGATTTTCCTTTTGCCCCAACAGTATAGCGGCTTTGCAGACATCCCAACGATGATAGTTCACTGCCTTATAGAGTCCGTAGTTCCCCACCCTTATCGGATAGAGATGGCAGGATATAGGTTTGTAGAAGTTGGTCCTACCCTCACGGTAAGCCTTTTCGATGGCACAATAGCAACAGCCTTTATCATCATAGCAGGTAAAGACGCAATCCTTGTTGTTTACAATAGAAGTCACCAGGTCACCTTCACAATCGGTATAGACCACACCTTGCTCCTCTATCACGGTACGGGCTTCGGGAGAAAGCTCGTCCCAAATCAGCGGAAGCACCTCTTCCAGTTTCTCCACCTCGTCCAGCTCTACGGGAGCACCGGCATCGCCCTCAATGCAGCAAATCCCCTGGCAGGCACCCAAGTCACACAAGAACTTCTCGCGCAAAACATCGAAAGAAACCACAACATCACCAATCTGTATCATAATCGTTCTATTGAAAAAAGACGCGGATTATCCGGATTGCACAGACTCAACTTTAAGAGCATCCGTGGAATCCGTATAATCCGCGTCTAAATATTGTTACGGCTTTGACGCCTTACTTAATCAAATCCTTACCAGTCATTTCGGCCGGCTGCTCCATACCCAAGATATGCAGGATAGAAGGAGCTACGTCAGCCAATACACCGTTCTCAACCTTGGCGTCCTTGTTTGCAGTAACGTAAACGAAAGGAACGGGGTTCAGAGAGTGGGCAGTATTCGGAGTACCATCCTCATTCAGAGCATGGTCGGCATTACCGTGGTCGGCGATGATGATTACTTCATAATCGTTTGCCTTGGCAGCCTCAACGGTGTCTTTCACACATTCGTCGATGGCTTTCACTGCCTTCTCGATAGCTTCGTAGATACCGGTATGTCCCACCATATCACCATTGGCGTAGTTCACCACGATGAAATCGAACTTCTGGGTCCTGATAGCTTCAACCAACTTGTCCTTCACCTCGTACGCACTCATTTCAGGCTTCAAGTCGTAAGTGGCAACCTTCGGAGAAGGAACCAGGATGCGCTCTTCAGCATCGTAGGGAGTCTCGCGGCCACCGTTGAAGAAGAAAGTCACGTGTGCATACTTCTCTGTTTCGGCAATGTGCAGCTGGGTCTTGCCATTGGCAGCAAGATATTCGCCCAATGTGTTCTGTACATTCTCCTTATCAAAAAGGATATGTACACCCTTGAAGCTGGCGTCATACGGAGTCATGCAGTAGAACTGCAGGCCCGGAATGGTTTGCATGCCTTGTTCGGGCATATCTTGCTGGGTGAGGACAACGGTCAATTCCTTGGCACGGTCGTTACGGTAGTTGAAGAAGATTACAACATCACCTTCCTTGATGGTACCGTCGAAGCCACCGTTCACAATCGGCTTGATGAATTCATCCGTAACGCCTTCGTCGTAGGACTCCTGCATAGCCTGGACCATATCCGTAGCAACCTTGCCTTCACCGTTTACCAACAAATCGTAGGCAACCTTCACACGCTCCCAACGTTTGTCACGGTCCATGGCATAGAAACGTCCCACGATGGAAGCAATCTTGCCGGCAGACTTCTCGCAATGGGCAGTCAGCTGCTCAATGAAGCATTTACCGCTCTTCGGGTCGGTATCACGACCGTCCATAAAACAGTGGATGAAGGTATTCTCGATACCGTATTCCTTGGAAATATCGCAGAGTTTGAACAAATGGTCAAAAGAGCTGTGCACGCCACCGTTGCTGGTCAGTCCCATAAAGTGGATATTCTTGCCGTTTTCCTTTGCATATGAGAAAGCAGAAACAATTTCCTTGTTCTTCAGGATGCTGCCATCGGCACAAGCACGGTTAATCTTCACCAAATCCTGGTAAACGATGCGTCCGGCACCGATATTGAGGTGACCTACTTCAGAGTTACCCATCTGTCCGTCGGGCAAACCAACGTTTTCACCGCTTGCCTGAAGCTCGGAATGCGGATAAGCTGCCAACAGACTGTCCCAATACGGAGTAGGTGTATTGAAAATCACATCATCTTTACCTTGATCGCCGATGCCCCAGCCATCAAGAATCATTAAAAGGGCTTTCTTACTCATAATATTAATCGAATTTAATTGTATAATCTTTTTGTATGATACAAACGTTCTTTATAGTAGGAACCTGTTTTTGCGCTGCAAAGGTACAAAAAACAGCTGTTAAAGCGTACTGTTTCAAATGATTTATGTACTTTTGCCACGCTTAAAAAATAAAAAACAAGAAATATGGACGATTCAAACCCACGAACGTGCAATAGTATTCACCAATAAAACGAACGGAGACGTTGACTGCAATGCCTCTGTTCCAAGCTGAAAGGAGGCAAACAATGAGAAAGTATCTCTACAGTGAAAACGGCTTCACTGAAAAGGCCGAATGGCAACCCAACTGCTGGGTCAACGTAGAATGCCCGGACAACGATGATTTCAAATTCCTTACCGAAGAGCTGAAAGTTCCCGAATCATTCTTGGAAGACATAGCCGACGTGGACGAGCGCCCGCGTACGGAAACAGAAGACAACTGGCTGCTGACCATCCTCCGCATCCCGATGCAGAGCAACCAACGCGGCGTGCCGTTCATCACCGTGCCCATCGGCATTATCACCAATGACGGAATCATCGTTTCTGTCTGCTATCACCACACGGAGCTGATACCGGACTTCATCCAGCACACACGCCGGAAGAACATAGTCGTCAACAATAAACTGGATTTGATTCTGCGAATCATCTACTCTTCCGCCGTCTGGTTCCTGAAGTATCTGAAACAGATAAACAACGACGTGGCCACCGCCGAAAAAGAGCTGGAGAAAAGCATCCGCAACGAAGACCTCCTGCAACTGATGAAGCTGCAGAAGACGCTGGTCTACTTCAACACTTCCATCCGTGGCAATGAAGTGATGATAGGACGGCTGAAAAACATCTTTCAGGACACCAATTATCTGGATTTGGAATTATTGGAAGACGTGGTCATCGAGTTGAAGCAGGCATACAATACCGTGAACATCTACAGTGATATCCTGACGGGAACCATGGACGCCTTCGCCTCCATCATCTCCAACAATGTGAATGCCATCATGAAACGTATGACAAGCCTCAGCATTACACTGATGATTCCCACGTTGATAGCCAGTTTCTACGGCATGAATGTGGACATCCACCTGGAGAGTTTTCCGCACGCGTTTATTTTCATCATACTTTTGTCGGCAATATTATCAGCAATGACATTCGTATGGTTCAGAAGGATTAAGTGGTTCTAAACAGCATCATTGTCCGAAGTTCAGCGACAACTGCCCATCCCCCAAAAGATTGAACGTCAAGCGATGATAGGGTGTAGTGCCCCGCTCGGCAATGGCGGCACGATGTTTTCTGGTGGGATACCCCTTGTTATGATTCCAGTCATAATACGGATATTCCTCGTGAAGGCGGTTCATGTAGTCATCACGATAGGTCTTTGCCAAGATGGAGGCGGCAGCGATGGAAAGGTACTTCCCGTCTCCTTTGACTACGGTAGTATGCGGCAAGTCCCGATATTTTTTAAAGCGGTTGCCGTCTATCAGCAGATGTTGCGGACGGACATTCAGTTGGTCAACAGCACGATGCATAGCAAGAAAGGAGGCATTGAGAATATTGATTTTGTCAATTTCTTCGGGAGAGACGACGCCCACCGCCCAAGCCAGAGCCTCTTTCTCAATCACTTCACGCAAGGCATAGCGTTGTTTTTCCGTCAGCTGCTTGGAGTCGTTCAGAAGTTCATTCTTAAAGTCCGTCGGCAGAATAACGGCAGCGGCATAGACCGCACCGGCCAGACAGCCGCGACCGGCCTCATCGCATCCTGCCTCTATCAAATCTTTATTCAAATAAGGTAATAACATATATATCGCTATCTTTGAGGCACAAAGATAAATCTTTTCGGAAGGAAACCGGACTTCTAAGAAGAATTAATTAAATTTGCGGAAACAAGACGATGCCATGAAGAAAAACCTATGTCTACTACTCGTATGTCTTCTGTCAGCAGCTGCCCCACTGCAAGCTCAAGACATGCAGCAAGCACAGAAATTGATTGACCAAGCACAGAAATACCTGTACAACAACCCCAAACAAGCTTCCTACTATGCAGCTCAGGCTTCTGCCTTGTTTCCCGAAGATGAGCCCAGTGAGGTCCGCGCACAAGCCATGTTCCTTTATTGCCAGGCAGAACAGCTATTGGGCAACTTTGACTTGAGTCTCAAGAATCTATATGATACCCAGAAATACATCGATCCTGCAAACAAGCAACAAAGTGCCCAACTATACTCCCTCATGGGACGTGTCTACAGTAAGCTGGGAGACTACAACAAAGCCATAGAACTAAACGACAAGGCAACCTCCATATTCAAAGTCATCGGTGATTCCACTTCTGTAGCCGGATGCTATAACGAACGTGGAGTCATGCACCACTTCATGAATGAGTTTGTTGTTGCCGAGCGTTTCTTCCAGCGTGCGCTGGCCATCAACCGTGCCCAACGAAACCTGAAAGAGATTGCAACCAACCTGAACAACCTCTGTCTGTACCGGGGAAATACGGAAGAGAAACTTTCTTTCATCCAGGAAGCCATCACCATCAACAAGAATCTGGACGCCCAATGGTCTCTTGGCGAAAACTATAACAACATGGGGAAACAGTATTACTATGACAAGCAATACTCCAAAGCCTTGGAAGCCTTGCATAAAGCCTACGAGTATGCCCACAACATCGGAGCCCGCGAACTGATTTGCGACAATTACGAATATTCGTCCATGGTATATGCAGCTATAGGTGACTATGCCCAAGCCTATAAATACCTGGAGAAAATGCAGCACCTGAGCAAAGAGCTACAAAGCAGTAACAAGCTGCGTAACATTGAGCAGGAAATCTCCTATAAAAGATATCAAGACCAGAAGCATGCCACTGAAATGCAGGAACAAATCTATGAAATAGAACTGCTGAAACGCAATCTATGGCTCTTGGGCAGCATACTTATTCTCGGTTTGGCTGTCAGTATCTTCTTATATAAATGGTATAAACGTAGAAAAGACCTGCAACTGATTGAAACCCGCTATCAGCTGGAACTCTCCGAACGCGAAGTATCCGAACTGAAACTACAACAGCAAGAAATGGAACTGAAAAACGTGCAGAGTGCTTTGGATGACAGCCGCCAGGAGGTTACCAGCTTTGCCGTGTTCCTAAGAAGCCGCAATGAGCTACTCGACAAGATACGTGGAATGATTAAAGAGGGTTATAAAATGGATAACCAAACACTCATTCCCCACCTGAAGAAAGTGAATGCCTTCATCAGCCAATATCAAAGCGGAGATAAGACAAACAGTAGCTTATTGCTGAATATAGAAGAAAAGAACAAGGAATTCCTGGACCGGCTCGCACTAAAGCATCCTAATCTGACGCAAGGTGAAAAATACCTAGCAACTCTATTACGCGTCAATCTGTCAACCAAAGAAATCTCCATGATAACCGGTACCATTCCCAAAACAATCAATATGAACCGGTATCGTTTACGCAAATCTTTGAACTTATCCACAGAAGAAGACTTGGTTGAATACCTTCAGAGTTTCTAAAAACGAAGCCAAAGAGAAAAGCTCTCTTGTAGATAGATTATATTAGAATATAATACTATTATTCAACGATTTAGCAATCGGATTGTAGATTAAATAACAGTACTTTCAACCCCCTTTGTAGATATTTTATAGATAAAGGTCATAGCCAACCTTTTAATTATATCGCTTCCTTTGCCCTTGTGAAAAACAAAGTATTAACCTTAAAAAACTTTATCACACATGGGTAAAATTAAACAGTATTTCTCAATGCAAAGAGTATTACTACTTGCCTTACTCTTTGTATGTCTAGCGCCGCTAAGTGCATTAGCGCAAACCATCCAGCTAACCGGTACCGTAACCGATACCAAAGGAGAATCTCTTATCGGTGCCAGTGTCCTGGAAAAAGGAACCAGTAATGGTTGCATCACCGACGTTGACGGCAACTTTACGTTGACAGTCTCTCCCAAAGCAACTATGGTAATCTCTTATGTGGGTTATGTAACCCAGGAAATTCCCCTCAACGGGCAGAAGAACATCAAAATAGCATTGAAAGATGATTCTGAAATGCTGGATGAAGTCGTAGTCGTAGGTTACGGTACGATGAAGAAGAGTGATATGACCGGTGCCATTTCTTCGGTGAAAGCGGAAGATTTGATGAAGCGTGCCACTACCAGCGCAACCGAAGCACTGCAAGGTAAAATTGCCGGTGTAAGCGTTTTGAAATCGGGAGGTAATGCAGGTGCAAGCATTTCTGTAAAAATCCGTGGTATCAAGACTATGGGTGACAATGAGCCGCTTTACATCATCGACGGGTATCCTGGTGACATCAACACCATCAATCCGCAGGATATCGAATCCATGGAAATCCTGAAAGATGGTGCCGCCGCTGCCATTTACGGTTCTGTGGCCGCCAATGGTGTAGTCATCGTTTCTACCAAGAACGGAAAGGAAGGAGAGCTGAAAGTTTCCTTTAATACGTATATGACGGTCAACTCGGTAGCCAAGAAGTTCGACATGCTCAATGCAGACGGCTACTTGAAAGTGCACAACATGATGTACGAGAATGCAGGAACAAACAAGCCCGCTTATCTTACGTACAAGAATGGACAGAACCCTACCGGTGCCGATACAAACTGGCAGGATGAAATGCTCCGTACCGGTATCGCACAGAACTATTATGTAAACCTCATCGGAGGTTCTGAAGTTGCCAAATATTCACTTTCTTATGGGCATGCCGACGAGAAGGGTATCTTTAAGGGTAACTCTTACATCCAGGATAATGCCCGCCTGAAACTGAATGCGCACAAATATATCTTTGATTTCGATGCGAGCTTGAACTTCAAGGTCACACAAAGCAAACAGCCCCAGTATTCCTTGAAAGAAATGTACTCCATTTCGCCACTGGTGCCCGTTTACGACGAAAACCAGACATACGGATACGGTCTGACCGACATGTCGGTAGACGGTACCAAGATGGAATTCCCAACCAACCGTAATGTCATGGCAGACGACCATTACAAAGACAGAAAATATACGGGCTACGACATTACCGGCAATATCGGTCTGACCATGAAGCTCGCCCCGTGGCTTACATTCAAAACAAGCTATACGTACGACGGTTACTACTACAACGACCGTTATCATCGTGCCAAATACGAAGCCAATGCACAAGAGCCGAGCCTCTATCCTTATAACTACGAGTACAACTCATACTATCGTAAGCAAACATTCGAGAATGTATTGACCTTCATGAAAGACTTCGGCAAGCACTCCGTTACTGCCATGGTAGGTAACTCCATCATTTCCGCCCATCAGGATAAAAGTTCTGTCAGCGTGGAAGGCAAGAAAACCGAATATGATGTAGTAGGCGGCAGTCTGAGTTCCAGCGAGGTTCCCGGCGGATTCTTCGACCCGACATCTCCCACAATCGATGCAGGTATCGGCGGTACATTTGCCGGCACAGGTACTTTCTACGATTACAACCGCGCTTCTTTCTTCGGACGCTTCAACTATTCATACGCCAGCCGTTACTTGCTGCAAGTGACTGTACGTTCCGACGGCTCTTCCAAGTTCGGTAAAAACAACCGTTGGGGTACCTTCCCTTCCGTAGCAGTGGGATGGAGAATCAGCGAGGAAGATTTCTTCCCCAAAAACACCCCTATCAGCAACTTGAAGTTCCGCGCCAGCTGGGGACGCCTGGGTAGCGAGAGTGCACTGGGCTACTATTATGCGCCAACAATGAGTAACAGCAACACCCAATGGATGAGCTACATACAAGGTGGTAATCCTTGGGCCGGCATGTCCAACCTCTATCTGGTAAACGACGATTTGCGTTGGGAAACTACCGATACCAAAAACATCGGTTTCGACTTCGGTCTTTTCAACAATAAGTTGAGCGGTAGCCTTAACTACTATTACAACACAACGGAAGACTTACTGATTGAAAAAGTCATGCCGCCTTCTGCAGGTATCTACAATCCTACTGTCAACGTAGGAAAGATGGTAAACAAAGGTTTCGAGCTTGAATTGAACTATGGAGACAACATCAACGGTTTCGACTATAATATCGGTTTCAACCTTTCTACCATCCACAACGAAATGTTGAAGGCAGACCCGAACCAGGTACTTTATGGTTCTGCCTGGAAGGGTGACGGCCACTTCGTAACCCAAACACTGAAAGGTTATCCGGTAGCCAGCTTCTGGCTGTATCAGACTGACGGCATATTCCAGACTGATGCAGAAGCTGCTGCTTACGTAAACAGTGCAGGCGAACGTCTCCAGCCGAGTGCCAAAGCCGGTGATATCCGCTTCAAGGATGTAGACGGCAATGGAAGCATCGACTCCGGCGACAAGGTATATTCCGGTTCCGGTATTCCCAAGGTGGAAGCCAACTTGTCATTCAGCGGTTCCTATAAGAACTTTGACCTTTCCTTCCAGTTTGGCAGTGCATGGGGGCACAAACTCTACAACGTAAACCGTCTGTATTATGAAGGAATGGACGCCGGTAGAAACTACTTCACAAGCACCATGAATGCATGGACACCGCAAAACGCAGGAACAAGTATGCCAAGAGCTGTACTGGGTGACCCGAATGAAAATACCCGTGAATCCGATCGCTTCCTCGAAAACGGTAACTTCGTCCGCCTTCGCCAGTTGCAGTTAGGATACAGCTTGTCCAGAGCTTTAGCTAAGAAAATGTATCTTGAAAAATGCCGCCTCTATGTCAGTGGAGAGAATCTCTTTACCATCACTAAATATTCCGGTATCGACCCTGAATTCTCTTCAAGCATTCTGGACACCGGTGTAGACTCCTTTGTATACCCGTTCACCCGCTCATTTGTAGTAGGTCTGCAAGTTACATTCTAATCACCATTAAAAACAAGAAGACAATGAAAAAAATTATATATATAGCCTCTTTCTTATGCGCCGCCTTACTGGCAGGATGCGATGATTTCCTGACGACAGAGTCTCCCGACTTTTCTACAGACAAATACTGGAGAGATAAAGCCGATGTAGAGGCAGGTCTATCAGCGGTATATGGCCAGCTGGATAACCGCACCGGCTCTTACACGGTTGCAGAAGTCAAGTTTGTTGTGGAAACCTTCCGTAGCGATGAGATGGTAAAAGGCCAGGACGTCAACAACTATCCGGAATGGGCTGCATTGTACGGATTCACCTACAACAATGAGAACTCCAGCATCAAAGAATACTGGATGAACAATTACAATGGCATCAACTACGCCAACAACGTATTATACGGTATTGACAAAGTACAGACCAGCGGTGAGAAGATGAGTGCCGATGACGAGAACCATCTTACGGGCGAAGCTCTGTTCCTGCGTGCCTACTATCATTTCAAACTGATTATGAGCTGGGAGAAAATCATTATCCGCAATGAATATCTGACCGGAGAATCCCAGACTCACAAAGCATTGTCTACCAGAACGGAAGCATGGGACTTTATCTGTACTGAACTGGACAAAGCAGGCAGCATGCTGCCACAAGACCGCCCTTCTTCCGAAGCGGGACGTGTAACCAAAGGAGCAGCCTACTCTTACCTGGGATGGGCTTACTTGACCCGTGCTTATGAAGAAAGTGACAAAAAGGCCGAATACCTGGGGCTGGCAGAAGCCGCTTTCAACAAAGTGACCGGCTACGAACTGGAGTCCGACTACGGAAGCATGTTCGACGGAACCAACAAAAATTGCAAAGAGTCCATTCTGGAACTTCAGTTTACCAACAGTACGGCCGACGGTACTTTCCACAAGCACGTACTCCACTTCTGGGTGGCTCCGGGCAGCATGTCCGGTTGGGACGAAATCCGTGTCAGCGACATGATGTACAACGAATTTCTGAAAGAAGGACGCATTGCCGAAGGTAACATGTACGATGCCCGTGCCTATGGTTCCATGATGTTTGATGATCCGTATTACTACGAAGGCGGGCACATCCTGGGGTACAATTACGATGACATCTATGATGAGAATTCCGCCACCCGATATAATTACCGTAAATACATGCCTTCAACTTGGAGCGACTACGCACAAAACTACGTAGGTACCAACATGCCACTGATGCGTTATGCCAATGTATTGCTGATGAAGGCTGAAGTCTACAATGAACAAGGTCATCCAGAAAAAGCCATTCCATTGATTAACGAAGTACGTAGCGTGCACGGCAAGCTGCCTGCCATGACCGGAAGTGACCAAGCTGCTGTTAAAGCGCAAATTGAGCATGAACGTCTGGTGGAATTCACACTGGAAAACTCACGCTTCTACGACCTCCGTCGTTGGGGCAAACTGGACGAAGCCATGAAGGCTGACGGCAGAACCGGATTCAGTGCATCTACCCACTCCTTCCTGCCCATTCCTCTGATGGAGATTCAGACCAACAATGAAATAAACGAATAATCCTTTTCTCCAAATGGTATATCGAGGCGGCATTCGCCCCGGCAATGCCGCCTCGTTTGCTTTGAAAGCTTTATCTTTGCACCTGCAAAAATAGACCATACTATCTTTGCCACTAAAAAAACGACATAGATATGTTTACAATCATCGGACTAATGCTCACGGGAATGCTGTTGGGCTATCTCTTACGGAAACGGGACTTAAAGAAAATCCACCAAATCATCACCCTGCTCATCTGGCTGCTGCTGTTTATCCTCGGCATCGAGGTCGGAAGCAACGAGCAAATCATCAAGGGGCTCCATACCATAGGTCTTGAAGCTGTGATACTCACCCTGGGAGGGACCTTGGGAAGTGTTATCGCTGCTTGGGCACTCTGGAGAGCCTTGTATAAAAGGAAAGGAGGCAGGGCATGAAAGGAAGTCTTATCATTGTGGGCTTTTTTGTATTGGGTACGATTTGTGGTGTGTGCCATCTGCTGCCTTTTGATATTGCAGAAACCAATATCAGCTACTACGCGCTTTGCGCGCTGATGTTCAGTGTAGGGTTGAGCGTAGGCAACGACCCGCAGACCCTGAAGAACTTCCGTTCACTCAATCCGCGACTGGTATTCCTGCCCATCATGACGATACTGGGAACACTGGCTGGTTCGGCAGCCGTCAGTCTGATTCTGACACACCGTTCTATAACGGACTGTCTGGCCGTAGGCTCGGGATTCGGCTATTACTCGCTCTCCAGCATCTTCATTACCGAATACAAGGGAGCCGAGCTGGGCACCATCGCCCTGCTTGCCAATATCAGCCGGGAGATTCTGACACTGCTAGCCGCCCCGTTGCTGGTACGATGGTTCGGAAACCTTGCCCCCATCTCTGCCGGAGGAGCCACGACGATGGACACCACACTACCCATCATCACACGGACAGCCGGACAGCAGTTTGTAGTGGTTTCCATCTTCCACGGGTTTGTGGTCGATTTCAGCGTTCCGTTCCTGGTGACATTGTTCTGCTCGATATAGGGCTTTTACCCTCTTTTGACAGACACCGGTCTCTGACAAGAGCCATTTTTATATCACTAAATCCTATTAATAATGAAAACCAAACTTTATACCTTTCTCCTTTCTTCGCTGCTTTGCACCGATGCCCTGGCCGACAACGAGCCGTGGCAGAACCCGCAAGTCAACGAAATGAACAGAGAGCCGATGCACGCCCACTTCACTCCATTCACGAATGAAGCCAACGCACTGAAACAACGTGCCTTGCCTGCCGACGTACGGTTCGACGTAAATCCTGCAACAGAACGCCGCATCACGCTGGACGGCACCTGGAAATTCCTTTTCTCAAAGAACAATGACCTCTGCCCCAAAGACTTCCACAAGCCCGGATTCAGTACCCGCAAGTGGAGCAAAATAGAAGTTCCTGGAAGCTGGGAGCTGCAAGGGTTCGATGCGCCCATCTATACAGATACCCGTTATCCGTTCCCACCCAATCCGCCCTACGTGCCTGCCGACTACAACCCCGTAGGCGCTTATATCCGCGAATTCACCGTCCCGGCAGGTTGGGAAGGCATGGACGTTTTCCTCGATTTCGAAGGAGTGGAGTCTGCCTACTATGTATGGGTAAACGGCGAATTGGCGGGTTATGCTGAGGACAGCCGCCTGCCGTCGCACTTCAACATCACCAAGCTGCTGAAGAAGGGCAACAACAGACTAGCTGTAAAAGTATTCCGTTATAGCGACGGTTCCTACCTGGAAGGCCAGGACTACTGGAAATACAGCGGCATCGAACGGAGTGTTTATCTCTACGCCCGCCCCCAGAGCCGCGTCAAGGACTTCCGGATGACAGCGGAACTGATAAACAACTACAAGGATGGCGAACTAAAGCTGGATGTATTCCTCCATCAGCCTAAAGCCGGAGAAACGGTGGAAGTGAAGGTAATGGACAGGGACAAGGTTATCTATGACCGGAAAAAGTCCATAACCTCTGCCACAGACACTTTGTTTACCCAGCAGCAAGTGTTCACGAATGCACGAGCCTGGAATGCCGAAACACCGAACACCTACACGCTGGTAGTCAGCACCTTTGATGCACAAGGGAAACCGCAGGAATCCTTTACGCACCTTTTTGGCTTCCGTACCGTGGAAATGATGAACGGCATGCAGATGATTAACGGCCAGGCCGTCCTCTTCAAGGGGGTGAACCGTCACGAGCACGACCCGCACAAGGGACGTACCATCACCGTGGGGTCCATGATACACGACATCCAGCTGATGAAGCAGTTCAACCTGAACGGTGTACGCAACTGCCACTACCCGAACAACTATGCGTGGTACGAGCTTTGCACAGAATTCGGACTTTATATGGTAGACGAAGCCAACATCGAGAGCCATGGCATGATGTTCCACAAGGATGAGACCCTTGCCAACTATCCCGACTGGGAGGTGCCTTTCATGCAGCGGATGAGCCGTATGATTGCACGCGACCGCAACTACTCTGCCATCGTGACTTGGTCCATGGGCAACGAGTCGGGCTACGGCAAGCACTTCGAAACTCTGTATGACTATACCAAGAAGATAGACCCCACCCGTCCCGTACAATATGAAGGGGGTGGCTACAACTCCAAGAGCGACATCTATTGCCCCATGTACGCACGCATCTGGAGGTTGCGCCAACACGTGAACCAGCGTGATGCCCGCCCCATGATTCTCTGCGAATATGCCCATGCCATGGGTAACAGTGTAGGTAACTTCCAGGACTACTGGGACTTGATTTACAAGTACGACCAGCTGCAAGGCGGTTTCATTTGGGACTGGGTGGACCAGACGTTTGCCATCAAGGACGAGAACCAGCGCGACATCTGGGCTTTTGGCGGCGACATGGGATTTGTAGGTGTCGTCAACGACTCCAACTTCTGTGCCAACGGCCTGGTTGCTGCCGACCGCACCCCGCACCCGCACATCTACGAAGTGAAGAAGGTATTGCAATACATCCACTTCGAACCGCTTGCCTTCACCCCGAACAAGATAAAGGTCACCAACTGGCACGATTTCATCGGATTGGAAGGATATACCCTCCGCTGGGCAGTGGAATGCGACGGCAAGACCGTTCAGAACGGTGAGATGGATTTCCCCAAGATTGCTCCCAAAAACTCTGCCAACATAGAATTGCCACTGAAAGCGCTGCCTGCCGACGGCAAGGAGTATTTCCTCACACTTCGTGCATTCACCAAGCACGAAGCGCCATTAGTACCGAAAGGACACGAGGTTGCCATCGAACAATGGGAACTGCCTTCCGTCCCGTCAGCCAAAACCGTTCAGCCGGTGGAGGGAACGTTGACCGTAAACCGCAACAACGAAGCATTGACCGTGAAAGGCAATAACTTCCAGGTAGCTTTCTCTACCCGAAACGGTGAAATGACAGAGCTGAACTACAACGGAAAGAATCTGATTAAGGAAGGGCTGCAACCCAACTTCTGGCGCCCGTTGACCGATAATGATATTCCAAATGGGCACCTGATACGCTGCGGCACCTGGAGAAACGCCGGACGCGATGCCAAACTGCAGAACATCGAAGTTGCAGAAGCCGGACAAACGGCTACTGTCACTGCGACCTACCGCATGGAAGAACAAGATGCTGATTTGCAGACTCTCTACAAAATCACTCCCGACGGCAAGGTTCAGGTAACCATGCACTTCACCCCCGGCAAGAAGCCATTGAGCGAGATGCCTCGTCTGGGCATGCGCATGATACTCCCTGCCGAATATGAAATGATGACCTGGCTGGGCCGTGGTCCGCAAGAGACGTATGCCGACCGCAAGACGGGAGCCTTGATAGGCCTATACAACGCAACAGTCTGGGAACAGTACCATCCGTATGTACGAGCCCAAGAGACGGCCAATCATTGTGACGTACGCTGGGTGGCCCTACGTAATGCAACCGGCGAAGGCCTGCTGGTAGTGGGCGAAGAACCGTTGAGCGTAAGCGCCTGGAACTTCCCGATGGAGGACATTGAATACCGTCCCTCACAGATGGAGCGCCGCCACGGTGGAAGCATCCAGAAGAAAGATATGATATGGCTCAACATCGACCACAAGCAGATGGGCGTAGGCGGTGACAATACCTGGGGAGCACAAGTTCATCCCGAGTACACCATCACTCCGCACGAATGGAAATACAGCTTCACGCTCGCCCCTCTCGCACCGGAGGATGATGCAGCGGAACAAGCGCACAAATAACCGTTAAATACCTCATTCATATGAAATACAAATTTATACGCATACTCTGCTTCACATTGTTGGCCGCAGGCATCGCAGCCTGCACCCCCGGCATGAAAAGCACTACGGAGAAACGGTATGCCTTCGCCGACATACTGGACATCTCCTACACTCCCGACACCCTGCACCGCTGCTATGGTTGGTTCACCGACGCCGGCTCGTGGATGGGCTTCACGCTGCCCGAACGGCAACAATGGGTCAACGGCTTCTGCGGCCCCTTCAGCCTCGATATGTTCCGCCGCCAGTGGATGGCACAGTCAGCCGCCGTCGTAAGCTTTGCCAAAGATACACAAGAGATTTTTGTTCCGGATTCCACTTGCTATTACCCCGGCGAACTCTATATGTCGGCACATTCCACCCACGGGAGCATCACACAACGGCTCAACTTCACAAGTGCCTCGACCGCCTTGCTGCGCATCGAAGCCGACACGGCTGAAGACCTGCTGCTCTCCGGTAGCCAATGGGGCAAAGACATCACCGTCAGCGTAGAACAGAACTCCGTCATCGCCCGTCATCCCAGTGGCGAAACCGTAACCGTGACCTTCACTCCTAATGTAGAGCTGGCCAAGACCGACAATAACTATACAGCCCTCGTCCGCTCTCCGCGCTACCCTGTCAACGTAGCCATCTCTTTCTTCACTTCCGAAAAAGAGATGACTGCCAACCTGCAAAACCTGCCGAGCCTGCTCAACAATCCCGCCCCCGCCCTGCAAGCCAATGCCGAACGTTGGGAAGGTTACCTCACCAAGATACTGCGCAAGGACATGAAGCCCGAATATGACCGTATCGCCGTGAAAGCCGTCACCACGCTCATCTCCAATTGGCGGACACACCGCGGTGGATTGCTTCACGAAGGTATCATCCCGAGCCATGCCGTAGGCTATTTCGTCGGCTTTTGGGCATGGGATAGCTGGCGCTTCAGTGCCGGAACCGCCAAATTCGACCCCGAACTGGCCAAGAACAACATCCGAGCCATGTTCGACTACCAGCAACCGGACGGCATGATTATCGACTGTATCTACACCGACCCCTCCGAGAACAATGCCCGTGACAGCAAGCCTCCCTTGGTATGCTGGGCTGTCGATGAAATATTTACCCATACGGGTGACACCGCCTTCGTTGCCGAGATGTATCCGCAACTGCTCTCCTATTATAGATGGTGGTACGAGAAGCGCGACCACAACCGCAATGGCATGTGCGAGTACGGTGCTACCGACGGAACACTGGAAGCTGCCGCCTGGGAAAGCGGCATGGACAACGCCATCCGTTTTGACGGCGCCGTGATGCTGAAAAACGAAGGCTACGAGGATGCCTGGAGTATGGATCAGGAGAGTGTGGACTTGAACGCTTATCTGGCACTGGAATGCAAACTGCTGAAGAAATTCTCCAGCCTGCTGAAGATACCTTTCGACGCACCGGACTACAGTAGCCAGGTAGCCGACTATTTCTTTGACAAGAACATCAACTTCTTCTGCGATCGCCGCCTGAAGGACGGTTCATTCATCGAAGAGCCGGGCTGCGAAGCCTACACTCCGTTGTGGACCCGGATTGCCACACAAGCGCAAGTGGACAGCATGCTGCCCATGCTTCAAGATACGGCAAAGTTCTCCACGTATATCCCCTTCCCGACCATTGCCGCCGACAATCCCAAATACAATCCGCGCGGCTACTGGCGTGGCCCCATCTGGCTGGACCAAACCTACTTTGCCATCCGCGGACTGCGCAACTACGGCTACAACCGGCTGGCAGATGAATATACGCTGCAAGTCTTCGACCGCCTGAGTGGGCTGAAAGAGGGTGCTCCCATCCACGAGAACTACGGAACCCATACCGGCGAACGCCTGAAAGCTCCCCATTTCAGCTGGAGCTCCTCACATCTGTTGATGATGTACGACGATTACGGTAAGTAAACCGGGATTCCATATATGTCATAACTCACCACAGATTACACAGATTCACGCAGATTTTTTTAGTTTATTGATATCTGACATATTTATCTGTGTGAATCTGTGTAATCTGTGGTGAGTTATGACACTTTCATGAAGAACAAAAGCGATATGATTATTATCGGTAAACCTGCACCGGAAGCTCTCCACGCAAAGCTCCCAGCGCATTCATTACCAATGCTTCCAATTCGTCTTCTCCGGGATAGACGTGGACAGGGGCAAGAAAAGAGACACGCTCCTGCAACCGCGAAGTGATGTACTCGGAATGTGCCATACCTCCCGTAAGCAGAATGGCGTCCACCTTGCCATAAAGCACAACAGCAGCACCGCCTATCTCCTTGGCAATGCGGTAAATCATGGCATCAAGCACCAAAGCGGCATGGGTGTCTCCCTCAGCGATGCGCCTCTCTATGGCGGGAATGTCGGTAGTACCCAAATGGGCGGCAAGTCCCGCCTTGCCGGAAATACGTTTCTTCAGTTCTTCGGTAGTGTAACGCCCCGAGTGACAAAGGTCTATCAGTTGCCCGGCGGGCAGGGTACCTGCACGTTCGGGCGAAAAAGGACCGAAACCGTCGAGGGCATTGGGCACGTCCACCGCACGGCCGTGGCGGTGGACTCCTACGGAAACGCCTCCACCCAAGTGACAGACAATCAGATTGAGGTCTTCGTAATGCACGGGAGCTTCGGGCTGCAGGGCACTACGCTCGGCAGCATAGCGCCGGGCGATGGCTCGCTGGTTCAAGGCGTGCCAGATGGTGATGCTGGGCATCAGAGGCGAACCGGTGATGCGTGCCACATCGTCCAGTTCGTCCACCACGCCGGGATCGGCTATGAAAGAGGGGCAGCCGGGCAGCATGGCGGCAAGTTCGTGGGCTATCAGACAACCTAAGTTGCAGGCGTGGGTACGCATGGCGTGGAGCATATCGTCCAACATGGCATCGTTCACGGCATACACACCGCCAGGAATGGGTTTCAACAATCCCCCACGGCCGACGATGGCATCGAACTTAAAGGGAATGTCATTGGCCTCCAGCGCTTCCAGCACCAAGTGCTTGCGGAATTCGAACTGGTCGATGATGCGGGGAAATTGGGAAAGCTCCTCCACCGAATGCCGGATGTTGAGTACCAGACGGGGAGTTTCATCCTCATAGACAGCAATTTTTGTCGAGGTGGAACCGGGATTTACTGCCAGTATTTTCATTGATTACGATTTACAAATTACGAACTACAAATTACTAATTACAATCAAGGTTCTTTCACCCCGCTGGTCAGGCAAGCCATGGCAATGCTGTAATATTTGGACAAACCGGAATCGCTACGCGACGGTAATACCACCGGACATGAGGGTCCTTGCAGCAACCCGGCCATATCGGCATGAGAAAACAGAGATACAGCCTTATAAAAAGCATTGCCCGATTCGATGTTTGGGAATATCAACACATCCGCCTCCCCGTCAATCGGTGATACAATGCCTTTGATGTTACCGCTCGTCTTCTCACAAGAGGTCTTCACATCCAGCGGGCCGTCGATGATGACATTGCCGAACTCTCCGGCTTCCGCCAGTTCTACAATATTCACATAGTCCAATGAATGGGGGAATTTGGCGCTAACCTTCTCCGTGCAATGAATCAGCGCGATGCGTGGCTGCTCTATCCCGAAATGGCGGCAAGTATGGATGGCATACCAAATCATTTCAATGCGCTGTTGCAGTGTCGGGCGGGGAATGACCGCAGCATCGGAGAAAAAGAGCAGTTTATCGTAAGTAGGTATCTGCATCACGGCCAGATGGGTCAGAATCTTTCCTTTAGGCAACAAACCATGTTCCTTGTCCAGAATGGCACGTAGCAAATTGTCGGTATTGATGATGCCTTTCATCAGGATGTCCGCTCCACCCTCGCGTACGATACGCACCGCCTCACGTGCAGCCTCATCGGAATCTTCTATATGCAAGGTACTGACATATTGAGGATATTTCTTCAAAGTGGGATATTTTTCCAATATGGCAGAATCGCCAATCATCAGAAATTCCGCAATCCCCTCCTCCAAGGCACGGGATATGGCATATTCTGTATTAGGGTCATTGGCACAGACTACCGCAATACGTTTCCTCTTATTCAAGGTTTTCAGGTGGGCTGTTAACTGGGCAAAGTTCCGTATCGGTTCCATAACGTTAGATTTTTAGCAAATATCTAAAAAAATGTCGAGAAATACAGCATTTGCCCCGTTGAAATTTTATATGTTTAATATCATTTTGATATGTTCACCACAGATTACACAGATTGACACGGATTTGAACAGAATTTGAATTACTCTGTTGATTATATATCATATATAACCTCCCTCTCTTCTGTTAAAAATCCGTGTTAATCTGTGATATCTGTGGTGAATTGTGTACTTTTGCCCAAAATAGATTGATAATATATATGGGTAGTCTTATTTTCCCTCCGTATCTGCAGGAAGGTGACCGTGTCATTGTTCTCTCCCCTTCCAGCAAGATTGACAAATCTTTCCTGAAAGGCGCCTACAAACGTTTGAAGTCCTGGGGGCTGGAAGTCGTATTCGCAAAGCACGCGGGGAGTTCCAACGGAACGTATGCAGGAAATATCCGGCAACGCCTCGAGGACCTGCAGGAAGCCATGGACGATGAAGAAGCCAAAGTCATATTCTGTAGTCGGGGCGGTTACGGAGCCGTGCATCTGATAGGCAAACTGGATTTTACCAAGTTCAGGCAGCATCCCAAATGGCTCATCGGATTCAGTGACATCACCGCCCTCCATAATCTGTTCCAGCAGAATGGCTTCGCGTCGTTGCACGCCCCCATGGCGCGCCATCTCACAGTAGAACCGGAAGACGACTTCTGCACACAAGCACTGAAGGATATACTATTCGGGCAGGCATTGGGAGGAACCGAAGCATTCAGTTATGTCTGCCCGGGGCACAAACTAAATCATAAGGGAGAGGGAAAAGGCGTGTTGCGCGGCGGCAATTTGTCTGTGTTCTACGGGCTGCGTGGTACTCCTTACGATATTCCCGCCGAAGGCACCATCCTCTTCATCGAAGATGTGGGAGAACGCCCACATGCGGTGGAACGCATGATGTACAATCTCAAACTGGGAGGTGTCCTCGACAAGCTTTCCGGCCTCATCATCGGACAATTCACCGAATACGAGGAGAACAAGTCCCTGGGAAAAGACCTATATGGCGCATTGGCCGATTTGGTGAAGGAATACGATTACCCGATATGTTTCGATTTTCCCGTCGGACATGTCAGCATGAATGTACCGCTGATAAACGGCGCTGCGGTAACACTGAAAGTTGGAAAGAAAGAAGTGAAACTAAGTTTTAATACAGAAAGAGAATGAAACGGAATTATACATTCATCCCGTTGCTGCTGTTGCTGATTGTAGCGATAGTGGCATGCAGCAACAACAGCAGCAAGTCTGCAGCCGATAATGACAGTGAGGGCGATGCGACCAAAGCGACTGTCCAAGTGCCTCAGTTCAGTGCAGACAGTGCATATCAATACATACAGACCCAAGCGGATTTTGGTCCGCGCGTGCCCAACACCGCCGCCCACAAAGCCTGCGGAGAATTCCTTGCCAAGAAGCTGGAAGAATTCGGCGCCAAAGTATACAACCAGCATGCCGACCTGGTGGCTTACGACAACACCATCCTGAAAGCGCGCAATGTTATCGGCGCCTATAATCCGGAAAGCAAAAGGCGTGTACTGCTCTGTGCCCATTGGGACAGCCGTCCTTATGCCGACCAGGATGCCGACAAGACGAAGCATCACAGCCCTATCCTGGGTGTGAACGATGGAGCCAGCGGTGTGGGCGTATTGCTCGAAGTGGCCCGCCAACTACAGCAGCAGGCTCCAGCCATAGGCATCGACATCATCTTCTTTGACGCCGAAGACTATGGCATCCCCTACTTCTATCAAGGTGCATACAAGAACGACACTTGGTGCCTGGGCTCGCAATATTGGGGACGAGTACCCCATGTAGACGGCTATAATGCCCGCTACGGCATCCTGCTCGACATGGTGGGTGGAAAGAACGCCACCTTCTACAAGGAACAGTTCTCTCAAAGAACCGCCGGTAAGTACGTGAACAAGATATGGAACACAGCCCACCGCCTGGGCTTCGGCAACTTCTTCCCCAAAGAAAAAGGCACCGAAGTGACAGACGACCATATGTATGTATACAACCTGCGGCAGATTCCCTGCGTAGACATCATCAACTATGACCCGAACTGCGACACCGGCTTCGGTGACTTCTGGCACACGATAGACGACACCATGGACATCATCGACAAGGGCACTCTCAACGCAGTGGGACAGACCTTGCTGGAAGTCATCTACAATGAGAAATAGACCATCAAATAGTAAATCGTAAATAGTAAAATAGTAAATCCCATGATAAGTATCAACGAAGTACAAGATGAAGTAATTGCCGAATTCAATGATTTCGACGATTGGATGGACCGGTACCAACTTCTTATTGATTTAGGAAACGAGCAGGAACCGCTCGACGAAAAATACAAGACGGAACAAAACCTGATTGAAGGTTGCCAGAGCCGCGTATGGCTGCAGGCAGACGAAGTGGACGGAAAAATTATTTTCCAGGCCGAAAGCGACGCACTGATTGTGAAAGGAATCATTTCACTGCTTATCAAAGTACTCTCCGGGCACACACCGGATGAGATACTGAATGCCGACCTCTATTTCATTGATAAAATAGGACTGAAGGAACACTTGTCGCCCACCCGTAGCAACGGACTGCTGTCCATGGTAAAGCAGATGCGAATGTATGCGTTGGCCTTCAAAGCGAAAGAAGGGAAGTAAAGCATCTGATAAACACAATAAAGAAACAGTAGATTTAGAAGTTCTCTATCTCTACTGTTTTTATTATATTATGCTCGCATCTTCATCCCTACATATACCAAATAAGCCGCTCCTGCACATACTATCAAAATAGCCCCGAATTGTGCTGCAAACAAATCAGACAGCAGCCCCATAAATAGAGGGAAAATAGCTCCACCTATCAGTCCCATAATCATAAGTCCCGAAATCTCATTCTTTTGCGATGGCTTATGCAACAAAGCCTGTGAGAAGATGATAGAAAATATATTCGAGTTTCCTAATCCCACAAAAACAATCGAGACATACAAAAGAACCTTACCATTAAAAAACAGCAATCCTACCAAGCCCAACAACAAAAAAGCAAGACTTACCTTAAAGAATTTCCTGCTGGAGCAATGTGCCAGAATAAATACTCCGGCAAAACACCCCACCGTACGGAACAAGAAATAGGCACTGGATGCATAACCTGCTTCCGACAAATCAATACCTACACGTTCCATCAGTATCTTAGGAAGTGTCATATTTATGCCAACATCCATCCCTACATGGCAAACAATGCCCAAGAAAAGGACCAAAATAACGTTATCGGCCAATAGGGATAAACACTGCATGAAAGAGGACTCTCTCTCTTGCTTTTGTTCTTCTATCGAGACAGCAGAGAGCCCGATAGCTGAAACCAATGCAACAATAAAAAAACATGGAAACAGATACAACCAATTTCCAAACCTCAGTAGCATACAACCAGCGATAATCGGCCCCAAAAAAGAAGCAATGGCTTTCATGAACTGCCCTAACGTCAATGAACTCGCCAGCCTATCTCCACTTACAATATTAGCCAAAAGAGGATTCAGCGATACCTGTATCAGAGTATTCCCTATCCCCAACAGAGAAAAAGAGACTAACATCATCCCCAAACTATAATCCAGACACGGGAACAGTAACGCAATAGCTGTAATTACAACGCTCAATAATACAGTCTTACGACAGCCAATCCTATTCATTAGCATACTGGTAGGAATAGAAAGCAGGAAGAACCACAGAAAGACCATAAAAGGAAACAAATTAGCAATAGAATCCGAAAGATGAAAATCAGCTTTTATGTAGTTCGTAGCAATACCTACTACATCCACAAAACCCATGACGAAGAAGGATAACATGACAGGAATGAGTAGCAGAAACTTATTCTTGGTTTTCATAGCAGAATATCTTGTATTTCTATTTCAGATGAAGATTATAATCCTGAAGTGCCCTATAGAAGGCGTTGATATTCTCCGGCGCTACATGGGGAGGCACATCACATCCGGTAGATAGAACAAAATTCCGATGTCCGGATGTCTTGCCAAGCAATTGCGTAGTAGCAAAATAGACACCTTCCGGAGTACCCATCTTCATACAGCCTACCGGGTCCAGATTTCCCATTACAAGCACATCGTCCGGGCATTCCTCTAAAGTGGCCGGCATATCTATCCGATTACCAAAATGCAGGCCAGCTGCTCCGGTTTCAACCATTGCACCGGTACAATGTCCCGTATTGCCGCAATTATGCAATACAATCATAAACGTGTCGTCCTGCACCGCTTCTACAATCTTTTTAATAAAAGTTGAAGAATAGGTAGAACAATCCTCTGCTGATATCAATCCTGCTGCAGGTTCTGCAATCACGACTCCACCTACGCCGGTTCTCTTAATTTCCTTGCAATAATTCAGCAGAAATTCACTACACTTTTCCAGAAGCAGCATTACCATATCCGGATCAGTATAAATGGCAGTCATGATTTCCGTCATTCCCATCAACCGTCCTGCCAAAGAATAAGGGCCGATGCAACCCGCCAGAATCGGCTTATCCTGAATAGCCTCAGCCGACAAACGATTCACAAGAAGATACTCTGGCAAACGCCCCTGATCCATACCCGGAATATTTAACTTTTCCACATCATCCATATCCGTCACCAAATTACCTATCACACTCGGCACTTCATTTTTCGGAAAAGTAACTTCTGCCCCAAAAGCTTCAGCCTCAACAGTCAAATCCATGATAACAGTTGCAGCAGCAGAAGGATACATATCATATAACTTCTTGACAGCCTGGAAGTGTATATTCCCATTAGTAACAGCATCAATTACCTGGTAATTACAGAACTCAATGCCCGGATGAGTCATTATAGGTATTGCAACCCGTTCCCGTCTATCCATCAGGTCACGGGCCCATTGTGTCATATTTATCATAGCTATTTCTTTTTTCGTTTATAACAGGATTGCATATTACAGACAGCACAACCATATAGGTTTCTCTTCACATGTTCTCCTATTCCTATTATCCCACTAATTGATTTTATCGGAGTCATCAGAAAGCATTCAGAAAGTGTTATATTACAAGGATTATCACCTAAAAGATGAAAGATGCTTTTTTGGTCAGAAAGCGGCCAGCCACAATAACCCGGACTGAAACGCCGGGTATGAGACAAAACGCTCAATTCTGCCTGAAGAACATTTTCCATATAATCTCCGGTCTTTTCTACAATGCAAGAACCTATTGCACTAACCAGATATTCCTCAAAAACATCATTTCTTGTCACTGCTTCTTTCATTACCTTTTCTAAATGCTCGCCTGCTGTAGCTGCAAATACAGCGAATGCCGTAGCACCTTCCATAATGGAAGAAATTATTGAACCCACATTCAGCAAAGTATCTCCTATCCATATAACCTCCCTCTCTACCTTTCCCGAATAAATCCGATAAACAAACCGGGACATGACTAAAGAAGCCGGATCGTCCAACAATAAATCAATCTGCTGCTCGACAAAGGAATCGGCGTCTTTAATACCATATCCCATCTCCCTCAGCACATCACGGTTCGTAATATTCAGCTTATCAAAAGGCACCTCATGCACATTCATGGCGGCTGACTAAATCATCTAATATTTCTACCAAAGCTTGAGGTTCTTCCGTATAATAATCTATACCTATGCTTTTAGCAAATTCCTCACTTACAGGAGCACCTCCGGCAAAAGTTATCACACACGGATTTTCCTCCTTAATTGCTACATTAATTTTTTCCATGTTGACCATAGTAGTAGTCAACAAGGCAGACATACCGACAAAAGCATCAGGGTTCTCCTTCACAGCAGCAACAAACTGCTCTGATGTAACATTGATACCTAAATCAATAACCTCATAACCATTTCCCTCGAGCATCATCGATACTAAATTTTTGCCAATGTCATGAAGATCTCCTTCTACTGTACCTATTATAAATTTCCCCTTGCGCTTCACTGAACCGTCTGCAAAATACTTTTTCAAAAATCCCATGCCTATGCTCATAGCTTTAGCACTCATCAGAACCTGAGGTACAAAAACTTTGTTATCTTTGAACTTTACTCCGATATTGTTCATTCCCGTAATTAAACCGGCAGTAAGAATTTCATTCGGAGAAATTCCGGTTGCCAATGCTTGTTGGGTCAATTCGTCCACCCCATCTTGCTCTTTCAAAAACGGGGGATATGGGACTTTACGATTCAATTTCCCATATTCCACACAAACCGCTATTTTATTTAAAATATCATTCATCGCTATACTAATATTTACCGTTTGCTTCTCTTCTACGTATTTCTTTTACAGCATCTACCATTGCTTTGAAGCCCTCAATCTGCATATAGTCAGGTATGGAATTCCCTGAACCAAGTCCGTAACCTTTAGCTTTGGCACGGAAATGGGTTCCATCTTCCAGCACCTTCTTATACACTTCATCATAGGGATGCAAAATCAGATAATTCATATCAAATCCGCCAAATAGTCCAATTTTATCAGAATAATTATCAATCCAAGTATCATACGGAGCTATCTGATCTTCATTGGAATGTTTTGCATCAATCCCCATGTCAATAATATCCGGCATAACTTCAAAGATATTACCACAACTATGCAACAAGAATTTCTTGTTGCCGGCATGGATTATATCAATGACTTTTTTATGCTGAGGTAGAATGAATTGCCGGATTGTATCAGGCTCCAACATAGTAGCAGTACGGTGCCCAAGATCATCTCCCATACGGAAAAACACAAAAATATCACTATATTCACGTACCATTCTGGCCCACAACTTCTGATACAGTTCTCCTATCTTGTTGAACAAGTCAGAAAAAAGCTCCGGATCAAGATATTGCATGACGCATAGACTCTCATAACCAACCAGGTCTTGTGCAGATTCAAAAATACCATATCCGCACCCACCATAAGCCTTCATTCCGACCGGCATCACTCTACGAATAGCTTCTAATCTTGGAGAATATTTCTCCCAGAAAATTGCAGGCAACTCGTCGAAAGGATACTTCTCAAAATCATCACGTGTCTGGATAGGCCCTAATTTTCCACCCAAGATGGCCCCATGCCCCGGAAATATCTCACAAATGGCTGCTTCGTAGTCGAAAGCATCGTAGGTATGCCCTTTCCAAAAAGATATGTAGGTCGAGAAATAATCATCCAAATCAGCGTCTGACTTACAATTGTCTATTGACAGTTCACATCCCAAGCACTTGGCAATGAATGGAGGATCAATATGATGCTCATACAGAGGTAGATAATCGGGACGTTGATTATTCAGCACTTTCAGAATATTAGTATAATCAGGCTGAAAAACATTCATCGTATTGTTATTCATCAATCTAAACTCTATTTATTATTATAGTCTATCACTACTCCATTCACCAGGGTCTTTTTGCCCTCATAGGTGATTTTTCCTTCCGTTGGAGCCAGTACCAGTATCATCGCCTCATCAGCGGGCATACTAAACTTGAATTTGCCTTTTACAGACTTGGCGATAAATTTATTGGAAATGGCATCATACACATCACAAGATATTGAGCCTAAGCAAATTTCCACCTTTTTGCTTACAGCATAAGGATTATAAAATAAATAACTCGGATATCCTTTTTCATGGAAGAAGTCTGTTTTCAACAAATCAAACTTCAAGATAGCTTCCACATTTGTTTTCTCCATAATACCACCCAGATAGCCTACAGAAGCTGAACTATACAGTGACAAATTCGTTTCAGCCCATCCGTAAGGCACAGCATCTCCCGTAGCAAAAGGACTTTTTCCATCTTTATATTGACGAACCGCCTCGTATGCTATATAAGAATTAGGATCATATTTACGAGACCATTCTGCACAATCCTGATTCTCAATCGGAAGATATTTTGAATAGAATAAGCGGTTAGCATTTGCAGAATTAAGCAGGAACTTACCAATAGCACGTGCATAACGATCGTCGTAACGTACCAGTGGAGCTAAGATACCCATTTGTTGGAATGCATTCATAATGAAAGCAAAATCACCCCAAGTTGTTTCACCTTCTTTACTTATAGCTGCCATCATTCCTGAAACATCCATACCACCCCAGTTACCTACAACAGTTCCCCAACCTAATGTATGCTGCCATCTTCTGAGTGGTCCTACGTCAAAACACCAATTCAATATCTTATGTAAATCATAATTTGTACCTAGCTCAGCATTCATACGGGCAGCATTGATGGTACCATACAAATATTGCAATTCATAAGACGGATTAGAGGTAAAACTAGAGAAACGTTCCATACAAAGTTTTGCCGCATCCAAATATTTCTGTTCGCGTGTCTGTGAATAAGCCATATAGAAAAGCCAGCCCATAGCACCGGCTGCTTCAGGTTCAGGTACACTTCCCAACAAAGGTTTCATCGTGTCAAAGTTAAATGCACGGAAATTCGTATCAGGCAATGTACCTTTCTCTGCATCGCCTCCCAATGCCTTTACACATTCCAGCCAACGGTCAGCAACAATGGTGAATTCCTCCTTAAAATTACCGACTTCAGGATACAAAGCATAGAGTTGATAAAACAGTATGTTGGGAATCAACTCATACCACCAGTCATATCCAGTCACTGCACTAGTCCGATTTCCATATAGGTTTAGTCCATTTTTGCAATTAAAGAACTCTTCGGACATCAAAACCCAATTCTGACCGAAAGAATTAGTCTTATCTACCCCACACAACGTTGCTCCAACAATTGACATAAACGTATTGATAGATTCTGTCTTCAAGGTATCGGTAGATCCGACAAAAGTGTATTGCAAATAGCTTTTACGTCCGGGGAAATTAGTAACATCCGAAGTAATTCGGGTTAACGGAAGATATTCTCCTTTCTTTGTTACATCATAAACCAGTGAATCATAACCAATCGCAACTTGCTTCCAATCGCGCATTATATAAGGTTCCGGTTTATTAGGCATTAACTCTATCCTATCGATTTTGAGTTGCTGTCCAAGCATGGCAGGAGCTATTCCCACCAAGAATAATATAGATAATAAATTTCTTTTCATTAGTATTATTGATTTAGATAAGGGCTATGAGCCAAACATGTATAATATTCACTACCACCATAATAAAACCACCACTTACCGTCGTGTAACGTTAGCCCATTGAAAAAGATGCAATCGCTGAATGATGAAATTGGAGTATAGGGAACATCCGCAGAATAACCATTTTCATAAGGATAATGCGGATTCGCCATCAAAACCGGTGCAGGCAGGTAATCCAAGGGTTTTTCAGGGTCTTTCTTAGAAAGAAGCACTTCGCCAATAGCATAGAAATGCCCGGTATGGTTACCTCCGGTAAACAATACAATGCGGTCAGGATCTGAACTTACATGATTGCATAAAGCAAAACAGCCTTCACCACCTGGCCAAGAATTCGGATTCTCTTTAGATTCCCATTTTATCAAGTCGTCCGAATAAGCAATCAGACCATCGTTCAAATACATAATATATTTGCCGTTCACTTTCACAGCCTCATTATGAGGATTCTGTAAAACAACTCCGTTACGATGAGTACGCTTTGCTTCAGGAAATACAATTCCCACTTTAGTCCAATGACGCAAGTCTTTTGAAGTAGCAAGGAATGTACCATTCTGTTTCAGATCTTTTTGATTTTCCCAGAACCACTGATTACAGAACAAATAGTAAACATCGTCTTTTCTGACCAGATTTACATCCTCATAACTATATTTACGGTCTTCACCGGTCCTGAAAAACGGACTATTAATTGTATCTTTCACAAAATGAATGCCATCCGTACTTGTAGCAAGGCCTATATCACAAATATAATCAATTGGAGTATTCTGTTCTATGTCAATTGGTTGTTCCCCTCTATATACATAGTAGAATACGTCATCCTTTATGATGATACTGCCATTATGCACACCTCCGCCATAACGACCCTTATCCCAACACCCTGGTGAAGGATACAATACGGGATTATGTTCATACTTGGTGCAAGGGCCTATTGCCCAAGGATATGTTTTATACATGTCAGTAGGCACCTGGATATCTTTCGGAAAAGTTCCCCACCAGCGCTCCGTACTATAAGAATAATGATGCCACGCTTTTTCATTATCTTTATTAGGAAACTGCCATTCAAATATCCCTTCTTGATTATTGTAATCTGTAATTTTCTCCTTCGTCCCACTACAAGAGGATAAAAGCGCCACACTCACAAGTAAAAAAAGTCCTTTTTTCATGTTCATTTCTATTTTAATTAATAATTGGTTATTCTTTGTAAGGAGCCTTTGCGAGACCAATTTGATGGTCGGCAGCTCCATAGTAAAGGTACCACTCTCCATCATGCAAAGTCAATGATTCGCAAAACAAGGTATAGTGGATAAAGCCCTTCTGTTCATAAGGTTCTGTAGGAACCATATAAGGGTCTTCCATTATCTCTACAATTTTCTCCGGATTGTCTTTCTTTATCAAACTTTGCCCTAAAGCATAATTCCATGTCATCTCGCCGTTTCCACCATTATGTCGGCTTCCGAGGAAAAGGATGATATTCTGTTTCGTCGGTTCATAATCTGTCATAGCCATACAAAACTCCCAAGGATAAAAGCCTTTTGGAATAACATTCTCTATATCTTTAATTTCCCAATGTATCAGATCTTCCGAATAACAAATATGTGCCGTATCATTTCCTGAACAGTACAAAACATATTTGCCATTGATTTTCACCGGCCTGTTCGATGGATCTGTAAGGATAGCGCCATTCTTGATATTTTTAATGTCCCAATCTCCCCAGATAGGGCCATGCTTAGTCCAATGTTTCATATCAGCAGAGGTGGCGACACAGAGCCAAAAACTGTGTTTGTCGGCACAATATGCCGTATAATAAACATAGTATGTTCCATCCAACTCAATCAAACGAGGATCTTCCAATCCGCCAGGAAGCTCATAATCAAACTCCGCTTTCAACACCGGATTATTAGGATAGCGCTTCCAATGAATACCGTCTTCACTCTCAGCAAAGCCTATTTGTGACCGATAATGTTTAAACAGAGTCGTATCGCTATTCTCACCACGATATAACATCAAAAATCTATTATCTCTTACAATAACAGCTGGGTTATAGGCATTTTGCGATTCCCAAGTACCGAACTTACCTTGCGGCTTCATAATCGGATTACCTTCGTATCTCTTGAATGGGCCAATAGCCCATTCAGGATACTTTTGAGAATAAACCGAGCTTGTTATTGCCCCCAACATTGTAAGCCCCAAAAGACTTAGAAGCAATTTATAGTAACTTACTTTCATCTTAAAATTATTTTCATCAATTAATAATTAGGATTTTGAGTCACAATATTATTGGTTCTATCTATTTCGCTTTGAGGGATAGGCAATAAATAATCTCTGTTTTCCTCAAAACGAGCACCTTTGGTTGTATTATATTTCGTTGCATACGCTTTCATGACTTGCCCGAAACGCTTCTGGCGGATAAGTTCTTCTCTTCTCCAACCTTCCATAGCCAACTCACGACGGCGTTCCTCCCAAATTCTCTGCCGAAGTTCATCCTTATTGGTAGTAGTTATATCCGGTAAAGAATTAGGTGTAGTAGCCGGAATATATACCTGCTTATCTCTTCTGGGATCTATCGGATCTGTTTCACGTGCTCTCTTACGAACTTCATTCAAATAAATCAATGCCTCACCGGATTTATTATTTTCATTCAGTGCTTCAGCATAGAGCAACAAAATATCAGCATAACGGATAAACCGGATATTATAAGAAATTAACCATACATCCCAGCCTATCTTATCTACTGCAGGTACAGTCATTTTATAGTCGTGATACCCTGTAGGAGAAACAGAGTTATTCTGCTCTTGTGTATCCCCAGCATAACGATCACCCGTATGAGTAAATACATAAGTAAGTCTTGGGTCATCAGCATCATACGCATCCCACAAATCTTGCGATGGACAATGGAAACCATAACCGCCATAACCGGCCACCGCCCCACGACTCGTGAAGAAATGAGGCACATTAGTTCCGGTACCTACATTCTTATTATACATCTGATTGGGAATTTCAAAAACAGATTCCGAACTGTTCTCATACTCCTTGAACCAATTATAGCTATATTGAGGCAGTAATTCATACTTTCTCGAATCTACAATCTCCTTGAGTACCTTCTCCGCTTCCACATAATTGAATGTAAACATATACGTTTTAGCTAACATGGCTCTTGCCATTCCGCTGGTCACACGATATTGTTCATCAATAGAATACTCACCCTTTGCCGGTAAATTTTTGGCATCCGTTAGATCTTGAATAATAAGTTCATAAATCCTTTCTTTAGGAGTACGTTCAGTAATAGTTACTGCGTCCGGAGTTGTAGGCTCTGTTATCAAAGGTACATCACCGAAAGAGGTAACCAAGAAATAGTAACCGAATGCACGAAGTGCTTTGGCTTCATTGACATATCGTTTCAACAATTCAGTGTCTCCTTGAGCGGACGGAGCATAATAAATCACATCATTAGCTCGATTTACCAAACCATACAATAAACGCCATCTTCTAGCAACCTCGGCATTACTAGGCTGAGTAATAAACTGTTCCATATCATACATTTCAGCCATATCTCCCTCACTACCACCGCCTTTCAGAGCGTCATCCGTAGTGCAATCACCTATCAGGTAATGGTCCAAAGCATACTCATTCCATTTGACTCTCAGCTGTAAATAAGCTCCGGTCAGAGCCTCACCAATTTGCGTATCTGTCTTATAAAAAGTTTCACTCGTTTGTTGTCCATAAGTTGTTGTATCCAATAAATTGGAACAACTGGAACCAGCAATACCTAATGAAAGTATCAACGAATATATTAATTGCTTTTTCATGATATTTCTGTATTATTAGATTAAAAATTTGCATTTATACCCAAAGTTATCACCCTCGAAGTTGGATAACGAGTATTATCATATCCCATATTCAATGGATTATTTGAACCGATTTCCGGATCGATACCGGAATATTTAGTGAATGTTAATAAATTCTGACCACTTACATAAATTCTTAAAGATGACAGAACTTTCATCTTTTCACAAATTTTCTTAGGAAGATTATAACCCAACTGAGCATTCTGCAAACGCAAATAGGAGCCATTCTCAACAAACCAACTGGAGCCATTACCATAGTTCTTATTTTCGTCAACAGTACTGATACGAGGATAAGATGCATTATCTCCTTCTTTTCTCCAAGCATTAGTATAAGCCTCTTTCAATGCATTCTGAGCGGAAGCCATACCAAATGACTTTGTTCCATTCCAAATATCATTACCCAAAGTTCCCTGAAATGCCAAAGACAAATCAAAATTCTTATAGCTTAATCCAACATTGAAGCCATAAATCAAATCCGGATTCGGGTCACCTATGAAAGTACGGTCTTCATCATCAATAGCACCATTGCCACTCAAGTCAGCAAAAATAAAATCACCCGGTCTGGCATTAGGCTGGATTTTCTTTCCATCCTTCACGTAATTATCTATTTCTGCCTGATTCTGGAAAATACCAATTTGTTTATATCCAAAGAAACGTCCGATAGGGCCACCTACATAAGTGCGGCTGACAGAACCTGTCAAGTAATAGTTCTTATCTGTAGTCAATCGTGTTACTTCGGTTTTATAGGTCGATAAGTTGACGCCAATGTTATAATTTAAGCCACCAACGTTATTTCTATAATTCAGATTCATCTCAAAACCTTTGTTCGAAACATCGCCTGCATTACTCCACGGGCTGTTAGGATAGGAAGAGAACTCCGGCATCGGCACTTGCAACAACATATCCTTTGTTTTTTTCACAAAATAATCAAAAGTCAAATCCAAGCTATTATTGAATAATGTCAAGTCGACACCAAAGTTAAGCTGCTGGCTTGTTTCCCATTTAATCTCCGAGTTGCCGATGTTCTTTGGAAGATACCCTTGAACAAAATAATTTCCATAGTACCATTTATCATCCACACCTCCACCAATCAAAGTCAAGGCTGCATTGTTGTTGATGCGTTGGTTACCATTTTGTCCCCAGCCGGCTCTGATTTTCAAATTATCCACAACATTTTCCCAATGCAAATTCTTGAAAAACTCTTCATTACTAATTCTCCAGCCTAACGAGAAGGAAGGGAAATATCCCCAACGGTTACCTTTGGCAAACCTGGAAGAGCCATCAGTTCTAAAACTTACCGTTGCTAGATAAGTATCATTATAATTATAGTTGATACGTCCCAAATAAGACAATATCACACTTTCTGCTTTTGTTCCACCGGCTAAATCACCGGTAGTTTGCGAATCAAGTACATGGAAAGCATCATCATTACCCGGTCCTCCGGTTTTATAGGCATTAGCTGTTTCGCTCGTGTACTTCTCATAAGTAGTAGCTACCATAGCATTCAGTGCATGCTTCCCAAACTTCACATCATAATTGAATTGATTCTCAACTATCGAATTGAAAACAATGCCATTATTCTTCGTCAATTGAGTGGTAGTATTATACTTATCTTCTTTATTCGCCATATTGTTTTCTGTGAAAACAGAAGAATATATTGGCTTAAAGGCCGTATAAAGACTATGGTTCCTCTCAAAACTATATTGGAAACGATAACTGAATCCTTTAAACAACTTAACGTTTGCGAAGACATTTCCATATACATTCAAATTACTTGTATCACGATCAAATAAATTAAGATATGCAACCGGATTCGGATTAAACGCAAACTCGGTAGGAGCATACTTATTATATTCATAATCTGGAATAGAGGAATCTACTAAAGGATTAATGACCGGAGTAAAAGGATCGGCTTGTATGATAAAGTCAAAACGAGGCAAAGAAGAAGTATCCTTTGACTTGGTTTTAGCCAAACCAACGTTGGCACCTATCGTAATAAGGTCCTTCACGATATCATACTCCTGATTCAAGCGTAATGAAATGCGATTAAATTTCGTAGTAATAATGGCACCTTCATCATCCAAATAACCAATACTTAAAGAGGAGCGCATCTTATCCGTACCTTTTCGTATGTTTAAGTTATAATTCTGGTTCAAACCAGTCTGTGTCGCTTCATTCCACCAGTTCGTATCATATCCTCTCTCATACTGCCTATCGAATTTAGGATCTAAAGTCTGACCGGCATTCTTGTAAGCCTCATGCATAAATGAGTGAAACTCTGTGCTATTGCACATTTCAAGTGCTTTATAACTACTCTTAAAACCGACATAAGCATCCAAAGAAACAGAAGTCTTACCTGATTCACCTTTCTTTGTCGTTACCAGAATTACACCATTAGACCCTCTCGAACCATAAATAGCACAAGCCGATGCATCTTTCAATACCTCGATACGATCAATATCCGAAGGGTTCAAATTATTCAAGTTATCCAACGGCTGCCCATCAACAATATACAAAGGATTATTATCGTTGACAGACCCAAGACCTCTGACACGCACAATAGCACTTTCACCAGGCTGCCCAGAACTGGAAGAAACAAATACACCTGCCGCTTTTCCGGTTAATAACTGTGATACATTAGAGACTGCGTAATTTTTCACATCCTTAGAAGATACGGAAGAAATTGATCCCGTCAAATCACTTTTCTTTTGTGTACCGTAGCCAACAACTATCACTTCATCCAAAAGATTCATATCTTCCTTCATAGCGATATTGATTACACTTCTTCCCTTAACTGGGATAGACTGTGTTTCATATCCTATATAAGAAACAATCAATGTCCCTTGAGGGTCAACATTCAGTGAATACGTACCGTCCAGGCTAGTAATAGTACCCGTCCCTGCTCCTTGAACTGCAATAGCCACACCTGAGAGGATTTCTCCTGATCTGGAATCTTTTACGACTCCACTGATCTTTGTTTGGGCAAATGATGTCAAGACAAGACAAAATACACCCAATAAAACCAAAAATGTCCTTTTCATGCTGTAATGATTTAAAATTAATAACTATATAAAGGTTTACATCTAAACTCTATTTATCTCGATAAGCTTTTCCTGCCGGGATTTCAATCACCAAACACGCCTGATCGGCAGGGATGCTTATTTCACAAACCCCATTAATATTTTTTTGTAAATAAGCATGTGTCAACTTATCATATAAATCAACTGATCCGGAAGATTTATAAATGACTTTCTTATCTTCCTTATAGGGATTGTAATACAAATACACCGGATACTCCTCATTTGCATAAAAGTCCGTGCAATTACAATCTAAACGGAGAATGCCTTCCACATTGGTAACATCTACTATCGCTCCCAAAATACCTACCGGAGAAGTACTATAAAGACTAAACATCGTTTCAGGGGGATTGGCCGGGTTCCAGCGAGGACCATCACCAATCCCCATAGGGCTAATACCTTTCAAAGCCTTATTGCCATAATTATCCTCTGCTATTAACCCCTCATAAGATACAACTCCGCGGGTAATATCCTTTAGTTCAGGTAACCATTGGTGTTTATCATCCAGCTCATCCGGGAAAAATAAGCGGCAGGCATTTGCGTTATTCAACATCCATTTACCTATTGCACGCGCATATTGTGGCTGATATTTTACTAACGGAACTAATGGCCAAGCCATTTTAATGCTATTCATCAAAAATGCATAACTAGAAGTAATACTTCCTTGCAGCCCACTGACATCGTAATCGCCCCAACGCCCTACAATAATCCCCCACCCGGTTCGTCCTTTTTTACTGACACAACCGTCAAAAGCCCAGTCAATCATTTTAGTAATATCATATTGAGTCCCTTCCTCGGCATTTAAGCGGGCTGCCGTATAGATGCCCAATGGCAATAAAATCTCATAAAAACGACTTTCTTTCTGAGCATGTAGCACGTCTATTGCTGATTTCGCCCCTTCCAGATAACGAGGATCTTTATATTTCTGATATGCTGAATACAGCACGTAACCATGTCCTCCAGCCGCATCTTGCTGGTAAGGAATATTGTTTACCATACCTTTCATCTGACCATAGTCAAAAAAAGAATAATCATAATTCCCACTCAAAACAGAATCTGCTTTGTAGAATTGTTCTGCAATTGAACGCTGTATTCTATCAGCCCCATCAATATCGGGATATAAATCACAAATTGCATAAAACAATGCATTAGGCAATACGTCATACCACCAGTCGCGCCCATAACCTCCGCCTTGCAGTGCTACATCCGGACAAGTATTATTCATCATGATATTCCAACCAGTATCAGAATTGAAGTAGTTCTGGATCATCTTTACATAATTGAATCCATCCTGCCGTGATTTGTCTATTCCAATCAAACTCGCCCCAAGAATGGCAGCCATTGAATTAAGGCTCTCATGAAACTCGCCATCATTATGGTTAGGTCCTTGGCGTACATCATGAATAGCTGTATATATCCCAAACGTTACTTGGGGAATATTTCTTTTTGCACTATCCAACCAAATTACCGGACCGCAAGGAAAGTCCGAATCATAGTCAAATGCAAATGCATCAAAATCTTTAGCCTTCTGCTTCCAGTCCAGCATTTTATAAGGAGTAGGAAAATTCGGCATAGCATCTATACGTGCAATATTTTCTTGCACGACCGGTTTCACTTGTGCACAAGAGGATAATAAACCGGCCAGAATTGCTGATAGAAAAAGAGTTGTGTATTTCATATTAGTATCAATTTTTATCGAGTAACTTTTATAATGTATTTAGCCAATGGAATTGAAAGCATCTGTAGCAATGCAACAATAATCAGAGCATATTTCAAAGCAAAAATTTCGGAGACAAACCAAGCTAAGACGATAAAGAGTCCCAATCCTGTTGCCCGTCCAAAGAACAAACCAATCTCATGACTCATGATATATGTGTATTCATTCCTCTTCTCCTTCTGAGAAACAATATCAATGCAGTGCATCATAATCGGATAATAAGCCAAATCATGCAACGGCTGAAAGAATACTTTACACAAGATAAACACAATGACACCAACCGCAGAGAACAGAATTCCATTCACTAAAGTGCCAATAAAGAATATAATAATACCTATAGAAAAAATAATAATACGGTGTTGAGGGCGTGAAACTCGCCCTAAAACATAGACTATAATAGCGGTTAATAAGCCTCCTAATCCCTGAATGACTCCAAGTTCGCCCTCAGCACCCAGAAGATACATAACCAAAATAGCAGGAGCCGTCACGAGGAAACCTTGTACCAATCCTTTCAAAGAAGCAAGCAACAACATCTTATTCCAGACAGGTTCAAACTTCACGTATAGATACTTCTTCTGTTCTGGGTTATGAAAAGAGCCATGGAATAGAGTTATACATGCAATAACCGTGATGACAAATACAAACAGCGTAACAATACGGTAAGCACCATTCATATCTATTTCTATATCGTTCCAATGAAGTCCGGCAGCCCATACCAAAAATCCCCCTACCCCAATAGGTACAATAATAGAACAAACCGAGAAAAAGAAAGACTCCAAACCAAAGAAATAGTTACGATTAGCATCATTTGTCGAATTCAAAGCCAACAAATATCTGTTTGCCCAGAAGAAACCAGATGCGATTCCCATAAACAATCCTGCAACAAAAAGTTCACCGAAGCCCATTGTCTTCAACCCCATCATAACTACCATTGAAAGTCCACTGACCAGAATGCCAAAAGCATATAAATGTTTTACCTGGAATCTTTTCAATAGTTCCCCATTAATAACAGAAGCCACAACAATACCAACATACATCGCCAACTGATACAGAGCTACATAAGAAGGATTATTGGTATTGCGCATAATATAAGCCCCTACAAATATTTCCACTACTGGTAAGACAAATGCATAGAACATATTTGTCAGCAACAGAATCTGCATATTATACGGTTGCTGTTTAAAGAACGTGAACTCTTTAGTAATCTTTGATAGCATAGTGTTTTTCAATTAAAAAGTAAGAGTCTGCAATATCTCATTAATGGAAAACGTAGCTCCACAAATCACCTCATCGCTAGCACCATAATACATATAAACAGTATCTCCTTCCACATAATGTCCAATAGTGAAAACTACATTTCCGAAAAAACCAGTCTGTTCATAAGGCATGACAGGTTCCATTATCGGTTCTTCACTGCGTGCCAAAACCACTGAAGGATCATCCAAATCAAGCAATATAGCCCCCAAACAGTAGCGATGTTCCTTTGTTGCACCATGGTATATCTCCAGCCAACCTTCAGATGTCTTGATAGGAGGTCCTCCGGCACCCAAACGAGCCTCATCCCACATACCTTCCCGCGTAATGGCTATGCACCTATGATTCCCCCAATGCACTCCGTCAGGAGATTCGGCCAACCACATATAATTACCGCCCAGCTCCGGACTGCTGGGACGATGAAAAGCATAATACTTTCCATGAATCTTTTCTTCAAAAAACACGCAATCTTTGTTATGAGGAGGAAATATCATGCCCTTACGTTCAAAAGTTTTCCAGTCATTCGTAATGATAAGCCCCACCCCTACAGCAATCGGGGAGACTTCTGTATATGTCAGATAATAACTATTCTCTATTGTTGCAACTCTGCAATCTTCTATACCGAAACTTTCTAAAGCCCCTTCACCATAAATAGGTTGAAACTCATATTCTTCAGAGAACCGGATACCATCTTTACTGAAAACCGGACGCAGATAAGATAAGGTAGTCAGATAATTCTGTCCCTTATACTTTATAACGCGAGGGTCGGAAGCGTCTAGTTGCGGATCATTCTTATCGAAAGTCAAGACTTCTATATTACCGAATTCATTATATACCGGAAAGCTGATTTTTCCTTCTTGCTGCTTAGGCCTCTCGGCAACCCGCAACAACAACCCGATTTTTCCATTCCATCTAAATACTCCGGGATTCAGTAAACAAACAATTTCCATGCCGCTAATCTTAGCTTTCAATTTAGAAGGTTCCAGCAATGGGTTTTCTTTAAAACGGTGTGCAATATCCATAGTTTTTCATTTATTGATTTGCACAAAATAAACAACTTAATGGCATGCAAAAGGTATGCTCCACTTGCAAAGGAGTATACTAAACTGACAAAGATACCATATGTAAAGGGAGTATACTATTTTGAATAGCAGGAAGACTACCATACTACTTTTTCACACTCTCTCGATATTCTTTTGGAGTCATATTATACTCTCTTAAGAATAATCGATAGAAATAAGCCTTGTTATTGAAGCCACATTTATACATAACCTCCAAAACTGTTTCATTCGTTGTTTTCAATAAATGTTCTGCTTGTTTCAAACGCATCTTTCTAATAAAATCTGTAGGAGTCTCGTTCTTTATATCTTTCAATTTACGATATAGCTGCATTTTACTGATGCCCATTTCTAAGGTAAGAGTTTCCAAAGAGAAGTCGTCATTACCCATATTTGCAGTGATAATCTTCGTCAAGTTGTATATAAATTCTTTATCTTCCTTATGAATCAGTTTTCCATCTACGTATTCAATAGAAGATATAGGAGAATTAAAATAGTCTTTCAATCCCTTACGATTACTCAACAACTGTCTGACAGTAGCCAACAAATGTTTCTCATGAAAAGGTTTAGTTAAATACGCATCGGCTCCTATATGCGCACTCTCTATCTTACTGTCAACCGAAGCATCAGACGATAATAAAATAATTGGTATATGAGCAGTCAGCTCCTGAGCTTTTATCTGCTCAATTAGTTCAAAACCATTCATCCCAGGCATAATAATATCACAGATAACTAAATCCGGAATCCGCTTCTTTAGTAAATCCAAAGCATCTTTACCATCGGTAGCTGCCAATACATTGTACTGCTCTTGCAATATATCCAATAGGAGTATCCTAATTTCATCGTCATCATCAACTATCAACAATGTATTCAAGTCATTTTGCAAGTTTACTTCCACATCTTGTTTTTCAACGAGCACTTTCTCTGATGGCAATTCAATCCTTGGCGACTTCGCAGTCTCCTCTACCTTCGAACGAGAAGCAGACTTCTCCAACATAGGAAACTGCAAAATGAAAGCAGTATATTCATTCAATTTACTATCTATTTTAATCGAACCTTTCATTAAATCGACCAAGGTCTTACATAAAGCCAACCCGATGCCAGTCCGGGTTTCAACCCCACTCAAAATCTGATCTTCAAGACGATCAAGCACTTTAAAACGGTTAAAAACCAAAGATTGCTCTTCTTCCTTAATACCCTTACCCGTATTCTTTATTATTAAATGTAGATATCCGTCTATCAAAGTCATATTCAACGATACGGTTCCCTTGTCAGGGGTATATTTAAAAGCATTAGACAGTAAATTAAACAAGACTTTCTCAAATGCACTCCGATCTGTATTCCAAGTTCTTACATCAGGAGTAATCTCTATAGTAAAAGTTATCTCTTTTTCTTCTGCAATATCCACAAAGTTGCCAGTAGTATTAGCAACCAGTTCCCACATATCTACATCCTGTACATACAATTCCAAATATCCAGTCTCTACTTTACGGAACTCCATTAATTGCTGTATCAGCGACTGCATACGTTCTGCATTCGACTTTATCACAGACAAATATCGTTTCAATACAGGGTTGTCACCGCACAATTTGAACAACCTTTCAGAAGGGCCATAAATAAGCGTCAACGAATTGCAAAACTCATGAGCTATATTAGTGAAAAAACGAAGTTTAGCCTGATGAATCTCTTCGGCTTTCTGATTTTCGAGCATCTCCAACTCCAACTTCCGCTTCATCTTTATCTTATGTATGGAGTTTCTATACAGAAAGCCGATACAAACCACCAATAAGACTGTATATATCAAATATGCATACCAGCTAAGCCACCATGGTGGATAAACCCGAATATTCAAAGTGTAGCCATCTTGACTCCATTCTTTATTTGCATTGCAGCATTTCACATATAAGGTATATTCTCCCGAAGGCAGATTGTTTAAAACAATCGTTCCAGACGTGCCCAAATAGGCCCAATCCTTACTATACCCCTCCACCATATAAGCAATCTCACATTTTGAGCTTTGTATATAATCAATAGGTACAAATCTGAATGTTACCAGATTTTCCTTATGATTCAGCTTCAAGTACTTTTTTTCATCCAACCGATCTTCAATCTGTACCTCGTCATTATTGATAGAGAAGGCCGTCAGATAGAGGCTTGGCATATAAGTATCTTCTTTAATTTCCAAAGGATTAAACTTGCTGTAGCCATTCATTCCTCCAAAATAAAAATAGTGGGAGTAAGGTGATTGATATGAAGCTCCGTCAGAAAATTCATCATCCTGTAAACCATCAGTCAGAAAATAAGATACTATCTTCTCTCTTTTACTATCCAGGCGGGCCAACCCACGATTGGTACTGACCCACAAATTACCAGCCTCATCCTTTAAAATGCCATGTATTGTATTGTTAGGAATACCTTCTTTTTCCGTATACCATTGAAATAAACTATCTTTTCTGTCAACCAAATGATTCAATCCATTACTTGTCCCCACCCATAACGAATTATCTGTATCTTCATAAAGACAAAGAACATCATCATTACTGATTGTCTCTTTTTTCGCCGAAGAGTGGCGATAATGAGCGAATTGTTCTGTTGCAAAATTCAAGTAGTTCAAACCACCACCTCGGGTAGCTACCCATAGGCCTTCTTTTCCATCTGGCAGAACAGAAAAAATAGAATTATTATTCAAGCAGTTATTACAATCAAATTGATACCGGTATTGCTTATAAGATTTAACGGAAACAGGATAAGAGCCTCTATCGAGTACAATTTTAAACAGCCCCCACCCATTTGTGCCAATCCATAAAACCGAATCACTCTGCGCACAAATAGAGAATTCACCTTTCAAGTCTGCGGGAGTCTTTTCCACTTGAATCAGTTTTTTCTCTTTTATGGAATAGTAATTCAACCCGGTTCCTTCCGTACAAATCCAAACATACTCGTCATCTCCAGTAAATGCGTAAACCGAGTTATGCAATAGTCCTTCAGTAATGGTCAGGTTCTGTACAGACTGCTCTTCTTCATTGAAAAGGAATAACCCTTTTCCCTTAGTACCAATAAATAACGTACCATCCTGGGTTTCCCAGAAAGCTCTGACCGGAGCGTTACCAAAGTTTATGGCAGGTATTTTAGAAGAGCGCATGAATTTATTTTGCTGCTCCGACAATAAAACGACACCGCGCGTGTCTGTTCCCACCCAAAGAATATGTTGTTCCCCTAAACAAAGAGAGTTGATTGAAATATCTTTCAGTAAAGCTTCCGTTGTATTACTATCAATGTCCCAACGATACAGCCCTTTCAATGTTCCAACGTAGCAATAATCATTCTGGAAAATCATGGCGGTTATCTTATCATGAAAATTAATTTCTGCCTTTCTAATCGCTTTATTGCCCGAACTAATCCTAAACAAGTTTTTTTCAATAGTTTGAGCCCAAATTATATCCCGTACAGCATCATAAAATACAGCTTCTACTTGATTGATATTCGCCACTTGCTGCATACTATCTACCAGTACTTCCTCTTCTGATATATGATGAAACTTTATGCAATACAATTCATTTGCTTCTGTACACAACCACAACCGGCTGGCATTATCAAAGAACATTTGCTTTACATTGAAAGAGATTTTTATATCCAATCGGACAAAGTCATGTTTAGACGTTTCATAGAAATAGATACCATATTCATTTACCGATGCAAAAATACGCCCTTTCATATCTTTCGCTAAAAAGAAAGAACGCTCTTTAAAAACATTTTTCCTGGTGTTTGCGCAAAAAAAGTTCTGAAACTCATCCTTATTTATATCATACCGATTTATACCATAATCTGTTGCAACCCAAATTACTCCTTTTCTTTCTTCAATAACGTTTCTGATGATATTATTACTTATACTGGGAAGAGAAGATAATAAGTCCGGTTTGAAAACTCTTATATCCCGGCTATTAAACATATTGAGTCCATCCCATGTCCCAAACCAAAGTAAGCCGCAAGAATCTTGAAAGATGCAGTTGACAGAACTGTTCGACAAGCCATCTTGATTCGTTAAATAACGCCCGTCCAATCCACTTCCCCATAGGCAGGGAGAAATAAGGCAGAAAAGAGAAATTATGAAATCTTTTATTCCAACATTCATTTGTAAGTTTTAATTTGAGTTAACAAATCACTATTATGTTTATTGCAAAGCTAACAAAACTTCGTTTACTCCCAATACTATCACGACTTTTTAATACTTCTCATCTGCATCCCTTAACAAGGATGCAGATATCAAGGTTCTGTACCAAATAGGAATGACGAACAGCCTTTCATCACTCCTTCCCTTCCTGATACTCCAATATATCCCCCGGCTGGCAATCGAGTTCCTTGCAGATTGCTTCCAGTGTAGAGAAACGGATGGCTTTAGCCTTTCCGGTTTTGAGAATAGAGAGATTGGCAGGCGTAATATCAATCTTCTCCGCCAGTTCGCCCAAAGATATCTTTCTTCGGGCCATCATTATGTCAAGGTTTACTATAATCATATAATTGTGTTCTATTTATCAATTATTCTTTTCCCACTCACACCTAAATAGTCAAGTCCTGTTCTTCCTTTATCTTCACCCCGGCGGCAAATATCTCGGTGAAAAGAATTATAATAACCAGGGATGTGAAATCCGTATCATGCGATGCAACCACTTCATAGCCCAGCAGAGCCACTTGCTTCACTGCTTCAAGATGATTCAGCCAATCGTGCAAAGTCATCAAGCCGTACAATGCAGCAAACGAATAAGTAAAGAAACGCAACCGGGCTACATTATCCGAAGTAAACACTTCCCGCTTTGAGATGGATACCAGCAAACGTATCAGACAATAGATTCCTACAAAGAAAGGAATGATGGCAAACATGGCAAAGAAGTTCACTATGGAACTCCAGACAGTGGGGACAATCACAGTGCCTATTCTCTTTACCTGATAAGGTACTGACTTATCGGCAAAACGATTCGTCAAGGAATCGACTGCTGTCGTTTCCAAAGGTCTTACATCCACATATACCTTATCAAATAAACCGGAATACTCCGGCTGTGGAGTTCCCGAATGCACATTTACACTATTGTAACCCTCAAGAAAACTATTCTTCATATCCACCCAGCCCGCTATCATCGCATAGGTAAACTCTGCAACAATGACCAATATAGCCAGGATACCCAATATACTTATCTTTTTCATAATCCTCCCCCCACATTAAACCGTTAAATCCTGCTCTTCCTTTATCTTCACGCCGATGGCGAATATCTCGGTGAACAATGCCAACAGCATATAATTGAACCAAGCATACTTGAAAGAATAAGGCAACACCTCGTATCCCTCCAGCTGCACTTGAGAAGCCAAGTCATGATAGATGCCCCATTGCTGCAACTCGAATAAAAGACTCACCGAAATCAGCGCATAGACAAAAATGCGCATCCGACGCACATTCTTGCGCACAAACACCTCGCCTTTCGTGGCAGTAAGCACCAGCCGCGCCACACTATAGAACCCGTAAAGCGCAAACAGTCCCGCAGGAAACAGCAAGAACGATACCCACCGCCACTTCGTACTACGGAAACCTTGCACCGATACCTCACTTGTATTGCAATACATGGGCGTATCCTGTGCCGCACTAATCAAAGTATCGGCAGGCAGCGTATCATCTGCCCGCACCAAAAGTGACACGGAGGGTAAGGCATGAAAATCCTTCTGGTCGCCCGCCTCATTCCAGCCGTCCATAAATCCACTAAACATATCCGTTACAACACTACCAATAAACACTACCAAAGCCAGGAAGGCACATACTCTGATTTTATTCATATCTCTGTCCGTTCTTCTTATTATTAAATCGTCAAATCCTGCTCTTCCTTCATTTTCAATCCAATGGCAAACACTTCACCTACAATCAGCGAACAAAGCCCAAGTACCAGCGTGGTAGTGCTCACCAATTCTGAGAGGCTCAGCTCGTAACCATGCAGCGAGAATACGGTATCGATACCTATAAAATCAAGATATGATGACGCAAAGGTACAGCAGAAGCTGACAACCAGTGCCATTCCCAATCGACGCAGCCGACGTACATTCCGCCAGTTGAAGATGTCGGACTTGTTGATAGAGATTATCAAGCGGATAAACAATACTACCGCCCAAAGAGAAAAGCCCAAATGCAGATATATCAGCAAATACTTTGCCACCACTTTCCCAACAGAATCATGAGAATTTACGCTGACCATCAACGAAGAGTAGGCTGCAGGCACATAACTCCTGCTTTTCTCATTGTAGACGGAATCCCTGAAGAAATCAAACGACTCCATGGAAGAAGGTATCAGGTTGACAACCTTCAGGTTCATCAGTTCCTTGTAGGCAGCAATGTCACTCCCTTTCTTTCCCAGCTCCAGTCCGGTCTGCGCCCCCATCTTGGCTCCCAGAAAGATATAGTACCCCTGCTCCAATACCGAGTAACTCAGTACAAGCATTACCACCAGGCAGAGAATGTTCAATCTTCTTTTCATAATTCAGTTGTTGTTGTATTAGTATCAGATATATTATATTTATTCAGTTGTTTCAAGGAGAGTAGAAGCAACAATATGAAAACCACTGCCCAAACCAGTACATACGGGTTACTCAGCAGATGTGTCACATCCTCCATTTCAGGATGTTTCAGGCTCAGATAGACAGACAAGCCGTTATTCATGATATGTATCAGAATACATGCCATAAGACTCCGTGTCTTATAATAAAGCCAGGCAAGCAAGAAACCGATGAGGCAAGCACCTATTATCTGAACCGGATTCAGATGAAAGATACCGAATATCAACCCGGAAAACAAGATAGCCTTTGCCGGGCTATATCTGCGAAGCAGCTCCTTGGTAATGGCACCACGGAAAAGCAGTTCTTCCAGTACGGGTCCCAAAACAGAAATACAGAGAATACCCAGCCAACCGGATTGCAGTATATCAAATGTCTGGTCCAACAAATTGGGCAAAAAAGTAAGTTCGGACATCAGAAGACCTATTATACATATGGAAGTCATTCCGGCAAGCAGGCTCCATGCCAGATAAGGGACTGACACCGGAGAATACAGATGCTTGTCTCCCGTCAGGTAGTTCTTGCGCCACAAGTACAGTCCCATGAAAACAAAGCCCAGCAGCATGGTAGGCGCCACAGCAATCTGACCAGCCTTGTCCATGTCGAAAGTTCCATAAGCGAAATACGTATACAGCAGACAGAAAGGTCCTGCAAACAGTGCTCCTATAAGCTGCATCAAAAAGTAAATCAATACTAGTTTTATTGCCGTTTTCATTGTTCTATTCGTCTAAAAGTTCGCAAAGATACACATTTTCTCTGTCAATCCGTCAAGCTGTGGCAACAAGTCCCATCAGCAGCACCATCACTGTAGAAAGTGACAATACCAATAGTGTAATACTCATAAATGCTCTTCTCATAACCTAAGCCCCTCCCTCATTTCTATATTTGTTCTTCATTTATTTCACTGCCAGGAGCAATACGTCTTCCTCTGCAGTGGCATGTTCCACCAACAGATTCCAGTCGTTGTCCTTCTTACTCCATTTGTAACTCAAGTAGTTGATGTCATCTCCCGCCTGCAGATAAACTGCTTTTTCTTTCACATCGGAGTAGGCATGCGTCTTGTTGTCCCACAAGGCATATTCCACATCCGTACCGGCTTCTGTATAATTGTAGTTCAAGCAATAGAAGCGTTCAAACGCCTGCTCAATCTCGTTCCATTTCAACGCTTCCTTCTGTATCGTACGCCCTTGGGCATCATAGATGAAATTGTATTTCAAATGGTTCTGCAGAAACTTACCGTTCTCTACTTTATATACAATCTGGGACTCCACCTGATTTCCGTTCATCACTTCATTATAGGCAAAGTTTTCCTGGATATTACCACCAAAAGCATTTATCACTACTGTCACTACAAAGATTGTTGTCATTACTAAAGTTTTCATACCGTTATTGTTTTATTAGTTCTTTATTTTGTTTTTCGATAATCATTTATCGTTTTTCGATATGCAAATAAAAGACCTTTTTTTGATATGACAAAGAAAAACAGAAAATATTTATCGAAAAACAATAAAAAAAATATGTTTTACGATAAATACACAGAAAACAAACATTTCAAACGGGAAAATACATAGAACTGCAAGGAGATAAATGACCTTATCGCCTTATGTTTATAAAGAAAGAATGGATTTAATCTCCACCTCGTCACGGTGAAGCTGGGCAATAAGTTCTTCTATACTGTCGAATTTCAGTTCAGGACGGGTGCGGCGCACAAAGGAAAGACGCATCGGCTGCTGATAAATGTCAGCATCAAACCGGAATATATGGACCTCAATACTGCGATCGGGGCCGTTCTCCAACGTAGGTCGGTAGCCAATGCTTAGCATACCGCCGTACTCCTTGCCTTCAACACAGACACGGACGGCATACACACCATCGCAGGGAATCAGCTTGTCAGAATCGGAAACACGGAGATTAGCCGTAGGAAAACCTATTTTACGCCCCACTTGATAGCCGCCGACAACCGTACCGTCCAAAAAGAAATCATATCCCAGATACTCGGCAGCTTCCGAAACGTTTCCCTCCAGCAACAGACCGCGAATAGCCGAGGAGCTGACAGTAACCTCCGTTACCGATGTCTCCTTACTATAAGAATACGCGCGCGCAAGAAGCACCTCCATACCCAATTCGCGACCATAGTGCACATAGTCTTCAAAACCCTCGCTGCGGTTATGCCCGAAACGATGGTCGTACCCCACTACCAAAGCTTGTATCTGATAGCGATCCTTCAGTATGGACATGAATTCCCGTGCCGAAAGCCGGGCTATTTCAGGAGTAAAATCAAGCATCATGCAATAATCCACCCCAGTCTTGGCAAGCAGGGAAACTTTCTCATCACAAGTGGTCAATAACTTCGGATGATAATCGGCCTGCATCACTTTACGCGGATGTACCGGAAAAGTCACGACCGACGAAGCAAGCCCACGCTCGGCAGCTACCGCACACACTTGCTCTATCAGGTAGCGGTGTCCCCGATGTACTCCGTCAAAGAAACCGATAGTGGCTACACTTGGACGGGAACCAATGTCCGATGTTTCACAAAACAACTGCATGTCTCCAATCCTCGTGGGCCTTTGGCGTATAGGTAGAAATACCCAACGCCTCCGCTGTTCGGCAATTGGCCTCAGAATCGTCAATGAAAAGAGTCTCGTTGGGAAGAATACCGGTCTCATCCAGTACTTTCTGAAATATATCGGCATCCGGTTTTGCCATCTTCATCTCATAAGAGAGATAGATATGCTCAAAAAAGTCCTCCGCACGGAAAGCCTTGTAGCGAAACGCGTGCAGACACGACCATTGCCAATGGATTTCATTGGTGTTGCTCAGCAGATAGACAACGTATTTTTTGCGCAGTTCCAACAGTAAATCCAATTTAAAAGTAGGAATACTCACCAGGAAACTGTTCCAGGCGTCATCTATCCGGGCATCAGTCACCGGTTTCCCTATCTTTCCACGAATCACTTCCCGGAACTCCGCACTGGTAATCAATCCTTTTTCATATTTCTGGAAGAAATCCTGCTGGTGATAGAGGTCCAACATGACTTCCACGTCCGGCAATCCCAGCTTTCTGAAATTCTCCAAACAGCGCTGGCGGTCCAAATCAATCAGAACTCCGCCAAAATCAATAATAAGGTTCTTGATTCCTCTTCTTTTCATCACTATTTCTGTGTTAAACGCCGGATAAGGCGAACCAGTTCACCTATCCACAAAACAAACGAAGTAGAAACGACAATCGTCATCCAAGTCATAAAATCGAGCGGCACTGTGCGGAATACAGCTCCACCAAACTGTACAATCAGTATCTGTCCGCCCAAAATGGCAAGTATAATCAGCTCCATGCCATAAGATTTAGAAATGCCCTTGAACGCCGAGTCCGAAGTGCCGAACACACGTGCATTGAACAAGTTCCAGAACTGAAGCATAACAAAGAACGTGAAGAACACAGTCAACCGATAGGTAGTCATCCCCCCCTCTTCACTGTTAAACCAGAAGAGCATTCCCATAAGTAACACCAGGAAGGCAGACCCCATTCCCAGAATGTAATACCTCATGGACTTGGTTATAATGAAATCCGTACTCTTACGCGGTTTTTCCTTCATCACGCTCTCACTGGGTGGAATGGACGCCAGGGCCAGGGCCGCAAACGTATCCATAATCAGGTTCACCCACAACATCTGCGTGACGGTCAAAGGAAGCGTCGTACCCACCAGTGAACCCAGGAGAACGATAAACAAAGCCACAAAATTGATAGTCAGTTGAAAAACAATGAAACGCTGTATATTCTTATATAGAGAACGTCCCCACATCACGGCCGTACCTATACTGTTGAAGGAGTCATCCAGCAACGTGATGTCGCTGGCCTCCTTGGCAACGGAGGTTCCAGTACCCATCGAAAGTCCCACTTGCGCATGGTTCAACGCAGGAGCATCATTCGTGCCGTCACCCGTCACAGCCACTACCGCACCTTTCTGCTGCAACAGTTGCACCAGACGCTGTTTGTCTGTGGGGCGTGCACGCGACATTATCTTCAAGTCCATCACACGGTCCAATGCCTCCTCATCCGTCAATTCGGCAAATGCAGCTCCCGTAATGCGGTTCTTTTCCGTATCCTCCGGTTTCCACAGACCAATCTGACGTGCTATCTCGGTAGCTGTACCCGGTGTATCTCCCGTCACAATCTTCACTCCGATACCTGCCGACTGGCATTTGGCAACGGCCGCAGGCACATCCGGACGGATAGGATCACTGATGGCAACCACACCGAGGAACGACAAGTCATTTTCAGCAACCAATGACACACAATCAGACGCTTCCGCATCATCCACAATCTTGAATGCAAAGCCAAGTGTACGCATAGCCATATTCTGGTAGTTGAGCAACTGAGCCTCCACTGTAGAACGGTATTCCACCGCATCCACACGCTTGCCGTCCAACATGACATCCTTGCATTTACCCAAAACAATCTCGGGAGCTCCCTTCACATACAGCACCTTCTTCCCAATCAGGGGGGATTGCACCAGGGTAGCCATGAATTTCCTTTCCGTAGAGAAAGTCAGCTGGTCGATAACCGTAGCTTTCTCACGCAGCGCCAGGTAGTCGCATCCCTGACTGCTCAGCCAAAGCAGCAGTGCCACCTCCGTGGGGTTACCCACCCCTTTCGGCTTCTCGCCAGTCACCTCTTCTTCCAGAAAAGCAGTAGAGTTAGCACTGATACCTTCCATTACCAGCTTGCTGAGGTCATCATTCCCCAGCTGCCCGTTATTCTTCAAACCATAGAAATTGGGTTCATGCACCTGCATCAGATTTTGGGTCAATGTACCGGTCTTGTCGGTACAAATCACTGTAATGGCTCCCATCGTCTCGCATGCATGCATCTTGCGCACCAGGTTGTTGGTGGAGAGCATGCGGCGCATATTCAACGCCAGACTGAGTGTCACGCTCATCGGCAAGCCTTCGGGCACAGCCACCACAATCAGGGTAACCGCCATCATAAAGTATTGCAAAGTAGCCTGCAAGGCCGGCAGCCAATCACGGAAGGTATGAAATGAAGAAAAGTCATAGACCAGTACCACATCCTTTACAAAGAAAATGAAAAAAGCCAGACCCGCTACGGAAAAGCCAATCTTTCCAATCAGATTGGCCAATTTGGTCAACTGAATATTCAGCGGAGTAGGTTCCGTATTCTGTTCGGTACTTTGACGTGCCACTTTACCGATTTCCGTAGCATCGCCCACAGCCTCCACACGCATGGTGCCATGTCCGTCCACCACCGTTGTACCGCGCAAAATGCGGTTGGAAGCATACGTAGCCTCTTCGTCAAAGTCAGCTTCTACGGTAGTTTTCGTCACTACCGGCTCACCGGTCAGATTCGATTCGTTCACTTGCAGGGAAATGGCTTCCAGCAATTCACCGTCCGCCGGAACCTCTTCACCGGTTTCCAGCACCACTATATCACCCACCACTACATCTTTACGGGGAATCTCCTGCACATGTCCGTTACGAATTACTTTCACCAAAGTTTCTTCGTTCACTGCATTCAGCAGGTCAAACTTCTTTCCGGCATCATACTCAAAGAAGAAACCGATACCGGTAGCCAGCAGAATGGCTACTATAATGCCGATAGTCTCGGCATATTCATTCTCTACAATGGAAATAATCAAAGAAAACAGAGCGGCAACCAGCAATACCCTTACTACGGGGTCCTCAAACTTCTCCAGATACAATTTCCATAAGGAAGGCCGTTTAGGAGGCGTCAATAAATTTACTCCATGTTCGTCGCGGCTCTTCCGCACTTGTTCGTCGGTCAGTCCGACATGATAATAATCATCCTTTATTGCAGTCATGCAAGTCTTTAGGTTTAATTTTGGAACGCAAAAATACAATAATAATCCGGGAAAACAATACCTATATAATGATTAGTGATTAATTGACTGTCATTGATTCTCTTTTTCCCTCACCAGTTTCGGTCTGGTTGCAGGCTCCCACGGCAATGTGAACCAGAAAGTCGAACCTGCCCCTTCTTCCGATTCCACGCCTATTTCGCCCCCCAATTTGCGGACAATGGTCTGGCAAATGGAGAGTCCCAGTCCGGTACCGTTCTTTTCCTGCTTCAGCTTGACGAAACGTTCAAAAACATGTGGCAACTTTTCCTGGGGAATACCGGTTCCCGTGTCTTTTACGTAGAAATAGAGACCTTCCTCATAGAGTCTGAATCCGAGGGTAATACTGCCTTCCTGGGTGAACTTCAGGGCATTCGTCATAAAATTGGATATCACTTGTGCAAGCCGGTTTCTGTCTGTATGCATGGTATATTCCTTCTCAGAAGCCTCCCGGACAATCTGCACTCCACTACCCAGCTCGGCCACCCGCATACGGAACTGTTGTTCCAAATCGGACATCATCTGGTTGATGTCCACATCCGAGAACACAAATTCCAATGTTCCGGCTTCTATCTTCGAGAGGTCCAGAATATCAGCAATCAGCTGTTGCAGCATTTCATTGTTACTTTGCACAATTTCCAGGAACTGTGTCTTCTCTTCGTCTGTCGATGCAGAGGCCAGCAATTCCGAGAATCCGACAATTGCGTTCAGCGGGGTACGGATTTCATGGCTCATATTCGCCAGGAACACCGATTTGGAGCGGTCGGCATTCTCTGCCTTCTCACGTGCCAGTTTCAATTCAGCTTCCACTTGTTTCAGCCGGGTAATGTCATGCACGGTAATCACCATGCAGTCGCGGTCCTCAATCTCCATATACTCGCCGGAAACATAAGCATTGCATTCCGTAGTTCTGCCTTCGCTATCCCTAAGATTCAGAATAGCTGCCAAATCCGTGAAGTTCTTTTGCACCACAAAGGCATTCTCTATGGCATTCCGCACGGGGCAGTGCTCACACAAATCGTGAGTGCCGCAACCTCCTGCTGCCGACAAGGCATTGTTACAGCGCAGAATATCTCCCACCCGTCCAGTTTCGGCAGGCTTTACAGCTCCGGTAATATCGTAGTAATTGGTGTAGAATACAGTGAAGTCGCGGTTTATCAGCAGTACATAGGCGTGCAGATTCCGCATAATCGCCCTGAACAGCTTGTCGGTCATTTTCATAAAATGTTGTTTTAATAGAGAACAAAAAGGGCTTTTAAACGTTATTATAGGAGAATAAACCTAAAAAAGAAATTTATGGAAAAGTACATTTGCACTGTATGCGATTATGTCTATGACCCTGAATTGGGCGACCCTGAAAATGGAATAGAACCGGGAACATCTTTCGAAGACCTTCCCGAAGATTGGGTTTGCCCCTTGTGTGGAGTAGGCAAAGAAGAATTTGAGAAAGCGTCCTAAGACGCTTTCTTTTCTTTTATATCGCTGCTGGCCTCCACTACATTCACCACATAGTCGCCCAGCTTTTCACATTCTGCAATGATGTCCATATAGTAAACACCCATCTGGTAATCATATTCCTTGTTGTTCACATCCAAGATATTCTGATTCTTCAGCTGATTGCGGTAATTATTGATTTCATTCTCCAAATTAAAGGACTTGTTCACATCCGCGCCTGCATGCTCCGGATGTTCCACCACGACAATCATCTGCTCCAAGGCATCATCCGTCAGCTTCATCATGAAATGAATATGCTCGTACTGCTTCTCGGTGAAATCCTGATTGGTCTGGCGCTTGCGGTTGATGGTACGTGCCAGGTTATAGCAGCTGTCGCCGATGCTCTCTATCTCCGTCACTTCACGCAGCATGGCACGTATCTGCAACTTACTTTCCGAACTCAGGCGCCCTTCGGACACTTGATTCAGATAATTGGCAATCTCCAGCTCCATGCTGTCACTGATATTCTCGTACTTCTCCACACGGCTGAACACTTTGTTGAAATCATCATCCTTCTCCGTATGCAGCAAGTCCTGCACCATTCCGAACATACGGCGGGTACGTTCGGCAAAGAGATGTATTTCCTTGCTTGCCTGCAAGATGGACAGCTCTGCCGTAGAAAGCATACCGCCCGAGATAAAACGCAAGCGATATTCCTCGTCCTGCTCCTTCATTGGAATAATGGCACAGACCGTACGTTCGATAAACTTCACGAACCATATCAATATCAGCACGTTGCAGATATTGAAGCAAGTATGGAATGCCGAAAGCTTGAAGGATACGGCCACAGCCGGATCTTTAGTACCCATCACGTTCTCTACGAACCATGACACAGCCTCGGTAAAGGGGGTGAAAAGACACAACACCCATATCACACCAAACACATTGAATACCAAATGAGCCAAAGCAGCCCTCCTCGCCTGCGTATTACCGGTCAGCGCCGCAAGGTTTGCCGTGATGGTTGTACCGATATTCTCTCCCAAAACCAGTGCTGCCCCCAATTCGAAACTAATCCAGCCGTTGGCGCACATAATAAGCGTAATGGCCATAGTTGCCGCAGATGCCTGCACAATCATGGTCAACACCGTACCGATACCCACAAAAAGGAGTATGGAGATAAAGCCCATGTCGGTATAGTCCTGCACAAATGACAGCATATCAGGATTTTGGCTCAAGTCAGGAGCATTGTTTTTCAAATAGGAAAGCCCCATGAACAAGAATGAGAAACCGAAAATAAATTCACCGACAGACTTGCGGTTACTTTTTTGAGAGAAGAGGAGAGGAATGCCGAAAGCAAGAAGAGGAAGAGCAAAGGCGGCAATGTCCACCTTGAAACCTAAAGCTGAAATAATCCATGCCGTAACAGTCGTACCGATATTAGCACCCATTATGACACCTATGGACTGTGAAAGCGTTAACAACCCCGCATTGACAAAACTTACAACCATCACCGTGGTTGCAGAGGAAGATTGTACAAGTGCTGTAATCAGCACGCCCGTCAACACACCGGTCACTCTGTTGGTTGTCATTGCGGTCAATATTTTCCGCAGTCTGTCACCGGCAAATTTTTGAAGCCCCTCACTCATAATCTTCATTCCGTAAAGAAACAGTGCCAATGAGCCGAGTAGCTTTAAAAAATCATAAAAAGAATATTCCATCTTTAATTATTTAAGGTGTTTCATTCCTTCACGTGTTATAATGTCCTATATTTAACGTGTCAACCCACTAAAAACGAGACATCATGAAACACATGTTACAAATTTGTTGCAAAAATAATAATATTTCTAAAGAATTCCCTATAGGGAGCTCACTTTTGGATATTTATTACGGTTTTAATCTAAATTTCCCCTATCAGGTAGTCAGTGCAAAAGTCAACAACCGTTCCGAAGGACTGAATTTCCGTGTATACAACAATAAGGATGTAGAGTTTCTCGACATACGTGACTCCTCAGGCATGCGCACTTATGTCCGTTCCCTCTGCTTCATTCTTTACAAAGCTGTCAGCGAGCTGTTTCCGGAAGGAAAACTGTTCGTAGAGCATCCGGTATCCAAAGGTTACTTCTGTAACTTGCGCATCGGCCGTTCCATAGAGCTGGAAGATGTGACCGCCATCAAGAAACGGATGCAGGAAATCATCGCCGAAAACATCCCCTACCATCGTGTAGAATGCCACACCACCGAGGCTGTGCGTATCTTTAGCGAACGGGGCATGAACGACAAGGTTAAGCTGCTGGAAACCTCCGGCTCGCTATATACCTATTATTACACATTGGGCGACACCGTAGACTACTACTACGGCAACCTGCTGCCCAGTACCGGGTTCATCTGGCTGTTCGACATCGTGAAGTATTACGACGGCCTGCTGCTGCGTATCCCCAACAAGGAGAACCCGAATGTACTGGAAGAAGTGGTGAAACAGGAGAAGATGCTCGACGTATTCAAGGAACACCTGCGCTGGAACTACATCATGGGGCTGAGTAACGTGGGCGACTTCAACCTGGCTTGCGAGACAGGCCATGCCACCGACCTCATCAACGTAGCCGAAGCCCTGCAGGAGAAAAAGATAGCCCAAATAGCTGACGACATCTACCACCGCGGCGAAAACGGAAACCGGGTGAAGCTCGTACTCATCTCCGGTCCATCGTCCTCCGGAAAGACGACTTTCAGCAAGCGGCTCAGCGTGCAGTTGATGACCAACGGCCTGCGTCCCTATCCCATCTCGCTGGACAACTACTTCGTAGACCGTGAAGACACCCCACGCGACGAAAACGGAAACTACGACTACGAATCACTCTACGCCCTCGACCTCGAACTCTTCAACACCCAGCTGCAGGCATTGCTCCGTGGCGAAGAAGTGGAGCTGCCCCGCTTCAACTTCAACCTCGGGAAGAAAGAGTACAAGGGCGACAAACTTCGCATCGACGAGCATACCATCCTCATCCTGGAAGGAATCCATGCCCTGAACCCTGAACTGACACCACAGATTCCCGCCGCCAGCAAATACAAGATTTATGTATCCGCCCTGACCACCATCTCGCTGGACGACCACAACTGGATTCCCACCACGGACAACCGCCTGCTGCGCCGCATCATCCGCGACTTCAACTACCGCGGCTACTCGGCACAAGAGACCATTTCACGCTGGCCCAGTGTACGTGCCGGCGAGGACAAATGGATATTCCCCTACCAGGAAAATGCCGATGTCATGTTCAACTCCGCCCTCTTGTTCGAATTTGCCGTGCTCCGCTGCCACGCAGAGCCCATCCTTACCAGTGTTCCACGGAACTGTCCGGAATACGCAGAAGCCTACCGGTTGCTGAAATTCATCAAATATTTCACCCCCGTGCAGGACAAAGAAATTCCACCGACATCCTTATTGAGAGAATTTTTAGGAGGCAGTAGCTTCAAATACTAAGTTTTTATTCTAACTTTGTGAGCAAATAAAACAAACGTACACATGAAAAAAATTATTTCGATACTTCTCTTAGCGACTTTCTGCATCTTTACTCAACTCCATGCGCAAAACCGTGCAGACGAATTGATGAAACAAGCACAAGAAAATCTTACGAAAAAAGAATATATCAAAGCCCGCTATCTATTCCTGCAAGCCTACAATGCCTTTGCCACGCAAGACAAGTATGCCCAGGCAGTGGAATGCGGCGTCAATGCCAGCGCCCTCTACCATCGGGAGAATTACTATAAAGAAGCTTTTGAACTGCTGCGCGGTGCCGAGCAAGTGGTGGCAACCGGCGAACAGAAAACGGGCAAGGCCATGCCCAACCTACGTTTCCGCATCAACAAGGAACGCCTGCAGATGTACATCAACCTGAAAAATCCCGCACGCGCCAAGGAACAGCTGACCAAACTGGAAGAGACCGCCAAAGCCTCTCACAACGACTCTCTGAGCAACGACCTGCTTTATACGCAGGCCAACTATTACTACACCTTCGGCATGAACACACAAGGTGATGCGGCTACCAACCGCCTGATAGGGCAATATAAGGAACAGAAGAACTACGCCAAAGTAGACGAATGCTACAAGACTCTTATCAGTATCGCCCGCAAAGCAAACAATGCCGGACTGGTGGCACGCACCTACGACAAGTACATCCTATGGACCGACTCCGTAAAGGCGCTTACCGCCCAAGAGGAACTGAACGCCCTGAAGAAGAAATACGATGAAAGCCTGGCCACTATCCAGGAGAAAGATGATTCCCTAAGCGCCAAGCAGTACATCATCATCGGGCTTTGCATACTCGCCGCCATCCTTGCCGCCGCACTGGTATTCGGCGCCATCGTATTGCTGCGTTTCATCATCCTCACCCGTAAACAGAAGAAGGCCATCAGCATTGCTAATGAGCACAATGAGCTGAAAACCAAATTTATCCAGAACATTTCCGCCCAAATGGAACCGACACTGGACACGCTCGACGCCTCACTGCCGGGCGTAAAAGCCCTGCATGCATTCTCCAACCATATCCAGGAACTGTCCGAATTGGAAACCACCTTGTCCGAACCCTACGAAGTGCAGGAGAAGAATATCTCCACTTTCTGTGAAGGCATCATGGACAAAATCAAAGGAATGACACAAGAAGATGTCACCCTGACCGTGAATGCCCCCAAATTGAATGTGAAAATCAACCCTGAGCAACTGGAACGCGTCTTGCTGCATTTGTTGGAAAACGCCGCCGAGTACACCCCTGCCGGAGGAAAAATATGGCTGGACTTCAAGAAACGCGGTGCGCACACCCACCAGTTCATCATCAGCGACACCGGTTGCGGTATCCCCGAGGAGCAACGCGAAAACATCTTCAAGCCTTTCACCGAAGTGAAAGACCTGACGCAAGGCGACGGCCTGGGACTCCCCATCTGCTCACTGATTGCCACCAAGATGAACGGCAGCTTGACACTAGACAGCAGCTACAACAAGGGAGCACGGTTCGTACTGGAACTGCACGCATAAACCATACATAATACAATCTGTATGACCCCTAAATTTGAGAGCCGCTTGCCACCGGCATTATCGGGACAAACGGCTCTCTGTGTATATTAAGGATGTGGTTGTCAACGCAACGCTTCCACCTCTTCCGGTGTCAACGGAATTTTCTTGCCCAAGCGACGTGCTCCCGTTTCGGTAATCAGATAATCCTCCTCATTACGGATGCCGCCGAAATTGCGGTATTCTTCCACCTTATCGTAGTTGATGAAGTCCATGAACTTCTTCTCTCCTTTCCATAAGTCAATCAGCTCGGGGATGAAGTAGATGCCCGGCTCAACCGTATGCACAAAGCCCGGTTCCAGAGGGATGGCAAGACGCTGGCTCTTGCGGCCGAACTGCGTACTCTTGGGCTGACCGTCATAGCCTACCCAGAGCTCACCCAGGTTCTCCATATCGTGCACATCCAACCCCATCATATGACCCAGTCCATGGGGATAAAACAAGGCATGCGCCCCTTCGCGCACGGCATCTTCGGCATTGCCCTTCATCAACCCCAGCTCTTTCAGCCCCTCCACCATCACTTGGGCGGAAAGCTCGTACACCTTCATATAGGGAATGCCCGGGCGAAGCGCTTTAACAGACTCCAGATGCATGGCGTTCTGGATTTCGTAAACGGCACGCTGGCGTGGAGTAAAAGTCTTGTCCGCCGGCACGGTAGACGACATGTCACCACAGTAACCCGAAGGCAGCTCGGCGCCGGCATCAATCAAGAAAAGGTCTCCCGGTTGCACCCGGTTGCCGTGATAGTGGTTATGCAGGGTCTGGCCGTTGACAGTAGCAATCGTGGCAAAAGACAGCTCGCAGTTGTTCATCTCGGCGATACGGTTCATTTCGGCCACAACCTCGTATTCGTACATGCCCGGACGAAGCACCTTCATTGCGGTGATGTGCATGTCAGCAGTCACGTCGCATGCCTTTTCTATTTCCGCTATTTCTTCTGCCGACTTGTAGTTGCGCTGTGCCACCACCGCACGGATAAACGGCACAGACCCTTCCTGACGTGCCGGAGGAACACCCAGCCAGTCCATCAGTTTCAACTTATGCTCGGCACGATAAGGGGGCAAATAATGGATGGTCTGTCCCTTCTGTACAGCCTTGTGCAGATAACCGACGATGTCGGCAAAAGGACGGGTTTCGGAAATTCCCACAGCAGAAGCCTTTTCGTGAAGGGTGGGCTGGGTACCCATCCAGACAATATGGTCGATGGTCAGCTCATCGCCAAAAATGATTTCTTTATCTTCATCTATGTCGATGAGAGCTGACAGCCCGGCAAACGACAAGCCAAAATAGTAGAGAAAAGTGGAATCCTGGCGGTAACGGAAAGTATTGTCCTCATAGTTCAAACCTTGTTCATCGTTACCCAAAAACAGTAACACTCCGGAGCCTATCGTTTTTTTCAGCTGGGCCCTGCGCTGCACATACGTTTCTTTAGCAAACATAACATTCCTTGTTTTAGTAGTTATAGGACAAAGATATAGATAATCTTTGAAAGAAGATAATACAAAAAGGAGATTAATCTATATAGTTCATAATCAGAAGACTATTTTGCCAACGTTTTTCAAGCCTTTGGCAAAGTTTTGCCACCGCGTTGGCAAAGTCTTGCCATAGGCATGGCAAAAGTTTGCCAAGCTATTGGCAAAAGCTTGTTTTCTCTTTTCTTGTTAAATATCATCAGAGAGGTTTCGTGTTATCGAACTATTCACTATTTTTGCGGTAAATATCTGAAAGAAGATGCACAATGAGTGCATTGAATAATTTATAAAAATATGGCACAAGGCTCCCGACAAGTACAGACCCAAGCGCAACAGCAGATACAAACGCTGTCGCCGCAACAAATTCTGGTGGTAAAGCTGCTGGAACTTCCCGCCGTGGAACTAGAGGACCGCGTACGTGCCGAACTTCTGGAAAATCCGGCACTGGAAGAGGGTAAGGAGGATACTCCTGGCGACGAATACCCCGACACACCCGATGCGGAAACCGGCTCAGAAGATGGTGGAGACACTAGCTATGATTCTTTAAGCGATTATCTGAACGAAGACGATATCCCCGACTACAAGCTGCAGGAGAACAACCGCAGCAAAGGGGAGCAGGCAGAAGAAATTCCTTTCTCCGACGCCACCTCTTTCTATGAAACCTTGCGCCAGCAGCTCGGCGAGCAGGACTTGACTCCGCACCAGCGCGAACTGGCCGAATATCTCATCGGCTCGCTGGACGACGATGGCCTGCTGCGCAAATCGCTGGACAGTATCAGCGACGAACTCGCCATCTACGCCGGTATCGACGCTTCTCCCGAAGAGCTGGAAGAAGTATTGAAGATTATACAAGACTTCGACCCCGCCGGTCTGGGCGCCCGCACCCTGCAAGAGTGCCTGCTCATCCAGATTCGACGCAAGGAAGCGCAACGGCCCATGCCCTCGCCTCCACAATACTATATAGAAGAAGATATTCTTACCCAGTGCTACGAAGAGTTCACCCGCAAGCATTGGGACAAGATTATGCAGAAATTAGGTATCAGCGAAGATACCCTGCAACAAGCCGTTAAGGAAATCTGCAAGCTGAATCCCCGTCCCGGTGCCTCGCTCGGCGAAGCCATCGGCAAGAACATGCAGCAGATTGTGCCCGACTTCCTGGTAGACACTTATGACGACGGTACCATCAACGTGACACTGAACAACCGCAACGTGCCGGAACTGCGCATGAGCCGCGACTTCACCGAGATGGTGGAAGAACACACCAAGAACCGGGCCAACCAGTCTAAGGAATCCCGCGAAGCCATGATGTTCCTCAAACAAAAAATGGATGCCGCACAAGGTTTCATCGATGCCGTGAAGCAACGCCAGAATACGCTGATGACCACCATGCAGGCCATCATAGACCTGCAACGTCCTTTCTTCCTCGAAGGAGACGAGTCATTGCTCCGCCCCATGATTCTGAAAGATGTTGCCGAACGTACCGGGTTGGACATCTCGACCATCTCCCGTGTGAGCAACAGCAAGTATGTACAGACCAACTACGGCATCTACCCGCTGAAATTCTTCTTCAACGACGGCTACACAACCGAAGACGGCGAAGAGATGTCTGTACGCGAAATACGCAAGATACTCAAAGAGTGCATTGACAACGAGGACAAGAAAAAGCCTCTGACCGATGACGAACTGACCGAGCTGCTGAAGGAGAAAGGCTATCCCATAGCCCGCCGCACGGTGGCAAAGTATCGCCAACAGATGAATATCCCCGTGGCAAGACTGAGAAGATGAGAGAAAAGGATGAGCGATTAGGGATTAAGGTTTAAAGATTAGTGCATTCAAATAGTAAATTGTAAATAGTCAAATCGTAAATAAAATTAGGTTGTGGAAGAGCATATTATAGCAGATAAAACTTTAATCAGAACAGCGAAAGTGATTTCGGCGGTATTCACACCGTTCTCCATCCCTTTCCTGGCATTTCTGGTTCTGTTTATATTCTCGTACCTGCGCATCATGCCGTTGCAGTACAAGTTGATAGTATTGGGTGTGGTGTATTGCTTCACCATCCTGATGCCTACACTGACTATCTTCATCTTCCGCAAAATCAACGGTTTCAGTCCGGAAGAACTGGTGGAACGAAAAAGGAGATACATTCCCTTTATTCTGACCATCACTTCTTATGTATTCTGCCTGCTCATGATGCACCGGCTCAATATCCCGTGGTACATGACCGGTATCATACTCTCCGCCCTGGTAGTGATGATAATCTGCGTCATTGTCAACTTAAAATGGAAACTGAGCGAACACATGGCAGGCGCCGGAGCCGTAATTGGCGGACTGGTAGCTTTCAGTGCCTTGTTCAGCTACAATCCCGTATGGTGGCTATGCCTCTTTATACTGGTGGCTGGCGTGTTGGGCACCGCCCGCATCATCCTGCGACACCACACCCTGGGCGAAGTTATGGGAGGCTTTGCCGTAGGGCTTATCTGCTCGTTGCTGGTACTCCACCCGCTGAGCAACATACTGTTCCGAATCTTCCTCTTTTAAGAGCCTTGTTTAATTTTTAATTTTCAACTTTTAATTTACATAGTATCAACCCTTAAAAACTAATGATCATGAATTTCCCGACTAATGTAAAGTACACCAAAGAACACGAATGGATTCGCCTGGAAGGTGATGTAGCCTATGTAGGTATTACCGATTATGCACAAGAGCAACTGGGTGACATTGTGTTTGTCGACATCCCGACCGAAGGTGAAACATTGGCTGCCGACGAAGTGTTCGGTACCATCGAAGTAGTAAAAACCATATCAGACCTCTTCCTGCCCGTAACCGGTGAGATTCTGGAGCAAAACGAAGCCCTTGCCGACCAGCCGGAACTGGTAAACCAGGACCCATACGGCGAAGGCTGGCTCATCAAAATCAAACCCGCCGCTGATGCCGACTTCGACAGCCTGCTGGATGCCGAAGCCTACAAAGCGCTGATAAACGAATGAAATGAAAGGATTAGGGGTTAGCGATTAGCACCGGACGGAATGATAGCGCAGTCCCTAACCCCTAATCGTTAATCCCTAACCCTTATAAAATTAACCCTTTAATAATTTAAAGATTCATGTCTCCAATCGTTAGCATCATCATGGGTAGCACTTCCGACCTCCCCGTTATGGAGAAAGCCGCGCAATTGCTCAATGACCTGCATGTACCGTTCGAAATGAACGCTCTCTCTGCCCACCGCACACCGGAAGCAGTGGAGGAATTTGCCAAGAATGCCCGTCAACGCGGCATTAAAGTGATTATCGCTGCTGCCGGTATGGCTGCCGCCCTGCCCGGCGTCATTGCTGCCAATACCACACTGCCGGTAATCGGGGTTCCCGTAAAAGGGGCCGTACTCGATGGCGTAGATGCCCTCTACTCCATCATCCAGATGCCTCCGGGCATACCGGTAGCCACCGTTGCCATTAATGGTGCCATGAACGCTGCCATCCTTGCCGTACAAATGCTGGCATTGGGCGATTCCTCATTGGCCGAAACATTTGCCACCTACAAAGAAGGGCTGAAAAAGAAAATAGTCAAGGCAAATGAGGACTTGAAGGATGTGAAGTACGAATACAAAACCAATTGATTTACGATTGGATGATTTACGATGTACGATTGAAATTACTTCTTGGTATCTTCAATCGTACATCGTAAATCATCCAATCGTAAATCTTTTAATCCTTTAACTGTAAATATCATCGTGGATCTATTTAACTATTCCCGACGGGAAACGTCAGAAGTAAACATCGGAGCCACCCCTATGGGCGGCTCCAATCCTATCCGCATACAAAGTATGACGAACACCGCTACGCAGGACACAGAAGCCAGTGTAGCGCAAGCCAAACGTATTGTCGATGCCGGAGGAGAGTATGTACGCCTCACGGCCCAAGGCATCAAAGAGGCTGAAAACCTGATGAATATCAACATAGGCCTACGCCAGGACGGATATATGGTGCCGCTTGTGGCCGACATTCACTTCAACCCGAAGGTAGCGGACGTAGCAGCGCAGTATGTAGAAAAAGTCCGCATCAATCCGGGAAACTATGTGGATGCAGCACGTACTTTCAAACATTTGGAGTATACCGATGAAGAGTATGCCCAGGAGTTGCAGAAGATACACGACCGCTTTGTACCCTTCCTTAATATCTGCAAGGAGAACCATACTGCCATCCGCATCGGCGTGAACCACGGTTCATTATCCGACCGCATCATGTCGCGCTATGGCGATACACCGGAAGGTATGGTGGAATCTTGTATGGAGTTTCTGCGCATCTGCGTACAAGAGAATTTCACGGATGTGGTCATTTCCATCAAGGCATCCAATACAGTGGTCATGGTAAAGACAGTACGCTTGCTGGCAGCCGTCATGGAGCAGGAAGGTATGCGATTCCCGCTGCATCTCGGTGTAACGGAAGCCGGAGACGGAGAAGACGGACGCATCAAATCGGCCTTGGGCATCGGCGCCCTGCTGGCAGACGGCTTGGGTGACACCATCCGGGTTTCCCTGAGCGAAGCTCCGGAGGCGGAAATCCCCGTAGCCCGCAAATTGGTGGACTATATCGTGCAGCGCCACGACCATCCTTATATCCCCGGAGCAGATGTGCCGGAATTCAATTATCTCTCTCCCACCCGCCGCGAGACTGCCGCCGTACACAATATCGGCGGAGACAATCTGCCCGTGGTCATTGCCGCACGCTTAGACGGGGACATGGACTTCAATCCGCAATTCATGCCGGACTATATCTATACGGGACGTTCCATCCCGGAACAACTTCCGGAAGGCATGCAATGCATCATCGATGCCGATGTCTGGATGGAGCACAGTAACGGCAGAACGGAACCGGACAATGCCTGGCCTGCCTTTAAAGGAGACCAGCTTCCTTTCCTAAGCAGCTGCGGCGCTTCCTTGAAATTCCTCTTCATCACGTATATGGGGCTGAATGACGAAGCCATCGCCTGCCTGAAGTATCATCCGGAAGTCGTATTGATTTCGCAAAGCAATCATCCCAACCGGTTGGGAGAGCAACGCGCCCTGGCACACCAGATGATGAAGGAAGGCCTGAAGAACCCGGTAGTCTTCTTTGAACACTACGCAGAGAGCGAATTGGAAAATCTGCAAATCAAAGCGGCGGCAGACATGGGAGCACTCATCTTCGACGGTCTGTGTGACGGTATCCTTCTCTTCAACCAAGGAGAAACCATAAGCGGCAAAGTAGTGGATGCCACTGCTTTCGGTATCCTGCAAGCCGGACGTGTACGTACCAGCAAGACCGAATACATCTCTTGTCCCGGCTGCGGACGCACCCTCTACGACCTGGAAAGTACCATTGCCCGTATCAAGGCAGCCACCGGCCATCTGAAAGGACTCAAGATAGGAATCATGGGATGCATTGTCAACGGCCCCGGAGAAATGGCAGACGCCGACTACGGCTATGTGGGCGCCGGACGAGGCAAAATCAGCCTCTACAAGAAGAAGGAGTGTATCGAAAAGAACATTCCCGAAGAAGAGGCGGTAGAAAAGCTGATAGAACTGATAAAAAGTAACGGAGATTACGCTGAAAGGACTTAAGTCTCAGCGCAGATATTCGTCAAAGTCCACCTCTCTGAACTTAAAGTTATGATGTTCGGAGGGGTGGTAGGCTTTATTCCAAGTCGAATAGGTCTTCACATCTATCTCCCTTGTCTTCCGGTTAAAAGTTACAATGCGTAAGTAGCCCTCACCTCCCAATCTACTGCCTTCCACACCACGCTGATAGTTTGCCAGCATCTGATACACTTTATTTCCCTCTTTCCCTATAGAGACCAGCGTGCCGACTCCGCTTTTCAAGACATGCCCACAAAAGACAGCTATCACATTGCGATGTTTGAGAAGCAATTTCTCCCAGATTCCAGCACCATCGTTCACTGTGCGCCCAGACTCTTTACCGATGCCATATCCTTGAGGGCGCCACCAGTCTTTCCCGTCATGCAACGTACTGTCACAATACAAATAGGCGTGTGTATTCAATATGACAAGCTTATCCGGATGAATACCCACTATGGAATCGGCCCATTGCAGAGCCTCATCAGAAGGCCCGAATTCCAGATTCAAGACCAGCCAATCGGTATCGCCCGACCTAAGGTTTATGTAATAGTTATCCAATGTCTTTCCATCCGCACTGCCTCCCCAATAACTCTTCTGCTTATAGTCAGAAAGAGGGAAATACTTGTTGGCCATTGCAGTGTTATGCACGTCCGAAAACTTACCGGGCTTACTGCCAATATCGTGATTTCCCCATACGACAGAATAAGGTATTCCTGCTTGGCTAATACGATGAAAGGCTTTCTGCATATACGCCCATTCCACCGGAGAATTATCTTGTGTCAAATCTCCCACTTGGAACACGGCATCTATTTTCTTACGATTGGCAACCAACCAGTCCACTTGCGAATCAAAGACCTCCGGACATTGTTCCAGATAAGTCTGCGTATCCGGCAATACCACAAAAGTACTTACCCGACCAGAAGTGATGCAAGAAGTAAAAAAAGCGCCCCCTAAAAAGAGAATTCCGATAACAGACAATACTCTCATCATTTTTTCTTCTGATTAAACAGCCAACCCATAAACTCAGAATCATTGAACGCCGGTGTCCAACTGCCATGATTGACTCCAGGGAATTCGATATACTCAACATCGGCACCGGCAGCCTTCAAGGCCTTGTAAGCCTGACGCGAACCTTCTACCGGAACAATGTTATCGGCATCTCCGTGATAAATACGGAACTTCACGTCTTTGGCGGCAGAAAGCCTTGCCGGATTCACAATACCACAGATGGGAACGGCTGCGGCAAAAACTTCGGGATAACGTATCGCCAAATCAAACGTCCCCATACCGCCCATGGAAAGTCCCATCACATAAATCCGGTCTTTATCCACCTGGGGCATAGCCAAATAGGTATCCAGCAACTCCTTCAATGTGCGGAATATACGCGTAGGCTCCTGTACCTCGGGCATTTCTCCAGGTACAAACGACTTGGGACGACCCACATAAGCCCAATAATCTTCCTTAGGACACTGGGGAGCCAATACAAAAGCCGGATATTCTTCTCTGTTCACCGGATTGAGCCACATCTGCCCACCATGCACCAATTGCTTTTGATTATCATCTCCTCGTTCGCCCGCACCATGCAGAAAAAGCACCAACGGATATTTCTTCCCTGCCTTTTCTGCTTCGGGACGCAGCAAACGGTACTTCAACGAATCTCCCTGCGAAGAGACATACACTTTCTTTTCATACTCTCCATACAACTCCTGCGCATACATACACACAGACATCAACAGCATCAAGGCTGTACAAACTGTATTCTTCATATCCTACAAAATTAATGTTCAATTAAAAGTCTACTATCTCACTCTTCTTATATCCCACCCGGAAAGCCTGCACTGCCACCCGGTCTCCCTTATGGACAACAAACGGCTCAACATATAGATTCCAATGTTTCTCTCCATTCCGTCCCCGACCATTCAACTGATAGGCATAAGAGACTCCAGGAGTGGAACACTCCAGCTTAACCTGCCCCCCCTTTTGTACAATCTGCGGAGCTGACACGAGCGGCTGTACGCCGTCCGGCCACATAGTTTGTACTATTTCCGGTTCTGTCAGCGGACGACATTGCCAATATTTCCTTTCCCACTGCCGATATACCTTCCGCAAACGGTCAATGTCTTTCCGGTAAGCCGGATCATCAATCAGATTGCACATCTCATGAGGGTCTTTCTCCAAATCATAGAACTCTTCACGCGGACGGGGCCAAACAAACCAGCTTTCCTGATTCTCATCGAGCGCGCCTTCTTCATGGAGTTGAAGCATACGGCGCATCATCGGCATGTTCAGACGAAATCCTACCGGCTGATAGCCGGGCTGATTGGGAGTATAATTACAGATATAACGATAACGGCAATCGCGCACGCCCCCCCTGCTGGTCATAGCACTTATCCATACGGTCGCGTGCAGCAAAAACATAGTGCCGCGATGGCGAAGCATATTTTCCTGCAAACGCCTTGCCATCCATATAGGCAGGAGGCTTGATGCCCGCCAATGAAAGAATCGTGGGTGGAATGTCAATGATACTGCGAAGTCCATCATCAATACTGCCGGCCAACCGTCCGTCCGGATAACGGATAATGAGAGGAATATGGGTACCAACCTCTGTTATTTCACGCTTCTGCCGAGGAAGCGGTCCACCATTATCCGAATAAAAGATAAGAATGGTATTATCCCACTCGCCTGCCGCTTTCAATTCATCAATCATCTGGCGGACAAAACAATCCACGCGGTAAATATTGCTGTACATGACAGCAATATCGCGGCGCACAATGCTGTCCTCAGGATAATAGGGTGGCAACACCACATCGTCGGGAGAGACGTAAAGCGTATCTTTCGCACTTTCCCACACCTTTTGCTCATGCGAGGCAAGGGTATTGAATATAGCGAAAAAAGGCATCCCTTTAGGACGGTTGCGCCAATGCGCCTGCCTGCCACATTCGTCCCAAGCGGTCAAAGGCGGAAGAAACTGATAGTCGGTTTTCGGGTTGTTCGTACAATAATAGCCAGCGGCACGTAACAGCTCGGTATAGCACTTTATTCCCTCGGGTAACACAATATCGTAACCGGTTACCGCCGGTGGACGTGCAATCTGCCCCCCTTGCGTACGCATATAGTTGGCATTGATATGCGTGGGATACATTCCCGTAATAAGTGCCGCACGCGAAGGAGCACTAACACCCACTGTCCCATAAATGCTGGTATAGCGTATACCCTCTGCCGCAAGGGCGTCAATAGTCGGAGTCACTGCCACACTGTCACCGAAACAGTGCAGCCAAGGACCGATGTCTTCACATACCACACAAACAATGTTTGGGCTAACAGCATCTCCATCCTCTGTGGTAGAGACAGGAATCCCACCGGCCTTGACCTCCTGCGATACAGTACAAGCAGCCCAAACGGCACTACCATATAAAAAAGAGTGTATTATCTGTTTCATTACTGTTCATTTTATACAATCAGTGCGCCTCTCGAAGAAAGACACGTTGCGAAATACCATTTTCATTGAATGCCTCGATGGCAAAATAATATTTTTGTCCCACCGTGAGGGCACGTAAGTCTAATGAATTATCGCCATATACCATCCACGAACTATACAATTTATCAAGAGCAACACCCCACAATACATTATAGCCTTGCGCACCCTTCACCGCTTTCCAAGAAATGCGGGCATTACGTTCGTCCGCTTCACGCACTACCGTAAAACCTTTTACCGTAGCCGGTTTTTTCCCACGTCCCAAACCGAACACGCGAATATCCCCCATTGCCAGATTCTTGCCCGGCACGTAATGGTGGCGATAACGAATATAGCGTGCTTCTATCGGTTGATCCAGTTCTATGTAATTATGAGGGGCATCACGGAAACTGTTGCGATAGTCCACCAATACCCGCCAACGGGCACCATCCACCGAAGCTTCTACAAGATAGCGTTGCCGGAGGTTTGGCATACGTCCCCAAAATCCGGTTTCCTCATAGTCAAAGAAATTCAGTTGCAAGGCATACACGTCACTCACTTCTTCAAGGTCTATCTCCACCCATTGCTTATCGTCATTTTTTCCGGCCACCCAGAAGGTTTTCAAGTTCTCGTCCGTCACATTTTCCACCGGATAACTTTCCAATTGCGAAGAAGCCTTCACGGGTTTGCCATAAGAAAGCAACATCCAGCCCCGGAAACCACCGCTTGTCGTCTGTCGCGAAACCTGGTCGGGAGAATAGTGAGGATAGTCACCGAAGTAAGTATCAGAGTACATCACACCGTCTTCATCAAAAAATGTAGGAAACATACATAACCTACGCTCAAACTTATAATTAATGGACAGATGGATTGTACCGAAATGCCAGTATATTCCTCCCGGACCACAAACCGTACTTCCATGCCCGGCACCGGTAGCAAATCCTCCCGGCTTGTAGCAGAACGGATTATGAGCCGCGTACTGAAAGGGACCCAAAGGAGATTTTCCTACATAAACACCGTCACCATACACATTGAACTGAGTGCCCGGAGCGGCATATTGCAAATAATATTTCCCATTGTGTTTCGTCATCCACGCACCCTCGATGAATGGCTTGATGTCACTGGTATGATTTTCGCCAAAACGTTCCCACCCATGAATGTCAGGACGGAGAAAGAGCAGTGAATCCGGCTTTTTCGCTATCGGCAGGAATTTATTCTTCATATCAAGTTCCTTACCACGGATAGGCCAACGGTTGGAAGACCCCCAATACATATAAGCACGTTCATCATCATCAATGAAAAGGGCAGGATCCTGAAGGTCGTGGAGTACCGATGGCACTGCCTTCCAGTCCCCCCGTTTGGGATTATCGGTATACAGTATGCTCATGGCTCCGGATGGATTCCCACAAACATAGAGTACGGAATCTTTATAATTATGGGCAGCAGGAGCATTGCAACCTTCGAAATACCATTTTTCGGGAGTAATAAAGTCCCAATTCAGCAAGTCCTTGGAATGCCAGTAACCCCAGGAACGGGTAACGAACATATAATACTCCCCCCGAAACTCCACTACAGCAGGGTCGGCACCCGAACGATAGGACTTGCCCAAATGGGAATTGTGAAAAGGATAAGTATAGTCCAGATTAAGAGGGTTACAGTAGGTAGTAGTACGATATTGTGCATGTAATGAACCGACGAACAACAACATCAACCAAGCGATGCAATACGACTTTTTATCCATAGTTTTATTAAGCTGACAATAAACAAAATACACATAAAACGACAAATGAGGGTGTGTCAAAACGGTTGATGGCACACCCTCATTTTACAACACATTATCTCACTTCTTTAACGGCAGAAATTTGAGATACACCGCTTTCATTGAAAGATTCGATAGCAAAATAATATTCCTGGTCGGTAGAGAGACATTTCATCAGATGCCTACACTCGTCACCATACACCATCCAAGAACTGTAAAGCTTGTCCGGCGCAATACCCCAAAGGATGTTGTATCCTTGTGCACCTTTCACCGGTTTCCAAGTCAGCGTGATGTCACGACGATCTTCGTGACGGTGAGGGTCAAATGTCTTCACTTGAGCAGGCGCCTTACCTTCGCCCAGACCGAAAATACGGATGGCAGAAATGGAAAGGTGCGGTGTAGGAACATGAATGTTTTTGTAACGTACATAACGTACCCGAGCAGGGGTTTCCAATTCCACGTAATCGTGCGGAGTATCCTTGAAACTATTGCTGCGGTTGACGAGGCGCGTCCAGTTGATGCCGTCCACAGAACCTTCGATGGTATAACGGTGGCGTAGGCCGGGATAACGGCCATACATGTCACTCTTATAATCGTTGTAATTCACCTGAATAGCGTTTACAGTGGCAGGTGCCTGAAGGTCTATCTCCACCCACTGTGTTTCATCGTTGGAAGAAGCCAGCCAATAAGTCTTGCAATTCTCGTCCGTCAATCCGGCAGCAGTATGACCTTCTACAGCCGAAGAACCTCTGGCAGGCTTGTTGTAAGAAAGAAGCATCCAGCCGCGGAACTCCCCTTTCTTTCCCGGCACAGTAGGTGCATAACGGGGATAATCTCCAAAACGGGTGTCACAATACATGATGCCGTCTTCGTCAAAATAAGTAGGGAACATGCAGAGACGGCGTTCCCAGTGCATATTAATGGGCAGAGCCATAGAACCGAAATGCCAGTATTGCCCACCCGGTCCGAGCACCGTACTTCCATGACCGGCACCGTTGATATAACCGCCAGGCTTATAGGAAATGGGGTTATGTTTCTGATAGGTATAAGGTCCCATCGGATGGTCGGCCACATATACACCATCGGCATATACATTGAACTGAGTGCCCGGAGCGGCATATTGCATGTAATACCTCCCGTTGTGCTTTGTCAACCACGGTCCTTCGATATAGCCGCCCAGCACGGTATCGGCATGATTTTCTCCAAAACGTTCCCAACCATGTTTCTCTGGGTCGAGATTGAAAAGTTCCAGCTTCTCGCCTTCTTGTATGAAACGATGGTTCTTGTTGAGCTTCATGCCGCGAATGGGCCACTTGTTGGAAGAGCCCCAGAACATGTAAGCACTGCCGTCATCATCAAGAAAAAGGTCAGGGTCTTGCAAGTTGGTGATGATTGCAGGAGTGGCTTTCCAGTTACCCGACTTGGGGTTGTCGGTATAAAGCACACTCATCACACCCGAAGGATCGCCACAGACATAAAGTACTGAATCCTTGTAGTTATGTGCCGCCGGAGCGTTACAACCTTGTGGATACCAGTTTTCCCCCGGATTGATAAAATTCCAGTTTTGCAAATCCGTAGAATGCCAGTAGCCGTGCGTACGGGTAACGAACATATAATATTCTCCACGAAACTCTACTACGGCAGGGTCGGCACCCGAGCGGTAGGAGATATCTTTCGAAGAATTGTATATCATATAGGTATAGTCTACATTCAGCGGATTACAATAAGTATCCATGTGCATGTCCTGCGCCAAAAGGGGAGACGCCAAGCATAATAATGCCAGCAGCAGATTAGTAATCAGTCTTCTCATTATCTTTTATCTTTATTATCAGGTTATTAATGTTCAATATGTCTTCCGGTAGCTTTTCAGCGGCATAACTCCTGCGGCACATCGTATTCTTTTTGCAAGCGTGCCAGTTCAGCCTTCAGTTCGGTGGTAATCTTCTCCATTCCCTTCTTCCCATAAAGATTGTGCATTTCTTCAGGGTCTGTCTTGAGATCATAAAGTTCCCAATTGTCATCCACGTAGAAGTGCATCAGCTTGTAGCGTTCCATCTTCACACCGTAATGGGCACGCACGCTGTGGAAGCCGGGAAACTCATAATAGTGATAGTACAAGGACTTACGCCAGTCGCGCGGTGTCTTACCTTTTTCCACCAGTTCCTTGAACGAAACGCCCTGCATGTCCTGCGGAATGGAGATGCCGCACATATCAAGGAAAGTAGGAGCAAAGTCGATGTTCTGGGTCAGACCTGTAACTTGCGTACCCGGTTTGATATGTCCCGGCCAGCGCATCACCATCGGCATACCAAAAGACTCTTCGTACATGAAACGCTTGTCAAACCAGCCATGTTCGCCCAAGTAGAAGCCTTGATCGGTGGTATAGACTACAATCGTATTCTTGTCCAACCCCGTACGTTTGAGATAGTCCAGTATCTCGCCCACACTCTCGTCCACACTTGCTACACAAGCCATGTAGTCTTGCAGGTAACGTTGGTATTTCCATTCAGCCACTTCCTTAAATGAACGTGGCTTGGAATAGAACTCATTATTTCGATCGCGGTAAGCATCAAGGGAACGGCGGCGTTCTTCCGGTGTCATTGTTCCCATGAAAGCGTGCGGCCAAGGGTCAAAGAGCAGGCTGTCGCTATCGATACCCGCAACCATCTTCAAATCGTGACCTTCGTACATGTCACGGTATATATTCATCTTCTGCATCTGTGCTGCGTAACGTCCCTCATAGGCATCGTAATAATTATCGGGAAGCGGGAACTTGGCGTGTTCATACAAACGATAATGCCGTTCGGCAGGTACCCAATTGCGGTGAATGGCTTTGTGGTGCATCATCAGGAAGAACGGCTTGTTCTTGTCACGACCGTTGTCCATCCATTCCTCACAATATTGAGTGATGAGGTCGGTCACATATCCTTTATGAATAGTAGTGTCCCCCTCGGTAATGAACTGTGGGTTACAGTATTCGCCTTGGTCATTGAGAATCATCCAATGGTCAAATCCCGTCGGCTTGGAAATAAGATGCCATTTACCGATGACGGCAGTCTCATAGCCGCCTTGTTGCAACAGTTTAGGCAACGTCTGCTGAGAGCCGTCGAAACCTAGTGCCCAATTCTTCATGAAGCCGTTCTTATGGCTATGCTTGCCAGTAAGTATCGCGGCGCGACTGGGGCCTGAAATAGAATTACAGCAATAATTATTCCAGAACACAGCTCCTTCCTGCCCGATACGGTCAATATTAGGAGTAGGTGCCACTTTACCTATAGGATGACCATAGATACTCATAGCCTGCTGTGCATGGTCATCACTCATGATAAAAATAATGTTAGGACGTTCACCGTCTTGCCTGCCTTGTTCCTGAGCCTGAACAGCAGGAACCAATGGAAGCATGGCAAGTCCTAAAGATAGTTTATGATTCATCATCTTCAATGATTTATAAGATTTTTCAATTTATCATATCAACGTAAAAACAGATTCATTCCGCTCATCTGCCGACGATGTTCCTACCCAGAGCCGGAATTCCCCCGGTTCCACCTGCATCTTCATATCAGCACCACAAAAGGCAAGGTCTTCTTCAGTCAGCACAAATGTCAGCGACTTCTTCTCGCCAGCCTTGAGATACAGCTTTTGAAAACCCTTCAATTCTTTCACCGGACGAGTCACACTTCCCACAAGGTCGCGAATATAAAGCTGTACCACCTCTTCACCACCGACTTTACCGATATTGGCTACATCCACTGTAACGGTAAGTGTTTCCCCCTTTTTCAGCTCCTCCTTGTCCAATTTCAAGTTATCCACCTCAAAGCTAGTATAACTTAAGCCATATCCAAAAGGATAAAGCGGAGAATTGGGACAGTCAATATAAGAAGACTTGTAGTCCATCTTCGGATTGTCCGGAGGAAGCGGTCGTCCGGTGTTCTTGTGGTTATAGTAAAGCGGGAGCTGCCCCACCGAACGTGGAAAACTCATTGTCAGCTTTCCGGCAGGATTATAGTCGCCTGCGATGACATCGGCAATGGCATGACCACCCATCGTGCCCGGATACCAGGCTTCGAGAATAGCATCCATATTCTCGTCCTCCCAAATAAGTTCCAGCGGACGACCGTTCATCAATACCAATCCGATGGGCTTACCCGTTTTCTTAAGTTCCTTCAGCAAGTCGCGCTGCGAAGCAGGCAGGGTGATGTCCGTGCGGCAAGCAGCCTCGGCACTCCAGTTCTGGTCTTCACCGGCAGCAACCAGAATGACATCTGCCTGACGAGCCACGGACACAGCTTGTGCAAATCCTGCAGTTCCAGGCTTGCGAAGATCGCAGCCTTCGGCATAAAGAAAACGTACGTTCGAGTTTCCGTACTTTTTTTCCAACCCTTCAAAAAGAGTGACACTCCGTTGACGGTCTCCCCGTCCACCCCAACCACCGTTCACACTGTTACGTTCTTTCACCATAGGACCTATCAAAGCTACAGTCTTACGTTCGGAGGGTTGTATCGGGAAAAAGTTATTCTCATTCTTCAACAATACTACCGACTTACGAGCAGCATCGCGCGCTGCTTCCAAGAACTCGGGTTTCATGATAGTAGCCTTCTCACGCTCCTCATTCAGATAGCGGTAAGGATCGTCCATAATGCCTAAAAGGAATTTCATCTCCAGAATGCGGCGTACGGCATTATCAATGGTTTCTTCGTTCACCTTGCCCTCTTTCACGGCTTGCAGCAGATGTGCATGAAACACACCTCCGGTCATATCCATCTCGATGCCCGCATTGGCAGCCAACTCGGCGGCATGAGCCTCGTCGCGTGCCACGCCATGGGGAACAAGCTCATTGATAGCCGTATAATCCGTCACTACAAAACCGTTGAACCCCCACTCATCACGAAGCACATCCTGATAAAGGAATTTACTGGAAGTGCAAGGCACACCGGAAATCTCATTGAAGGCAGTCATGAAAGTAGCCACACCCGCATCTTTGGCAGCCTTGAAAGGCGGGAAATAAATATCGCGCAAAGAGCGCTCAGACACATCAGTCGTATTATAATCACGACCAGCTTCAGCAGCACCATATGCACAGAAGTGTTTGGCGCAAGCCAGCATCTTGTCCAGCCGCATCAAGTCTTCGGGCTTCTCACCCTGGAAACCGCGTACACGTGCGGCAGAGAGCAATGAACCCAGATAAGGATCCTCACCAGAGCCTTCCATTACCCGTCCCCAACGTGCATCACGTGAAATGTCCACCATGGGGGCAAAAGTCCAGTTAACACCCACTGCCGAAGCTTCGGCAGCGGCAATGGACGCACTTCTTTCTGCCAGTTCAGCGTCCCAGGCACACGACTCGGCCAAAGGAATAGGGAATATCGTTTTAAAACCGTGTATCACATCGAAAGCAAAAAGCACTGGAATCTTCAACCGGGATTCCGCTAGCGCCGTCTCTTGTGTCTTGCGGATGGCGGCAGAAGAAGTGGCATGGAAAAGACTGCCTATGTATCCTTTCTTCAATAGAGGTTCAATGTCCGTATTTACTTGCGGACCGGTCACAATATCGCTCTTGGCAGAATATTGGGTCATCTGACCTATTTTCTCTTCAAGTGTCATCAAGGCAAGTACAGAATCGACACGCTCTTCTATCCGTTTGTCACCGCTGTAACTCTGCCAATCACCGGCTCCTGAAGTACATGCCATACCCACAGAAAGTATCAGGGCAGCTCCAATCAATAATTTCTTTTTCATAGTAAATGCTTTTATAGTTTTAAGATAGCCATTACGGGAGCATGATCGGAGAGATAGCCGTTGTCCGGCTTATCATCAATGGTTCGGTAACGCTCCACCTCTACAGCACCTTTTATAAAAATAAAATCTATCAACCTACGTTTCTCTACCGGGATGCGCCCGAAGTCATGGAAACTCCATGTCGGTCCGTAAGCGACTTTCGCCGTAACGCAAGCATTCTTCATTCCACCTTCCGTCAATACAGTGACCGGCTCGGAATCTACCGTTCCATTAAAGTCTCCGGTAACAATTACCGGAAGGTCACCCGCCATTTGTTTTATCTTCTCAAGTATCAGCACGGCACTTTCGCGACGTGCCACTTTACCTACATGATCGAAATGAGTATTGAAAGCAGCTATTTCCCTACCACTCACCTTGTCTTTCAGTACCGCCCAAGTCACAATACGCTCGCAAGCCGCATCCCAGCCTTTCTTTCCGATGGAATCAGGAGTTTCACTCAGCCCAAAATTTCCACTCTTCAATAGTTCGAAACGGTCTGTCTTATAGAAAAGAGAGCAATACTCACCTTTCTCTTCTCCATCTGCACGACCTACACCGAGAGCGGTATATTGCGGAAGACGCTCCTTCAAGTCATCGAGTTGGTTCTTCACCACCTCTTGCATGCCTATAATGTCCGGAGCATAATAAGCAATCATTTGTGCCGCATGGTCCTTGCGGTATTTCCAATTGTTCATACTGTCCGCCACATGATCCAAACGGATGTTGAACGACATCACCTCTACTTTGGCTTCCGGTTGCCTGCCGCACGAGGCGACAAGCAATGCGAAAACAACCAATACACTATTGATAAACACGTTTTTCATGGTTACAAACCTTTTTAATCTATGTAAAACCTAATCAAAATCAAAGAATCCTATCAAACAACCTAATCGACCTTGTTCAAATAAGGAGAAGTAAAGCCTAATCTCCTCAAACCCTTCTGGACATCGGGATGACTCATGAAAAGTTTCCAAATCAAACCGGTACGATAGTTCTCTATCATCACAATAATCGGCCCTTGGTCAATGGCAAGATACGAAGGTGCAAACCAATTCTCCGTCAAATTGAACGCATCCTTGAAACCATATTCACCCCAAAGACGGTCACCCAACTCTTCATAGAAATAACGCATGGCTTCCAAAGAATATTCAGGTGCATATGGAATAGAGGAAAGAGCAGCGGTAGGCGTAATCACACCACGGTCATTACCGGGACTATGGGCAGAATAACCTTTGTCACCGTCACTGGCAGTCAATCCCCAACATTTTTCGCCGTAACCCTTGTAACCCTTCGGATTGTCAATGCAGTAGGCACGGTTAATCAAGGTATGAGCCTTCATCTGTTCCTCGTAATCGGCATAACGATCTTTCAAGCCACGTGGGTCAAGCCCCATGTAAGAATAATGAGTGAAGAAGAGAGGACCTCCCTTTCCGTGGTTGTTTCCAAGAGGAAGCTTGATGCCGTAATACTCCCGACCGTTCAGAAAAGTATTCGCATTGGCCCAGCCTTTATGATAAACGCTCTCGGCAATCGGATAAGTAGGGGAAGACGCGCCCAAAATGTAAACAATGTGACACTCGTTATGACCTTTAATCTGATGATTCATCGCCCATCCGTTGTTTGGCGACCAATGCCAATACATCACATCTTGTCCCTGAGTAAAAAAGTTCCATTCTGCTTGACGCCACAGATTATTGATTATCCCGCGGATACGGTTTTCCGTTGGATTATCCTTTGTAAAATACTGATGGGCAGCCAACAAGCCTTCGAACATGAAAGCGGATTCTACAATATCCGCTCCATCGTCCTTACGACTGAAAGGAATGGTCTTGCCGGTTTTACCGTTCATCCAATGTGCCCACATGCCGTGATAGCTGTCGGTATTCTTGTCGCTCAGAAAGCGGACTATCTTCAACATACGTTCAGCGCCCTGTTCGCGAGTGACAAAACCACGCTCTATGCCGACAATGATAGCCATCACTCCGAAACCCGAGCCACCGATGGTAGCTGTCTCGGCACCTCCGTTGCTCCGTTCATGTGCCAATCCTGATTCGGGATGGGCAAAATCCCAAAAGTAACGGAAAGTTTGCTTCTGGACAAGAGTCATGAGTTCATCATCGGAGAGTTGCTTTTCTGTCACATCAGATGGTGGATTTATGGCATTTACCGAGCACGAACAAACCCCAAAAAACAAGAAAAAAAGAAATATATTTTTCATAATACCTATTTTTAAACATTTTAACCACATAAGAAGTAGGAGTAGCCTAAGGCTACTCCTCACACACCTTATTTATTTTGCTTCAATATTCCTTGAGAAATATCAATCTGCTTCTGTGGAATGTAGAATGTAGAATGCTGGCTCATATTGAAGTTTGTCTTTCCATGGGCCTTCAGCATCTTTTCCGCATATCCGGGAACAACTTTATCAGCACGAATCAAATCAAAGAAACGGTGTCCTTCCATTGCTAATTCAATGCGGCGCTCATTCCATATGATTTCACGCAACTTAGCTTTATTCCTCTCTGTTATTTTAGGTAATACAGTGGGATCATCACCGGACTTACGAGCACGGTCTCTGACCAATTCCAATTTAGCCAGGGCGTCATCTACTAATGGATCGCTTTCACCATTTGCCAACTCATTGCAGGCCTCAGCATACATTAACAGTACATCCGCATAACGCAGAAAATACAAGTGGCAATTTTGTTTAGCAAAATTATTGGCATTCCAATAAGTTGTAGGCCACATTGTCTTTTTATTGGCGCGCGGTTGTACTCCCGGTTCGTCCTTGAAGTTTATAACCCCAACTCCTTCCATATTTTCGCCATCGTAAATGATAGTAGCCTCCCGTCTCGGATCACCTGATTCATAAGCCTTATCCAAAGATTCTGACGGAGAACAGAATCCCCAACCTTTGAAACCTCTGACACCTTGCCACTTCACATATTCGGAAGCCTTATCTCTCGTCTTGTCTGATCCCCACAAATACTGGTCGGCCAGCATCACTTCATCAGAATAATAAGAATCCGGGCTAAACAAATCACGGTAATTGTGATGCAGGTTATATTCTCCCCTACTTATTACCTGCCCTGCATATTGTTTTACACTTGCATAATCTTGACGGAACAAATAAACTTTAGCCAACAAGCCTTCTGCAGTTCCTTTCGTAACTCTTCCTCGCTCAGCAATCCCCCATTCATCACGGGTTGGCAAATTCATTGCCGCATAAGACAAGTCATCAATAATCTGCTGATAAATAGCTTCTTCAGAAGCGCATGGCTGATCGTATTCATCGGGATTCTGAACTTTAGTAACCAAAGGTACGCCACCGTAAGTTCTCACCAAGTTAAAGTAAAAGAAACCACGGAAAAAACGCGCCTGTGCAATGCTTCTAATCTTTAACTGCTCATCTTTCAACACATCCAAATTATCCAATGCTACGTTACAGAATCCGATTCCTTTATAATTGCCAGTCCACCAGCCGTTCAATTCAGAAGTATAAACATCATAAGTAAAATCATTCAATGAATTCACGCGAGCATAACTACCATCTGCCGGTGAACTTCCTGTATCAGAATTGTCACTCGGCACCTCCATAATGCCAAACCAAGAAAAGCCGATCAAGTCCCAACTTTTCATTTGAGAATATATAGCATTAATTCCCATCAAAGCACCTTCTTCTTCCCCGAAGAAAATATCTTGCGTCAATTTCCCTTGCGGCTTTGTATCCAAAAAATCAGAACAAGAGGTAAAAACCAATGCTGAAGCTAATAAAAGTGAATATATCTTTTTCATAATCATTTCCTATTTTTATTTTCCATTAGAATGTAAGATTCAAGCCAAAACGGCAGGTAGCGGTAATCGGATAAATATCACGGTCAAGCCCCCCTAAGATTTCAGGAGTAAATCCGTTATAATTCGTAAAATAAAGCAGGTTATTACCTGAGAAGTACAATCTCAAATTCTGGATATGCACTTTTTGCATCAAGTTTTTTGGGAATGTATATCCAAATTCCACAGTCTGTAACTTCACATAGTTGCCACTCTCAACATAACGGTCGGAAACAAAATAATTGTTACCCTCAAATGTCATGCGCGGAATGGAAGTATTCCTATTGTTTTCAGTCCATCTATCCAAGAACGAACGATCCCAGTTATCAACACCAGCATTTCTTTCAGCTTGTTTGGCATTATAAATCTTATTACCAAAATTACCCTGCAAATCAATTGACAAATCAAAGCCTTTCCAAGCGGCAGTTATACCCAAACCACCGATAAACTTCGGAGTAGGAGAGCCTAAATCCGTACGGTCTTCAGCAGTTATATATCCATTGCCATCCGTATCTGCATAAATCAGATCACCCGGAGCTACATTTGCCTGATACTTCTTCTTCGCATCACCGGAAGCAGCCGCAGCCATCGCATTATACTGCTCAATCTCCTCATTACTTTGGAAAATACCAATAGTCTTGTAACCATAAAAATACTTGATTGGCATTCCTTCTTCTGTCATATGAACACTTTTTCCGGAACCTATATCCCCACTGGTGATACGTTTACCTCCCAAATTAGTCACCTCATTCTTAATTGTAGTTCCAGTCAAGCGGATGCCATAACGAAAATCCTTAAACGAGTCTTCCCATTTCACCGTAAAATCAAGTCCAGAGTTACGTACTGAGCCCACGTTTGTTTCTACAGAGGCAAGTCCTACAGAAGCAGGAACATCCACATTTACCAACATTTCTTTTGTATCTCTTCTGTAATAGTCAAACTCTAAAGAAAAGCGATTATTGAACAAGCCTAAATCAAAACCAAGATCCAACTGCTCTGAACGTTCCCAATGGATTTGTGTATTATAAAGAGAAGTTACAGTACCACCAGAATAATAATCACCACCAAATACAGCATCATAAGTAGGGGCTACATTAGCCAATGCATAATATTTGTCATTACCAATCTTATCATTACCAATTTGCCCCCAGCTACCTCTAATCTTCAAGTTACTCAACCATTCAACATTATCTTTAATAAAAGCTTCTTCAGAAATCCTCCATCCGGCAGCTACTGACGGAAAATATCCCCAACGGTTATCCGGTCCAAACTTCGAAGAGCCATCGGCACGTATAGAAGCCGTCAACAAATATCTGTCCATTAAAGCATAGTTGGCACGGAACAAGTAAGACATCATGGCTTCATGTTTTCCATTATTCTCAAGTCCACGTGTATCGCTTGAAGACTGATCCAAATACCAATAGTCTTCCACTTCTGAGAAGAAACTACGTCCTGACCCGCCTAACTTTTCATTAGTGTATTTTTGAGCAGTAATACCACCCAAAAGATTCAGACGATTTTTATCATTGATTTGCCAATCATAAGTCAAGATATTCTCCCACAGCCAAGTAAAATCTCTAGTCCATGTTTTAGACAAGCTGTTCTCATCTACCTTTTGATACTCCGAGATATAATACTTAGGAGTAAAATTACGACTTCTACCATTAATATAATCAATGCCCAAGCTGGTCTTAAAATTCAACCCTTTAATAACTTCCCAATTCAAGAATGCACTACCCACAATTCTATCTTTCCAATTATCACTATTCATATAATGGAGGGTAGCAAGCGGATTAGCAGTAGATGCCACCTGAGGATCGGAGAAATTACCATTCTCATCATAAGGAGTAATGATAGGACTCAGTTTATAAGCAGATTTTACAACTCCCTTATTTTCATTTTTTGTATGACTAAAAGAAGCCGATAAGTTATGCCCGATAGTCAAATGTTTGTTTATTTTATATGAATTATTGGCACGCAAAGTAAAACGGTCATAAGAATTTTCCTTTATGATACCATCCTGTTGGAAATATCCGGCACTCAAATTATAACGTACCTTTTCTGTTCCGCCACTAACAGCAACTTGATAATCACGGACAGACGCTACTCGGAAAATCTCATCGAACCAATTGGTCCCTTTTCCGAAAGAAGCCGGGTCATCATAAACAAGACCGCCATCTGGATTAATATTCAAGTTAGCTTCATTTTGCAGCATAGCATATTCAGAAGCCGTACACATCTCAAACTTACCGCTATTTTGGAACTGAAATCCTTCACTGGCAGTAATGTTCACCTGTGCTTTACCTTCAGCACCTTGCTTGGTGGTAACAATGATTACACCGTTAGCACCGCGAGAACCATACATGGCAGTAGCAGAAGCATCCTTCAATACCTCCATGGACTCAATATCATGGTTACTCAGGAATGATATATCGTCCATAAACATTCCATCAACCACATAGAGCGGATTGCTATTATTAGTAGTACCGATACCACGAATGCGCACTTCAGGAGAGCTACCCGGAGCACCGCTTGCAGAGATAAATACACCGGACACACGACCTTGCAATGCGTTAGCCACATTAGGTGTAGAAATCTTTTTCAAATCATCGCTCTTGATAGAACCAACAGCACCGGTCAAGTCTGATTTACGCTGTACACCATAGCCTACAACTACAACTTCATCAATCAACATATTGTCTTCTTGCATTACTACATTAATAGTAGTACGACCATTCACTGCTATTTCTTGGTCTTTCATACCAATATAGCTATAAAGCAAGACAGCGTTACTGGGAACATTGGTAATCTTATAATCACCATCAAGTCCAGTAACGACTCCTTGTTGAGGAGCCCCCTTTACCGAAACTGTAGCACCAATAACAGTCATTCCCGTCTTGTCGGAAACGACACCCGAAACCGTAATTTTGTTCTGCGCCATCGAAACAACGGCAAACAACAACATCACACATGTAATTAATAAATTTTTCTTCATTTTGTATTGATTTAAAATTCTTTTGCAAAAGTATAGGAGCAATTGATGTATGTCAAAAAACAAACTACCACAAGATTACCACAACCTGCTCAAGCACTACAACGTAACTACTACAGCATTGTATAAAACACTAATTCCCAACAACATACACTAGGAAGTTATTTAAAGATTATTCAGACTGCAGGCCTATCCAAATAGAAATATGCTGTTGAAGTTACATGATCTTGGCGGTAGAAATTAACAAATCCTGGCGGAAAGTCTTTATCCGTGATATGTAGGTCTGAATCTTCATCTAATAAACGATAGAATTTCAGTTTACCGCTTCTATCTATAGTAACCGGTACAAGAGGAACCTTCGCCTTGTACAGTTCGAGTACCTTTTGATATGGAGCACCTCCAATCTGCTGCAATGTAACTCTTATATCATGACGAAAATAAATCGGGTCCTGCACGTGGAAACGATACATACTCCACCAACAACTGTCCGCATTTGCAATCGGACAACCTTGATAACGGTGGGAATACTCGCCCTGCCCCCAAGCCGTACCAATATAGTCTTCAACTCCCGTACCACTCAATGTGGGAAATTCCTTATCTCCGTCAATGTAGAACTTGATTTCACCTTCTCCCCACCAAGTAGTTTCATACGCCTTATTGGCAAAGATACCCAAGCTTACCCCCAAAAAGCGCCCCTTGCCCGATAGTTGGGGAAGAACAGTATAATCCACTCCCAACTTGGTGGATTTGTCTTCACGCCAGACAGCATGAAAATAGCTCATCTCCGAATCCCATTCCGGCAATTTAGTAAAGTTGATATCATAAAACAAGTGTGTCAGGTCCTCATCCGAGGTATTCACAAACACCACTTTGGCACCGATGCGGTAAGGCATCGGAATAGAACAGTTAAAAGAACGCTTCTCCGGATTAGAAAAGAAACAGTTCTCAAAACGAGATGTACGTGACAGCGGATTCCCAAAAAAATCTCCCAATGGGACATCCACTGCCGGAACAACAGAATTATCCCAATAAAACTTGATACGCAACGCACGAAGCATCTTAGGGTTACGTTTGCTGACTGTCAGCCAAATACGGTTAATGATCCCGGGTCCTTGCTGAGACAACAAAACACAGCTGTCTCCCGCCATGATTCTGCCGAAAGCACTTCCTTTTGCACCTTTATTGACTTGAGCTGCCGTTCCCTTGGCACCGGTAGGATTTTCAAAACTTGTCCACCGCGTTTCATGACCTTCAGGCACTTTCCATATTTGGGCATGCCCCAAAAGAGTAAATGCTAATAAAACAGATATAACTAATAATGTCTTCATTTCATATCCTCCAGCAATTTATTCATTTCCCCAAAGGTCAGCCTTATTCCCTTTATTCTTTCTCCACTCATGACGCCATTTGTGCATCATCACATTGTTTACCATCGGCTTCAGCTTACGGCCCGCCTTGTCGGGTATGGTGGGAACAGCCGTCGCCTTGTCCTGATACCAGTAGGCAACGGTGGCCAGGTCGAGGGTCAGGCAATTGTTGTGCCCATGCTCAATGGTGGCTTTCAGCCCTTTCTCAAAGAAGACGGGATCTTGAATAAAGAACCGATAGACATGTGTACGCCCCAAGAATCCGACATCATTATTCACACGTGGATAGCCGAAGTAGATATGCTGGTAGGGCTCTTTCGGGCACCAGGCGGTGTTGAACAAATCTTCCGTACCGGTTCCTATCAAGGAAGACTGTTTTTCACCGTCGATGAACCACATGTCATCGCCTTCACCATACCACATGGGGGTAGGGCACTGTACATAATAATTCAATCCCACAAAATGGCCCTTTCCCTTGATATCGGCAAACACATAATTGTCGGCTCCGTCCTTATTCTCCGTCTGCTTACCCACGGAACCCCACTCGGTCTCCCCCTCGGGAAGCGCTTCGGTAATCTCACGGTTGAACCACGCATGGAAACGCCCCATGTCCTTGGGCAGTTCCTTCATCTCCACATAGTCTATGTAGTAGTAGAAGGCGCCGATGTTGACATCCGTCTGATTCTCTATCTCAATGCGCGCACCTTTGGCAAAAGGCATGGCGAAATAGCTGCACAAACCCGTACCACCGTTGGGACCGGAAGAAAGTGCAAAAGAAGCATAGTTATACTGTTCGTTCCATCCCTGGCCGAAAAAGGGACCGATGGGGGACACGACAGAAGGTTCGTCGCTGCCGTCCCAGTACATCCGAAGGATGATGTCGTTACGGGAAAGCTGGCGCGGTCCCGGAGACATCGTTATCCAGATATGGTTGATTACGCCTGCCCCCTTGATGTCGGCCAAGACAGCCGTTTCGCCCGGCTTGATGGCCTTCAGGTGGTCACGGTTGTTGCCCGTACGGTCATAACTGCTGACACGGCGGTTGCGCAAGCCTTCCTTCATCTTGGCAAGGTCATACATTTCACTAGACATATTGGTCTGCGCAAAAGCGCTGCCTACTCCCATCAAAAGGGAGAATAAACCTACAAAAAACTTTTTCATCACGGTATTCTTCATTTTTCAAATTATGTTTTTCATCAATCTATCGGTTGTCACTTTCTTGTGGCATCCGACTTCCTTATCTTCTCCTCCAGTATCCGCGCCAGCCTGCGTGCCACTTTGGGATGCTGTTCATACACATTTGTGGTCTGGTATGGGTCTTCCTCCAGATTGTAAAGCTGCACAGAGGGTGCATCCGGCTTTATCCGGGCATTTTCTATATCGCTGTTCACCCGATGGGTGAGCTGGAAAGCGGATGCCCCGCCCAAGTCATGGTCACCGACATTCTTTCCGGTAAATCCGCCGCTGTTTTGCGCCGGAATATAGACCCACTTCCCTTTGCGAATGGAAAGATGGCTCTTTTGGGAAGGACAGATTATAATATGGTCCCGAATCATTTTCCCGGGATTTCCGACAAGGGCAGGAAGCATGTTGAAACTGTCCGGCCCGTCCTGCTCCTGCAATTCATATCCTGTGAGGGCAGCCAAAGTGGCAAGCATGTCAACATTGGACATCAACTGGTTGGATACGCTGCCCGCAGGAATCCTGCCCGGCCAGCGGACAATCATAGGAATGCGATGCCCGCCTTCCCAAGCTCCGAACTTGAAACCAAGAAGCTTGCCGTTGATATGGTGTCCTGCCTTCCAAGCTCTCTGCCCTCCATGATTCAGCATTCCTCCGTTGTCACTGGTGAAGATGAGCAGAGTATTTCCCGCCAGCCCTTCCTCATCGAGGGTACGCATAATCTCGCCTACCACCCAGTCCAATTCATGGATTGAATCACCGTAAGGTCCTGCCTCACTGGTACCTACAAAGCGTTCGGCCGGTGTAAAAGGATGATGGATGTTGGTGGTAGCATAATACAAGAAGAAAGGTGAATCCTTATGTTCCTTTATCCACTGCACGGCCCGGTCTTTCAAAGTAGTGGCTACAGCCCGGTCTTTGTACAAACGGTGCGCAGCCGTGGCTCCACCAATAGAGTTGATACCGAATTTTTCATCGAACTCCTCCGTTTCTGCCCTCTTGCCTCTTACAAACGGGTCGTTGGAATCATAACCCACCACATGATGGTTCTCCACATAAACAAAAGGTGGATGACTGTTGAGAATAGGCACACCGAAGTAATAATCGAATCCCAATTCAAGTGGTCCGGGAGCCAGTTCCTTGTTCCAGTCCATCTTTTCGTCCGTACGGAATCCAAGATGCCACTTCCCCACGATGGCAGTGGAATAGCCGGAACGTTTCATCACATCCGCAATTGTGGTGCGTGCCGTATCAATTTGCAGAGTCTGATTCAGGAAGATTGCCCCCCAAATATCCTCACGGCAAGGATATTGACCAGTCATTAGTCCATAACGTGAAGGCGTGGAAACAGCCGAGGATGAATGAGCGTCCGTAAAGCTACGGCCCTGCGATGCCAGACGGTCTATATTGGGAGTCTTGACCTTGGTGGCACCGTAACAACCAATGTCGCCATAGCCCAAGTCATCAACGTTGATAATGATTACATTGGGCTTGACCTCAGTGGAAGCCGGAGATTGCTGCGCGACGGCAGGCAAAGCGCTGAATCCCATCCCTACTGTGAAGGAGAGGGACCCGGTGAGAAGTTTGTGTTTCATGTTTCACTCAATTTATCGGTTAATACAACATCCTTGCAAATAGAAGGTCAATGAATCCTGAATATCTTTATCCCATTCAAGAACGTCATTCCCTTCACCGCCTCAAAGTCCACTGTAAGGTTTCCACCGGTTACGGCAATACGCAATTTCTTGGATATGCAACGGTTCCCGCCTACTTCTATCGCCGGAGAGAAATGGCTCAACCAAGGCCGACCGTTGACAGAAACATTGAAGACACTGCCGCGGAAATCGGCATTGTCTAGGGTAGCGACAGCTCCCAAATCGTAAGTCACCCGTTCGGAACGTGCGTTCAGGTCAGCAAAAAGAAGTTCCACTTCATAGTCGCCGTCGGGCAAGTCGAAGCGATAGGCTTTGATGCCCTTGCGTTTGGTCTGGAGCAAAGGAACGTTACGGGTGTCTTTCACTTCGGCAGTGGTTCCGATACGTCCCGGAGAACGGCGGAAAATCTCTCCACCTATGTAGCCCCAACTCCCAGGAGTATAAGCTTGGTCGGGAAGCCAGCAAAGATCACTCTTGTTATCCGTAAAGAAACAGTTGCTGCCCACGTTCACTGCAAGTTCCAGCTGTCCGGAGCCGGCTGCCGCGATATAGCGAGGCTGCATCTTCACAAAAATGTCCGAAACCTGCTCCACCTTCTTCCCTTGATAGATGCCGGATGCTACAAGCGTGTTTCTTCCCACAACAAGAGGTACCCGCCACCCAGCATGGCAATTCTCAATGTCTTGTACAGAGAGTTTTTTCCCATTGACAGACAGCTCTACCTTATCCAGATTGGAATACACTTTCACCGGATGTTCCACTGCTTCGCCGTCCGAAACCACAGTCCGATGCTTCCAGTCATCCACAGCAATGTGCAGCACCGGAATATCCTTACGCAAAAATGCCTGAAAATAATAAAACACATCTTTAGGCCGGCGATCATTGTACATCAGCCCTTTATTATTAATGTGTGGCGTAGCCTCCTGGCGATTGGCAGAACTGAAATCAATGAAATTCCACTCTGTGGCGCCGACTATGAACGGCCGCCTCATGATAGCGGGCAGATAGTATTCGAGGTACAACTGCTGCCATTGCATGGAGAAATCGAATATCTGCGGCTCGAGCGACTGCAAGCGCGGGTCGGAACCGGCACCGAACTCACTGATTATTAACGGACGGTGCGGGTATTTACGATGCTCTTCGTCCACAAAGCGGTCGAAAGACTTGAAGTCGTTCTCATACCAGCCCTGATAAAGGTTCCAACCGGAAATGTCGGTGATATTGCTGAGACCGATTTTATTGTAAATCTGATTGCCGTGGTAGGCCATCGTACTCAGACGGTAGGGGTCTTCCCTCTTCAGAGTTTCCTCCAGATGCCGGGCAAGCGCCAAGGTATTCTCGTAGAAACCGTTGAGCCGTTGTTTCTTCACCCGATACTGCAGCTGGATGACAGCCTCGTTCATATACCCCCACATAATGACGGACGGATGGTTGTAATGCTGGCGAATCATTTCGCGCAAGGCGCTTGTGGCATTCGCACGGAACTCGTCACCCAAAGCTATCAAATCTACTACCGGAATCTCCTCCCATACCAGCATGCCGAGTTCGTCGCAAGCACGCAACACGGCATCGTCCTGCGGGTAATGTGCCAGACGGACAAAGTTCACACCCATGTCTTTCAGCAACTGCATATCCCTGCGGTGCATCTCATCCGAAAGCGCTATGCCCATCGGCATCTGGTCCTGATGACGGCAAGCTCCCATAAGTTTCAGGGGTTCCCCATTCAACTTGAAGCCTTCCTGCGCATCCACGCTGAACCAGCGGACCCCCAAAGGGACACGTGTCTCATCTTTCAACACCTTGCCACGCACATCTTTCAAAGAAACTTTCACGCTGTACAGATAAGGGGAATCGGGCGACCACAACTGTGGCTTTTCCAACTGTAACCGCTCCTCGAAGGCGAACGCCCCGTCGGCATCTATCCGGACGCTGCGCAAAGATTGGGCTACGGTCTTCCCATCGGTATCCAGCACCTCGACGTCCAACTTCAACACCGCACGCCGCACATCACGGTTCACCAAAGTCCCACGCACACTGATTTCCGCCCTATCCTCACTCACGGAAGGCAAATCGACATAAATGCCCGTAGAGGCATAGTCGGTAAGGCTGATGTGCTGCTTTGCAGCACTGATGAGCCACACATTGCGGTAGATGCCGCCAAAGATGGTGAAGTCGCCGGACAAAGGAGGTATCCGGTCGTTCTGATTATTGACGTGCACCATCAGCAGATTCGGGGCATCAGTCCTTACTTTATCCGTAATGTCTACGGTAAAGGCAGAGTAACCTCCTTTGTGGGTAGTGAGCAGCTCGCCGTTGAGGTACACATCTGCCAGAGAATTGACAGCATCAAATTTCAGGTAAAGCTGCTTATCCCGCATCTGCGCGGCATCCGTACGGAACTCTTTCTTATACCAGGAAGAAGCCCTGCGGTAGTTACGGGTAGAATAGGCATCCGTATTCCAGGTATGTGGCAGATGTACCTGTTCCCAACCTTCCTCATGACATCGCACTTTCTGGAACCGATTGTCATTATACGCAACATAATACCAGCCGTCATTGAAACTCTGAACCACCCGCCCGGCATTGACAACCGGGTACATGGTGGACAGACACAATATTAATAAAAATATTTTCTTCATGTTTTTCAATAGATTATATTATTCCACACAAGTCAGGCAAATACTGCAAGAATGCTGCATATAGTTTGCAGTGAAAATGCAGACAATATGCAGCAACAATGCCATCTCAACGCAGTGTCTCGAATGCTGCATATTGCCGCCTCGGGAATCAGTTAGAGTAACGTGAACGTTGCTTTCTTTACGTCCCGGCTATTTCTGCCAATCATCACCTCAAAGTTACCGGACTCGCATACAAAATCAAGATTGTAGTTGTAGAACTTCAGCAATTCGGGGGTAATCTTGAAAGATACTTTTTTAGATTCGCCGGCTTTCAGGAAAATCTTTTCAAAGCCTTTCAACTCTTTCACCGGACGGGTTACACTTCCCACAAGGTCACGAATATAAAGTTGAACCACTTCTGCACCGTCTCTCTTGCCGGTATTGGTCACAGTCACGGTAGCAGTCAGTTCGCCCTTATCCGTCATGCTAGTCTTGTCCAAAGCCACGTCGCTATAAGAGAATGTTGTATAGCTCAAGCCGAAACCAAAGGGATAAAGCGGTTCATTGTCTATGTCTATATAGTTGCTGCGGAATTTCTGGAACCATGCACCGTCGGCAAGAGGGCGGCCCGTGTTCTTGTGGTTGTAGAACAAAGGAATCTGTCCCACGCTCTTCGGGAAAGTCGTAGTCAGCTTCCCACTCGGATTCACATCACCAAACAATACATCACCGATGGCAAAACCTGCCTCACTGCCCGCAAACCATACATTCAGAATGGCCGGCACGTTTGCCTGCTCCCAGTTCAGTACCAGCGGACGACCAGTAAACAGCACCAGTACCACCGGTTTTCCCGTTTTCAATAATTCCTGTAACAGTATGCGTTGGGTGTCCGTCATTTCAAGATTCGTGCGGCAACTGCTCTCTCCACTCATTTCCGAAGACTCACCGAGCGCAGCCACAATAACATCCGATTTGGCAGCCACGGCAAGAGCCTCGTCCAGCAACTCCTTGTCCGAACGATTGTCACGGTGTAAAGAACGTCCGAACATAGTGGCACGTTTCTCATATTCGGCATCACTCATCAAATTACAGCCTTTCGCAGTCAGTATTTCGGCTTTACCGCCTGCTACCGCCTTCAAACCTTCAGCCAAAGAAGTAGCATTCTTCAATACGGCAGCCACACTCCAAGTACCCGGCATATTACTGCGGCTGTCTGCCAACGGACCTACCACAGCAATAGTGCCCTTCTTGGCCAGCGGAAGCACATTACCCTCGTTCTTCAGCAACACCAAGCTCTCCGAAGCAATCTTACGCGCAACGGCACGATGCTCTTTGGTAAAGATTTGCTTCTTGGCACGCTTCACATCACAGTATTTATAAGGATTATCGAACAAGCCCAACTTGTACTTAGCTTCCAAAATACGGCGACAAGCCACATTAATTGCTTCTTCTGTCACTTTTCCTTCTGTCAATGACTTCTTGAGCGTACCAACAAATGCATCGCTCACCATATCCATATCTACACCAGCATTCAGCGCCAACGCGGCAACAGTCTGCGTATCGCCCATGCCATGGTCGGTCATTTCTGTAATTCCGGTATAATCTGTCACTACAAAACCGTCAAACCCCCACTGCTTACGCAATACATCCGTCATCAACCACTTGTTTCCAGTGGCAGGAATGCCATCGACCTCATTGAAAGAGGCCATCGCACTGCCCACACCGGCATCAACCGCCGCCTGATAGGGCAACATGTATTCATTGAACATGCGCTGATGGCTCATATCTACTGTATTATAGTCACGTCCTGCCTCACCGGCACCATACAAGGCAAAATGCTTTACACAAGCCATAATCTCATCATTACGGCTCATATCCTTTCCCTGATAACCACGTACCATGGCCTGCGCAATGGCTGCTCCCAGAAACGGGTCTTCACCGTTGCCCTCGGACACACGCCCCCAACGGGCATCACGGCAAATATCCACCATCGGACTGAATGTCCAGCAAATACCGTCGGCACTGGACTCAATGGCCGCAATACGCGCCGATTCTTCAACCGCCTTCATATCCCATGTACACGACAATCCCAAAGGAATGGGAAACACCGTTTCATATCCATGAATAACATCCATACCGAATAAGAGAGGAATACCCAAACGACTTTCTTCAACCGCCTGCTTCTGTACATCGCGGATACGTTCCACACCTTTCAGATTGAAAAGCCCGCCCACTTCACCGGCACGAATACGTTTGGCCACATTACTACTTTTAGCCTGACCGGTCGTAATCTCACCGGTAACCGGCAGATTCAACTGACCTATTTTCTCTTCCAGGGTCATCTTCTTCATTAAATCGTCAATGAAACGATTCATATCGACCGGAGATTTCTGCGCATACGCACTAACGGCAGTAAACATCAACAAGGCTAAAAATGATTGTAACTTGAAAAGTAAATGCTTCATGTCTTTCATGCTTTTAATTTATAGAAATATTATTTTGCTGCAAATAAAAGAAAAGCATGCGACAACCTCCACATCCCGCACTACAATAAAAGTACATCCATCACTAAAAAACAAAATAGGAAGTACAATATTAGTACTTCCCCCATTAATATTTTACTGTAAAACAGTTATTTAAAATTTATAAGGAAATCAGTTAGACTTTCTTCCGGAAGCAGATTGAATTTCTTGCGCAACCGGTATCTTGCAGCATCAACCCCACGCGTGGAAATATTGAGCAACTTCGATATCTCCTTTGTCGGCATATTCAAGCGAAGCAATGCACAAAAGCGCAAATCTCCTGAAGTCAAATCTGTATATTGAAGTTTCAGATTACGGAAGAAGTTTTCGTGTATACGGTCAAAATTAGCCTGAAACATAGTCCAATTCTCTTTATCGGACACTATATTGCTATTAACTAAAGTGAGCAGCTTATCCAAGTTCTTACGGCCATACTGCCCCGACAACTTTTGCCGCTGTATCTCTTCTTTCAAGGAATTCAGAAATTCCTGATGGGCGATATTTGTCATTACCACACTGGACAACTCCTTGCTTTTAAAACGCAAATCGGCCTCAAGCTGCTCCTTTTCCAACTCAACAATCTTCTTCTCTTGCCGCTCGAGTTCTGCCTGATGGGCTACGCGCTGCCGTTCAATCACACGGTCTTTCTTTTTCTTCACGAAACGGTAGACCAGATATTGCAACAAAGCCAACAGACACAATCCTGCCAAGATATAACTTCCCACAGCCCAATAAGACAAGTACCACGGAGATAATATCTCAAAAGGAAGCTCTACCGATGCCAAAACCCTATCAGTATTATATATCTCAGCTTGGAAAATATAATTTCCATAAGGAAGACGGGCATACATTTTCTGCAAACTGCGTCCACTGGGCACCCATTGTTCGGAATAGCCATCCAACTTATATCTTACCTTATAAGTATAATCACTATAAACCGGATAACACAAGGTAAAACTCACTGTATTAAATTCGGACTCCACCCGGACTCCCGGCTGCGCCACCAATGTTTTCCGCTCACCACTGAATTCATCAATAGCCCGCATTCCCGAAATCCATAAAGAACGTTTGACTCGGGATTTATACAACGAAGAACTATCCGTCTCAATACGGGCAATGGCATTGTTCAGGCAAAGATAGGAATGATTATTTCTCTTGTCATAAGCCACGCTTCCACGCTCTTCCACTGCCAGACCGTCAAACAAAGAATATGGAATCCGGAGTTCTATATCGAAAGTATTTATCGCACATTTCACCAAATACACCGTTCTGTCCCCTACAAACCAATAACGATCTCCACTTGCACGACTCACAGTCTTGATTTCCCTCAATTCCGCCAATTGTTCATTCATCGTTTCATAAGGAACAATCGAGTCGGTCATATCTTCATAAGTATAAAAGTATTCTCCATTAGAAAAAACCACCCGACCATTGATTTTAAAAAGCGTGAAACTTCCACCCTCTACTTCTCCCAAACTCTCATACTTCCGCACATCCTTTACCAGCTTCATATCCGGATCAATCCGAAAGCGATACAAACCATTCCTTAAGTGTTTCGCCCAGATATTCCCCTGATGGTCCACTTCTATATGGCGAATCATGTGACTGAACCCACGTAAGGACCGAGTAAAATAATACTCTCCCGAAGCAGTTTCCGTATATAAATTCAAAAGCGCATAAGTCCCCTCCAATAAAAAAGACTGTTCCTTCAATTCAATCTTTTCCATACACATCCCTCCCTTTGCGTCAGCCACCTGCTTTGACTTCAATCCCGATATAAGGAAAGTACCCTTGTTGTGTCCGCAAAAAATCTGTTTTCCCCATTCATCGACGAACCACGCTTGTTCTTCCAAGCCCGGAACCAATTCAGCCTTTCCATCCTTAAGCCAATAAAGTCCTTGATTAGAAGCAATATAAGCTTCATTTTCCCTTACTAGAACATCATATACCATACCTATTTTACGAAACGGAGGTTCATAATAATAGATTAGAGAATTATTGTGTATATAGGCAATACCTTCATCCAAAGCTGTCCATATATTATTGTCATCATCACAATACAACTTCAAAACAGTATTGTTCTGTAGTTTATTATCCGTATTGACCTTCCAAATCAGCTTTCCTTTTTTATCCAACGCATATATGCCATCGGATATTGTGCCAACAACGTAGCAACTGTCTTTGGTCATCACCGCACGATTAATGGTATGCTTCCTGAATACATCATCACATTCGGTTTCCCATTTTTCCACCCTCCCATCTCGATAGAGAAAACCTCCCTGATTACGGGTAAGCATTAAAACCGCATCATCATAAGGAAGCCCGGCCAGGACATCGCTATTCCCAAATGCCTTTCTGGGAATAAGTTCTTCCATTTTCCTGCCAGAAAAGACACAAAGTCCACCATTTATTCTTTGAGAATAAAAAGTATTTCCAACCTGAAATAAGTTCAGAGGAAGACTCTTCATCCGAGTACCTTCCACCGAATTTCCATTATAAAAAAAGAGAGAACCAAACGATTGAAAAACAATTTCTCCTTGAACGCAAACAATGTTCCAGATTTCATCGTTATGAAAAGTAAAATCCTTCACCTCATCTTTTAGCGAATGATATTCAAGGGTATTATAAGGAGTACGGACAAAATAACCGAATTCTTCGTAAGAGCCTACATAAATTCTTCCATCTTTACTGATATATATAGCACGCACAATTCCTTTTGTCGGTAATTCATACAACCGCCAAGCACTTCCATCAAATTCCAGCAGTCCATTATTATTGCCAAAATACATCACCCCTCTTTCATCTTGTGCAATAGACCAATTCTGAATACCGGCATTATAATCCGACACCGAATAGCTCCTCACTATAGGAGAAAAAGGTATGGGTGAAGCTTGCAGCAAACTACTGAAAACCAAAGACAAGAGAAACGTTATTGCAATTCTCATGAGTACTGTTTATAGGTATTTACCAGCAAAGATAAAGCTTTTTGCGTTTTCGTAAAAACAAAATCGCAGATTATCCTCTTTTATAGAAAGATAACCCGCGACAACTGATAACTCACTTTATTAATTTTCAGCCGTTTTCTGTTTTCCCAAAGGAATAGAAACCCCCAAGTAAGCATTGACATTCTTCGTATTCTTGCCAAAGAACATATAGTCTGTTCCCGCAAAGAAAGGACCCAGTTTCAGTGCCAGACCGAAGGTTTTACCGGCTCCTTGAAGTACGGAATAGCTGGCAGCTACATTGAAAGCATTCGTCGGACGGATGCAGGCAGAGAAAGTCAGCTCATTCAAAGTTTTCGGTTTGGCAAAACGACCGGTATACAAGGCACCCACTACCAGCCAATCATTCAGTAAGGCATATTCAGCGCCAAGAACCATTGTAGAAGTCAATCCACGGGTACGGCTCTTCTCAGAAGCCTCCTCCGTCTTGAGCTGCAACATGTCATAGTTAAGAATCTCGCCGCTGTTCACAATATTCATGAACTCCTGCTGCGAGGCCGGGTCAAGAAGATCATAAGTCTGCTCTGCATTGGCTCGCGCTATACTGGTATTCGATTTAGACCATTTGATAAAGCCCAAATCAAGAACTGAAGCAGAAAGTGTCAATTTATCCAGTAACTTGTAAGATACTCCCAAATCAATAGCCCCACCATATCCGGCAAAACCAAAACTGCCAAAATCGATTTCATCGATATAATCACCATTCTCATTCTCGGGAAGTTCTAACAGCTTTGACGAGTTCTCCAAAGTTGCATCCACTTGAATGGAAGCTTTACTCGTCACTCCTGAAGAGCCGACAGAAGGAGTTTCCACATGAATCTGGTTGATGTTCAGCTTTAAGTTACCGATACCCAGCAGCATCTTCACCTTACCACCTACAGCCAGTCGGTCTGTGATATTCCTTGCAAAGCCAAGGCCGACTTCCGCATAGGAATTTATCTCAAGCTTCTGTCCATTAATGGTTTCGTTAATACCCAAATAGTCAGAAATATTGTCACCGAACTCCCGGCTGCTCATGTTATTCATAAACTGGAACATGGTTTTCGGTATGGCGGCACCGATATCATTACGCAACCCCACATTGACTGACCAGAAGTTCTTTCCTTTATACCACCCGGCAGACAGAATGTCGGTACTCAAATTCACATTCAAGTTATTGGTAGCATCCAGTCGGTTCATAAAGTCATTGCTCATGAAATAGTCGCTATCATCACTGTTCTCAATAATGTCCATAATATCCCTATACCCCAGGGAACTGGAGTTGACGGTAGCATTCAACGAACCTATCACGGGAATATTCAGATAACCGCGTCCCGGCATCAAGGCCGGATTGAGCTGCATACGCTGGTTACTTCCTTCCATAAAGTAGGAAGTGCGCAGGAACTGGGCTTGTCCGGAAAGAGAGAAGCAAAGCAACAATACCACAAACAGCCATACTCTCAGAGAATTCAATTGTTTCATAACCTTGTCAATATTTTCATTATCACCTGCAAAAATATAAAACAAGTTAATACCCTACAAACAACTTAACCGGATAGTCGTGTATAAAAGGCTTATACAGAGACTATCCGGTATAAATTAAGGAGCAAATAAAAGAATCCTCTTAAGAGTGTCCTTATACTATTTCATCATAAACATGTTCATTTGCTCTCGTAGCGGTACTCAGAAAAACCGGGGCTGTCTCCTTTCTTTGTTGCAGAGACATTGACGTCACTGCCGGAGCACTCAACATTTCCTTATATTTTTCCGGAGCAGTGAGTATCTTTACAGCCTCTTTCAAATCATCATCATCTTTCAACTGCTGGATAATGCTTCCACGCTGGAAATAATAACGCTTGATGATTTCTACCGCAATCATGCTCTTGATGTCCTTGGAGAAATGGTCAAGGTCACGGTCCAGATTATGCGACAATTTTTTCTCCAGCGCTTCAAACTCTTTCGAAGCATCAGTCAGATAGCCCTCAAATTCGGCCATCTCCTTCAGGTTCTTCAGCATCTTCTCTGTCTGCTGGTCGTATTTGAAGTCCGCCTTTTTCACCATCGCCTTGAAGTCCGCATAATCGGCATCTGTAATTTCAAACTTCTCTGCTGAAGGGATGGTAGGATGTTTCAGGCAATAGTCCGTGGCATAATTGAAAATAAGATTGTCATTGACAAGATAGAACAGAATGTTGGGCAGCTTCTCCTGCTTCACCGCAATGTCCGGAGTCACGCCTCCACCATCCCGCACTTCACGTCCGGCAGCCGTATGGAACACGGTAGTAAGGCTGTCCGGAATACGTCCCACACTGCCGTCCTCATTCCGGTGCTTGTAGTCGATAGCCTGCACACAACGGCCGCTGGGAATATAATATTTGGAAGTCGTCAGCTTCATGGTACCACCGTATGGCAACGGACGGGTGGTCTGCACCAATCCCTTACCGAAAGTACGGTTACCGATAATGACCGCACGGTCAAGGTCCTGCAAAGAGCCCGCAAGGATTTCTGACGAAGAAGCCGTTCCGCCATTGACCAGAACAGCCAAAGGAATTTCCAGATCCAACGGTTCACGCAATGTCTTGTAGGTATTGCTGGCTTGCTTAATCTTACCCTTTGTCGTCACAAGTGTTTTTCCGCGAGGCAGAAAGAAGTTGGCTATCTCTATAGACTCATCCAGCAAGCCCCCCCCATTGTTCCGCAAGTCAATCACCAACGAAGTCATCCCCCGCTTCTTCAAGTCCAGAAAAGCCTGCTTGAACTCCTTGGAAGGATTCCCCGAGAAGGTGCTGAGATTGATATAACCTATATTATTATCCAGCACCGTATAATAAGGTATGAACGGCAATTGGATGGAACGGCGCACAATGTCGAAATCCAACGGTTTCTCTGTACCGGGACGTTGCACTTTCAGCTTGAAGCTGGTACCCACTTGTCCGCGAAGCATCTCGCTGACTTCCTGGTTGTTCTTTCCGGCAAGGTCTTTTCCGTCAATTTCCATCAAAATATCTCCGGCTTTCAGGCCTACATCGGCAGCAGGCATATTCTCGTATGGCTCAGATATCATGGAACGTTTCAGTTTCGGATTCCAAGTAATCACAGAACCTATACCACCATAGGAATTCTTCAGCATCTGCTCCAATTCGCTTTGGTCATCTTCCGGATAATACTCCGTGTAGGGATCCAGCGAGTAGAGCATGGCATCAATGCCTTCACGGATAGTCTTGTTCGGATCAATCGTATCCACGTAGAACATATCCAACTCTTTCACAATGGAATTGAATATATCCAGATTCTTTGCTATTTGGAAACTGCGGCTATCACCACTCTTAAACCCCCAAAAACAAACGGCTCCCGCTACAATCAGCAAGGTAACCATCCAGCGTATCTTTAAAATTCTTCTCATAATTATGATAATGTGCTAATATGCCAATGTGCCAATGTGCTAATAACCTGCAGCGTAATAGCGAAACAAATATTGCGTAGCCAATTAGCACATTGGCACATCAGCACATTAATTAATTAATAAAATTTCTTCCTTGATTTTTTCCCATTGTGCTGCCTGAAGCTCCGTACCCACCACTTGTATCACATCTTTGGAGAGAAGGGAGCCTATCTTGCCACATTTCTCCAGCGAGTAGCCACACGTCAGTCCATACAAGAAACCTGCCGCAAAATAGTCGCCAGCTCCTGTAGTGTCCACCACTTTCTCTACCGGAGCCGCTTGTACCTGCACCATCTCTGTACCTTTGCGAATCAGAGAACCACGGGCACCCACCTTTACAATGGCTATGCTACACATTTTGGCAATGATGTCCAATGCTTCCTCCGGTTCCTTACCCGTAAAGGCCTTTGCCTCTTCCTCATTGGCAAAAACAATATCCACATATTTGTTGACCAACAGAGAGAAAAATTCAAGGTCTCCTTCTACTATATTGTAGCTCGCCATGTCCAAACATACTTGTAAGCCGGCCTCTTTAGCCAGCTCAATGGCACGGAGAATCATATCATGGTCTTGCACCAGATACCCCTCTATAAATAGGTAAGCATATCCTTTGAACATATCCAGCGAAAGATCTTCCGCCTTCAATGTAGAAGCCGCCCCCAAATAAGTGCCGAAAGTACGCTCCCCATCAGGAGAAATGAAAGTAGAGGCTACACCGGACGGAAGGGTAGTGGAAAGCAATAAATTCGCCTCTGTCCCACGTTCCAGCAGGCTATCCCGGAAAAAGTTACCGTAAAAGTCATTGCTTACTTTTCCGATGAATCCCGTACCCGCACCAAGGCATGCCATTGCCCGAATTGCGTTTCCGGCAGAACCTCCGTTAGCCAAGTGCGTCTTCATCCGGCTGAAATACTCACTAATTTTCAAGAACTTATCTTCATCAATCAGCGTCATGCTTCCTTTCGGAAGCTGCATCTCCGTCAAAATATTATCATCTTCAATGATTGCCAGCGCATCGACCAAAGCATTGCCCAACCCAATTATTTTATCCATCTTCGATATTTTTTTTGCAAAGATATTGCATATTTCAAAATATCCTATTACTTTTGCAGCGCATTTGAGAAAAAACAACATTCTTCCTTAGCTCAGTCGGTTAGAGCATCTGACTGTTAATCAGAGGGTCCTTGGTTCAAGTCCAAGAGGAAGAGCGAAAAAAATTGAATGCATATTCTTCCTTAGCTCAGTCGGTTAGAGCATCTGACTGTTAATCAGAGGGTCCTTGGTTCAAGTCCAAGAGGAAGAGCAAAAAGGTTCGTCAATTAGGCGAACCTTTTTTGTTTTCCCACATTATCCCACACAAAAGACAAACATTTCTATTTCATATTCAAAGATTTAACATACATTTGCCAAATGTAAAGTAAGGAGTTTCATAAAAGCACCTGTCTTTATTTATTAGAAAAACATATTTTAATCCAAACACCAAACTACAATGAAAACTCTTTTATTCTTTTTAGTCATAGGATTCAGCCTATGTACCGCTGGTAAAGCACAAACCTCTCTTGTTTCTACGCGAGAAAAATTCCGCCACCATGAAATATCCGTCAGTTACGGCTTCCTCCCCATTACCGACGCCAATAGTATAGCCGAAGAGTTTATTGCTCCGACAGCAAGTTTTGGAATCTATACACGCGAGAAGACCAGCTATTACGGCGCTCTGAATATCAGTTATATTTATAGAATCAACCGTAAAATCAGCCTAGGCGTAACCGGAGGAATAACCGGTAATAGAGGGACGGCCAGTAGCCTTTATGAAGTTTTGGATGAGAATAAGAACGATGACCGGCGCTATCTGTATATCCTCCCCACCTTCCGGTGGCATTGGTTCACCCGCCCCCAATTCTCCCTATATTCCTCTGCAGGGCTCGGCGCCTATTTCCTCCGGAACAGCTTTGGAGGAGACACTTATCACAAAAAGGAATTTGCCTATCAGTTCAGTTTTCTGGGTATCGAATATGGAAATCAGTTTGCCTTCTTCACCGAATTCGGCGTAGGATATACGGGAACAATCGTGGCAGGCGGACGTTTCCGCTTCTGATTCACGAACCCGCCACTGCCAGCGTCAGGATACTAACATGTACGCCTCCCACATCTTTAAGCGCATCGGCACATGCAGTTGTAGTGGCTCCGGTGGTCAGTACATCATCCACAATAAGGATATGTTTCCCCACAAAGCGTTCCGGATAGCGGAGAAGGAAAATACCGTCTACATTTTCCCAACGCTCGTAAGCAGACTTTCGGGTCTGCGTTTCCGTATGTCTTCTGCGCAGCACGGAGGACACATCAATAGGAATACCCGTTACGGCAGAAACGCCGCGCGCTATACATTCACTCTGATTGTATCCGCGCAACTTTTGTTTGCGGGGATGTAGAGGAACGGGGATAATTACGTCTATACCACGGAAAAAACCGGTAGCCGCCAGCTCCGCTGCCATAAAACGCCCCATTATTTCTCCCAAATCTTTCCGGCCTCCATACTTCAGTTGATGCAGGATGTGGCGGAAATCACTTCCTTTGTGATAATAAAAGAAGGAAGTGCCGCGTTCCAGAGGTATCTTCCCCCAAAACATACGCTCCACGGAGTTGTCTTCGCGAAGATGATAGTTTGTCCGTGGCATATTCATATTACACCTGATGCAAATGCCCTCTTCTCCCTCTTGCAAAGAGCTCCCGCATACAGCACACTGACGCGGGAAGAAGAGATGGACAAAGGACAAGAACCAGGCTTTAAATGTGTTTTCCATAAAAAAGTGTAATAAGGCAATAAGAACCGTATCAGAATGGCAGCGCCTCCCGTACCAACCGCAAAAACAACGGATGCAGCGGCCCGTTGGTGGCTATGATATGATGCCCTTCTATAAAGTTCTCGTTTCCCAAAAAGTCTGTTACCTTACCGCCGGCTTCCAACACCATGAGTGCAGCCGCAGAGAAATCCCACTTACCGATAAAAGCTTCCAGCCAAGCGTCAAAACGTCCGGCAGCCACATAGCAGAGGGCAAGCGCCGCCGAACCATTCATGCGAATGCCTGCAACCTTACCGTAAAGTTCGTGTATCAAATGTTCGCCCGTACGGGCATACTGCTCGAAATTGTAGGGTAACTCTGTCACCACAAAAGCGTCTTTCGGTTCACTGACAAGCGAAACACGCAACCGTTCTCCGTTCACATAGGCTCCTCCTCCTTTCCAAGCATAAAAACACTCGTCTCGGCAGGGTTCATAAACCACACCCAGCAAAAGCGACTGCTTGTCACGCAAGGCAATACTTACACAATAGGGAGCATTGTCGTGAATATAGTTCGTTGTCCCATCCAAAGGATCCACTACCCAGCAATACGTTTCGTCACTATAGGCAGCAGACCCTTCTTCGGCAATGAATCCGGCTTCGGGAAGCAATTTCCTAAGGGCAGATACAACCTTTTTCTCGGAAGCCTTGTCCACATAAGATACATAATCGTGCGCATGTTTTTCCTGCACCACCTCCCGACGGAAACTTTTCCGCTCTTCCTTCAAAAAATGCCCGGCTTCACGGGCTACACAGCAGACAGCCTCTGTCAACGCCTTCAAATTTTCCATATTCTTATATTATTTACCATTCGCATCTTCCTGATAAATGAGCCTCCCCCGTTGGCTGACCGTCCACTCACCGTCTTCCAGACGTACGTTTTTCGTATCATCATCTTCCACATTCCAGGCATATCCACCGGCAGGCAGACCTCGACGGTCCAGAATTTCGTTCGAAACACCTTCCTCCGAGAAAAACAACTCCACTTGCGTAGAGTCCGGACTGAACACCAAGAACAAAGTCTTCCCGGCATCATCCACTGCATTCATGCGGACACCTTTCTCCCACAAACGGATGCAATCTTTCTGCACCTCGCTCCACGTATATCCGGCAGAAGCAATACAACCATGTTCGTCTTTATCACTACCAACCACGGCCTCTTTTTCCTTTCTCTCCGAAGTTTCCGCTTCCTTTTTACCGCCGTTTCCACAACCGGTCAACAAAGCTCCGGCACATATCAGGCACATAGATACAACCTTCATATTCATACGCTTGTTTTTATTAGTTTTCAATTGACAAAGTTAAAAACAAATCGGCAGTACTAAAAGTTTCTTCCCTTTTTATACGCACGGCTCTTTCGTTTAAAGGAGTTATCGGGAGTCAGAAGGAGTCATCAGCCGGCAAGTCGGCTTAGGAGTTAAAGCCGATAGTTCTGTGAATACATACACAAGAGTATCGGCTGTAACTCCTAGCGGAGCAAAGTGATAACTCCTCTAACTCTCTTGCTTGTCATGGCTTGAGATATACCACTGTTTTTCCACTACCATATTTGCGAATAATACCTTCTTCCAGAAATAGGTTCAAATCGGCCACCGCCTGATGTTTCGCCTTTCCGGTCAGCTGTTCATAATCAGTACGCGTAATGCAGCCATACTTATTCAAATGCTGCAACAGTTTTTTTCTCCGCTCCTCCAGTGTCAATTTGGAATGAGAGATATAGGGAGATGCTTTCCGTTCCAGCTCCATCGTCTGAAAGCGGTTGCGGAATTTACTGCCGATACGCAAGTTTACATTCTGAAAATGCACGGACGGAGAGCGAATATCCTTTTTATTCGCCACGGCCTTGTCGCACTTCAATGATAACGAAAAGAATCCCAATTCGCCCACTTCAACTATCCATCCGTCTGCCAGCCAGCTGTGCAACTCATCCGTTATAGCCTGCAACGTGCCATCGAGAATGGCAGGGCTGAAACCGGTAGCCTTGTGAACCAGTTCGCGGAATTTATCGGCAGGAATGGTTCCTTTGGGAAGAATACGGGCGTGAAGCAGCTTTTCTTCACCGTCCCCGGAGAAGGATTGGGGGTCTGGTATAAATCGTAATAAGCACTCATATAATTTAGAATATCAGTTGGGCAATATTATTCATTCAATGCTGCAAGAACAAGTCCTGATGCACCGAGTTTAATTCGTTAGACAGTTGTTGCTGTTTCGTTAAACGTCCATCTTACGAAAGAACAACAATTGTCTAACGGAAAGAAGACATCTGTCTAACGAATTAAAAACAACGCCCAAAGGTATTAATAAAAAGGGAAGTAGGGATTAAAAAAGGGGAAAAATCGCTCTAATAATAGGTTCATTGGCGTAATAAAAGCTTTTATTCAGTTGGTTTTTAAACAGACTCTTAAATGAGCAAAGTTGAGAATAAAAAGTTGCCGTTCCAAACAAAGAAAGAATATTTATTTTGCTCCTGCTGGGCAACTCCATAACATCGCCATAGAACACCTTCCAAGCAGCGACTCTACTTTTATAGCGGAACAAATAAATTTCTATCGGTTGTCGTCTACGCGACAATTGGTTATGATAAAAGACAAAAGCCATATTAAAGAAGCTGTTCTCTATGGAGGTCTTAAATATGATGCTGATACAACAGCTTTAGTAGTCGAAAACAAAAAATATACTGATATTCCTCGAGACTTGAATATTCAACATACCTTCTATCCGGATTCCCTAAACCTGCGTGACGGAGCCAAATACCTTCCCGCCACTAAGATAGAAGCTGAACAAATTAAACAAGCACTAGAGAATACGAGACTTCAGCCAGCCTTATATATGGATTTACGAGGTACAGAAGAATCTTTTAAAGCTTTATCAGGTAAGAATATCAGTATGCTACATATCGCCACTCATGGTTTCTATTGGACAGAAACAGAAGCCAGACAGACAAAGGATCTTGATTTCTTGATGATGGGAGACAATAACCAATCACGCTACGTAGAAGACAAAGCATTGACTCGATCAGGACTGCTATTGTCAGGAGCAAATATTGCACTGAAAGGAAATCCTTTGCCGGAAGGATTAGAAGACGGCATACTCACCGCCAAAGAGCTTGCCGGTTTAGATTTACGAGGGTTAGACCTGGTAGTACTTTCTGCCTGCCAAACCGGACTGGGAGAAATAACCGGTGACGGAGTATTCGGCTTGCAACGCGGTTTCAAAAAAGCGGGAGCCAACACATTATTAATGAGTCTCTGGAAAGTGGACGATAATGCTACTCAACTCTTGATGACACAGTTTTACAAGAATCTGCTCGCAGGAAAGAGCAAATTTGAATCTTTGCGCGAGGCCCAGAAGTATGTACGTGACTACGAAGTTGAAATTGAAACAACTCCCGACAAGCGCTGGCAGTCAGAAGCCAGGCAAAAAGAAAAACAGAGCAAAAAGCCTATGCCCAAAGAGTTCAAGAAAATATAAGGATCCCTTTTACTGGGCTGCATTCATTTTATTGGATGCAATTGATTAACTCTTAATTTATGAAAAACATGAAAAATTACTTATTGTGCATATTCCTTGCAGTATTTACCATCAGTATTTACGGGCAAAACCACAAGAATGCTGCGGACTATAGGACAGATGCAATAAATGGAAACGCGATTGCACAATTCTATCTCGGACAGAGCTACTTTAGGGGATGGGGTATAAAACCTGATACCATACAAGCCGTTTATTGGTGGCGAAAGTCGGCTGAGCAAGGAAATCCTGCTGCACAAAACAATATGGGTGCAGCCTATAGTAATGGCTGGGGGAATTTAACTCAAAATAAAGAAACGGCCATCTATTGGTATAAAAAAGCAGCTGAAAAAAATGGGGCTTTTCCACAAAAGAACCTTGGACGCATATATGAAGACAAAGAAAACTATGAAGAGGCTTTTATCTGGTATAAAAAAGCCGCCGAACACAATAATAGCCCGGAATCTTATTATGCACAAAGCCGCTTAGCCTATTTACTGAAAAACGGGTTAGGAGTCACAAAGAATTACCCCGCCGGAATGGCATGGACAAAACGAGCAGCTAAAAACGGGAATGCAAGCGGACAGATTTCGCTTGCAATCTCTTATGAATACGGCATAGACAACATCTTGAGAAAAGATGGGAATTCAGCGTTATATTGGTACAAAAAGGCTGCTCTCAACAAAGACATTGGAGAACTCCAGAAGTCTATAGCAGAAGCTGCCATAGAAAGATTGGAAGAAGCGGGATTCAACGGACAGAATACTCTCCTCAAAATGATACCGGACTATAAACCACTCTACACTGCACCTTCGGAAAGTGAACAGAAAAGCATGCATGAATCTGTTCGCAATAGCACGGTAGAGTGGGGAAAAACAATAGGAGGGGAGGCTTCTCTAGGACAAACCCAAAATGATGAAATAAATGGATTCAGGGTAGAATTCAAAGAAGATAATATTAAAATTGGCTTTACTAAAAACTCAGAATTCACTTTATTCATCTATATTCAAGAAGATGACATAATAGTTAAAAATGGCTCTGAAAATGGTGTAGAATACAACCGAAACACCGGAAAACCGTATATGCTGCTCCGCCCCTACAGTTATGAAATAGAAGCCAAAGAATATCCCGGACAAATATTTGAACGGACAAACTACACAAACGGGAATAAATATTGGGGAGAAACCTATAATGGACAACGCCACGGATACGGCATTCATATCTGGGAAAATGGGAATATGTGGTTCGGCCCTTGGAAGGATGGTGAAAGAAATGGATACGGCGCTTACTTTGATATTACGGCACACACCATTCAGTCAGGAAAATGGATTGGAAATGAATTGATAGCCGGTACTTCTTATATTTGTAAAGAAAAAGCAGAACCGGTTCTTCCAGCCAGAACCAGAACCGTTTCAAAACCATTTTCCTATAGCGGTACTGTTCGCTATATAAATTTACCGACCAGCTCATACATGTCATACATCACAGAAGCCATCAACAAATGGGGGAAATGCCGTACCGGAGCAATCACTATGTATGGAGCAGGAGTAGGAGTGTATGGGAATAGTGGATATGCCTACACCGGCAGTACTCCCAGCAAGCTTAAGAAACGTATAGAAGAAGCCAACAGCAGCAATGCTGAAATAACAGACATCAACATCACTGAAAATGGCAACTATGTAATTATCTTAGGCGGTTCAGGGTATTGGACTCTTGGTTATCCGGATGCATTCCTCAAAAAACTGGAACAATATCGTACAGGAGATTTAAGAGACGACAATATTCTTTCGGCCTGCTTCAATGATAAAGGAGAATGGGTCGTTATCACGGACAAGCATTACAGTTATTCAAATGAGACCATCAAAAACTTCATACTGAAAGCCGAAGAACTATACGGAGAGGTTTGCTATGCCTATATTACCAATTATGGGATGATAGCTTGCTGCAAAAACGGAGTATATTACAAAAACATTCCATCCAATTTGGCAGAGGCATTGAAGAAACTCACATTCAAGTCCAAAGTCATCAAGTTTACAGACAATGGATTGTACTTGATTACAGATGGAGAATCACAAAATTATTATTTTATGTAATCACTCATTTTTTTTAAATATAGGCAATAGGTTATAGCATAGGACTTTCCATGTCGTCAAATGGCTAAATACAACGTTAAAAAAAGTCGTTCAGTCCCGTTAAAGCACCATGCCGTTTTTAAGTGTTGTAACTTCGCACCGTGGTCACAAAGAAATAGGTCTCGCTAACTGACGAGTGAACGAAACCGCAAGTAACAACCATTAAAAACAAAAAACATTATGGCATTTCGTTATGTAGTAAAAAAGAGAATGGTAGGCATTGGTACCAAAACCGAGAAGTATGTAGCTGCTTCTTATTCCGTAGCAAATATTGATTTTGATAGATTATGCGACCAGGTGACCAGTCAAGGGATGGTGCCAAGAGGTATCGTAAAAGCCGTATTGGACGGTATGATTGACGCACTCTGCACCTATGCCAGCATCGGTGCAACCGTACGGCTGGGAGACTTCGGAAGCCTCCGACCGGGATTGAACGGCAAAAGCCAGGAGGATGCAAAGTCTGTAACGGCTGATGTCGTTTACCGCCAGAAACTGATTTTCGTGCCGGGACAACGTTTGAAGAACATGATGAAACAATCGGGCATCACACGATTGGTAACCGGCTCTGAAATCGTGCCGGACAATGAAGAAAATCCCGGAGGAAACGAAAGCGGAGGCGGCGGCAATGATGGTGACCAAGGTGAAAATCCATTAGGATAAACTGATAGAGTTTTATCAAGGAAACAAACAATTCCACAGAGGAGGCTTCATGACAAGTCTCCTCTGTTTATTTATATGACCTGTTTCGCTATCCATGCACAAGCCTCAGCATCAGCCAACGCATGATGATGATGTTCCAACTGATAGCCACAGCAAACAGCCACTGTATGCAACTGATAGTTAGGCAATCCCTTTATAGCACGACGTGATGCCTGCAAAGTACAATAAAACTCATAATCCGGATAATCCATGCAGTAAGTACGGAAAACAGCTTTCAAGCAGCTTTCATCAAAGGCCTTGTTGTGCGCTACCAATGGCAAGCCTTCAATGCGTGGAGCTATTTCCTGCCACACAACGGGAAAGATAGGAGCATCCTGGGTATCTGCCAACGTCAGACCATGCACGCGGGTATTCCAATAAGTGTAATACTCCGGTTCGGGACGGATGAGGCTATAATAATGGTCCACAATCTCTCCATCACGTACGATAACCACTCCTACACTACAAACGCTGGTACGCTGTTCGTTGGCCGTTTCAAAATCAATGGCAGCAAAATCTTTCATCCGATATGGTTTTATAGTCGCCAAAGATACGAAAAATTCACTCTGTTCCTTTCATTCTACACCTGGTTTCCATTATCTTTGTCCCCCGGACAAAGGCTAAAATATCATGGAACATCCACTTTCGCAATTCAAATATTGTCCGAAATGCGGTTCAGCCCATTTCGAAGTTCATAACGAGAAGTCGAAGCAGTGCGCCGACTGCGGTTTCGTCTACTACTTCAACCCCTCTTCCGCCACCGTCGCCTTGATACTGAACGAGCGCGACGAGCTACTGGTGTGCCGCCGCGCCAAAGAGCCTGCCAAAGGGACGCTGGACCTCCCCGGAGGCTTCATCGACATGACCGAGACCGGAGAGGAAGGCGTTGCCCGCGAAGTAAGAGAAGAAACCGGCATGAAGGTGGCAAAGGCCGAATATCTCTTCTCCCTGCCCAATATTTACATCTATTCCGGCTTCCCCGTACACACGCTGGATATGTTTTTCCGTTGTACGGTGGAGGACACCTTGCACTTCAAGGCGATGGACGACGCGGCAGACCTCTTCTTCCTCCCCTTGAAAGATATCCGTACGGAAGAGTTCGGGCTCGGCTCCATCCGCAAAGGAGTGGGTATCTTCCTGGAAGACATGCGGAAGAACAAAAGCGAATGATTATTCGTTCCTATTATGGTATATATCCTAAAAAAGCCAAACAAGTGTAACATTTCCGGGTTAAAACCCGTATTTTTGTAAAATACCTATTCTAACAAAAGAAGATGAAACATAAAATCTCCCGAATATTGTGCACAGCACTCTGTTGCGCACCTTTACTCGCCTCAGCACAAACAAGCGAGAAGAGTACTTCTCCCAAGCGACTCTACCAGGAAGGACAAACGCTGTTCCAGCAAAAGGCCTATGCTGCCGCCATCTCTCCGTTGCAAGCCTATGTACGCCAGATGAATGCAGACGGCAAGCCTCTGCCCGATACCGGCGAGCGGCAAGAAGCGGAATACATGCTGGTATGCGCCGCATACGAGCTCAGAGACCCCAAAAGCATAGACTTGCTCCGCGCCTTCCTGGACGAATATCCTGATACTCCCCATGCCAACCGCATCTATGCATTAATCGCCTCCTCCTATTTCTTCGAAGGCAATTATGACGATGCCCTCGCCATGTTCAACTCCGCCCGCCTCGACCTTCTGGGTACCGAGGAGCGTGACGACATGACCTACCGCCTTGCCACCTGCTATCTGAAGACGGGCAATGTAAAGGAAGCAGCCATCTGGTTCGAGACCCTGCGCAGCACCAGCAGGAAATATGCAGCGGACTGTGCTTACTACATCTCTTATATCCGATATACCCAAGGACGGTATGACGAAGCGCTCAGCGGTTTCCTGCCTCTGCAGGACAATGCCAAGTACAAGAACCTGGTCCCCTATTACATCGCCGAAATCTACTTGCTGAAGAAACAGTACGACAAGGCGGAAATTGTAGCGCAAAATGCTTTGTCGGCCCACCCCGACGGTCTGAGCTACACGCACACGGCGGAGCTGAACCGCATCCTCGGTACAGCCGAATACCATTTCGGGAAATATCACGAAGCCATAAAGTCCTTCGAGCAATACCTGGAGCACAATGCCGAATCTGCCACTCATAGAAGAGATGCCCTCTACATGCTGGGTATGTCCTATTATCAATGCGGCGTGTATTCCCAAGTTCCTGCCATCCTTGGCGAAGTGACTACCGAGAACGACGCTCTCTCCCAAAATGCCTACCTGCACATGGGACTGGCTTACCTGCAACTGGCCGACAAGACCAAGGCACGTATGGCCTTCGAGCAGGCTGCCGCTTCCAATGCCGACCCGAAAATCAAGGAACAAGCCGCCTATAACTACGCCTTATGCATTCACGAGACCTCCTATTCCGCTTTCGGCGAATCGGTGACCGTCTTTGAGAAATTCCTAAACGAATTTCCAAACTCTCCTTATGCCGAGAAAGTCAGCAACTACCTGGTGGAAGTGTACATGAATACACGCAGCTACGATGCCGCACTCAAATCCATCGACCGCATCTCCCATCCCAGCAAAGCCATTCTGGAAGCCAAGCAGAAGATTCTGTTCCAACTCGGGACCCAGTCTTTTGCCAACACGCAGTTCGAGCAAGCCATCGGTTACTTCAACCAAAGCGTCACGCTGGGACAATACAACCTCCAGACCAAGGCAGACGCCCTCTACTGGCTCGGCGAGTCTTATTACCGCCTGAACCGGATGAGAGAAGCCGCCCGCAATTTCAACGAATATCTGTCACTCACCCGGCAGAGGGATACGGAAATGTTTGCCCTTGCCTACTATAACCTGGGCTACATCGCTTTCCACCAGAAAGACTATTCGACGGCAGAGAACCGTTTCCGCAACTTTGTCCAACTGGAGAAAGGTGAAAACCCGACCGCATTGGCAGATGCCTACAACCGTATCGGTGACTGCAACCTGCACGTCCGCCGCTTCGACGAGGCCAAGCAATACTATACAAAAGCAGAAAGTCTGGGAACACCTGCCGGAGACTACTCTTACTATCAGCTGGCCCTTGTAGCCGGCCTGCAAAAAGACTATTCCGGAAAGGTTACTTTACTGGACCGCCTTGCCGTCAAATATCCCAATTCGCCTTATGCCATCAATGCCCTTTACGAAAAAGGGCGCTCCTACGTACAGAGCAACAACAGCCCCCAAGCTATCGCCGCCTTCCGCGAATTGCTCGGCAAGTATCCCGAGAGTCCCGTCAGCCGTAAAGCCGCCGCCGAAATCGGTCTGCTTTACTACCAGAACGACGACTATGACCGTGCCATAGAAGCCTACAAACATGTAGTCACCCAATATCCCGGAAGCGAGGAAGCCCGCCTTGCCATGCGCGACTTGAAGTCCATCTACGTAGATGCCAACCGCGTGGACGAGTTTGCCGCCCTTGCCGCCCAGATGCCGGGAGAAATCCGCTTCGAACCCAGTGAGCAAGACTCGCTGACTTACATCGCTGCCGAAAAAGTATATATGAAAGGCGAAGCCACACCTGCCAAAGAGAGCTTCACCCGTTATCTGCAAAGTTATCCGGGAGGCGCTTTCAGCCTGAATGCACACTACTACCTCTGCGTCATAGGCAAAGAGCAGAAAGATGAAGAGGCGGTATTGGAACATGCCGGAAAACTGCTGGAATACCCCGATAACCCATATTCTGAAGAGGCTTTGCTGATGCATGGAGAAATTCTGTTCAACCGCCAGCAATATGACCTGGCATTGGCCGACTACAAGAAATTGCAGGCCAAAGCCACCACGGCAGAGCGCCGCCAGCTTGGCGCTATCGGTGTACTGCGCTGTGGAGCACTGATGCATGATGATGCGGAAGTCATCAACGCCGCCACAGCCTTGCTTGCCGAAGCCAAGCTGTCTCCGGAGCTCCGGAACGAGGCGTTGTACTACCGTGCCAAGGCATACCTCAACCAGAAAGCCGACAAGAAGGCAATGGATGACCTTCAGCTGCTGGCCAAAGACACCCGTACCCTTTATGGAGCCGAAGCCAAATATCTGGTGGCATTACAATGGTACAATGCCGGTAATTATGCCTCTGCAGAAAAGGAAATCCTTAATTTCATCGACCAAAGCACACCGTATGCCTACTGGCTGGCACGCAGTTTCATCCTTCTGTCTGATGTATATGTAGCCATGGACAAGAAGCTCGATGCACGCCAATACCTATTGAGCCTGCAGCAGAACTACCAGGCCGACGACGATATAGCAAGCATGATTAACGAAAGACTGGAGAAATTGAAGTAAGAAATATAGCACATTATGAAAAAGATACAATATATCCTCGCAGGAACTATGCTTGTCTCCCTCTCTTTGGGAGCACAAGCCCAGACACAACCCCAAGACACCACCATGAACCGTACGGTAGTCGTGGAACAAGAATATAATCCGGACATCATGGATGCCTCCAAAGTGAACGTGCTTCCCAGGGTGGAACCTCCTACCGTCAGCAAAAAGGCGGTGGAATATGACGCCACCCTGATGCCGGCAACCCAAATCCCCGCAGGTATCATGCAAGCCTATACCGGAAAAGAGACGCAGGCGAAAGCGCTGCCCGGATATGTACGCTTGGGATACGGTAACTACGGTAACCTCGATGTACGCGCCAACTACCTCTTCTCTTTATCCCCCAAAGACCGCCTCAACCTGACATTCACAATGGATGGCATGGATGGCAAACTGGACTTGCCGGATAATGGCGGGAAGTGGAATTCATTCTACTACCGTACCCATGCTGCCATGGATTATGTACATGCCTTCAGCAAAGTCGATTTGAATATTGCCGGAAAGTTCAACCAAAGCAATTTCAACTTCCTGCCCGACTTCGTCAGCAACAAGCAGAAATTCGTTTCGGGTGATGTACATTTCGGGGTAAGTTCCACGAGCGACGATATGCCTCTCCAATTCCGTGCCGAAACCAGTTTGTTGGTCTACCAGCGCCAACACGACCTCATGGTGAGCAATATCAAAGAAAATATCGTGCGTACCAAAGCCGATGTCACCGGTTCCATCTCCGATGAGCAGACCATCGGCATGGCTTTTGCCATGGACAATACATTCTACAGCGACGGACGTTTCGAGAATCACACCGACGTAGACTTCAATCCATACTATCTCTTTCAGAATGACGACTGGAAAATACGTCTCGGCGCACACGTCGACCTGGCTTTCGGCTTCGGCAAGAAGTTCCGCGCCGCTCCCGACGTAGAAATACAATACATCTTCTCGGACAGCTACATCCTCTACGCACAAGGTAAGGGAGGACGGCTACAGAACGATTTCCGCCGTCTGGAAACCATTACGCCTTATGGCATTACAAACCAGCAGCTTGACAATACCTACGAACAGCTCAACGCAGCCATCGGCTTCAAGGCAAGTCCGGTCAGCGGATTGTGGTTCAACCTATACGGCGGGTATCAAGATTTGAAAAACGACCTGATTGACACTCCGACTGTCAAGTCCGACGGGATAAGCAATGTTTTCCTCACAGAAGACACCAAGAACCTCTATGCCGGAGCCGACCTGAGCTACAACTACAAGGATGTTTTCTATCTCGCCGCCAATGCCGTCTATCGCCATTGGACAACGGACTCAGACGGTTCTGATGTCGTAGTAAGTTTCAAACCGGCCGTAGAAGGCAATCTCAATCTCAAGGTACGCCCCATCTCCCCACTGCTTGTCGGCATCGGCTATCAGCACATCTCACGCCAAGGCGTGGAGGGCAACAAGGCAGACCCCGTCAGCAATCTCTATCTAAACGGCAGCTACGAACTCTTCAAAGGAATCTCCGTGTATGCGCGCGTGAACAACTTGCTGAACAAAGATTACCAGTACTACTGGGGATACCCTTCAGAAGGTCTCAGTTTCTTAGGTGGAGTAAGCTTCCTCTTTTAATAGAGGTAGCACAAGCCGAAGCTCTAATTTGAACAAAAAAGGTCATTTTTGCTAAATTCTCCTTATATTATAAGGTGGGAAGAATCTTTTTTTCCTACTTTTGCGGGCGAATTCAGTGGCGGGAGTCACTAAAAAACAGAAATTTATGCAGAAAAACCTTGTCATAGTCGAGTCTCCGGCGAAAGCAAAAACCATCGAGAAATTCCTTGGAAAAGATTTCAAAGTCCTTTCCAGCTACGGCCATATACGTGATTTGAAGAAAAAAGAATTCAGTATTGACGTAGACAAAGACTTCAAACCGCATTACGAGATACCGGCGGATAAAAAGAAACTCGTAACCCAGTTGAAAGAAGAAGCCGAGCAGGCAGAAACCGTATGGCTGGCTTCCGATGAGGACCGCGAAGGGGAAGCCATCGCATGGCACTTGTACGAAGTGCTGAAACTGAAACCGGAACACACCAGACGTATCGTCTTCCATGAAATCACCAAAGGTGCCATCCTGAAAGCGATAGAAAATCCCCGTGACATTGACATCAACCTGGTCGATGCCCAGCAAGCCCGACGTATCCTGGACCGTATCGTAGGTTTTGAACTTTCACCGGTATTGTGGAAGAAAGTGAAACCTGCCCTTTCTGCAGGCCGTGTACAGTCCGTAGCCGTCCGTCTCATTGTAGAGCGCGAACGCGAGATACATGCATTCCAAACCGAAGCATCCTACCGTGTTACCGCCGTATTCCTCGTTCCGGACACTGACGGCAAAACAGTGGAAATGAAAGCCGAACTGGCGCACCGGCTCAAGACAAAGGCAGAAGCCCGGAAATTGCTGGAGAGCTGTAAAGCAGCTACGTTTACCATCAGCGACATCACTACCCGTCCGCTGAAGAAAACTCCCGCCGCCCCGTTCACCACCTCTACCTTGCAGCAGGAGGCTGCCCGCAAACTGGGATTCACCGTGGCACAGACCATGATGGTGGCGCAACGTCTGTACGAATCCGGATTGATAACCTACATGCGTACCGACTCCGTCAACCTTTCCGAACTTGCCGTCAACGCCAGCCGTGAAACCATCTCCAACCTGATGGGCGAACGTTACGTACACAACCGCCACTTCGCCACCAAGACCAAAGGAGCGCAAGAAGCCCACGAAGCTATCCGCCCCACCTATATGGAGAATGCCAAGATAGAAGGTACCCCGCAGGAAAGAAAGCTGTACGACCTCATCTGGAAACGTACCATCGCCTCGCAGATGGCAGATGCCGAAGTGGAAAAGACAACCGTAACCATTGCTATCAGCAACGAGACGGAGACTTTCACTGCAACCGGCGAAGTGGTGAAATTCGACGGTTTCCTCCGTGTCTACCGCGAATCATACGATGATGACGTAGAAACCCAGGAAGATGAGGCACGCCTACTGCCCCCTCTGAAAAAAGGACAGAAGCTCGAACATGAAGGTATCACTGCTACCGAACGTTTCACCCAACACCCTCCCCGCTACACGGAAGCAAGCCTTGTGCGCAAATTGGAGGAACTGGGTATCGGACGTCCGTCTACCTATGCTCCTACCATTTCCACCATCCAGCAACGCGAATACGTGATAAAAGGAGAAAAAGCAGGTGAAGAACGCACCTACAATGTGCTTAACCTGCAGGGTAATGAAATAACGGACAACAACCATACAGAAATCACCGGAGCCGAAAAGTCAAAACTGATGCCGACAGACACCGGTATTGTGGTCAATGACTTCCTGATAGAGTACTTCCCGGACATCCTTGACTACAACTTCACAGCGAGCGTCGAAAAGCAATTCGACGAAATAGCCGAAGGTGACAAGCAATGGACCGCCATTCTGAAAACATTCTATAAGAAATTCCATCCTTCGGTGGAGAACACGCTTGCCGCGAAAACCGCCCACAAGGCAGGCGAACGGATTCTAGGAACAGACCCCGTCAGCGGAAAACAAGTGTCTGTAAAAATCGGACGTTTCGGCCCAGTAGCACAGATAGGTACTGCCGAAGATGAGGAAAAGCCCCGTTTCGCCCAGGTAAAAAAAGAAATGTCCATCGAGACCATTACGCTGGAAGAAGCGCTGGAGCTGTTCAAACTTCCCCGTACTCTCGGAGAGTACGAAGGCAAGAATGTAGTCGTAGGTGCGGGACGTTTCGGACCTTATATCCAGAACAACGGCTTGTATGCCTCATTACCCAAGACAATGGACCCGATGACTGTTACGCTGGAAGAAGCTATTGAACTTTTGCAAAAGAAACAAGAAGCAGAAGCCCAGAAACATATCAAGAAGTTTGAGGAAGAACCGGAACTGGAAATCCTGAATGGACGCTATGGCCCTTACATCGCTTATAAAGGCAGCAACTACAAGATTCCTAAAGACATCATCCCTCAAGACCTGAACCTTCAGGCTTGTCTGGAAATTGTGAAACTGCAAAGCGACAAGGATACGGGCAAGTCTAAGCGGACTGCAAAGGCGGTGAAAGCAACGAAAACGACTAAAACAACCGCCAAGGCAACTGCCAAAACAAGCAAGACAAAATAGGACTTAGTCTACACGTATAAAATGGGAGAAAGGAGACGATAATTTAAACTTCTATTATTTCTACCACAAGAATAAATATTGCACTATAAAAAAATAAGCCCGAAGAAGTATCCTCGGGCTTATTCTTTTATAGTACAATGTTTACATCCTATCCGGCACCTCAATTCCCAGCAATCCCATACCTAAGCGTACCACCTTGGCTACATTCTCGGACAATGCAAGGCGGAATACCTTCACTGCTTCGTTCTCCTCACGCAAAATGCTGAAGTCATGGTAGAACTGATTATATTCCTTCACAAGGTCATACGTATAGTTTGCAATGATGGACGGACTGTAGTCCTCACCTGCCTGCTTCACAATAGCGGCAAAGTCGGCAACCATCTGTATCAGTCCCTCTTCCTTCTCACTCAGTTCAATGCCGGCAGGCAACTGGGCAGGGATTTCGATACCGGCCTCTTTTGCCTTGCGGAGAACAGACTGGATACGTGCATAAGTATATTGGATGAACGGCCCCGTATTACCATTAAAGTCGATGGACTCTTTTGGATTGAATGTCATGTTCTTGCGGGCATCCACTTTCAGGATGAAGTACTTTAAGGCACCCAGACCAACGATACGGGCGATATTGTCTGCCTCTTCCTTTGTCAGACCATCCAGCTTACCCAGTTCATTGCTGGTTTCCTTGGCTGTATCAATCATCTCCGCCATCAAGTCGTCAGCATCAACTACTGTACCTTCGCGGCTCTTCATCTTGCCCTCGGGAAGTTCCACCATACCGTAAGAGAAGTGCACCAACCCTTTACCCCATTCGAAGCCCAGTTTGTCGAGCAGGATGGACAATACCTGGAAATGGTAATTCTGTTCGTTGCCTACCACATAAATCATCTTGTCGATGGGATAATCTGCAAAGCGGAGTTTGGCAGTACCTATATCCTGCGTCATGTAGACGGATGTACCGTCCGCACGCAACAGTAGCTTGTGGTCCAACCCCTCACCCGTGAGGTCTGCCCATACAGAGCCATCTTCTTTCCGGTAGAAGAAGCCTTTCTCCAGGCCCTCCATTACCTTCTCCTTACCTTCGAGGTACGTGTTTGATTCGTAATATATCTTATCAAAAGTTACACCCATCATACGGTAAGTCTCGTCAAAACCTGCATACACCCAGTCGTTCATCTTCTTCCAGAGCGCACGTACTTCCGGGTCATTGGCCTCCCACTTTACCAGCATTTCACGAGCCTCCTTCATCAAAGGAGATTCAGCTTCCGCCTTGGCTTTGGCTTCTTCCTCATTCATGCCTTCGCTTTGGAACTTGGCCATCAGTTCTTTCACTTCCGCTTTATAATGCTTGTCGAAGGAAACATAGTAATCGCCAATCAAGTGATCTCCCTTCTTGCCGGATGATTCGGGAGTTTCACCATTTCCGTACTTCTGCCATGCCAACATGGACTTGCAGATATGAATTCCACGGTCATTGACAATATTTGTCTTTACTACCTTATTACCGTTGGCAGCCACTATATTAGCCAGCGCATTTCCTAAAAGATTATTGCGTACATGGCCCAAATGAAGCGGTTTGTTGGTGTTGGGAGAAGAATACTCAATCATCACCAATGGAGAGTTGTCAGTAACAGCCACGATACCGTACTGCTTGTCCGCATGAATGCCATTCAACAATTCTATCCACGCAGAGGAGGCAATGGTCAGGTTCAGGAAGCCCTTGATGACATTAAATGCTGCAACCGAAGGCTCGTTTGCCTGCAAGTATTCACCGATTTCCTGGGCCGTCTGCTCCGGTCCTTTCTTGGACATACGGAGAAAAGGGAATACAACCAGCGTGAGGTGTCCCTCAAATTCTTTCTTGGTTTTCTGCAACTGCACTTGTGCGGCAGGAACATCCTGTCCGTAAAGCGCTTTCAGTCCGCCGATGACGGACGATACCAGTTTCTGTTCTATATTCATGATTCAAATGTATTTTCCTGCGTGCAAAGATAGCGTAAACCGAAATCAGTACAAAACAAGCAGGCTTGTTTTTATGGCCTCACAAGATATTCAACATACAAAGAGGGGACGCTCCTTGTAAAACGTCCCCTCTTTGTATGTTGAGTATACTGTTCTTATTCAGCTGTCAATTCCGTACCTGGTTTGAATTTAACAACTTTCTTTGCAGCAATCTCGATAGGCTTTTTAGTAGAGGGGTTGATACCCATACGCGCTCCTCTTTCCACCACACTGAAAGTTCCAAAACCAACCAATGATACTTTATCACCGGCCTTCATTGCCTTAGTGACTGATGCGATAAATGCATCCAATGCTTTCTTTGAATCAGTCTTTGACAAACCAGACTCCGCTGCCATAGCGCTAATAAGTTCCGCCTTATTCATAATGCTTAAAATTAATTAATATGTTACACAAAAGATATTTTTACTTTTCATCACAAACCTCCACAAAAATAGAGCAATATTTCTGAATATCAAATAAAAACATTAAAAAAATATTGGAAAACAACGAAAAAGAAGGAATAGAATCTGCTTTTTCTGTTATAGAACAGAATTTATTCGTATTTTTGCCGGAGAAAGCAAAAACAGGCAACTGTTTTTGAACTGTAAAATGAATTGAAACAACAGATTATGAATACTATACCTACTGTAACCAAGAACCTTTTAATCATTAATGTGCTGATGTTTCTGGGTACCATCGTCGCCCAAAGCTACGGCATCGACCTCGCCCAATATCTGGGATTGCATTTTTTCCTTGCCGAAGATTTCAATGCAGCACAATTGATAACATATATGTTCATGCACGCCGGATTCGCGCACATATTTTTCAACATGTTTGCTGTATGGATGTTCGGACGTATTTTAGAGCAGGTATGGGGGCCAAAACGATTTCTGTTCTACTATCTGGTGTGCGGTATAGGAGCCGGAATTATCCAGGAGGTGGTACAGTATATTCATTATGAGACAGTACTTTCCGCCTATGACAGCGTAAATACTGGCATGGCCATCATCCCGATGGAGGAATATCTCAATATGATGACTACCGTGGGAGCTTCGGGAGCAGTATACGCCATTCTGCTGGCATTCGGCATGTTGTTCCCCAACCAGCAAATGTTCATCTTCCCGTTACCGGTTCCCATCAAGGCCAAATATTTTGTTATCGGATATGCCTTGATTGAACTTTATGCCGGATTTGCAAACAGTGCAGGAGACAATGTGGCTCACTTCGCACATCTGGGTGGTATGGTATTCGGCTTTATCCTAATTATGTACTGGAGAAAAAAGAATAGAGGAAATGGCTACTATTATAACTGATTTGAAAGAAACCTTCCGTAGGGGGAACATTTATATCCAACTGATTTACATCAATGTAGCGGTATTCATACTTACTACGCTAACCGAAGTCATGTTCCAGTTGTTCAACCGGAGTATAGCAGGCGTATTCGAATGGTTGGAACTGCCGGCATCAGTCCTACGCTTCATCCTGCAACCATGGTCACTACTGACATATATGTTCATGCATGCAGGATTCATGCACATTCTTTTCAATATGCTGTGGCTTTACTGGTTCGGTGCACTGTTCCTGAGTTTCTTCTCTGCAAAGCATCTCCGGGGTGTATACATTCTGGGAGGAATTTGCGGCGGTCTGCTCTATATGGCCGCCTATAACATTTTCCCGTATTTCCGTCCCATGACAGACTATTCTTTCATGCTGGGCGCTTCTGCCTCTGTACTTGCCATTGTAGCCGCCACCGCCTATCGCGAGCCCAACTATCCGATACGGCTACTGCTGTTCGGAACCATCCGGCTGAAATACCTGGCACTCATCGTTATAGGCACCGATTTACTGTTCATCACCTCCAGCAATGCCGGTGGACACATCGCACATTTAGGAGGTGCGCTGGCAGGGGTATGGTTTGCCGCCAGCCTCAGCAAAGGTAGTGACCTGACCTCATGGATAAACAAATGTCTGGATACCTTAGTTTCCATCGTCAGCTTCAAACCTAGAAAGCCGAAAATGAAAGTACACTACGGTACTGGCAAACAAAAAGATTATGATTACAACGCACGGAAAAAAGCCCAATCCGACGAGATAGACCGCATTCTCGACAAATTAAAGAAATCGGGATACGAAAGCCTTACTACAGAGGAAAAGAAAAGCTTGTTCGACGCGAGTAAACGTTAAACCAATGGAAAATGGAAAACGGAAAATGAAAAATGAGAATATAACCGCCACTCTTATTTTCAGTTTTCACCTTTCAATTTTCAACTGTTATAATGAAGCATCTCGGTAATTTTGTCGCTCTCCTGATTTTAGCGGTCAATGCCTTATTTACGGGCCTATTACTGTTCACCGCCTATAGTCCGCACATCCAGCCGGTCACACATCCGGTGCAATCGTGCCTGGGGCTGACATTTCCCGTGTTCCTGATGATAAATGCCGGCTTCCTCATTTTTTGGCTGGTCATCCAGCGCTATAGGTCGGCTTTGCTGCCCCTAATAGGGATGTTGCTCTGCTATTCGCAGATACGCACCTATCTGCCCATCAACTTCCATACAGACCACTTACCGGAAACAAGTATCAAACTGCTCTCCTACAACATTATGGGATTTGACGGTGCCGCCAAACAAGATGGCAAAAACCCGATATTGACCTATTTGAAGGAAAGTGGCGCCGATATCCTCTGTCTGCAGGAATATTCCACAGTACAATCCTCAAAGCATCTTTCGCAAAAAGACGTAGAGCGGGAACTCAAGGCATATCCATACCACCGCATCAACACAGTGGGTAGCGGAAAGGGACATACCAACAAGATAGCATGTTACTCTAAATTTCCGATTCTCTCGTCACGCATATTGGATTATCCCAGCGAATACAACGGTTCGGTACTCTATGAAATCAAGATTGGGGAAGACACGGTTACCCTCATCAACAATCATCTGGAGTCCAACAAGCTGACCAAAGCCGATAAAGTCGTGTACGAAGACATGCTGAAATCTCCCGAAAAGGAAAAAGTGAAAAGCGGCGCACGCCTGCTCATACGCAAGCTGGCAGAAGCATCGGCCATCCGTGCCCCGCAAGCTGACACTATTGCACATGAAATAGCCGCTTCACCGCATCCTTACATTATTGTATGCGGCGATTTCAACGATACCCCCATCTCCTATACCCACCGCACCATCGCCCAGGATTTGGACGACGCATTCACCCAATCAGGACGGGGGCTGGGCATCTCCTACAACCAGAACAGATTCTATTTCCGGATAGACAACATACTGACAAGCAAGAACCTGAGAGCCTACAATTGTACAGTAGACCGTTCCATCAAAGAGTCAGACCACTATCCGATATGGTGCTATATCACTAAGAGATATTGAAAATTAATACTTAACCATTTAATACTTAGAAAACAATGTTCAAGAAATGTATTCTAATTTTAGCAGTAAGTTGTATGATGTACTCCTGTGCCACCCAGACGGAAAGCAATCCGTTCCTTACCGAGTTTCAAACACCCAATGGCGTGCCTCCATTCGATAAAATCAAGTTGGAGCACTATGAACCCGCATTCCAGAAAGGCATGGAAGAGCAAAATGCCAACATCCAAGCCATCATTGACAATACGGAAGCCCCTACTTTCGAAAATGTCATTGTTGCCCTTGACAACAGCTCTCCCACCCTGGACCGTGTAGGTGGTGTATTTTTCAACCTGACGGAGGCCGAAACTACCGATGAACTGACAGCCCTTTCCATGAAACTGGCTCCGACATTGGCCGAACACGAAGACAACATCTCCCTCAACCAGGAGCTTTTCAAGAAAGTGGATGCTGTCTACAGCCAGAAAGATGCTCTCGGCCTGACCCGCGAACAACAAAGGCTGCTGGAAAAAACCCATAAGAAATTTATCCGTTCCGGCGCCAATCTTCCGGCCGACAAACAAGCCCGTCTGCGTGAGATCAACAAGCAGCTTTCCACACTCGGAATCACGTTCAGCAACAACATCCTGAACGAAAACAACGACTTCAAGCTTTATGTAGGAAAAGAGGAAGACCTCGCCGGACTTCCCCAATGGTTCCGCGAAAGCGCCATGGCTGAAGCCCGTGCCACCGGACAGGAAGGCAAATGGCTGTTTACCCTCCATAATGCAAGCCGCCTGCCTTTCCTTCAATACTCTGCTAACCGGCCGCTACGCGAACAGATGTACAAGGCCTACATCAACCGCGGCAATAACAATGACAAGAACGACAACAAGAAAATCATTACCGACATCGTACGCCTGAGACTTGAAAAGGCGCAACTGCTGGGTTTCGACTGTTACTCCAACTTTGTATTGGACAATACAATGGCAAAGAATTCCACCGCCGTGATGGACTTCCTCAACAACTTGTGGAGTTATGCACTCCCCAAAGCAAAAGCCGAAGCAGCCGAACTGCAAAAGCTGATGGACAAGGAAGGCAAAGGAGAGAAACTGGAAGCATGGGATTGGTGGTACTACACCGAAAAACTCCGTAAGGAGAAATATAACCTCGAAGAAGAAGAGATTAAGCCCTACTTCAAACTGGAAAACGTACGTGAAGGCGCCTTTGCCGTTGCCAATAAGCTCTATGGCATCACGCTGACAAAGCTCGAAGGTATCCCCGTCTATCATCCCGATGTAGAAGTGTTTGAAGTGAAAGCCGCAGACGGCTCACAAGTAGGTATCTTCTATGTAGATTACTTCCCCCGTCCCGGCAAAAGCGGTGGTGCCTGGATGAGCAATTACCGCGAACAACAAGGCAGCATACGTCCATTGGTATGCAACGTATGCAGCTTCACCAAGCCCGTAGGCGACACTCCTTCCCTGCTGACTATCGACGAAGTGGAAACTTTGTTCCATGAATTCGGCCATGCCCTGCACGGATTATTGACCCAATGCCAGTATAAAGGTACTTCAGGCACCAATGTCGTACGCGACTTCGTGGAACTCCCCTCTCAAATCAACGAGCATTGGGCTACCGAACCCGAAGTATTGAAAATGTATGCCAAGCATTACAAGACCGGCGAGGTCATTCCCGACAGCCTGATTGAAAAGATACTGAACCAGAAAACGTTCAACCAGGGTTTCATGACTACCGAGTTGCTGGCCGCCGCCATCCTCGACATGAACCTGCATAACCTGACTGATACCGAAGGTCTTGATGTCGTTGCATACGAAAAAGAAGCGATGGACCAACTGGGGCTGATTCCGGAAATAGCTCCCCGCTACCGTACCACATACTTCAACCACATCATCGGCGGTTATGCTGCAGGCTACTACAGCTATCTCTGGGCCAATGTTCTGGACAACGATGCCTTCGAAGCTTTCAAGGAACACGGTATCTTCGACAAGCAGACAGCCGACCTCTTCCGCCAGAATGTTCTGGAAAAAGGAGACAGCGAAGACCCGATGACTCTCTATAAAAACTTCAGAGGAACTGAGCCTCAATTAGACCCGATGTTAAAAAATCGCGGTATGAAGTAAGATTTGTGAAAAAAAAGCTATATTTGCAGCCTTGTATGCAACAGAATTTAATTAAAAAGTAATCATAATAAACTAAAAGTAACATGCAAAACAAAGGATTTGTAAGGGTTTTTGCGATATTGCTCACACTGGTGTGTGTGTTCTATCTCTCCTTCTCTTTTGTAACTCGCCATTACACAAGTAAGGCCAAAGAGTTTGCAAAAGGCGATGTGAAAGTAGAGCAGGACTACCTCGATTCTCTGGCTAATGAGAAAGTGTATTTCGGCAATTGGACGCTGAAACAATGTCGTGAGATGGAAATCAGTTTAGGTTTGGACTTGAAGGGTGGTATGAACGTCATCCTTGAAGTTTCCGTACCCGATGTCATCAAAGTATTGGCTGACAACAAGACTGACGAAGCATTCAACCAAGCATTGGTCACTGCCGCCAAACAAGCTACCACAAGCCAGGATGACGTGATCACCCTATTCGTCAGAGAGTATCACAAGCTTGCTCCGGGTGCTCCTCTTTCACAACTGTTCGCAACCCAACAATTAAAAGACAAGGTAACTCAGAAATCTACCGACGCGGAAGTTGAGAAAGTATTGCGCGAAGAAGTAAAGGCAGCTGTTGACAACTCCTACAATGTACTTCGTACCCGTATCGACCGTTTCGGTGTAGTTCAGCCCAATATCCAGAGTCTGGAAGACAAAATGGGCCGTATCATGGTAGAACTTCCGGGTATCAAAGAACCTGAACGTGTAAGAAAATTATTACAAGGTTCCGCCAATCTGGAATTCTGGGAAACATACACAGCAAAAGACGTTACTCCCTATCTGCAAGCTGCCGACACCAAGTTGCGTGCCATCGTTGCAAGCGAAACTCCGGCAGAAGAGGCAGACAGCGCAGCTACCGAAGCTCCTGCCGTAGCCCAAGCTACCAGCACAGCCGACAGTCTTGCCGCTGCTTTAAAGGGTGAAAACAAGACACAAACCGCTGACCTTGCACAAATAAAGAAAGAACACCCGCTGTTCGCAATCTTGCAAGTCAACCCCAGCGGACAAGGTCCTGTTGTAGCCTATGCCAACTACAAGGATACAGCTGAAATCAACAGATACCTTTCCATGCCGGAAGTTCAAGCCGAAATGCCGAAAGACTTGCGTCTGAAATGGGGAGTATCTCCTTATGAATATGATCCGAAAGCTCAGACTTTCGAACTTTATGCCATCCGTTCTACAGAACGTAACGGCAAGGCGCCTCTGGAAGGTGATGTAGTGGTTAGCGCCAAAGACGAATACGACCATTACGGTAAACCTGCCGTAAGTATGTCCATGAACACTGACGGTGCACGCCGTTGGGCTCAGCTCACCAAGCAGAATATCGGCAAGAGCATCGCTATCGTGCTGGACGGTTACGTTTACTCCGCACCGAACGTAAACAATGAAATCACTGGTGGTAACTCACAGATTACCGGTCACTTTACTCCGGAACAAGCAAAAGACTTGGCAAACGTGTTAAGATCAGGTAAGATGCCAGCTCCTGCGCACATCGTACAAGAAGATATCGTAGGTCCTTCACTGGGACAAGCTTCCATCAATGCCGGTATCATGTCATTCATCGTAGCATTGATTCTGCTGATGGTTTACATGTGCTCTATGTACGGATTCATTCCGGGTATGGTTGCCAATGGTGCTTTGGTGCTGAACTTGTTCTTCACGTTGGGTATCCTTTCTTCTTTCCAGGCAGCATTGACGATGTCCGGTATTGCCGGTATGGTGTTGGCGCTGGGTATGGCTGTGGATGCCAACGTATTGATTTACGAGCGTACCAAAGAAGAACTCCGTGCAGGCAAGGGTGTGAAGAAAGCATTGGCTGACGGTTACTCCAACGCCTTCTCTGCTATCTTCGACTCCAACTTGACGTCTATCATCACCGGTATCATCCTGTTCAACTTCGGTACAGGTCCTATCCGCGGTTTTGCCACTACACTGATTATCGGTATCTTGATTTCGTTCTTTACTGCCGTGTTCATGACACGTCTGTTCTATGATTATTTCATGGGCAAAGACAAATTGCTGAACCTGACATTCTCTTCCAAGATTTCCAAGAACCTAATGGCGAACGTACACTTCGACTTCATGGGCAGAAACAAGCTGTGGTTGACCATCACCGGAGCTGCCGTAGTTGTATGCATCGCTTTCCTCGCTACCCGTGGACTGAGCCAGAGCATCGACTTCACCGGTGGACGTAACTTCAAGGTACAGTTTGAGAACAAAGTGGAACCGGAACAGATTCGTGAACTTATCTCCAGCAAGTTCGGCGATGCCAATGTCAGCGTTATCGCTATCGGTACAGACGGCAAGACTGTACGTATCAGCACGAACTACCGCATTGAAGAAGAAGGTAACAACATCGACTCTGAAATCGAAGCATATCTGTATGAGACTCTGAAGCCGGTATTGACTCAGAACATCACTTTGGAAACCTTCATCGACCGCGAAAACCATACGGGCGGAAGTATCATCAGTTCCCAGAAGGTAGGTCCGAGTATCGCAGACGATATCAAGGTTTCAGCCATCTGGTCCGTTGTACTTGCATTGATTGCCATCGGTATCTATATCCTGATCCGTTTCCGCAATATTGCATACAGTATCGGTTCAGTAGCCGCATTGGCTTGTGATACCATCATCATCCTGGGTGCCTACTCTATCTGTTGGGGCTGGATGCCGTTCTCTCTGGAAATCGACCAGACCTTTATCGGTGCCATCCTGACAGCTATCGGTTACTCTATCAATGACAAGGTGGTAATCTTCGACCGTGTACGTGAATTCTTCGGTCTCTATCCGAAGCGCGACAAGTTCCAATTGTTCAATGACTCACTGAATACAACTTTGGCACGTACTATCAATACTTCACTAAGTACCTTGATTGTGTTGCTGTGTATCTTCATCCTCGGCGGTGATTCCATCCGCAGCTTCGCATTCGCTATGATTCTGGGTGTTGTATTCGGAACATTGTCTTCTTTGTTCGTAGCATCTCCTATCGCATATCTGTTGATGAAAAACAAGAAGAGCAGTGAGCTTGGTGAAGCCTCAAAATAAAGAAGCTTTCCTTTATAATTACTTTAAGGGGTTGTCCATTTTTGGGCAACCCCTTAATGTTTATTACAATTTAAAAGCCCCATTTACTTACCTCTTACAAGTAGAATCCAAACATATATATGAATATAAATGAAGGAATGAAAAGAAAAAAGGGAGAAATAATTCTTATCTACTGAGGCTTGTTCATATATTCCTTGGGAGACATGCCATATTTTTCTCTGAAAGAGTTAGAAAAATGCGACAAATTAGTATATCCCACGGCATAAGCGACTTCTGATATTGTCATTTTCTTATTCTGATCCAACAAAGATGCTGCTTGCGACAAACGAATATTCTTTATAAAATCGCGTGTAGACAGATTAGTAAGTTCCTTCAATTTGCGGTGTACATGTACCCTACTAAGCCCTACCTCCGAAGCAAGCATTTCAACATTGAGTTCCGGATCATCCAAATGTTTGTTCACCACCTTCATAATCCTATCCATCAATATCTCATCATTCGATTTCATTGAAATTTTCTCTATTTTATCTTGTTGTTGCTGGGCTCCGCTAAACTTATTGCGCAACAATCTTCTATTCGTTATCAGATTGGCAATAGTACTCTTCAGATATTCCGTATTGAAAGGTTTCACAATATAGGCATCGGCACCTGTATCCATTCCTTCCAACGTATCCTCTACCCTTGATTTTGCAGTCAGCAATACAATAGGAATATGATTTATATTAGTATTCTGTTTCAGTTTATGGCACAATTCCAAACCATCCATTTCAGGCATCATTATATCACTGATTACCAAGTCGGGCATTTCTTTCAGAATGTAATCATATGCCTCCTTACCATTACAGCAAATTGCCACTTTATATTCATCAGACAGTTCCTGCTTCAGATAAGTCCTGATTTCCTCTTCATCTTCGACCACCAACACCCTTTGACGGGTTTTAGGCTTGCCGGCTTGCTTCTCGTCAACATCGTCCATATACTCTTCTTTAGAGTTCGGCACTTGGGGGCAAACGGCAAAAGATGCAGCCTCCACCATTTCATCGGCTCTTAAATGTCCGGAACCCAACGGCATGCGAATAATGAAACGACTGCCTGAAGCATCCTCTCTATTTTCAGCATGAATATTTCCATGATGCAACCGGACCAGCAAGCGGGACAAATGCAGACCGATGCCGGTTCCGAAATTCGACTTTGTCACATCATTGTCTATTTGATAGAAACGTTCAAAAATACGTTCTATTTTATCTTTATCAATGCCAATGCCACTGTCTGTAACCACAATTTCAAAAAAATTCTGCAATGCATCTTTGCAAGAGACATCTCTGCCTATAGAAAGACTGACTTGTATCTTCCCACCTTCCGGAGTATATTTAAAAGCGTTGGAAAGTACATTCATCAAAACTTTATCGAAATTATTCAAATCAATCCATGCTTTTAGCTGAGGCATATCATGTATAAAAGCAAAGTCTATATTCTTTTTATGTGCCATATATTCAAACGGCTGCATCACATCAATAATAAAGCCGATCATATCCGTTTCCTGAAATTTCATGAACATCTGTCCTTTGTCTAATTTCCTTATATCCATCAGCTGATTAATCAACCGAAGAATGCGTTGGGCATTACGGTATATCATCAGATATGTCTTATGTAATTCCCCCTTGTTTTCTCCTGCCAACAGTTTTTCCAATGGATTGATGATTAAAGTCATCGGAGTACGAATCTCATGGGATATATTTATAAAAAACTGCAATTTTGCTTCATTCAACTGCTCGTCATGTTCACGCTTCATTATTTCACGACGATACCGCACACGTGACATCACATTGTTTACAATTCCCCACACAAGCAATGCTGCCAGTCCAATATAAATGCAATACGCCCACCAGGTTTTATACCAAGGCGAAGCAATCAATATTTTGATAGTACGCACCTCTGAATAATTACCATGATTAAGAGCACGTACGCGGAAAGTATATTTACCGGGAAACAAATTATTATATGTAACACGATTCACTCCAGGTTCCGTTACAGCCCATTGGTTGCTAAGCTCATCTATTTTATACTGATAGGCTATCTGCTCAGGATTATTATATTGCAAAGTTGAGAAAGCAATACTGAATGTATTGTCACGATATGAAAGTTGAAAAATATTAGCATCCTGTACCGAAGAAAAAATAATAGGAGTTCCATCCGAAAGAGTATTTTTATGCACGGGATCGCTATACACATAAAAATCTGTAATATAAACCTTTAGTTCTTTTGCATCAGTATTTATCTTCCTAGGGGAAAAACTGGTTATGCCATTTATCCCACCAAAATAAATTTTGCCATCCTCGTCTTTATAGTATGCACCATGCGTAAACTCATTCCCCTGCAAGCCATCTCCGGAATAATAATTCACGAAAAAATCCTTTTTTACATCATATTTGCTGATGCCTTTATATGTACTGACCCAGATATTCCCGTCTTCATCTTCACAAATGCCACAAATCACATTATTAGGCAATCCGTTACAAATTGTGAATTGTCTCAGTTCGCCTGTTTTCTTCGAGAAACAATAAAGACCATTTGTAGTTCCTGCCCAAATGTTTCCAGCATGGTCCTCGGCAAATGCATATCCTATGCAATCGGTTATTAATGTATTCGTTTGTTTATAGTTCAAGAAGCTCTTCGTTTCCGGATTAAAGCAACTCACTCCTTTATAATGTCCTAACCAAACAAGTCCTTCACTGTCGCAAAAAATATAGTTTATCCAGTCGTTTACCAATTCGTCACATTTCAAGTCACCTTTTTCATCTTTGGAGGATTCATAATGCTCCAGTTTTCGAGACTGCAGGTTATACTGATAAAAACCGGAACCAAATACTCCAAAATACAGATTCTTTTTCTTATCTTCAGCAATGGAATACACAATAGGGTTGTTTATCTGTTGGAAATGCTCACATTTCCCTGTAGCTTTATCCAGTTTAGCCAGTCCTTGGCCATAAGAGCCTATCCACAAATTATAGTCCGTATCTTCATATATACACATAACAACATTAGGCACAGAATTCTCCGAATAGTCAGGATGATAATGACGTAAACGCCTGCCATCTATCCCCAATTCATAAAGGCCCTCATTATCAGCACTGATCCACAGATGCCGGTTACTATCCTGGAAAACAGACATTACACATCCTTGTCCGATAGGATTATAATAAATAGACTTGCTGCCATAATACTCGAATGGATTTTCTTGCTTTGGAACCAGAACAATTCCTTTCTGAAACAGGCCAATCCACAAATTGCCATCCCTGTCTTCCATGATGGAATGCACCTTCCCTTTCGAAAAATCCACCGATGCAGAATTTATCCGATAATCTTCCAATTGATCTTTCAAGGGATTATAGATTTTCACTCCTTGTCCATCAGTTCCTACCCAAAGCTGTCCGTCCACTATAGCCATGCAATATACAGATAGCTGCCCATCATATCCACTATAAGAAACAGATACCATCTCTCCCGTTTCATTATCATATCGTGATACTCCTTGTTTTTGTGTACCTACGAAAATATTCCCCAAATGATCTTCTATAATGGAAGTTACATTATTATCACTAAATGCAGGATACTTGAAAAACTGCAGTTGCTTTGATTTCGGCATATAACGGGCCAACCCATTTCCATCCGTTCCTATCCAAATTTCCGAACGGGAATCAATACAGAATTTAGATTGATAAGTACAATTTACCTGCTGAAACAGATTGTCAACAGATACAGCCTGACTCAGCAGACTGTCCAAACGAAACAACCCCTGCCCACTGGTGCTCAACCATATTTCACCGCTACGGACTTCTTGCAAATGCGTAACATGTGGAGCAACCCGCTTGCCTGCACGTATCATAGGAATTTCCCGGAAAGTATCCGTTTCCCGGTTGTACACCATCAAACCATTGATACAACCTATCAACAAGTTTTGACGGCTATCTTCAAAAAGAGTACGGACATAATCACTCGTCAAGGAAACGGAATCATTGGGTACATGCCGATAATTGGAAAAATTAAGCCCGTCAAAACGATCCAATCCATATTCTGTAGCCACCCATATAAATCCGCGGCTATCCTGGAAAAGCTGGTTTATCAAACTGCTGGACAGTCCGTTTTCTGTGGAATAAAAATTCCTTGTTTGAGCCATCAGAAGAGAACATGGAACAAACATTACAAGTGCCATGGAACAAGCACATATATACCGGACAAGTGTTTTCATATTAGTATTCGATATTATGGTTAGATTAAGCAAAGGTAAAAAACTTCTTCATTTTATTGAAACAAATGCATTCTTAAAGACACTCTAAGTCCAAAATGTACGATAAACACAAGTTTATGTAACATACACAAAAGCACATGTTACCTATATTATGTTTTGTGCAACATTCCTTAGCCTGTTTTAAAGGACAGAGCACTATCTTTGCATTCATAGAAATGTTCAAACTAATGCTGTGGATTGATGAAAAGAATCTTTTTACTTTTAATATTAAACCTATTGATAGCCGGATATGGCCGTGCCCAGAAAAGCCGTTTGCAGAGACAAGGGAATGCCACCCAACTTATCATTAATGATACTCCCTATCTTATTCTTGGCGGAGAACTGGGAAATTCATCGGCAGCAAGCACGCAAGACATTGAACGCATTTTTCCCAAACTGCAGAAAATGGGACTAAATACCGTTTTAGTCCCTGCATACTGGGATTTGCTGGAACCCGTAGAAGGACATTTCGATTTCACATTGACCGATAAAGTCTTGGAACAAGCACGCAAGTACAATCTAAAAGTTGTCTTTTTATGGTTCGGTACATGGAAAAATTCCATGAGTTGCTATGCGCCGCTTTGGTTCAAAGAAAATGACAAAAAATACCCTCGGGCGCATACCGGAAGCGGTAAGCCCCTTGAAATAGCCAGTGCTTTCTCCGATAAAGTGCTGCAAGCCGACCAACGCGCTTTTACCCAATGGCTACAACACATTGCTGCCGCCGACAGAGATGAAGGTACAGTCATCATGATACAAATAGAAAATGAAATCGGCATGCTGGAGGACGCGCGCGATTATTCACCGGAAGCCAACAGCGCTTTTTGCGCCCCGATACCTCAAGAACTGGCATCTTACCTGCAAAAGCACAAAAAAGACCTTCATCCCCGGTTGCTGAAAAAATGGGAAGCACAAGGCTGCAAGAGAGAAGGGAACTGGCAAGAGGTATTCGGCGCAGACATCTATACCGATGAAATCTTCATGGCCTGGAATTATGCCAAGTATGTAGGGAAACTGGCACAAAGCGCTCGCTCCATCTACAATGTGCCACTCTATGTCAATGCAGCCATGAACAGCAGAGGACGCAAACCCGGGGAATACCCTTCGGCCGGACCGTTAGCACATTTGATTGATATATGGCATTGCGGAGCACCCGATATTGATATTCTGGCCCCCGACTTATATGACAATGATTTCACGAACTGGGTATCTCAATATCATCTGCACAACAACCCTTTATTCATCCCTGAAATCCGGTTGACAGACAATAACGGGGTAAGGGCTTTCTATGTGTTCGGCGAACATGACGCAATAGGTTTCAGTCCTTTCTCCATCGAAGACAGTCCTGAGTCAGCAGACGCGCCATTGGTACAAAGCTATGGGAAATTAAAGGAATTGATGCCATTGCTTACCGGATATCAAGGCAAAGGAGTGATGAAAGGATTGCTTTTCGACCAAGAGAACAAGGAGCGCATCATTACAGAAGATGATTTGACCATAACCTGCCGCCACTATTTCACACTGCCGTGGGATGCTCGTGCCACAGGCGGCAATGTATGGCCGGAGGGAGGAGGAATCTTGCTAAGAATATCGAAAAACGAATATATAATAGCCGGTAGCGGAATCGTCATCGAGTTTGCTAAAAACACAGAAAAAGCAACTGCCGGAACACACAAGGTGTTAGGCGAAGACGGCTTCGTAAGAAAAGGAAATGAAAACAATAAAACCGGAAGTGGCAGGACGGCATGGCATGGCAAGCGTTGCGGTATCGGATTTGTAGACGAAGTGAAGGTGAATGCAGACGGAAGCCTCGGATATATCCGCCGGATGAACGGTGACCAGAGTCACCAGGGACGGCATGTCAGAATTCCGATAGGATATTTCAGCATTCTACACGTAGTACTATATGATTACAAATAAATATAAGAGGATTAAGATATGATGTTTAATGGTTATAATAAAGTTAGGTTAGGAATGGCAGTGTTACTTTGCCTTTGTGGCACCGTGATGGTGAGAGCAAAGGTAAAGTTGCCTGCCTTGATTTCAGACGGAATGGTATTGCAGCGCGAACAAACCATAAAAGTATGGGGAACGGCAGATGCAGGAGAAAGCATTCAAGTAAGATTTACCAAAGATACTTTTCCGACTTCCACAACAAATAAAAAACTAAAAGACATCTACACTGCCACAGCAAATGCCGACGGGCAGTGGAGTATAACCCTCCCCTCCATGAAAGCCGGTGGCCCTTACTCCATGCTGATAAACGACATTGAAATCAGAAACATACTGGTGGGCGACGTATGGCTCTGCTCAGGCCAGTCGAATATGGAATTGCCCATAAGCCGCGTAACAGATATGTTTGCCGATGAGATAGCCGGCTATAACAATGAAAAGATACGCCATATCATTATTCCAAAGGTCTATAATTTCCATGCGCCACAAGAAGATATGCCGCAAACAAGCTGGAAAGCACTGACACAAGACAATGTGATGGATTTCTCCGCCTTGGCCTATTTTTTCGCCAAAGCAATGTATGAAAAGACAAACATTCCGATAGGGATCATCAATGCCAGTTGGGGTGGCACCCCTATAGAAGCATGGGTCAGCGAGGAAGGCCTGAGACAATTCCCGTTATACATCAATGACAAACGGCAATATGAAGACGACAATTTCTGCACGCACATCAAGCAAGTGAAAAATGAGAAATTCCGTCATTGGAACGAATCTCTGTACCGTGGAGATGCAGGGTTGCATGAAGCGACGCCATGGTATAGTGAAAACTATGACGACCATACGTGGCAAGAGGTTGACATGTTCTCAGCCGACTGGGGAAACAATGGCCTGAATCCGATAGGTGGTTCCCACTGGTTCCGCCAGGATGTTACCATAACCGACATTGCGCCGGGAAGTGACGCCATCCTCCGCTTGGGATGCATCGTTGATGCAGACTCTGTATATGTAAATGGAATATTTATAGGCAATACAACTTACCAGTATCCACCACGTATTTACAGAATCCCGGCTGGTGTACTCAAAACCGGACAAAACAATATTACTGTACGCCTCATCAGCAATGGTGGCCAACCAAGTTTTGTCAAAGAAAAGCCCTATAAAATAATTTATCAGGCAACAGATAGGGAACAAACCAAAGAGCTCAATCTCAAACCGACATGGAAGTATCGTTTGGGAGCCCCGATGCCCGATGCTCCGGAGATGATGTTCTTTTGTTACAAACCGGTTTGTCTGTACAACGCCATGATTGCACCGCTCAAGAATTATGGCATATGCGGCGCATTGTGGTATCAAGGCGAGTCCAACGTTTCACGCCGCAACGAATACGCAGCATTATTGTCGGCCATGATTAGCGACTGGCGGCGCACCTTCAATTCGGAGCAGTTACCTTTCTACATTGTCGAGTTGGCAGATTTCCTTGCAAAGAATGACATCCAGGGACGTAAAGCCTGGGCAGAAATGCGACACGAACAAGCCAGGGCAGCCCAAATGAACACCAATACCTACCTCATCAAGAACAGCGATCTGGGAGAGTGGAACGACATACATCCACTGGACAAGAAGACGTTGGGGCAACGTGCAGCAGAAACTGCGCTAAAATACAATAAGGAGGTTAAGCTACAACAGTAATTGACTTACAACAGATTAATACCATAATGAACAACATGAACCAGAAAATTTCAATCTCGGAGAAAATAGGTTATAGCCTCGGAGATTGCTCTGCGAACTTAGTGTTCCAGATGATGATGATTTATCAAACCAAGTTCTATACTGACGTATTCGGCTTGGAGGGTGCCATTGCCGGCAGTGTCATGCTGATAGCCCGTATTGTCGACGCCTTTGTAGACCCGACCGTGGGAATCTTATCCGACAAGACGCAAACCCGTTGGGGTAAATACCGCCCTTGGATATTATGGACGGCTTTACCGTTCATGGTATTCTATGTATTGGCTTTCTATAATCCCGGCATTGAAGACAAAAGCCTAGTTGCAGTATATGCCACTATTTCGTACACACTACTAATGACTCTCTATTCATTCAACAATACCCCTTATGCCTCATTAGGCGGTGTCATGACGAGTGATATAAAAGAGCGCAACAGCATTACCAGCATTCGCTTTGTAGCCGCTACCATAGCACAATTTATTGTGCAAGGCTTAACGCTGCCCCTTGTAGGTAAATTTGCCGGCGCAAATGGTGACAAAGGGCACGGATGGCTTTGCACAATCTCTCTGTTTGCAGCAATCGGTTTTATATTCTTTATCATTACTTTTTTTTCTGCACGAGAACGTATAACCCCACCCGCCAGCCAAAAGACCGATACCCGGAAAGATATAAGAGATGTGTTCCACAGTATTCCCTGGCGAGCCATGTTCATCCTCACCCTATTCCTTTTCACCACCTTAGCCATGTGGGGAAGTGCCATGAACTACTACTTTGAGAACTATGTAGATGCCAATGCCCTATATACTTTCCTCGACAAATTGGGACTGGTAGCCGTAGAAGCAAATGCAAGTTTTAGCTACAATATACTAAATGCTTTCGGATTGATAGTCAATAGTCCGGAGAAAGCGTACGAAGTAGGCTTTGGAGTTTTCAACATGGTCGGTGCACTGGTACAATTCTTCGGAGTGATCCTATTATCCAGCTTCCTAGCCAACCGTTATGGAAAGAAGCGTGTGTTTATCTTCTGTCTGACACTGACAGCTATCTTTACCGCACTGTTCTATTTCCCCAATGAAACGGATATAGAAACCATGTTTGTCCTAAATTTCCTGAAAAGTCTTGCTTACGCCCCAACGGTACCCTTACTTTGGGCTATGATTGCCGATGTAGCAGACCATTCGGAATATGTAAATTACCGTCGTGCCACAGGATTCGTTTTTGCAGGGGTAGTTTTCGCATTAAAAGCCGGTCTTGGAATCGGTGGAGCTATTCTGGGATTCCTGCTTTCCGGTTTTGGCTATGTCAGCGGAGCAGGCACAGCACAAACAGAATCGGCCATCCACGGCATAATACTTTCTTCAAGTCTGATACCGGCTGCTACATTCTTCATAGGAGTCATTGCATTATACTTCTACCCCATCACGAAAGCCTACAATGAGGAAATGCAGGCTGAACTGACTGAACGGAGAAAACAAACGGATTATTAACTCAAGTTTCGCAAGCTCAACTTTCGCAGTTGACAAGGTGACAAGGAAGAGTGTCGGGTTTATTAAAGAAGATAGGATGCGTGAGAATCATTTTCAAGGGTTTTCCACTCGTCAACTGACACCTTGTTTACTAATAAGTTGAACAACATACGAAACTGAAATAAGAGAAAACATGAAACTGAAACAAACACTACTTCCCCTTGTCATTGCCGGACTCGTTACGGCTTGCATCGGCGGAAAACGCACCACGCCTTCGGAAGAATCTTCTTCACTGAAAGCAGCCTTCGGCAATAAATTTCTCATCGGTGCGGCGTTGAACCAACGGCAAGTCTCCGGCGAAGACACTGCTGCCATTGCCATTGCCAAACATCACTTCAACTCTATCGTCGCGGAGAACTGCATGAAATGCGAGGTCATCCATCCGGAGGAAAACCGGTATAACCTTACACCGGCAGACTCCTTGGTAGACTTCGGTGAAGAGAATGGCATGGCCGTCATTGGTCACTGCCTTATCTGGCACTCACAGTTAGCTCCCTGGTTCTGCGTCGATTCAGCAGGAAAGAATGTCTCACCTGAGGTTCTGAAGCAACGCATGAAGGAACATATATCTACCATTGTCGGCAGATACAAAGGCCGCATACACGGATGGGATGTGGTAAACGAAGCTATTATGGAAGACGGTTCATACCGCAAAACCAAATTCTATGAGATATTGGGCAAAGAGTATATCCCCTATGCTTTCCAATGCGCCCATGAAGCCGACCCTGAAGCAGAACTTTACTATAATGACTATGGCATGAATGTCCCGGGCCGCCGTGACTCAGTGGCCGCCCTTGTGCGCTCATTGAAAGAAAAGGGCATCCGCATCGATGCCGTCGGCATGCAGGGACATATGGGCATGGACTATCCCACGGTGGAAGACTTTGAGAAGAGCCTGCTCGCCTTTGCAGCCACCGGTGCCAAAGTAATGATTACAGAATGGGACATGAGCGCCCTTCCCACAGTCAGCCACACGGCAAACATCTCGGACACCGCAGCATACCGGAAAGCGTTGAATCCTTATCCGGAAACATTGCCCGACAGTGTCAGCCGCATTTGGAATGCACGCATGAAGTCCTTCTTCGACCTTTTCCTGAAACATGCAGATGTAATCACACGCGTCACTGCATGGGGAATATCTGACGGCGACTCATGGAAAAACGACTTTCCCATGCGCGGCCGCCGGGAATACCCGCTACTGTTCGACCGCAATTACCAGCCCAAACCATTCGTACGCGAACTGTTGCAAACACCCTAAAACATAATACACCATGAAGAAAGAAATGAGATATTTGGTTCCGGAAGACTATATGGCAGACCCGGCAGTGCATGTATTCAACGGCAGAGTCTATATTTATCCCAGCCATGACTGGGAGAGCGGCATACCGGAAAACGACAACGGCGACCACTTCAACATGAAGGACTATCACGTCTTCTCTACCGACGACGTGATGCACGGTGAAATCAAAGACCACGGAGTGGTGCTCGCCACCGAAGACATTCCTTGGGCAGGCCGCCAGTTATGGGACTGTGACGTAGCCTTGAAAGACGGCAAATACTACATGTACTTTCCATTGAAAGACCAAAATGACATCTTCCGTATCGGCGTTGCCGTCAGTGGCTCGCCCGAAGGGCCTTTCATACCCCAGGCAGACCCGATAAGAGGCAGCTACAGCATCGACCCCGCCATACTGGATGACGGAAACGGCTGCTACTACATGTACTTTGGCGGACTGTGGGGCGGCCAACTGCAACGCTACCGCGACAACAAGGCGCTGGAAAGCGCCGCCTTCCCCCCGGACAACGAACCGTCCATACCGGGACGCGTGGCAAAACTGAGCGACGACATGCTGCAATTTGCCGAAGAGCCGAAGCCGGTAGTCATTCTGGATGAAAACGGCAAGCCCCTGACAGCCGGCGACAATGAACGACGCTTCTTCGAGGCCAGCTGGATGCACAAGTACAACGGAAAATACTACTTCTCCTACTCCACCGGCGACACGCACCGCTTATGCTATGCCATCGGTGACAATCCTTACGGACCTTTTGTCTATCAAGGAGTCATCCTCACCCCGGTTGTGGGATGGACAACGCACCATGCCATCACGGAATACAAGGGGAAATGGTATCTTTTCCACCACGACTGCGTACCTTCCAACGGAAAAACATGGCTTCGCAGCCTCAAGGTCTGCGAACTGGAATATGACTCCGAAGGAAAAATCATCACCATAGAAGGAAATCCTGAATAAACAACAGTAGACAAAATATCATGAAATACAGATTCTTCTCTCTTATCTGCATCGTTTTCTTCTTTACAAACCAAATGGCTGCCGAAGATGGCAGCCTTTTGTGGTTAAGACAGAGTCAAGGGGCAAATGCCTCCGTCGAGGTATCGGCCCAATGCACATCCGCAACCTTGAATCTGGCCGCCGAAGAGTTGCGGCAGTCCTGGAAAGGAAATCCGGTCGCTCTGCTGATAGAGAAAGACAAGCAACTTGCCCCGGACGGTTTCCGCATACAATGCACGGAGAAGAAGCTCGTCTTGAGCTCCCCCTCTGCAACCGGCCTGCTATATGGAGCCTTTCACCTGCTCCGCCTGCAAGAAAGCGGACTGCCCATCCGTCCCTCCACGGAGAATCCGGCCTACAGCCTTCGCATCCTCAACCATTGGGACAACATGGACCGAACCGTAGAGCGAGGCTATGCCGGACAGTCGCTCTGGGATTGGGAAGAACTGCCCGGCACATCCTCCGGCAGATATGAAGCGTATGCCCGTGCCAATGCCTCCATCGGTATCAACGGTACTGTATTGAACAATGTAAATGCTTCTCCCCAAATTCTTTCTACGGCATATCTGGAAAAGGTAAAGACGTTGGCAGACACCTTCCGCCCTTATGGAATACGGGTATATCTTTCCGTCAACTTTGCCAGCCCGATTATACTCGGCAAGTTGCATACAGCCGACCCACTTGACAAACAAGTCATTCGCTGGTGGAAAGACAAAACTCGCGAAATCTACCGACTTATACCGGATTTCGGAGGTTTCCTTGTGAAGGCAAACAGTGAAGGACAACCCGGTCCATGCGACTTCGGACGCACCCATGCCGAAGGCGCCAATATGCTGGCCGATGCCCTCAAACCTTACAAAGGTATCGTCATGTGGCGCGCCTTCGTCTATAATCCATCGGATACCGACCGCGCAAAACAAGCATACACCGAGTTTAAACCATTGGACGGCAAATTCCGTTCAAACGTCATCTTGCAAGTAAAGAACGGTCCAATAGACTTTCAGCCACGTGAGCCTTACAACCCACTCTTCGGAGCCATGCACGAGACTCCACTCATGGCAGAATTTCAAATTACCCAAGAATACTTAGGACATTCCAACCACCTTGCCTATCTGGCACCCATGTGGAAAGAGTTCTTCCGCTTTGTGGCACCTTCTTCATTAAGAGCCGTTGCAGGTGTTGCCAATATAGGTACAGACAAAAACTGGTGCGGACATCCCTTTGCACAAGCCAACTGGTATGCTTTCGGACGCCTGGCCTGGAACCCGGCAATCTCTTCCGAAGAAATAGCAGACGAATGGTTAAGGCAGACTTTCAGCAATGAGAAAAATTTTGTTGGGCCGGCAAGCCAGATGATGCTCGAAAGTCGTGAAGCGGTTGTTAACTACATGATGCCATTAGGACTACACCATATTTTTGCCTGGGGACATCACTACGGTCCCGAACCTTGGTGCAACATTCCCGACGCACGACCCGACTGGATGCCGTCCTATTATCATAATGCCGATAGTATAGGAATTGGATTCAACCGCAGTCACACCGGCAGTAATGCCACTGCACAATATCCTGACTCACTCTGCAGGCTCTACGACGACTTGACCACGTGCCCCGAAAAGTATCTTCTCTGGTTCCACCACGTGCCTTGGACGTTCCGGATGAAAAGCGGAAATTCCCTATGGGAGGAACTTTGCCGCCACTACGACAACGGCGTACGGCAAGTAAGGGAGTTCCAGAAAATATGGGATAAAATAGAGGAATACGTTGACGGCGAACGATTCAAAGATATACAATCACGCTTGAAGACACAAGTACGCGATGCTGTCTGGTGGAAAGATGCTTGCCTGCTCTATTTTCAGGAATACTCCCAGTTACCCATTCCTCCGTCGATGGAACGTCCTATACACGAATTGGAGGATTTGAAAAGAGTCAAACTGATTATCAGCAACTATGAATGTCCTACAAAGGAATTGTTGAATAAAAACAGATGAAAGCCTATTTTCCGGAAAAGATATTCTGCAGGCGCGAATAGCACGGAATCTCCCGAATTTGTTTTTACTATAAATCCAAGTTCCGTGTAATTCGCACCTGAGAAAAACTGCATTAAACCTACAGAGAGAGAAGCGAACTATCAATGAGCTTTAAAATTCCATTTGGAATTATCGCTATCTTTATCAAACTTGGCAAGAGTAGGCGTACTGTCACCAATAGATATCAGTGCCAGCTTCTCCGTCGAACCGGGAATCTCCTTCGGCATAATCCGGTACGTACCATCCGTCAATTGATCAATCCGCCACAACTGCTCGGGTGCACCGGTAAATGCAGGAACCGTTACAACTTCCGCTTCAGCGGTTGCCGCCAACGCACGCTCCGTCCCTTCTATCACAATTTTATAATAAGGCGCTCCCAAATAACCTCCCGCATCGCGAACAGCCGTAATTGTCCACCGCTGATGCGGACGGAACATATAGTCACCTGCCCTCACTCCGATGTTTCCTGTCGGCCAGGTGTCTATAACATCCGCCAAAGTTTGCGAAGCCATCGGTTCTATAGGTCCGGTATGTTCAAACCAGCGCATGCCTCCCGGCATTCTTACAAAATCCACAGCCAGTTCCAAGGCATATCCTCTTCTTTCTGATTCTATTTCATAAGTACCTTCTTTGAAATTGTCACCGGCAACGGGCCAACCATTCTTCCATAACAACGGACGAATACCCAGTACGCTTATTCCACTTCGGTCCAAGTCCGCTTCATAATGGCATGACATTTTCTGTATTCCGTCACCAAGGTCAAAAAGCCCGAAATGTCCCGGTCCCACCACTCTTCCTCCGGCAGCGACCACCATGCGGCCGCCTCCTTCAAGCATACTTCTCCCTACATTGTCCATGTAAGGACCGGTCACCTTGCGCGAACGGCCCACCACAATGTTGTAAGTGGAATTCAGTCCGTCACAACAAGTCCCGTGCGTACCCAAAAGGTAATACCACCCATCACGATAAATCAAATCCGTAGCTTCGCAGTCAATGGCAATATCCACCGGCTGATTTCCTTCCATACGTTTTCCCGTCTTCGGGTCAAGTTCCACAAGACGGATAAAGCCAAAATAAGTGCCATAAGACATCCACAGCCGTCCATCGGTAGGATCCAGCAGAAGCCCGGGGTCTATGGCATCATTGTCTTCGATACCATCCGACGAAGCAACTGCCACCGGCTCCGAATATCCGAAATCAGGAGACTGTGGGTCAAGGGTTTTGTTCCACATCGTATAAATCACGCCATTGTGTCCGCCACCCAATCCGCCACCGGTGGCACCATAAGCCACCAGATAACGGTCACCAATCCTTACCACATCGGGAGCAGCTCCTCCCCCGGGTCTCACCGCGCCACTGTTCCAAGTCCATCCGTCTTCGGAAATCAGCCCACCTCCTCCCGTACCGAATGTATAATACTTTCCTTCACACTCCACAATGGTCGAAGGATCATGAATAAACGGCTTTCCAACTTGTGCAACAACTGTATCCACAAAAAATGCCGACATAAAGGCTACAGCCCCTATCCATTTGTTTCTTACTATCATAATGATTTCAATATTTAAATACTCGTTTCGGAATTGAATAGACAGCACCTGGAAGTGCATACTCTGTAGTGCCACTGCATATTCCGGACAGAGCCATGAACTGCCCCTTATTTACAACTGACAGAAATATTTCTTACGGGTTGTCCTTTTTCATCCAAAAAACGAACGCAAAAATCACTCATCCCAGGACCGTTGATTACCGCTCCCCGGACGATATTCTTTCCCTTTTTCAATGTCAACCGGGGTGATACACAATCATCCTTCACCATGCGCCTGTCTCCGGAAAGTACTATGGCTTCCTCTCCATTCAGCCACCACATGGATGCAGAATTGGAGCCTACCGCCATCCTTACATTATTAATGTCTTCCGCACAATTGACCACTGCCACAGCCCAAAACAGAACGCCATATACATTCTTATCCAGTCCATGGGCAAAGCGGAATAGTTTAACATTGAAGTTCTTGCTGTCCAAAGCATGCCATGTCAGTTTCTGATTGCCCACCCTGACCTTCGCTCCCGCTTCGGGAAGAACCGTAAACTGATTCGGAAAGTATTCCGTTGTAAATGCTTTCCTTATATAGCTGTCTGTAAAAACCGCATTACTACGATTCGGCTTGGCAATCGGCTCCAACAGCAGCCAGCGTCTTATAAATCCTTCGGCATCAGGCTGCGCCCCTCCCGCCCGAATCGGCGAAAAATAGGCACTGATGCCACTGTATACCACATCCCGACAGGTATCCGCAGGCTGCATGCTGTCTTCTATCCTGAAATAGTCAAAATCTGCATAACCACCTATTTCTTTCGCAGCATAGTTGAACAAGGCGAAACGATAACCCATGAAATGCGGCAAGGTATATTCCATCTTCAACGGGCTACCTAACGGCTTCCACTCCTTTCCGTTCAGGCTATAGTAGAAATAGCCGATATCCTTCCGGTCTCTAAAGTCACATTCAGCCTTGAAATAAACCCTATTCCTGCTTAACGGAATTTTCTCTACCTCCACCGGTTCTTCCAGTTCTCCATTCACCATCACAATACACTTCTCTCCGTTCACTATCTTCACACCCACCTGCCCGTACTTGTGCTGGAAGAGCGAAAGCCCGGCGAAGTCTCCATCCTTCATGCCCGATGCGTCCATGCAGACAGAACCGGAACAAACCGGTCCGATGGTACGCTGCGTCAATGTCCCTTTTGCCTGCATAAAAGAAGATTCCAAACGACCGGTGGTCAATCGCAAATAACCCTTACGTGCCGATACAGACCAGAGGGCATTGTCCGGATTATGGTTCCACTGCCACACAAGCGGCAGGTCGGCCTCGCCTGCCTTGCGCACGAACTCGTCGGAGCAGACAATTCCCGGAATCAGTCCCTTGCCTGCCGGAAGCTCCAACTTGTCGGGAGCCACGCCATTCACCCCCAATACCGGCCAGCCGTCTTCCCACTGCACCGGCACCAGATAGGGAATGCGCCCCACTGCACCGCAATCCTGAAACAGATAGGCAAACCACCGTCCGTCCGGCGTATCCACCAGTCCGCCTTGGGCAATACCACGGTCCTGAAAGACAACGCGCCCTTCGTAAGGTCCCGTTATCTTATCGGCACGGTGCACCACCACTGTACGCATACCGTTCCTTGGCCAAGTGATGTTGAACAGATAATACCTGCCATCTACCTTGAACAGTTGCGAGCCTTCTGCCCCCAACATAATATCACCGCCTGCCGGAGCACTGGCATTCTCCAACAGCACCCGTTCCGTACCGGTTTTCAAGCCGGACAAATCTGCCTCCAGTTCCGCAATAAACAACTTGCCATTGCCATAAATCAGATAATTCCGGCCATCTTCATCAAAGAAGAAAGTATGGTCATGACAAGACGGTGCGAACTCCACACGCTTCCACGGTCCTTTCTCAATATCGCGTGTCATGAAAAAATAAGTCTTACCGGTGGTTTGTGCAAAAGTGGAAACATAATACATCCCTTTGTGATAGCGGATACAGCTTGCCCACGAGCCACGTCCGTAGGTATTCTGCCCGTCATCCAGGTTCATGGCAGGAACATCGTCGGTCAACCTATCATACGCATAGCTCACCAGTTCCCAGTTCACCAAATCCTTTGATTTCATAATAGGTACCCCCGGCACCATGTGCATCGTGGTACTGCTCATATAATAGGTATCATCCACCCGCACCATCGACATATCCGGTACATCGGCATAAATCAGCGGATTGACGGCAGTCTGTTGTGCCGGCAATCCTAAGGCATAGCCGACCAAGTTGCATAAAAGTAAAAAAAATCTCCGTATGTTCATTTCTCTGTTTGAATATTTGCCCCAAATCAGCACAGCGACCGGATATATTGATACGACACTCTGCATCATGCCAGTCCCGGACTGTTTCGGGAGATTCATTGTATAACACAAAATTACTTCTGCTTCCCTCTAAACAGATGCGGGATGAATTCATTCAGGCACCGGCGCCAAGTCAGCCATTCGTGTGCCGTTCCTTGCGATTCGTAGAAGTCCACACGGATATTCATGTCACGGAGGCTCTCGACCAATTGTTTGGTGCCCATGTTCTCTTCCGTGCCGCAACCCAAGAAGAGATAATGCACCTTTTTGTTGAAACTGTCTGCATCGGCAAACACACCATTGAAAGCATCCTTTACATCCAGTCCGAAGATGGCTCCACTGAAGCCGCCTATGTATGAAAACTTGTCAAGGTTGGTCAGCGTGATGTCAAAAGTCTGCTTTCCTCCCCATGACAGTCCGGCCATAGCACGGTGTTCCCGGTCTGTATAAGTACGGAAAGTTTCGTCTATCATGGGAATAAGGTCATTTATCATCAGCGTAGCAAACGCAGAGCCATACAGATTACGTTCCGCATCCACATCCTTTCCAGGACGAGGACGGAAACCTACTTCAATATCCCCACTTTCCATCACCACAATCATAGGCACACACTTTCCTTCCGCTATCTGATTATCAAGTATGTTATACATAAAGCCTTGAGTGATCCAGCCCGTCTCGTCCTCTCCCATACCATGCTGCAGATAAAGTACCGGATAGCGTTTCTTGGTGTTCTTTTCATATTCGGCCGGGGTGTAGACTACGCAACGACGGAAACGCTGCTGGCTTTCGGCATAGTAAGTGCAGGTACGCACTTGCCCATGAGGCACATTCTGCACACGATAATAATCACCCTCTTTTCCTTCGGGCACTTCAATGCCGCTTGCCATACGGCTGCATCCGAAGAAAGTGCAACTCATCGGGTCTATGACCGAGAAACCGTCCACAAGCAAGAAGTAATAGTGGAAACCTACCACTAACGGATCGGTCTTTACTGTCCACCAGCCGTTTTCATCCTTGTTCATTTCATATTTTTTACCGCATATATCTATCTGCAAGCGTTTTACGTCCGGCGAATAGAGACGGAAATAAGCCCGGTTCTCCTTGTCTAAGCGTGGGAAATCACAACCGTGCATATTGGAAGAGGCAGCGACCGTATTTTTCAGCACCTCTTCTGCGGTCAAGTCTGGGTCTTGGGCAAAAGCTACCACATTCAGCAGCAGCAAACCAGACAATATCAATCCTAAAGAAAGAGAATTTTTCATAACAGTTCTATTATTTATGTCATTAATTACCTTTGGTTTGTTCTACATACTGCATAGTCCCGTCTTCATTGTAATGCAACTCGTCCACGCAGACTGAACGACGGCCTATCGCACCTGCACGGCCGTCCAATGTGAGTGCGGCATTGTGGTAGAAGAGGTACCACTTCCCTTTGAATTCCACGATGGCCGGATGGATGGTGAAACTGTTCTCCGCCATGCCGGTCAGTTCGCCCCGGTACGTCCAAGGCCCTTCCATACCGGAAGCCGTGGCATAAGCGATATTTTCCCGTCCCTCTCCCATCGAGGCATAAGTGAGATAATAGATGCCATTCCGTACATGCAGCCACGGACCTTCCACGTATTCGGGCAAATCCACCACTGCGATGTCGCCATCCAGCTCCGTCATATTCGGTTTCAGCCTTGCCAGAAAGCAAGTGCCGTTTCCCCAGCACAGCCATGCCTGGCCATCCTCCTCAACCAACACGGTGGGGTCTATATCATTCCACCACCCCCGGGCACCGTTGGAAGTCATGTCGTCCGTCACCAACGGTCGGCCGATAGCATCCGTGAACGGCCCTGTGGGACTATCGCTTACCGCCACTCCAATGGCTTTGCCCACACAAGGTTCGCCTGCCTGCACCGTGGTATAATAATAGAACTTTCCATCTCTTTCTATCACCTGAGAAGCCCACGCTTCTCCCACCGCCCATTTAAAGTCGGCAGGGCTCAATACAGCACCATGCTCTGTCCAGTTCTTCATATCAGTCGTCGAGTAACACAGCCATTCGGTAATATTGAACTCCCTGCCTCCCGAAGCCGTATCTTGTCCGGCATAATACTCATCGTGTCCGACATACAGATACAACCTATCGCCATGTACCAATGCGGCAGGGTCGGCCGTAAAGTTGTTTCTTACCAGAGGATTTCCCTCATAAACAAATGTTTTCTGATTCTCTTTCGGGCTACAAGCCGCCAGCAAGCATAAAATGCCAATCGATAAAATGTGCTTCATGTTCTATTCTTATTTTAAGGTTCTACACAAACAATTATTCATCTTCATTCAGGAAAGATGATTCTGTAATTTCCGCTCAGATGCATAAAGGCGAACAGCCTGAGCAATCCGTCGTAATAGGCATCGAAATAGCCGTCTTCGTAAGGAACATGCTCCGCATTCCAAAGCCGATGAATGAACTCGCGGCTCTTGTTGTGCGTACAAGTCAGCGATACAGCCGCCGCCGTAGCCACCAGCCCCAGTGAATGGCGCAACTGCTTATGCGCTCCGGCTCCCAAAATTTCCTTCACCGGCGTGCCGTCCACATTATACTGGTCAACGAAAGTATCTATGCCCTGACCATAAAGAAAATTCTGTATCCTGTTTCCATACTCCCGCTGCCACTCGGCATCTTCGCACGCCCAGGAATAATCCAGAGCGATGTTCATGGGGACACGCCAGGAATCAAAGCGGAAAGCATCACCGATAATCCGGTCGCTACCAAGCAAAGTCCCGTCATAATTATTGTAATCCGGATTAAGCCCGGTCTCGGGGTGGATGCTTCGATGCAGATACTCCCTGCTCCGGCGTGCACACTCTCTCCAGAAACCCGCTCTGCCATCGTCCGCCCATCTTGCCCATACTTCATAGAATGCAGGCAGATGGTAAGAAGGATCGGTAAACCGTTCTCCCCAAGGGTCAGGAGTAAATGTGATCAGTTTCTGCTCCAGGTTGATGAAAGGAGCCACACGGTCCATCCCGGCTTTCTGCATGGAACAATCCAGAATATTCTTGGCCTCAGCCAAGTAATCGATACCCGTATCGTTGCCCCAGCGATTGGAAGCGAAGATAAGGGAAGTGACGTAATAAAGTTCCCCATCCGAAGCCGGTCCCTGCGCATTACGTATGCCGTCCGTCCGGCAACTCCAGGCAAAGTAACCTTTCAGAGGACCGTCCTGATGCTGCATGTACTTTTTCCCCCAACGCCACAAGCGGTCGAAGATGTCTTTCCTATCAAACTGCACAGCAATCATCATCCCGTAGGACATGCCTTCGGTACGCACATCATGATTTTTGATGTCACTGATGTAGGCCATGGAATCACCGACCTCAAAATATACCTTATCAGGTCCATAAAATACGCCGTCGAACACTTCTTTCAGTTTGGCATCAATGTCATCCTGCTTATAGCCCACTTCTGCAAACAGATTACGGTATTCACGGGTTTTGAAAGCACCTTCCTCCCACGGCAGGGCATCAAAGCCTATCCAGTCCACTTCCACCTGCGAGCCTTTCAGAAGCGATACGTGCAAATCGTTCACGCCCGTAGGAGCCGATACAACCGGCACACGGCTCTCTACCCACTCCTTACTGCGAGGAATGGAAACAGTCGCCACCGGCTTGCCATTCTTCCCGGTGCGTACTTGCAATACGCCACCGGACAAAGAGCGGGTACGCACCACCAGTTCCTGCACTTTTTCATTCCCAAAGTCCACCTTATTATATTGCAACCAGGCATTCTTCTTACCGAAGATTGTCTTCCAGCCCTTGAACGGCTCCGCCTCATCCAGAAAAGCGATGGAAATTCCCGCAGGACTGATGCTGCTATAACGGTCTATCCGGATGCGTGTGCGTGCATCCGTAATTCCTACTCCCCGCAGAGTGGGAATCACCTTGCGGATGGTACCGTCGGCATTAAAAAAGAGCGAGTCTACACAGACGGAACGATTCTTATCAAAATGCGGCGAATAATCGTTATGATGGTAAAAGAGATACCATTGCCCCCGATATTCCACGATGGAATGATGATTCGTCCAGCAATCCACCGGCGATTCATCCATGATGATTCCCTTGAATTCAAAAGGCCCCATCGGGCTGTCTCCCATGCCATAGGCCAGCGTTTCCGTCTTGTCCCTCACCCATGGAAAGGTAAAATAGTATTTCCCTTCCCGTTCAAAGACAAAAGGCCCTTCCTTGAATCCGTCGGGCAATCCCGGCACCGGCACCGGTTCCGAAGCAAGTTCCACCATATTATCTTTCAGCTTTGCCATCATCATGCCGCGGCCTGCCCAGTAGATATAACTTTGTCCGTCCTTGTCCGTCAGCACACAAGGGTCAATGCCGTCCACTCCTTCTATGGGACGCATCTGCGGCATAAAGGGGCCGCTTGGCTTGTCCGATACGGCCACTCCTACAGCAAATCCCTTTTCCACGCCCCGAGGGGTAGCAGGAAAATAGAAATAATACTTGCCATCCTTGCAGACACAGTCCGGTGCCCACATGGAATAGGCGTCCGGTCTGGCCCAAGGAATGCGTTCCTGGCTGACAATGACCCCATGGTCTTCCCAATGCGCCAAGTCATCGGAAGAGAACACATGGTAATCGGCCATACAGAACCATTCTTTCAGCCGTTCTATAGGGCTGGGAATGTCGTGAGAAGGGTACAAATATATCTTTCCATCAAAGACCCTCGCTGTGGGATCGGCCGAAAACTGATCGCGGATTATGGGATTCTGTGCTTGCGCCCTGCCTGCCATGAGGCAAAGAAAGATTGCAACGGATAACAAGAGTTTGTTTTTCATAAGCAAATTGTCAGTTAGTAATCTATTATCTCATCAGATTTTCATGGTAGAATATCTCTGCTACAAATGTAGCAAATACACTTCTTATAATTATTATGCATATGTATCACGTTTTATCGCCATCATTACATTTTCAGGCTTGGCCTCCTTTTTGTCCCATCCCGGCCGTCATCAAGGCACGCCCAGTGTTACAAATACTTTTATCCATGTTACATCGGCCCGTATGCCCCCAATAATCGGCCTGAGATTTTCCCACATTATCGTTTATTCTATCTACTTTTGTCATCAAAACCCTATATACCATGAACAGACCGGCACCTCACAGCAGAAGAATCCCATACATCGTTGCAGGGACTGCCCTATTTGCATTACTTGCTTTTCTATTGAGCCAGACGGGCTACTACAGCTTCTGTTATCTGGAACAATGGGACACCTTCATCTATAATTCCGCCTACCTTAGCGGTTCTTTGGCTCTGCCCGGCGGATGCGTACAACTCCTTTCAAGCTTCCTGACCCAATTCTTCTGCCGACCCCTGACCGGAATATTGATAACAGCACTGCTACTGACGTGGATTGCACTGCTGACAGCCGACATCCTGCACCGCTGGACAAAAAGCAAACTCACATTACCACTCGCCCTTTTCCCCGTTGCAGCATTGTTCTTCCTGCACTACAACGTAAACTACCAATACACCGGAACCATAGCCTTCCTGTGGATGCTGCTTTTCCTCCGCCTGCGGTTCTTCTTCCACAAGTTCACCGGACGGTTTGCCTATTCTCTTGCAAGCACCTTCCTGCTCTTCGCAACGGCAGGACCGGTCGCCTTTCTGTACAGCTGCCTCATACTGATCATAGAATTGTTCTGTCACAAGAAGAGGGCACTCTGGTTCATATCCCTTCCGCTAATGGTGTACCTGACCGCTGAAACTTGCTTACGGATGGGACTTTCCGGCGAATTGGAACACGTCCTGCTGCCCGACGGCTACTTCACGCTAAGACTCCAAGCAGGCTCCATCATCTATCTGCCTTGGGGGCTGACACTGGCCGTTTTCATCACAAGCGGTCTATGCAAATCATTCAGATTCAAAAGAAGATGGATGCAAGGAACCCTTATCGCTGCCCAACTCGCATGTGCAGTCGCTTTCACTTTTGTCGGCATCCCCCAATACATCGACAGGAACAATGAAGTCTTTAAAGAACTGAACCACTACGCACGCCACTGCCAATGGGACAAGATAACAGACAAATGCGAAAACATGCCCATGAACAACCTGCTTTTCCAGAATTATCACAACGTCGCACTGGCAGAACAAGGCCTGTTGGCCGACCAACTGTTCATGCAACCCTGCATAGACATACAGACCATTTACGTGCCCGGAAACAAAACGCCCTACCTGTCCGCACTGCTCAGCGACATCTATTTCTCAATGGGGCACATCGCCTTTTCACAACGATATGCCTTCGAGGCCAACGAAGGCATGGGCAATTTCTCTCCACGCATGCTGCAACGGCTGGTCCAGACCAGCCTTATCTACGGGCATTATGGCACTGCAAAGAAGTATCTTGATATACTTGAAAGTACACTCTTCTATAAAGACTGGGCCACAGCCCACAGACGTTTTCTATGGAACGACCCGGCTGTAGAGACCGATTCCATCTTAGGCAGCAAGCGAAAATGCCTCTTCCCCGACAACCGTTTCTCGGGCATCAAAGGGCTGGACGACGATTTAAAGCAAATCGTCCTCAAGAACCCCATGCACAAGACCACCATCCAGTACTTAGGCTCACTATATCTGCTGTCCAAGGATATTCCACGGTTCAAGGCCACCCTCGAAACATTCTATGGCACACCGGCGCTGCCGTCCGTGCTGCCCGTCTGCTTTCAGGAGGGAGTGGTTGTCTTTGCCGCCGGAGACCGGGAAACATTGGAGCGATACAACATACAGGCAGCTACCGTGGAGCGCTTCGAGGAATTCAGCCGACAACCCTCCAAAGACTCCCACAACTTATGGTATTTCCTGAAATATAGAAAATGAAAACAGAAATGAAAACGAGAATCCTGACATATCTGCCAACCCTAATCAGCTGCCTGCTGCTGGCAGCCTGCTCACAAAACGTACATATCGACCGCCATACCAGTTGCCGGCCTCCCATATCGCCCGATTATACCGAAGTCACGCTTCCCCCGAACATGGCTCCCCCATGCTTCTCCCTGCCGGACAGCTGCCATGCCTCCCGTCTCCGGGCCATATACCGGGCAGGCGATGAAGAAACTACCGTCACAACCCGCAACGGGCAGATAGCCATCAGTCCCTCCAAATGGAAAAGGCTCGTAGACGCCGCATCTACCATCACCGTCCGCCTGCAGGCCCAAAGAGGAGACAAATGGGAAGAATACGCCCCTTTCCACCTCTACATCGCCAAAGAGAAGATAGACCCCTACATCGCCTACCGGCTGATAGAACCGGGCTACGAGACCTGGAACGAGATGGGCATCTACCAACGTTGTCTGGAAAACTATGAGGAAACAGCCATCCTCACCAACAAGATGACCGGCTACGGCTGCATGAACTGCCATTCCTTCTGCGGGCAGAACCCGGAGAAAATGCTGTTCCACCTCCGTTCCGACTACGGAGGGACCTACATCATAGAGGAAGGACAGATAAAGAAACTGAATACGAAAACACCGCAGACCATTTCGGCATTGGTCTACCCGTCGTGGCATCCCTCCGGCAATTTTGTGGCATTCTCGGTGAACGATACCAAGCAGATGTTCCATACCACCGACCCGAACCGCGTGGAAGTCATGGATTATGCCTCCGATGTCGTGATTTACGACGTGAAACGGAAGCAGATTGTCAGCTCCCCACTTCTGTCCTCGGCCACTGCCTTTGAGACATTCCCCACTTTCTCGCCCGATGGAAGAACGCTCTATTTCTGTTCCGCGGACAGCGTGAGCATACCCGGAAAATACGACCAAGTGAAGTACAGCCTGTGTTCCATCGGCTTTGATGCAGACACCCGTTCGTTCGGCAGCAAGGCAGACACGCTTTACAATGCACGCCGGGCAGGAAAAAGCGTCTCTTTCCCCCGCGTATCGCCCGACGGCAAATTCCTCATGTTCACCCTCTCCGCATACGGCAACTTTTCCATCTGGCACAAGGATGCGGACCTATACCTCGCCCACCTGCACACCAACCAAATCCGCCCCTTGTCGGCACTGAACAGCAACGACGTGGAGAGTTACCATTCATGGAGCAGCAACAGCCACTGGGTGGTGTTCAGCAGCCGACGCACAGACGGACTGTATACCCGCCCCTTCATTGCCTATATAGACGAAGAAGGGAAAGCACACAAGCCCCTCTTGCTGCCGCAAAAGGAGAAAGACCATTACACCTTCCTGATGAAATCCTATAATATCCCCGAGTTCATCTCCGGAAAGGTCAACACCTCCGCATACGACATCAGCCGGACAGCCCGGAAAGAGAAGGGAACGGATATCACCTACTCTCTTCAATAGAGGCATCTCCATTTTCTCTGTCTCCGGCGTCTTATGTTCAGCTTTATATTACTGATGCCATGTAACATACAAGACAGTTTCTGCAACATTCATATCTATAGATGTAACATCAAGCAAACAAAAAACAACGCAAATATCACAACCATTGACATTTAATTCGTAATTTTGTTTTCGATGTAAGACAGAAGTTACATGAAGCGTCAACTCATCAAACCAAGGTTGCATCTCCAATACATTATAGATTTGTTTAACCCTAATAAATAAGTTACGATGAATTAATTTGACTTTTGCTAATTATTTTCACAACAATCAATAACTGAATCATATGAAAAGAAACAATTTGCCGTCTGTTTGCGTATTCCTTCTGATGATGATGGGAACGGTCATATTCAATTCTGCTTGTAACAATAAGGATGATAATCTTGTTGTTGGCGATCGCGTTCCTCCCCCCAGAACGATAACTATAGTCGGTAACTATCTGATGGAGGCAAACTCCATTGCGGGAGTGGTACATAAAGATAGAAGCCTCGGACTGACCTACATAGAAGACGAAGAGAAGAGCCGTTTCTATATACGTACAACCTCCAAGGATGCAGAAGAAGCCCTACTCAAGATAGCAATCGAGGGTTTAAAGGTCAAATTCAGTGGTAAAGTATATGAAATGAACAAGGAATTCGCCAAGGATAACAAATTGCCCAATGATGTAAAGCTATACTCCCTCGTTTCTCCCGACTATTCTATCACAATACTTGACGAACAGTAAAATCTCCATTGAACATAATGCAACGAAGGGGACTATGTAATCATAAAAAAATAAGTTGGTACATAAATGATAATTTAGCTTTCACCACGGAGGACACAGAGTCTCACAGAGTTTTCTCCTTTTACAAGCTAATGACAGATACTACCGATTTTGATTCCCTCAAAAAACTCTGTGAGACTCTGTGTCCTCTGTGGTGAAATAAACTCGTCACAGCTTTCACCTTTTTCAGAACCGCTCTATTCATCGGGGTTCCCGGTGAAACTTCTTTTCATTTCGAGGGTTGACGGTGAAGGACATTCCGCTGTCTCCGGCATGTCGTCAGACACTTGTGTTCAGCTTGTCAGGCACTGGTGTCTGTCGCGATAGACACCAGTGCCTGACAAGCTGAACACAAGTGTCTGACAGATTGGATGCCAGTGTCTGTCAACTTGAAGTATCGCGTTGTCAACTTCAATAGGGTCAAGTGAAGATTCAACACCCACCAAATACCACATTGCCGGTGCTATGTAACGTACGAAACAGTTTTTGTAACATTTTCATCTATAGATGTTACGTCGAGTAAACAAGAGGTAGCGTGAATTTCACACTTATTAATATCTAATTGATAATTTTGCTTTCGATATGAAACGAGAATAATATAAAGTATTAACCTGTTAAATCAAAGCAATTATGAAGACATAGAAAAAAAGTTCATTCCTTCCGTATAAATTGTAAAAACAGCATTTATACCTTAATTAACCACTATAGTAAAATTTATTTTTTCTATTACCTATTTTTATATGAAAAACATTAATCTTAAAAGAAGTATCGGGTTATTATCATTCCTACTGATGATTCCTGTTTGGGTATGTGCCCAGAACATTACAGTGAAAGGTACCGTAAAAGATACCAGCGGCGAAAGCATGCCGGGTGTAAACGTCCTGCAAGTAGGTACGACGAACGGCATCATCACAGACATCAACGGTCAATATCAGATGAGCGTTCCCTCCAATGCCAAATTGACCTTCTCCTTTATCGGCTATGTCACTCAGACTGTCCAAGTAGCCGGCAAGACCACATTGGACATCATATTGAAAGAAGACGCACAAGCTTTGGACGAAGTAATAGTTGTGGGCTACGGTACGATGAAGAAGAGCGACATTGCCGGTTCGGTAGCTTCTGTAAACGCAGAAGACATGTTGCGCCGCACTCCTACCAACATTGCACAAGGCTTGCAAGGTGCAGCCCCGGGTGTCATAGTAACCATGCAGGACGGTGCTCCCGATGCCAATGCCGCCGTCCGTATCCGTGGTGTTGCCACCATCAACGGCAAGGCAGACCCGCTCTATGTAGTAGACGGCATACAGGTGGGTACCAATGCCAACTTCATCAATCCTTCCGACATCGAATCCATCGAAGTGCTGAAGGATGCCTCCGCAACTGCCATCTATGGTTCGGCAGGTGCCAACGGTGTAGTCATGATTACTACTAAACACGGGACAAAAGGACATTCTTCCATCAACATCACTGCCGACTTCGGTCTCCAGACACTGCCCAACAAGCTGGACGTTTGTAATGTAGACCAATATGCCGCCAACCTGCGCCAAGCACGTGCCAACGACGGCACAAGCCTTTGGAACGAAGTGTGGAGCGAGCAATATGACGGCAAACGCAAGCAGATTGACTGGCAAGACGTGATGACCCGTGCATCCTGGAAGCAGAACTACAGCATCTCTACTTCCGGCGGTACGGAGAAGACACAGTACAATGCTTCTATCGGTTTCCTGCGCAACGACGGTATGGTAGTCAACACGCAATACCAACGCATCACGGCTCGCGCCAACGTGAAGACCAAAGTCAACAATTACCTGGAATTCGGCGCTGACGTAAGCTATATCCATACCGATGCCCACGGCTCGAACAACTCTATCGGTAACTTCGGTAACCTTTCCTCTTTGCGTGACTTCGCTTTCATGTGCCCGACAATGGACTTCGTGACTCGTGGCGATGCCACGTATGACGGTGTACCCGTCGGTTCGTACATTTCTCCGAACGTGGTCAACCCCGACGGCACGTATGGTGAAGTGCTCGGCGGTAAAGATACCAACGATGGTTTCTGGGGAACAACAATAGGTAATATGTATGCCAAGCAGATGGAGCTGAACAAGCGCAACCGTACCAACCGTGCCTTGGCAAGTGCCTACCTGACAGTCACTCCGCTGAAGGGTCTGAGCTGGAAGACGCTGGTTTCATACGACTACACCGGCAACTCCGACAACAACTTCAGCGGCGGCATCAAACGTGTAAACTACTACAACGGAACAGCCATCGACGTGACCAAAGGAACAAACGCCTACGTCAATCCGAGCAACGACAACGATTATAGCTTTGGCCTGGGCAACAATGACGGACAGACACTCTCCATCCAGAATACGCTGACTTATAGCTGGAAGAACGACGTGCACGACCTGACCGTAATGTTGGGTAACGAGGTTTCACGCTATTACGGCCAGTGGACTTCCGCCTCTTCAAGAGGATTCTGGAGTCCGGACAACCGTAACGTAGGCCTGACCACCAAGCCCGAGACACTGAGCGGAAGCGGCGCCCTGAATCTGGAAAGCCGTGGCATCTCCTACTTCGGCCGCGCAAGCTACAGCTTGCTGAACCGCTACATCCTGACCGCCACGCTCCGTCGCGACGGTTCTTCCAACTTCGGTGCCGGCAACCGTTGGGGTACCTTCCCTTCCGCAGCTTTGGCATGGCGCGTGTCAGAAGAAGCTTTCATGCAGAATCAGGACGTGGTTTCCAACCTGAAGCTCCGTCTTGGCTGGGGACAAACCGGTAATTCCGGTGGCGCCACCGACCTTTCTGTGGCAGGTCTGTCACTTGAAAATGTAAAATACTCCTTCTACGGCAACGGACAAGGCATGGGCATGTGGAACGGCATGACATTCGCCACCGGTTACTTCGCCGGATTGGTAGACACCAACCTGAAATGGGAAACCAACGAGCAGATGAACATCGGTATCGATGCCAGCTTCCTGCAGGGCGACTTGAACCTGACAATGGACTACTTCATCCGCAAGTCCAAGGATTTGCTGCTCTACCGCCAGATACGTCCTTCTACCGGTTTCTCACAAGTCTACACCAACTACGGCGAAATCGAGAACAAAGGTTTTGAATTCAGCCTCGCCTACAACAAGCGCCTGAACAAAGACTGGAGCATCAATGCCACTCTGACCGGTTCTACCTTGAAGAACAAAATCAAGAAGATGGGAGAACCTGCTTACAACACCAACTCCGACTCCTCCGGTAAAGGTACCGAGGACGGTTCCAATACCGGTGCCGTAGGTGCCGCTGCCGGTTATCACTGGGGCAACCACTCCATCTGCAAGGAAGGCTATGCGGTAGGTTCATTCTACGGCTTCCGTGTAGAAGGCGTTTTCCAATCCGACGCAGAAGTCGAAGCAATGAACAAAGCAGCCACCCTTGCAGCAGGAAAAGATTGGGAAAAAGAGAAAGTCTACTACCAGACGGACGGAACCAAAGCGGGCGACTTCAAGTACAAGGACTTGAACGGTGACGGAATCATCAACGAGGACGATATGGATATTCTCGGCGACGGTTTCCCGACCCTGAACTACGGTCTGAACCTCGGCGCCAGCTACAAGAACTGGGACTTCTCCGTATATCTCTACGGCGTATTGGGACAAGACATCTTCTCTTATTCCGCCATGCGTCTGTCCAACATGTTCTCTTCCGATGACGGCTGTGCGCCCAACATCCTGAAGGAAGCTGCCGCCCAGGCATGGTCTCCCGAGAATCCCAACGGTACACTTTCCCGCTTGTCTTTCCTCGACCCCAACTACAACATGCGTGCCTCTGACATGTGGGTGAAGAACGGCGACTTCTTGCGTATCTCCAACATCCAGATAGGCTACACCCTGCCGAAGAACTTGGTAAAGAAGGCTTCTATCCAGAACGCCCGCGTTTACCTCTCCATCCAGAACTTGGCAACCCTTTCCGGTTACAACAAGTATGGTGACCCCGAGTGCGGTCAAGGCAGTGTGCTCTATACAGGTTTGGATACCGGCCGTTACCCGATGCCGCGTACCTATACACTTGGCGTGAATGTGCAATTTTAATAAACATCAAACATTACATTGATTATGAAAAACAAATTATTATACAGTTTGATTGCAGGAGCTGTGGTGATGACCGGTCTCAGTTCTTGCGACAACGAGGAGTTCCTCAACGTGACACATTACTCCATCTTGGAAATGAGTACCATGTACGAAAGCGACGCCAATGCCAAAGCAGCTCTGAACGGATGCTACGACCTGATGCTGCCGAGCAACACCGCCGGGCACAACGGAGACCCCTTCAAGCCCTATCTGTTCACCGGTTCACACCCGACAATGGACTCTCAGGCTACGGGATGGGACAAAGCGTTCATGACCCAGTCATGGAATGCACAAACCACCGAGTTGTCCGCCGGATGGAACCAGGCATACGCCGCCATCACACGAAGCAACGACTTCCTGTCGGGACTGGGAACTGCCGACAAGGTGTCTGACGACGTAAAAAGATCGTTGGAAGGCGAAGCACGTGCCCTCCGCGCTTACCAGTACTTCTGGTTAGCCACCACATTCGGCCGTGTACCGATGCTTTCTACCGGAGAGAACTATACAAATACACCGACGAAAGCCCGTGCAGAAACCTACGCGGAAATGTGGGACTTCATCATTGAAGACTTGAAGGCTGCCGCCGAACTGCTCGACTGGGAACCCATGGACGGACAGTACGGACGTTGTACGAAAGGTATGGCGCTGGCTTATCTGGGCGATGCCTACATGTGGAAAGCTTATCGTTGCCCCGAAACAGCCAATGAATGTTACGGACTGGCAAAGACAGCCCTCAAAGAAATTCTGGACAGTGGCACGTATGAGCTGAATCCTTCATTCACCACGCTATGGGATGCCGATGAAGTATGGGGCAAAGAGGCCATCTGGCAGGCCGTGCTCAACGAAGGCGACCAGTGGGGCGGCTGGGACGGAGCCAAGTGGTCCGAGGCCCATGGTTGGGTAGGCTTCTACTTCGGTGCTCCCGCCAACGGTGCATGGGGAACCTATGCCGTGTCCTGGGAACTCTATGACGCATACGAAAACGGCGACAAACGCCGTGACGGTTCTTTGGTGACAGCCACCATACCTGAATCCAAATTGAAGGAAATCGGCAAAGAACATTGGAAACAATCGTTCAAGCCTGAAGCCTGGCTGGCAAGCCCGGACAATGCCAAATATATAGGAAAAGGATATGCAAAAACAAAGATAGAGAAAGATGAGAACGGTAAAGACGTAGAAACCCTGGACTGCGACATCAAGTATGACCCCGACTGCCCGATAGGATTCAATCCTTTCGCACAAGAAGTGGTATGGGTCAACACCTTCCACCGCGAACCGGCAGAACCGGCACCGACCGTTTACTCTACCAAGCACTGGCGCAACGGACGCGGAACACACTGGTCCGGAGACCAATGGCTTCCCGACCACATTTATATGAAGCGCCTCCCCAACGTGATGCTGGACTATGCGGAATGTTGTTTCAGAACCGGAGAGGAAGCTGAAGGATGGAAACAAATCAACATCCTGCGCAACCGCGCATTCGGCAACATGGAAGTCGGTAAGAGCAGTGAACTCACCGCCAAATTCAACAGTTACTTCAGAAATCTGGCAAGTGTGTACGGAGACAATGGCTATGGCAAGTATGTGGCTACCGAAGGATACCCCATTCCTTTCAACGAGACACCCGTGACAGTAGTAGACGCACAGAACTACTACGCACAGCTGAAAACCGAGAAAGGATTTACTTCCGACTTGTGGAAAGTGGCAGTCAACGAGGAACGCCGTAAAGAGTTCAACGCAGAATGGTGCCTGCGTGGAGACATGCAGAAGTCAGGCTATCTGGAAGACCACATCGAGCATAACTACCCGAAAGGCTTCGGCTACTTGAAGGGTTTCGAAGCCATATTCGAGTTCCGGACTTACCGCGACTTCGACTTCAACATCAACAAGATGGATATGCCCATCCCGGCAGACGAGCTGATCAAGAATCCGGCCTGCGACCAGAACGAAGCTTACCTGGGAGGACATTAATCTCCAGGAAACACCCCGGACAAATACAAATTCATACTTGTATATATAGGGATTAGTTTTTTACAGAGCCATATCAAGAAGGGAACTTCTTGGTATGGCTCTTTTTGTCGTTGTGTCTATGCTGTCAGTATGGCTTCGGAAGAAGTGACTACTGTATCAGCATACAAATGAAAGAACCGTCTACTGATTACGTTTATAAAGAAAAAAAGTGTCTAGTGAAATCAGGAAAAGACAGGAAAAGACAAACTTCAACGTGAATCCTTTCAGTTTCAACGTAGAAAACCGCTTGTCTCGACACATAGAACAGTTCGTTTCACCACATAGAACAGTTTGTTTCAACCTTTGAAACGAATGGTTTTATCGAAAGAAACTTTTGGTTTTAACCTTTGAAACACTTTGTTCCATTGGGGTAAACACTTTGTTTCATTAGGGTGAACACTTTGTTTCATACCGTATGAACAAATTGTTCTATAGCATGTGAACAAATTGTTCATCACTGTGAACTAATGGATTATCCCTATTTAGAGCATGAATGCACTGTGCACCGTGGATGGCCTTATACCCGATTTAGGGGCTTGCAGATACTTTATCTGCAAGGTATCTGCAAGGGGTATCTGCAAGCCCACAACACATTGGTTTGCAGCGAAGCAAGCACCAAATCCTTGCAGATGGCAGATAAAATGAGAAAAAAAACTCTGTGTAGTGGTGCGGGCTGAATTCAGCAGGCAGCAAAAAGCCCGTCCTCTTAATTAATGGGGACGGGCTTGAAAAGTAGCTCCGAGGGGAATCGAACCCCTATCTAAAATTTAGGAAATTCTTGTTCTATCCGTTGAACTACAGAGCCTCAACTGATAATCAGCGGAATATGTAGAATATCAGTAGAACTTCTACGCTATTCCTGCACGATGCAGGCTGATTGCGGATGCAAAGATAATGTATTCTGCCGATTTTCCGAAAAAAGTTTTGTTAATCCGATTAACTTTCCGAAATTTGCCGTCCATGTAAACGGAATAGTAATCCTCAAATAATCTATAGTAATTCGTAAGTTATGGCAAACGACATGATGGTCAAAGAACTGGAGCAAGTGGTAGTCCGCTTCTCCGGAGACTCCGGTGATGGTATGCAACTCGCCGGCAACATCTTTTCAACAGTTTCGGCTACCGTGGGCAATGACATCAGTACATTCCCCGACTATCCGGCAGACATCCGCGCCCCGCAAGGCTCACTTACCGGCGTTTCCGGTTTCCAGGTACATATCGGTGCTGAGAAAGTCTATACCCCGGGTGACAAATGCGACGTATTGGTAGCAATGAACGCCGCCGCACTGAAAACCCAATATAAGTTTGCTAAATCCACTGCTTGTATCATCATCGATACAGATGCTTTCCAGAAGTCAGACTTGGAAAAGGCCGCTTTCAAGACCGATAATCCGATAGAGGAAATGGGTATTAAGCAGGATGTCATCGCCGCCCCCATCTCGAAGATGGTGAAAGACTGCCTTGCCGACACCGGAATGGACAACAAGTCCATGCTGAAATGCCGCAATATGTTTGCAGTAGGCCTGGTATGCTGGCTGTTCAACCGCGATCTGAAAATAGCCGAAGATTTCATCCGCGAGAAATTCGCCAAAAAGCCCGAAATAGCCGAAGCAAATATCAAGGTCATTCATGCAGGATATGACTACGGACACAACACCCATGCTTCCGTAGCCCACACATATAAGATTGAAAGCAAGACTACCGTTCCCGGCAGATACATGGATATCACGGGCAACAAGGCAACCGCCTACGGCTTTATTGCCGCTGCCGAGAAAGCAGGCTTGAAGCTGTTCCTCGGTTCCTATCCCATCACTCCTGCAACCGACGTGCTGCACGAACTCTCAAAGCACAAATCACTGGGCGTGATGACCGTGCAGTGCGAAGACGAAATCTCCGGTTGCGCCACTTCCATCGGTGCTGCTTTTGCCGGCGCACTGGCCGTGACCTCCACTTCCGGTCCCGGTGTCTGCCTGAAATCGGAAGCCATGAACCTAGCAGTCATTACCGAACTTCCGTTGGTAGTGCTCGACGTGCAACGCGGCGGCCCTTCCACCGGTCTGCCCACCAAGTCGGAACAGACAGACTTGTTGCAGGCATTGTTCGGCCGCAACGGTGAAAGTCCGATGCCCGTCATCGCCGCCACTTCACCCACGGGCTGCTTCGACGCAGCCTACATGGCAAGCAAGATAGCACTGGAACACATGACTCCGGTCGTATTGCTGACCGACGGCTTCGTTGCCAACGGCTCCGGTGCATGGAAACTACCCAAGTTGGCAGATTATCCTGCTATCAATCCTCCGTATGTCACTCCCGAAATGAAGGACAACTATACGCCGTACAAGCGCAATCCCGAAACGGGTGTCCGCTACTGGGCCATTCCCGGACAAGAGGGCTATATGCACATCCTCGGCGGTCTGGAGAAGGACAGCAATACCGGTGCCATCTCCACCGACCCGGAAAACCACAACCTGATGTGCCGTCTGCGTGCCGAGAAGGTTGCCAAAATCCCCGTACCCGATGTAGAAGTGCAAGGTTGCGCAGACGATGCCGACCTGCTGATTGTCGGTTTCGGCGGTACATACGGCCACTTGTATTCGGCCATGGAAGAGATGAACAAGGCAGGCAAGAAGGTGGCCCTCGCCCACTTCACTTATCTGAACCCGCTCCCCAAGAACACGGAAGCTGTCCTGAAGAAGTACAAGAAGGTGGTAGTTGCCGAACAGAACCTCGGACAATTCGCAAGTTATCTGCGCATGAAGATAGACAACTTCACCCCGTACCAATTCAACGAAGTGAAAGGACAGCCGTTCGTCGTTGCCGAGCTGGTGGCAGCGTTCAATAAAATAATTGATAATTGACAGTTGACAATTGATAATTACCATGCGGAACACGCGGATTATCAATCATCAGCCACCAATTATCAACTATCAATTATCAACCATCAATTAAAAAAGATTATGTGCGAATATACAGCAAAAGACTATAAAAAAGGACAACCCCGTTGGTGTCCGGGTTGTGGTGACCACTTCTTTCTGGCTTCACTGCACAAAGCAATGGCAGAAATCGGCAAAGCTCCTTGGGAGAATGCCGTCATCTCAGGTATCGGCTGCTCCAGCCGTCTGCCCTACTACATGAATACGTATGCAATGCAGACCATCCACGGACGTGCTGCTGCCATCTCTACGGGTGCCAAGGTTGCCAATCCCAACCTGACGGTATGGCAAATCTCCGGCGACGGTGACGGTCTGGCCATCGGCGGTAACCACTTCATCCACGCCGTACGCCGTAACATCGACCTGAACATGATTCTGCTGAACAACCGCATCTACGGTCTGACCAAAGGTCAATATTCTCCGACCTCTCCACGTGGTTTCGTCAGCAAGTCGTCTCCCTATGGTACGGTAGAAGATCCATTCCACCCGGCAGAGCTTTGCTTCGGTGCCCGCGGCCGTTTCTTTGCCCGCGCGGTAGCTACCGATGCTCCGGGGACAGTGGAAATATTGAAGGCAGCCATGGCTCACAAAGGGGCTTCCGTTTGCGAGATTCTGCAAAACTGCGTTATCTTCAATAACGGTACGCATGACTCCGTAGCCAAAAAGGAAGACCGCGCCAAGAATGCCATCTACTTGAAACACGGCGAACCGATGCTCTTCGGCGAGAACAACGAATACGGACTGATGCAGGAAGGCTTTGGTCTAAAAGTCGTGAAACTCGGTGAGAACGGCATTACAGAGAAGGATATCCTCATCCACGATGCCCACTGCATGGACAACACCCTGCAACTGAAGCTTGCCCTGATGGAAGGTCCCGACTTCCCGATTGCACTCGGTGTTATCCGCGATGTGGAAGCTCCTACTTACGACGATGCTGTTCATGAACAAATCGAAGAGGTGTCTGCCAAGAAGAAGTATCACAACTTCGAGGAGTTATTGATGACGAATGATACGTGGGAAGTAAAATAAACCACTAAGATTTATTAATATCATGTTTGCACGAAACAAATAAGGTGCAAACATGATATTAATTTCCTAAAAGTAAGAGTACCTCCCTATCCTTTCTCTCCCAAACATAGATACTTATTACGCCAAACATGCAGTTCTTCCATCAAGAATAACTATATTTGCCACAGTAACCATAGTAGTCACATTTTGAAAGTGATTCTCTGATTTATACTGGCTTAATATCAATCTCACAAACCGCAGGCTGATAGCTCTTTCGTTCGAGTAATCCTTCCCGGATAAAGGTCAAAAACACTCCCACCCTGAAAAAAAATGCAACCACTGCAACTGCACCAGATTTTATTGTAGTGATAGAGCATACCTCCGATGAACAAGGCTACCAATAAGGGTCGACAACAAGACTTCAAGGGAAGAGAGGGAAATTGTGGAATACCTACTGTGGATTTTTTCCACATCTCCACACCACAAACACCCGAACTTCCCTTTTTCCCGATAGGAAATAAGCAATTGATTATCAACATTATTCATCCTTAAAAGGATAGTCTGCCTTTCGTTTGGCATACCTCTTGCTAAAATATCCGCCGAAAGGACGTAACATTTATAATAAGATAAATCAATTATTTTTCAGTAGTATGAAAATCAGGATGAGAAAACGGTGTGACATTCCACATTCAGCGTCGCACTTCCAAAAAAGTTTGATTATTGCAAGTTGGTTATTAGCATTTCTTTTCACCGGAACAGCCTTCGCACAAGAAAACCGAACCATTAAAGGCATTGTGAGAGATGTAACAGGAGAACCGCTTATCGGTGCCAGCGTCATACAGAAAGGTACCAACAACGGCGTCATTACCGATGTGGACGGCAACTTCACACTGACCGTTCCTGCAGATGCAACACTCTCTATCGCTTACATGGGCTATGCCACCCGGGAGATAAACCTGGCAAAACGAAAAAAGCAAGGCGACCTGAAGATTACACTCAGCGAAGATACCCAGCAACTGAAAGAAGTCGTAGTAACGGCAATGGGTATCAAAAAAGATACGAAACGTGTCGGTTATGCCATCAGTACCATCAGTGCAGACGAATTGGTAAAGGCAGGAGCACCCAACTTTGCCTCTGCCATGTACGGTAAAGCACCGGGAGTCCGCATCACACAGACACAAGGCGGTTCTGCCGGAGCTGTCTCCATCAACGTACGCGGACTGACTTCCATCACTGGAAATAACCAGCCACTCATCATTCTGGACGGTGTACCCATCCGCAACGGCGGCACGGGTAAAAGCACGGACTTCGCCGAATTTGGCAACGACGGACAAATCCGTTCCAATGGTCTGGTAGACATCAACCCAGAGGACATCGAGAGCCTCAGTATTCTGAAAGGAGCTTCCGCCACAGCTCTCTACGGCTCGGAGGCTGCAAACGGTGCGGTAGTCATCACTAGCAAGCGCGCCAAAAGCGGCAAGCTGACGGTGGACTTCAATGCCCAAGTCATGGCAAACTTACCGGCTTATCTGCCAAAAGTACAGACCGTATACGGGCCGGGAACCTACAACACCGCATACAGCGATTATGAGAAACAGACGGGAGGCTTCTATCAGAGAACCCTAAACGGACAAAGCTACAAAAGCCTCCGTTCCACCACCTTGTCCTTCGGCCCAAAATACGACGGCAGCGAGGTACTTTACTGGGACGGGAAGATGCGCCCCTACCAGGCACTGACCGACAACCCGTGGAAAGAGTTGTTTCGCACCGGCTGGACCCAGACCTACAATCTCGCCATCTCACAAGGGACGGAAACCACCAGCAACCGCTTCTCCTACACATTCATGGACGAGATTCCCAATGCCCTGACCGGAAGCTTCACCAAACACAACTTCAAGCTGACCGGTTCGTATCAACTGGCGAAACCGCTGAAACTGGAATACTCCCTTAACTACATCGTACAGAATGTAGAAGACCGCCCGCAAACCTCGCTCAACCTATACAGCGGTTTCGGCAACATGTTCTCCACCTTCCTGGACATTCCCTATCTGAAACAAAGTTACGTCACCAGTCTGGGATACCGTAATACCTTTGTCGGAGGAAACGCCACGCTGACTCCCGAGGAATCATGGGCCTACGACCCCAGTTACGCCACCGGAGTGAACAACATGCTGTGGAATATGTACCATCACCATAGCGACGAGACAGAGAACCGGCTCATCGGTATGATTCGCCCCACCTGGCAGATAACCAACTGGCTGAGTCTGCGTGCCCAGGTTTCAACTGATATCACAGATGTGAAGCAAACACTGAAATATGAAAGCGAACAACCCAATTCCCTATACGACCCCAACGGCAGCTTCCAGTCCATCAACCGCCGTTACGACATTGTTTATGGAGATGTTATGTTGAACTTCAACTATAATATCAACCGCTTCGACATTGCCGCCACCGTAGGCTGGACCGGACGCTACGAAAATATGAACAATATCAGGGTCTCCACCAATGGCGGGCTTGTCACGGAAAACTGGTTCGACCTCAATGCCAGCCGCTACACGCCAAGCAGTACCCTGCAACGTATGGAACTACTGAAAACCGGCTATATGGGTACACTAAGCCTGGGATGGGACAACTATCTATTCCTTGAACTGACCGGACGCCAGGAACGCTCGTCTACCCTAAAAGACCAGAGCTTTTTCTATCCTTCCGCTAATCTGAGTTTCCTCTTCACCCAAGCCTTCCACATGCCGTCATGGTGGAACTATGGAAAACTGCGCCTCTCATACGGTATCGTAGGAAATGCTCCTGAAACCTATACCGCCAATATCGTCTACGAGCAAGGTTCGGACAACGGATTCACCTGGAACACCATTCCCTCTTCATGGGGGAATGCAGATATCCGTCCGGAAAAGAAGTACGAATACGAGATAGGTCTGGAAAGCAAGTTCTTAAACAACCGGTTGGGTATAGATGTATCTTACTACAACAACCGTGTAAAGGACCAGATACTCTCCACACCGCAACCTTCCACATCAGGCGTAAAGAATGTGTTGATGAATGTGGGCGAGGTAGCCAACCACGGCTGGGATATATCAATCAGTGCCACTCCCATACTGACCAGAGATTTCCGCTGGGACCTGACAGCCAACTATGGTGTATATAAGAACAAAGTAGTGAAACTGGCCGATGGAGTGCCCTATCTGGAAATACTCAACTCCGGAGGCAGTGGAATAAAAATACAAGCTGTGGAAGGCCAGCCAATGGGTGACATCTATGCGCAGGTTCCCCAGGTGAACGAAAACGGTGAGTACCTCGTTTCCGATAAAGGGCTTTACCTCAACCAAACCGAATTGCAGAAAGTCGGCAACATCAATCCGGCAGGCGTAGGAGGTCTATTCAACTCTTTCTCCTACAAGAATGTATTCCTCGATTTCAGTATCGACTTCCGCATCGGAGGAGATGTCATCAACGAAATGAACCAATATGCCACCGCAGTGGGTCTGACACCCGAATCCCTAAAGTACCGCGATACGGAACACGGCGGACTGTCCTATTACTATCCGGGCGACAACAATTCCAGCGGAATTCCGGTACAAGTAGACCCTTCCACGGGTGCCGGCCCCAACGGAGAGATAATCTACCACGACGGCATCATCCTTCCGGGTGTAGTGGCCTCCACTGGCGAAAGAAACACACGTATCATTCCGGCAGGCTATTACTACAACACCACCTATAATTGGGGAACGGAGGCCGAACAGCTGACATACCGCCATTCGGTATTCGACAATTCTTATGTCAAACTGCGTGAATTGACCATCGGCTACCAGTTTCCCGAAAAGATGATCTCCAAACTGGGACTGGGCCGGCTGAGTGTGTCGGTCTTCGGACGTAATCTCTTCTACTTCTACAAAGCACTGAAAAACTACGATGCGGAGTCGTCCGTCGGAACATCCTGGGCCAACCAGGCTACCGTGGGAAGTTCTACCACAGCTACCCGCAGTTTCGGTGTTTCACTTCGTGCAAGTTTCTGACAAAACAACCATCCAAAAAACAACAAAGAGTATGAAAAAGACAAAGATATTATCTCTTGTTTCATTGGGAGCATTCCTCTTGACAACATCAGGCTGTACGGATTATGACTTCGACAGCAAATACGAAGACCCCTCCAAAGTAACCCAAGTCACCATCAGTAATCTGATGGTAGGAGTCTTCCAAAAAGTAAAGGACTATGATGTTTACGAATACAACCGGTTCTTCGGATTCGATTCACAGTTTACGGGCAAGTATGCACAAACCTTCGGCTACTCCAACACTACGGATATGTATACCCCCGGCTATATACCCGCTATTGACGGACAGTGGGACAATGTGTATTCGGCACTGGCCCAGTTCCGCAAGCTGGAATCTCTCTACGAGGAAGAAAGCGCGGCAGAACAAGCCCAGGACGAGGCATTCTATCTTGCCGCCAAAGTACAGTTGTACGATTTCTTTGCCGCCACAGTGGACGTTTTCGGGGATATGCCTTTCTCGGAAGCTTGTACGCTGCCGCTTACCAACGATGTAGGTAAATCGTATGCTCATTATGACAAGGCCGAGGATATTTATAAAACCATTCTTGATGAGCTCAAAGAAATTGCTCCGCGGTTCCGCTCCATCCCCACACCGAGGAACTTCAATACACAAGACTTTATCAACAACGGGGACATGGACAAATGGGAACGCTATGCAAACTCCTTGCGACTGCGCCTTGCCATGCGCGTAGCCGCGCAAGGAGACTTGCAGGCGGAAGGCCGTACCGCCATCAAGGAAATCCTGGAAAATCCGTCAGCCTATCCGTTGATAGAGGAACAAGAAAACAACATTCTCATTGTCAACCAGAAGTCTGGGCAACTGAACTTCACCGCAGGCCACGGACTGGGTGACTGGGTAACCAACCGACTTGCTTCGGGCGCCATCATCGACCGCATGCTGGGCCATGGCAACTATGATATGACCAGCAATGACCCACTGAGCGGCGTTTATGTGAAAGGAGAAGACGACCCGCGCATCCTGCTCAACTTCAATCCCGTGAAGATTACCAACCAGAACACCGGTCAATTGGACGAGCACCGTTATCTGGGTACAGACCTTACCGTGGCGGATGAGCTGACGGAATATTACAACTCGCAGGCACAAGACGAAGTCAATACCAGCAACACCGGTTTCTCACAAATCACGCAGAAAGGTTTCTTTTGGGAAAACGACAAATTCGACATGCTGATAATGGCCTCACCCGAAATCCATTTCCTGAAAGCGGAAGCCTATGAAATGGGGTATGGAGTGGCAAAGAATGAAGCGAAAGCGGAAGAAGAGTTCAAAAAGGCTGTCAGCCAGTCCATCACGCTTTACTACTATTACGATTCGGTAAGTACGGGTGAAAACGCACGCCGGTATGATGCCCCTACCGCCGAAGAAACCGCCTCTTTCGCCGCTGCCAAATGGAACAGCACGAAATATACAGACAAGCTGGATGCCATCATTACCCAAAAGTGGCTGCATTTCGGTTTCCTAGCCAGTCGTGAGGCATGGAGTGATATCCGACGTACCGGCTATCCGTCCGGCCTAGCCTTCCCCGAAGTGGCCGGTACCATCACAAATGTGCCGAACCGCTGGAGATACCCGAATACGGAAGTCAACTACAATCCCTACTATAAAGAGGTGTCAGCCGAAGACACTTACTACCACAAACTGTTCTGGGCAAAATAAGGACTTTGTTCGCAAACCCATTTTGCCCGAAGAGTATATCATACTCACCACAGAATAACACGGATTAACACAGATTGCCTTAGGAGTTCTGATAATAAAGAGCTTTTAGCAGTGTTAATCCGTGCTATCCTGTGGTGAGTATGTATTTGCCCCCTCTGTTTCTTTTATTCCGAACAGTATCCCTCCTTTTTTAGAAATCTTAAGGATTTCCCGGTAGGGAGATTGCGGGAAACCACTGTCTTTAATGAACGACGGACAAACATCGCTTCCGCAAAAACTGAACTATAACATAACGGACTAAATGAAAAAGTATCCAAATGACTTGATTGGCGACATCATGAAAGCCTTCGGCAAATATGCCGACCGACTGGCATTCGTCATCGAAGACACGGCCTGCACTTATGGAGAGCTGGCAACTTGCGTACAGAAAATATCCTCCCTATTCAAGGACAGAGAAGACAAAATTATCGGCATCGTCGCAGAAAACAGACTGGAAACATACGCATCCATACTATCTGCACTGATTTGCGGAAAGACATACGTCATCCTCCATCCTTCCTACCCCAAACATAGGAACGACAGAATTGCCGACTCGGCAGGCATTCGCCTCGTGCTGCATACCGAGAATATCCATGTCTTGAACCTCGACACCCGGAATCTGGAACTGATATGTACCTCCGAAATAGAGCAGGCAGAGAACTCCGCCACGTTCCATGCCGCAGAAGACATCCTCCATACGGCAGAAGAGGAAAATGCCTACATCATCTTTACCTCCGGAAGCACGGGCGAACCCAAAGGAGTACCCATCTCCCGCCGTAACCTGAATGCTTTCTATACCGCCTACCACCGCCTCGGCTGGCAACTGGACGAGAACGACCGGATGCTGCAGATGTTCGAACTCACTTTTGACGTTTCCATCGTATCCTTTCTATATCCGCTGACGCTGGGTGCTTGCATATACACCGTTTCTCCGGAAGGCGTGAAATACATCAACGTAATTGAAACTCTGGAAAAATACGACCTGACCTTCGCTGCCGTGGCCCCTTCACTGCTCCAGCTGCTACGTCCCTATTTTCCGGAGATACACCTCCCCGCACTTAGATATCTAGTGGTTACTGCCGAGGCTTCTGACGCGGAGCTGTTGGATGCTTTCAGAAAATGTGTCCCCAATGCCTCTTTCATAAACCTATACGGACCGACAGAGGGAACCATCTACTGCACTGCCTACCGGATACCCGTCACCTCCTGCAAGCATCACAACGGCATGACCGCTATCGGAAGGCCTTTCGAAGGCATCGATGCCCTAATTATGGATAACGACGGTCGCCCGCTGCCTACCGGAGAAACCGGCGAACTATGGATTAGCGGCAATCAAGTGATGGGTGGATACTGGAATGCTCCCGAAAAAAACGGGGAATGCCTCGTAGAGACCGCCAATGGAAAAGTATACTACAAGACGGGAGACCTCTGCCGGATGGATGCCGACGGTGACATCATCTATTGCGGACGAAAAGACTCACAGATAAAGATACAAGGATTTCGCATCGAGCTGAGCGAGATTGAACATGTGGCAAAAAACTTTTTCAACGGTGAATGCCGTGTAGTCGTCATTCCCAAATACGACAACGGCAATCAGTGCGAACTACATCTCGTCGTAGAGAAGAAACAGCTCGACAAACAGCAGATGGAGGAATATCTGTATAGCAGGCTTCCCTACTACATGATTCCCAAGCATATGCATTGCCTGGAACAGTTTCCGCTGAACACCAGTAGCAAAACAGACAGAAAGAAAATACAAGAACTAATTTAAACTTGACAATGGATACACAGACTATTTTGAATGAAATGAGCCTCATCTTTCGGGAGGTACTGAAAAGAGAGAACATTGTACTTGACAATGAGACCACCGCCCAGGATGTGGAAGGATGGGATTCACTGACCAACATGCAACTGATAAACAAGATAGAGAAGAAATTCAATGTACGCTTCACCTTCAGAGATATTGTAAAACTCAAAAACGTGGGAGACATCTGCCATGCCATTTTAACCAAAACCAACTAGGAAATGTCATTCATATCCCTGAACTTCGTCGTACTGTTTGCGTGTACTTTCATTCTATACCATACGCTTCCTTCACGATTCAGAAAAGCGACCTTACTGACAGCCAGCTGCCTCTTCATAGGCTTCTACCACCTCACTTTTCTGATAACGGCCCTCATCCTCACGCTTACCACCTTCTACCTTGGCAAATGGATAGGACAGACCAAGCGGGAAAGCAGCATGAAGGGAATTTATTTTTCAGGTGTGTGTTTTCTGGTCGTGAGCTGGTTGGCATTCCGGTATGCCGACCGGCTTACAGACTGCCACATCCTTTTTCCGCTGGGAATCTCTTTCTATACTTTCCAGGCCATTTCGTACCTGACAGAAATCTATTGGCAAGAAGAAGAACCGGAAAAGAGCCTGCCCGACTTCATGATATACATGCTCTTCTTCATGAAGTTCCTTTCCGGTCCCATAGAAAGAGCAAGTGACATGCTCCCCCAACTGAAGTCCTGCAAAGCTACGGACTATACATCCATGGTCTACGGAATGAGACTGATTGTCGTGGGACTAATAAAGAAACTGATACTGGCCGACTCCATCGCCCCATACATAGACGGTGTCTTCGGGTCGGTATACACAGCCTCGGGCGTGCAATTACTGATGGCATGCCTCCTATATCCGATAGAGCTGTATGCCGACTTCTCCGGATATACCGACATCGCATTGGGAGGAGCGCGCATGCTGGGATTCAAGCTCAGCCCAAACTTCAACCGGCCGTTCATTGCACAGACCACTGCCGACTTCTGGCGCCGATGGCACATGTCGCTTTCATTCTGGGTACGCGACTATCTGTACCTCCCGTTGTCCTCGAGCCTGCGTGGATGGGGACAATGGGGCGTATTTCTAAGTCTGGCGCTGACCTTCACGGGACTGGGTATCTGGCATGGTGCCGGATGGAACTTCGCTGTCTACGGACTAATTCAAGGTGTCATCATCTTCTACGAGATGAAGACCACGACATTTCACCGCAGACTGAAAGCCCAATTGGGAAGCCGCTTATATGCCACACTATCCGTCGTAAGGACCTACCTACTTTTTGCCGTATCTCTGATATTCTTCCGGGCAAGTTCTATGGCCGAAGCGTTCCACTACATCAGCCACCTCTCCTTCGGCGTACATTACAGTTGGAAGGAAATGAACATCGGAATGCCGGACCACAACAGCATTGTGGCAGGAAGCGCACTCGTACTGATATTGGTTTACGAATATTTCATGTCCAAGCATGATTTGCTAGAAGCCCTCGGACGACAGCCGGCAGCCGTAAGATGGAGTATCTATTATCTGCTCGCCATAATACTTTTCACACTGGGACAGTTCAACTCGGACAGCTTCATATATTTACAATTTTGACAATAAAGACACATGATGAAGAAAAACAGCGAACGGAACGCAGCCATACGTTTCATGAAAAAGCTCTTTATCCTTTTTATCCCTTTTATAGCCCTACTGGCAGTCTATTTCCTGGACGACCCTTTCATGGTCCTGAAGAACTATGAACGATACGACCAAACCCCGGTTGTACTAAACGAAGGGCACGTGGGGTGGCAGATGTATCTGAACAACCGGGATACCATCCCCATCGACTCCTATATCATGGGAAACTCCTGCACTATGGCTTATCAATGCCATGAATGGGAGAAATACCTCCACGGCGGAAGAGCCGTACGGCTATTCGGAAATGCCGAAAGCCTTGCCGCCGTCTGCCTGAAGCTGAAGGCACTGGACAAGGCAGGTGCAACAATCAAGAACCTACTGCTGATTATCGACAAGGAATCATTGCACAACGACCGTTGCCTCACCGGACATTCCAACATTCTGCCGCCCGCCATATCGGGAATAAGCAGCTTCAAGTTTCAGAAGGAATTCTGCCAAGCCTTCTTCTACCCGAACTTTCTCTTCCCCTATCTGGACTACAAGCTGTTCCATACCTATCGCCCTTACATGAAAGGGGTTATAAACCCCTATGGCTCCACCCGAAACCCGGTAACCAATGACGTGTTAAATCCCAGAGAGAAAATGATAAAGGAAGAGGGAGATAAGTACTGGGAAAACCGGAAAGGAGAATTCACCAAAGAGAAAATGAAGAATTATAGAGACGGGAAATACCGGGAAGCCCCCCAAGTGCTCAGGGAAAAGCAAATCAATCTGTTGCAGGAAATAAAGTGGATTTGCCGGAAACATGATACCGATGTAAAAATCATTATCAGTCCCGACTACCTGCAAGTCAACATAAACCCTGCCGACGTAAAGACACTGAAGCGCTTCTTCGGAAAACGGAATGTATTTGATTTCACCGGTATCAACGAATACACGGAAGACATCCACAATTATTATGAACCGGGTCATTATAGGCCCGCACTTGGGAAAAGGCTGATGGAAAAGATATATGAACCTTATATCTTGTCACCGAACGCCAAATCTCCGGCATCTCCCAGCCCGGGAACGATATAGGAATGCTCGTTCATCTCCGGGTCGATTGCTGCACACCACAAGGTCACTTCATCTCCAGGGAACAGCTTTTCCAGATGCTCTACGCCCTGCTGGCTGGCTATGACACAAGCTATCTGCAACTTGGCCGGCATCCCCTTGGTGACGAAGGCCTTCCAGGCCAATTCCATACTTTCTCCCGTGGCAAGCATCGGGTCTACAATCAATAATGTCTTCTTGGACAAATCCGGAGTAGCGATGTATTCGATGTGTACATCCACCGTACGGCATTCCTTATCCTTATAATAACGGTAAGCGGAAACAAAAGCGTTCCCGGCATGGTCGAACATATTCAAGAATCCAGTATGCAAAGGCAATCCGGCACGGAAAACAGTGGCAATCACCACCTCGTCATCGGGTGTGCTGACCGACGCCACCCCCAAGGGAGTCTGTACCTGCTTGACAGAATACGTCAGTTCCTTACTCATTTCATACGCCATTATCTCTCCAATGCGTTCAATATTACGGCGGAAACGCATACGGTCGCCCTGGACTGCTACATCACGAATTTCTGCCACGTATTGGTTCAAGACAGAATTTGTCTCGGCAAAGTTGATAACCTTCATAATTATAGAATGTTTTGATGTGCAAAGTAAACGAATTTCACCCAATTTGCAACATTCAGTTAGCAGATATTGTTATGGTTTTATAAAAGATTTCCTATTAGAGAAAAATTTCTCTAATAGAGCTTTTCTTTAAAAAGAAAGTATTACTTTTGTAGGCGAAAAACAAGGGACCTGCTGAAAAGCAGGAAAAAAAGAGCTTTTCTACACCCGTTTTTCCTTGTAAATCAAAGGTAAAAGAGATTAAGGAAAGAGATTATAAACCAAATACCAACATTTTAAATCATTAAAAGAAATGGCAAATTTAGATTTAAGCAAGTACGGTATCCAAGACGTGAAGGAAATTATCCACAACCCGTCTTACGATGTACTGTTCGCAGAAGAAACCAAACCAGGTTTGGAAGGTTTTGAAAAAGGTCAGGTAACTGAACTGGGTGCTGTAAATGTAATGACAGGTATCTATACCGGTCGTTCTCCTAAAGATAAATTCTTCGTAATGAATGAAGCCAGCAAGGATTCTGTATGGTGGACTTCTGAAGAATACAAAAACGACAACAAACCTTGCTCTGAAGAAGCTTGGGCTGACCTAAAGGCTAAGGCTGTAAAGGAATTGAGCGGCAAGCGTCTGTTCGTTGTTGATACTTTCTGTGGCGCCAACCCCGCTACTCGTATGAAAGTACGTTTCATCATGGAAGTGGCATGGCAGGCTCACTTCGTAACTAACATGTTCATCCGCCCGACTGCTGAAGAACTGGCTAACTACGGAGAACCCGATTTCGTATCATTCAACGCTTCTAAGGCAAAAGTTGACAACTACAAGGAACTGGGTCTGAACTCTGAAACAGCTACTGTATTCAACTTGAAGACCAACGAACAGGTTATCTTGAACACTTGGTACGGCGGTGAAATGAAGAAGGGTATGTTCTCTATCATGAACTACAAGAACCCGTTGCGTGGTATCGCTTCTATGCACTGCTCTGCCAACACTAACATGGAAGGTACTGACTCTGCTATCTTCTTCGGTCTGTCCGGTACTGGTAAGACTACCTTGTCAACTGACCCGAAACGTCTGTTGATCGGTGACGATGAACACGGATGGGATGACGAAGGTGTATTCAACTACGAAGGTGGTTGCTACGCTAAGGTTATTAACTTGGATAAAGAAAGCGAACCCGATATCTACGCTGCCATCAAGCGTGACGCTCTGTTGGAGAATGTTACAGTAGCTGCTGACGGTAAGATTGACTTCGCTGACAAGAGCGTAACAGAAAACACTCGTGTTTCTTATCCTATCTACCACATCAATAACATTGTTAAACCGGTTTCTAAGGGTCCTCACGCTCACCAGGTAATCTTCTTGTCTGCTGACGCATTCGGTGTATTACCTCCGGTATCTATCTTGAACCCTGAACAAGCTCAGTACTACTTCTTGTCTGGCTTTACTGCTAAGTTGGCTGGTACAGAACGTGGTATCACTGAACCGACTCCGACATTCTCTGCTTGCTTCGGTGCTGCTTTCCTGAGCCTGCATCCTACTAAATATGCAGAAGAATTGGTTAAGAAGATGAACAAGGTTGGTGCTAAGGCATACTTGGTTAACACTGGTTGGAACGGTAGCGGCAAACGTATCTCTATCAAAGATACTCGTGGTATCATCGACGCTATCCTCGACGGTTCTATCGACAAGGCTCCGACGAAGGTTATTCCTTTCTTCGACTTCGTGGTTCCTACTGAATTGCCTAATGTAGATCCGAAGATTCTTGATCCTCGCGATACTTACGAATGCGCTTGCCAATGGGAAGAAAAAGCAAAAGACCTGGCTGGCCGCTTCATCAAGAACTTCGCTAAGTTCACTGGCAACGAAGCTGGTAAGGCTTTGGTTGCTGCTGGTCCGAAGCTCTAATCTGACAATAAAGTTAGAAACATATGGAAAAGGTATCTCCTCCGGGAGATGCCTTTTTTCTTTTTTAATATCTCTATCTCATTGATAATCCGAAAGTTTTAGTAGTTTTGCAGAAACCATTATTCAAATAAAGCAATATGAAAAGTATCAGATTGATGTTGGCAGGCGCAAGTTTGTTGCTGCTCTGCAGTTGCGGTGCCCAGGTCCAGAAAGAGACCCAAGTTGCCAATGCAAATGAAAGCAAAGAGAATACGGTGATTGAAACCATCATGTCACGCCGCAGCATCCGCCAGTACAAACCGCAAGCCGTGAATCGCGACACCATGCAGATTATCCTGGATTGCGGTATCAATGCACCCAACGGACAGAACAAGCAATCGTGGGAAGTGCGTGTAGTGGATAACCCGGATTTCATCAACGGAATTACGGAAATCTACAAGAAGGAAAATCCCAAAGCCGCCGAAGACCCGAAATTCAAGAACATGTTCCGCAACGCTTCTACAGTAGTATTTATTGCCAATGACCCGTCTTATGACCTTTCACAGATTGACTGTGGACTGTTGGGTGAGAATATGATTCTATCAGCCTGGTCCATGGGAATCGGTTCTTGCTGCTTGGGCGGTCCCACGCGCTTCATGACCTCTACTCCGGCTGCTGCCGAATACCTGAAGAAACTGGATATTCCGGAAGGCTATCAGCTACTTTACTGTATCGCTTTCGGCTATCCGGACGAAACGCCCGCTGCCAAACCCCGTAATGCGGCAAAGGTAAAATTCATCGATTGACTTTCGTTTGAATGACGACAATAAAAAGGAGTGCCTCACCTTTCGGCAGGGCACTCCTTTCATATATAACAACTAAAACTCTTCTGTTTATCAGTTCTTGTTTGCGCGTTTACGCTCAAGCTCATCGAGGATAACCTTACGCATACGCATTGATTTAGGAGTAACTTCCACATATTCATCCTCCTTGATGTACTCCAGTGCCTCCTCAAGAGAGAACTGTACGGGAGGAATCAGACGTGCCTTGTCATCCGAACCACTGGCACGCATATTGGTAAGCTTCTTGGACTTCGTTACATTAATCACCAAGTCGTTGTCATGGGAATGCTCGCCCACTACTTGGCCTGCATAAACCTCTTCCTGCGGGAAAATGAAGAATTTGCCGCGGTCCTGCAACTTGTCAATGGCATAGGCAAAAGCCGTACCGGACTCCATGGCAATCATAGAACCGTTGGTACGCCGTTCAATCTCACCCTTATACGGTTGATATTCCTTAAAACGGTGTGCCATGATAGCCTCGCCGGCAGAAGCGGTCAACACATTGGTACGCAGACCGATGATACCGCGCGACGGCATGTCGAACTCAAGATTTACACGTTCGCCGGCACTTTCCATCTTCACCATTTCACCTTTACGACGGGTCACCATATCAATCATCTTGCTGGCATATTCTTCGGGAACATTGATGGTAAGCTCTTCAATAGGTTCGCATTTCACGCCGTCAATCTCCTTGAAGATTACCTGCGGTTGCCCTACCTGCAACTCATACCCTTCACGACGCATGGTCTCAATCAGTACGGAAAGATGAAGCACGCCACGGCCGGAAACAATCCACTTGCCGTCTTCCTCGCTCTTGCGCATGCGAAGTGCAAGATTCTTATCCAACTCCTTCATCAAACGGTCGTGGATGTGGCGGGAAGTAACAAACTTACCTTCCTTACCGAAGAACGGAGAGTCATTAATGGTGAAGAGCATACTCATCGTAGGTTCATCAATGGCAATAGGCGGCAACGCTTCCGGATTTTCGTAATCGCAGACCGTATCTCCGATTTCGAATCCTTCGATACCTACCAACGCACAGATGTCACCGGAAGACACTTCCTGCACCTTTACACGGCCCATACCTTCGAATGTATGCAATTCCTTGATTTTTGATTTCACGATACTCCCGTCACGCTTTGCCAAAGACACATTCATGCCTTCTTTCAATATGCCACGGTGTACGCGGCCCACAGCAATACGCCCGGTATACGAAGAATAATCCAGCGAAGTAACCAGCATTTGCGGTGTACCCTCCAACTGTTCGGGGGCAGGAATATTCTCCAAGATACAGTCCAGAAGCGGATAAATGTTATCAGTCGGCTGCTGCCAGTCGGTACTCATCCAATTATTCTTGGCAGAACCGTAGATAACGGGGAAATCCAGCTGGTCCTCGGTTGCATTCAGGCTGAACATCAAGTCGAACACCATCTCGTACACTTCTTCGGGACGGCAATTTGGCTTATCCACCTTATTCACAACAACGATAGGTTTCAGACCAATCTGCAGAGCTTTCTGCAATACAAACCGTGTCTGCGGCATAGGACCTTCGAAAGCATCCACAAGCAGAATGCATCCATCCGCCATATTCAATACACGTTCCACTTCACCTCCGAAGTCACTGTGTCCCGGAGTATCAATAATGTTAATCTTGGTGTCTTTGTAGTTGATAGAAACGTTCTTTGAGAGAATCGTTATACCTCGTTCACGCTCCAGGTCATTGTTATCCAACATTAATTCACCTGTGCTCTGGTTGCTGCGGAAAAGGTTTCCGGCCAAAAGCATCTTGTCAACGAGCGTCGTTTTCCCATGGTCCACATGGGCAATAATTGCAATGTTTCTAATCTTTTGCATATAATACCTATTATTTTCAAGCGACAAAGTTAGTGATTTTGGATTAGATATGCAGTATAGATATGATTTTTTTGCTGAATATCATTGTGATATAAAAGTTTATCCCTATCTTTGCAGCCCCGAAAGGGAATATTTATAATAACTTTTAATTAAACATTATGTATTTAGACGCTGCTAAAAAGCAAGAAATCTTCGGCAAATACGGAAAGTCTAACACTGATACTGGCTCAGCTGAGGCTCAGATAGCTTTGTTTTCCTACCGTATTGCTCGTCTGACTGAGCACCTTAAGCTCAACAGAAAGGATTATAGTACAGAAAGAGCTTTGACTATGTTGGTAGGTAAACGCCGTGCGTTGCTGACTTATCTGAAGGACCGCGACATCACCAGATATCGTGCTATCGTCAAAGAACTCGGCTTGCGTAAGTAATCTACTTGCGGCAAAACCATTAAAAAAGGAAGTTTTCCAAAAGGAAACTTCCTTTTTTGTTTATAATCCGATTTATACCTAATTTTGTATCCATGAAAAGAAAAGTATCAGCAGCAAATCTTTCGATAGCAATCACTTTTCTATTGATACTGCTATCATTCGGCTTCGGTTATCGCAGCTATTCGCAGGCAGAACAACGTGTGGTCTCTGACCTGAATCAAGCGCTGCAACGCACAGTATTGCAGCACAAGGGATTATGGTTGAATGCAGATACCATCCAAACCTATGCCAAGTTGCAAGAAGTGATGGGCACTCCCGTTTCCGTAAGCGGTTTCCACAGAGCCTTTACCGAAGCATTGTCCATCACCGGATTGAAAGATGTTTCTACCCTTTCGCTACATATACTGAAAAAGAATGCTCCCGCCACCGTATTCAATGAGATTCCTGCCGGATGTCTTGCCAGCGACACATTAGTATGGCTCTCCACCACAGCCGATGCATCTGGGCTGACACTTTCTTTCCGGGGATATGCCCGCTGCTCAGCTGCCATGCTGTTCAGCTTATCCAAGCAGACAATTCCGGCAACATTGCTATTGGCCGCCCTGCTGTGGGGAGGATTCACCTTTTTCTATTTCCACCGGCACACAAAGACTAATGCCAGTAACGGGCAGCAACAAGAAAACTTCATTACCTTCGGCAACCTTTCGCTTTCCCTCCAGGAAGCCTGCTTCTATAACGAACAGCAGGAAAAGCTAAAACTCACCCCCATGCAGTACACACTGATGGAGATGTTCTACCTTTCTTCCTCACACCTACTTTTCAAATCCGACATCTGCCAATCGCTATGGCCGGGAAAAGACAATGCAGACGAAACGCTTTACACATTGATACGGCGTCTGAAGCCCATTGTCGAGGACAACAGCAACCTCAGAATAACAACAGATCGTGGCCGCGCCTACGGACTGGAAATAAAAACCTAAACATTATAGAATCATGAAGACTAACAAACTTATCCTATTAGGGCTAATCTGCCTAACTGTCGCAATGCCGACAACCGCCCAAAACCGTAACGAAAAGAAAGCGCGCACTGAACGTGCTGTAAAAGAAGCTATTGCTGCTAAACAATACAAAATCAACGTAGATCGGATGCAACCGATGAGAGGCGGTAGCCGTAACCTGACCACCAACTATACACTGGAAATTAGAAACGACTCCGTTTTCTCTTACCTGCCTTACTTTGGAGTGGCCTACAATGCTCCGTATGGAGGAGGCAAGAGCCTGAATTTCAATGCATCCATCACCGGATACACAACCAGAGCACTCAAAAAAGGCAAAATCCAAATAGACTTCAAGACCCGTAGTGATGAAGACAATTATGAGTACCGCCTCACCATCTTTCCCGATGGTTCTACCAGTATCCATGTGCAACCCATGAACAAACAGTCCATCTCGTTCACCGGAGAGATGGATACAGAAAAGTAATCATCTTCCCCCTTTAAAAGGACAAAAGAAGGCATTGTCAGTCTATTGTCAGGCAAATGTCAGACAACTATCCGCTTTTTGTTTCTTCCATCCCGGCAGAAAGCGGATACCTTCGTGTCCCGAAATCAAACAACAACCGGAACATGAAACAGATAATATGTATTCTTGCCCTGCTCCTAATGAGCGTCACGACAACAAAAGCACAAACCAGCCCGGCAACACCCTCCATCCGAGGTAAAATTCTCACAGAGGAAAAGCAACCGATAGAGTTTGCCAACATCGCCCTCCTTTCCGAAGATTCCACCTTCATACAAGGAACGTGCAGCCGAAGCGACGGTAGTTTTGAACTTCTCCCTCCCGCTCCCGGAAACTATCTACTACAAGTTTCTTCCATCGGTTACAAAACCCTTTGCCAGCCTTGCCCCACCGGGAGTACCCACAACTGGATATTGCAAACCGATGCCGTGCTACTTGCGGAAACCGTCATCACCGCCGCCCGCCCCGTTTTCCGACTAAAGGGCGGAAAGTTGGAGACAAGCGTACGGCAAACCCTGCTAGCATCCTTGAATGATGCCAACGACGTATTGAAACATATCCCCGGACTGCGCTCCTCTGATGAGGGGTATACCGTTTTTGGCAAAGGGACACCGGTCATCTATATAGACAACCGCCTTCTGCAAGACAACTCCGAGCTGCAACGCCTCTCTGCCGCCGATATTGAAAAAGTGGAGCTTATCACCAACCCGGGTGCAGAGTACGATGCTACCGTTAAAGCCGTTGTACGCATACGCACCGTACGTAACAAAAGAGACAGTTTTGGCGGTAATTTCCGTGCAGGAATCACCCAACGGAGACGCAGCAGCCATTACGGACAAGTCAATCTGAATTATCAGAAGAAAGGACTGTCCCTGCTGGGCATGCTGTACACCAATTATGAAAACAGAAAACGCCACCAGGAGGTTCGCTACCAGATACCGTCCGAAATACAATGGGATGTAAATAACCGGGTTCACTTGTATAATAAGGGACTGCTTGCCGGAGGAAAAGCAAGCGCCAGTTACGACTTCACCCCCCAACACAGCCTCGGTGCCTCCTATGAGTTTCATCGTACCCCCGATTATCACAGCAGTGACCATTCGGCATATACCGTCCGGGCAAATGAAGAACTGGCCGATCACACCATACATTCCTCCCAAAACCTGCAGCAAACTAGCCGGCACCAGCTGAATGCCTACTATCAGGGCAGCATAAAGCAACTCCACATAAACTTCACCACCGACCTGGTGTACGGCAAAAGCTATGATCACCAGGAGGCTCAAGAAGAAAGCCAGACCGAAGGCAATCGCGACATCAGCTCTTTCAACCACGCCGACAACCGCCTTTATGCCGCCAAGTTGATTCTGACCCATCCCCTTTGGAAAGGTGAACTGAAGACCGGTGCCGATTACACCTTCATCCGGCGAAATGACAATTTCCTGAACCGGCAGCACATACTTCCCGATACAGACAGTCAAATCGACGAAAGCAAGTCTGCCGTCTTTGCCGAATACTCACTGACATTAGGAAAAATCAGCCTTCTTGCAGGACTGCGCTTCGAGCATGCCGTCTCCGACTATTGGGAGCAGGAAAAGTACGTGTCCGGTCAAAGTCGTACTTACAATGACTGGTGCCCCAACCTATCGGTAGACTTTCCTCTCGGCAAAGCCCAAGCCAATCTCAGCTATACAGCCAAAAGCAACCGCCCCAGCTTCTTCCAGCTACGTAGCACACTGAGTTATAACAACCGTTTCATCTACGAAGGCGGAAACCCACTGCTCACCCCCGAAACCAACCACGACCTGCAGTTCACGGCCCTTTACAAGTGGGTACAATTCGGACTTAACTACCAATACCGCCGCAATGCCATTGCCTTCATGACCAAAGAATACGAGGACAATCCGGATGTTGTCATCTTCACTACCGGAAATTTCAAACGGATGCAGTATCTCACCGCCTCTGCCCATCTGTCACCCACCGTCGGCATCTGGAAACCGGAGCTCGGCATCTACTTCGCCCAACCGTTCTTCAAAGTCACCAATCAAGGCAGTAGCAAGAATATGAACCGCGGCAGCATTTACCTCTTTCTGCAAAACAGTCTCCAGCTTCCGGACGAGTGGATTCTCTCCCTTGATGCCGACTACCAGAGCGAAGGCAACTTCGGCGCCATGCTGCAACGTTCCTATTGGGGCATAAACGCCGGCATCCGCAAAACATTCTTCAACAAAAGGCTGACGCTCGGACTGCAAGCCAATGACCTGTGGAATTCCCGGTATGGCTCCTTCATGCTGTTCGGTCCCCGGCTGACCTATACGAAAAAGGCAAACCCGGACTCGCGCAGCTTCTCCCTGAACCTAAGCTATCGTTTCAATGCAGCAGGCAAAGCGTACAAAGGAAAGCACGTATCGGAACAAGACTTGAAGCGGCTATAAACAGAACTTTGGGGAAGAAAGAGAAACAGAACAGAAGAATATTATACAAATAAGCCGACCACCGGAGATATTTCAGCAATATTTTCCCTCAGAATGTTGCATCAAGTAAAAGTTTCTCTTATTTTTGCGGTTTAACAGCTATAAATTATAACCTTTAGACAGAAAATACTATCATTATGGATACCAGCAAAATCGTAGGAGAAAAAATAAAATCACTCCGTGAAAGCCAATCCATCAGTATGGAAGAACTGGCACAGCGTTCGGGACTTGCTATCGAACAGATTGAACGTATAGAAAACAACATCGACCTCCCGTCACTGGCTCCCCTCATCAAGATAGCTCGTGTGCTGGGTGTACGTTTGGGAACTTTTCTTGACGACCAGGATGAGAACGGTCCCGTGGTCTGCCGTAAGGACGAGTCGCAGAACAGTATCAGTTTCTCCAACAATGCCATCCACAGCCGCAAGCATATGGAGTATCATTCACTCTCCAAATCCAAAGCCGACCGCCATATGGAGCCGTTTATCATTGATGTGGCCGCTACGGACGACAGTGACTTTGTACTCTCCTCACACGAAGGCGAAGAATTCATCATGGTGATGGAAGGGACCATGGAAATCAGTTACGGCAAAAATACCTACCTGCTCGAAGAAGGTGACAGCATCTATTACGATTCCATCGTTCCGCACCACGTACACGCCTATGAAGGGCAGGCAGCCAAGATACTTGCAGTAGTTTATACACCTATTTAAATTAATGGAAAGGTGAAAATGGAAAATGATAAATACTTTCTATTTTCACCTTTCCACTTTCAACTTCCACATCATGTTATACGAACGCACCCTCGGCCAATGGTTGGAACATTGGGCCGAAACAACACCAGACAAAGAATATATCGTTTACTCTGACCGCAACCTGCGCTTCACCTGGAGCCAGTTCAACCGCCGGGTGGACGACATGGCCAAAGGACTTATCGCCATCGGCGTGGAACGGGGAACACACGTAGGTATCTGGGCAGCTAACGTACCCGACTGGCTGACTCTATTATACGCTTGCGCCAAGATAGGTGCCGTCTACGTAACGGTAAACACCAACTACAAACAGTCCGAGCTGGAATATCTCTGCCAGAACTCCGACATGCATACCCTCTGCATCGTCAATGGCGAAAAGGACAGTGACTTTGTGCAGATGACCTATACCATGCTTCCGGAACTGAAGACTTGCCAACGCGGACACTTGAAAAGCGAACGTTTCCCTTATATGAAAAACGTCATCTACGTGGGGCAGGAGAAGCACCGGGGCATGTACAACACGGCCGAAATACTTCTCTTGGGCGACAATATAGAAGACAGTCGCCTGAATGAGCTCAAAAGTCAGGTCACTTGCCACGATGTAGTGAACATGCAATACACCTCCGGCACTACGGGATTCCCGAAAGGCGTCATGCTTACCCACTACAACATTGCCAACAACGGTTTCCTTACCGGTGAGCACATGAAGTTTACCGCCGATGACAAGCTCTGCGTCTGCGTACCATTGTTCCACTGCTTTGGCGTGGTACTTGCCACCATGAACTGCCTGACACACGGCTGTACAGAAGTAATGGTGGAACGCTTCAACCCACTGGTAGTGCTCGCCTCTATCCACAAGGAGCGCTGCACGGCACTTTACGGCGTACCCACCATGTTCATTGCCGAACTGAACCATCCGATGTTCGACATGTTCGACATGTCCAGCCTCCGTACGGGTATCATGGCAGGTTCCCTCTGCCCGGTAGAGCTGATGAAGCAGGTGGAAGAGAAAATGTACATGAAGGTAACCAGCGTTTACGGGCTGACCGAAGCTGCTCCCGGAATGACCGCCACCCGGATAGACGACCCGTTCGACGTACGTTGCAATACCGTAGGACACGACTTTGAACATACGGAAGTAAAGGTTATCGACCCCGAAACCGGAGAAGAGTGTCCCGTAGGCGTACAAGGCGAAATGTGCAACCGCGGATACAACACCATGAAGGGTTACTACAAAAATCCGGAAGCCACGGCCGAAGTCATTGACGAGAACGGTTTCCTGCACTCGGGAGACCTTGGAGTGAAGGACAAGGACGGCAATTACCGCATCACAGGACGCATCAAGGACATGATTATCCGCGGTGGTGAGAATATCTATCCCCGCGAGATAGAAGAGTTCCTCTATCAACTGGAAGGCGTAAAAGACGTGCAGGTAGCCGGTATTCCCTCTAAGAAGTACGGTGAAGCCGTAGGCGCTTTCATCATCCTGCACGAAGGAGTGGATATGCACGAATCGGATGTACGAGACTTCTGCATCGGCAAAATATCCCGCTACAAGATACCCAAGTATATCTTCTTCATCAAAGAATTCCCCATGACGGGAAGTGGCAAGATACAGAAATTCAAGCTGAAAGACCTGGGATTACAGCTTTGCAAGGAGCAGGGGATTGAGATTGTGTGATAATAAAGGATAAGGGATTAAGGGTTAGGGATTATTGGGGTCGCATAGACTTTAATATAGGTATAAACCCATCCCTAATCCTTAATCCCTAACCCCTTATTTTTCTTCTTTTTCCGGATATTTCATATTCTCCTCTTTCATCTGTTCCAATACCTCATGCAGGTATTTGGCAGACTCCCATTTAGCCATCGGAAGGTCGTGGAGCAGGTAGTTGCCGCAATCTTGCGGAGCGGCACCGGGGACTTCACCTTCATATTCGGCAACAAAGCGGAAGGTGTCCTGCATCAGCGCCAGTATGTCCTGCGGCTTCAAGTCACCTTTCATCAGCAGATAATTACCGGTGAGGCAGCCCATGGGGCCCCAATAGATAATCTTGTCCTGCCACTGCGGGTCATTACGCAGGTAGGTGGCGGCAAGATGTTCGATAGTATGCAGAGCACCTTGTCCCAAGGCAGGCTCACGGTTGGGCTCTTTCATACGGATGTCGAAAGTAGTGACTGTTTCTCCGTTCACTTCATCCTGGCGGGATACGTAAATACCGCGCAACAAGCGGATGTGGTCAATTGTAAAACTGGGAATCTTCTTCATGAGTTATGAGTTATAAGTTATGAGTTATAAATTGCTGGGAAGGGTGGAGAGGAAGGTCCATATCGTGAGGAACGAACGCTCTGCCATGGTTCCCCAGAAATCGGCATACTGCGAAGCATGGTCCTCTACTCCGGGTGTGTCGCTGATGATGCGGAAGCTGAGAAAAGGAACATTGTACAGATAGCAAGTCTGCGCAATGGCGGCAGACTCCATATCAACGGCAAGACCGTCGGGGAAACGTTGCTTGATGGTATCCAGCTCCGTACGGTTGGTGATGAACTGGTCGCCGGTACAGACAAGTCCGCTGTGGATGCGGCTTTCCATTCCGGCTTCGTTCAGCGACAAGGCATGTTTCAACAGAGAGGAACATCCCTCGTAAGAGGCGGGAAAACCTTGCACTTGTCCGTACTCGTTACCGTCGCCGCACCAGACGTCGTGATACACCAGACGTTGGCTTGCCACTACATCCGTCACCTTCAGGCAAGCATCAATGCCGCCCGCCACACCGGTGCTGACGATGCAGTCCGGAGAAAAGCGCCGTATCAGTTCCGAAGCTCCTACCGCTGCACTCACCTTACCGATGCCGCATTGCGTCAAGATTACATGGTTACCGCCCAATGTACCTTCCACATAGCGGAAACTACCATCGCCCGACGTATTCTTATCCTGCAAGCGCTCCACCAACCGGCGGTGTTCGCTGTCCATTGCACTGATTATCCCTATTGTCATATCTATAATAATTTAAGCTTGCATATTACCATTAAAGCACTTTAATCTTTTTTTGGAAAGGCAAAGGTACAACATTCTGCCGATAACGTGACAATAACAATCTGCATTTATGTATCTTTGCCACAAAAGCGAAGATAGGCTGCACCTCAACAAAACTTTTTCACGCAAGCATGAAAGTTCTGTATTCGGTTTGCACTATCTTTGCCCCACAATTGATTAATTGATAACTCATAACTTATAACTCATGAAGAAGCTTCTTCCCGACCTTATTGCCATCTTGGCATTCGTCCTCCTTTCCTTCGCCTACTTCTTCCCGGCGGATATAGAAAACCGTATTCTCTTTCAGCACGACACGGCTGCAGGAGCAGGGGCAGGACAAGAAGTCAAGGAGTATTACGAACAGACGGGCGAACGCAGCCGTTGGACAAACTCGCTGTTCGGCGGTATGCCCATGTATCAGATAGCCCCTTCGTATGACTCCACCAAGTCACTGCAGTGGGTACAGAAAGCCTACCAACTCTTCCTGCCCGACTATGTGTGCCTCACATTCATGCTGATGCTCGGCTTCTACATCCTGCTGCGCGTCTTCGGCATACCGGTCTGGCTGGCCGGACTGGGCGGTATCATGTGGGCATTCTCGTCCTATTTCTTTATCCTGATATCCGCCGGACACATCTGGAAGTTCATCACCCTTGCCTACGTGCCGCCCACCATAGCGGGCATCGTGCTCGCCTATCGCGGGAAACTGCTGTGGGGAGGTATCCTCACCGCCTTATTCGTGGCCCTGCAAATCACCTCGAACCACGTGCAGATGTCCTATTACTTCTTCTTCGTCATCCTTTTCTTTGTGGGAGCCTACTTCGAGAAAGCATGGCGTACCAAGACATTGCCCCAGTTCTTCAAGGCAAGTGCCGTACTGATTGTGGCAGCCCTCGTCGGCATAGCCGCCAACGTATCCAACCTCTATCACACCTATGCCTACAGCAAAGAAACCATGCGCGGCAAAAGCGAACTGGTGCAGACCGGCGACGCTGCCAAGCAGACCAGTAGCGGGCTGGACCGCGACTACATCACCCAGTGGAGCTACGGCATCGACGAAACACTGACTCTGCTGGTGCCCAACTTCAAAGGCGGAGCATCTGCCGCCCTCAGCCAGAGTGAAACCGCCATGAGCAAGGCAAACCCGATGTACAGCAGTCTGTACGGCTCACTGACACAATATTTCGGTACCCAGCCCATGACGTCGGGTCCCGTCTACGTAGGAGCCTTCGTCTTGTTTCTGTTCGTACTGGGATGCTTCATCGTAAAAGGACCGTTGAAGTGGGCATTGATAGGAGCCACCTTCTTCTCCATCGTCTTGTCCTGGGGCAAGAACTTCATGCCGCTGACGGATTTCTTCATCGATTACGTCCCGTTGTACAACAAGTTCCGCGCCGTGTCCTCCATCCTTGTCATAGCAGAGTTCACGATACCTTTGCTGGCTATCTTTGCCCTGAAACGCCTGCTCGAAGAGCCGGAAATCTTAAAACAAGAAAAGAAGCCCCTCGGCATCAGCCTGCTGCTCACTGCAGGCGTCGCCCTGCTGCTTGCCGTTGCCCCGGGCAGCATCGGCTCCGGCTACGTGCCCGCCCAAGAGGCACAGATGCTGCAGAATGCCGTCAACCAGCAGATGATACCCGCCAACGAACTCTCCGGCATCCTTGCCAACTTGGGAGAGATGCGTGCCGAACTCGTCAGCAGCGACGCCCTGCGTAGCTTCATCATCATAGGCATCGGATGCAGCCTGCTCTGGCTCTATGCAAGCGGCAAGCTGCGCAGCTCGCTGACCATTGCAGGTATCACCATACTCTGCCTGGCAGATATGTGGGGGGTCAACAAGCGCTATCTGAATGATGCCCAGTTCGTGCCCCACTCCATCCGTACGGAAACCTTCACCAAGACGAATACAGACGAGCTGATACTGCAAGATACCAGTTTGGACTATCGTGTATTGAACTTTGCCACCAGCACCTTCGATGACAACAACACCTCCTACTGGCACAAAAGCGTCGGCGGTTATCACCCGGCCAAGCTGCGCCGCTACCAGGAAATGATAGAGCATCACATCTCTCCCGAAATGCAGGCGGCCTACAAGGCCATTGCCACCGCCGGAGGTGAGATGGACAGCGTGGATGCCAATAAGTTCCGCGTACTGAACATGCTGAACACCAAATACTTCATCTTCCCTGCAGGACAGCAAAGACAAACCGTTCCCATCCTCAACCCGCACGCCTACGGCAATGCATGGTTTGTAAACAAGGTGCAGTATGTGAACAACGCCAACGAAGAGATTGACGCCCTGGACAGCATCATACCTACGGAGACAGCCGTAGTGGATGCCCGCTTCAAGGATGTGCTGAAAGGTGCCACGGAAAGTTATAAAGACAGCCTCTCCAGCATCCGCCTGACAAGTTACACACCTAACCGCCTGACGTACGAAACGAACAATGCCCAAGACGGTATTGCCGTATTCTCCGAAATCTATTATCCGGACGGCTGGCACGTAACCATCGACGGACAGCCTGTCGAACTGGCACGCGCCGACTATATCCTGCGCACAATGTATGTTCCTGCCGGACAGCACACCATCGAAATGCGCTTTGACCCCACCAGCCTGCACGTGACGGAAGGCATCGCCTACGGAGCACTGGCACTGCTGGTGATAGGTATCATCGTGGCAGTGCTGATAGCTAAAAGGAAGTATGTAAAGGCATAAGAACAAATATCATATCATTCCCCCACAAGCACTCGACGCATTCCGCTATTCATACCCTGATACGGAATGCGTCGAGTGCTTATGTCCATTCCGTTATCCCCTCATGTTTGTTCTGTCATTCCCTTATGTCTGTTCTGTCAACCCCTATATATTGATGAAAAACCACGGCTGTGAAGCATATTCTTCACAGCTGTGGCACGTCTTCTTCACGACTGTGGAAAAGGTGTACCACAGCCGTGCGCACATGATAAACCCAAAGGCTTCTCAAGACAAACCACCGTGCAAAACACAACAGAAGCCTATGTAACACACAACGGAAGCCTATGCAAGAGACAAGAAAGCCCGGTCAGATGCGCAAAAAAACCGTTTCTACCCTCCCGGGTAAAAACGGTTCAAGTCAATAATACATGAAAAAACGCTATTTAGAGAGAGTCTCTTCTATAACGGAATGGTTCTCTTCCTTCTTCACTCATCATCAGCAGTTCTCCGAACTGACATCAAAGTTAGGGAAGCATAACAAGAACAACAAATAGAATCTACGAAAAGGCATATCTCATCGACAGAACGGAAAAGAATGAACCCTACAATAGGGAAAAGAATGAAAAAAAAGCTATAAACAGTCGGCAGAACAATATATTTCAGTAACTTTGCTAACGTGAAAACAAGCTGCACCCCAGCATAAAAAAATGAACAGTATGGAAACTACCAGACAAAATAAAATAGCCCGTCTCCTGCAGAAGGAACTGAGTGATATCTTCTTGTTGCAAACCAAGTCCATGCCCGGCATACTGATTTCCGTCAGTGCCGTACGCATCAGCCCCGACATGAGCGTGGCACGCGCTTATCTCAGTATATTCCCCTCGGAGAAAAGCGAAGAAATAGTCAAGAACATCAACGGAAACATGAAATCCATACGCTTTGAACTGGGTACCCGCGTACGCCACCAACTACGCATTATCCCCGAACTGAAGTTCTTCGTAGACGACTCACTGGACTATCTGGAACGAATTGATGAACTGTTGAAATAATGTCCCTTCCCTTCTTTATAGCCCGCCGCTACCTCTTCTCCAAGAAGAAACACAATGCCATTAATATCATCTCCGGTATTTCGGTGTGTGGAGTGGCATTGGCTACGTTGGCGTTGGTATGCACCTTGTCCGTGTTCAACGGTTTTCAGGACATGGTGGCAGGCTTTTTCACAGCCTTCGACCCGGAACTGAAAATCACCGTCCGCGAAGGTAAGGTTTTCGACCCGCACGAAGCGTGCATCCGGCAAGTACACGCCCTGTCCGAGATTGACGTGTGGACGGAAACACTGGAAGAGAATGCCATGGTGCAGTACAAGGACCGCCAGGCAATGGCCGTCATCAAGGGAGTGGAGGACAATTTCGAACAGCTTACATCCATCGACAGCTTGCTCTATGGGACGGGAAAGTTCCTACTGAGCGACTCGGTGGTGGACTATGGTTTTCTGGGTGTGGAACTTATATCCGAGTTGGGCACCGGCATTCAGTTCGTGGACCCGTTGCAGGTCTATGCCCCCAAACGGAACGTACGGGTAAACATAGCCAACCCCACTGCGGCTTTCAACCGGGAGTATCTCTTCTCGCCCGGCGCCATCTTTGCCGTCAACCAGCAAAAATACGATTCACGCTACATACTGACGTCACTCGACTTTGCCCGCCGTCTGTTCAATTATGACACGGAAGTCTCTGCCATCGAGATGAAACTGAAACCCGGTTCCAACATCGGCTCCGTACAAAAGAAAATAGCAGGCATTCTCGGCGACCGGTTCATTGTACAGAACCGCTACGAGCAGCAGGCCGATGTTTTCCGCATCATGGAAATAGAGAAACTTATCTCTTATCTCTTCCTCACCTTCATTCTGGGTATCGCATGCTTCAATGTCATCGGTTCGCTGTCCATGCTGATACTGGACAAACGGGAGGACGTGGAGACACTGCGCAACCTGGGTGCCGATGACCGGCTCATAGCGCGCATCTTCTTGTTCGAAGGCAGGATGATTTCTGTATTCGGCGCCCTCTCCGGCATCGTTTTAGGATTGTTGCTGTGCTTTCTGCAGCAACGTTTCGGGTTGATTTCATTGGGGGGAGGCAATGGAAGTTTTGTAGTGGACGCTTATCCGGTAAGTGTACATGCCACGGATATTATTCTGGTATTCTTAACGGTCATCACTGTAGGCTTCTTGTCCGTATGGTATCCGGTGAGATACCTCAGCAAGCGGCTGCTGAGAAAAAGATAAAAAAACAGTTACTTCTTACGGATAATCGTCAATCCGTCACGCAGGGGAAGAATGACTTTCTCCACGCGCGCATCCCGCGCCACCAAATCATTGAAGGCTTTGATACTGATTGTTTGCAGGTCTGTGCGATGGGGTTGTTCTTCCAGCACATGGCCATCCCACAAGGTATTGTCGGCAATGATATATCCACCGCCGGAAAGGCGGGCGAGCACCATTTCATAATACTCTATGTATTTACGCTTATCTCCGTCAATAAAGGCAAGGTCGAAAGTGAGGTCCAGTTGCGGTACCCGCTCCAAGGCATCGCCAATGTAGAACCTGATTTTATCCGCGTAATCGGAATTCTCCAGCCACGGACGGGTGAAGTCCTCCTGCTCGTCGTTGATTTCAAACGTATGCAGCATCCCGCCCTCCGGCAGTCCTTCTGCTATGCAAAGTGCGGAATATCCGCTATAAGTCCCTATCTCCAGCACCTGCCGGGGACGAATCATCCGTACAAACATCTTGAGCATACGCCCCTGCAAATGTCCGGAAGCCATGCGGGGATATAGCAACTTGACATGCGTGTCGCGATAGAGCGCTTTCAGATAATCGCCCTCATCATCAATGTGCTGCAAAATGTATTCGTCAATCGTCACTTTGTTAATGGATTATAGGTTAGGGATAAGGGATTAGGGGTTAGGGGTTAGTTCTGCGCACAATTATTAATTAATCATTAACCGCTAATCCCTAACCCCTTATCCTTAATCCCTTATCCTACAAATATCTGTTACTGTTGGGCAACACACTATCTTCAGCATGTTTCAGGGCATCTTCCACCACGTTGATTTCGAGGAAAGAAGTGCGCGTACCGGCTTTACCGCTACTCAGGTAGCCCACCATGTCCGTAGGACATAAACGGCCTTCCTTCAACAAGCGACGCAAGGCTGCAAAGTAATATTCCTGCCCGTTGGCAAGTTCGGGCATATAGATAGCTTCCACACCGTAGGAAAGGGCAAGGTGCCGCATGGTCTTTTCCTTGTAGCAGATGGCCAATACCGGATATTTGCCACGGAAAGCGGCAAGGTTACGGGCAGTACGGCCGCTGTAACTGTCGGTGATGATTGCACGGATTTTCAGTTTGGTGGTAGCCTTTACCGCTTGTTTGGCCAGGAACGCAGTCACGTCGTTGCTGTTCTCGTCCAGCGGAATACGGATATCGTTGTCAGACAGCTTGTCTTTCTCCGCTTGGGCGGCAATCTTGGTCATCGTCTTCACCGCTTCTACCGGATACTTTCCATAGGCGGTTTCACCGCTCAACATCAAGGCATCCGTACGATAATAGATGGCATTGGCAATGTCCGTTACCTCCGCACGGGTGGGACGCGGATTGGAAATCATGGTATGAAGCATCTGTGTGGCAACAATCACCGGCTTCTTGGCAAGAATACACTTGCGGATGAGCACACGCTGGATGCCCGGAATACGTTCCTGCGGAACTTCAATACCGAGGTCACCGCGAGCTATCATCACACCGTCGGCTACTTCCAGGATTTCATCGATATTATCAACGCCTTCCTGGTTCTCAATCTTAGCAACAATACGGATATCGCTGTTATGAGCGTCAAGAATTGCCTTGATGTCGAGTATATCCTGCTTATTGCGCACAAAGGAGTGGGCAATGAAGTCTATGTTCTTCTCAATGGCATAAAGGATATTGGTGCGGTCCTTCTCCGTCAGAGAAGGCAGATTGATGCGGACGCCGGGAACGTTGACGCTCTTGCGGCTGCCCAGAGTAGCCTCATTCTGTACTTCGCAGAGCAGGTAGTCGGGGGTCTTCTCTACAACAACCAACTCCAAGTCACCGTCATCAATAAGGATATGGCCGTCCACATTCAAGTCTTTGACGAAATGGGGATAGGATACCGAGATACATTCACGGGTAGTCTCCTGCTCCGGGTTGCCTACCACCTTCACGCGGTCGCCCGCCTTGAAAGGAATGGGCTCAGCCAGAACCGTCGTGCGGACCTCCGGTCCTTTCGTATCCATCAGGATAGCGATGCGGTTGGAAACCGAACGCACATTGTTAATCAACTTCTCGGCACCTTCACGGCCAAGATGTGCAGTATTCATACGTACAACATTCATACCTGCATCGAACAACTGCTTTATAAAATCAACATCACAGCGCTGGTCAGAAATCGTTGCGACAATCTTCGTTTGCTTCAATAACATAATCTATATACCTATTTTATTTAATAATCTTTTAATGCCTCCATGGCCAGACGGTAGGAGTTCAGCCCGAAACCGAGAATGACACCCTTGCAAGCGCAGGAAATCATGGACACATGACGAAAAGCCTCGCGGGCATGTACATTAGAGATATGCACCTCAATCACCGGAGAAGTGACCGAACGGATAGCATCTTGCAGAGCGATGGACGTATGGGTGTAAGCACCCGCATTCAAAATGATGCCGTCCACATCAAAACCTACCTGCTGAATCTTGTCTATCAGCTCTCCCTCAATGTTGGACTGGAAATAGTCAATCTGTACATCCGCATATTTCTTACGGAGTTCGGCAAGGTAGTCTTCAAAAGTAACGCTACCGTAAATGGAAGGTTCACGTTTGCCCAAGAGATTTATATTGGGGCCGTTAATAATCTGTATCCTCATAACACAATTTTTTATACCTTTGCGGTGCAAAGATAGTGCAAACCGAAAGCAGATGCAAATTTATTTGCAATTTGCTGAAATGCAGCCTATTTTCGCGAAGCAAAGGTAGAAAAAAGAAATGAAATCAGAAGAAAAATCCACGAATAAGGAGAAACAAACGCTGATAATCAGAAAGTACCACCAGTATCTGAAACTGGAAAAAGCACTCTCACCCAATACAGTGGATGCTTACCAAACAGACTTACAGAAGCTGCTGCACTTTCTGGAAGGAGAGGGTATCGCTATCCTTGACACTACCCTGGATGACTTGCAGCATTTTGCCTCCGGACTGCACGACATCGGCATCCATCCCCGCTCGCAGGCACGCATCTTGTCGGGCATCAAGTCATTCTTCCATTTCCTCGTCATGGCCGACTACCTGGAGGGAGACCCCAGCGAACTGTTGGAGGGACCCAAAATCGGATTCAAGCTTCCAGAAGTACTGACAGTGGAAGAGATAGACCGCATCATCTCCGCCATTGACCTAGGCACAAACGAGGGGCAACGCAACCGGGCCATCCTCGAGACTCTATACAGTTGCGGCCTACGGGTATCGGAACTGTGCAACCTGAAAATCTCCGACTTGTATTTCGACGAAGGCTTCATCAAGGTAGAAGGTAAGGGCAGCAAACAGCGCCTTGTACCCATATCGTCCCGTGCCATCAAGGAGATAAGGAACTGGTTCGTGGACCGCAATGGAGGCTGGAAAATCAAGAAGGACTTCGAGGACTATGTATTCCTGGCACGCTGGGGCAAAAATATCTCGCGCATCATGGTATTCCATCTCATCAAGGAACTGGCGAAGAAGGCCGGCATCACCAAAAACATCAGTCCGCACACCTTCCGCCATTCCTTTGCCACCCACCTGCTTGAAGGAGGCGCCAACCTGCGCGCCATACAAAGTATGCTGGGTCACGAATCTATCGCTACAACAGAAATTTACACACATATTGACCGGCACAGATTGCGCAGTGAAATCATAGAACATCATCCCCGCAATATAAAGTACCGCAAAGAGCGGGAAATTCATTAAATTATGATAAAATTGCTGCGCGAGTTAACAAACTGTAATAGGATTTAATATCTTTGCGTTGTTGTGTCCATGCCCAAACAGTACACTAAAATGGAATAGACAAATTTCAATTACAAACAATTAATTTATACCTAAAATGACTAAGAAATTGTATCTGCCGTTTTTAATGGCAATGGTTGTTGCATTAATGACATCGTGCAGCAAAAAGATGGGTGAATTGTCATCAGATTATTTCACCGTAACTCCTCAAGTTCTGGAAGCTGTGGGTGGTAAAGTTCCCGCTACAATCAACGGAAAATTCCCCGAAAAGTACTTCAACAAGAAGGCTGTGGTAGAAGTGACCCCTGTGCTGAAATGGAATGGCGGCGAAGCTAAAGGCCAGTCGGCTGTGTTCCAGGGCGAAAAAGTAGAAGGTAACGACCAGACTATCTCTTACAAGATGGGCGGCAGCTACACTATGAAGACATCTTTCGACTATGTACCGGAAATGGCCAAATCCGAACTGTATCTGGAATTCAAGGCTACAGTAGGCAAAAAGACTGTCACTATCCCTGCTGTAAAAGTAGCTGATGGTGTAATCTCCACTTCTGAGATGCTGGAACAAACATTGGGCAGCGCTAACCCCGCCAATGGTGACGACGCTTTCCAACGTATCATCAAAGAAAAGCATGACGCCAACATCATGTTCTTGATTCAACAAGCCAACGTACGCGCCAGCGAATTGAAGACTGCCAAAGAATTCGGCAAAGAAGTGAAAAACATAGACGAAGCTGAAAACAAGAAAATCAGCAACATCGAAATCTCCGCATACGCTTCTCCCGATGGTGGTGTAGGCTTGAATACTACACTGGCTGAGAACCGCCAGGACAACACGGCTAAAATCATCAACAGAGATTTGAAGAAAGCAAAAATCGATGCAGCAGTAGACACCAAGTATACGGCTCAGGACTGGGAAGGCTTCCAGGAACTGGTATCCAAATCAAACATCCAAGATAAAGAATTGATTCTTCGCGTTCTTTCCATGTATCAGGATCCTGAACAAAGAGAACAAGAAATCAAGAACATCTCTTCTGTTTATAAAACTTTGGCTGACGAAATCCTGCCGCAACTGCGTCGTTCACGCCTGACTTTGAACTACGAAATCATCGGTAAGTCTGACGAAGAAATCGCAAACCTCGCCGACAGCGATGCCAAGCAGCTGAACATCGAAGAATTACTGTATGCCACCACCTTGACTAAAGATGCTGCCAAGCAAGAAGCCATCTTCACAAAAGCTACTCAAATCTACCCGAACGATTTCCGTGCTTACAACAACTTAGGTAAACTGGCTTATCAGGCTGGTGATCTTGACAAGGCTGAAAGCTACTTCAAGAAAGCTCTCTCCATCAAGGATGCTCCTGAAGCAAACATGAATCTCGGTCTGATTGCCTTGACCAAGGGCGACAGAACAGCAGCAGAAAGCTATCTGAGCAAGGCTTCCGGTTCTAAGGAACTGAACGAGGCATTGGGTAATCTGTATGTTGCTCAAGGACAGTACGACAAGGCTGTCAGCTCATTTGGCGACACTAAGACTAACAGCGCTGCTTTGGCACAAATCCTGGCTAAGGACTACAACAAGGCTAAGAACACACTGGCTGCTATCGAAAGACCAGACGCTTATACTGACTACCTGATGGCTGTACTTGGCGCAAGAACCAACAATACATCTATGGTAACCAGCAGTCTGAAGAATGCCATTGCAAAAGAACCGGCTTTGGCAAAGAAGGCTGCTTCTGACCTGGAATTCGCCAAATACTTCACTAACACTGACTTTATGAATATCATCAAATAATAAAGGTTAGATTGAAAAGAACGTGCCCGGCATAGAAATATGTCGGGCATTTCTTTTTATTCACACCAAAAAGAAGTATTTTCGCGACGAAGTATCAGAAAAAGAACCGGAATGAAGAAAATCTATCTTGCATACCTTCTGCTTATTATATTGTCTGCCTGCGGCAGCAAAAATACAAATTCAGTCTACCTAAATGGTGAAATCAAAGGGCTGGGGAATGATACCCTTTATATATATGGTACGGACAAGTTCTATAACCGTATGGACACTCTGCTTGTCAAGGATGACAAGTTCTCTGCAACCCTCACCACCGACACACTTGCCTCTACATGGTTGCAATTCAGTGACGGTACAGAATATCCGCTTTACCTGGACAAAGGAGACAACATAAAGATAAAAGGTTCTGCCGCCGAACTTACTTCACTGGAAATCATGGGGAATGTTCCCAATGAAGAACTGACCGCCTTTCAGAAAGAGTTGAAAGGTTTGAGTACTCCCTCGGAGAAAGCATTGGAAGAAAAAGCAGAAGCCTTCATCAACAGCCATCCTTCTTCACTGGTAAGTATCTATCTGCTGGAGAAATATTTCGTGCAAAAACCGCAACCGGACTTCTCCTTAATCAAAGAAATGACAGAACACATGACCGGAGGCCTGAAAGACCGCCCATATGTGGACGAACTGCTTGACCTTATCCAAGAAGAAGAGAAGGTATCCGTCGGGAAAACCATCCCTTACGTCAACCTGCCCAATGCCAAAGGCACACAAATCAGCCGTACTAGCTTTAAGGACAAATATCTGTTGATACATTTTTGGGCATCTTGGGACCCGCAAAGCATGGAAGCCAACGCTGCCCTGCGCCGGATTTACAAGAAAGAAGAAAAGAACAAGCTATTCGCACTCTGGGGCATTTCCTTGGATATCGACAGAAAGGAATGGGAAGAAGCAATCAAAAGAGATACCCTGAAGTGGGAACAGAGTTGTGATTTCTCCGGATGGAACACAGCGCCCATCAAACAGCTCGCCATACAAGCATTGCCTGCCAATCTGTTCCTTAGCCCTTCCGGAAAAATTGAAGGGAAGAATATGAGTGAGGAAGACATCAAAAAGAAACTGGAGGAGATAGAGCAAAAGGAAAAAGAGAAGAAAGAGAGTGAAAAGAAACTCAAAAAACAAAACCGACGGTAGCCTATCCTGCCATCACTAACCCCTAATCACTAAAAACGTGCTCATAAAAGTTTTTGGAGCGGCTGTTCAAGGTATTGACGCAACCCTCATCACCATTGAAGTCAACAGTTCCAGAGGCTGTATGTTCTATTTAGTCGGTTTGCCGGACTCTGCGGTCAAAGAAAGCCATCAACGTATCATATCTGCTTTGCAGGTCAACGGCTACCGGATGCCGACCAGCAATATTGTCATCAACATGGCTCCAGCTGACATCCGCAAGGAAGGTGCAGCTTACGATTTACCTTTAGCCATCGGCATACTTGCCGCCAGCGAAGTTATCCAGTCCGATAAGCTGGAACGCTATCTGCTGATGGGTGAACTAAGCCTTGACGGCAGCCTGCAACCTATCAAAGGAGCACTCCCCATTGCCATCAAGGCCAGAGAACTGGGGTTTGAGGGTATGATTGTACCGCAACAGAATGCCCACGAAGCGGCAGTAGTAAACAATCTGAAAGTGTACGGAGCGGGAAACATCAAGGAAGTTATAGAATTCTTTAATGGCACGCAGGAATTAACCCCTACGTTAGTCAACACCCGCGAGGAATTCTATTCCCAGCAGAGCAACTTTGATTTCGACTTTGCAGAAGTAAAAGGGCAGGAAAATGTGAAACGAGCCTTAGAGGTAGCTGCTTCGGGCAGCCACAATATACTTCTCATCGGTTCGCCGGGCAGCGGTAAGTCCATGCTTGCCAAACGTCTGCCGTCTATACTTCCTCCCCTCTCTTTGGGAGAGAGTCTGGAAACGACCAAGATTCATTCTGTTGCCGGAAAGTTGGGCAAAGACGGTGGGCTCATCTCGAAACGCCCGTTCCGCGACCCTCACCACACCATTTCTACGGTAGCGATGACCGGTGGAGGAAGTTTCCCCCAACCCGGTGAAATCAGTCTGGCACATAACGGCATTTTATATCTTGATGAACTGCCAGAATACAGCCGCAACGTATTGGAGGTTCTTCGCCAACCGCTGGAAGATAGGAAGATTACCGTGTCACGCATCCGATGCAATGTAGAGTACCCGGCAAGTTTTATGCTGGTAGCCTCTATGAATCCGTGTCCATGCGGGTATTACACGCATCCCACCAAGGCTTGTGTATGCAGTCCTGGACAAGTACAAAAGTACCTGAACCGCATATCCGGACCTTTGCTCGACCGTATCGACCTGCAAATTGAAGTCACCCCACTCCCCTTTGAAGAGATGGCAGATTCCCGCCCCGGCGAATCGAGCGCCACCATACGCGAGCGTGTGATACGTGCCCGACAAATTCAAGAAGCAAGGTATGCAGACATTCCCGGCATATATTGTAATGCCCAGATGAACAGTAAACTGCTTGCTCGCCACGCCCGTCCGGATGACAAAGGACTTGCCATGCTCAAAACTGCCATGAACCGACTGAACCTTTCGGCCCGCGCCTACGACCGTATATTGAAAGTATCACGCACCATCGCCGACCTGGAAGGCTGCGAATTGATACAGCCGGCACACTTGGCGGAAGCTATCGGATATAGAAATCTGGATAGGGAGGGCTGGGCAGGATGAAAAAGGGATTAGCGGTGAGCGATTAACAGTCAGCCCCTTTAATCCCTAATCCCTAATCTCTAACCCTTATTTTTCTATCCGAATGCGCGCATCCACCGCTATCACCTGCTTTTCAGTCGCCAACAATGGATTGATATCCATCTCCTTGATTTCCGTTGCAAAGCGCAGCAAGGTGGAAAGCCGTACAATAATTTCGGCAAATTTATCTTCATTCACTCCCTTCTGCCCACGCGTACCTTTGATAATCTTATAGGCACGCAACGAGTGAATCATGGAGTAAGCCTCCTCGTAGGACAACGGTGCAAGACCGGAAGATATATCCTTCAGCACCTCCACAAAAATACCGCCCAGGCCGCAGAGTACCACATGTCCGAACTTCTCTTCATATTTGGCACCGATAAACAATTCCGTCCCTTTCAACATCGGCTGCACCATGATAGCACTAGCTTCGGGAATCTGCATCATACGGTCGAATTCCAATGCCAAATGCTGTTCACTCTTGATATTGAGCACAACACCGCCCACATCCGACTTATGCACCGGCCCCACCACCTTTGCCACCACCGGGAACCCCGTGCGACGCGCAAAGGCAAGCACTTCTTCCTTGTTGTCCGAAACAAACTCCTCCACAATAGGAATACCTGCAGAGCGGAGCAATGCCTGCACATAGTGCGGGGCGATATAACCGTCCGCAGGAATGGAATCTATAATCCGGCGGATACGGGGAACATCCACTCCAAAGAGCTCGATTTCATTATTGGCAGGCCGCGGGGCATTCATTATCCGCGAAAGTGCCGTGCCGAGAGTCACCTCATCGGCAAAGTTCACATGGCCCTTTGCCAGGAAAGCGGCAACCTCGGCTCCCGCCGTATTGATGGAAGGAAGAATCGGAAAAATCGGCTTCTTGCAATGCAGCATCTTCTCGTGCAGCACATCATACATTTCAAACATGGTCACCAGCCCCGGAGTGCCGAAAATAGCCATTACAGCATCAATATTGTCAAACTTCTCCTCACAATACTCCAGACAGAGGCGCAGATGTTCCGGCGTACCCGTAGCCAGAATATCAATGGGATTCCCCACAGCCGCACCGGGGAAAAGCTTACCCTTAAGTTCCTCCGCCACCGGTCCTTCCAGTTTCGGAACATTCAGTCCACCCTTACTCAATGCATCGGTCAGCATCACTCCCGGACCGCCGGCATGGGTAATGATGGCGAAGTTTTTCCCTTTCAGTTCCGGCAGTGTGAAGATACAACCTACGGTCGTCAACTCCTCGCGCGAATAGCAACGCACAATACCCGCCTTACGGAACAAGGCCTCTACCGCCGAATCGCTACTGGCAATGGCCCCCGTATGCGAACTCGCCGCCCGGCTGCCGCTTTCGCTACTGCCCGCCTTGATGGCCGCAATCTTGCAGCCCTTCTTGATGAGCGAGGATGCATGAAACAGCAGACGGTCGGGGTCACCGATACTCTCTATATAAAGAAGTTTTATTCTGGAATCCGCTTCCGGATTGAAGTGTTCGTCCATGTATTGCAACACATCCTCCACGCCGATTTGCTTGGCATTGCCCACAGACCATACAGAGTTGAACTGCAATCCCTTGGTCACGGCGCTCTCCAATATGAACACCGCTGTGGCACCGGAGCTGGAAATCAGGTCCACCCCTTGCGGATGCAGTTGCGGGATGGGCTGGCTGAATACACTGTGATGCCACGAGTTCATAAAACCGATACAGTTGGGGCCTATCAGAGAGGCTCCATACCGGTTCACCGTTTCCAGTATGCGATCTTCCAGCACAGCACCCTCATGGGTCTCCTCACCAAAACCGGCAGAAAGGATAATGAACGCCTTCACCTGCTTCTCCGCAGCAAGCATCTCCACCGCATCGGGACAAAGCGCGGCAGGTATGGCAAGGATGGCAAGGTCCGTATCGGGAATGTCCTTCACATCCGCAAAGGCAGCAACACCCTGCACTTCAGTCTCTTTCGGATTCACGGCACGAAGCTCACCGGTATATCCGCCGCTAAGCAGATTTTTCAGGATAGCCCCTCCGGGTTTGTGTACATTGTTGGATGCCCCCACTACCACAATACTGGCCGGGTGAAGTAATTGGCTTGTTATCATAGTCTGTTTTACATTAAGTTAATGATTCATGCACAAATATACATTTTCCATACATAAAAGCAATCGGTAAAAGAGAAAATAAGCTTAATCCCTTTGCAAAATATAAATAAGTTTACGGAAGTATATATATTTGTGCCATCAATAACAATACGCAGAAAACTACCCTATATGGAAAGCCGTGTCAAAGAGATAGATTATCTGAAATGCATCTTCATCACCCTGATGATTATCTTCCACCTTGTATATATAGGCGACAAGTATCCGTATGCGAAACAAATCGTCTATACGTTCCACATGTCCGCTTTCCTGATTATTTCGGGCTATCTGGCCAATAACCGGAAGGATGCCCGAAGCTTTCTCCGCAAGTTTCTATGGATTTTCATTCCGTATGCCTGCATGGAGGCGGCCTATACGGTGATGTCGCATTTCCTGCCCGTACGCGAAAGTGTAGATGCCATTACTCCTACCGTATTGCTCGACAAGATATTCCTCCATCCGATGGGGCCTTACTGGTATCTGCATACACTGATTCTGTGCAGCCTCATCTATTATATCACATTCCGCTATGTAAGGCTGTCGGTTGTCTCCCGGCTGGTTGTGACCGGTGTCTGCCTGTTTGCCCTTTCCCATTGGGGAGGATTGATGAACTTCTCCAATGCCCTCTATTTCCTTATCGGCATGACAGTGAGCCAAAGCGGGCTTCGTTTTACACAAGTCTTTCGTGCCACAACCTTCGCCATTGTTCCATTCGTAATACTATGCTGTTTTCCCGCCAATCTGGATAGGGGTACTCTGGCAGGAGTCGCCATCACCTGGCTTTCCATCAGCCTGCTGTTGGCAGCCTACGGCTATCTGCCGGTACAAGCCAAACGGCTTTCCTTCTTTATAGGGCGCAATACGCTGGTCATACTCCTTTTCTCACCCATTTTCACCATTCTGTCCAAGGCGTTTCTGCCCGTGTTCGCCTTCGACCCTACGGGGATGCTGTTCCTTGTCACTGCCACCGCCTTCACTCTTAGCGGCTGCATGGGTATGGCGTGGGCTATGGACAAGATGCACGTTTCCAGATTCTTCTTCGGGAAGAGGACTATATTGTGCTGAGACGGTTCACGTCTTCGCCCACAAAGGGAAGTTTCACCACAAACTCCTTTTCGTCCTTAAGAATCTCCACCAGCGTGCCGTATAGGGCATACTGCCGCTGCAGGTTCTTCAATCCCGCTCCATTACTGGCCACATAGTTGCGCAACTGAAGATTGTTGCGTACCGTAATCCTTTCGTTTCCTATGGATATATGGACTATCAGCGGCGACTTCTTTGTACTGATATTATGCTTCAAGGCATTCTCCACAAGCATCTGTATGCTGGCAGGAATGACGAGACAATGATGATTCCGCAAATCATCTTCTATCTCCACATGCAGCGCATCGCCAAAGCGGATATGCTCCAGGTATAAATACGACTCTACGAACGACAGTTCTTCCTGCACGGTCACCGTAGCTCTGCCATGCGTAGTGAGCAGATAACGGTACACCGTAGACAGCTTCTTGGCAAACCGGTTCGTCTTTTCGGTATCCTGATAAGCAAGGGAGGCAAGGACATTCAGACTATTGAATAAGAAATGGGGATTAATCTGGTTTTTCAGCACCTCGAACTGATACAGCGCCTTCTCCTTCTCGATGACAGCCATCTGCTTCTCCATCTCCGAACGTTGCAGGCTATAGAAGAATATCTCTATCTGCAGAACGATAATCCAGTTCCACGGCACTACCGGCAGGGAGCTTCTCAAGATATGCCAGAAATTTCCATGCCCGCCCATCAGCAGGAAGTTCAAGATGTACGTCAACAGAACAGCCAGTGCAGTGGTCAACACGATATCCACCAGAATCCTCACCGCATTGTTGCGCTGTTTCAGTCTTTTATATATCAAGTTGATAACCCCAAAGTCGATGAACCCCAGCCCTATGCACAAAGGAAGATTCAGAAAGAACTGCACCATGATATTCGCATACCACGGCTTACCGCTGATGACGTTATAAACGCACCCTATGACAAGCAACGAGACGGAAACCGTCAGTATAAAAAGGAATATGTATCTCTTATGCCTCATAACTTATAACTCATACCACTCCGTCCACCCATTTCAAGAAATCGGCCACGCGACTGCGGCTCACCAATACCTCGTGCGGGCACTCCGGCTCGAAGTAAAGCTTCAAGCGACTGCCGAAGTACCTGGAACTCTTCCGGATGGACCTAATGTTGGATATGCAGCTCCTTGAAACCCTAAAGAAAACATCCCTATCCAGCATTCCCTCCAACTGGTCCAGCGAGTAGCTGATGATATACCGTTTCCCGGAGAAGAGGTGCAGATAAGTCAGCTTGTCCTCACTATAAAAGAAAGCGACATCCGGAGTTTCTACGTAGCGGAAGGTATCGCCCACCTGCACCAGAAAACGGTTCTTCTTGTTGGCTGCCAAGTAGCCGAGTTCCAGTTGCCGATATTCGGGAGCCGCAGAACGGAGGGCACTGTTGTGCTCGAACTTGCACAAGGCTGCTTCTAGGTCGCTTTCTTCAATGGGTTTCAGCAGATAGTCGATGCTGTTTACCTTGAAAGCTTTGATGGCATATTCGTCGTAGGCGGTGGTGAAGATAACGGGCAAATCGACGGGACACTGCTCGAATATCTCAAAGCTCAACCCGTCGGACAAGCGGATATCTACAATCATCAAGTCCAGGCTGCCCTGACGCAAGAGCAGTACAGCCTGCTCCACGCTCTCTGCCCAGCCCGCCAACTGCCAGGAAGGGCGCAGCCGTTGCATCATACGCTTCAGCTCTTCGTAGGCGAAGCGCTCATCTTCTACTAATAAATACTTTACCATAAAACGTGTCTGTTATTGCGACAAAGATACTATTTTACCTCTTGTCTTTACTAAAATGGCATTTGTCATTTCAGCGTATACCTGAATCCCACCGTCAGGCGCAGAGTCGGTCTGAAGCAAGGCTCGTCCTCATCGTTCTTGAAGTTATTGAGAAAACCTTTCAAACTACGGTCCGACATACTTATTCCGCGTATCCAGTTACCGCCCACTCCCAGATAAACAGCCGTCTTCCTACTCAACTGGTACGAAGGACTGATGTATGACCTCAGCATGACGGTAGAATAGATTTTCGATTTCCCGTCGACTTCCATCACGGCAGACATGCCGTCCATATCGAGGGCGGTCAGTTCCAGCTTCAGCTTCTTGTTCAGCCAGGTGGCGACGGACACTTTCATGCCGCTGGACATATCCACTTTCAGCTCATACCTGCCGGCATTCCTCCAACTGAAGTACATCATGGGCAGTATCATCGGGATACCGTAAGAGTTCGTCAACCCCGCACCGATGCCCAAGTCGAGGTTCTTCCGCAGTTTATAGACAAAGATGATTGCTCCATTAGCCAGTAGGGTCTTCATGGAAACCCCGTCCAACGGGGCATAGACACCGCCGCCCACAGAGGCTATGATACTCCACTTGTCGGACAGGGGACGGATGTGGGAGATATTCAGACTGGCATTCAGCAGATTGTCCGGATTCAACTCCCGCGCCTGCCCCTTATTATGGAATACGCCATAGGCAGCATTGACGGTTGCCGACCACGCCACCAGCCTGCCCTTGTCGTCATGCCTGACGGAAAGCGGCAGGTTATACCTTCCCGATACCATCATCAAGCTGCCCGAACCATACTCGTTGCCGAGGTCATCCTTCAACGAACTTTCGGGCAGATAGTCGTAACTGATATAGCCTTGCCCCCGGCAGCAGAACGGCCACGCCGCAAGCCACAACACCAATAGAATCACAGAGTTTGTCTTCATGGGAATATGCAAATGTTTTCTGCAAATATAGGCCTGCGGCAAGTAAGCGGGAAGCATTTACGGACGGGATGCGGAATGGGGAGGACGAAATGCGGAAACCGGAAGGCGGAATGATTCCATGTTTTACGTTACGCATTTCACGTTACGTAAAATACATAATATTTTCGGGATAAAACAAATATCAGGTGAAGCACCCATCAATCTCCAAACTAATTGTACCTTTGCGGAACTTTAAACAAAAAAATGATGAAAGAAGAAACTTTCGATTATTCCAAAGTTCCCCATAACTTCGGCTTATGCGCTACTGACACATGCCCTTATACTGACACCTGCCTGCGCCGGATTGCATATACGTATGCACCCTCAAACAACATCTTCCTATATGTACTGAATCCGAAAGCAATAGAGTCCACAGCGGGAAAATGCAAATATTATTGCTCGAATAAGAAAGTGCGCTATGCCAAAGGCTTTATCCATACGGCAGAAGCCATCTCTGTCGGCCAGTCCGGCACGTTCCGCTACCGGCTCATCGGCTTATGGGGTATCCGAAGATATTATCAGAAGCGGAAAGGGGAAACTTTGCTCTCACCAACCGAGCAGCAACAAGTCATTGCAATTGCCCGTAACTTAGGACTCCAACGGACGGAGTACTTCGACGCTTATGTAGAAGAGTACGACTTCACATGACAGCTCCGGTCACCTCACATGATAACTCCGGTTACCCCAAACGGTAACTTCATTTACACTACGAGGTAAAAGGCTTTACACTATGGTGTAACGACCGTTACAATATGGAGTAACGGCCGTTACACCCTATGGTAAACGGCTTTACATTAGAAGGTAAACAAGCGGTAAATACAATACGCTGATTTAAAGGGAAGTATTCAGTATAAGATTATGGCAGTATTTCACCTTCCGCTGTCACCTTTACGTAGATTTCCCTTTCCCCTTGCTCCATCTCTACCAAAAAGTAACTGCCATCGGGAGTCTCAATAAAGTCGGCATCATCAATGACATAACCGGGATGGGCAGCCGTAACGGCGTTCTTCACTACATCCTCCAGATGTCTCTTGCTGATGTCCCAGGTAGTATAGGCCCATGCACCCTCAGCGGTGAACATCACATCCTTGCTGATACTTCCGTGCACGATTTCGACTTCCGTCATACCGTTCTTTTCTTTTTCAATATCCACAATGCGGGCATTGGGATATTTCTCTGCTATAAAATCTTTGATGGCAGCGGAAATATCAGAAGGGAGATAATCTTCGGGAGAACCGCCGTTGTGCGCATCGGCCACTTCCTTCACCAGAATGCCGTCCTCCGAATAATAGAGGTCCATTTCCTGATTACCTTTCTCCACTTCGATGATGTAGACAACAGCCATTTCCTTACGTTCCAGCTTGTCTACATCTTCCACCTTCCATACATTATAATAGGTACTACTCTCGTAAGAGCTTCTCACCGGAGCGGGAAGGTCTGCATAACGGAGGTCGGTTTCGGTCATCTGCCATACACCGTCTTTGGTGAACCAGGCCTCCTTTTCGAAATTGTCCTCATGGAAATCAGCCACATAATATGCACCTTTTGTTTCCCATTCTATACGCTGGGCATTGGGATGCTCCTTGGCCAACGCATTACTCAGTTCCGCGGGCACGGAGATTCCGTCGTTGTCGTCATCATCACAGCTTTGCAAGGCAAAGGCAAACACGCCTAACGCCAATAATAAGAAGTACTTTTCCAGTTTCATAGTCATTTCGTTTTTTTACATTATCAATACCAAGTTTGTTCATTTTGTATGGCAAAGATGAAGCCTAAATCTGGAAAGAATCTGGAAGAATACTCATATTTTGCAGAAAACAGCTATCTTTGTGCCACTAAAAGCGTTCATAACAAAAGAGATACATAATAACACAATGGAAAAGAAATTCAAACGTACCACCGTGACATCGGCATTGCCGTATGCCAACGGCCCGGTTCATATCGGACACCTGGCAGGCGTTTATGTTCCTGCCGACATCTACGTCCGCTACCTGCGACTGAAAAAGGAAGATGTAATCTTCATCGGCGGTTCCGACGAACACGGAGTGCCCATCACCATCCGCGCCAAGAAGGAAGGCATCACCCCGCAAGACGTGGTAGACCGCTATCATACGCTTATAAAGAAGTCTTTCGAAGAGTTCGGTGTTTCCTTCGACGTGTACAGCCGTACTACTTCAAAGACGCATCACGACACGGCTTCCGACTTCTTCCGCAAGCTGTACGATAAGGGAGAATTCATCGAAAAGACCAGCATGCAGTATTACGACGAAGAAGCCAAGACCTTCCTTGCCGACCGCTACATCACCGGCGAATGCCCCCACTGCCATGCCGAAGGCGCTTACGGCGACCAATGCGAGAAGTGCGGCACCAGCCTCAGCCCCACGGACCTGATTAATCCGAAGAGTGCCATCAGCGGCAGCCAGCCCGTGATGCGTGAGACGAAGCACTGGTATCTGCCGCTGGACAAACACGAGGAATGGCTTCGCCAATGGATTCTGGAAGACCATAAGGAGTGGCGTCCCAATGTTTATGGCCAATGCAAGAGCTGGCTCGACATGGGCTTGCAGCCGCGTGCCGTGAGCCGCGACCTGGATTGGGGTATTCCCGTTCCCGTAGAGGGCGCCGAGGGCAAAGTGCTCTATGTATGGTTCGACGCCCCTATCGGCTACATCAGCAACACCAAAGAGTTGCTGCCCGACACATGGGAGAAATGGTGGAAAGACCCCGAAACGCGTCTGGTACACTTCATCGGAAAAGACAATATCGTGTTCCACTGCATCGTGTTCCCCGCCATGCTGAAGGCAGAGGGTAGCTACATCCTGCCGGACAACGTGCCGAGCAACGAGTTCCTGAACCTGGAGGGCGACAAGATTTCCACTTCACGCAACTGGGCGGTATGGCTGCACGAGTATCTCGTTGACTTCCCCGGCAAGCAGGATGTGCTGCGCTACGTGCTGACCGCCAACGCACCGGAGACAAAAGACAACGACTTCACCTGGAAGGACTTCCAGGCACGTAATAACAACGAGCTGGTTGCCGTTTATGGCAACTTCGTGAACCGCGCCCTGCAACTCACCAAGAAGTACTTCGACAGCGTAGTGCCCGCCGCAGGCGAACTGAACGACTACGACCGCGAGACGCTGAAAGAATTTGCCGACGTCAAGGCAGAAGTGGAGAAGTTGCTGGACGTATTCAAATTCCGCGACGCACAGAAGGAAGCGATGAACCTTGCCCGCATCGGAAACAAATACCTGGCAGACACCGAGCCGTGGAAGCTTGCCAAGACAGACATGGAGCGCGTAGCCACCATTCTCCACATCTCGTTGCAGTTGGTCGCCAACCTTGCCATTGCTTTCGAACCGTTCCTGCCCTTCAGCAGCGAGAAGCTTCGCAAGATGCTGAACATGGACAGCTTTGACTGGGCAGAGCTGGGACACACCGACCTGTTGCCTGCCGGACATCAGCTGGGCACCCCCGAACTGCTGTTCGAAAAGATAGAAGACGACGTCATCCAGGCACAAGTAGACAAGCTGCTTGCCACCAAGAAGGCAAACGAAGCCGCCACCTACAAGGCAAACCCCATCAAGCCGACCATCGCCTTCGAAGACTTTGAAAAGCTGGATATCCGCGTAGGTACAGTGCTTGAATGCGAGGCAGTGCCCAAGATGAAGAAGCTGCTGAAGTTCAAGATTGCCGACGGGCTGGAAAACCGCACCATCGTCAGCGGCATTGCCCAGCACTACAAACCGGAAGAACTGGTAGGCAAGCAAGTGCTGTTCATCGCCAACCTCGCTCCACGCCAATTCAAGAACGGGCTGGTAAGTGAGGGAATGATTCTCTCTGCCGAGAATTATGACGGCTCGCTGGCGGTGACTTCACTGCTGAAAGAGGTGAAGCCGGGCAGCGAGGTGAAATAAAACAGTAACAAGGTAACGAGTTAACAAGGCTACAAGGAGGAAGGAAAAGCCTCGTGGCCTTGTTAACTCGTTGCCTTATCAACCAATAAACTATGTCCGATACATCACTCAAAGAAAAAACAGCCAAAGGCCTCTTCTGGGGAGGATTCAGCAACGGCATACAGCAGTTGTTAAATCTGGGATTCGGAATAGTCCTTGCCCGTCTGCTGGATGCTTCGGATTATGGTATGGTAGGGATGCTTACCATCTTCTCCGCCATTGCCGCCGCCTTGCAGGAGGGTGGGTTCATTTCGGCACTGACCAACCGGAAGGAGACTTTGCACAAGGATTACAACGCCGTGTTCTGGTTCAGCCTGATGTGCAGCACTACTATATATATATTACTCTTCTTTGCCGCACCGCTGATTGCCGACTTCTACGATACGCCCGAGCTGATACCGCTGTCCCGTCTCTCCTTCTTGGGATTCGTCATTTCCAGCATGAGCATTGCACCGAGGGCATATCTATTCAAGAACCTCAGAATCAAGGACACTACCGTCATTTCTATTTCAAGTCTGATAGTCTCCGGCATTGTGGGCATCACATTGGCGGCAAACGGATTCGCCTATTGGGGGATTGCATTGCAAAGCATCTCTTTCATTACCGTAATGACGATTCTTAACTTCTACTTCTCGCATTGGAGACCCCGCTTCCGGTTCGACTTTACACCCATTAAGGAGATGATAGGGTTCAGCAGTAAGATAATCATTACGAATATCTTCACCATAATCAATAACAATTTGTTTTCCGTCTTGTTGGGTAAGTTCTATTCGGAACGGGAAGTGGGTAACTTTACGCAGGCAAACAAGTGGAACGGCATGGGACATACCACGATTACGGGCATGATAAACGGCATTGCACAACCCGTCTTTACCCGGGTTGCCGACGACAAGGCACGGCAACTTGCCGTATTCAGAAAGCTGCTACGCTTCACCGCCTTTATCTCTTTCCCCGCCATGCTGGGATTGAGCTTGGTATCGAAAGAACTGATTATAATCACTATCACGGAGAAGTGGCTGCCCAGTGCCGATATCTTGCAACTGTTATGTATTTGGGGAGCATTTATTCCCGTCATCAATCTGTTCTCCAACCTGCTCATCAGCCGGGGGCATTCTTCTATCTATATGTGGAGCACCATCAGCTTGAGCCTGCTGCAAATAGTAGCTGTATGTGCCATATACCCATACGGGTTGGAATGGATGCTGCGTATTTTCGTCATTATCAATATCGGCTGGCTGTTTGTATGGTTCCGTTTTGTCAAGAGGGAGATAGGATTAAGACTGCGCGATATGCTGAAAGACATCTCTCCTTATCTCTCCCTATCCATTGTACTCGTAGTGTCAACTCACTATGCCACTCAGCCCATAGAAAACCTATACTTAAATATGGCAGCCAAAATCATTATGGTAGCTGGGCTTTATGCACTGGTTTTGTGGAAACTACAATCTACCATCTTCCGGGAAAGCATTGAATTCCTCTTAAAGAAAAAAAGAGCATGAGCCGCATAGCCTACATCATATCCGCCTACAAGGATGCCCCACACTTGGCACGCCTGGTTGCCGCACTGGATGACCGGGCAGACTTCTACGTGCACATCGACCTCAATGCCGATATACACCCTTTTGAAGAAGCCTTGGGAGACAAGGTCACTTTCGTGCCCCGCCACCGGATAAGCTGGGGAGGATGGGAACAAGTGGAATACCAGAAAGAATTGCTTACCGCCGTATTGCACAGCGGTATCCCCTATACCCGCGTAGTATGCCTGAGCGGGCAGGACTACCCATTATGGAGCAACAACGCCATCCACCGCTATTTCGAGGAGCATCAAGACACTGAATTCATCGGCGGTTTCAACCTGACACACTGCACCGTGAAACAGCAGTTGCACAAGATAACCCATTACCACCCTTTCCGTGACCTGCCTTGGAAGAGTATATGGTGGAAGAACAAACTCATCGTAGCATCGCGCAAGCTGGCACAGATACTCCCCATCCGGAAAGCCCCTTTCGCACCCTTGGAAGGCAAGCAGGCAGATGTCTATTTCGGTTCTGACTATTGGGCCATCACGCTGCCCTGCGCACGATATGTATATGAAAAGTTGTGCACGGAGGAGAAACTGGTGAAGTATTTCAGAACCAGCTTTGTACCCAGCGAACTGTGCATACAGACCATCGTATTCAACTCCCCTTTTGCCTCAAAAGGGCTTCTTTTAGAGGGGGAATACCCCGGACTTACCCGTCTCACCCCCTTGCACTACATAGACTACGGCGCATCCATCCGCGTGATGACACTCGAGGACCTGCCGGTATTGCGGCAGTCTGGAAAGATGTTCTGCCGGAAAGTAGTAAGCGGGGAGTCCGACACACTGATAGAAAAACTCAAGTCCGATTTCGCAAAAGAAGATTGAAATGGAAAGTGCTCCTTTCAACTATTATCATTATTTTTGCAGACATCAATCAAAAATGGTATCCATGGTGAAGCAATATACCCCAGAAGAACTGACCCAACTACATCAGGTGCTATACGAAATACTGGAAGAGATTGTGCGCATCTGCGACAAACACAATATTCCCTATTTTGTAATCGGCGGAACAGCAATAGGGGCACTCTATGACAAAGCGATTCTTCCTTGGGATGACGACATAGATATAGGTATGAAACGGGAAGACTACAATAAGTTTCTCCAGATAGCTTCCCAAGAACTGAGAGAGCCATACTTTCTTTCATGGATACATACCGACCCTCATAGTCCTTATTACTTTGCCAAAGTCAAGAAAAACAACACCTTATTTGTCGAAGAGATGTTTAAAGATGTACCTATGCATCAAGGAATCTTTGTCGATATATTCCCTTTTGACCGTATTCCAAACAATAAGCTATTAAGGAAGATACAATATGAAGCTGTCAACTTTCTGAAATGCTGCCTGATGGGAAAAGAGGTATGGCTATGGAAACACTTCGGAAAATGTCAAATATCCAACCCTACCAATCGTGGAGCTGTTGCCTGCCTTCTGAACCGGATAGTTGATATGACACTCTCTAAAAAGACAATCTACCGTTTGATGGTGATAATGCAAAGTTGTTTCAACTCATGGAAAACTTTGTATTACAACAATGTGATTACCACTACCGACCATGTTTTGGAGACGAGTCTCAACCATTTACAACCAATCAAATTCGGTCCACTTTATCTGAAAGCACCTGATGGATTGGAAAACTTTCTACGGTACAACTATCCCACTTTACACCGGTATACAGAAGAAGAGCAGGACAAGATAAACAATCATTATCCGGCAGTTCTTTCTTTCAACATACCAAATGACCATATAGCCACCTCCTAATCCAACAAAATTGCCATGAAACCAGCCCTTGTAGATGTATCTGTACTGATTCTTTTCTTCAACCGCCCCAAACTGCTGGCGCAAGTATTCGAACAAGTGAAGAAGGCACGCCCCGCACGACTGTTTCTCTATCAGGACGGCCCGCGCGGCGAGCGTGACATGCCGGGCATAGAAGCTTGTCGCAAAGTAGTGGCAGACATCGACTGGGAATGCGAAGTACACCACAACTACCAAGAGAAGAACTACGGCTGCGACCCATCGGAATACATGGCACAGAAGTGGGCATTCTCCTTGTCGGACAAATGTATCGTGCTTGAGGATGACGACGTGCCTGCCGTCTCTTTCTTCGGCTTCTGCAAGGAACTGCTCGACAAGTATGAGCACGACACACGCATCAGCATGATTGCCGGATTCAACAACGAGGAGATTACACCGGACATCACTTCCGACTACTTCTTCGCCACCACCTTCTCCATCTGGGGATGGGCGAGCTGGCGGCGGGTGACGGACCAATGGGATGAATTCTACACCTTCCTGGACGACAAGGAGAACATGCGGCAACTGAAGAACCTCATCCACACACGGCGCTACCGCAAAGACTTCATCTACATGTGCCAACGCCACCGCGAACACGGGAAAGCCTATTACGAAACCATCTTCCACGCTTCCATGTTGTTCAATTCGGGTCTGAGCATCGTGCCCACCCGCAACATGATAAACAATCTGGGAGCCACTGCCGACTCCACCCACTTTGCCGGCTCCGTGCACACCATGCCGCGCGGTTACCGCCGCATCTTCACCATGAAACGCCACGAAGTGGAGTTTCCACTGAAGCACCCTCGCCACGTCATCGAGAACACAGCCTACAAGGATAGCGTTTACCGCATCATGGCATGGCGGCATCCCTGGATAAAGATTGCACGGTCGTTCGAGGAACTGGCGTTGAACCTACGGTACGGCAACTTCACCATCATATGGCAAACGCTGCAAAAGCGTATCCGGAAATGGACGAAACAAGACCGGCATCTGTAACAAGAAAAAACATTCAAAAAAGAAGAAACGAACAACAGTCATGAGAGTACTACTTATCAATACCTCCGAACGCATCGGCGGCGCAGCCATCGCCGCCAGCCGTCTGATGGAATCACTCAAGAACCACGGCATCAAAGCCAAGCTGCTGGTACGCGACAAGCAGACCGACCAAATCTCCGTTGTGTCACTGGACCATAACTGGCGCATGGTGTGGAAGTTCGTCTGGGAGCGCATCGTCATCTGGAGCGCCAACCGCTTCAACAAAAAGAACATCTTTGCCGTGGACATAGCCAACACGGGGACAGACATCACCTCACTGCCCGAATTCCAGCAGGCAGACGTCATCCATCTGCACTGGATAAACCAAGGGATGCTCTCGCTGAGGAATATCGAGAAGATTCTCGCCTCGGGCAAGCCCGTCGTCTGGACCATGCACGACATGTGGCCCTGCACCGGCATCTGTCACCATGCCCGCGAGTGCACCCGTTACCGGCAGGAATGCCACAACTGCCCCTTCATCCACGGAGGCGGAGGCAAGCGTGACCTTTCCTACCGCATCTTCCGGAAAAAGCAGAATCTATATCGCAACCGTCACATCAACTTCGTCACCTGCAGCCGCTGGCTGGAAGAACGTGCCCGGACAAGCGCCCTCTTCTGCGGACATGCCGTGACGTGCATCCCCAACCCCATCAACACCAACCTCTTCAAGCCCCGCAACCGACAGGAAGCCCGCAGCCGTTGCCTACTGCCGCAAGACAAAAAGCTCATGTTGTTCGGCTCGGTGAAGATTACGGACAAACGGAAAGGCATCGACTACCTGATAGAATCGTGCCGACTGCTGGCTGACAAGCATCCCGAACTCCGGGAACAGTTGGGTGTCGTCGTCTTCGGCAACCAATCGCAACAACTGGAAAACCTGCTTCCATTCAAAGTCTACCCGCTGAACTTCGTCAGCAACGAACACCAACTGGTGAACATCTACAATGCCGTGGACATCTTCGTGACCCCCTCGCTGGAAGAGAACCTGCCGAACACCATCATGGAAGCCATGGCATGCGGCATTCCCTGCGTCGGATTCAACGTGGGCGGCATCCCTGAGATGATAGACCATCTGCACAACGGCTACGTGGCACAATACAAATCCTCGGAAGACTTTGCCAACGGCATCTACTGGACGCTGACCGAACCCGACTACCCCAGCCTCTCGGAACAAGCCTGCCGGAAAGCCATCTCCCACTATTCGGAGAACGTCGTCGCCAAGAAATACATTGACCTTTACAACAAAGTGACCGGAAGAAATGCATAACCACCCCACCCCGAAATTCAGCATCATCACCGTGACCTACAATGCCGAAGCGGTACTGGAGGACACGATTCAAAGCGTTATCTCGCAAACCTACCACCACGTAGAATACATCCTTGTGGACGGTGCGTCCAAAGACGGCACGCTCTCCATTATCGACCGTTACCGCGACCGCATCACCCGCATCGTGAGCGAACCGGACAAGGGACTGTACGACGCCATGAACAAAGGCATCCGCCTTGCCACCGGCGATTACCTCTGCTTCCTCAATGCCGGCGACAGCTTCCACGAGGACGACACCTTGCAGCAGATGGTGCGTTCCATCTCCGGCAACGAACTACCCGACGTGCTGTACGGCGAAACGGAACTGGTGGACAAGGAAGGTCACTTCATCCGCATGCGCCGCCTCGCCGCCCCGGAAGTGCTTACCTGGCGAAGCTTCAAGCAGGGCATGCTGGTCTGCCATCAGGCCTTCTTTGCCAAAGCTTCCCTTGTAGAACCCTACGACCTGCAATACCGCTTCTCCGCCGACTTCGACTGGTGCATCCGGGTGATGAAGAAGGCACGGACCTTGCACAATACCCATCTCACCCTCATCGACTATCTGGAAGAGGGAATGACCACCCAGAACCGGCAAGCATCCCTGCGCGAACGCTTCCGCATCATGGCGCGGCATTACGGACTGATGAGTACCGTAGCCCATCATGCCTGGTTCGTATTACGGGCCGTGATAAAGAAATAGCACAAATTTCGAGGACAAATATACTTTGTTCCCGCAAGACCTATACCTTGCGGGAATCTCCCCTATACCCAGCTCTCTACAGTATAGGAGTGAGTACCCAAAACATCCCCATGTTTTCACCTAAAACATCCGGATGTAATGGGGCAAAACATCCCCATGTTTTGGGGTAAAACATCCGGGTGTTTTGGAGAAAGACATCCGGATGTTCTGCATATTAAGTCCTATACCGTGAGGGGCTAAGTCCTAAGACGTAGGAGATTAAGTCCTAAGGCAAAGGGGGCTGGGTAACTGTAAGCAGCGCCTTCAACTCTTTTACCCCTTCCGAAGCTCCCTTTTGAATGACATGTATCGGACGCATGACGTGCGTGTCCACCGGCTTGGGGTCTATCAGATACACTTCGGCGGCACGGGGCACGTAGTTCAGCAGTCCCGCAGCGGGATAAACGTTCAGGCTGGTGCCGATGATGACGAAGATGTCCGCCTGCTCCACATACCGGATGGCAGTCTCAATCTCCGGCACCGACTCGCCAAACCACACGATGAACGGGCGGAGCTGCGTACCGTCGCCCGCCTTGTCGCCCAACTTTACTTCATATTCCTCCGGCGCCAGTTCCTTGACGAAATGCGGATTATAAGGGTCGCGGCTGGAACAAACCTTCGTCAGTTCCCCATGCAAGTGTATCACGTGCGTACTGCCGGCACGCTCGTGCAGATTATCTACGTTCTGGGTGACGACCGTTACATTGAAATCCCTCTCCAGGTCGGCAACGCCCAGATGCCCGGCATTCGGCACCACATCGAGCAACTGCTTGCGACGTTCGTTATAGAAATTAATGACCTGTTCCGGATTACGTGCATACCCCTCGGGAGTCGCCACCTGCTCCACCGGATATTTGTCCCATAATCCGCCCGCATCACGGAATGTGCTGATGCCGCTCTCGGCGCTCATACCAGCACCCGACAATATGACCAAGTTCTTCATTTTCCGCTCCTTTCCTTTATTAAAGTAAGACAAATATAAGAAGAATGTTCAAGTTGTGATATAAATAAGAAAAATTAAATACTTAAAAGCCTTATCATTCAAATAAAAGACGTACTTTTGCCACTCATAAATTTGCAATAGACTGGAAAAGAAACCAATCCGGTCGTCAACAAAAGAATCTTATGGACAAATTCAGTTATGCTATCGGCCTTGGAATAGGTCAGAATCTTTTAAGCATGGGTGCCAAAGGCATTGCAGTAGATGACTTTGCACAAGCAATCAAAGACGTTTTGGAGGGCAACCAGACGGCAATCAGCCACACAGAAGCCCGTGACATCGTCAACAAGTACTTCGCCGAACTGGAGGAGAAGATGAACGCAGCAAACATAGAAGCCGGCAAAAAGTTCCTGGAAGAGAACAAAAAACGCGAGGGAGTTGTTACGCTTCCCAGCGGACTTCAATACGAAGTTATCACAGAAGGAAACGTCGGTCACTATGCCAAAGCAACCGACCAGGTACAATGCCACTACGAAGGCACACTGGTTGACGGAACGCTGTTCGACAGCTCCATCAAGCGCGGCCAGCCTGCCACATTCGGTGTAAACCAAGTGATACCCGGTTGGGTGGAAGCCCTTCAGCTTATGCCCGAAGGTGCCAAGTGGAAACTCTACATCCCCAGCGACCTGGCATACGGAGCGCAGGGTGCCGGCGAGATGATTCCTCCCCACAGCACGCTCGTATTCGAAGTCGAATTACAGAAAATTTTATCTAAATAAACAAACAAGTAAAAGCAAAATGAAAAAAGTAACATTTCTCATGGCTCTTGCAGTAGCTGCCGGCATGGCATCTTGTACTGCTCAAAGTCCGAAAGCTGATTTGAAGACGGACATCGACTCATTATCTTACGCCATCGGTATGGCACGTACAGAAGGTTTGGACCAGTATCTTGCACAACAAGGCATTGACTCAACCCAGATGTCAGAATTCCTGAAAGGTTTCAACGAAGGCGCAGCCAAAATCGATAAGAAAGACGTGGCTTACATGGCCGGTCTGCAAGTAGGCCAGATGGTCAGCAAGCAATGGGTGGAAGGCTTCAACCAACAAATCTTCGGCAACGACTCCACACAGAGCATCAGCCGCGAAAATCTGCTGGCAGGTTTCGTAGCAGGTGTCATCGGCAAGGGTGGTGCTATGGATATGATGAAAGCTCAAGAGTACATGCGTACTCAGATGGATGCCATCAAAGAAAAAGCAACTGCAGAAAAGTATGCTGACAACAAAGCTGCCGGTGAAAAGTTCCTGGCTGAGAACAAGGCTAAAGAAGGTGTAGTAACTACCCCGAGCGGTCTGCAATACAAAATCATCACCAAGGGTAACGGTGCCGTTCCTGCCGACAGCAGCAAGGTGAAAGTAAACTACAAAGGTACGCTGATTGACGGAACAGAATTCGATAGCTCTTACAAGCGCAACGAACCTGCTACTTTCCGTGCCAACCAGGTAATCAAAGGCTGGACAGAGGCCCTCACCATGATGCCCGTCGGCTCTAAGTGGGAACTCTATATCCCCTACGACCTGGCATACGGTTCAAGAGAAACCGGTAGCCAAATCAAGCCGTTCTCTACTTTGATATTCGAAGTGGAACTGCTGGGTATCGAGAAGTAATGTAACAATCCGAAGGGAGGGGCAAAACCCTCTTGATACTTCTTTTAGGCGCGGATTACGAGGAATAACGCGGATTTGGTAAACTAAATCCGTGAAATCCGCGTAATCCGCGCCTTATCGTTACCCCTCACTTTTATTCATTTTTCCGTCCCTTTTTATAGATAAATTAAAATAAAGTCCTATATTTGCTTACTATTTGATAACTACAAGAACTTTACTTATTTACTATTATGGAAAAAATAGACAATCTTGACCGGCAGATTCTGGAAATCATTTCCCAAAATGCCCGTATCCCTTTCAAGGACGTAGCTGCTGAATGTGGCGTGTCACGTGCTGCCATCCATCAACGTGTACAGCGCCTGATTGACCTTGGCGTTATTGTTGGCTCAGGCTATCATGTAAATCCCAAGTCCCTTGGATACAGAACCTGCACTTACGTAGGAATCAAGCTGGAAAAGGGCTCCATGTATAAGACGGTAGTTGCTGAGCTGGGCAAGATTCCCGAAATCGTAGAATGCCACTTCACCACTGGTCCGTACACCATGCTGACTAAGGTATATGCCCGCGACAACGAGCATCTGATGGATTTGCTGAACAACAAGATGCAGGAGATTCCTGGCGTAACCGCTACCGAGACCTTGATTTCCCTGGAACAGAGCATCAAGAAGGAGATTCCTATTTGCCCCGAGAAATAACGAACAACAATGGATTTCTTGAACGAATATCATCTGTCGGGCCTTGTCATAGGTATCTGCACATTCCTCATCATCGGCTTGTTTCACCCCATAGTTGTGAAAGCCGAATATTATTGGGGCACCAAGTGCTGGTGGATTTTCCTTTTACTCGGCATCGGCGGCATCATTGCCTCCCTTTATACGGAGAACATCATGATAGCCTCCCTTTTGGGCGTCTTTGCATTTTCCTCGTTCTGGACCATCAAGGAGATATTCGAGCAGGAAGAACGAGTGAAAAAAGGCTGGTTTCCCAAGAATCCAAAACGAATTTATAAGTTCTAAGGACAAAGGTTATAAGGAATTTTATCCAAAAGTCTTGCATATTTCAATAGAAAATGCTACTTTTGTCCCCGCTATCCAAGCAAGGATGCATCGGACTTGTAGCTCAGTTGGTTAGAGCAACAGACTCATAATCTGGAGGTCCCTGGTTCAAGCCCAGGCTGGTCCACAAACTAAAAGGCTCATCTCTAACGAGATAGAGCCTTTTTTAGTTCATGGAGACCTCCGATTAAGGGTCTGTTGCTTGGTTATATTTAGTATTGTATTAGGTATTTGTTGACTAATTGTTGACTGATTTAAACATTACTAACATGCTGACTATCAAAGCTGAAATCAAGAAGAGTGAACTAAAAGTTGACGGAACGTACAATGTTAAGATTAGATTTACTTTAGACCGTAAGGTTAAAAGACTATCAACTAATCTATTTATAACTTCAAAAGACCTAACTAAATCCCTCAAATTTAAAGAGGACACTTCCATTAAGAGAGCGATAGATAGACTGGTACTTTATTACAGAGAACAGTGTTTCAAACTGCAATTAGACCAAAATCATTATTCGTTAGATGAGATAATTGAGTTCTTAAACGGAGAACAAGAGAAGCAACAAACCATTGACTTTATAAAGTTCAGTCGTGAGTGGATAGCCTCAACCACTATCAAAGGTGCACCTAACTACACCACTGCCATTAATGCCTTAGTCCGTTTCATAGGTAAAGAGGAATTGGATATTAATTTGATTACCCTTGACTTCTTAGAAAGCTTTAAAGCATTCTTGAATAAAGAACGTGAGATACGGACTAAAAGATTAATGCAGCAGGGTAAACGGGTACCTTCCAATCGTTCACTCTCTCTATATTTGATAAGCATTAAGAAGTTATTCAATGAAGCCAAGAAGAAATACAATAAGAAGGAGAAGAATTTAATCCTAATCCCCAACTCACCCTTCATGGAACTTGAAATACCCAAGCAGGAAGCAACAAGAAAGAGAGCCATATCCGCAGATATTATAAAGAAGCTATGGAAGCTACCCTATAAAGATATGAAGAAAGGCTACAAATCTACCTGCCATTATAATTTGGCAAAGGATTGTTTCATTCTATCATTCTGTCTTATGGGAATCAATTCAGCAGACCTTTACAATGCCACTGAAATGGAAGGTTATACAATCGTCTATAATCGTACCAAGACGAAAGACCGTAGATTGGATAAGGCTCAAATGAAGGTTGACATACCCAGATTAATCCTGCCTCTTGTTGAGAAGTACAAGGATAAGACTGGTAAACGTCTCTTCAATTTCTATCAATACTATGCTGACGAGAAGGATTTCAATAAGGCTATCAACTACGGCTTAAAAGAAATTTGTACAATATTAGAAATTGACGATTTGGAATACTACGCAGCAAGGCATAGTTGGGCTACCATTGCACTTAATAAAGCTGGCATTGATAAATATATAGTCCATGCAGCACTTAACCATATTGACGATGCAATGAAAGTAACGGACATCTATATTGAACGTGATTTCGTAAATGAGAACAAGGCTAATACTAAGGTTGCGAAGTACGTGTTTGGCAAGTAAGCTAATAATTCCCCACTAAAAATCTACTGAGCTATAATTAGTCGCTATCCTTTTTCGGCTTCCACATGCTTCAAAGGTAGAATGCCTAAAAAGGATATCAAATCAACACTTCAGTAATTTAATGGATATCAGTTATATACAAATTAAAACATATAATTATACGCTATCCTATTTCTAGTGTATAAGGGAAATACTAGACTATATATCTAAAAAACGACATCAAACGAAACAAATGCAGGTTCTGGCAGATTCCCCAGCCCGATAATCTTATGCAATTTTGTACACAAAGCCATCTGATAGATTCGTTTATCCAATATCAACTTGGCTATGGGTACTCCCGAGTAATTGAAAACCAGCACCTTGTTCGCCATGGATTTTTGCGGGTCATTATAGTCATACTCGCTTAAAAGTTGATCTAAGTACAAAATATAGATATATTGGTCATCCATTGCCAAATCCAACACCTGCCCAAAGCTTCTTGCCTTACTAAACAAGAGGTTATAGTCTTTACATTCATAAAAAGACCGATCAAAATAAAAGTTCCAGTCTTTTACCATGGTTCCATTTTCCAGGTGGTATTTAGCAAGATACGGCAGTTTGCTAGGCGCAAACACCATATGCCCGTCATGCGCCGACAGATAACCTTTCAAATTCATCCGTGAAGACTAGACAGAAATTTTGTTCCCCACCGGAGATTCGCCGAACCTCTGTAAAGGCTGCAGATTGGCATCCAGTAAGGAAAAGAAACTACCGTCCTTTCCGCACAATAGGGAGACAAAATGCTGTTCATCCAGTCGTACGAAATTATAATCTGCAGGATTGAGCTCACCTTGCACACGCTTATAAGGAGTTTTTTTTCTGGACAGCTCTTCAATTTCAATAGCATTTCCGTTGCCTTTTAGAGACATCACTGCCAACATTTGTATATTGACATCATTCAAACCGAAGGTGTTTTCGTGAGCGTATGTAATTATTGGCTGTAGGAACTCGCCAGGACCATTTCCCAATGAACCCCAAGTATGGATTTTTTTCATACCCGAAGGAATGGAATATACATGGCAAAAATCATTTTGGGCGACATGCGTCATTACCAAGAATGTATCAACACAGTCAATCCATCCCATATTAATCAGCAATTCTGTATCAGATTGCTCACCATCTACTCTAATCTCCTTATCAAAGGCTGGAAATTCTGTTTTAGATTCGAAGCTACAACTTGACAAGAAGCATAGAAGAATGAATATAATAGAAGTTGTTTTCTGCATAAGTACTTCAAAGCAACATGTAGAATAATCAATGAGCCCTACTTTAAGTTTCACTTTACATCTTATTACATATCTGTTGTAACAAGCTAATGGCTAAAAGTGAAATTTAAAGCAGGCTTAATAATTGCACTTTAGCACTAATCATTATATCCAACCAGGCCTTTTGGTATGACCCAGCAAAATATTTTCACCATAATCTCCGTCAGGATATATTACAACCATTGAATATAAATCAGGGAATTATCACTATCCTTTTTCAACTTCCACATGCTTCAAAGATGAAAAAGCATTAGTGTCCACCAATGAATTCTTACAACAAATTAAAGGCAAAGAATAACCTAAAATGGATCCTTGTAACATGAACTCGAATTACTTTTGCAGTACTTTCAAATTTAACAATTGCCCACTAAAATTTCCAGTAAAAGCTAATGGAAAAACAAGAGTGGACTGGTAGTACACCACCTCCTCGCCAATTTTATAAAGTATCTTTTTATCCAAAGTCTGATGTAGTTTTCCATCAATGTATAAACTTGTAGAGGTATGGTCACCTTTAATCACAATTTGTACCCGTTGACCGATAGGAAACATATAATCAAACTCATTTAAATAACCATCTGACCAGAATGCCAATTTTCCAGACTTTGGGCTACTCTGATACAAAATGGCATTGGAAGATTTAAAAAGCACACTGCCCTTATCTGCGGATTTTGCAGTGAAATCAAAAGCCACTTCATAATCATACCCTACTTCTTCTATCAAAAGCTTTTGATTCCTTTTCAACTTCGAGACTTGAAGCACTTTCCCATCCATCGTTTTTACCTTTGCTCCAATATTCACTCCCGGAGCTTCCGACAAAGCACGACGGCAAGAATCAAACCGTGCGAAAGACAAATCATCCACAGCACCGGTCCACATTTTCAAGCTTAATGTCTGCATAGCAGGATACGCACGATGATGAATGTCCTTGAAAGTAATCCCATTTCCAATGTAATCATTCCATACGGCAAACATTCCCCCTTTCACACGCCTATCATTCCGACTAAATATTCTATCATCAAACATATAGGGTTCCCAGTTATTAAAAATCCACTCTATATTCAGGTAATCGTGGTAATAGAGTGCCGTCAATGGTATTATGTACAATTGGCTACATGCCACATTCACCAATCCAAATCCCAATTCGGCCATTTCAAAGGGATCGGCATAACCATTGTACCAAATGTCCAATAGTACCTCGTCAGACTTCACAGGAAGATCTCCTCTGGCATGCGTCAATGCACCCCATGCCACCGCTTTCTTCCCAAAACCCTCCACATATTTAATGTAATAATCAGTAAAAAAGCGAAACTTTTCAACAACATTAGGATCCGAATTATCGTATTCATCTGTACCAATATGCACTTCTTTACCCCTAAACACCGGATTTTCTCCACCTAAATACTCTGCAAACAAGCTGTCCAAGAACAAATAAGTCTCCGGATTAAACAAATCCAGGTGATCCTCTCCGTACTCCTTACTAGCAATTTCCGGCTTATAGCGCGTAAAGGCCAATGAATGCGCAGGCACATCTATTTCCGGCAAGACAGTCACTCCATACTGCTCGGCTAACATCTGAAGTTCAACAAATTCTTTTTTTGAATAATGAGCCCCCTCCGTGGCCAATCCCGGAAACACGGTACTTTCTAATCGGAAAGCTGCGGGTGTTTGCGACCAGTCATTGCCATAGAACTTTTTAAAGCCGTTGTCATTCAAATGAATCTGGAAACAATTCATTTTATAATAGGACATTATCTTCACATAATCCCTCAAAAAGCCAATGGGGACAAATTTACGTCCTACATCCAACATAAATCCACGCTTAGGATAATTGGGCCAATCTACAGCCACTCCCTGCGGCACCGCCCCATCATACTGTTCCATCATTTGAAGAATGGTCCGAGTTCCCCAAAACACTGCCTGCGTCGTTGCACCCGTCAACACCATCCGATCAGACACATCCAAATAATACTTCTCCCGATTCTCTTCTGTTTCTTTTCCAGCCAAAGTCAAAAAAATATCTCCCGAGCAGGCAGAAACGCCTTCCGCCACCTTATATTTCCTGCCAAACATCACTGCTAAATCTTCGGCAAATGTGTTTGCCACCGGATTGAGTTCTGCTGCATAGCGGGGGTCCAACACCAACCGACACGATGAGCGCCAATAGCCATCCCCGCCTTTCCACTCCTGTAATGCCGGTATCACAAATGGCCTAGAATTTTCTGCCTTTAGCCCTGGCACAAATAGTATGCAAGACACTGCTCCCAATAACACACCTGCCTTAAACACCTGCAACACTTTACCAAAGAGAAACTGCCCCAAAAACAAAATAGTCATTTTCACATCACGAAATATCCACCTCATGTAGTTTGGTCCAAAAACATCAATCCAAGCATTATGCTTGGTAATCCATCTATCCAAAGCAAATTCCATACTATTTATTTTAAAGTTTCAGTTCACTCTACAAGAGTGATTTTTTTTACAAAAGTAACTCCATGATAAGGGACTTGTGTCCAAAATCCCCCTTTATACTCCCCTAAATCCTTTTGATGCCACAAATCACGAACAGAGACTTTTTCTGTATTTCCAAGGCTGCACCATAGACTATTAATCTGTGGAACCTCAGGTGCTTTGGGGGTTAGGATATATTTCTCCTTTGCCATCGATTTTGACCAAGAAGGAATTGGTACAATTTCCCCGCGGCCTACACAAGCAAGAAACAGCCACACCGTTAATAAACACAAACTCACTCTCATCTCAACTGGTCTTTATTTTATCACCGGATTAACAAACAACTCATCCATATACACTTGTTGCGAAGCTTCGAAAGCCACCTTCATATAACGGATGCTTTCATCCAATTGATCAAATAACAAGTTTTCAATCCATGCATCATGCCGATTGTTCGGGAAATGGGGAGTATCCTTGATAGAAGCTAATCTATATTCTTTTCCATCCAACGAAGTGAACAGATAAACTTTCAGCGGCATACCTATTCCATCTAAATTATAGTCCAGCATACGAAGCATGACTTTCCGTAGTCTGGTCTTTTTCTGCAAATCTACCACAAGCTCATGATAACCTTTCTCGAATTTCACCCAACGGGCATCTTTACTGTCTTCCTCGGCAACCCTGCCATCAAGCAATGCCTTCAAATCCGCTTTTCCCAACACCATGTCAATGGTAGCCCCGTTAGCCAATCTCTCCATAAAGGCAGCTTCGGCCAATTGCCAGCAGCCAATCCGCCTTTTCCAGGCCATATAGTCATTGTATACTTTATGTGACCACACCGGTTGCCCCAACTGATAAGTTGACGTGGGGCTTTCTATGATTCCACAAACCATAAATGAGATAATCCTGTCAACCCCTGCCACAGAAGCAGCCACTTGTTGAGATAAAAGACGCGGATAAGCGGCAGGAATCAAGGCCGAAGAACGGTCGTTGGTTCCCTGTTCCCAAGTGAAAGTCTCACAATTGGCCCACATCTCAATATTCAGACGGTTGTGGATGTCTCTCAACCGTTTCCAAGTCTTCTTTAAGCGAGGCAACATGAATTTATCGCGTACACAGCCCACTTCGTCCTGATAGGCTATGATGTCGACTTTCAGCTTTGCCAATTGTTTCTCATACTCCGGATTATCAAAATCAGACAGTCCGATACCATAAGGAGAAATCAGTGTCTTCTTATCCGGAGTCAATGCTCTTGCCTTTTTGGTCAATGCATTAACCGATTGTACAGCATGTTCTGCAAAAATGGGGCAAAGACAATCCTCTACCGGCAAATACCAGCCATAAAAGGCTTTATGATTTTTATAAAAGACGGCCAGTTCCTCCATAATTTGCAATTGGCGTTGTTTGATAGCAGGATCCTGCAAATTATCATCCTGGTCTTTTGCCCATCCAGTACTCATAAAAACCTTCATGTCATATCGGGCAGCCTCATCAAGAATGGCTTCCACAGGACTCTGTTTATCTTTATCATACCACCAGGGCATTAATTGAGAGGGATAATAAGCCTTACCCTCATTGGCAACTTCCATGAATACCAGATATTCAATGCCCATAGCTGACAGTTCCCGCACTTTAGCTTTCCATAATTCCGGATCCGTATTATCAAAACTCTGCGGATTGGTATATCTATTACGTACATCCTTATATGCCAGATTTATCCAAGTACCAGTAATGGGCTTCACCCTCAAAACAGATTCCTTCACCTTCTGTTTTCTCTGTCGGCCAGGAACATCATTGCCAGCAAAAACTACTGCCGACGGCAGTACGGCTGATATCATCAGTACCCCCAATAGGATTGGCAGAAAAATCCTCTTCATAATATACACATTTTTTTAATTAATAAAAGATCAATTGCCACCGGACGTAATAATTAACGCCAAACCTAAAATAAAGAGAATAAACATCAAGGCAATCAATAGATTAGTAGATTTAGAAGCCCCTTTGAATTCCTTCCAAATAAACACCCCCCATAATGCGGCAACCATCGTAGCCCCTTGTCCCAACCCATAGGAAATGGCAGCACCGGCTGTTCCGGCAGCAATATAACTGCACGCTGTTCCCAACGCCCAAATGGCACCCCCCAAAATACCAACCAAATGAGTATTCATATTTCCTTTGAAGTATTGACTGTAAGCCACAGGCACCCCCGTAAAAGGTTTCCTCATTAACAAAGAGTTGAATAGAAAGTTACTGATAAAGATACCTATTGCAAACACAAACAAGGCAGAATACGGAGTCATCATACCAACAGCAGGCGATTCCAGATTTTCCAAATCCATAGCAGCGGCGACAAAACGATAGAAAAACGCCATCAGAATACCAGCGCAGACAGCGATCAGAACTCCTCTTTTTCGGACAGTCTGACCTGATACTTCAGAAACTTTACTGGAAGCAATCCCATTAAAAACAATGGCCAACACAATCAAGAAGACACCCCCAAAAAGAGTGACAGGATCCCCCTTCGGTACACTAAAGTAATTGACAAATACGCCTAATACCAACGCCAACCCCACCCCTATCGGGAAAGCAACCGACATACCAGCCAACGACATGGAAGCCGACAACAATATATTCGAGGCATTGAATATGACGCCACCCAGAAAAGCGCTCCAAAAATTCTCCATACCAACTTGCTGCAAGTCCTGCATAAATCCGCGTCCCCCTTCTCCAATGCTGCCCAGTGTCAAGCCCCAAACCAAAGAAAAAAGAAGTATACCAATCACATAATCCCAATAGAACAATTCATAGCGCCATGTTTGGGCTGACAATTTTTGAGTATTTCCCCATGATCCCCAGCATAACATCGTGACCCAGCACAACGCTACCGCCAATCCGTAACTTTCAACTATAAACATAATCGTGATATTTAATATTGTTTTTAATGATTACAACTCTTCACGGTAAGGAATAGAAGACTGGGCTCCCATTCTGGTTACAGCTATGGATGAAGCTTTTGAAGCCATCACAGCAGCTTGTTTCAAGTCCATGCCCTCTGACAATCCTACGCACAAAGCCCCATTAAACGTATCTCCGGCAGCTGTAGTGTCAACAGGCTCCACTTTGAAAGCATCTATACGATAAGAAACGCCCTCTTCCCTTATAAGACATCCTTTCGAACCCAAAGTGATAATTACATTCTTTACCCCCATCGCGCAAATCTCTTCCGCCACTTTCTCAACATCGGCATCATTGGCAATCTTTATGCCCGTAAGCATCTCCGCCTCGATGCGGTTCGGAGTGACCATGTACAGATGCCGGAACAATTCTTTGGGAAGACTGCGGGCAGGAGCCGGATTCAGCACCACCTTCACTCCTTTCCCGAAAGCCTTTCTGGCAGCATACTCCACTGTTTGAAGCGGAATTTCCAATTGCATCAAGAGGATATCTCCCTCACACATTTCCTCCAACATTTTATCCACATCTTGTTCGTTCAACAACATGTTGGCACCGGATGCCACTACAATACTATTCTCCGCATGATCGTCCACGCTGATCAGAGCTACTCCGGAAGCAGAATCTTCATCGAGAGCAATATATCTTGTATCAATTCCTTCCTTTTTAAAATAACCGACAGATTGCCGACCTAATACATCATTCCCCAATTTTGCCATAAATATCAGATTGCCGCCCAATCTCTTTATTGCAACAGCCTGATTTGCTCCTTTTCCACCCTGGTTCATAAAGAATTCCCCTCCCAGAATCGTCTCACCGGGAGCAGGCAGATGAGAAGTTCTCACCACCATGTCCACATTGGAGCTGCCAATCACTATAATTTTTTTCATAACACTATATTATAAATAAATTCAATCTATTCATCATCGTGCCCGGAAGAACACAGGAGGTGTATCTCCGGCATCGGATACTGCCACACGAGCCGTTATTACCTTTTCATCTCCCGGAAAGAGCGTAATAAAATTGTCACTCCAGAATACCGGATTAATCTCCTTACCCCGGACGTCCAGCAAAGTCAGATGATTGAAATGGGACAAACGATCCGATTCGTTCTTCAAACAAATAGAAAAGACATATTCCCCTTCCTCTTTGGTAACTTCAACCTCCTCCTTCAATTCCGGTTTCTCCATAGAAGTGAACCAAAAGAAATCCATATGCTGGGAATAGAACCAATATAGGTTCTCGGACAGAAGTTTACCGTATTTATCATGCAGCTCCAGCTTCACAAAGTAATTATAAGAGTATTTTCCACACCGGGGCACCGTAACAATCTCCTGATAGCAATCGGGAGAAACAGTTATCCGCTGGGAGTCCTCCCAAGCCACTTCCATGTCATTGTTGATAACTTTAGCCGTCACTTTCACGTCTTGCAGTGTCTGATGGGAGGCATTAATCACAGAAACCCTGAAATCATTCGCATTCAACTGTACGTGCACCGGTTCCATAGCTTTTTTTGCAAAATAATAAGAAGCATTGGGAGCCAGATACCAGTCGTATATCTGCCAGCACACATCGGGCCAGCAAGAATTAATCTTCCAAATCATCACACCGGAAGTAATATCCCACATCCGGTGATTAGCCGCTTCAAACATAGCGCGATAACCATCGGCACTCAGAAACTGGGCATTGTCGGCATATTCTTTTGCCGTCTTCGGATCACCGAACATTGTGCGAATGGCATTGTCATAAGAGCGATAGCAATAATTACTTACATCCCAAGCACCATGTTCAGCCCAAATGCTATCCAATGGGAAAATAGGGCTGTTTACATTAGCCGTACTCTCCGCGGTAGGAATAAATTTCCGGAGGCTGTTGTACGTCGGCATGGAAGGCATCCCCAGTTCATTGCGGAACATCTGCAAATGGACCTCACGCACTTTATCAAAGAAGTAGGAAGAAGGCGCCCAATTATAGTCGGGCGCACCGTCATCCGTCGTACCTGTTGGCAGATCTTCTTTCAGATAAGGAGTCAAGGCGTCTACATCCCAATGAAAACTGGTAGTCGGAAGATAAACACGCGTAGTATCGATACTCCTCACTTTCTCCTTGGTCAGCTTGTACAAGCTTTCATTCATCAAGACCTCATTGGCTCCTATCCATGAAATAATAGAAGGGTGATTGCGATAGCGGAGCATCATATCTTCCACTCCTGCCACCGCCAGACCATGATCCAGAGGATTGTCAGCAGTTTCAGTTCCGGGAGTCATACGGAAACATTGATAGAAAACATGCCACCACATCAGGCCATATTTGTCAAAACTTTCAAACCAGGTTTCAGAAGGAGACGGCATATCTTCACTGCCAATCAGGTTGATGTTCGCCTCTGCCATCAAGCGGGCTTCATCATAGATACGTTTTTCAGATTCCTCCAACAAGATGTCCGGCTGTATCCAACCGCCCTTACAGAATATCCGCTTGCCATTCACATAATATACACGACCACATTCATCTCCCACCCGGTTCAGTCCACTTGCCACCTCACGGATTCCGAAATCAAACTCTTTGGTATCGGACACTTTTCCACCGATGCTAAAAGACAGTTTCATGTGATGCAAGTATTGCTCGCCATACCCATTCGGATACCACAAATACGGGTTTTCTATCAGCAAGGAAGGAAAGTCCTCAGGGGTCAGTTCCACTACTTTTCTCTCACCGGCACGCAGGGCTACTTTCTTCGTCAGCTTGATTGGCTTGAGGTATCCCTCCATATGCTTGGTATAAGTGGGAAATTTGACTTCGTTGAGTAATGTAATCCAAGCATTCACCTTTCCCTCGACAAGCTTTGCAGAAGTATTCCTCACTTCAAGTTTAATATTGACCTTTGCAAGCCCAGTGTCAACCTTCATAGGCATGGTAGTGGACTTTGGTAAAGTAGTGATAACAAAAGGATTTTCAATCAACACCTCGTCCGTGGCTTCCACTATCACTTTCTGGTAGATACCCATATTCCGGTCGCGAACCACGGGAGCACAATCCCAGCCACCGGATATCTTCAATGTCTCATCCTTAAAGATATCGTAGGAATGTCCGCGTACAGGACCGAATACTTTCAACTGGGTGCCGGGAGTCGGGACGCCCGGATGATCCACCTGATAAATTTTTATCGCAATGCAATTGTTGGCTCCGGCACGGGCATATCCGGTTATATCAAGTTTAAAGCGACGAAACATACCCACAATATCTTTTTTATCAGCAACCTGACGACCATTTACCCAGACATCTGCCCGGTAGTTGATGCCGTTCAAGGTCAGCCATACCTTCTTGCCTTTATATGATTTGGGAAGAACGACTTCCGTACGATACCAGTATGGATCTTGCCAAGGATTACGGCCACTTTTCAGGTAGTTGTATTTAGATAGATCCATCCGGGCATTAAATTCATCCGACACATCCGGAATCAGGTAATTATTCAGGCCGATTCTCGGATCAGGATATACGTTTTCCTTCACCAAAGCGTTCAACACGGTAGTGGGCACAGTGGCCTGATACCATCCGGCAGTGGGATAAGACAATTGCGAAACCTCAGCAGCTCCGGCGTTTAGCTCGGAAGAATTGATAATCTTCCAGTTCTCCAGTTCAAGAGATTGGGCATTGACAAACAACATGTTACATATCAACAGTATAAAAAAGAGTTTTCTCATAGTTTCTTGTTATTTTAATATTAATGCAGCCGCACCAATAAATCCGGCATTGTCTCCCAAGGCTGCAGGCAGCAAAGTAGTATGCCGGGCTGCTGAACGACAAATGAATTTACGAAATAGCCACTCTGCCTTGTCCCAGTATAAATCGGAAGATTTCAGAACAGATCCGCCTATGATGACAATTTCGGGATCGGTAATATTCACTGTCCATGACAAAGCATGAGCTAATGCCTGGGCAAAAGCATCCCATACCTGCAAAGCCATTTTATCACCGGACCGTGCCAGTTCGGCTATACGATAAGCCGGCAACTCCTCCTTTGTATATTCTTTATAAAGACGGGTGACGGCATTGCCGGATACATAATCTTCCAATATCCCTTCTTTATAAGGTGAAGTCCATACTTCTCCAGCACAACCGGAATGCCCACGCCATACTTTTCCTCCATTAATCCAAGCACATCCTATCCCCGTTCCTAAAGTGAAACCCAGGACTGAACCGGCATTCCGACCCGCTCCCCATAATGCCTCTGCATAAATCAGCGCATTGGCATCATTATCAAGGATCACCCGCAACGGAAATGCTTGTTCAACGGTGTCTTTCAACGGAAAATAGTTCAAAGTGGGAAGATTCTCAACATCCAGCAGTATACCTTTACCTATATCGAGAGGTCCGGTACACCCGATACCAATGCCCTGAATATCGTAATCCGCAGCATCAGCCAGAATATTTTTCAACAGAGAAAACAAATTGGCAATAATTACTTCGCCGGGTTCTTTCGGATTAGTTGCAATAGTACGGGGAGAAGCATAAACCAATCCCTCTCCGCCAACAATACCCGCACTGATCTTTGTGCCTCCGATATCGACTCCTATGGCTACCTTTCTTCGTCCCATCATTATTCTATTGAAGTCACTTTAGCACCATGTGTAAAACTGCCGGGCACTAGTTCCATTTCTTCCGCCCAAGCATTCACTATCAGCTGAACAGGAACAATGGACGGAATTGCAAACAAATCAGGGTCTCCGCAATGAACATTGATTTCCAGCAAATTCACACTTTCAATGCCGGAGGAGATATCCGACACCAGGATCACTTTACCATTAAAAGACAGAACATCAGCCATAAGCCTGATGCTCTGCCGATAAACACCGGACCGTGAATGCGCATAAATGATACAGATAAAGCCAGGGCCTACCATCTCTAGTGGGCCGTGGCGAAACTCACCGCCCAACAAAGCTGAAGCCGGAGTCTTGGTAGCCTCCATAAACATCAGGGCGGTTTGGGCAGCGCTTGCAAAAACCGTACCCCTGCCTATCACTTGAACAAACGGATGCCCACTTAAAAAAGCGACCGAACGGGATAAATAAATCCCCCCTTTCTCAAGCTGAAGACCGACTTCCCGAACGACACTATCTAAAAGAGCATTATCCACCCTGCGACCATCCAATGCTCCTGCAAGCAGATACACTACCAGATAGGTGGTGATAAATGTCTTCGTAGATGTCATTTCCTCCCTCCCAGCCTTACATAGCAGACTGAGAGTAGCCATCGCCGCTAAAGAACTTCCAGACTCATTTGTGACCCCAACCACTGTCAACCGTGAATGATGCCGTTCACCAAGTTGTTTAAGCAGTTCAATCACCTCATAGCTCTCGCCTGACTGTGAGATGGCAACCAATAAAGTGCGCTCTGTCAGAACTGAAGACTGAAAATGCAATAGCTCCCCGGCATTGATAGCAAAAGCGGGTATATTATAAGCGGTCATCATGGTCGCGGCAGCTTGCGATACAAAATAAGAACTTCCCATACCGGTAAGTACTATTTTGTCATAGTCACCGGTTGTCCACAGAGTACAGACAGCATCCAAACGCTCCTTTCCTTCTCTTGAATGATAATAGCCAAGAGTACGTTCCAACATTTCCGGTTGTTCTTGTATTTCTTTGATGAACTGATTCATAAAAAATATTTGTTTTTTATTGATTAAACACTACCAATTCCGCTAATGAGCTATTTTATTGCATCAGCAATAGGTCATTTTCCTTCAATATACCTCTTATAACCTTCATAAGTGTCCGTTCCCGGCTTAAAGGTAGCCCAACTGAAATTCGTAATATGATCGGTAAACATTCCGGCAACCCTTAATTGTTCTTCCAACTCTGACCAAGGCTTGGTACGCATTGTAATCTTCGGACACCAGCATTCCTTAAACGACTCGATGTCTACCCCGAAAATCACTCCGTTGGCATCGCAGGCTTTCTTTATTTCGGCAAACCAATTGGGCAGATCCACATCAAAGTCCACCAGACAACGTCCGCCTATGTCCTGAAGATAAAGAACATCAATATCGGGTGTTTGGGCAAATATCTTACCGAACCACTCCCCACAAAGATCGGCCGGCATGCCACGCCACAAGGCAGGAGCGATGCAGACTTCCTTGGGAGATTTCGACTTTATATAAGCCGCCACCGTCTGCAAATAGTTGGCCAGCATGGAGAGTGAAGGTTCTTGCTGCCACCCCACGGGATAGGAGCCATCGTGAAACTCTTCCGTTATATACCAACCATCCAGGCAGGGATGATTTCCCCAAAGGGCAAACAGTTCATCAAAGACCTGCTTGTTCCGCTCTACGAGGAAATCGTATTGCTCGGGGCTTGCAGTGTCTTTTTTGCTATAATCACCGGGATAAAGCCCTACGATAAGCTTCATTCCATTCTGCTTGGCAGCCTCGAACATCCGGTTCATGATATCATATTGTTTCGTGACCCAAGGAAGTTTTGTTGGAACATAAAAAGAAGTTTTTTCTTCTGCACGGTCATTGAACCCCTCGGCATACTGTATAATCCAGGTATCAATGCCCACCTCTTGGCTTGCTTTAAACTCCTTATCCCAATCGGTGTTTTCATATACCCCGTCCAATTGAATAAACACACTGGAAAACTTTGGAGCCCCTTTGAACTCGGGAGCATAAGAAGTCAACTGCTCCAGATTGTCAATGCAGAACGAACCGGTACACATTACACCCTCATCATTGGTTACTTCTATCCGATACCCCTCAAAGCGGTTCAGCATCAGTTTATTATCCCCCATATCATGTCCCTTGACAAAAGTAAAGGCTTCGTATGGCATCACCACCCGAGTCCACTCTTCTTGAGTCAACACCTCTTTGTCCACATATTCAAAGAATTGCCAGCGCCCTTTGTCGTGCAGTGTCCCCTGGGTGAACATGCCTGCATCTTGAATTATCATAAAACGGAATGTACCCTTGTTGTTCTTATTACCCTTCACCCAAATGGAAAGTCCCAGAGGATGAAAAGATAAATCACTGCGGTAGTCTCCACCACTTTGCTGGATATACACCGATTCCGCTTCGGAAGAATTGCCGGAAAAAGAGTATCTGATTTCAAAACTTCCTGCACCTTCTACACAGTCATCACTGACAAAACGGTCTATCGAACTTTTAGGCGAGGCAGGAGTTACCTTCATATCATACACCACACAATTCATCTCATCATAAGCGTTCAATGTCTTCACAGCACGAGCTTCTGTCAAGATATCCTCGCTTGTGGGGAGCTGCTTATTGCTGCAAGCTGCCATACATAGCAACAAAGAAGACAAGGTTGCCAGAATCATTCTTTTTTTCATGGCTGTCATTTCGTTGTATAGGTTATAATTTCGGTAATCCATATCTTTCCGCCGGACACGGGATTTTTCCATTTAAAAGTCACTGCGTGCTTACCCACCGGACAGTCGTAGCAGAAGAACAACTCGCACTTCCGGTGATTGAGTTCCTGAGGCAAAGCAGTGGTCTCATGCAATTTCCCATCTATATACACCTCCATTTCGGCCGTATAGTCTGTCGGAAGAGCACCTGCGACGTACCCCTTCACCACCAGACCTGTGCCTACGAAAGTGAATGGATTCACCTCATCTATCGATTTTTCAACAGTAAGTTTGCCACTAACTTTCAGGTCCTCAAAGGCCACTTCCAACGCAACAGGACGAATATCCTCCCGCTTGATTTCAAAAGCATTCCCTATTTTCGCATTTCCATGCTTCCGGAGCATATCACAAGCATGTTTATAAGTCATTTCGTAAGCCTTGTTCAGACTTATGTCTGTATGAGAAAAAGGCCGGTCTTCCACCTCATACAAAGTCCCTTTCCAGTATTCGGGAATGTTGCTGTAACCTATCATGGTTCCCAATATACCTGCTGCCGATGCCGGGTTGCAGTCAGAATCCTGCCCAGCACGGGTAGAGATATCAATGGTTTTTGTAAAATCACCCTCTCCATAGAGCAATCCTAAAAGGATGTAGGCCCCGTTGATTTTCGTACCGATATTAAAAGAATTGTGGATGCCTTCGGGACAACTGATTTCTTCGCTCCACTTGTTCTGCAGTTCAAACCAAGTACGCTTCCAGTCATTGGGATATTTCTTGTGCCAACGAATGACATCGGACATGCACTTGTGAAAATCGCTTTCCTCCGGTATGATTTTAAGGGCTTCTTCCACAATATACTCCATATCATCACTGACATAGGCCAAAGAATACATGGCTGCAACATACACCCCCCCGTACCAACCTTCGCCATAAGACATGATGTGACCTACCTTATCGCAAATTTCAGCCGCTTGATTGGGCATCCCAGGCGACATAATTCCGGCAAAATCAGCCTCAATCTGAAAATCGATACAATGGGCATGAGGGTTGTTCTTCCAATGCCCGCTCTGAGGAGCTTTCATTCCTTGCAGCAGGTTATAGCGCGCTACCTGATTGGCATGCCACAAGGGATATTCCGTTCGCTTAAAGGCAACGGCAAACGAATCCACCGGAGCATCCAAACCGCATCTTTCAAAGACTTCGACAAATGTCAAATCTACATAGACATCATCATAAAGTCCCGGAAAGCTATCGTACCATTTTTTCACCATGTGTTCATTCCAAGGAATGGGAATATAATCCTGAATAATAGTTCCCAGGAATTTGAATTCGGTGGGACCACCATAACTGCACCCTAACGTTTGCCCGGCCCAAGCACCTTTCACCTTATCCTTCAGCACTTGCTCTGACAAAATTCTCTTTTCGTTCTTTTTAAAAGCAGCTTTTACTTCAAAGGTACCAAACAGAACCAATAAAGTCAAGAGAAATACTTTTTTCATTCACACTTCTTTTGATAATGATTATACCATTCTGTATATTGCTCATATAATTTTATAGAATCCGGATGCCCTGCCACAATATCTGTATCAGGTTTGTTCATAATGCCCAAATATTGATAGCAGAGCACCTTATCCACATAAGGGGACACAGCTTCCAGCTGCCTGATAATGCGTTTGCCAAAATCAGCAGGAAGCAAATTACCACCGGTTCCATCCTCAAAATAAAACAATTCGACATCTGCCCACAAACGAGCCCTGCAAGCTTTTTCATGCGCCTTATACAATATTTCATAGAACTTGGCCGAGTCTTCCAATGAAGTATGGTTCACTCCCACCCCGTCCTGATAGGCTATGATATCAATATTCATCTTCTCCAACTGACGAACAAAATGATCATCAAAACGGGCTTCCTTGATAAAATAAGGGGCTATCAGGTTCACACAATTGGGCGTCAGGCGTTGGGCAAATGCCGCAGTCTCATTGACATAGTTCACACAAGCATCCACAAAATAAGGTTGCAGCATGGCTTCATTCGGGAAATACCACCCATAAAAACACGCATGATGACTGTACCTCTCAGCTATCTCTTCCATCGCCTGGAAACGAACTGTCTGTACTCCCTTGTCCAACATCATGTTGTAAGCATCTAAATCGCCCCAAAAATCATTGCTGACAAAAAATTTGATACCACATTCATCTGCCGCAGAAAGGACAGCTTCCAGCGGGTCATCACACCCCATTGGAATCCGAGGAGCAATTTTAGAAGGATAGAAGGGTTTGCCGGCACGAGCCACTCCCATCAAAACCAAATACTCCATACCGACCTCACGGATTTCAAACACCTTCCTGCGCCATTGGTCGGCAGTAAAATGGGCCAATGCTTCATTCCAATACCCGCCTTCGGCTGCCGAATGTTGAAATTCAAACCAAGAGCCCGAAATAGGCTTGGTCTTCTTGTCCGAACACAATGTGGTGGCGGCAGCAGGAACTGCATGCATAGCTTCGGGTATGGTCACAGCCACACTTCCCAAGCCTAAATATCTTATAAAATCACGTCTTCTCATCTCTTGTTCTTTTTTTCTGTTTTACTCAATAATTTTATCAGCCAATTCCCACCCCATGAGGGTCGAGATATAAGGAATTATCCACATAGCCATTTTCCTATGTCCACTGTATCCGGGATGCCAGGCTGCACCCAAATCTGTTGTCCTGTTATAAAGTCCTTCATCCAGCCTCAGCAGAAAGAGTTTCGGATCATTCAATTCAGACACTATTGTTTCATAATAACTGAACACCGGAGCCTGCATAGCAACCGGATAAAGGCAGAGAATAGGAATATTCCCATAATGCTCGCGCAACTGTGCTATTATCTGCATATAAGCTTTTACAAACTCTCTCTTGTAAGGATGCGGTTCTGTAGAAAAATCGTTCGAGCCTAAATTTATAACCACCAAATCCGGTCGATAGCCCGTGAAATTCCATTTAACAGTAAGGTCTTCATCAAGAGTATTTAGCATTCGGTCTTTCATCGTTACTTTCGACACCCTCACCGAATCACCGTAGTTACGGGCTACTCCTCTGCCCGAATGGGCAACCAACGTATAATCGGCATCATAATAGCGGGCTACCATGGCTGCAAAGGCATGATTACAGTTTTCCGTTTCCACCCCAAAAGGCTCATCACGGTGCCTACCATCCACCCCATACCCACAAGTAAGCGAGTTGCCGATAAACTCAATATGACGGGTACGCACAGTAGGACTTGCCTGCAACTGTCCCGAAGCAGAGAGCACAAATCGGTGGATGGTTGTCTTTCCAAACTCTCCCTCAGAACGTTTTTGCATCCTCAAGCTATGAAGACGCTTATCTATCCCCGACACCACATTAATTAGAGTATCTGTCCCGCACACCTTTACAACCCGGTGCAGTTCATCATCCACAAACACATTGTAGTAGCTTGTTCCGGTTTCAGAGACTATCAAAGAGAGTCTTCCGCCCGTAAAACGAGTCTCCCAATAGGTGCCCACCCAATCGAAAGATACCGACCCGTCCGAGGAAACCAGCGTTCTGCCAACATATCTCACGGCCGGATCATTCCCTTTGAAAACCTTGCCACAACTCTTAGCAGAAAGCTCCGACAGGCAACACATCTCTATTAGGATAAACAGGTATAGATAACAGCGCTTCATCACTTTCTTTTTATTTACGTGTTTTATTCCTATATTTCAGTTCTTTCAAATATCTCATATACCCATTGAACAAGTTGATTGTACGCGCTTCGCCCACACGGATAGACATCTCCGGATCGTTGAAAACACCGGGGAACTGATAGCAAAGGATCTTCTCGAAATTGTCAAACAGATTCAAATCATGAATAATCTGCTCTATAGGACGGGGATACAAAGAATTGTCCGGATTGAATAGAAAAGCCTCAAGATCGAACCACAAGTGCGCATTCGCCTCATCGCAAACCTTCTGCAACAAATCGGCAGCCTCTTTGCCGCTTATATCGGTTGCCGGCATACGTGCAAAGCCGAATGGACAAAGAATATCCAGATATTTCAATAATTCCGGATAAGTATCCATCCCAACAGGGACATCAAAACTATTAGTGGCAAGCATTATGGGTTTCTCAGGAGCTAAAGCACTACAAAACTCCTTAAATTCCTTGAAGAAATGTACTATTTCAACTTTTCTTTCCTTACTGCGTTGTGGATCTGGTTCCCAGTTATTTAGGCCCCCACCACTTTCTTCGGATACATAGAAAGCATAAAAAGACTCATGATGCCCATACATATCCCACAGTTCTTTGGCAACCCGTTTGTGCCATTCCAAGGACTCGGGGGTAAAGTCGAACCAAGCGAACATACCAACCCCCATCAATACTTGCATTCCTTGCTTATCCGCTTCCGAGAGAATGGCTTCGATAGGATCTTCAGCTGCAATGTCCATACGGCCGGGATATAATTTAGAAGGATAGAAAGCCTTCCCCGGATAATCCTCAACGGTAGTAGAACTTCCGATATAAGCTTGATGGCGAAATACTTCCTGAATTACCACCATATCCATCTCAATCTTGTGCATGGAACGAATCATCTCTCTCCAATGGTCATCGGTCATCTTTTTGATATCTTGATTCCAGTGCTTACCTTCCTCTTCACTCCAATGATAGATTCCGGTCCAAGCACCTGAAATCTGCTGAATGGAACGAATGTCCGATTGAATTACTTCTATTTCTTTTGTCTTACGATATACTCTTTTGCCATCAGACACCTTCAAAATCACCTTATGCTTGCCCACTTTATCTTTCATGGGAATCATAATCTTCACAACATCCGATTTACTTGATGATATTTTCAAAGTTGTATCACACAATAAAGCAGATTTTTTCTCTTTATCCCAAAAAAGGGAAACTTGATAAGTTTGCAGAGAATTACCCCTATTCACAATTCCTCCACGTATATCCAAATTTATCTTATTTGAAATTTTGCCGGGAGGTATCAATGTTAAACCCACTTTCTCATTAGAGTACATATTCACAGTACAAAACAGAGAAAAAAGAAACAATAATAAATATTTCATAATTACCTTTTTTGAAAGTATAATTTCTATTAATAGAAGCTGTTGGGAAAAGTGACAAAAGATTCCATCTCATTATTAGCTACGCGAATATAAGTATCAAACCTACGTTCACCTTCATGCAAAACAATGACACGAGCTCCATTAGAAGACAAATCATTATAAACAGTTTTTCCACCTGTATAACGACCATAAGCCAACAACACTTCTTTATATGCTACTGCATAATCATTATCATGATCATGTCCAACGAAGATACCCATCACATCACCACACTCCTTAACTGAAGTGAAAAAGCCAGAATTGGTAGTTGGACAACATACCATTTCTCCCTTACAACCAAACAAACGGTTTTTATCTTCCAGTAATGCATCTTTATATTCTGGGAGAGCAATATGGAAAAAAGCCAATGCAGGCAGAGGTATACCTCCGTTGTTTTCTGCAAACTTCTTACTGTGCTCACGATACCAAGCTATCTGATTAAATTTAATCCAATCATAACCCGGAACTGACTTAATTTGAGTATAAGAATGAGAATCAATGCAATACAGTAATGCCGCATCTTTATTCTTATCTTTTGAAGATTTCACAGTCAGCACATAATCCGGAACCACCTCACTTATACGGGTAGGCATTAGACTGCCTTTCTTCTTCGCAATATAGTCATAGAGTTCCGGACGGGTATGATCGTATTCGTCGTCATGATTACCAAATACGACAGCAAAAGGAATATTACGTTTGATACAAACGTCCAACACTATATCCAACCCTTTAAAAGATTCGTTAGAAACCACAACATCTCCCGTGAATATTACAAATTCGGGCTTCTCTATATCCAAGACCTCATTCATACGATCCAGTGCTACCTGAGAATTGACCTGATCATCATATTTATAATGGACATCCGTAAACTGTACTATTTTAAATGTTCTATTCTGATTGAATTTCAATGTCTCTTTTTGTCCCCATACTGTAAAAATATTCAATAAAGCCATAAGGGAAAAAAGTACTTTCTTACATGTCATAATCTAAGTCCGATAAACTAATTAATAAAAACCCAAAAAACAAAAATAGGCGGGATTATCACTCTTAAGACGAATTCCCGCCTATCAATCACCAGCTACATGTTACTTCTTATTGGCGATACCAAGTCATCTTATACATGCGTATTGTTGTTTGGGATGTATCACCACCAATCACACAAGTTGCAATATAAATATCATATCCAGTATCTGTAGGCACAATGGCAGTAGTCAAATCACCCCAAGAGTTATAACTTGTAGCATAAGGAGACCATTCACCCCTGAATAAACAGAACTTATCATAACCTGCATCATCAGGTCCCAATTCCATCTTAGACGGGTCGGTAATATCATAAACACTCAATGTAGAAACGCCACCAGACCAAGTGTCCGCTTGCTGGTCGTTCAACGCTAAATAAGTCTCGTTTTCAATATTGAACACATTAAATCCTAAGATGCGATACTCGTGATTGTCTTGATTCAAAGACGTAATTTCATAAGCCGGAGTAAACATACTAAATTTAGCTTTATAAGCAGCGTCATCGCCGGTAGCGCCAGAATAGCGATTATAAGCAATATAATGCTTAGAATCATCTTCAAGAGTTGCACGTTGTATCATTGGAGCGCTGGTCCAATCGCCACCAGCAGGGCCATAACGAAGTACATTCGGTTTTGCATCAGGAGTTACCAATTGACCATCCTCCAATTTCCAATAATAAATTTCCATATTATGAGGACACATACCATAAATATAAGCTACTCCTTTAGTTACATCCCCCTTCACACTCATGTTATAACCCAAATCATCGGGACATCCTGCATCAGCTGTCCAATTCAATAGATTAATATGTTCTTGAGTCTCCTCTGAATAGTAATAGACCATAAATCCTGCACCATAAACATTTTCACGGTTTGTAATCAAATGACCGGCATCATCTGTACGAGCTCTCATCATAAAGGTACTTGCTGCAGGGATTTCCTTCACAAACTCACCGCTATTTCTATCATACAATTTAATAGGAGCATTGTACTCTTGAATAGCCAAGTAGTTCTGATAGAAAGCCAAACCGGTAGTATTAGATGACATATTCAGTAAAGCGGCATTTTTCTCCCATAATTTAGCATATTTAGTCTTCGGAGGAGTAGGCACTACACGAATCGTGTTATGATGCTTATTTCCCAATGCATCCACTACCGTTATAGGATAAGGATTTGTAAAATCCATCTCACCACCAACCGCAGGAGTAACATAACAATTGTGTTCTACATTCACCATGCAGATAAGACGTGTTAGATCCAACGGGGTTTCATCTGTCGTAGGTACCTTAACAATAATCTCTTCATTTTCTTCATAAGGTCCAGTCTTGGTGGCTGCAAATTTCGATGGATTTCCCGGAATCTGTATGGTAACACTCATCAGTCCGTTCACTTGAGCAGTACGGCCTGTTTCATAATCAGGAGACTCACACGATGCCAATGTAGCCCAACACAAACAAGCGATTACTGATAATTTACTTAATATTTTCATGGTTAATTTTTATTTTCAAGTTAATACATTCAGCAAATAAATTGATTTTTTACTTCCATTCATCAAACTGTTGAACTGCTTCATTCTGTTCTATTTCACCAAGGGGTATAGGGAATCTGGCATAACGTTCTTCCCAAACACGGGTCTTGCCGCCATCAATATCTACAACTTCGTATGTAAATTCATTATCACCGACCTTAATCGGCTTCACTCCATGCATACTTGTACCGTTCAGTACAGTAGATGCCAACCCCCAACGGCGAAGATCCCAAAAACGATGGCCTTCAAAAGCCAGTTCAATCTTTCTCTCATGGCGAAGTAATTTCATGAATTCTGTTTGGGTAGCAGCCGTTAAATCCTTAGTAAAACCAGCTCTTCTCCTGACCTGATTTAAAGCATCTAAAGCCTCCGGCAACTTATCCTGCATCGCCATGGCCTCTGCATAAATTAACAGCACTTCAGCATAACGCATATAATAATAAGTCAAATCTCCCTGACCAGTAAAACTCGTGCCTTTGGGTTGAATGGCTTCTTTCATCAACTTACGCATGTAGTAGCCTGTACTGGTAGTACCTCCTCCCAAGCCAAAACCATCCTTACTACCCTCATAAGTATATAAAGTTTCCCCTTTCCATTGACAACCGTTATACAAGATTGTTGCATAAAAACGCGGCTCACGCCCTTCATAAGGATTAGCAGCCATCTCAGGATTATCCCAATCAAATTCACTACCATCAGCCATTTGATAAGAAGAAACCAAATCTTCTGTAGGAGAAATCTCAGCATAACCACCATCACTTGGCGGACAATAGAAATAATCAAAAGAATAAGTGAACTTATCCTTCAGATATCCGAATTCTATGACACTTTCTTTATTTTCAACCGGCACCAAACGCGAATTGGTAAACAGTTTACCGTAATCTTCATATAGCTCATAATCTTGGTTCATTACCTGAGCTGCTGCATCAGAAGCTTCTTTCCAACGTTCAGCATATAACATAGCACGAGCCAACATACCATAAGCAGCACCACTGCTCAAGCATCCCAATTCCACTTTATCTTTTGTAGGCAAATGTTCGGCGGCAAACTTCAAATCCTCATAAATAAAATCCCAACCTTCTTGAGAAGAACAAAGCGGATGATTTTTCTCACCTAACACAGGAAGTTGTCTATAGATTATATATTGCCCACCATAGCATTTAGCTAAATTAAAACAAGTTACACCACGGAAAAAGCGGACTTGTGCTTCAGCAAGTGTAGCAATCGAGTCTGAAAAATTAGTTCGATTCTTTTCTAGATTCTCCAAAAAACGAGTCAAAGACAATTGTGAGGAGTGGCTCCCCCCCCAAGTATCAAACATATTACTAGTAGTTGTTATAGGCATCGAACCAAAAACGAATTGATTATAATCAGATACAGGATTATTCTGCTTCAACATATCAGTACAAGCTTCACCTCCAAGTCCATAATAACCACCCACCAATGAATAATAACCATTGATATAAGTAATCAAGTTAGATTCATTCGACCAAATAATATCAGAAGGATATGAAGATGTTAATGTTGGATCAATATCACAACTACCCAATATGAAACAAGTAGAAGTGAATACCGTTAATATTTTCTTTATAGATTTCATCTGATTAAATTTTTAGAAAGTAATGTTTAAACCAAATTCATAAGTACGCTGCTGAGGATAATATCCTTGATTTACTCCAGGCATTTCCGGATCCATATAATCCAGTCCACAAATAGTCAGCAAATTACCACCACTCACATAAGCACGAATAGTTCTAAATCCAGCCTTTTCCGTCAATTTCTTAGGAAGTGTATAACCTAACTGAACTGATTTCAAACGTAAATATGTACCATCTTTTACCCACCAAGAAGAGAATTTTCCACCATTATCGCGAGCCTCAATCCCTAAACGAGGAAATTTTGCATTGGGATTATCAGGACGCCAAGAGCCTTCCACCAAATAATAAGGGGTATTTCCATCAGCATAAAACGGACGGGTATAGAACGTATCGTCACGAATTCCACTATCATAAATACCGCATAAATTCACATCGAACATAGCAGCTCCCTGCCAGAACATACTGAAATCAAATCCCTTCCATTCAGCTCCTAAATTTAATCCAAATACCATTTCCGGAATACTACTACGACCAATGGGTACCATATCTTGATCCCAAGTAATCTTTCCATCACCGTTAATGTCTTTCAATTTAATATCACCTGGTTTTGTATTTGTAGACCCTTCAAACAAAGCGCTGTGAGCTATTTCTTCTTCCGATTGAAATAATCCTTCTGCAACGAATCCCAAATAGCGTCCCATACTTTGCCCTGTAGCACGTTTATAAATCGGCACATTAGCATCTTCTGTAACTTTCAAGATTTTGTTACGAGCCCATGACAAGTTGCCTCGTACATGATAATTAAAATCTCGAATTTTATTATGGTGCGTCAATACCAATTCAAAACCACGATTGTCATGTGAACCATAGTTAATATATCCCGGGAAGTAACTGCCTAAAGAAGGTGGAAATTTCCCAGACTGACCTTCCAGAGAACGAGTGGTCTTCATGTAGAATACATCCAATTCAAGCCCCAATAGGCCATTCCACATATTAGACTCAACACCAATATTATAGGTATCAGTCAATTGCCATTTCAAATCCGGACAAATAGGCCCACTCATACCTATATCTTTCAAAGCATTAGTACCAAATACGACTACGGGGTCAGCAGATAAGGTTGCTGTAGAAAAATAAGTCATAGTGCTCTCAATAGCACGATCACTACCTAAACGTCCTATAGAAGCACGAATCTTTAAATTATCCATAAAAGGAACGGCTTCTTTAAAGAAATCTTCTTGAGAAATTCGCCAACCGACAGAAACGGCAGGGAAAAAGCCCCAACGGTTATGAGCCGGAAGTGCAGTAGAAGCATCCACACGTCCTGTAAACTCAAGCAGATACTTTTCATCATAAGCATAATTAAAACGCATAACATAGCCTGCACGTTTGTCATTACTATGACTGCCCTTGACTAAATTTTCGCTGACTTTCAAACCGTAACTCATATCCATTATATCTGTAATCGGAAAATCCTCCCGTCCAGCAGATATTCCTTCATAATCTTCTCTGGCATATTCATACAAGAACAAACCTGAGACATCGTGCTTACCAAATTTATTAGCATATTCAATGGTAGGTCTTATCGTATAACGCTGCTGGGAACCGTACCAGTGTGAGACAGATGCCATTGAACAGATACGCCCTTTTTCAACATTACCCTGATGTGTCGTTTGATTCCAAGAATAAACATTATACGGTGTCATTGCAGCTTTCCTCATTGAATGACTCTTCAAAAAAGCAGCATCCAATTTTGCTGAAAGCCCCTTGATAGGCAACTTATAACATAAAGAAATATCACCTTGAAACTTAGTAGTCTTACTTGATTGATATCCAGACAAGTCTCTGGCACCTAAAGGGTTATTATTACCATTACCTGCTGTATTTTGACTTGCTATAGGCATACCGTCTTTGGTATAAGGCCTCAAATAAGGATAAGACAACATCGCTTGTTGGAATACTCCCGCATAAGCATTCGGACCAACAGAAGCACCCGGTGAACGCTGGTCATCTACAAACCCAGATAAATTCAAAGAAAAATCAATATTATTAGTTACCTTAGCATCCAAGTTTGAACGGAAATTATACTTATCATAAGATGTGTTTTCGACAATACCTTCCTGATTATAAGCTCCCAAAGAAGCAAAGAACTTGATACGCTCATTACCACCAGAAACAGAAACCGTATTCGTATATGTAGGAGCTACATTTTTAAAAAGCAAATCAAACCAGTCTGTATTACCATAGATCTCTTCATCCTCTCCAGGATTATTTATACGTTCAATATCTTCGGGAGAAAAACGTAAATTCTCCTCAGCTACACCATCCATCAACTGAGCTTTATTATACCAATAGGCATAATCCGGACCATTCAAAAATTTCGGAAAATTAGTATTCTGGCTCAACGTAACGGAAGAATTCAACGTTACAGTCGGTTTTTGTACAGTACCACGTTTTGTCGTTACCAAAATTACACCGGCAGCAGCACGTACGCCATACACGGCAGCAGCTGTGGCATCCTTCAAAATAGTAACTGATTCTACTTCATCTGGAGAAAAAGAGGGAAAATAATCTTGTATCACACCATCCACTACTACCAAAGCGTTACCGTCACCAGCACCTGTACCACGAATATAAAGATTTGAACCATCCTGCCCAGGCTGTCCACTGCTTTGTTTAGCAATCAACCCCGGAATACGTCCAGCTAACATATTAGAAAGTGTCCCGCTTGGAGCCTTCTTCAACTCTTTGTTACCCACTTGAGCAATAGAACCTGTTACACTGATTTTTTTCTGTGTGCCATAGCCTACTACCACCACTTCATCCAACAATTCGGAATCCTCTTTCAAAACCACTTTCAAAAGCTTTCTATCTTTCAGAGCAATCTTTTGAGTAGTATATCCTACATAAGAAAAGGTTAATGACACTTTAGTATTGGGCACAGTAATCGTAAAATGACCATCCACATCTGTCACTGCACCAGTCTTGCGATTCTCTGTAAAAACAGATACACCTATCAACGGATTATCCATCTCGTCGAACACACTACCCTCTACCTTCACTTGGGCACTTGCACCTAAACTTACCAAAGTGAACAACAAGAACAGCCAACAAAAATACTTGTTTTTCATTTTAACTAGAATTTAAAATCGAACAATTGAATTAGTTTTTAATATTGTTTATCCAGAACAATCTCTTCCAAGGTCTTCCAGCATTGATAGAGCCCTCTGGGAACATGGAAACAACCTTTCCACTTGCCACCCTTCAAAGGCAACAGAACTTCACCTCTACGATTCAAATAGCCAAACCATTCCGGATATTCTTGATCCTTGAAATGCGTCCATACATAACCATGTACTTTTTCAAACCACTCCAAACATTTTTCGTCTCCGGTCAACCGATAGCCTTTAAGCAATGAAATCAGCGTCTCTATATGCACCCACCAGAGTTTCTGATCCCACTCCAATTGCTGGGGAGGGAATCCCTTGCGATCCATAAAATAATAGATACCGCCAAATTCATTATCCCAACCATATTCCAACATCTTCAAAGCCGTGTTCTTAGCCTTCATTATCAATTCCGGGCGTTTCAACCGCTTACCCAAATCCATGATAAACCACATGGCTTCAATGGCATGCCCCGGAGTAACCTGACGTCCTTCAAAACAGTCTACCAAACTATTGTCGCCATTCAGGCTCTCAACAATAATTCCTCCAAGTTCCGGACGCAAGAACACCTCCATCACCTCGTGAATGCACGTATCCATTGTTTCTACCAAAAAATCCTCGTCAAGCAAATGCTCTATTTCTAATGCCAGGTTACATAGAATCATAGGCAAAGCAAAACCTTTAAGGTTTCTTGTTCCCAGATGAAGCTTATTCCATTTTCCTTTCGGATTATCGACTTTCGACAAAACAATGTCAAAAGTCTTTTTAGCTATATCCGCATACTCTTGGTTTTCGGTGGCCAAACTCAGTTGCCCGAATGCCATCGTTGCAAAAGTGTATGAAAAGATATTATAAGGCTCTACCAACGGATGTCCTGCACGATCCAATGAAAAATACCAGTTGTAATTTCCATCGTGCCCGTATTTCTTCAAGAACTCACCACCCTGAATGGCACAATCAAGCCACTCCTGACGCTTCTCCACCCTATTGTAAAGCATGGAGAACATCCATACTTCCCGACCTTGCAGCCAGATAAATTTATCCGTGTCGAAAATATTCCCCTCCCGATCCAGACAAGTAAAATAGCCACCGTATTCGGTGTCTTGGGAATGATCCAACCAAAAAGGAAGAACATTATTCATAAGTTCGTCCTTATACTGATTCGCCAATTTCTTAAGATCCATCATCTTCTTTCTTTTTTAAAAAGCAGGGCTGGAAACGTTATTTATCCAGCATGCATCTAAACCAGCCCTTTACATTCACATTATTTATCTGTTGTATAAGAAATTATATTTCTCACCCAAATATCAGCTCCTTCAACGGGGTTTACCCATTTACAAGTCACTGCATATTTACTATAAGGCTGTACATAATTAAAGAACAGCTCATGCTTACGGTGATTATACTTCAACGGAAGCTTGCATACTTCAATCAATCTATCATTGAAATAAACCTCCAACTCAGCAACATAATCTTCGGGCACATTCTCACCTTTCAATTCACCTTCAATTACAGCTCCTACACCTTCAAATTCGAAAGTTGGGAAATCAGCAATCCAATTCTCCACTGCCACTTTCTTATCAAGCTTCAAACCTTCGAAACTAATTTCCAGTTGCACTGATTCCGGCTCTTGGAAGTGGATAATCACTTCATCACCTCCAACTTTTCCACCGTTTTTTTCTATCATTTGTAAAGCGTGCTCAAAACTCAATTCACAACCTTTATTAAAGCTCACCGCATTATTAAAAGGAGTATCCGCGACCACAGTCAACTCTTTTCTGAATTTCTCGGGAATGCGATTATACCCAATCATTGTTCCCAAAATTCCCCCGGAAGAAGCCGGATTACAATCAGAATCTTGGCCGGCACGTGTAGAAATATCAATCGTCTTCTCAAAATCACCTTGTCCATAAAGCAATCCTAAAATGATATACGCACCATTTACACAAGTTCCAATATTAGCAGGAACTTCTACACAACTGGGACAATCAATATCGCTACTTCCCCATTTCTTCTCTATTTCTTCCCAACATTTCTTCCAATCCTTTGGATATTGCTTATACCAGTTGATAACATCAGTCATACACTCATAGAAAGTAGTCTCTTGAGGGATAGACTTCAACGCTTCTGTCACAACATACTCAACATCATCGCTCACATAAGCCAAAGAGTACATGGCTGCTACATATACACCACCATACCAGCCATCGCCATACGCCATGATGTGTCCTACACGATCGCAAATTTCAGTAGCACTATTTACCATACCTGGAGCCATGATACCTGCAAAATCCGCTTCAATCTGAAAATCCAGACAATTGGCATGGGGATTATTTTTCCAATGCCCGCTGGCAGGAGGAGTCAAGCCATGAAGAAGATTGTAACGGGCCATCTGATTGGCATGACACAAAGGGTATTCTTTAGCCAAAAAGGCTGTGGCAAAAGAATCGGCCGGAGCATCCAAACCGCATCTTTCAAAAGTCTCCACAAAAGTCAGGTCGACATATACATCGTCATAAAGGCCGCCACCACCATCGTACCATTTTTTAATTTCACCCGGTCCCCAAGGCATCACTATCGAATCCGGAATCATAGTAGACAGATAGCGGAACTCTGTAGGACCTCCATACGTACAGCCGATAACCTGACCGGCCCAAGCACCTTTTACTTTATCAAACAGAGCATCTTTTGATAGAGTAAGATTCAAATTCTCGTTTTGAGAACCACCACATGAGCATAAAGTTGCCACCAAACAACCACTCAATAAAATTTTTCTAATTTTCATCATATCTATTATTAAGGTCAATTTTTTGTTTTCATCCAATAACGTTCAATCTCTTCCAATGATTTTCCGGTGGTCTCCGGCACCAGTTTCCAAACTATCAGCATGTAGGGAATACACATGGCAGCAAACAGGAAGAATGTTCCGGCGGGGGTAAGATTTTGGAGCATCCAGGGGGTAAGCTGCCCAATCAAGTATGTACCTATCCACAATGCAAAACCGGCAATGGACATGGCCAGTCCACGCACCCGGATTGGATACATTTCGGAAAGCAATACAAACACGACTGCGCAAATGGAAACCGCACAGCAAAACACATAGAACAAAAAGAAAACTAGCAGGAATAGGCTTGAAATGCCCCATGATTCTCCGGCAATAAAATAAAAGCCTATCAATACCAATGAAAGAATCATGCCTGAAACACCGTAATACACCAATTTCTTACGACCCACTTTATCAATAATGGCAAGAGCCAGTACAGTAGTCAGGGTATTGACTAGCCCCACCAACACCTGATAGAACAAGGAATCGCCACCGGAAAGGCCAGCCCCTTCAAAGATGGAAGGACCATAATACAAGACTGCATTCACTCCCATAAACTGTCCGAGGATGGCTATACATACACCAATAATAACGGCTTTCATAATACCCGGCGACAAAAGCAAGGACCACTCTGATTGGGTTTCGGAAGTAAGAACAGACTTCGTTTCGTTCAATTGCACCAACGCTTCTTTGGAAGAGCTGTAAATGTGCTCCAAAATATTGACCGCACGTTCTTCACGATTGCGGACAATCAGCCAACGCGGACTTTCCGGAATAAAAAAGACAATGGCAAAGAACAGCAAAGCAGGCAAAGTCTCCATTCCCAACATTCCTCTCCATACTTCATTCACAAAAATCCAGTTAAACCAGCTATCGGCAGCTCCTGCATGGGTCTCAGCATACATAAGCAACTGATAATTCATTAGATAAGCTCCTAAAAAGCCAATGGTAACCGCTAATTGATAAAGTGATACCAAGCGTCCACGATACTGAGCTACCGACACCTCGGATATATAAAGAGGGGATACAATGGAAACCACACCGATACCTACACCTCCGACAATACGGTAAACCACCAACTGATTGAAATCTGCACATACCGCACAACCGATAGCAGACATGGAAAAGAGTATGGCCGACAGAATCATGGTACGTTTACGACCAAGCTTGTCACTTAAAATACCAGCAAAGAGCACTCCTACAATGGAACCTATCAACGCACAGCCCACATACCACCCTTGCGACATGGTATCTAAATTAAACTGAGCGGTTACCTTGGCAATGGTACCGGAAATGACTGCTGTATCATATCCGAAAAGAAATCCTCCCAAAGCAGCCACAACAGACAAGAAAACTACATAACCAATATTGACCGAAGATTTCATAGTATAAAATTTATCGATTAAATTCAAATTATTCTTTTACAAGTTGCTTATAAACAGTACCGAAGCGATCGGTCACCAGTACTTCTATGCGAGCCTTTTTATCTTTAGGAACAGCCTTAAACAAATGATTGGTAGGAAAAGCATTCACCCAGAGTGCACCCATCTTTTCACGATCGGAAAAAGCTTCTACAGCAGCCGGATCCAAACCTTTACAACGGGTCATCTCACCCATACAAGTACCATTCTCGAACCACTCTACCTTCCACTGCTCATCCCAATTCCAGACATTGGCCAGCACTTCTTCGGGAAACTCTTTCGAACTACCCGGAGCATAAGCCTGAAACTGGTATTCCAGCGGATAATCTACCGCTTTGTAGTGCCACTTCACCTGATTACCATCTACCTCATAAAGTCCAAAGCCTTGGGGGGTACCGTCAGAACAAAGCATGGATTTCCAAAAACCTGCACATACAGCAGCTGTATTGTGTTCCATTAACCGGTCGTTGAACACCACGTTACCGTTCACATGGGTATGTCCGGTAATGAGGTGTGCCTCATGGTCTTTCAGCAAATCATACAGACTATTGGCATTGCTTGTCTCGTCGGGTAGCAAGGCATTGAACTTGATGTCCTTGGTAGTGCTGGAAGGAATATGCATCATTACAAATACCAGATGATCTTTCGGCACCAAAGCCAAATCTTTCTCTATCCATTGCAGTGTACGTTCATCAATGTAACCTATATAACGATAATCCCTATTGATATAAAAACAATTGTCTAGTATAATATAATGTGCCTTTCCACGATTGAAAGAATAATAAATGGGACCAAAATAGTCCTCATAGGTCTTGTATGAATGTTCAAAAGAACGTACACCCATTTCCATATCATGATTTCCTATGATACGGTAAACAGGCAATCCCAGACCGCCAGACACTTGAATGTAATCTGGGTATAAACCAGGAGTATTACCCACAATGTCACCACAATCCAACACGAAGGCATCACGCTCCTTGGCATACTTTTCCATAAAGGCTCGTGCCTTACCTACATAAGAACGATAACTGTCTAAATGCTCCTGACAGCTGACTTGCACATCAGTCTGTACCATAAACACATGCTTCATATCATCTTTCAGATTCCTCTTCAATTCAAAATCATACTTTAAACGGCCTTTCTTAAGCGGGAAAAAGAAAGCGATATGCCCACCACCCTCTTGCGGCAGATAACCTGCAGGCGTGGAAAGATATACAAACCGAGCATCCCGGTTGCGCGGCAACTCATAACGGCCCTGAGCATCAGTCAGCACCACGTCAAAACCATCTGTCACCACAACACCAGCAAGCCCTTTGCCTTTACAGGTCACCACGCCTTCAACGGGATCTGGATAAATTGCAGCCTGCATGATTGAGACAACCAAGAACAGACAACAACTGCAAAACAATCTGAGCATAAAATTCATAATCACTTAATATTGAAATATTCCTTATACCTATTATACAAGTGTCCTGCCTGCAAATATGCTGATTGGGGACTCATAAAATGAGAAAACTCAAAAGTGATGGCCTTGTCATAACCGGCTCGCTTGGCAGCCTCCAGCTTCATCCGTAACTTGTCAAACTTAATAGGCAAAAAGTCGATGGGCATGTCACGATCAAAGGTTTCAGCGTTTGTCCAACATTTCATGCCATACTTATCAGCCAGCTTTTTGTTCACCGTAAAGAAAGCATCCAGTTCATCGTAATCGATATGTCCGTCCTGAAAAGCACAGGCGTCAACCACATCATGAATGCCATCGAAAATTTCATTCCACTCCCTTTCATGCTCCTGAACAGAAACCGCATTCTCCTTTGTCAACTTATCTGTACCCATCACGGCCTTTTTCCCGTCAATCCACGGAGAAATAAAAGTCGGCAAACCGCCGGAGACATCCTTGCATTGTTTGCCCATCGCATGAAAGGCATCAATGGCACCCTTCGTCTTACGGCTTATCTCACAACTGATATACCATCCGCCGAAACTCTTGTACTTCTCACCGTACCTGCTCCACACCTCATCAATCACATACTTGTTATCCTCAACCTCCCACGAAAGGTCACCGGTATCCCAGTACTTGCCCGAATCATATAAACCAAAATAGAACTTCATGTGATATTTCCCCGCCAGCCGAAGGAACATGTCCAACAAATCGACGGAAGGCATATAACACCCTTTGCCCAGCAAATGCGCCGAAGGATAAGTAATGAATTTGCGATAACCCGACCGGATCATTATGACCGTGTCAATTCCAATACTCTGCATATACCGGAAATCCTGATCCCATTCCCTTTCCCCCCAATTCTGATGGGGAATATCATGGGATATCTCATCCAAGAACGTGCCGGTAATTTTAAGTGCATCGCCCATGGGAACTAGCATGGAAGAGGCAGACTCTTGAGAAAAGAAGCAATCCCCATCACCCTCTCGCCCCAACAATGAAGGGGCCATGAATGCAGACGCACCGAACAAAGCGGTCCTCTTTAAAAAATCCCTGCGTGTTTTCATTATTAATAAAATTAAGATCAACCATTATATATTAAACCTATCGAATACACTTTTTTAAGATAAAAAATCAATTATGTTTTTCATTGTTTTAGATATTAATTGTTATTATTCAATTATCACGCTGCAAATATAGATATATTTATTATATTTGCAAGACTTAATAAAGTATTTAATTAATATATAACCTACAATTAATATATATTAACGCGTAATTACAAAACAATTTACATAATAACAAATCAAATACATAATATTTCAGAATAATAAATCCGTATTTATTAATATAATAAACAAAATAGAGTAAATAACATAAAAATACATACATATGAAACAGAACTTATTAAAAGAAATGGAAACCGGGAGCAAGAATGCACTCTTAAAAAAAAGGATCATCACACATTATATATATAATGGGAGCTCCACTATTACCGATTTGGCCAAGGAACTCGATCTGAGTGTGCCCACAACCACCAAATTCATCAATGAAATGTGTGAGGACAACTATATAAACGACTATGGGAAACTGGAGACCAGTAGCGGCCGCCATCCAAGCCTATACGGACTCAACCCGGAATCAGGATACTTCATTGGAGTGGACATTAAGAAATTTGCCATAAACATCGGACTGATCAATTTCAAGGGGGATATGGTGGAAATCAAGATGAACATACCATACAAGTTCGAAAATACACAGGAAGCTTTGGAAGAACTGTGTGCACTCATCCGAAACTTCATAAAGGGAACGGAAATCAACGACAAGAAGATAATGAACATCTGCATCAACATCTCCGGAAGAGTAAATCCGGAATCAGGATATAGTTTCAGCATGTTCAACTTTTCAGAGCGTCCTTTGGCGGATGTACTGAATGAAAAGATAGGATACCCGGTCTGCATAGACAACGACACAAGGGCCATGACCTATGGAGAGCATATGCAAGGATGCGTCAAAGGGGAAAAGGACATCATCTTTGTCAACATAAGCTGGGGACTCGGAATCGGCATCATCATAGACGGGAAGGTATACACGGGAAAATCTGGATTTTCCGGAGAATTCGGGCATGTCAATGTTTTCGATAATGAAATACTGTGCCACTGCGGCAAAAAAGGATGCCTGGAAACGGAAGCCTCAGGATCGGCACTACACCGCATCCTGTTGGAAAGAATCGGTAGCGGAGAAAGTTCCATACTATCAAAACGGACTGCAGAAAATCCGCCCACCTTGGATGAAATCATCACCGCAGTCAATAAAGAGGACTTGCTATGCATTGAGATAGTGGAAGAAATAGGCCAAAAACTGGGAAGGCAAATAGCTGGATTAATAAGCATATTCAATCCGGAACTAGTAATAATCGGGGGTACACTATCATCAACAGGAGACTATATAGTGCAGCCAATCAAAACGGCAATAAGGAAATACTCATTGAATCTGGTCAACAAAGACGCCACGGTGACTGTTTCCAAGCTAAAAGACAAGGCTGGAGTAGTTGGGGCCTGCATGCTGGCACGGAGCAGAATGTTCGAAATTTAAAACGACCATTGCCAGCATAATGGGATTGACAAAGAGTATACCAAGAACGCAACTATCATATGCAAAAATATTGAAAAAGCGAGTCAGTAGTTGGTTACTGATAAAAGCACAGAATAAACCAGCATCATGATAACCGATTTCCAATACTGCCTCATATTGTGGAATTCGAAAATGCAGATTATTAAACTGTCAATAAAGAGAAGATGGAATCTATAGGATATACTCGGAAATATTACGAACATAACAAAGATTTGGGAAAGTATACCCTAAGATAAGGACAGAAAAGCAAGAAGCCATCATTACGGGTATCTATATTACTATAATTCCCTATCTGTAGCCTGCGTAGTGGGTTTAGGTGACGGAAAGAGGTTGTGGCAATCACAATCTCTTTCTTTTTATGATACATGGGGCAAGCTGTTGCATTTCAGATAAAATCCTTTACCTTTGCCGGCAAACACATTTATCAAGATATCAGGATGAAGAAAGTATTTAAATTGGCCGGAGGATTCATGGTCGGGGCATGCATCGGCTTTGTAGGAATAATAGGTGTAAGAGTCCTGGTTTTAGGAGACTCGTTCGACGGTTTACACAGCAAGTTTGCCGAAACCGGCATGCTGGAGACAGTAGGAGTTTCCTTGTTAGCCATACTGATTCTGCTGTTCTCCATCTTCCTGCAAGTGCTTCTGCACGAAGGCGGGCATCTTGTCTGCGGACTGGCAACCGGCTACCGCTTCGTCTCCTTCCGCATCTTCAACCTTACCTTCATACGGAAAGACGGGAAATTATGCATCAAGCGTTTCAGCCTTGCCGGAACGGGAGGCCAATGCCTGCTTACCCCACCCGAAAGGCCTCTTGAAGATATCCCAACCACCTTGTACAACCTGGGTGGAGTGCTTGCCAACCTGCTGACCGCCATCCTTGCCTTCCTCCCCCTGCTGACCGTAGACGGGCTGCCTTACCTGCTGAAATTCTTCCTTCTGATGCTCTCTTTGATTGGCATTCTCCTTGCAGGGATGAACGGCATCCCCATGAAGATGGGCGGCATCGGCAATGATGCCGACAACATGTGCCTGCTTCTCAAGGACAGCAAGAGCAAGCAGGCACTGGTCACCCAGCTGCGCATCAACGCATTGGTGCAAGAGGGCATGCGTCCTAAGGACATGCCTGCCGAATGGTTCAGCCAAACGGAAGACATCAACTACAAAGATGCCCTGCAGGTCACCATAGCCTTGATGAGCGCCTCGCGCCTGCTCGACTGCGAAGAATGGGAAGCCGCCTACAATGCATTTGAGAAAATAATGAGCCACCGGCACGAAGTCATCGGGCTTTTGATAAAGGAAACCGCTTGCGAGCTGCTCTTCACCGCATTGGTGACAAAGAGGACCGCACGGGCAGAAGAATTATATACCGATGAGCTGGATACCTACATCCGGCAATATAAGGATGTGACGTCTTCCAAACAGCGGCTGCTCTGCGCCCTGGCACTCTACCGGGACAAGGACACAGCAAAAGCAAAGGAGATTTACGAAGCCACCTGCCAACGGAAAAACAAATACTTGATGCAGGGAGAAGTCAGTTCGGACATAGCCTTGATGAAATCAATCCTTACCGCCAAGAATGCCTTGTAAGATGGAACGATATTTCTTTTACTTGTTATATCTGCTGCTTGGCTGCTCACTATGCGGTTGTAGCAGAAAACAAGCGCCAAAGCAGACACAAGACCCAGATACGGAGACCACCATCCCGTACGCCGACACCATAGCGGCACCCGTCCCTCCGGCTCCGGCCAAAAGCCGAACAGCCCGCTACCTGGACTCCCTCGGTTTCGTCAGCATCGCCGAAGCGGACAGCAGCATCGCCATCGACTTGATGTACACCCGTGCCGACAATTTCACCGGAACCCTATTGTACGAAGACCTGAAAGAAGCCTACCTGCACCCCGATGCCATGAAAAGCCTGAAGCGGGCACAACGCCTGCTGAAAGAACAGTACCCCGGCTACAGCCTTATCGTCTACGACGCAGCGCGCCCCTTGTCCGTACAGCAGAAGATGTGGAACGTAGTGAAAGGAACCTCCAAATACATCTATGTCTCCAACCCCTCACGCGGCGGCGGCCTGCACAACTACGGGTTGGCAGTGGACATCAGCATACTCGACGATAAAGGAACCCCTCTGCCCATGGGCACCCCGGTAGACCATCTGGGCAGGGAAGCCCACATCACAGAAGAAGCCGTGCTCGTGGCACAAGGCAAGCTGACGGAACAAGAACGTGAAAACCGGCTGCTGCTCCGGCAGGTAATGAAAGAAGCCGGATTCCACCCGCTACCCAGCGAATGGTGGCACTTCAACCGCGTCAGCAGGCAGACGGCAAAGGAGCGATACCGGGTCATCCCTTAACTCTCACCCCCAGCTTGTCCGGAAACTTAAATTTGCTATCGCTTTGACGCGGATGACGCAGATGACGCGGATTTTTAATATTCTTAATCTGTATTATCAGCGTCATCTGTGTCTGAAAAATAATCAGACAGAAAGCTGCGAATTTATGCCCCACTTTGTCCTTTTTGAGATAACTTTGCATCAGAATAAATAAGCCAAGCCATGCCTTTATCCCAAGACACCCTCCGCTTCATCCGCGAGCATCGCCGCGACGACGTGCGCAGCCTTGCCTTGCAGGCACGCCGCTACCCTTCGGTAGACATGCCCGCCGCCATCACACAGATTTCCGGCTGGCAGATTGCCAAAGAGAAGATACCCGCATGGGCCGAGAACGAGCATATACTCTACCCCGCCCACCTTTCTCTGGAACAATGCTCCTCCCAAGCAACGGCACAGTATAAAGCGGAGATTATAACTAACCTGCTACATACAGAACAAGAACATCCCGCGCAGAACAGTACCCCCGCATCAGCCGGCACCTTTACCGACCTCACCGGAGGTTTCGGCATCGACTGCGCCTATCTCTCCTCCCGCTTCGGGCATGCCACTTACGTCGAGCGCCAGGAAACCCTCTGCCAGATAGCCGCACACAACTTCCCTGTCCTCGGCCTGAACCACATCTCCGTCTGCCACGCAGACAGCGTCTGCCATCTGCAAGAGATGGAGCCCGTGGACTGTATATTCATAGACCCTGCCCGCCGCGATGGACACGGTGGAAAGACCGTAGCCATCGGCGACTGCGAACCCGATATAGCCGCCCTCGAAGAACTGCTGCTGCGCAAGGCAAGACACGTACTGGTAAAACTCTCCCCCATGCTCGACCTCACCCTCGCCCTGAACGATTTGAAGCATGTCCGCCAGGCACACATCGTCTCCGTGGGCAACGAATGCAAGGAACTGCTGCTCTTGCTGGGACAAGGCGAAGGAGTGCCGGCAGACGACATCCCCATCCATTGCGTCAACTTCACCGGTGTACCGGCTCCCCAAGCCCTCGTCTTCACCCGCCGGCAGGAGAAGGAGCGTGCATGCCCCTACACCCCTCAACTGAAATCATACCTCTACGAACCGAATGCCTCCGTGCTGAAAGCCGGTGCATTCCGCAGCCTCTCCTCATTGTATAAGGTGGAAAAACTGCATCCCAACAGCCACCTCTACACCTCGGAGCACTTCCTGCCGGACTTCCCCGGCCGCAAGTTCCGGATTACCTCCTCCTGCGGCTTCGGCAAGAAAGAAGTGAAAGAGATGCTGGCTGCCGAGAAAAAGGCGAACCTCACCGTGCGCAACTTCCCCGCCACCGTGGCCGAACTGCGCAAACGACTGAAATTGGCCGAAGGGGGAGGCACTTATCTCTTTGCCACTATTCTGGCAGACGAGAAGAAGGTACTTATCCGCTGCCAGGCTACGGGATAAGACACCAACCCCTATACCTTCCCCTGCACGAGATGTACATCTCATGTTGCTCGAGATGTACATCTCATACAGTCCGAGATGCACATCTCGTGCATCTTTAGCATCAGTCTGCCAGATGACGGCAAAGGGAGATACCGCCGAAAAGGTACTACCTCCAAGAATTTATGTAACCTCATTGTAACTGAATCGTTATCTGTTCTTCAACGCTCCGCAACCTCCACGTAACGGCAACCCTCTACTTTTGCGGCAGATTATTAACAGATAATAACAAGTATGAAACAGATTTTGAGAGCATTCTTATTCTTACTCCTATTCACCGCCACCGTCAATACGGCCATTGCCGACGAAAAAGCAAATGTCACGAAACAAGGAACTGTACGTGGACGCATCATCGACGCCACTAAACAAACTCTCCCGGGCGCATCCATCTACATCGAGAAACTACACACTGGCGTGACGAGCGACGTCAACGGCTTCTACACTTTCTCTAACCTTGACCCGGGAACCTATACAGTAAAGGTGAGCTACGTGGGCTACTCTCCCGTAGAACTGAAAATCACCATCCCCGCAGGCCGTACACTGGAAAAAGACGTCGTACTGAACGAAGGCGTGGAGTTGCAGGAAGTGGTGGTAGGCGGCGCCTTCCAGGGACAGCGCCGTGCCATCAACTCACAGAAAAACAACATGGGGATTACGAATGTAGTCTCTGCCGACCAGGTAGGCAAGTTCCCCGACTCCAACATCGGTGACGCCCTTAAACGCATCTCCGGCATCAACGTGCAGTACGACCAAGGCGAGGCACGCTTCGGGCAAGTGCGGGGCACGAGTGCCGACCTCAGCTCCGTCACCATCAACGGCAACCGCGTTCCCTCTGCCGAAGGCGATACGCGCAACGTACAGCTCGACCTCATTCCGGCAGACATGATTCAGACCATCGAAGTGAACAAGGTAGTAACCGCCGATATGGACGGCGACGCCATCGGCGGCAGCATCAACCTCGTCACCAAGAACTCCCCCTACAAGCGTACCATTGCCGCCACCGCCGGAACCGGCTACAACTGGGTGAGCGAAAAGGCGCAACTGAACCTTGGCTTCACCTACGGCGACCGCTTCTTCAACGACAAACTCGGCTTGATTGTATCGGCCTCCTATCAGAACTCACCTTCCGGTTCCTACGACACCGAATTTGTATGGGAGCAGGATGACAACGGTAAGACGTACGTCAACGACTACCAAATCCGCCAATACTACGTCACCCGCGAACGCCAAAGCTACTCCGCCGCACTGGACTGGGACATCAATGCCAACCACAAACTCACCTTCAAAGGCATCTTCAACAACCGCAACGACTGGGAGAACCGCTACCGTACCACGCTGAAAGACCTTGACCCCGACGGCAACGCCACCGTACGCATACAGACCAAAGCCGGTACGCCGGACAACCGTAACGCCCGCCTGGAACGCCAGCGCACCATGGACTTTGCCCTCGGCGGCGAACACCTCTTCGGCGCCCTCTCCATGGACTGGCACGCCAGCTATGCCAAAGCCAGCGAAGAACGTCCCAACGAACGCTACATCGACTTCCAACTGAAGAAACAGAAGTTCGACATGGACCTGAGCGACGAACGCCAACCCTTTGCCAGCCCCAAAACAGGCTCTACCATGACATTGAACGATGAATTCAGCCTGAAAGAGCTGACGGAACAGCAGGAAGACATCAAGGAGCAGGACCTGAAGTTCTCCGCCAACTTCAAACTTCCCTTCAAGAACGGCAACAAGCTGAAGTTCGGCGCAAAGGTAGTGCGCAAGACCAAGGATAAAGAAGTGGACTTCTACGAATACTCTCCTCTGGACGAGGATGCCTTCATGACGAACAGCCTGGCAAATACAGTGGACCAGACCAACAAGAACTTCATGCCCAACAACAAATATCAGGCAGGTATCTACGCCAGCAAGGAATACACCGGCTCTTTAGACTTGAACAACGCTTCCCTCTTTGAGAAAGAGCAGGTGCAGGAAGAACTTGCCGGAAACTTCAACGCCCGCGAAACCGTGACTTCCGGCTACCTCCGCTTCGACCAAAAACTGACAAAAGACGTGGAACTGATGACCGGACTTCGCATAGAGAACACCAACCTTGCCTATACGGGACGCACCTACGATGCCGACGAAGACCTCACCAGCAAGACCGACCGTCAGCGCAACAGCTACATCAACTTCCTGCCGTCGCTGCTCGTAAAGTGGAATGTAAACGATGACTTCAAAGTGCGCGGTTCGTTTACCCAAACCTTGTCACGCCCCAAATACTCGGCCCTCGTGCCCAGTGTGAACATCAAACGTTCCGACAACGAAATCACCATCGGAAACCCGGAGCTGAAACCTACCGTCTCCTACAACTTCGACTTGAGTGCCGACTACTACTTCCGCAGCATCGGTCTGATAAGCGCCGGCATCTTCTACAAGAAGATAGACGACTTCATCGTAGACCAGGTGAGCACCAACTACGAATACCAGGGTAACACCTACACCCGCTTCACCCAACCCAAGAATGCGGGCAACGCCAACCTGGTAGGGGTAGAGTTATCCTACCAGCGCGACTTCAGCTTCATTGCTCCCGCTCTGAAATGTGTAGGTTTCTACGGAACGTACACCTACACCCACTCCCGTGTGGAAGACTTCAACTTCGAAGGCCGCGAGAATGAGAAAGACTTGAGCATGCCAGGCTCTCCGGAGCATACCGCAAATGCTTCCCTATACTTTGAGAAAGGCGGTCTGAATCTGCGCCTGAGCTATAACTTCGCTTCCGACTTCATCGACGAAATGGGAGAAAGCACCTTCTACGACCGCTACTATGACAAGGTGAACTATATGGACGTAAACGCCAGCTATACCTTCGGAAAGAAGTTCAAGACTACCTTCTACGCCGAAGCCAACAACCTGCTGAACCAGCCGCTACGCTACTACCAGGGCACAAAAGACCGTACCATGCAGGCAGAATACTACGGCGTGAAAGTGAATGCGGGAGTGAAGATTAATTTTTAAACAGCGAATTCTATCTCAACAAGTTATCAACATTAACTACTCAACAATTTAATAATGACAATGAAGAAAATATTCCTTTTACTGTTTATTGCCCTACTCGGCAACGCAGCCATTGCCCAAATCACCGATTACTCCATCTTCGACAAGAAGTTCAACTTCTACGTAGCCAACGACCTCGGCCGTAACGGCTACTACGACCAAAAGCCCATCGCCGAACTGATGGGACAAATGGCAGAAGAAGTAGGCCCCGAATTCGTTCTTGCCACCGGCGATGTACACCACTTTGAAGGCGTACGTAGCGTGAACGACCCGCTTTGGATGACCAACTACGAACTTATTTACAGCCACCCGGAGCTGATGATAGACTGGTTCCCCCTGCTGGGCAACCACGAATACCGCGGCAATACGCAGGCTGTGCTCGACTACAGTAATATCAGCCGCCGCTGGACCATGCCCGCCCGTTATTATACCAAGACGTTCGAGGACAACGGCGCTACCATCCGCATCCTTTGGGTAGACACCGCCCCGATGATTGACAAATACCGCAACGAAAGCGAGACCTATCCCGATGCCTGCAAGCAGGATTACCAGCAACAACTTTCCTGGATAGATTCCGTACTGACTACCGCCAAAGAGGACTGGGTTATCGTTGCCGGACACCATCCCATCTATGCCGAAACCCCGAAGGACGAGAGCGAACGCGCGGATATGCAGGCACGTCTCGATCCCATCCTGCGCAAGCACAAGGTGGATATGTACATCTGCGGGCACATCCACAACTTCCAGCACGTACGCGTGGCAGGCAGCGACATCGACTATATCACCAATTCTGCCGGTTCGCTCGCCCGCAAGGTGAAGCCCATCGAAGGGACCGTATTCTGCAGCCCCGAACCGGGTTTCTCCATTGTATCGGCCAGCAAAAAGACACTGGAACTGCGCATGATTGACAAGAAAGGGAATGTATTGCACACGGTGACGCGCAGCAAATAATCCAAGCCGGCACGCAAGCAGGCGCATTCCCCCGAAGCCCTGCCGAACAACCACTTTCCTCCCACGAAGCAAAAGACCATGTTTCGTAGGAGGATTTTTCCATCTCATACGACAAAAACAAAGCCTATCCGCAGGAATACAAGAAAAAGCCCTATATTTGCATTTGTCAATACATAACTATGATGAAGAAGATACACTTCCTGCTACTAATCAGCCTGCTACTTGCCGCTTGCAGTGATGACGACAAAGAGAAACAACCCGCTTTTGTGACCAATATCACCATATCCGATGCCGGAAAGACCTTCAATCCCGGTGATGCCGTGACCGTCAAAGCCGACGGCTTGCAGAGCGGCGACCAAATCATATTGGACATCTACTGGCCGATAGCCGACAATCCTCTCTTTCCCGAAGGGTATTCACGCTACACACGCGCCGTTACCACGGAGCAAACCACCAACAGCATTACTTTCCTTGCCCCCGGACACTGGCCCGCCTCACGGGTAGAAATGTTCCTGGAACGGGCAGGACAGCTTCAGCCTCTCGGCCAGATTTCGGTAGCCGACGGACAATCCCCCGAAGAACCATATCTCTACGGTATCACCAACTCCCACGCCATTTACACACCGACCGTTCCCCGCGGCATCACCCGTATCGACCTGGTAACACAAGAAATATCGGAAGTAATCCAGTTCCATGACGACGAAGATTTCCACCTTGCCGCCAACATCCCCGGCACCAACATCCTCTGCGGGATACGGGAGAAAGACGGCAGTAGTTTCATCGATGGATACGACCTCTGCATGCACTATTGGTGTAACCCGGTAGAACGTAACGCAATTACCATCTGCTCGGACTTCAACAACACTGTTTCCCTGGAAATGGCCGGAGATAAGCTCCTCACCTACTGTAGCATCTCTTATCCGGTATATACCCGGTTGAATATGCCACCGATACATACTCCCGAAATACCATTACCGGATGGACTGAGGCCCGAATCCCTCTCACGCTATCCGGGCGTGATAGCCGACGCCCACATGCTGCTCTCGGCCAACAACGGCGACGGCACCTTCTCGCCCGTCGTGATAGACATCGCCAAAGAAAAGATGCATTGCTACGACCCCATCAAGGCCGAAGCCTTGATACCTTTCCGGATTATGGAACCATCCCCCGAAAACCCAAACAGCCTGCAATGCAAAGGAGGCTATATCGTTTCCCGTGCCAATGGTGGAGATACGCAATTCTGCTTATGGGATACTACTGCCGGAAACTTGAAAGAGTCTTTCGCCACCTACCCCAACGCCGTACGCTCCGCTACCATGTACTACTCCAAGGACGGGCAGACAAGGAAACTCTACGTGCAGTTTGCAGGCTATCGTGAAGGCGACTTCATCGAAACTTATGATTTCCAGACAAAGAAATGGAGGATGTTTATGTTCTACGTACCGTTTGCAGAGATTTTACTGGCACGATAACCGGCTCCCTTACTGCTTTTTCTCCCGCAAGTCATCCTTGGGTATGGTCGTCTCACTGCCGTCACGCGTAGCTATGTAGTGAGGAGACATGATTTCGATGCCTGCTTCGTTGAAGGCATCCTGGATATTCTGATGCAAATCAGAGTAAATCTGGCTAAGGCTGTTGGCATCCCTGATATAGGCATTCACTTGATAAACCGGATAATAATCCTGAAGGGAAGTCTCCAATACAAACGGACGGGGATCATCTATCACTCCAGGAGTATTCAATGCAGCCTCTATCAACAGCTGATGTGTCTTCCGCCACGGAACATCGTAGCCAATACTGACCTCCGAATGGATAATCAATCCATACTCACGGGCAGACTGGCTGTAATTGACCGTATGGGAAGACATGATGAAAGAGTTCGGAATGGTCACCACCTCATTCTTCGGGGTACGGATGCGGGTGACAAGCGGCGTTTTCTCAATGATGTTGCCCGTAGTATCGTTCAGCTTGATGCGGTCACCCAGCTTGAAAGGCCGCATGTAGGTTATGACCAGTCCTGCAATGATATTGCCGATAACCGTACTGGAACCGAGCGAAACAATCAAGCCGACAAACACGGAGATTCCCTGGAAGACTCCCGACTTGGAACCCGGCAGATAAGGGTAAATCATGGCAATCATAAACGCATAAAGCAAGAAGCGCACAATATGATAGGTAGGAATGGCCCAATCCGGATAGAAGCCGTTTATCTTCAGCCGTTCAGCCTGCACCTCATTGGCAAGATAACGCACCAGTCTGACCAGATACTTCACCGCATAGCATATCACAAAGATAGTGAACAGATTGGGTATATAGTCGGCTATTCCATTCAAGATGACCTTTATAGGATTCCAGATGTAGGAGAATAATGTATAAGCCAAGCTCTTGGTCTGAGGGAAAATGGAGAATAATAACGGAACCGTCAGCAGCAACTGCAACAGCATGACTACATAACGCACCAGGTTGGCAACAAACACCAGCAGGTTGACCTGCTTCTGCGTATCCAGCAATTCATAATCCTGAATAGAGATCGGTTTCAGCTTGGTATCCTTCAGCTTCTGAATGCGTAGTTTGAGTTTTCTGAACAGCCAGTTGGTAAACTTGAACAAGAAGAACTGTCCCACAAGCACCAGGATAAAGTACAAGATACGCTTACCCAACTGCCACAAGCTATGCTCCTTCTGCATGGCTTTCAGTTTGTCCACCACGACATGCCTCTTGCTGGCGGCCAGCTGGTCGCGGGTACAGTTTTCCCACAAAGCATCCTGATCGGTAAAGGAAATGATGACCTTTTCGCCATACATCAAGTCCGTAACAATATCCGTACTCTCTAAATAAACAGAGTCCGGACGCAGATTGAAACGCGTGCCCAATGCTTCGATGACGTTGCTTACATCTTTGGCTCGCTGTTGGGGCGTATGCCCTCCACGCTTGGCATACAGATAGAACAAAGTGTCCTTCTCCACCACCACCGGAATACCCGGTGTCACCGTCCGCAACGAATCAATGCGTTGTTTCTGCAATGCCAGCTTCACCGAATCGGCCGCATAGCCCGCCAACTTCATCTGCTCCATTTCCATCCGCAGGTTCGCCTCATTCAGCCGGGCTGTTTCCAACTCCTGCCGGACAAGCGACAACTGAATCGAATCGGAGTCAGTCCTTGCCACTGTGACACTCCCCACACTATCCTCACCTAAAACACTGAGCACTTTATCTACCAACTGAGCTGACACTCCGTCCGCCAGCATCAACAGCCAACAAAGACAGAAAGCACGGATAACCTTCATATATAAACTTCTTGATTTGATTCTTTAATTATGCAAATATACCCAATAAATGCTTCAAACATACGGAATGTTTTTAACTTCCTACTCTAATCGACATAACTTTTTCATGCAAACATGAAAGTTCTGTATCCGGTTTGCACTATCTTTGTACTCAAAATTGACATACCTATGGATATATTGTTTCTTGTCGGAGGACTGCTCCTCATTCTTCTGGGTGCCAATGGCTTGACAGACGGTGCCGCATCCGTTGCCAAACGTTTCCATATACCGTCCATCGTCATCGGGCTTACCATTGTTGCCTTCGGCACTTCCGCACCGGAACTCACCGTCAGCATATCCTCTGCTCTCAAAGGCAGTGCAGACATTGCCATTGGCAATGTGGTGGGAAGCAATACGTTCAATACCCTGATGATTGTGGGTTGTACGGCCCTTTTTGCCCCGATAGCCATTACCCGTAACACACTGAAACGCGAAATCCCCCTTTGCATCCTTTCATCCTTCGCCCTGCTGATTTGTGCCAACGACGTCTTACTGGACAGCAGTGGGGAGAACATACTCAGCATCACCGACGGCCTATTGCTGCTATGCTTCTTTACCATTTTTCTGAGTTATACTTTTGCCATTGCAAAAAGGGATGGAAGTATGAAGGAACCGGAAAAGGAGCACTTACAGGAAGAAGACGAAATCAGGCTGTTACCCGCGTGGAAGTCCGCCCTATACATTATCGGTGGACTTGCCGGCCTCATCATCGGAGGTAATTTTTTTGTAGACGGTGCCAGCGGCATAGCCCGCGGATTGGGTGTCAGCGAATCCATCATCGGTCTCACGCTCGTAGCAGGCGGCACTTCATTACCCGAACTCGCCACCTCCATCGTAGCCGCCTTGAAGAAAAACCCCGAAATAGCCATCGGAAACGTCATCGGAAGTAATCTCTTCAATATATTCTTCGTACTGGGTTGTTCGGCCTCCATCACTCCACTGCGTCTGACGGGCATCACCAATTTCGATTTGTGGGTACTCGTAGGGTCCAGCATCCTGCTTTGGCTGTTCGGTATCTTTTTCGGGAAACGCATCATCACCCGGGTGGAAGGAAGCATTCTGATTCTCTGCTACATTGCCTACACAGCGGTACTGATATACAACCTCTAACAGCAAATTTACAAACACCCTACGCGGTATTTTAAAGATTATCACGTATTTTTAAATAAGGCAAGCTGTACCTCGGCATAAAAAATAAGCAAGCTTATTTTGTTCTGCTCTCAGTTTGCATTACCTTTGTGGTCTCAATATTGAACAACTATGGCAATTACAATCAAGAAAGTAACCACAAGACGGGAACTGGAGCGCTTTATCCGTTTCAACTACCTGCTATACAAAAACAACCCTTATTCCGTCCCCGACCTTTTCGATGACATGCTCAACACCTTCAACAAGAAGAAAAACGCTGCATTCGAATTTTGTGAAGCCGACTATTTCCTGGCTTATCGGGAAGGTAAAATCGTAGGACGTGTAGCTGCCATCATCAACCACAAGGCAAACCAAACCTGGAACAAAAAGGAAGTCCGCTTCGGCTGGATAGACTTCATCGATGATGCGGAAGTCTCCGATGCCCTGATTCGCACCGTGGAAGAATGGGGAAAAGAACGGGGAATGACACATATACAAGGCCCGCTGGGATTCACAGATTTCGATGCCGAAGGTATGCTCATCGAAGGATTCGACCAGCTCAGCACCATGGCCACCATTTATAACTATCCCTACTATCCGCAACATCTGGAACGCATGGGCTTTGAGAAGGATGCCGATTGGGTGGAATACAAAATCTACATTCCCGACGCCATACCCGACAAGCACAAGCGCATCTCCGATCTCATCCAGCGCAAGTATAACCTCAAGGTAAAGAAATACACATCTGCCAAGAAGATTGCCCAAGACTACGGTCAGGCCATCTTCGAACTGATGAACGAAGCCTATCAGCCACTCTATGGCTATTCTGCACTGAGCCAACGGCAGATTGACCAATACGTCAAGATGTACCTGCCCATCCTCGACCTACGCATGGTGACATTGATTACCGATGCCGATGACCAGCTGCTTGCCGTAGGCATTTCCATGCCGTCACTCGCCGAAGCGTTGCAAAAAGCCCACGGGCGTCTGCTTCCTATGGGTTGGTATCACCTGGCCAAGACCATCTTCTTGAAGAAATATCCCAAGATGCTCGATTTGCTGCTGGTTGCCGTGAAACCGGAGTATCAGAACAAGGGGGTAAATGCATTGTTGTTCTCCGACCTTATCCCCGTCTATCAGCAACTTGGTTTCGAGTATGCCGAGAGTAATCCGGAGCTGGAATTGAACGGCAAGGTGCAGGCGCAATGGGAGTACTTCAAGACGGAGCAGCATAAACGGAGAAGATGCTTTGTGAAAGGAATAAAATAAGTTCTAAATCCAGAATATAAGCTTGTCAGAAGTCCATAAAAGACATTATTTTTTTGCGAACCCCCGAATTTCTCATTACCTTTGTCGCAATGCGCAATATGAAGGAATAACGTACTTATGGAAGATAACAACAATATGACCCTGCCGCTGGAAGAAGCAGACAACAATATCACAGAGAGCCCCGTTTCCAGCGTGGAATATACCGACGACAACATCCGCCACCTCGACGACATGGAGCATATCCGTGTCCGTTCCGGTATGTACATAGGCCGTCTGGGCGACGGCTCACAGAACGATGACGGTATCTATGTGTTGCTGAAAGAAGTGATGGACAACAGCATCGACGAGTTCAAGATGGGTGCCGGAAAGCGTATAGAAGTGACTATAGAAGACAGTCTGCGTGTCAGCGTACGCGACTATGGACGAGGCATTCCGCAAGGCAAACTGGTAGAGGCGGTCAGCAAACTGAATACCGGGGGTAAATATGATTCAAAGGCTTTCAAGAAAAGTGTCGGACTGAACGGCGTAGGTATCAAGGCAGTCAATGCGCTGAGCAGCCGCTTCGAAGTACGCAGCTACCGCGACGGCAAGGTACGTATCGCCATCTTTGAAAAAGGAACGCTGTTGAGTGATGTGACCGAAGACTCGACAGAAGAAAGCGGAACCTATATCTTCTTCGAACCGGACGCCACACTCTTCCTGAACTATTCCTTCCAGAACCAGTTCGTAGAAACCCTGTTGCGCAACTACACCTACCTGAATACGGGCCTCACCTTCATTTACAACGGCCAGCGCATCGTTTCCCGCCACGGGCTGGAGGACTTGCTGAAAGATAACATGACCAGCGAAGGCCTTTACGACATCATCCACCTGAAAGGAGAGGACATCGAGATTGCCTTCACACACACCAACCAATACGGCGAAGAGTACTACTCCTTTGTCAACGGGCAACACACCACCCAAGGCGGCACACACCAGACTGCCTTGAAGGAACACATTGCCCGTACCATCAAGGAGTTCTACAACAAGAACCAGGAATATGCCGACATCCGCAACGGACTGGTAGCCGCCATTGCCATCGACGTGGAGGAACCCATGTTCGAGAGCCAGACCAAAACGAAACTGGGCAGCAACAACATGTGGCCTGCCGCGCCGCAGGAACACAAGCCCGCCGGCCCCACGGTGAACAAATACGTAGGAGACTTCATCAAGACGGAAGTGGACAACTACCTCCACAAGAACCCGCTTGTGGCCGAAGTGATGCTGCAAAAGATACAAGACTCCGAGAAAGAGCGCAAAGCCATTGCCGGCGTCACCAAGCTGGCACGCGAACGCGCCAAGAAAGCCAACCTGCACAACCGCAAGCTGCGCGACTGCCGCTACCACTTGAGTGACGGTAAAGGCAAAGACCAGGAAACCGAATCCTGCATCTTCATTACCGAGGGAGACTCTGCCAGCGGTTCCATCACCAAGAGCCGCGACGTGAATACCCAAGCAGTATTCAGCCTGCGTGGTAAACCGCTAAATTCCTACGGACTCACCAAGAAAGTAGTTTATGAAAACGAAGAATTCAACTTGCTTCAAGCAGCCTTGAATATAGAAGACGGCATAGAGACACTGCGCTACAACAAAGTCATCGTAGCTACCGATGCCGATGTGGACGGCATGCACATCCGCCTGCTCATCATCACCTTCTTCCTGCAGTTCTTCCCCGACCTGATAAAGAAAGGGCATGTATATATCCTGCAAACCCCTCTCTTCCGCGTGCGCAACAAAAAGAAGACAAGTTATTGCTATACAGAGGAGGAACGTGTGAAAGCCATTGAAGAACTGGGTCCCAACCCCGAAATCACCCGATTCAAAGGTCTGGGAGAAATCTCGCCCGACGAGTTCAAGCATTTTATCGGCAAGGATATGCGTCTGGAACAAGTGTCCCTGCGCAAGACAGACCTCGTAAAAGAGCTGCTGGAATTCTACATGGGTAAGAATACCATGGAACGACAAAACTTTATTATCAACAACTTGGTTATAGAAGAAGATTTGGCATCATGAGAAGAGCTATCTTTCCGGGAACATTCGACCCGTTTACTATCGGACACTCTTCGGTAGTGAGCCGTGCACTGACTTTTATAGACGAAATCGTCATAGGCATCGGCATCAATGAAAATAAGAATACGTATTTCCCCTTGGAAAAGCGCGAACAAATGATACGAGACTACTACCGGAACGAGCCGCGCATCATTGTGCAGTCCTATGACTGCCTGACTATCGACTTTGCCCGGCAGGTAGATGCCAGTCTGATAATACGCGGCATACGCACCGTGAAGGATTTCGAATACGAGGAAACCATTGCCGACATCAACCGCAAACTGACCGGCATAGAAACCATCCTGCTCTTCACCGAGCCAGAACTTACCTGCGTCAGTTCCACCACCGTGCGCGAACTGCTGCAATACGGCAAGGACATAAGCATGTTCATACCGGAGGGAATGGAGATTAGGGATTAAGGATAAAGGATTAGGGATTAAAATGGAAATGATGAAAAAACTATTTACTATTATAATATGTATATGCGCGGTGACGGCACAAGCGCAAAAGCCGAACAATGAAGCCCTGCGCAAACTGCAAATGGCAGAGTTTGCCATCACCAACCTTTATGTGGACAAGGTGGATGAAGACAAGCTGGTGGAAGAAGCCATCATCAAGATGCTGGCACAACTCGACCCGCACTCCACCTACAACAACGCCGAAGAAGTGAAGAAGATGAACGAGCCGTTGCAAGGCAATTTCGAGGGCATCGGCGTACAGTTTCAGATGATAGAAGATACCCTGCTTGTGATACAACCCGTGAGCAACGGACCTTCCGAGAAGGTGGGCATCCTTGCCGGCGACCGTATCGTAGCCGTCAATGACAGCGCCATTGCCGGAGTAAAAATGAGCACGGAAGATATTATGAGCCGCCTGCGCGGACCGAAAGACTCGGAAGTGAAACTCACCATCGTGCGCCGTGGCGTGGACGACCAGCTGTACTTCACCGTGAAGCGTGACAAAATTCCCATCCTCAGCCTGGACGCATCTTACATGATACAACCCAAAACCGGCTATATCCGTATCAACCGCTTCGGGGCAACCACCGCCGAAGAGTTTGCAGAAGCCCTGAAAAGCCTGCAAAAGAAAGGAATGAAAGACCTCATCCTCGACCTGCAAGGAAATGGAGGAGGGTATCTGAATGCCGCCATCGACCTTGCCAACGAATTTCTGAAGCAAAAAGAACTCATCGTCTACACCGAAGGAAGGGCCGCACGCCGCAGTGATTTCTTTGCCAAAGGTACGGGCAACTTCAAGAACGGCCGTCTCATCATATTGGTGGACGAGTACTCCGCTTCTGCCAGTGAAATCGTGACCGGAGCCATCCAGGACTGGGACAGAGGCGTGGTAGTAGGACGCCGCACCTTCGGCAAGGGATTGGTACAGCGTCCTATCGACCTGCCGGACGGTTCCATGATTCGTCTGACCATAGCCCGTTACTATACCCCTTCGGGGCGTTGCATCCAGAAGCCTTACGACAGTACCGCCAACCTCGATGGTCGTCTGAGTGGAGAAAACAGTCAGGATAAATATAATCAGGAACTGATAGACCGCTTCAATCATGGAGAAATGATTCATGCGGACAGTATCCATTTTGCCGACTCCCTGAAAGTGCAGACCAAGCGTATGGGGCGTACCGTTTACGGAGGTGGAGGTATCATGCCCGACTTTTTCGTCCCCATCGACACTACCCAGTACACAGACTATCACCGCAATCTCGTAGCCAAAGGCGTGGTTATCAAAGCCACTACCGGCTACATCGAGAAGCACCGGAAGGAGCTGCAGAACAAATACAAGAAATTCGAGGCCTTCAACGAGAAATTCGAGATAGACGATAACTTCCTTGCCGAAATACGTGCGCTTGCCGACAAAGAGAAAATCAAGTTTGACGAGAAACAGTACAACCAATCCCTACCGCTCATCAAGACACAACTTAAAGCCTTGATAGCCCGTGACCTATGGGACATGAACGAATACTTCCAGGTGATGAACAGCACGAACCAAAGCGTGCAGCAAGCTCTAAAAGTGTTGAACGAAGGCATCTACAGCACTATTATCCAATAGCCGACTTGAAACAAACTTAGGCGCGGATTATGCGGATTTAGTTTATCTAACTCCGCGTAATTCGCACCTAAAATCATTCTCCGAACAGCCACTTATTCAGCCACTTGTTGACGTAGATGTTGACCACAGCACATCCAGCACCGATTGCAGCCCCCGCCAACACATCCGACGGATAATGCACTCCCTCGTTCATACGGGAAACTCCCACGGAACAAGCCCACAGGGCAGACGGAGCTATCACATACCATTTAGGATACTTTACACTGAGCGAGGTGGCAAGGGCAAAAGCCGTCGCCGTATGTCCAGAAGGAAAAGACGGGCTGCCTTCATGGCTATATGCATGCACTCTGTCGGGATATTTATCATAAGGACGCTCACGGTCCACCAGATATTTCATTCCATAAGTCACAACAAAAGCCCCCGCTACACTTGTACCTACGTAGACCGCATCTTTCAGCAAACCCTTATCATGTTTTATCCAAGCGGCAACCGCCATCGCCACCGGAACACCGACAGCAACATAGGGCTCCGAACGTGAAATTATCTTATTATAGTTACGGACAAACTTGCCATCCCAACTGTTAACCCGGTGCAAAGTGTTAATATCCCAATTCTGTGCCGAAAGACCGGATACAACAAGGCAGATAAAATATACAAAAAAAATAGCCTTTTTCATAAGTCCTTTATATTAGTTTGACGCAAAGATAGGACAAATAGATAGAGTTTTCACAAAAAAATTCCATCTTTGTTGCCACATTTATAATAATTCGCTAATCATTTCATGAGACTGGAAACTTGCTGCAACCGACAGATTGATTGTATGGTATGTCCCCAAAAATCAGAAGGAGTATTGGTTTACCGCCACTACCCCAAGGGACAACATTTCTCTGCTGAAAAGTGCACACAGAACTGCATGATATTTATGCTGAAAGGTGAATTACTTGTAAACAGTGACGAATATCCGGGCACCACTCTCCAAAGCCGCCAACTCATCTTGCAAGCCATCGGCTCCAAAGTAGAACTCCTGGCTTTGACCGAAGTGGAATATATTGTCTATTGGTTCACCGAGCTTCCTCTGATTTGCGAAGAGCGCTACAAGGAGATACTGAAACGCTCGGAAGCCCCCTTGACTTATACCCCGCTTACCGCGATTTCCATGCTCGAAGGGCTCCTGAAAAGCCTTGCCTGCTACCTCAACGAGCAACCCTATGCGTGCAGCAAATACATTGAAATGAAATGCCAGGAATTGGTATACATATTGACATGCTACTATCCGCTACACCAAATCAGTACATTCTTCTACCCCATCAGCACTTATACGGAAAGCTTCCAATATTTCGTCATGCAGAACTACGACAAGGTGAAGAATGTGGAAGAGTTTGCCCACCTCGGCGGATATACCACCACCACATTCCGCCGTCTGTTTAAAAATATGTATGGGGTCCCGGTCTATGAATGGATTCTGGACAAGAAACGTGAAGGAATTCTGAACGACCTGCAATACACCAAACAACGCATTTCAGTCATCAGCGCCCGCTATGGCTTTGATTCCCTATCCCACTTTGCCCACTTCTGCAAAGACTCTTTCGGAGACACGCCCCGCGCCCTGAGAAAACGTTCAGCAAACGGAGAAAAGATTTCCATTATCTGCAAAGAGCAAGGCAAAGACCAGGAGGACGAGTAAACCTTTTACTTGTCCGTAAACTTCGCATTCTGCCGGATTACGGAATTATTTCTTTAATCGCTTGCTTTATCGCTGGATTTCTCCTATTTTTGCGAAACATTTACAGAAGTATCCTGATAGAACAAATTTTCAAACTATTAAATAACTTAAATTCAATCATTTATGTGGTTAAGTAATTCATCTGTAGGAAGGAAAGTGGTGATGAGCGTTACCGGTATCGCCCTTGTCCTGTTTCTGACATTTCACATGGCGATGAACCTGGTTGCATTAGTCTCGGCTAATGGCTACAACATGGTTTGTGAGTTCCTGGGAGCAAACTGGTACGCATTGGTGGCTACGGTAGGTCTGGCTGCCTTATTCATCATCCACATCATCTACGCTTTCTGGCTGACTATGCAGAACCGTAAGGCACGTGGTAGCGAACGCTATGCCGTTACGGAAAAGCCCAAGACTGTGGAATGGGCTTCTCAAAACATGCTCGTACTGGGTATCATCGTAATCGTGGGTTTGGGCCTGCACCTGGTAAACTTCTGGGCTAAAATGCAGCTTCCCGAGTTGATGCACAACATGGGCATGCATGCTGACACCCTCACGCTGGCATATGCAGCCAACGGTGTCTATCACATTCAAAACACCTTCAGCAATCCGGTATTCGTAGTGCTTTACCTCGTTTGGCTGGGCGCATTGTGGTTCCACCTCACTCACGGTTTCTGGAGCTCCATGCAGTCTTTGGGCTGGAACAACAAAGTATGGATTAACCGTTGGAAATGTATCTCCAACATCTATTCTACTATCGTTGTCCTCTGCTTCGCTCTGGTAGTTGTCGTATTCTTTGCAAAATCATTGTGCGGCGCTTGCTAAATTCAAATTGTAAATGACTAAATTGTAAATTGCATTATGACTAAGATAGATTCTAAAATACCGGAAGGACCGGTGGCTGAGAAATGGACCAATTATAAGGCTCACCAAAAATTAGTAAACCCTGCCAACAAACGTCGTCTGGACATCATCGTAGTAGGAACCGGACTTGCCGGTGCCAGTGCTGCCGCCTCTCTGGGCGAAATGGGTTTCAGAGTATTCAACTTCTGCATCCAAGACTCTCCGCGCCGTGCACACTCCATCGCTGCACAAGGTGGTATCAATGCTGCTAAGAATTACCAAAACGACGGTGACTCTGTATACCGTCTGTTCTACGATACAGTAAAGGGTGGCGACTACCGTGCCCGCGAAGCTAACGTTTACCGTCTGGCTGAAGTATCCAACAATATTATCGACCAATGCGTTGCACAAGGTGTTCCTTTCGCCCGCGAATACGGCGGTACACTGGACAACCGTTCTTTCGGTGGTGCTCAGGTATCCCGTACTTTCTATGCCAAGGGTCAGACCGGACAACAGCTGTTGCTGGGTGCATACTCTGCATTGAGCCGCCAGGTGAACGTAGGCACTGTGAAACTGTATACCCGCTACGAAATGGAAGACGTTGTCCTCATTGACGGACGTGCCCGCGGTATCATTGCAAAGAACCTCGTTACCGGTAAATTGGAACGTTTTGCCGCCCACGCTGTGGTAATCGCTACCGGTGGTTACGGCAATGCCTACTTCCTTTCTACCAATGCAATGGCATGTAACTGCTCTGCAGCAATGGCTTGCTACCGTAAAGGTGCCTGGTTTGCCAACCCTGCTTACGTACAGATTCACCCCACTTGTATCCCGGTTCACGGTGACAAGCAGTCTAAGCTGACTTTGATGTCCGAATCTCTGCGTAACGATGGTCGTATCTGGGTTCCGAAGAAGCTGGAAGATGCCAAGAAACTGCAGGAAGGTACACTGCAAGGAAAAGATATTCCCGAGGAAGACCGCGACTACTACCTGGAACGCCGTTATCCGGCATTCGGTAACCTCGTTCCGCGTGACGTTGCCAGCCGCGCTGCCAAAGAACGCTGCGACAAGGGCTTCGGCGTGAACAACACCGGTCTTGCCGTATTCCTTGACTTCTCCGAAGCTATCAACCGTCTGGGTAAAGATGTCGTTGCACAACGTTACGGCAACCTCTTCGATATGTATGAAGAAATCACTGATGTCAGCCCATACGAAAACCCGATGATGATTTATCCGGCTATCCACTATACCATGGGTGGTATCTGGGTTGACTACGAACTGATGACCTCCATCAAGGGACTGTTCGCCATCGGTGAATGTAACTTCTCCGACCACGGTGCAAACCGCCTCGGTGCTTCCGCCCTGATGCAAGGTCTGGCCGATGGTTACTTCGTATTGCCTTACACTATCCAGAACTATCTGGCCGACCAGATTACAGTTCCCCGTTTCTCTACCGACCTGCCCGAATTTGCAGCTGCAGAAAAGGCCGTTCAGGAGAAGATTGACTGGATGATGAACATCAAGGGTAAGAAGTCTGTAGACTCTATCCACAAGGAACTGGGCCACATTATGTGGGAATATGTAGGTATGGGACGTACGGCCGAAGGCTTGAAGGAAGGTCTGAAGAAGCTGAAAGAAGTCCGCAAGGAGTTCGAGAAAGAACTGTTCATCCCGGGCGACAAGGAAGGTATGAATGTAGAACTCGACAAGGCTATCCGTCTGTACGACTTCATCACTATGGGCGAGCTGGTTGCTTACGATGCACTGAACCGTAACGAAAGCTGCGGCGGTCACTTCCGTGAAGAATATCAGACTGAAGAAGGCGAAGCCAAGCGTGACGATGAAAACTACTTCTACGTGGCTTGCTGGGAATATCAGGGTTCTGACGAAAAGGAACCGGTATTGCTGAAAGAGCCGCTGGTTTACGAAGCAATCAAGGTACAGACTCGTAACTACAAGAGCTAATCGGGAAGTTGAACATTTAAAGAATTAAAGAAAATGGATAAAAATATATCATTTACGCTCAAGGTATGGCGCCAGAAGGGTCCGAAAGCAAAAGGCGCTTTTGAAACATACCAAATGAAAGATATCCCGGGCGATACTTCATTCCTCGAAATGCTGGATATCTTGAACGAACAGCTGATTTCTGAAGGTAAAGAACCGGTTGTATTCGACCACGACTGCCGCGAAGGTATCTGCGGTATGTGTTCGCTCTACATCAACGGACATCCCCACGGTCCTGCAACCGGCGCTACGACTTGCCAGATTTATATGCGTCGTTTCAACGACGGCGATACCATCACTGTTGAACCGTGGCGCTCTGCCGGTTTCCCGGTTATCAAGGACTTGATGGTCGACCGTACGGCCTACGACAAGATTATGCAGGCAGGCGGCTACGTCAGCGTACGTACCGGTGCTCCCCAGGATGCCAACGCTATCCTGATTCCGAAGCCCATCGCTGACGAGGCTATGGATGCTGCCAGCTGTATCGGTTGTGGTGCTTGTGTGGCTGCTTGTAAGAACGGTTCTGCTATGCTGTTCGTTTCTGCCAAGGTGAGCCAGCTGAACCTGTTGCCCCAAGGCAAACCGGAAGCATTGCGCCGTGCCAAGGCTATGTTGAGCAAGATGGACGAACTCGGTTTCGGTAACTGTACAAACACTCGTGCGTGCGAAGCTGAATGCCCGAAGAATGTTTCCATCAGCAACATTGCTCGCCTGAACCGCGACTTTATCATTGCGAAACTGAAAGACTAATCCGGTCTTTCTGCAAATAATATAGGATGCGCTTCGGATAAACCTTTTGAGCAAGCTCAGATTTATCACTCAGCTTTCACTATATTTGATTAATATCACAAGAGACTCCTCTGTCGGGAAACCGCCGGAGGAGTTTTTTTATGACATGCCGTTTACTTCAGATAAATTGCCGGCACGCAAGCTACGGGGAGAAGCCCCGAAATTCTTTTTGCAGAAATTGGAAAAATGAGGCAGCGATTCAAAGCCATATTTATAGCAAATCTCTGATATAGAAGCATCCGTATAACGAAGTTCATAAACCACGCTTTCCTTCCTCCGTTCCATCATCCACTCGTACACCGGTTGATGAAAAACAGAATTGAATATACGCCGGAAAGTAGCTACTGTATATCCTCCCAACTGGGCAAGTTCCTCTACCGTCTTGACTTTGGCATGATTCTGCAAGACAAAGTAGTGGAAGGAATTAGTATACTGGGCAAGAGGATGTATCAGCATGGAAAGCTCATAGTCGGAGTAGTAATTTCCAAGAATGAAAGCAAGTTCTTTCCGTTTGAAACAAAGCATTTCCCGGCAAATCTTCTCCTCGGACAAATAGGCCTTGGAACTTTCCAGAAAGAGCTGCAACTCGGGAGTAATGGTCAAAGGATAGAATATCAATGGAGGGGTAACCTCTTTCATAATATGGTTATACCGGTCCTCACAGAAGAAATCAGGCTTACTGAACCGGTAACAAACGCATTCCACATCCGTCATGGCAAGTATTTCGTACTTGGAACCAATAGCTTGAAGGATGAACTCACCTGCATGCAACACAGTTCCCGCATACTCCTTACTGTTGACAAGCACTTCTCCTTTCAGCAGGAAAATTATAATATTTTCCTCACACTTTCGCGCCGGCAGATGGAATCCTCTGAGGTGGGAAGCATATATTATTGCATTGTCCACAGCCTTGGGACATTGAGCGCATTGTTTTTTACCTCTGCAAGCAGAAGAGTTGGGCATCGGCAAGTAGATTTGTTTGTTTGTTGCAGTGACAAAAATAGATAAATAATACTCATAAAAGAAACATTCCCCGAAAACTTTCATAAAGAAGTTTCGGGGAATGAATAAAATAGAAGTAATTCAGTTTTTTATTGCGGACAGTGCCGTTTTATTTTTCCACGTTCGTATCATCAGCCGTACTCCATGGACCAACTTCAGGTACAAAGGTTACTTTTGCCGCCTTATTGGCCAGCGTCAGCGTATAACGTATCTTTTTGCCTTCACCCCAGGCTTGTGTATCATTCAAGTCAATGGCGGAAGTTACAGTATCAAGAAGAACGTCTTTCTCATAGATGTCATAGACAACATTGATTTTGGCGTTCGTATCCAACGTCTGGGGCATCAACATCCAGGCTGTATTCACTTCCACACCCGTTGTATTCACTTCCAATGCACCATCGTCAATCGTATGTGCATAAGTGGCTGTTCCTTCCTGTGACTTCCATGTTGAATCATCAAAACCATAAGTTCCTTTATTGTGCACACCGGATATTGTAAGTGTTTTCAGTTTATAAGTCAAAGCGTCGGCTGCCTTGACAGTGAAATTTATTTGGGTCAGTATATGGCCGAATTTCAAAGATACCCCACTGGCATTTGATGCCTTGGTTGCATCCGTCGCTTTCGCGGCTACCAAGTCCGTTTGGGCAGCTACATCCGCTACCGTATAAGTAATGGAAGGATATATAGCACCAGCAGCCGGTTGATTGTACGTCAAGGCCCCGGTACCCGGATTCCCGTAAGCAAAGAACTGCAAGTTATCCGTCATTGGCCAATAATATGTTCCCCCAGTCAAACTCCAGTTGGGAGCACTATAGGTTACCTTAACAGCTGCCATGAATTCCTTCATCGCATCAAAAGTCGCAACGGAGGCCATTGCTGTCGCTCCCGTATTATAAGCATACACAGTGAACCCTACCTTCTGCAATTCCGGCAAATCAGTCACTGTGGCTCTCGTAGTGTTACCCACTACTGTTCCCAATTTAATCTCCGCCTTTTGTCCGGCATTCTCTATCTCCTCACTTTCCGAGCAACTCATTACTGCTGCTGCAGCCAAAGCCAAAAATAAAACCTTCTTCATAATTGTCTGTTATTAAAGTTAATATATTTATTTGTCTGTTTGCTATCAATTCACCGGTAGCTCCACATCCGTCTCATCATCCCAATCGTCCACATCGCCACCAATCCCTCCATCTCCTTCATCGGTTCCCGGTTCCAAATCATCCACCACAACCTTGTCCTCCGGTACGGGAACCTCGATATGGATTTCCGACCCAGGAACGCCCACATCAGGTTCTTCTTCGCCTCCTCCCGAGGGAGGAGCTGTTTCAATCACTTCCGTGATATCCACCTTCACCTCTTGAACCGTTTTATCTCGTTTCACAATCTTCAGTGTCAGCAACATAGGACTATCCGCACGGGTCTTGGTATCTTTCAGTAATACAAAACTGGAGAAATGCCCCCATAAAAGCCCGTTTTCACGCTTTGTATCCACACATATAGGTACCTCGCTCAAATGGCAAGCACGGTTGCCTATAAAGTAACTTCCGTTCAAGCCGTCCACATGGCAGATGATGCTCGATATTCTATCCCATCCTTCCACCTTTATATCAAAGGAATAATGGTCCACTACCGCTTCCGGCTTCCAGTTCAACGGAAGCGCCACATCACTCTGCCTTATTTCCACCTCGTCCAAAGCCACCACATACAAAGGGTCGGGCGACCAAACCATATCTTCGTGTACATCCAGCCCCGTACAGTGTCCCGTAAAAGCCTCAATCGTCTCATAACTCTCGTCGCCCCGTATCTGTATACTCTCCGTATTGAAGTTATAGGCCACCACCGCATACTTCCCCGGCGGTACCTTCACCTCACCCCCTCCGGCAGGCAGATAACTTTCAACCTTTCTCCCCTGAGTATCTTTCGGATAGAAGATAATCCGCATGGTCTGCGGCAGCTTATCCGTCACCCCTTTCCAATCCAGTTTAATCTGTACTCCGCTAACGGGATAATCATCCAGCATATCGCGGAAGTCACAGCTTCCCAGCATTGGCAACAGTCCGAAGAACAGCCAGAGAATCATATGCCGTGCATCTTTCATACCACTCATCTCCCCGACGTTAGAAGCCACACCAAAGAAATTTTTGCTTTTGTCGGCCCGATAAAGTGATACTTTCCACTGCTGACCCAAACCAAGTCATTTCCATAAGAAGTATATTTCCTGTACTCCGTATCCAAGTATCCAATGCCCACACTGAATTCAATCGCCAGATGCCGAGCCAGTGGACGCACGTATCCATAAGTTATTCCTGCAGCTGCGTAATACTTCCCCCGGTATCCCTTCTCCTTTTTCAACTGAAAATCATAGGTACCTCCTTCGGCATATGCTCCCAGGAAGTGTCCGGACAATCTTCCGCGCGTATGGCGGTTTCCCAACCAGTAACGCGCCTCTGTCCCTCCCGAAAGGAGCTGATAGCAGAAATTACATCCGCTGTCAGACCACCAAGGGCATTTGTACTCAACATTCAAAGACCACCTCTTTCCCAATGGCAGCTCCACTTCTATGTTCGGAGCCAAGGCCAGGTCGTAAAGCAAATTATTTTTTAACGCCAGCACCGTTTTACAAGTATGGCTATGGGATTCTACCGACTTATTCTGCCCTATTACCTGCCCCGACATCATGCAAAAAAGGAGTAGCCAAAAGACATATATAAAAATGCGTTTTCCCATAATTTCGCGTTGTATACAAACAAAAGTAGAAGATAATTACCGAATAAAAATCACTTTCCATCACTCTTTTCAAAGGCTGAAAGGTTCTGTGAAACGATTGAAACAGATTTGCAACTTCTGCCTTATCCGGGACGCTGTGAATAGATTCTTCTCTCTCAAAAAGTCAATCCGTGTGCGAAAACAGTAAAATTCAGTGAAAGAAATACAAAAGAAGTAGCAGGAACATTCTGAAATTTGGAAGATAACAACGGGAACCTTACATTTGTAATGTGATTTTTTTCATAGTATTAGATTTAAGGTTAACAAAGGTTGGAGTACAGCGGTACTCCTTTTTTTATGCCCATACGTTTCTCCGAATGACAAAAAATAGCTATCTTCGATGGCTTTTATAACTGTTAAAGAAGAAAACATCACTACTTGAGCCCATTATGAAAAAACCGGTACTCACATTGCTTTCCATAATCCTACTTACCGCAGGATGTTCCCAACGGCCTGCCACCACCAAGATACCCCTAACCAGCGCACACCGTGGTGCGGCCACCATCGCTCCCGAAAACACAATGGCATCCGTAGATTCGTGCATCAAATACGGTGTAGGCAATATAGAATGCGATGTCTGCATCAGTAAGGACAGTGTCTTCTACGTACTGCACGATTCCACCCTCGACCGTACCACCAACGGTACCGGCGCCATCTCCCAATGGCTGTCCACCGACATCGACACACTGGATGCCGGCTCTTGGTTTGCGCCCCGATTTGCCGGACAACGGGTACTACGCCTTACCGACCTGCTACGCAAGGCCAAAGAGCACGGTTTAAGAATCACCATCGACTACCGCAACGGCGGTCTGCACCAATTACTGAACTTGATAAAGGACGAAGGCATGCTGGAAAACTGCAACTTCACCTTCAGCAAGGAGTATCATGCCAAATGCTTCAGAAAGATGGCACCCGAGGTAAGAACCCTGCAAGCCTACATCAAAAGTGAAAAGGACATAGAGCATGTCGTAAAGGAACTGCATCCCGACATCGCTGTCGTCTGGATTGACTCCCTTACCCCACAATTCGTAAAGAAATGCCGTGAGCACAACCTGCAGGTACTGGCACTCGTCCTGGGGCTGGACGACAAGACGGAAGAGAACCAGAAGGCAGTCGACCTGGGGGTAGACATCATAGCGACGGACCACCCGGAAAAGTTCATCATGAAATACGGGAAACCGTCCATATAAGGCAAGAGACCTGCCGCGCTCAAGTCAGCAAGTGATAGACACCACCCACCATTGCCTTGACCACTCCCTTCATCTCCAATTCAAAAAGCAAGGCACTCATCCGGTTGACGGGTATGTCCGCTTCCACCACCATCGCATTGATATGGAGGTCTCCCTGCCGCATAAGGATGCGCATAACAAGCTCCTCCTCTTCTGTCAGTTCCGGAAAGAGATTACGCTGAATACCTTCTGTCCGGGCAGGCTGCTCCGCTACGGCCCAGCCCATAATCTGCACAAACTCTTCCGCACTCTGGATAAGGGCGGCCTTGTTGTCGCGTATCAACCGGTTACAACCGATGGAAGATTCGTCCGTAACACGCCCCGGAACGGCAAAGCAGTCACGATGGTATCCCTCCGCCAACTCTGCAGTGATAAGGGAACCTCCCTTTGCGGCAGACTCCACCACAATGGTAGCATCACTCATACCCGCCACAATACGGTTGCGGCTGGCGAAAATATGCTTGTCCGGGTTTGTCCCCGGCAATTCTGTG